>JAESGX010000030.1_pt1 | contig 445608 bp, 408 predicted proteins | sample 9269801 | NCBI WGS metagenome assembly JAESGX01 (sample SAMN16773122, study PRJNA677054) | algae metagenome | isolation source: Pleurocapsa minor GSE-CHR-MK-17-07R and co-occurring heterotrophs from wet... | place: USA: Lower Calf Creek Falls, Grand Staircase Escalante National Monument, UT ... | reverse complement strand
ATTTCTGTCTCATCTTCGCTCCTTACGGCTACGATGAACCAGAAATCCTCCCTTCGGAAAGTCCCTCAGTTTGTCTCAAGGGTGCTGACGGCGAACAATATGGCGAAAGCGAACTGGAAGAAGTCTGGCTCGCCCATCGGGCGAAAAGGCCCGCGCAAGGCGAACCCGAAATACAAACGTCGCTCGGGCGAGCCCTGGGAAAGCGCGGAAGTAAAAGAACTCCGTCAACTGGCGAAGGGCAATACGCCCACCGGCGTCATTAGCCTCAAACTGCAACGGCCCCCGGCCGCGATCCGCAGCAAGGCGCAACGCGAAGGGATTTCGCTGCGCCCGGCAAACCGTTCACCGTACAGCCGCCGCAAGGCGAGTTAGGACATCGTTATGGCACGTGCCACCAAGCGAAAGCCGGCGAACCAGCCGCGCACCGCTTCCTCTTCACGGCGCAAGACCGCCCGCAAAACCACGCCGGCGCGCGGCAACGGGTTCGCGCCCCGTGTCCCGACGGACCCGACCGAGGAAGTGCACGAGATCTACATGGTGGGCCTGCGCAACGCCCATGCGGTCGAGAAAGAAGCCATTCAGGTCATGCAGAGGCAGGTGGACCGGATCAAAAATTATCCGGACGTCTCGAAGCGTCTGCGCGAGCACATCAAGGAGACAGAGCAGCAGGTAAAACGCCTCGACGAAATCCTGGAACGGCATGAAGAGACCCCCTCCATACTCAAGGACCTGGTCACGCAGGTTATGGGGAACTCGGCCGCGGTCGCCCACTCGGTCGCGGGCGATGAGATCCTGAAGAACGCCTTCGCCAACCAGGCCCTCGAAGCCTATGAGATCGCGGCCTATAAATCGCTTATCACCATGGCCATGCGCCAGGACGACCGTAAGGCTGTCCAGCTCCTGAAGCGAAGTCTCGCCGAAGAAGAGCGCATGGCGAAATGGGTCGATGCCAATGTCGCCAAGCTCACCCTCGCCTATCTCGACCGGGAGGTCAGCGGCAAAAAGGCCGACCGGTAGGGAACGCTCGGGAGCTGTTCTTCTTATCGCCAACCATGAAGTCTCTAACCTTGCGACGGCTCAGTCCAGCGGTCCCTCATCCACAGCTGGGGGTGCCCAAGGCACGAACAAAGGACGGGGGCCGTTCCGGGAAAGCGCTGACCGCTTAACCTTTTGAACTTGATGCATCGTCTCGTTGCGGTGCATCGAGTGCACGTAGCGATGCTTCGCGTGAGCGCGAGTTTAGCTAAGCTGCGAACTGGATTCAGGACTTCCGACGGTGGACGAGTTCTTTCGACCCAAAGCCGAAACCCTAAGACACGCGCAGGCGCTCGCGGAAATGCAGCTTGTGCATCTTCTGCATCAGCGATCGGATACGTCAGTATCGGATGCTGTCCCGTTTCTTGCTAAGGAGATTCTGCGGCTGAATCGGGAGGGCGAAAGGGATGTCCAGCAGCTCGCCAACCGCGCTATAAGTTTATTGCGTGAACATATCCAGAAACGAGAATCCGCTCAGCGTCTTACGAGTGGATCAGATTGATTTATCTTCTTGCACCGCCGCGTCGTTCTGGTGGTTTGCCCCAGCGGCTCCCTTCACCGCCGACCCCATCTACGCCTCGCTCCCAATAATAGCCAAGGCTGACAGAGATCACCCTTTCCGCTCGCCTAGCGGATCCTCGGGCGCGTCTCGCTCAGTAAATGCTTTGGTAATCTCCGCGCCGAACAAAAATATCTGGACCGAATAATATACCCAGAGAAGAAAGACTATTAGTGATCCTGCCGCGCCGTAGGTGGAGGCGATCGCACTACTCCCGATATACCAACCAATCAGGGACTTACCGATCGTGAAAAGCAGTGCGGTTATGACGGCACCCAACGCCACGTCCCGCCAGGTCAACGGCCGATCTGGAAGGACTTTATAAATGGCAGCGAAGACGAGAGACAAAAGGCCGAAAGAAACGATAGTATTCACGGCGCTCACCACCACTTCCCCGAAGGGCAGGATCGCGTTCAGATACGTGCCAAACGCGGTTACTCCCGCGCTGACGACCAGAGAGATCACGAGCAGAAAAGCAAGTGCACCCACCAGGCCCAAACTTGCTGCTCTCGCGCGGACAAGGCGTGACACTGTCGTACCGGTTGGCTCTGCTTTCCAAATGACATTTAGAGCCGACTGCATTTCGCCAAAAACGCCAGAAGCGGTTGCGATCAACGTCACCACGCCGATGATCGCAGCAACGGTACCGGTTTCGGCATTGGAGGCATTGGCCAGTGTCGTTTGCAGAAATTCCGCTGTCTGCTTTCCCATAAGACCCGACAGCTGCCCAATAACAGCGCCTTGGGACGCTTCGCGACCGAAAACCATACCCGCGATGGAAATGACGATCAGTAAGAGGGGCGCAATCGAAGTCGCCGCATAAAATGCGATGGCGGCACCCCGGGTTAAGGGCTCATCCTCGATAAAGGCAAAAACACTACTTTTGAGGAGGTGCCAAGCTTTCTGCATCCCCTAAAAATCATAGCCCGTGTGAAAAGTTCCGGGGCTCGCCCGAGAGGATGAAAACCCCTAGGCATGTAATAATTTCATTTAGAACACGCGCGGCCGGACTGGATGCTGACGCTTGCGGCGCCTAGCGACGTCCCAACGCAATCCCAACGTGTCTTGGCAAGTCAGAAAGGTCATAGGGCTTGGGAAGAAACGCCGCGCCTTCAATCAACTCAGGCTTCGGCCGGGCGGAAGTGACGATAATGCGAAGTGGTGGCCATCGTTTTCGAATCGCGGCCGCAAGTTTCGCCCCATTCATGACACCGGGCATTTGGACATCCGTAAATACTAACCGGACTTCCGGGTGAGATTCCAACAGCTGTATAGCTTGGTCGGCGTTCTCGGCCTCAAGAGTAGCGTATCCCGCGTCTTCCAGTGCGTCGACCGCGAGGCTGCGGACGAGATCCTCGTCCTCCACGACTAAAACAACCACTTCGGCGCACATCTTACAAATCCCGACCCATTTAAACCTCAAGCTGGTGCTGCGAGAAAGGTTCAACCATTTTGCTGGTTCTCGCCCGGCTGGAGTAGCCACTGGTGGGGGCGACAGATCCTCGGCCATATCCGCGAGCTGCACATCCCGGGTACAGCGCATCTGTCGCTTCCTCATGCTATTTATTGGGCCGTGGAACAAAGAGAGGTGTCGCATCGTTGCGCGAGCGAGAACGGGAGGCGACCATGACGGACACCTATTCGACAGGGACATCCAGCGGCTCCAAGGGAGCCTACCCGGCCTCAGGCGACGAACAGACCGCAGGTCTCGCCCAGGCCTCAGATACTTATGAAAAGGCGCCCGAAATTGCGAGCCGCGCTGGGGATGCCGAGCAGGTCGCATCCGACGCCGCGTCTTCGGTAAGAGGCGAAATGCGACGCATACTCGACCGGCAAGTCGACCAGGGAGTAGCCTATCTCGGTCACGCGGCATCCTCGATACGGACCGCCGCCGGCGATCTCTCCAACACCGCCCCGCCGCTGGCCGGTCTCGCTAACGTGGTAGCAGACAAACTGGATACGTTTGCGGAAACCGTAAAGGATAAGACCGCCGAAGACCTGTGGGATACCGCAGTGGACTTCACACGGCGTCAGCCGGCTCTGGTGTTTGGGCTGGCATCGCTGGCGGGCTTCCTCGCCTACCGGACCATCAAGAATTCGCAGCCGGCGTCATCGACGTCATCGGCCGTCGATAGCGCAGCCAGGGAGTTCCACGGTGCGTGACGCGCTCCGGGTATCAAGCTTCAGCCCGGTTTCGGTCCTAGGTCTTTGAAGACGTTGGGCTGCTGTCCAGCTGATGGTTGCCGTTCAGGTATATGTAATGCGGGTTCGGTTCGAAAGCCGTCGCGCCTTAATCAGGGGCACGTCCAGCACCTTTGCCCGGGCGACTACCGAGGCGTTTTGCCGCTTCAGCTTCACAGCCAGCCTTTGGATGCTGACTTTAGATGCCAGCGCGCGTAACAGAGTGTCTTCCTCCGAAGTCCATTCTCGCTTTATCAAATCTTTCCTCCCTTTATGCGTTGCTCGATCGCCTCCTGAATTGCTTCGTCACTAGGTCCCGCTCCTCTGAGCCGCAGTTCGGCGTTGCCGCACAAGCACCGGAAAGTCTGAAGTTCCTTTCCTCTTACGCCCTGCCGACGAACGCAATGTGCATTCTCTCCGCAAATCGTGCAGATTACTGGCACCACCGTCGGAGAATGTGGGTAAGAGAATAAACGACGCGACGCCATTGGTAACTCTTAGGGAGCGGTAACTCTTAGTGGAGCGTGATTGTGAACAACCACCTCTATTCTGTCGCTAACCCAAGATAATCGACCTGAATTTTGTGCAGCGGAGCCGTCACGACTCCGCGCCTCACTTGCCGGCAGAGTCCCGAATAATGCGTCTACGGCGCACAGAGCGGATGCGGTAGCGAGAGCCCCGGGGAGCCTTGCAATCTAAACGCCCGGTTCCGATCACAGACGTTTGCCGAGCAAGCTCACTCATCGAAGCGTTGCACCTGTTCCTTCTCGCAGGAGCCGGCGACGAAGGCGGCCAAGGCATCTAACGAAGGGAACGTGTCGGCGCCTTTAATTTCTAGGCCAAAAGTGGCTTCGAGGAACCAGTGGCCCTCGAGTTGAGCATGTAGTGGACCCAGCTGAGATGCCACAGCGACAAGTTCGCCATTCCAAAAAATCAACCGAGCCTCGACTGTGTCGGTTTCAGCGACCCTCACCGTCTGCATGCTGAGGTTTGGGTGCATTCGCATCTATAGCTCTGCAAACGGAGGTCTTGGGAGTGCACTACAACGGCTGCGCCAACGACCCGCTGTCAATCGGCGCCCAATATTGACCCCGCATCGGCGTCCAACTTTGACCCCCTTGAGCGGCGTGTTTTGGCGGTAGCGCTCGCGCCGTCGGAGCTGGTCGGGGTTGCGGAGACGGCGCGAGCGCGGGTTGTTTGATCGTCATCGCGGCTTTTGAATCGCCAACTGTCGTTTCCGGTTTCGACGATGTCGCAGTGATGGGTCAGGCGATCGAGCAGCGCTGTGGTCATCTTGGCGTCGCCGAACACGCTCGGCCATTCACCGAAGGCGAGATTGGTGGTGACGATGATCGAGGTGCGCTCGTAGAGCCGGCTGACGAGGTGGAACAGGAGCTGACCGCCGGATTGAGCGAACGGCAGATAGCCGAGTTCATCGAGCACGATGAAGTCCATGCGTGTCAGGTGATCGGCGAGCCGGCCCTGCCGTCCATTGCGGGTCTCGGTCTCGAGACGGTTGACGAGGTCAACCACGTTGTAGAATCGACCGCGGGCGCCGGCGCGGATACAACTGCGGGCAACGGCGATGGCGAGATGCGTCTTGCCGGTCCCGGTCCCGCCGACCAGCACGACGTTGCGTTGCTGAGCGATGAAGCCGCCACCGGCGAGGTCGTTTACGAGCGTCTCATTGATCGGTGTGCCCTCGAACACAAAGTCTTCGAGGTCCTTGGCGAGCGGCAGCTTGGTGATGGTGAGCTGGTAGCGGATGGAGCGCGCCTGCTTCTCGCTGATCTCGGCGTTGAGCAGATCGCCGACGATGCGCTGAGGCTCGTGTTGGCGTTTGACGGCGGTGGCCATGATCTCGTCGAAGGCGGCCTTCATGCCGTAGAGCTTGAGCTCGCCCATGAGGTCGAAGAGCTGAGTGCGTTCCATCAGATGGTTCTCCTGAGGTTGTCGTAACGGGCACAGTCTGCGATCGGTGGGTGGCGCAGCGTTAGCGCGGCCGGGGTGAGGATGGTGGCGGGCGGGTCCGGATCGCGCTGGCGGGCGAGGATGTTGAGGACCACGTCGGCGGAGTGGACGCCGTGAGTGATCGCCTCGGCGCAGGCAGCTTCGACCGCCGGTAGCCCATCGTTGAGCACCGCAGTGAGGATGTCGACCATCTGCCGATTTCCGTCGGCGACGCCGGCGAGCTTGCGCCGCACGCGCTCCATCGCCGCCGGCAGCACCCAGTCCTTGAAGGGCGCACCGTTGCGCAAGGCACCGGGCTTGCGGGCGAGCACCGGCACGTAATGCCAGGGGTCGTAAACTGTGTCGCCGCGGCCGAACGAGCGGCGATGTTCAGCGACGATCCGCCCGTCCTGGCGGATTACGACACGATCCGCATAGGCATGAACTTCGACTGGCCGCCCGACGGCACTGGCTGCGACCGAGTATTTGTTGTTGTCGAAGCGCACGAGGCAGGTCTTGGAGACCGACGCCGGCACGGCATGGAAGCCATCGAACCGACCCGCATAGGGGACGAGCTTCGGCCGCTCCGCCTCGAACACCTGCCAGATTGTCTGCTCGGTCAGCTCCGGATGACGATGCACCTTGGCGTAAGCGATGCACTTATCGAGCAGCCAGGCGTTCATCTCCTCATAGGTCTTGAACCGTAATCGGGGCGTGAAGAACCGCTGGCGGACCAGCCCAACCTGGTTCTCGACCTGACCCTTCTCCCAGCCCGACGCCGGCGTGCAGGCCACCGGATCGACAAGGTAGTGGCTGCACATCTGCAGGAAGCGTCGATTATAGAGGCGGTCCCTACCGACGAAGACCGTCTCTACCGCGGTCTTCATGTTGTCGTAGATGCCGCGCCCGCAGGCGCCCTTGAACAGAGCGAACGCGCGGTCATGTGCGTCGAACACCATCTCCTGCGTCTCGCGCGGATAGGCCCGCACGAACAGCATCCGGCTGTGACAGAGCCGGACATGGGCGACCTTCACGATCACCGTCACGCCGCTCAGCAAGACGACTTCGTGGCTCCAGTCGAACTGGAAGGCCTCTCCTGGCGCAAAGCTCAGCGGCACGTAGGCCGCGGCCGTCGCTTGCCCGCGCTCCTTGGCCCAGCGCCTGGCGTAGCGACGCACGGCATCGTACCCGCCGTCAAAACCACGACCGCGCAGATCCTCGAACAGGCGGATCAACGTCAGTTGTTCGCGGGCGGGTTTGGTCGCATTGCCGGTCAGCAGCGTATCGAGTTCGTCCGTCCATCGCCCAAGCTTTGGTCGGGGCTGGACTTCGCGCTCGTATTCGAAGGACGTCTCGCCCGACCGCAGCACCTTGCGGACCGTGTTCCGCGACACCCTAAGGTCCCGCGCTATCTCCTTGATCGTCTTGCCCTTGAGAAAATGCTCACGCCGAATCCGCCCAATCGTCTCCACCGTCAGCATTCCCCCACCGCCTGCTTCGAATCAAAGCAAGCAGCGCATCAGCCCAATCAGGAGGGGGTCAATTTTGGACGCCGATCCCCCGGCTCAGGGGGTCAAAATTGCACGCCGAACCACATCGGCGAGAATCTGGCCGATCAGCGCCAGCAGAGCCGCGGAGCCGGGCCGCGGCGTGAGCACCGGTACGACCTTCTGAAGCAGGATAGCGTGATCGATATTATCGAAATAGCTGACGATGTCCGCCTCGATAACCACGGTGTATCCGCGCTGCCGCCAGCTCTCGATCCGCGCGACCGCGTGCACGACGCCGCGGTCCGGGCGATAGGCGAAGGAGCCATCCTCGAATAACGGTTCGAAGACCGGCGTCAGTGCGTTGGCGATGCTGGTGTGCAGGACGCGATCGCGGATGCTCGGGATGGTGAGAATGCGGTAGCCCGGCTTCTTCTTCGGGATGCTCACCTTGCGAAACGGGCCGGTCCTGTAGGTGCCGCCCAGCAATTCCGCCCGCAGCTGCGTGAGGTTGGCAAACAGGTCGGCCTTGAAATCGCCGGGACCTACGCCGTCGCCACCCGCTCCGCCGTCATTGGCGAGCACCCGATGCCAGCCCTCGTGCAGAGCGTCGCGCGAGGTGACCTGCTGCCAGAGGTCGGGAATCTCAGGGGGTCTGGCGCCGGGGCTTGTCATCGCATGCGAGGAAAAAGCGAGTTTGGTGATCGAAAATCAGTCCGCCGTGAAACAGGCGGTCATGCAGAACCTTCCTACGACTATCCGAGGCCCAACTGGTGTCAGTCCGCCGTGAAACAGGCGGTCATGCAGAACGTCATAGGGGGCCACCCCAGTACTAGAACGTGTCAGTCCGCCGTGAAACAGGCGGTCATGCAGAACATCGCTAGGCACTGGGACGACAAAAATCGTGTGTCAGTCCGCCGTGAAACAGGCGGTCATGCAGAACCCCTCCCGCATAGCATGTTGTTTTAGCAGCGGAAAGCGGCGCCTGTTCTGCGGCCGATGACAAATATCCACCCTAGTCCGGCGGCGCGCCTTCGCGACCTTAACGCGCGCGCGGAAAACCACAGATTTTCCCGATAGATGGATCATGTCTGAGGCCGAATTTCCGGAAATCCGTCGTTGAGCATGTCGTCGGGCATCGCCGCACCGAGCCGCTCGATCAAAACGCGCAAGTCGACCGGGTAGCGCACCAGCTTTCTGGTCTCACCGCCGACGGTGATCTCGGTCCGATAGCCGCCCGACGAGAAATCGAACAGCGCCTTCACCATCGAGGTGTAACGCGCCGAGGCCAGCGGCAGAACGAAGGCCGGATCCTTCAGCTCCTTGTGCCGGCGCACCGCCTTGAGGTTGGTTTCAAGCCGCGGCACCACGATCGGCTTGCGTAGGCGGTCTCCCCGCATCTCCCACTGAATGTCGAGCCCCTCGTCGACCACGATGTCGGCCACGGCCTTGCTCACCGCATTCTTCAGTTTGCGGTCATAGGCCATGAGCGAGCGCACCGCGTTCATCAGGTAGGTCAGGTTCACGCCTCTGGCTTCGGACGTGATGACGTTGAAATGTGCGAAGTCGTTGCGGATGCGCCGCTTGCCGGCGCGGAAGGTCAGCTGGTGCTTCTGGCGCGGCGGAACCGGAGCTTTCTGGCGCTCGGCGACATCCTTCGGGTTTTCCTCGCGGGTCTGGTCGAAGAACCTGGCAAACGCGATGCGCTGGTCATCGTCCAGTAGAGACAAATGGATCGGATATCCCGTGAGCCGGTAGCCCATCTCGTCATCCCAGAGCGGCAGGAATCCGCCTTCAGCATCCTCCGCCCGCAAGGCGATCTCGCGAGCCAGCTGCTTCTTCGCGTCGCCGCTCAATGACGCATAAGCGTCCCGCAGGACCTTTCCGGCATCGGATGGCAACACGAAGCCGATCCTGCCGCCGCGCCGCTCGAGACGCGGCGTTGCCTCACCCGGATGCAGCAGGCGCGGATAGATCAGCGCAAGAAGCACATAATTGCGGTCTCGCTCCCAGATCAGCGTGAAGTCCGTCAGCCGGCTCACCACCCGCATCATGAGCTGATGCAGGCGCGCATGCTCGGTGAGCCGCGCACCGTTTGCACGGAAATTGTGCCGCGTGACCGTGACGGACAGAGCCCGGTATTCGTCGCACATCGCCTGGAGCTTGCGGATATCGGGCTTGATCCCTTTGGCTTCCTTCACGATTTTTTCGTGAAGCTCTACGCGCTTGTGTGTATCGTTGAAGTTCCCGGCCTTCCGTGCTTGCTGAAGCGTCTGAACCTCGTCGGGGGTGACGCTATGCTTCTGGAATATGGCCTTCAGCGCGGACACATGCCCCAGCCTGGCGATCTGACGCAGGCCCCGGCGGGTGCCGGGCAAGGAATGGTCGTTGGTTTCGGCATCCTGCGAATAAACCTCCTCGAATTGTTTGGGATCGCGGTAAAAGTCCGCGCCGTCGAGCAGGTAACGGTTGCCGCCTGCATCGGCCGCAGACCGCAGATGCTCGGTGCCGTCAAAGCCGGCGGAGGACACCGCGATGTAAAGCGTCATCAGCCGGTCGATCTCGCGCAGGGCTTCCGTCTCGGCCGACTTGCCCTTTTTTTCGAGGATCAGCATGCGCCGCATCTGGTTACGCAGCAGCGAGACCTCGTCCACCGGCAGCAGATAGAGCCAGGCGTAGAACTGGGCGTTCCAGGACTCGACCTTCATCGACCATTTGCGGCCTTCGAGTTCCGCGAGCGCGATGGTGCGAGGCTTGTCGTCGCCGCAGAGATCGCTCACGGCGAACAGCCAGGTCAGGCCCTGCGACTGGAGATATGCGTCGAACAGATACACGAAGAGATCGCGCATGAACTCGTCTACCCAGGTCGACCGGCTGGATTGCTCCTCCGGCTTCGGCTTGTAGCTCTTGCGGGTGTTGTCCTCGGCGAGCGACATCGACATCACCAGCGTCGCGAGTTCACGGAAGCTGCCGGCCCCCGAGACCTTCATCATGTGAGCGGCCGTCTCGGCCACCGCGTAGACACGATTTTCCTCGCCCTGCAGCACTGCCAGCGTTCGCCGCTTCTTGTCCCCGGCGACGGCCGTCACCGCTTCCCGGATCCGCTCGGGCGTGTTCGCCTCCTTCGCGAGCCAGCTCTCGAAGTCGGTCGCGTAGAGGTGGCGCAGAACGCCGATCTTGAACTGGTTCGGACCGGCCGGCGCCTGCGACAGCGCGGTGAGATCGAGCTTGCCGAGCGACCGAGCCCATTGCGGAGCATGGCCGGGATCGTGGTCGACGATGCCTTTGGCCTTGCGCAGCACCGACATGAACTTCGGGGTGGTGATGACCGGGTCGTCGTCGTTGCCAAGGGCCCGGCGCAGCAGGTCCTTGACCCGTTCGTCGGTCGCGAAGCGGGTCACCTGCAGGCGATTGAAGTCGTTCACCAGCATAAGCGCATGGCAATCGATGTCGAACTCCAGCAACTGGCGAAACGCGTCCAGCGCACTCTGCTGGACCCCATTCCCCTTGCGGCTACCGAAGCCGCCAGGTTTGTCGCTCGTTGGCGACAGGATTCCGTTTCGGACGACAGACGCGAGGCGGTGCTTGGTGTTGAAGTGGTTGGTGCGATGACGCATTTCCGCCGCCAGCCGCAGCCATGCCCATAGGAGCTCCCGATTCTCCACTTCATCCTTCTTGGCGAAGATGTCACGACGAGCGCGGCGGCTACCGTCACCGAACTCCACCGCCTTAGACCCGAAAATGACGCCCGCTCCGTCAAGATAATCGGCGAGTTTGCCGTTCATCGCAATTTCGTTAACGTATGGCCTATGCGTGATGTCACGCGGCATTTCGGACGGCTCGATCGGCTTCTTTCCGTCTTTGTCTTGCTTCGTGATCGTTTGCCAGTCCGGTTTGAGCCAGCCATCGAGCGTGCGCAGCGAAAAGGCGACCGACGTCCTCCAGACGCGCGTGAATGTCTCGTTGCGCTTGATCTCCGACTGACCATCGCTCGTTGCGAGAAAGCGAAAGCGAGTTTCGAACTCGGGCTTTATGTCGACCGACGCAGGGGCATCGCAGGCGTGCGCGAGCAGCTTGCCGAAGCGTATCAGACTGCTGATCTCCGCATTTGCGCTCCTTCCCCGTCATGCTCGCCAGCAGGTGGGACTTGTCCCGCGGCAATAGCGCCTCCAGCTTCGCAATCTCAGCTTTGGCGACCGCCCGCCGAAAACGCTCCGATTTGTAGAGCGCCGCATAGTGGCGCTTCACCTGATCGTAGAACGCGACAATCGCTTTCTTCGTATCGCCATCGAAGTCGCGATGGTTTGGCACGTTGCCGAAATGCTCCGAGAGCATCCGGCCGAAGTCTGACGCGCGCACGCTGGGAGCTGTATTCGCTTTTCTCTGACCGTCCGCCCGGCATCGCTCCACGACGAAAGCGTGGATCGTGGCAGCGACATCCTGATGAAAAAAGAGCCCGGCTATGGGGTCGTCGAAACTGGCTTTTCCGAGCTTAGCCTGCGCGCCCGGCCCTGCAGGCAGCTCCAGCTTGGGCGCACTGGATTGGATGCTGGCCCCGCGGCGCTGGGCAAGTCCGACACGATCTTTAGCTTGCTTCCGATCGCTCCTCGGGTTGATGAAAGCCTCTCTGCTGAAAAGGTGATCGATGATGGCATCTGCGGTCGAGGCATAGTCCGGCTTTTCGTCCGCTGTTTTCCTCCATAGCGCATCATGCCAGCGCCCCTTTGAATCAAACGGCGATCGCAGCTTGTCACTGTGCTTTATGATGAAAGCGGCATTCTTGTCGCCGCGAGGATTGTGAGGATCTGCCGGGATCTTCGCGTAGGGGTGAACCTTCCAAGACCAACTGGACTTGTACCCGTCCAGTTCAGCTTGGCTCATTTCGCCGTCATGCGATTGCGCGATCAGCCGGCCAATGCGCGTCCAGAGCTCCTCGGCAAGAAGCGTGCGGTCAACGTAAGTGTCGAGCGGCAGGTCGCGGAGGGACTTCGGTTTTCTGATCACCTTGTCAAGGACAGAAACCACCTGCCGAATGACAAGGTCAGGGTCGTCTTTCAGGAATGCCGGCATCTTGGCGGGTGCGATCCGCAGCTCGCCCTCGTTGAGCCATCTCGCCGCGCTCTGTTTGTCTGTCGGGTCGAGGCCGCGAGCCAGGCTATTTCCGTCCGCAACCGCCTTGGTAAAACTACGTCCTTTCGACTGTAAAATTCGCAATGTCGCCTCCGAATAACTTTTTGCCAACTTTGCCGATTAGGATGTCATGAAACATATCGGGCGCAAGTGTTCTGAGGCCGCAGAACTGGATCGCCTTTGGTTTGAGTTCTCGGCGCCGTTTCCCCGGAGGGGAAAAGGCGCAGAGCGATGAAGGCCTCGACGTTTTCGGACGCCCAGAAGGCGTTCATTCTGAAACAGGGCGCTGATGGGATGCCCGTGGCGGAGATCTGCCGCAAGGCGGGGATCAGCCCGGTGGCTTATTTCAATTGGAAAAGAAGTACGACGGTCTGCTGCCGACCGAGATGCGGCGACTGAAACAGCTCGAGGACTAGAAAAACAAATCGCGGAAAAGCTGGTTGCCGATCTGTCACTCGATCGGGATATGCTCCAGGACGTCATCCGCCGAAAACTGTGAAGCCTATCCGCAAGCGCAAGTGGTCGACGCGATGCGAAGGGACTGGGATGTCTCGATCCGAAGAGCGTGTCGTACGCTGCTGGTCGATACGTCCAACTATCACTATAAGTCGCGCCGGCACGGACAGGCACCCTCGTCGCGGACGTTTATCCCTGGCGACCCAATCGTCATCGAGGCGCTCGCACGCCACGCATCCACTATCAGATCACGTAACTCGGACGGGCAGGCGGCGATCTTGGGGAAACCAAAGGGTATCCAAGGCGCGCAGTTTCGGACGGGTCAGGAGACGGTGGTTGAGACTGCGATCGTGGATGTGGCGGACAGAAACGATCTTGTGGCAGGCCTAAGGAACAAATTGTTCCCAGAAGTTATGGGAGAGCTATTAGCCTTGAGTGAAAGAAATACACAGTTGGCGACAACCTCGAGGAAGTCCAACGTTCGGCCCGTCCCCTCCGTCAAAACACTTGTACCAACAAGCCTACGCCGAGCTACAGCCGAGAATGTTAGATTACAGCTCCTCTCTCCGCCACGGATAAGTTGGGCTGCGCATGAGCAGCAGACCGCGATGTCTGCTTGTGTCGGGACTTCGGATGCGCGCTGCCTGGTTGAGGCAGTATTTTTGGCCTCTTCCGGGTGCTGCTGCTAAGAGCCTCTTGCCTTCACAAGGAAATCATCGCACTGACCGACCGACGCGGGCGCTCTGCCCTTTTTGCAAATAGGTACACACTTGTTGGCAACATTGATCAGGGCGGTCACGCCTACGCCTGCAGCTCCAAGGACCGCGCCACACACTGCGCCAGGCAGACTCGCTGCCGCTAAACCGCCGATGGCGCCCAGCGCAGCCATTGCAGTTGCGTTTTGTCCAAGACCGGCCAGTTCGTTCTGAAGGCACGATCGGCACTCATCTGAGGCTACCGGCGTAGAACTTGGTTGAGCATGAGCACTGACGATAACGTGTAGCGCGGCCGTAACGATTGCTAGCCAAATTGCCTTTTCCATTCTTGAGCCTCATTTAACAGCTTGATGAAAATTTGTGGCTGACGAGATCAAGGCTTCGGGGGGCTTCTGCATATGATTATCTTCTACTGCGGCGACGCTCTCGCCGCTGCGCCCCCCACCAGTCTTGATGAGCAGGATTTGGTTTCGCCGGAGGCCCCGCCATCAGCCGGAGAGACCGCGACCCAGACGTAGGTCGCCGCACGTTTGCTTTCCGTTGCGGTGGAAATGCCGTGAGTGCGCCACATGCCGATCGGTCTGTCACCGAAAAGGATGGGGATCGGCGCCCGCTCGTCGACGAAATCTTCCTGAGACGTGGCAACGCATCGCACAGCATCACCATCCGGCGAGGTGAGCAAAGCTTCTCGGGTTTTCGTACTTGTATCGTAAGCGCTGCGTCTCGGCGCTGACTCAAACGTACTGAGCACGATGCGCCGCCCCCCGAATCCGCCCTTAAGCTCGTCTTTCTGGGCCGCAAATTTGCATCCCAATATGTCCTCGCGTTCGCGGCGAACGCACAGCGAGCGCCGTTCTGATTTCCCGTCTTGGCGCACAAGCCATTCGACCACAAGAACCTTGTTGATCCCCATCGTCACGCGAGATGCGCGTAGGCCTTGCGCATCAAACAGAGGCGCGGGCGGACCATCATATTCGTCGCCGATTTCAGCTGCCGGTTTTTCTCCGCCTGCTAGCAGCACCCAGCGCCACTTATCCCGGCCGGACACACGGGCAATTACCGCCCGAACATCGGCGCAGGACGAAGCGAGATTCTCGGGAGGCGAGAGGATCGCATGAACGACGTCCTTGGCTTTCAGCTCCTCGAACCTGCAGGTGCCGATCCCCGCCGTTACGAGATTACTTTTTAAGCCTTCGCTCTTAATGCGATGAGCCGCAAAGGCCTTGGGATCGCCGGCGTTCGCGTACCAGATTTCCGAAGCGGATCGTTCCGACTGGAAGTTGAAAGCAATCAAAGCGGGCGACCCCGCCGGCGCAGGCATCGCTGGGGCCCTGCCGCAGGGATAAGGATCTTTCTCAGCCTGCTGTGGGACCGACTCGACTATCAGTGGCTTTCCATCGTCACAAGCAGCGATCAGTTTTGCCCGCGCGGGTGCGGAATTGTGTTTTCCCAAGGGCATCAGATCAACGAAAAAGGGCGCCCAGATCTCAGCGATCTTTTTGTCGTCGATGCCCTGCGTGGCCGCACTTTTCGCAACTTCAAGCGGGTCGTTCGCAGTGCGAGCAACTAGAGCCCATCCCTCTCCAACTGTCGCGAGGATGTGATTCTCGTTGGCAAGTTCCAGTCGAACGCGACCGCCAACAGGAAAACGATTGATTCGGCGAGAGAAGACATCGGTACTGATGCGTTTGCGCGGCACAGACACGATGAGCGCCGGGGTGATGTCGCCCGCAGATTCTTTCGCTTCGGCATACGCATATGGGAAAAGGTGAGCTGGACCGAAGGCGGCGTCGATCGAGGTCGATCGCCAGTTTCCTTCATTCAACGCGGCCGCCGGATCCTCGATCGCTAATTTATCGCGGAGCGCAGAAGGGCGCCGGAGAGCAAAGACTTCCGCGACCGCGCCGTCTTTTTCGTTTTTTAGGCGGGAGAACCCGATCCACTCCACTGCTAACGCTGCCATGCTAATTGGTGCGAACGCCGTCGTGGTCGGAACCGAAGGGGCCAACGGCGTTAGAACGGCAGGCGCAGGAATCGCGGGAGCCACAGGCCCGTTCGGGAGCGCGACCGGAGGTGTCGGGGGCGTTACGTCCGCGGGAACGGCGGCCGGCGACGTTACCACAGACGTCGCAGGCGTCGCGGCGCGAAACAAACCGCGTTCACTCGTGCTTCGGCCGATGTCTGTCCGGCCGGGAGGCATTCTTCCCACCCGACACCCCTTGTTCTGCCACTGGCTGGGGGCCGGTCCTTCCGTTCGAATAAAAATGCCGCGATATCCGGTCGCTTGATACTGTTTTGATCGTCGATTGAAAGCGGCACATAGAGTTCGCGGGTGTCCCCCGCTGCCGGGATCGGATGCGCGTAAAGCGGGCGCCCCAGTCGGGCGCCCTTCTCGAGCGTCAAAATCTTGACGTTGGTCGCGACGGTCGGACCGACGAGCCGGGTTGCGGTGCAGGTCGCCTTCCAACTGTCGGGGGAATTAGCGTTGGACGGAAGAGTTGCCTCACGGCACTCCTCACTCGGAATTATGGTCGCCCCGGAGCCAGATTTGGGTTCGGCGATCACCGTCCTTCCGATAAGTCTGACCCGCAGGTAAAGCCCCTCGCCGTCGGCGGCTTCAACAACTTCGGAGACTGTCAGAATCGCCTCTCGGTCCTTAATGGGAATCGCCTTGATATCATCTTCTTTAGAGTTTCCGGCGATCTCACGCATCGCGTCTTCGAGGTTCGCGAAGGTCAGAACCCGATCGATCACGCGGTCCTTCCCGGCGCCCGGACACAGCACGACTTCCAAGTCCTTGTCCTTTTGATCGATGCAAGTGGATGGAACGACATCGAACCATCGCCTGTCGCTGCTGAGCAGCTTAACAGGCGGCCTTGCCAGCTGATTCGGCTGCCCCGGCTGTGCGGGGGGCGGATTCCAGGTGAACTCCGAATCGAGGGAGCCCTTTCGCTGAACCGCAAGCACTCCCTTCTGGTCCAACGCCAAGGTCGCGAGTCGGATGTCCTGGGTGGAACGGTCCGTCCACGCTATCGTCCAGGCCGACCCATTTAAAGAGATCGCGAGCGGCGCTTCATCCAAGTCATGACGATTGGGTCGCTCGTCCCAATCGATTGACGCGTTCATGTCTGGGCTCGGGTCTCCCGGCCGCAAGTTTTGAGCCACGACGAGCGGGATGTCGGCTAGTGTGCATTCATTTACTTTATCGCTTGGCGCTGTCAGCAGGCGAAGCGCGCGCGGTTGCTTGTCATCTGCGCCCCGAATGCCGATCAGCCATATCATGCCGGACTTGGCTTCCTTTTGGATCGATAGCCGCTGCGCGAAAGCGATGCGATCGGCGTTGACCTCCGTCACGGCTTCGCACTCCCAGCTTCCATCCGGCGTATCCTCCGGAGAGCGGAAGCGAAGGCGGTCCGGTGCCGCGACCGGGGGTGCAATGTAGTCCGCGCCTTCTGCCGGGGCGGGATCTGGCTTCGGGGCGACAACTGAAGAGACGAATAATGCCGCAGTGCCGCCGCTTCGCCATATCTCTTGAGCGCCTAAGGCCGGGTTATCTGGCAGCGGTATCCCAGGAACAAGCCGTTCGTTAGCCTCCGCCATAAAATGTCGTTGCTCGATGGCGAGGCGTCGATCAGCCGAAAGAAACCGACTCGGCTCGATGAAGGTGAGCACCGTTCCATTGCTTGCGGTGGATACCGCGTGACCATTGAAAACCGTCGGTCTCGACGCGAACGCGAAGCCAAAAAGCCGACGCGCCGCGCTGAGATCGGCAGCCGTTTTCGTCCGAAGCAACGTTCGGCCGCGATCCGAAACCAGAGACGCCAGATGCTGGAGAGTCTCATCGTCGCCCGTTACGAGGTCTTTTTCTCGTAGAATTTCAAAGTCTTTCTCGGCTCTGAAAAGGGTGTCTTTAGCGCGCGCAACGTCAGCGCCCAGCGTTCCATCCCGCAGTCTGAGGAGCACATCGGCCAGATTTCGACTCGCGCGAGCGAGATTGATCCACGAGGCGACGAGGCCAGCAGGACTTTCGTTTTCTGCCTTCTTGGCCTTTTCTCGCTCCTCCTCAAATTTGCTCTTGGCCCGCTGATGTGCACGGGTGGCCTCTTCGAGAGCGCCTTGCAGGTCGGCACCATCGACCAACTGGGCGACCAGAACTCCCGACAGAACGCTGTTGTCTGGATCGAGCTTGGTCGCCGTGCGGGCCAGCCGGAGCTTGCCCTCACGATCGTTGTCATGGTCTCTCGCGAACCTCTTAAGTTGTGCTTCCAGCGCCGATCCAAGGGCCTGGGAGGCCTCTTCGGAAGAGACGACCGAGCAGACCTTGCGTCCGGAGCCCGAGGGCGTATGGCACTGCACCGTCCGCGTCAGCCACCAGTCCAAGAGCGATGAGATTATCTCATCGGCCGGGACATATTCTTCGCTGAGCCGTTGTTTGACGTAGTTCCGTCGCTCGTCGCTATTGACATGCGTCAGCGAGATGCGGAACGCGCCGGTGCTGCAATAACCGACATCGCCGACCTGATCGCAGGAGATTGGCGAATAATCCATCGCGGGCGGTCGTTGGCCTGGACCTCCCCGGACATAGCGTCGTGGCACCGCGACCGCGAGCGACCACCGTTGGTCGCGCAACGCCGCCGTTCTTTGCGCGGTGGGTGCGTTGATTCCGATCTGCACGGTGACGGCATTGGTCGAGCGCCACGCCGCTTCCACGGTTCCTAAGCCGCTCAAGAGCTTTTGTATCGGTTCCGGAAGCGCATACGTCTCCGGCGCAAACTCGTGATGCGGGTGCGCCGCCAGAACAGGTGCCCCGATGGGGATAGGTAACGGCTTGTCGGAATCGCGATCCGCCGCTATCGCGATGCTTGGATCGCCGTCCGGATGCTGATCCAGCGCCGCGTTGATGTCGTCGTAAGGCTTTTGTACCCGCAGGGTGATGAGAGGGAATGCTTCCCAGAGCGCGACCGGGTTGCCGATCGTGCGATGCACCTGCCGCGATCCGAAAATTCCCCACGGACCACGCTTGCGGGTTTCGAAGAACTTGCGGACCCCGAGTTGTACGTTCTCAGCCTCGATCCTCAAGGTAATGCTCTGCCCGGCCTGGAACGTGCCGACGTTTACGCCAAAAAGACGGTTGAGGCTCTGATCGGTCGCGACCAGCCGACGTTCCAGTTGCTGTGCGATCGCCGGACTACCCATCAGCGTCACAAGCGCGATGCAACTCGCCCGCAACAAGGCCGTCATGATTTACCTCTGGAAACTGAGGAGTATCTCGCTCGCGGTTCTACGCTCGGAAGACAGGCGAGCGGAATTTAGCCCATCCTCAGGATCAAGGGGGCAAGAGCTGCTTGGCGTCCGCTTTAGCACCGGTGGTCCGCAACGAAGCGGCTCCGGCTTGTCGAGCGACGAGGGAACGATGACTGCGGCGTTGAGGCGGCGGCGCGCTTCGCACCTTGCGTCCTCCCGTATCGCCGCAGGATCGCCGCTGCGCCGATTGGCGTTGAACGCGAGGCTGTCCGAGCTGGCCGGCAAGGCAATCCCGCTTTCAATGAGATCTGAGCGGTACAGCACCGCAGCCGCGGCGGCCTCGGTCTCCGGATTTCCAGCCGTCGCGAGCGATTCCTCGATAATGTCGGACGTCAGTTCGCCTTCAGATTTGCAGCTACGCACCAGCGCGATGTCGACGCGATCCAGCGCGGGCTTGGGGCTCGCGGGCGGAGCAAGCGTCACGACCCCGCCTTCGGCAGAGCCAAAAGCCGTTCGAAACGCGCTCCACGACATCGGAATGCATTGATAGCCGTCCTGTTCGTTTCCGACGGAGATCCCCGCCCCGCGCTCGCAGGCGATGCGTTCCACCGACGGCAGACCGGCGATCGAAGGCTTCTGCGATCGATCGGGAATCTTGCGGTCCGCGGCTTCTGCCGCGAACCTTCCGAACGATTCGAGCGCCGCGCGATCGATCGGCGTGCGCGTCGTACGTACCGCGCGCCCGTTGCTGTATCGCGTGGCCCGCAGACTGTAATGGTAGGGCTCGATGCTCGGCCGGCTCTCGACCTGCGCCAGCCGCGCGACCGCTTGGCTTTCGGTGAGCAGGTTGGCGTTATTCATCACCTGATAGGCGAAGCGGACATAAACCGTTCGGTTGCGACCAGACGCAAAAAGCCTATCAGCGTCGATGAGCGCTAGCCATTCCGTATCGAGGCCGTAACCCTCCAAGCCTCGTCGCTGCGGCGCGATCGCCTGATTCCAGCGTTGGTTCAGTTGCGCGAGATCGAAGGGGATGGGACGGTCGAAGCCGGAGGGCGAATAGGGCAGCAAAACATCGGTCCAGACCGAACCGTCGCGATTGCGGATCCGTGAAGGTCCGGGATGACGCAGCATGAAACCGTGCGCGATATCAAACTGCGCGCCCACGCCGATCGGTCCTCTCGGAGGCCCAAATCCGGCACGGACCACAATGGTTCTGACGTTATAATCACCCGATCGAAGAACGAGTTGCCGCTCGCTCGGCCGCAAGACGACAGAGAACCATCTTTCTTTCTGGTCGGCGCCGACGCACTTCCGTGCTGGATCCGACAGCGCCGGAACCTCGTCGTTCCGATTCTCGAGAGAAACCGGGTTCTCGGCGCATTTGCTCCAGAACTCGGTCCAATCGTCATAGGCTTTCTGATCAATCCGGGACATCATGTCCCGGATGTCGATCGGGATTGACTGGCGAACTTCAGAGGTCTCTACCGTGCCGAGATCGCACCCGAGACGAATGCAGCCGTCCTCCGCCATCCGCAGAAGCTGTTCCCAGTTGACCAACGTCTGATCCACATCGGTACGCGAACCCATGGTCGAGCGATCGAACCAGTCTTCGAGGTTGATCGATGTGTCCGTCACATAGCGGAGGTTCTGGGGGTCATCGAGAATCAGCTCGACGATCGCGCCGGACGCCGAGCCGCTGATCCCTGCCCAGCGCCGGACAGCCAGATCCATCAGGTCGAATTCCTCGCGAAGGCGCTCTGTGAGAAAGAAGAAGAGTGGGAGGCGGGCCCTGACACGCGCCCTCGCTATGTCGCCACGCTCGGAGGCCAGGCGCTGGACCTCTTCAAACCGTCCCAGTTGCTCACGCCGCAAATCGTTCAGGCTGCGCGCAAGATCGAGCTCGATCAGAGCGAGTTCCTGCGCGGTCTCTCCCTTCACCGCGAGTTCCATGAGGCGGCCCTCGCGCTCCAGCGCGCTCTTCTGCCGACGCCCGGCGGCGTCCATGTTGTTCAGAGCGGATTCCGAATCCATGAAGGCCTTGAATGCCTGAAGCGCCACCCCCGCACCGGGGAAGGCGGCGTTCAGCGCGCCGGCCGCGACCTGCAGCGCCAGCGCATCCGAATCCGCAGCGGGAGGCTGATCTGCCCTCGCCGGTTCGGAATAACCTGTCGCCCCAGTCGGAGCCTTGCGCCCGCCCGTCGCCTCGAGGGCGGCTCGAAGGCCGATCTCGCGATCCGTCAGAAGATCGAGCAGTTGCGTGCGGCAATGCTCACTTGACGTTTTTGGATTGCAAGACGGGTCGGTCCCGTTCGGCGGCCCAGCCGGGGCCGGCGCCGCACCGGCCCCTGCGGGTTGCGGCGGGACCGCGCCACCCGCGCCGAGAAGGCGGTCGAAGAACTTGTTCGCTTCCGGATTATTGAATGGCCGGTCGAGCCGTCCTCCCACCTCGGCAACCACGCGATCGCCCTGACGCTTGATGCGGCCCAGCGCGTCGCCGACCTGCCGCTGCAAGGCTGGCACTGGCAGAGCGTCCAGAAGCCGGTCAACCGATTTCCTAACGCCTTTGACCGGCATCGACCGGAGGGACACGTCATCGAAAAGGTCCGTAATGACCCGCTCGACCTGCACGAGAAACTTTTCTCGCCCGGCGTGCCCTCCCATGCTGAGACGGCTGAGATATTGATTGCGCAAGTCCTGCAGCACTTGCAGCGACGCGATGTCCAGTTCGCGGCCCCAGGGCTTCTCACACCGACCGCGCGTTGGCCGTCTCGAAGGCGGCCGAGCCGCAACTAACTCGCAAACCTGCAGCGAGATAAAGAGCTTATTGCCAGTCAGGACGTTGAAGTCGAAGCGCACTTCGACCGCGGGATTTCGGAGATCACCGGCGAGGCAACCCACGACCTCGTCAATCCGTTCACGAGACCACGGTCCGGCCCGCGACAGTACAGGGGCCGCTGCGCCGGGCGGTGGCGAGAAGGACTTGCACGCGCGATGGAGCAAGTTCAGCAATCTGTCACGTTCATTCGGATTGATGCCATCGCCTGCGAGTTCGATGACGACCGCCGGCGATAATTCGAGCGCGCCCTTCAGTTCACCGCGCAGCAGACTGCCGACCAGCGGATATTCGTTGGCAGCATCGTCGATCTCCCGCAGCTCACGTGCCAGCGCAGCCAGCATCTGGTTATAGAATCCCTCGACATCGTCGACGTGCTCCGCAAGCGCAGAACGCACGAACTTCGCAATCTGCTGCCCGAGCTTTTTGACCTTCTCGCCACTGACATCCGACTGCCCATCGATGCCCGCCGCGCGAACGATCCCCTCAACAAGGTGGTCGCGCAAAGCCTCGCGGACGTATCCCCCTGCCGCATCGCTCCTGCCTGCGAAGTCGATCACCACGCCAAGTCGATCACGCGCGGTTACAAGCTCCTTCTTGACGGATTCGCGAAGCTCGCCGACGCGTTTACGGGCTTTCTCGAAATCGCCGCAGAGATCGTCCTTCGACGTTCGGCAATGCGCCTCGAATTCACTGAGTGCGATCTGACCGAGGCGGATAAGGCGGTCGCCGGATGGATCGCGGATCGTGTCCACGATGGCGCGCGCCGCACCGATAACGCGCCGACCCTGTTCATAGCGAATCTGCACTTCCTTGGCGACCTCTCCGGCTTTCCGCGCTGCCTGCACGGCGTCCATGATGGCCTTGCTGTCACGCCCAAATTCGCTGACAGATCGAAGGAACGCGGGAGACTGGCCCGCGATGCCCACCATCTCGCCTAAGCTGCCGATGTCGAAGCCGCCACCGTCACCGCCACCGCCGGGGACCGGGAGCGGCACCCCGGTCCATTGCGCGATACCGTTGAGGATGCTCGATTCAAGAACCTTCATAGCTTGCGAATGCGCCCGGTCCGCGTCCTCGAATGCGCTTTGCGCGGTTTCCCACTCTTCGCGCAGGCTTTGGAAAATCCTGTCGTAGCGACCTTGCTCGCGACGCGATTCCCGCAGTTCGACGCCCCGTCGCTCGATCTCCGCCCGTTGCCGACGCAAGTCGGCTGCGACGTCGAGCGCACGAATTTTGTCGCGGCCCTGTTCCACCCGCAAATCGTCGGATCTATCGACATTACTCAAAATGTCGCCGTGCAGGCGCCTAAGATCGATCATCAGGTCTCGCATGCGACGGAGATGAACGACCGGAATCGACGGTGTCTGGAGTCGCGTTATCCCCCAGAATCCAACCCGTGATTTGATCAGGAATAATCGGTAACGCGCCTCTCGGCAAAGGTAATTGAGCGCCTTGAGATCGACGGGACGGTCCGTGAATAGCGATTGATCGCGGTCACAAGCGAAGGAGCCCACCGTCTGGTAAAGCTCTTGAGCACGGTCGAGGCGCTCGCTGTCCGTCGGCAGGACGCCGGCGCTCATGAAATGGAGGTCGGCTTCGCTTTTGATCGTCGTCAGCCAAGTCACGACGAGCGCGCCCCGAGCATAGGGATTCCGATAATCTTCAACGATCTCGCATTGGAGGACTAACTCGGCCCATTCCTCTTTAGGCGTTTTGGGATCAGGGCGCGCGTCTTGGAGCCGCTTCTCGCGAAACGCATCGCACTTCTTCTTCAGATCTTCTGGTTCGGCGGATACGGCGATGCCAGGGGGAAAAAGCGCGCCCAAACTGACGAAAAGATAAAGACACGTCCGGAAGCGCCGGAAGAGCCCACTCAGCACGTCACAGCACCAGAAAGAAAGCAAGCATCCCTCCAGCAGGAGTAGGCAAGCCGTCAATCGCGCAAGGCAACCTATGATTGTTGTAACAAGCTAAGGCATAAAAAGAATGTTTGGCAATAGTCTGCTACAAAAATTCGTCGCGCTTTTCTCGGCGACGCTCGACGTTAGCTGTGAACCGCCACCGGGCGCCCGGAGCGAAGTCCTCGCTGAACCTGCTTACCCGGAACGAAATAATCTACTTGATCCCGTTCGCTTCGATCCAGGCCAGGACCGCGTGGCACGGCCGCGCGGCATGGTCCATTTCCTGTCGATGGAGCAAGTCGAGCCTGTTCCGATGTTGTCGATCATCCGAATCGTCGACTAGCAGCCACCAAGAGGAAGGCGCGTCTGCCCCCCCCGTTCTTTTTTTTGTGTTTCAAGACACGCTGTGGGGTGAGGTGGGACGTTTATGCGCCATGTGCGAACCGGCAAGGGTCACATAACTTCGCCGTAGATGGCATCCCCTGGTGACGTTACCATGTGGAGATGTGCCATTCCCACGACGGCGATGGGTCAATGAGCGACACGCTGTTGCTCGCATGGGTCGCGTCTTGTTACGATGAATTCAGGATTATGTTTCGATCAGGGGCCAAGATGGGAGAGCGCGATGAGGGGGCGGGAGCTACGTGACGATCGTCACGACCAAGACGGACCTTGCGGGCGCTTGAGTTTCGTTGCTGCCGCGAGATATACCCCCCCAAGAGCCGCGCTGGCATCGCTCGCTGCTTTTGCAAGCGCGTGGTTCGTGACGTGCGGATCGCCGGCCTCGGCGGCCGAACTGCTGCAAATCTACATTCGCGCCTTCATTCCGAAGCAGCATTCTTCCGTGCGGCCGCTGCCGAACAGCGGCGGCGGCACGATGGTCGAACCGCCGGCTTCGCCGATCGTGGGATGTTTCCCCACGGATCAACGTTCGCTCTCAACGGAGTTGACAGCATCAAGCCGCGTCGCTTCAATCGCAACGATCGATTTGGCTGCGTCAGGGAAACTTATTCGGCAGGAGCATCCTTCGAACGAGTCGAACGCGGTCGACTGCGGTGACGGCCGGATCATCAACCGGGAAATGACGGATACTTCCAATCAGAAGTTCACGTTCACGCCCGCCAACGCTTCGCGGGTGGCGCAGCTGAAGATTGAGGCATCAGGACATAATCCGAATCTCAGATGGGCGCCTGCGATCGACATCAACGGCAGCTTCTACATTGACATCGGCGCGGCCACGATTCGCTTCGAAGGGTCAGTCGACCAATATCCCGCCTATGAAGCATATGTTCGGTTCAACGATCTACCGGCGGTGGAGATCCTGAAGGTCATGCCCGACTACGGTAAGACGGCGATGGATCTGGCCTGGACCAAGAGCGTCAAAACAAGCGCAGTGAAATTCAGGTAGCGGCGTACTGGGCGTTCTCAACGCATATCGCCGCCGGATTTGCGCGAGCCGGGTAGACGTGCCGCTGGCGGCAATCTCGCGATTGGCGCCTACGCATATCCTACGCGCGCCCATGTGCTCGCGCTAACATTTCAGTTGCGAATGTTGCCGCAGTGGAGGCCAGCATGGGCATGCTGCTCGAGGCTACCGAGTCGGGCGACACAAGTAGAGGATTTTTGTGGGGTGCGAAGGCCCGAGCGGTTGAACCTGGCCCCCGTGAGGTCACCGCTCTCAGAAGGCTGACTTCGCGGCCATGATTGCCACCGACAACGAGCCGTTTCTTAGCCGCAGGGGCCACGATCCAATCCGAATCTCTGTAAACTATCCGGACGCGCTGCTAGTCGCAGCGGCCATCAGACCGTGTACGCTGCGCGGCGGCAATTTGATGATGCCCTACACTCCGCTGACCGACGACCGCACGACGCCTCTCGGAACGACTGGTGTCTTTGCCGTTGCCGGCTTCATGCCGGTGCTCGAGCCCGTGCACGGCGATCACTGGTTCTGCGATCTGCCGATAGTCCCCGGCCCCTTCCTACTGGCCTTTGCTTGACTTTCAGCTCGCGGACATTTGAGGCAAAATTCAAAGCTGCCCAAGACCGCAGATTGTAGGTCCATCGACCAAGGAGCCATATCGCCCCGGAGCCATTTTCGAACCTGACTCACAATCGCACGCGCGCCATGAACAGAGTCTTTGTTTCATGTTAGCATCGGATCAGAACTAGAGGCACCGTTGACTCCTCGCCCATCGGCTGGGATGATCTACGGCCCGATTAGGGTTTCTCCGGTTACTGGGTGGTCAGATCGACCGGAGGAGTGCCGACAAAGTATTTTGGTTTCTCACCATAGCTTGATTTTGCGGACGCAACCGCCGCTCACCGCAGGCAATTGATCACACACACTGGAGTGTTCAACGTGGCGCGCAAGGCACGCAAACAAGGTGATCCTTCCCGCTTTAGACCAAGAGCAACTGCTTCTGTGGCAAAGAAGAAAAAAGCAAAGAAGGCGACAAGAACTAGCAGAAGCAAGACGTCGGTTAGGAAAAAGAAAAGAACAGCTAAGCCCAGTAAAACGACCAAGACCCGAGCTGTACGATCTCTCCGAACGCGGCGATCGGAGACCTCCGCGCTCGTCTTGGATACGTTGACAGGCCCTCAACGCGTAGCACGCGCCAAGCTTCTCCTAAACGAAGGTAAGACCTACCCACAGGGATGCAGCGGCTTTGTTTGCGATGTTTTGCAGATCACATATCGGCAGGCAAAGGAAATAATGTCCGGTTCAAACACAGCCGCAAACAGTATCGGCAAACAGCCCAACTACGGGAATGTCAGCCCTGGCGATGTCTGCGGCTGGCTCAAGGCCGACGACGCAAATGATCCTAAGGAAGACCACGTCACAATATGGATCGGGGAAGAGCCGGACATTCGTTTCATCGACGTTCGCAGCCCAGGCAGTAAGCCGCGCAAACTAGGAAATGGTTATGAGCTCAATCAAACATTATGGAAGAGCAAGAACGTTTGAAGTCCAGCCCTCAACTAGTCTCGCCATGCAAGTGACAAGACACGAAACAGACGAATTGGAGCAAAATGCGTCAACCAAATCAGATCAGCCCCATGCTGAGGTTTAATAGAACGAAGCGGGTTGCTCGGCGCATTTGATCGACGATGGGACGCAAGAAGGCAGATCGAACTACAGTCCCCATGATAACTTGCAGCAGCTGGGCCGATCTTAGGTCAGCTGTGGATGAGGCCGCACACCTCTTGCAGATCACAGATGAGCAACTTTGGTTCCGAGGCACTAGCAACGCTGAACACACTTTGCTACCATCTTTAATGAGATTAACTAAAGACCTTCAGCGTAAAGACCATCAGCAGGTTGAGGAGGACATTTTCTTCGAATTTCAAGCTCGCGCAGCTGAACTCCGCAGGCTGAACCTCAGCGATTGGGACTACTTGTTTTACGGTAGACACTACGGCATGCCGACTCGGCTACTCGATTGGACTGATACACTTCTGATCGCAGTATATTTCGCGACCGAGCGCTGGACTGCTTCTGAAGCATCAACCCCTTCAATTTGGTGCCTCAACCCTTACAGACTCAATGCGAAAACGTGGGACGAACATGAGGTCATATTGCCGCGTTATTTAGGTCTGATCGACGAGGACTATTGGGACTTCAGTGAGCTACTCACCGCAAGCGGGCCGTGGTCTTGGAAAGGTCCAGTGGCAATCTACCCTATACAAATCAATGATAGAGTCCGAGCCCAGCGCGGGTGGTTTACGATCCATGGACAAGACCGGGCCCCACTTGAAAGTCAATTTCCAGACCAAGTCGTCCAACTCGTGCTCGATAAGAAATGTATTCCGGAATTGAAGGAACTACTCAATTTTGCTGGCTATAACCGTTATTCAGTTTATCCGGACCTTCAAAACTTGTCGGCGTGGCTCGGAGAACAGAACCTACAGTGGGCAAAAACCAAGCGTAAGATGCTCCCTCAGGGTGGCGTACGGAAAAGAAAGGGACAGCGATAATATTATAGCGAGTCTCAACAGCTATGCTCGAACTTTACTTCAGGTGTATATCAGCCGACGAGCCATTCGTGATATTTTCAAGTCATACTCGTCACTAGGCGAGCGCTCTCTCCGTCGCATTCTATCACCTACCCTCGGTGGGGATTTTGAACTGAGGTTCTCCTCGCTCCTCCCCTGGCGACGTTGTTGCGCAGTAGATGCGGCTTGGCTGGAGAATGTTAGATGCCAGTCCCTCTCTCTCCGCCATTGCGCCAGCAGGCGACATTTCTCCGCCTCCGCGAGGCGCTCAAAGCGCCGCTTTATGGCAGCTTCATTGAAGTACATTCCGTATGAGGCCGCGCGGTGACGGCCTCAGGACCGGCTCCCCGTCGTCGTTCATGCAAAGCATCCTTGGGCCAAGCTGAGGCGACGCCTCAATGCCGCAGAAATTTACACCGTCGAATGGGTAGTGCGCGAGCGGAGATCGGGGACACATTCTGCTTTCGAGAACGTATTGCGGCGCGACGGCATCAAGCGGGAGGGGCTCCGCATCTCCCTCGATATTCCATCCAATGAGGTGGTTCGTTCGGCGTTAGCCTCCGGACAGCTCGGTGCGGTACTGCTCCGGGCGATCGAGCGGCCGCTTCTTGCGCTATTGCATCGTCAGCGCCGCGCGAGCTTCGCTTTGCGTGCATTCGATAAAGAACTCTCGCCGATGCGTCCTACTTCCCTGTGACGGCGATAGTGTCCTCCATCCTTTGCGCTGTAAGGAAAAGCGGCAGCATCGGTACGCAGTTTCCTCTGCGAGTGAGACAGTGTTGGCGCGCTGTTCAAAGCAGCGGGCATTGCGATGTACGCCAACAAGTGGCGCCGCAATGCACCGTGAAAATTTTACATTGTTCGTTTCTGTCATAACGATAGACGAGACCGCGTGCATAAAATACTCATTGCTCGTCTAAGCAATACTCGAAACTTGGCCAATGATTGCAATCACATTTCAATGTCCGTTCTGCCTCCGATCGTCGGGAAGGATGAACTGACCTCTTGGCGATTAGACCCCGTCCCTGCTACTCGTGGGTCCGAGAGCACCATGCCGCGTTGGATCATGAGCCGCGGCCACATCAGGATTCGATCAGACGGAATTTTCTATCTACCACTGCTGCAGCCGGCACGGGCATTGCAAAGCCGAGTGGGACACGCCAATCTGCACCGCCTGCCGACCTCGGGCATCGAAGATTCAGGACTATCGGAGCTTTCGTATCATGAACTCTCGCGGACCAGCCTTTCATGTCTCCCCGACCAACCCCTCGATCGGGGAAATACAGACCAATCCGTCGCGCAAGAAGGACATGCCCTACGCGCCGGCCATCCGCATAGAGGCACCTGGCGACATGCTATTTATTTCCGGCGCGACGCCCTCGCCGCTCTACCACAAACATCCTCACGAGTTGCATGAGCACAACCATCCGGTCGGCATCAAGGATCAGACCCGGCTTGCCATGGAAAACGTCAAGGGGATTCTCGATCACCAGGGCTTGACTTGGACCGACGTGATCAAGGTCACGAAATACCTGACAGATATGCGGGACATGGACGGCATGGTCGAAGTGCTGGCCGAATATTTCGGCGACTGGACGCCGGCCAGCACCACAGTTTGTGTCAATCAGCTATCGACGCCGGGCGCGCGCGTCGAACTTGATATGATCGCTGTCTATAGGAAGTGAGCGCAGTTCGCTCCCATGACGTGCATAAGTCTTCTGACTCCAGCAACAGCGGCAAGCGTCTTGAGCTACCTGGGTGCACTCTCGCGAATGAGTTGCCGGAGACGCGCGGGAGAGAGCGGATGTTCTGTGATGCGCACCCGGAACGGCGCTAGCGCATCCTCGATCGCGGAAATGACACAGGCCGCAGCCGGGATGGTTCCGCCCTCGCCTGCCCCCTTTACCCCGATCGGATTGATGGGCGAGGGCGATTCGAGATGGATAATTTCGATCCGGGGAATCTCCGGTGCCGTTGGCAGCAGATAATCGGCATAATTCGTGGTGATCGGTTCGCCATTTTCGTCAAAGATCATTCGCTCGAACAAAGCGTTTCCGATGCCGTGCACTACGCCGCCGCGCACTTGGCCGTCCACTACCAGGGGATTGATTAGACGGCCGCAATCATGCGCAACGATATACCGGGTGATCCGCACATGCCCGGTCTCCGCATCCACCTCGACCTCACACAGATGCGTGCCGTTGGCGTAAGTCGAACGCCGCGCTTCGTGATAGGCGGTGGCCGAGAGGCCGGGCTCCATACCGGCAAACAGCGGCATACCGCTCATACCGTCGAGGCGCGCTGCCAGTTCGGCAAGCGAAACCTTGAGATCGGGAATACCGGCAACCCGCACAGCCCCGCTTTCCAGCACCAAATCGGCCTCGGCCGCTTCGAGGATTTCACTCGCGGCCTTGATCGCCTTCTGCCGCACCTGAAGCGAGGCGAGATGCACAGACGATCCTGCTGTCACTGCAGTCCGGCTGGCAATGGCGCCGATGCCGAGCGGAAAGACCCCGGTATCCGCCGCTTCCACCGAAATAGTGTCGATGTCGATGCCGAGGATATCCGCGCAGATTTGCGAAAACACTGTCGCGTGCCCCTGCCCCTGACTGGCAGCTCCCGTCTGGATGACGACCTTGCCGGTCGGCTCCACCCGCACGGTGGCCCCCTCGAAGGGAGCAAGGCCGGTGTCCTCGACGTAACTCGCAATGCCGCGGCCGATGTAGCGCCGATGCCTTGCAGCCTCCGCTTGTCGCCCAGCAAATTCCGGATCGGCGCGATTGAGAACGCTTTCTAGACAGCCATGATAGTCGCCGCTGTCATAGGTGATCGGCGATCCGTCGCGCGCCTTCACACCGGTTTGATATGGAAACTGCTCTTTGCGGATAAAGCTGCGCCGGCGGACATCCTCCCGGCTCAGCGAAAGCTCTCGCGCGACACGATCGGCCAGTCGCTCTAGCACAAAGCAAGTGGTCGGACGTCCTGCCCCGCGCACCGGTGTATTGGGAACAAGGTTCGTGAACACGACGTCGAGCTTAATATCGAGAGCCTCCAAGGCGTAGGGCCCCGGAAAGGCGGCGAGCGACGTCACGGCGGCAACCAGGCCATAGGGCACATAGGCGCCATTGTCATGAATGCAGTGGCCGCGCACCGCCAGGAGCCGCCCCCGTGAATCGGCCGCAACCTCGACATCCCACAATTGATCGCGTTGCTGAGTAGTCGACAAAAAATGCTCGGTCCGGTCTTCGATCCATTTGACGGGACGCCCAAGCGCCTGGGCCGCGAGCGGGATGGCCACCTCTTCCGGATACATCGCGCATTTCGGTCCGAAACCGCCACCCACATCCGGCGCGATGACACGGACGGCACGCTCGTCGCGGCCCAGATGCGCAGCCACGAGGCGGCGGATCATGTGCGGCGCCTGCGTCGACGTCCAGATCGTCAGGTTGTCCGTGATTGCATCGATGGCGGCGATTACCGCCCGGCCTTCCATGGAATGACACCCGCCGCGATGCGTGATCAGACGTTCGCCAAATACATATGCTGCATCGGCGAAGACCTCGTCGACCCGACCGAAACGCGATTGCAGGCTAGCGACGATATTGTCCGGCGTTCCGAGATGCGCCAGAGGTGCATCTGGCTGAAGCGCGTTTCGCCAGTTCACAATGGCGGGCAGGACCTCATACTCGACGATCACTTTCGCTGCGGCATCTTCCGCCAAGGCGCGGCTGTCCGCGACGACCATCGCTACCGGTACGCCAACATGACAAACCTCTTCGTCCGCAAGGACCGAGTAATTGATCGGCTGCTTCACCACGGCGACCGGCACCATATGCGGCAAAGGCCTGCGCGCCACGTCGCCGAAGTCTGCGGATGAGAAGACGCCCGCTACCCCAGGCTGCACCCTGGCTTCGCGCATATCGATTTTCACAATGCGCGCATGAGCATGCGGAGAACGCACGAAAGCGGCATGCAGAGTTCCCGGCAGACGGATATCGTCGGTGTACCGGCCGCTCCCTTTTAGCAACCGTGGGTCTTCGACGCGCGGGACTGCCGCCCCGAAATACCGCACGCCCATCAGGCCCCTCCGCGCAAGGTCTGCGCCGCCAGCAAGGCCGCATCAACAATGGTCTCGTACCCCGTACAGCGGCAAAGATTTCCAGAAAGCGCGTCGCGGATCTGCGCTTCGTCAGCTTGCGGATGCTCGTTGAGGAATGCAGAGAGAGTCATCAGCATGCCAGGCGTGCAGAACCCGCATTGCAAACCGTGCTTCTCCCGGAAGGCCGCCTGCAGCGGATGCAGGCTTCCGTCCGCAGCGGCCAGTCCCTCAACCGTGGCAATTGTCGCGCCGTTGGCCTGGACCGCATAGACAAGACACGAACGCACCGCGCTGCCGTTCAGATGGACCGTACAGGCGCCGCAGGCGCCGTGCTCGCAACCGACATGCGTTCCGGTCAAGCCGAGATTCTGGCGCAGGAAATCCGCCAGATGCAGTCGCGGCTCGACCTGCCCCTCGAAAGTGCGGCCATTGACCGTTAAGCTAATCCGATGTCGCCCCGGCATTCGCCCTCCGCTCAAGAGCCCGGCGTGGCCGGCGGCATAGCTGGGGCTTTCGGAAGCCGCGGCCGTGGCCGTCCACCATCGGCGAAAACCAGAAAAACAGCGATTTCGTCAGGCCGCGGTGCGCCGGCAATCATGACCGTCATCGCATCGATCTCGTCGAACGACCACGGATCGTCCTTGTGTCCGAGCGGAATATCGATCGCGGCGCCGGCTGCCGCCACTTTCACGTTGGAAGGGATGAGCGCCTTACCGCCGCCGATGGCCGCCCGCATGGGCTTGCCCATCTGCGGATGAATGATCGCCGCACCATGTTCGATGTCGCCCCCGGTGCCGACCAATGCCGCCTTGCCATAAGCGACAACCGGCGCGGACAGAAACTGCAGCGCCTCAACGGCCAGCATGTCCCCGAGCGCGGAACCGAATGGCACGAGGATGCCGATATCGTCCTGTGCCTGAAAGGCGAGCGGATTGGCAATCACAGCCCCGGCCCCAACGCGAGTCACCGGCCGCGCGGCGTCAAGCCCGCCTTCCCGCGAGATACGCTCGCGCGTGACCCAGGTCCTGCGGACGTCCATGTTCACCGTGCCAGAAACCTCGGGAAGTTATCGTGGAAAATGGCAGCACTCAGTTCGGCCGGCAAGGCGTCGCGCACGAAGGTCACGGGATTGGGTTCACCGAGCGGAAACGGCGCGTCGCTGCCAAGAAACAGATGGTCCGGCGGGACCACGGTCATGGCATAACGCAGCATCGCCGGCTCGAAACAGATCGTGTCGTAGTAAAGCCGCGCGAGATAATCGCCAATCGGCGCCTGCAAGCCTTCCGCGATCAGCGGGTTGGTGTCGACCTCTCGTTGCATGCGCGCGCGCAAGGGAAGACTGAAGGCGCCGGTATGCGCGCAGACAAGCTTGAGCTTCGGCCAACGGTCAAGAAATCCCGAACAGACCATCTTCAGGATATTGATGGTGCTGTCGAACAGATAGCCCGCAACGACCATCAATTCATAATCGCGCATCCGATCCTTGCCCGCGGGATCGGCCGGATGAATGAAGAGCGGAACGTTCAGATCGAGTGCCGCCTTGTAGACCGGCTCGAAGCGTTGGTCATTCAGATAAATGCCCTGCACATTCGACGCGATATGCCCGCCGGTAAAGCCATATTCCTTCACGCAGCGCCGTAACTCCTCGGCAGCCGCGTCCGGCGCCTGCATCGGCAGGAACGCCCAGGCGCCGAATGTCTCGGTCTGCCCATCAATCGCCTGCGCCAGTGCATCATTGAAGCGCTGCGCCATCTCCACCGCCGCCGGACCGTCAAGTCCGTAATTGATAAACGGCGTCGCCAGCGAGAGCACCGCACGCTCGACACCCTGCTCGGCCATCAGGCGACGTTGCCGCGCCAGATCGAAAAATGTCGGATTGAGTCCGAAGTGAATGCCACGGATATCGAGATCGATCACCTCGTCCGCATGGCGCTTCACGTCGATGCCGAACGATTGTCGCTCGCACATATAGCGGAAGAAATCCGGGGGCACGAAATGGCGGTGGATATCGGTGATCATGTCACAGCCCCAGATAGGCGACCTTGAGTCGCTCGTCCTTCAGAAGGTCGACACCCTTGCCCTCCATCACGATATGGCCGTTCTCGATAACGTAAGCCCGGTCCACGGTTCGCAGCACGTGATGGACATTCTGCTCAACGATCAGGATCGTCATTCCCGCGCTGCGCAGGCTGGCAATCAGATCGAACAGCAGTTTCACATAGATCGGCGCCAGCCCTTCCGTGGGCTCGTCGAGCAGCAGGACACGGGGCTTCGCCATCAAGGCGCGGCCGATGGCAAGCATCTGCTGCTCGCCCCCGCTGAGCGAATTCGCCACCTGCTTGCGCCGGTCGGCCAGGACCGGCAGCAATTCGAACACCTCTTCCATGGTCCGTTGAGCCAGGGGCCGCACATTCGGTGCATAGGCACCGAGTTCAAGGTTTTCGAGCACGTTCATGAAGGGGAACAGACGCCGCCGCTCCGGCACCAAAATGAGGCCGCGTGCGGTGCGCTCGTAGGCTTGAAGATGGTCCACCGCCTCGCCATGCAGCAGAACGGAGCCATTGTAGGTTGTGCGCAGTCCCGCGAGTGTGAACATCAGCGTGCTCTTGCCGGCCGCGTTGGCGCCGACAAGTCCGACGATCTCACCGGTCTCGACGGTCAAGTTCACGTCATAGAGAATCTGCACGGCGCCATAGGAGGCATTGAGACTCTTCACCTCAAGCAAGGTCCATCTCCTCTCCGAGATAGGCCTTCACAACAGCCGGGTCCTTGGCGATCAGCGCCGGCTCACCGTTGGCAATCAACTCGCCGCGATTGAGAACCAGAATGCGGGTCGCGGTTTTCATGATGGCGTACAGCACATGTTCGACCCAGATGACTGTGATCCCGCGCGCCGGCAACGATGCGACAAGTTTTGTCATGCCGCCGACTTCGGAGGGCGTGAGACCTGCCATGATCTCGTCGAACAGGACGATCCTCGGCTTCATGGCAAGCGCGCGCGCCACCTCCAGCCGCTTGAGCAGGCCGACGGTCAGAGTGTTGATCGGCGACGTCACGTAATCGGCCAAGCCGACATCGGCAAGCGTCTGTTCGGCGAGCCTGCGCGCGTCGCGCAATGCCTTCTCTTTCTGGAAGGCTGATAGCATCACGTTTTCGAGGACCGATAATTGACGGTAGGGTTTGGGAATCTGAAACGTGCGCGCGATGCCAACCCGCGCGGTATGATAAGGTTTCCAGCCCGCGATATCATGGTGGTCGTAAAGAATTTGCCCGGAGGTCGGCGGGAAGGCTCCGGCGATCAGGTTGTACAAGGTGCTCTTGCCGGCACCGTTCGGGCCGATCAGGCCGAGCAACTCACCTTCCTCGACGATGAAAGACACGTTCTTGACCGCCCAGAGCGCGCCGAACGCGCGACTGAGATCGCGGATTTCGAGGATTGTCGTCACCGCCCCTTGCTCCGTCCAAGGCGTGCAAGGGCGCCGGCGATGCCGCCCGGGAAATACAGCATGACCACAATCAGCCCGGCACTATAGATGACAAGATGCAGCCCCGCCGCGGCGTTGCCGAGATAGGCGCGCAGTAATTCGGATAGCGGGGTGATGAGAAACGACCCGAGTACCGGCCCGATTGCGGTACCAAGTCCGCCGACCGCGGCAAGCAATGCGAACTGGAACGACAGTTCGGGCGAGATCAGGAATGTCGGATCGAGATACAGAAAGTATTGTGCGAACAAAGAACCGCCGATACCGGTGAGACCGGCACTCAAGGCCATTGCCCACGTCCGCACCAGCAGCGGATTGATTCCGGCAGCTCCGGCGGCGTCCTCGTCGTCGCGGACCGCGAACAGATAATAGCCGAAACGGGATGCCTCCAGACACTTGGTTAAGGCATAGACCAGCACCAGAAACGTCAGCATCAGCCACGCATAGACGGTCTTTGAAGTGAAGACCATGTTCGACAGGTCGGCGACCGGCAAGATCGACAGACCCTCGGGACCGCCTGTCAGCGACGACCAGTTCAGCGCGATGATTCTCACCACCTCTGCGGCCGCCAGTGTCGACAGGATGAAAAAGGGTCCGCGCAGTCGCGCACAGATCATGGCCAGGACCGACGCCGCGATGGCAGCCGCGAGGCCGCCGAACCACAGACCGATCCACGGCGTGAGCCCGAATTGCAGCGACAGGATTGTGGAGGTGTAGGCCCCGATGCCGAAAAACGCCGCATGGCCGAACGAGATCAGCCCCGCATAGCCGCCGGCAATGTTCCAGGCCAGGGCAAGACCGGCCCAGAGAAACGTCAGCACCACGATGTCAAGAAAGCTGGTGGGTATATTCGCGAGCACCAGCACGATGCAGGCTGCGAGCAGCGCAATCTCGAAGATCGAAACGCGGCCGCGCTCGGGAAGGGTTGCAAGGCTGAACCGGCGCTTGTCCGGCTTCACGTCGACGACACTCATCTCCCCCTCAGTCATTCATGCCGATGGTGGCGGCACCCTTCTGTCCGAGCAATCCGTTCGGCCGGAAGATCATCACCAGAAGGAACAGGACAAAAAAGAAGAGCTGTCCGAAAGCCGGTGCGATGTAATAGCTGCTGAGCGACTGCACGACCCCGATACATATCCCGCCTATCAAGGCGCCCTCGATGCTGCCCATTCCGCCGAGCACCACGATCACAAACGCAATCAGCACGAAATTCAGACCAACCGTCGGGAAGACCGAAAACAACGGCATCATGACGCAGGCTGCGATTCCGACCAGAGCCGAGCCAGTGGCAAAGGTAATGAGGAAAATGCGCGGGACCGGAATGCCCATCAGCATAGCCGCCTCTCCGTCCTGCACCGTCGCGCGGATCGCCTTGCCCAGATATGTGGAGCGGATCACCCATTGCAGGCCGAAGGTGCAAACGAGTGTGATCGCGAAACCGAGCAGCAGCTCGGCCCGGAACAGCAATGGCCCAATCTCGATGGACCGGCCGAAAATCGGCGGCACGTCCCACAGATCGGCCGTCATCACCATCAAGGCGGCATTCTGCATGAAGATCGACAGGCCCATCGTCGCGAACACGACGACCAGATGCGGCTTGTCGAGCGCCGGACTGATGATGATGCGATAGATCAGGCCGCCGAATAGGAACATCGCCGGCACGATCGCAACGGCGGCAAAATAGGGATTGAGCCCCAGGAAGATCGTGATCGCCCATGCGCCATACATCGCGAGCATCAGAAACTCGCCATGCGCAAAATTGACGACGCGCAGAACGCCAAAAATGAGCGTGAGGCCCATGCTCATGAGCGCATAGATGCCGCCGATCAGGACACCGGAGGCAATGAGCTGGGCAAGTGTCGTCATCTGCTCGGTCTGGAGTTGCGCCAGGGTGCCAAGACGGCGGGTACGGTCAGAGCCGGCACGGCGTACTTGGCCGTGCCGGATGCGATCGGGCTATATCCGCAAGACTAGCGTTTGTCCCAAGCCGGGAGCGGCACCATGCTCGGCTCCTGGGTGGCGAGCTTGGCCGGGAAGACCTGCTCGTTGCCCTTCGCGGTCCACTGCCACACACCGATCGAAGCGCGCAGATTTTGACCGGCATCCTTGGCATCGTCCGGCCAGTCGAAGTTCGTGAACTTGATGCCGCTGCCATTGACAAGGGTGCCATCCGGCAGATCGAGTTTCAGAGCGATGTCACGCAATTCGGCCGGCTCGAAAGTCTTCGCCTTCGGCAGCACCTCGGTGAACAGCGCCCAGATGGCGGAGAAGCCTGCGGACGCGTGGCCAGCGGGCGCACGCTTCAGCTTGTCCTCATAGCGGCGAAAGAATTCATCAGCCACCTTGCGGGTCTCCGGATTGAGAACGGCCGGGTTCACCTTCGGCGGGAAGTCGGCAACGAAAATGCCGTTAACCGAATCGCCGATGGAGTTGCGCAGATCCGGTGACGAATAGCCGGCACTGACGCCGATGAAAGCGGACACGTTGAGCTGCAATTCTTTCGCCTTGCGCTGGAACAGGATCGCATCGTTGGGGAAGGAAATGGCGATCAGCACGTCCGGCTTGACGTCCTTCAGCTTCTGGACGATCGGTGTCATGTCGGTTGCGAATTGATCGTAGCCCTCGTCATAGACGAGATTGATGTTCTTGCTCTTCGTGTAGGCACGAATACCGTCGCCGACCGACTTGCCGAACGCCCGGTTTTCCCACAGCAGGGCGATACGCATGTCGCTGACCGGCTTGTTCAGACGCTTGGAGAGATCTTCGATCGTAAAATCGACCGCCGCCTGACCGTATTTGCGCGCGGGCGCCCCGACCTGAAATGTATGCTTGAACCCGCGCCGTGTAATGACCTCGGCCGCGCCAGTGGTCTCCCAGTGGAAGACGCCATGCCGCTCGGCGGCTTGGCTGACGGCAATTGCGAGCGGCGATGCGAAGGAGCCGGTCGTGATCTTGATGCCATCGCGCGTAATGAGGCGTTCGGTCTCGCTGATCGCCGCGTTCGGACTTGTGGCATCTCCGAGGAGGAACTCGACCTTGCGGCCGTTCACGCCGCCGCGCTCGTTGATCATGTCGCGAGCGATCTGCATGGCCTCCCAGTTCTCGAGTCCATTCTTTGCGAACGGGCCGGTAACCGGAAGAAGCACGCCGATTCGGATCGGCTCCTGCGCGGATGCGACAATGCCGGTGAACGGAAGAACGGCGAGGGCCGTCATCACTGCAAGCGAACGCAAGGTCAATCGCATGAAATCCTCCCTTGTCAGCACAATACAGGGCCAACGGACTAGGAGAACGCTAGCACATCGTCCACATACAGCAATTGCATTGTCTCTATTCCAAATATACGTTTTCCGAATATCGGTGAGGCCGTGGCGCGCGCGGCTGACCAAGGGATAGGCACAATGGATTTGCGGAAGGCCCAGTATTTTTTCGCGGTTCTCGAACATCGCAACCTGAGCAACGCTGCACATGCTTTGCGTGTATCCCAGCCCACGCTAAGCCGGCAGATGCAGGCGTTGGAGGAGGAGTTCGGCATGGCGCTGTTCATCCGCCACGGGCGCGGCATGCAGCCGACCGAAGCCGGCAAGCGGCTACACGAGGGACTGCTCGGGCTGGAGCGGCGCATGCGTTCGCTGAAATCCGACATCGCCTCCGCGGCCATTGAGCCGACCGGAGAGATTGCGTTCGGCATTCCGCCCTCGCCGCGCCGGCTGTTCGCAGTCTCCCTCATCAAGCAATTCGCCGAGGAATGCCCGCGCGTCACAGTGCGGGTGTCTGAAGAGACGAGCGGGGAACTACGCGACCTGGTCGCGTCAGGTGTGCTCGATGTGGCCATCACGAATTTTCACGAGCCGATGCGGGATATGTCCGCGGAGGCTCTCGGACGCGAGCAGATGTACCTGGTTGGTCCGCCCGCGGCGAAACTGTCGATGAAAAGCGAGACATCGGTCGGCAAGCTGGCCGATCTGCCGCTCATCCTCACGACAAGACCCAACAGCCTGCGCCTGACGGTGGAGGCAAGCCTCAACCGCATCGGAAAGAAACCGGATATCAAGGTAGAAGCGAATGCCTTACCGCTCATGACCGATCTAGTCACCGCGGGGCTTGGCTACACGGTCCTTCCCCTATGCGGGATTCGGGACTGTCTCAGAGACAGATCCGTGACGGCGAGTCCGATCTCGGATTTCTATATCACATGGCTAATGGCAAAGACGAAATCGCGCCCGCTCAGCCTTGCTGTCGAGCGCTTCTGCAATCTCCTCCACAAGACGGCGCAAGATCAGATCCAGGCGAAGATCTGGAGCAAGCCGGTCTGAGACAAGTTACGTTTGCGCCGACGCCTCAAGTGCCCGGCGCACCACCACTCGCGCAATGTCGCGTCGATAAGCCGCATCGGCCTGAAGGTCCTCAAGTGGCGTGACCTCCGAAGCGACCGCCTCTGCTGCAGCAGCGAACGCGGCAGCTGTTGGCGTCTGCCCTTGCAACATCGCCTCTGCCGAGGCTATGCGGCGCGGACTGCCCTCTATCCCGCCGATGGCGATCCTCACTTCGGTCATCGCACCTGTGTCGGGTACCCAGCCGACCAGAGACATTCCGATCGCATAATCGCCCGCCCGGCGACTGAACTCGTAGAAGCCGAACTGTGTATGCGCGGTCGGCACCGGAATCCGCACCTCCGACAGGATTTCATCGGACTTGAGATCGGTCGTCATCAACCCGTGGAAGAACTTTTGCGCCACGATCTGCCGCGATCCTCTCGCGCTGGTCGCAATGATCAACGCATCAAGCGCAACGGCCATCAGGCACCATTCGGAGGCGGGGTCTGCATGCGCGAGGCTTCCGCATACGGTACCGCGCGTGCGGATCGAATAATGTGCGATATGTGCTGCGATATTCGGCAGAAGCGCGCCGAGTGGTCCTGCCACGGGCGGCTTCGTCATGGCCGCATGCCGCACGCCGGCGCCGACGACAAGCCAGTCATCGGCCGTCCTGAATTGCTGCAGCTCGGCAATATTATTGATGTCGATAAGATGCTTTGGATTCGCCAGACGAAACGACATGGCGGGGACGAGGCTCTGTCCGCCTGAGAGGATCTGCGCGTCGTCCAGACTGCTCAAGAGTTTGACGGCCTCATTCAGGTAGGCGGGCGCGTGATAATCGAAGCCGCTTGGTTTCATATGACTTCACTCATGATCCCGGTTCACTATAGCACGGTTCGACAATGCGGGCTCTTTTCCGCCGGCGGTCAGGGAATGATCCAGAGCGGATCGGATGACAAATCCCGTAGTTCAAGCGGAGCGGGTCAGCCGGCCCGCCCAAATGTGGGCTCGGCGACTGGAATTCGAGATCCGGCAAAGTGCGACCAAATCGGCGTTGACCGTGAGCCGGACCGCAATGCCCTGGTCTGAGCCGGGTGGCACGGTCGTGATCGGCCACGACGTCGGGCATTACTCTGCTGCGACCGGTGGCCTCCGCCGACCGGCAGGGCCCGCCCCTGCCGCCTGGAACGAACAAATGAAGAAGGTTGGATGTCAGCCCCTCTCTCCGCCACGCATAAGCATCTGTTATATAAAGACTTTTTGACCCTCGATCGGTCGCCGCAAAGCCTCGGAATTCATTGAGAGATTTCCGTCCGCCGCTTGCATCCGGGCGCCGGCCAACCAATTGGGGGTGGTCTCGTGGCTCCGAACGGGTATGCCGCGGCCCCATCCGCTCGCTCGGCCGCAACGGACGGCATCTCCTGCGGTCCGCAACTATCGGGTCTGTGGGCCGCGGAAACGGGCGAAGAGACGCGATCAGTGGTCAATTCGCGGCGATCGCCGGCTTCGGACAACTACAGTGTATCAGTTGCAGCGCGGGAAAAGACGAAGGGCATTGCCGATCGTTATCGCTTCGATTTGCGGTCCGGTGAAGCCCGCTGCCTTGAGTGTTGACAGAGGCGTCAGATCGGCAGGCGGAAAAGAATAATCCGTTCCCATCATGATTCGATCGATGCCAGCCAGATCGGCGAGATAACGGAGTGGGGCACCGCCGTGCAGAATGCTGTCATAGGCGAACCGGCTGACATAGCTCGTCGGAGGATTTTGAGCGACGTCTCCCTGGGCCACACGATCCATGCGAAAATGCATTATGTCGAAGCGTCCCGCTAGATACGGGAATGCGCCGCCGCCATGCGAAAGTACAATCATAAGCTTAGGAAAACGGTCCAGCACACCGGAGAACAATAAAGAGCCAATGCCAAGCGTGGTGTCGAAGGTGTATTGAGTGCTCTGGGTCAGGCCAAATTTGGTGGCACGCGGCGCCGGACCGACCAGCACAGGATGCAAGATCACCGGGCAGTTCAGCACCTCCGACCTTTCCCAGAGGGCATCCAGTGGAAGCTCACCAATATTAATACCCTCGACATTGGCCGGAACCATAATTCCGATCGCGCCGATCTCCATGATCCGATCTAGTTCGGCTACCGCATCTTCGGCATTCGGCAACGGCACCGACCCGATAAAGCCAAATCGCGGATGGTCTTCGCACCAGGCCGCCAGTGTATCGTTCAGCAAGCGATGCCACGCAACGCATTTGTCGCGTGAAAGACCGTAACCATAGATGTCCGGCCAGGTGGCTACGAACTGACGCTCGATCTTTTGAGAGTCAAGCCACGCTTCGCGCTCCGCTGCGCTCTCAACCAGTTTTGGAAAAAACGGCCGCACCTTGAAGCCATAATCGAAAGCGACCGCTGGCGTCGATGCGCCTTCGATAACCGTAACTCCGATCTCACCCTTGTTGTCGCGTAGACGCGCCAGCAGACTTTCTGGAATGTAATGCGCGTGAATGTCTATCGTCATGAAACCCGCTTCATCTTGCGTGCCTTACCCTCCTGGATGAGGCGCCAAAGCATGGGCGGTGTAATCGGCATGCTTTTCGGCTCGACGTCGAACGAACGCAACGCGTTCGCAATGGCGTTGCCGACCGCAGCGGCAACCGCAACTATACCGCCCTCGCCGGCGCCTTTCGCGCCGAGGGGGTTGGACGGCGACGGACGCAATTCCAGCGTGACCCCGCGCACATTTGGAAAGTCCGTGGATGTCGGCAGCAGGTAGTCAGCCAGCGAAGCGTTTAGCAATTGCGCTTCGTCATCGTAGATCAGATGGTCGAGAAAGACGCCGCCGAGGCCCTGAACCACCGCGCCGATTGCCTGACCGTGGACGATAGCGGGATTGATGGCCTTCCCTACATCCTCGACCGCCACATAGTCGACGATCTCAACATGGCCCGTGCGCTCGTCGACCGCAACATGAACGGCATGCGCGCCGTAACTGTATGTCCGCTTCGTATTCGAAAAGGTCGCCTCCACGACGATCGGCCGGCCGCTGCGGCGGGCTTTGGCCGCCAGAGCGCCGAATGATAGCTCGGGTCCGCCATCGATCCGCGCGGTTCCCCCATCGATTACCACATCACCCACTGAGCATCCGCATTCCCTGGCCGCGACGGTACGGACTTCGGCGAGCAGCTTTTTGGCGGCCTCGAGAATGGCCGAGCCACCCATAACCACCGCGCGCGAATGATAGGTTCCGAAGCCTTCTTCGACGAGGCTGGTCGAACCGTGCAGAATACGAATCCGGTCTAAGGGTATCGACAACGCGTCCCCGGCTATCTGCGCGAAAACCGTTTCAAGCCCTTGGCCGAGCGCCGACGATCCCACGCCAATAGTTACCGTATTGTCGTCTTCCAGCGTCATGCGGGCATTCTCACGCGGTCCAGCACCACCGCTCTCAACGAATGCGACCGCAGCTAGCCCGTGATAGCGCCCGTCAATACGGCGTCCCTGCAGCGGCTTCTTTTCGTCCCAGCCAATTTCTTGCAGACAGCGATCGAAGGCGGCGTGATAGTCGCCCGTGTCGTAGGCGGTCTCGCTCTCATAGGGAACCAACTCCCCAATCGAATACGGCAATTCCGCCTCAGTAATCAGGTTCTTCCGGCGGAACGCAACGGGATCAATGTCAAGATCCCGAGCCGCCATGTCCATCAGCCGCTCGCGAAAGAAATTTGCTTCAAAGCGGCCCGGGGCGCGTAGCGTACCAACGGGCGTTTTACTGGTCATGAAAGCCATGACCTCGACCTCGATCGCTGGGATCCGGTAGGGACCGTGCAGAAATTGCGCAGCCTTGGCTGGCACCACGCCGCCGTTAGTGCGGATATAAGCGCCCATATCGCTGAAGACTTTGCCGTGAATCCCGAGAATTGTACCGTCCCGACTACAGGCGATTTCCAATTCGCAATCCATCTCGCGCGAGTGATTGATAGACATCAGATGCTCGCGGCGATCTTCAATCCATTTCACCGGTCGCCCTAGTTGGCGTGCGGCGAACGGAATTAGGAAGTCCTCCGGATAGAATTCGCCGCGCACGCCAAAGCCGCCGCCCACGTCGAGTTCCACCATTTCAATATCGTGCTCGCCAAGACCGAGCATTTTTGCGAGCGCGCGCCGATTGAAAAAATTGACCTTTGTACCGCCATGAACCACGAATTTTTGCTCAGCGGCGAGCCACTGAGCCGTCAGCCCACGCGTCTCCATTGGCACGGCCGTATGCCGGTGTGCGCTGAAGTATTCCTTCCGCCGATAGTCGGCTTTTGCAAACGCAGCTTCGACATTACCAATTTGACGCGTGTAATGACACGCAACATTTGTACCGTTCTGTTCAAACAGCAGGTCTCGCTCACTTTTTGAGCTATGCCAGTCCGATACAGCGCCAAGCGGTTCAATATCGACGACAATTTTCTCCATTGCATCTTCAGCGAGCGCGCGGCTGTCTGCCACCACCACGGCGATCGGCTCGCCGACATATCGCACCTTTCCATCGGCGATTACCGGCTGCAAGTATCTCTCGAGGCCTTCTATCGGAGCGAGTCGCAACGGGATCGTCGGAACCGTGCCGACATCTGAAGCATCAAAAACCGCATGGACCCCCGGCATTCGCAAAGCTGCGTCGCGGTCGACGCTTCTCAGATACCCATGCGCGAAGCTGCTTCGCAGTATCGCGGCGTGAAGCGTGCCCTCCGGCTCGAAATCGTCAGTGAATGTGCCTGCCCCTCTAAGAAAGCGAAGATCCTCGACACGCTCGATATTTTGGCCGACCAGAGTATTGAGAGGCCGGCTCATTTCGCATCTCCTCCCCGGCATTGATAGGCTGCCTTGGCGGCCATGACTGCTTCGACGATGGTGACATAGCCAGTGCAACGGCAAATATTGCCGGACAATACTTCCCGGACGCGCTCCTCGTCGGCGTCAGGCTCGTCTGTCAACAGCGCGTGCGCTGTGGTCAATATCCCGGGGGTACAAAACCCGCATTGCACGGCATGGTGCTGGCGAAAGCTGGCTTGCAAAGGACTAAGCGCAGTTTCATCATCGGCTGGTGAGAGTCCCTCGACGGTAACGACCTCGGTGTGAGCCGCTTGGACAGCAAGCATCAGGCAAGATCGGATGGCTGCCCCATCAACGATTACTGTGCATGCGCCACAGACTCCATGTTCGCACCCGACATGCGTCCCCAGCATCTTCAACTCGTGCCGCAGGCAATCCGCGAGAGACATGCGCGGTTCAACCTCAGCCGCCACCTCGCGGCCGTTCAGGATGAAGGCTACTCTGACATGAGACATCATTGACTCTCCGGCAGCACAATGCCGGCAGCATGTGCCAGCGATCGTTCCAGCAACGTGCCGAGCAATGCGCGCCGGTAGTCGGCTGGAGCGTGAATATCGTCCAGCGGATCAACGGATTCCACTGCTATCAATGCGGCGTCACGAATGGCAGGGAGGTCCACGGTACGACCCAGTAGAAATTTTTCCACCGCACTCAGTCGCAGGGGCGTGTCGCCCGCTCCGATCGCACCAACATGTATCGATTGCACCTGACCGCCCGTGTCCAAATCATAAAATAACGCAATACCGGCAAGTGCAAAGTCGCCTCTGCGGCGTGCGAATTCCTGAAACGCCCAGCGCCGCCCCGCCCTCCAGGCGGGAAACCGAACCGACACGACCAATTCGCTGGGGCCCAGCGTCGTGGTTAAAGCTGAGAGAAAAAAGTCGTTTGCCTTCACTACGCGACGCCCCCCTGCACCGACGATGTCGATCTCCGCGTCGCAAGTAACGGCCAGCCCGGGCATTTCCGCCGCGGGATCGGCGTGCGCGAGGCTGCCACCGACTGTCCCCCGGTTGCGGATCTGATAATGCGCCACGTGGGCAATCGCCGCTTGCAGCAGCGGATGCGCTTCAGCGAGACGCACGTCTTGCTCAATATCGCGCCAGCGCACCAGCGCACCCAAGCGCACGCCGTTATGATCGACTGAGATCTTCCCGAGGTTGGGAATTCCGTTGAGGTCGACCAGAATACGCGGCGCGACCACGCGAAATGCCAGCATTGGCATCAGGCTTTGACCGCCCGCGATCGGCTGAGCGCTTCCCTCATGGCGGATCAGCAATTCGATCGCCTCATCGAGGTCACGGGGTCGACAATAATCGAATGGTGCTGGTTTCATAATCGAAAGCGTTCATTGACACCGCGATGGCACGATTGTTAGCATACATCCAATCTAGAGGGCGACGCAAATGGCACGTTATGTGCTTACGAATAGCCGCTTCCGGAGAGTTGCCGGACTTCTGGTTTTTTATCCGAGGGGCCAACGACCCAAGCAGAGTGCGTTGTCGTCTTCCACGATAGTCGGGAGTGAGCTCTATGAAGAAACCTTTCATTGGATCAGCACTGACCCGTCGTCGCTTCATTCAGGCCGGCGCCGCCGGACTGGCGGCGCCGCTTTTCATTCGTGACGCTTACGCCGCTTGGCCTGAGCGACCGGTGAAGATTCTCGTCCCTTTCGGGACGGGCGGCCCTGTTGATGTGCTCGCGCGCCAATTGCAGCCGTTGCTCGCCGAAGAACTCGGAGGCGCAACGATATTCATCGAAAACCGCGCCGGAGCCGCCGGCACCATCGGCGTTGGCTTAGCGGCACGCTCCGATCCTGATGGTTATACCGTTCTGCTGACGTCAAATACGATCGTCATCAACCCACTACTTTACAAGTCCGTCCCCTACGATCTCGAAAGGGACTTCGAGCCGCTGGTCGACCTGGCTGGGTCGCCGACCGCCTTCTCGGTCAACCCGAAAAGTGGCATCAATTCAGTTGAGGAGTTTGTTGCGCGTGCGAAGGCAACAAAGGGCGGGCTCACTTACGGCAGTGCGGGATTCGCGACCCCGGCACACCTCGCCGGTGAATTCTTCAAGAACAGAGCTGGCATTGAGATGACCCATGTGCCGTTTAACGGTGCAGGTCCAGCCTATGCTGCATTGCTCGCTGCACAGGTCGACATGGTTTCCTTCGCTCTGCCTGGGGCGCATCCGCACATTGTAGCCGGCACCCTGACTGGCATCGCGATCACCGGCGCGAAGCGCTGGTTTGATCTGCCAAACGTTCCAACAATGATAGAGGCCGGCTATCCCGGGTTTCTCCTCGATACCTACGTTATGTGTCTGGTGCCCGCGAAGACGCCTCCAGAGATTAGCGAAAAGCTGGTCACCGCGCTCAAGAAAGTCCTCACGAAAGAGGAAGTGAAGGCGCGACTTCGAGCCTCGGGTCTTGAGCCGACGGCGGGAGGACCCGCAGAATTGAAGGCACGCATAGCCAAAGAGCTGCCGTTATGGCGCGAGGTCGTCAAAGTGGCAGGCATTACGCCTCGATAGTCGCCTGCCTTGCTGACTGCCTAGGGTTCAATCATCATCGCGTATAGCCAAGGACTTCAACATGCACTTTCATATGCTGCGCAACGGCTTCTTCCCCTTGCGGCGCATCGTGCGCTCGACCTGCATGCGACTGGCAGCGGCCAGCGCCGTTACACTCTTGTCCGCTGCGAGCACGCAAGCGCAGGACGCCTTTCCAAACAGACCGATTAAGCTGATCATACCGTTTGGGGCTGGCGGTAACACCGACGCGATTGGCCGCGTGACGGCGAGCTATATGGAGCAGGCTCTCAAAATCAGCGTTGTAGTCGAGAACCGGCCCGGCGCGGGCGGCATCATCGGCACCGACGCTGTGGTGAAAGCCACACCGGACGGTTATACGTTGTGCGTCTGCGGAAATGGCCCCATCACAGTAGCGCCCTGGACCGAAAAGCTACCGTATAGTCCACTGAAGGATCTCGCGCCGATCAGTCTTATCAATACCAACGCGCTGGTACTCATCGTCAATACGAAGGTTGAGGCTAAAACCCCGGCTGAATTGGTTGAATTGAGCCGCAAAACTCCAAGTGGGCTAAATTATAGCACTGTCGGCGCTGGTGGACTTGTGACTTTCTCCGCTGAAATCTTCCGTACCCAAACTAAAGCGAACCTGACCGCAGTACCATATCGGGGCGGCGCGCTCGCTACGACGGCCGTCGTGTCGGGCGACGTGCAATTGAGCTTTGCGAATATGTCGGACGCGATGGGCCAGCTCGAGTCAAAAGGAGTTCGGCCGTTAGCCGTGACAACGGCCAAGCGCAGTGAATACTTGCCTGACGTCCCAACCTTGCTAGAGACGGGCTTGGTATCGGTTCCAGTCGAGTCGTGGAATGGTCTGTTTGCGCCGGCCGGTACCCCGCAGCCGATCATCGACCAACTTGCTAAAGTGATGGCGGACATGGCGCGCAGCCCTGAGATTCGCAGCCGAATGAGGAACTTCGGATCCAGCGCAATTTCAAGCAGTCCAAGCGAGTTCGCTGAGATGATTCGTGTTGAGACCGGCCAGTGGGAAAAAACCGTGTCTCAGGTCGGTCTGAAGAAGTAAATCAACATGCCGAGCAGCTAGCGCAAATTAAAGTATCCCTCACCAAACGACGGAGCGAAGCATCCTCAAGGTGCGAGCAGTTCCTGAGACACAGTCGACCGCGCAACCTCTCGACCATTTTTGATGACATGAGGCCGCATCGGCTGCAGCCGAATGGCCTCGTGAACGGACGGAGCTCCGACGACCACCAAGTCTGCCCGTTTTCCCTCAGCGACACCGTAATCGTCGATACGGGCGGCCTTGGCGGCATTGACCGTGACCATGTCCAATGCCTGCTCCAGCTCATGCGGGAGGGTCAATTGCGCCACGTGGGCGATCATCGACACGCATTCAAGCGGATCGGGTTTGCCGAACGGATAATAGGGATCGTTCACGTCGTCCTGTGACGTTATGACGTTAACACCTCGCGCCAGAAGTTCCTTGACACGCGCAATGCCGCGTCGTTTTGGTTCACGATCAAGGCGGGCGGAGCAGACCAGATTGATATGTGCGTTGCACGAGATCGTGACGCCAGCCGTCGCCACCATGTCGACGATCTTGGCCGCATAGACATCATTATAGCCGGCCATTGCCCCGCAATGACTCGCCGCAACACGCCCCTGAAAGCCCTCCTGCATGGTCTTCAATGCAAGGTATTCAAGGCTGCGAGAATTCTCGTCGTCGGTGTCATCAACCAGCATATGAACGTCTCGATCATACCGCTTGGCAAGTTCGAAGCACACGTCGATATGATCGCGCGCGTCTGCGTCCGTGTATTCATACCAGGGGAGTCCTCCCACGATATCGCAGCCGATCTTCATCGCTTCGTCGAGTAGATCCGCAGCGCCGGGATCCCGGGCTATGCCCTCCTGCGGAAACGCAACCACCTGCACATCGCAGTAATCGGTAAACTTCTCTTTTGCCAGCAGAAGCCCTTCAGCAGCGCGCAACCCCCCGATAGTACCGACATCCGCGAATAGCCGAAAAAAGGTGGTGCCATTCTTCACGCCGGCTTCGAGCACGCGGACGGCTCGAGAGGCCACCTCCTTGGGATCGTAGTTGCGCTTGAACTCATTAGTGATCTCGATGGCCTCCGGCAGTGTACCGGAAACGTTCGGCCGCATCACTTCACCGAGCAGAGACTTGTCAGCATGGTGATGCAGATTGAAAAGCCCCGGAAGCACCAGACTCCCTGCGGCATCGATCTCCGTCTTGCCTTTGCCAGCCGTCTTCGGCTGAATTGACAATATCCGGTCCTTTTCAATTGAAATATCTACTACGCCGCTTCGGCCACGAAGTTGCGCATTCCTGACAATAAGATCCATAACCTGATTCCACCTACAGCGATGACAGACACAGAAAATCATTGGAGTGCTGGACAGGAAATTAAACATGACGATTATCGTTTGTAAACAAACAAAACCGCGACAAGTGTACCCGCGCCGCACTTCGACGAGTTGCATTGTCGGCCGGGTCGATTGACAGCGTTTGTATCATCGCAGCATAAATGTAATTCCGTTTCGCCCGCGAACATTCGAGGACAATTGACATGGCTCTGGTCGTGTCCGGCGGTCGCATACTCTCGGAGACCTCGCCGCGTGGGGAGCCGCGCGACATCGTTATCGATGGCGATACGATCATCGACATTGTCGCACCCGGGTCCGTGCGGGACGCGAACGCGGAGCGGCTCGACGCCACGCGGCGCCTGATCATCCCCGGGCTGGTCAACGCACACACACACAGCCATGGGGGCCTTTCGAAAGGCAACGGGGATCGCTGGAATCTCGAGATCTTGCAGACCGCCAATCTCTGGATGGGCGGCCAGCGCAGCATTGAGGACAAATACCTGTCGGCACTGATCACTGCCGTCGATCAGGTCGAGAGCGGCACGACGTCCTGTTTCGATCTATTCTTCGAGTTTCCGGCTCCGTCCTTGGACGGCATGGAAGCGGTCGCCAGCGCGTATCGGGAGGTTGGGCTGCGCGCCGTGATCGCGCCCATGGTATCCGACCTCACATTCTATCAATCGCTGCCCGGCTTCATCGAAGCCCTGTCGCAGGTCGATGGCGGCAGGATGGGTGAGATGAGGATGGGGAACGCCGAGAATGTGCTCGCGGCGTTGCGCGACCTCGCCGAATGGTGGCCCTACTCGGCCGACCAGCTTCGTCTCGGTATCGCCCCGACCATCCCTCACCATTGCACACGGGATTTCATGATCGGCTGCCGTGACATCGCACGCGACCACAGCCTCGTCATGCAGACCCATTTAGGCGAAGCAAAGTATCAAGCCGCCTCCAGCTTTCAGATCTTCGGACATTCCATGGTCAGGACCATGGATACGGTCGGGATTCTGGGCCCGTGGTTTTCGGCGGCGCATGCAGTATGGCTGGACGACGATGATATGCGGCTACTGGCCGAACGCGGCGCGCAGGTCGCGCATAATCCTGGCGCCAACATGCGGCTTGGATCCGGCATAGCCCCGGTCCGCGACTTCCTGCGGCATGGCGTCACGCTCGGCATCGGCACCGACGGATGCCACTGCTCCGACAACCAAAACATGTTCGAGGCGATGCGCGCTGCGAGTTTCGTATCGCGCATCCGCGGGCTGCCTCCCCGCGAATGGCTCTCGACCTGTGAAACATTGCGCCTTGCGACCGAAGGCAGCGCCCGGGTGCTCGGTCTCCAGGATCGAATTGGTAGAATCGAAAAAGGCTACAAGGCCGATCTGGTGCTGCTCGATCTCGATAATATTAATTTCATTCCGCTAAACAATGCGGTCAATCAGCTCGTCCACGCCGAGGACGCGCGCGCGGTCGACAAGGTGTTGATCGGAGGACGCATCGTCGTCTCCAACGGCCGGGCTGTCGGCATCGACAAGGCGGCACTGGCCTTGAAAGCGGAAGCCGCCGTCGATCGGCTTGGCGCACTTAATGCCGAGGCGCGGCGGCTGGCCGAATTGATCGAGCCGGTCGTGGTGAATTTTTGCCACGGGCTCACCGATACGGCGGCGCTCTCTCACATCCATCGGCTTTTGCCGCGGCAATGATGCGGCGCCGTCAGCTGCCCTCCATCATCGCCGGACCGAGCCCAGCACGGCTGCGGCATTGCCGCGCATGACTTTCTCCCGCGCCTCCGCGGGCAGCACATCGATCGCCGGAAGCGCAAGCCGGCCTTCGGCATCGCCGATTTCGAACGGATAATCGGTTCCGAACATCACCCTGTCGACGCCTGCGACCTCGATCGTGAACGCCACCGCCTCCGGCGACAGTGAGCAGGTGTCGTAATAGAGGCGGTCGAGATAGTCTCCTGGCGCTTTCGAAACTTTGGCGGTGAAATAAGGGTCGCCTTCAGCGCCGCGCGCTTCAAAGGCCGCATTGAGCCGGCCCTTGAGTAGCAGCGTTGTGCCGCCACCATGCGCGACGAGCATCTTCAGGTTCGGAAAGCGGTCGAAGAAGCCGCCGAAAATCATGCGCGAGAGGGCAAAGGACGTCTCCGCCGGCCATTGCACGACGACCTGCAGCGTATAAATCGGGAAGCGCCACGGCGGCTCCGGCGAAACCGGATGCAGGAGCAAGAGGATGCCGCGCCGTTCCGCCACCTCGAACATGGCGTCAAATTGACCCGTATCGAGCGCGGACGTTCCGGCACGCGTCGGAAGCAGGGCCGACCGCGCGCCATGGAGATCGAGCGCCCGTTCAAGCTCCGGGCCGCAGCGCTCCGGCTCTCCGAACGGCAACGTCACCATAAGTTCGAGCAGGCCCTCCGATTGTGCAACCACCCGCGCGCCGTGCACATTCAATGCCCGCGCGTATTCGACGTCCGCCGCGCCGCCGGGCCACGAGATGAATCCGGGAGGCGGGCCGACCAATTGCAGCAAAACGTCGCGCCGCCGGAGATTCTCAAGCCGTCGCGGAATATCGAAGAGGCCGTGGTCCAGCGATATGGCCGGGCCGTCGCCGCGGCGTACGTGGTAGCGTCCCGCATCATCCCGCCCAGCCGACAACCCATACCGCGGCGTCGCGCAGAGGTCGTGCAGAAACGCTTCATCCAATGCGTGGGCATGGGTGTCGATGATCATTCCACGAATCCGCTTTTCGAAGAACCGGACGTGCCTGCTGACGCGACCCGCCGATCGATTCCGGACGCACGGCTGCTTTCGGCATGGTCATGGACCGAATCCGCCAGGCGATCGAGCAGACCGGTCAATTGCTTCGTCTGCGTCTTGCTCAGACCCGCGGCAAGCCTGGCCTCCAGCTGGATCAGCTTGGGTAAGATCCTGTCGACCAGGGTCAGTCCCTTCGGCGTCAGGCAGATTTTGAAGCCGCGCCCGTCATGAATGTCGGGACGCCGGGACACCAATGCGCCCGCCTCGAGCCGATCGAGCCGACCGGTTAGCCCCGCTCCGCTGAGCAACAGCGACCGACCGATTTGCCGGGGCGACAATGCGTGCGGCTTCCCCGCGCGGCGCAAGATCGTGAGGACATCGAACATGCCGCGCGTAATGCCGTGCTCTGCCATCAGCCGCTCGATATGCGAGGCGGTGAGCCAATAGACATGCGCAACAGCGATGAACATGCCAAGCGGTCCAAGATCGAGATTGGGCCGTTCGGCGGACCACTGATCCATGATAACCGAAATGGAATCCGGCCGATGTGGCAGATTTCTTGCAGTGTCTCGTCTTGTCACTGTCCAGATTATCCTCGATCTGCAGCAATGATTTAGTTCGCTACCGAACTATCTCGCTTGAAACTGTCCGCCATTGGTGCAAAGATACGGCACGGCGGTCTACTCGTCCATAAGGAGGGTTCTTCCGTGAAGTTCAAATCAGCTCTATCAATCGCTTCGATATGCGTGGCTGTTTCGGTGATCGCGCCAGGAGGCGTAGCATTCGCTCAACAGCTCGATAAGGTCAGGGCCGCGCGCCTCGCCTTTCCGGCCATGGGCTCCATGCTGCTCGATGTGATCACCGAAAAAGGCATCGACAAGAAGCACGGTTTCGCTCTCCAGTCGGTCTCGCAGAATGCCGTTCCGGTCTATTACGGCATGGCAGCCAACGGCGATGCGGATATCATCGTCGGCGGCCCGAATGTGTTCCAGAAGATGATTCTGGAAGGCGTGCCGATCAAGATTTTCGCCACGTGGGCGCCGCTGCAGATGATCTCGGTGATCAGCGGCGATCCGTCGGTCAAAAGCCTCACCGATCTGAAAGGCAAGTCGCTCGCCGCCGCGGTCGGTTCGGCCGAGTTTCAGATCACCGCGATGTATGGTCGTCATCTCGGACTGAATTTCGGCAGCGAAGTCACTGTCATTTCCGCTGCTCCGCCGCTCGCGCGCAGCCAACTGGAAGCCGGACGCGTCGAAGCTGCGATGCTGTGGGAGCCGACTACGACCTTGGCGTTGCGCGACAACTCCAAGTTCAGCGTCATCATGTCAGGGGACGCCGCTTGGAAAGCGGTCGCCAATCAGCCGGGCTTCAATCTGGTGCTCGCGGCGCGCGACGATTATCTGAAAAACAATGCGAACGCTTTGCCACGGCTGATCGCAATGTTGCAGGAAGGACAGAAGTTTGCTCTCGAAAATGTCGACGAAACCGACACGATTCTGCAGCGCACTCTGAAAATGCCGGCCGGCGTGTACAAGGACGCGGTGAAGTCCGGGCGACTGACATTCGACGTGCAGCCCACGACCGGTGCGGTTCGGGACACAGTCTGGAACATGTTCAAGGTCGCAGTCGATACCAATTTCCTTCCGAAGCTTCCTCCCGAAAATTCGATCTACCCCTCGAAGTAGATTTTGACCACGTGCGTTCCCGGTACGGAACGCACGTGGTTCATCCGGTTCGCGGAAGCTGTATCGATCGACCGCAGTTTCTGCATCGCCGAGCGCCGAAAGTTGTCCGCGGCGAGCGACGCGCCGCCAGCTGATTCCCCACAATCCACAGTCGGAACGCGAAATCATTCACCATGACCGTTGACGCAAAGACCATCATCGATCGCATCGACACCGACGAGTTGATCAAAGTAACGCTCGATCTGGCAAACCTTGACAGCCCTACCGGGAGCGAGGGTCCGGTCGGGGATTATGTCCACGATTGGCTGGGCAAACAGGGCATCGAGTCGCGCAAGGTCGGGCTGTACCCAAACCGCCCCAACGTCATCGGCACGATCGCCGGCACCGGCGGCGGCAAAAGTCTCTGCTTCAACAGCCACATGGACACCACCATCCACAAGGACGAATGGTGGACGACGCGTCACGCCGCCGATCCGATCTTTCATACCGGCTGGCGCGAGGACGACGTGCTTGTCGGAAACGGCGTTTGCAACTGCAAGGGGCCGATGGCGACCTGGCTGCTGGCGGCGAAGGCGATCAAGGAATCCGGCATCAAGATGAAGGGCGATCTCGTTCTGATGGCCGTCGTCGGAGAAATCGGTCTGGAGCCGGTCGAGGAATTTCAGCCGCCGGAATATCTCGCCAAGGAAGCGGGCACGCGCTATGCGATCACCCATGGCGGCGTCGCCGATTACGCGCTGGTCTCGGAGGGCACCGATTTCGGAATCGTCGGCGTCGAGGCTGGAAAGGCATTTTTCAAGATCACAGTGTTCGGCAACGACCTTCCGATCTACACGCCCTATATCCAGCGGCCGGTCGAACTCAGGCAGAACCCGAGCGCCATCTCCCGCATGTCGATCTTGATCCAGGCGGTCGAGGAATGGGCCGCAGAATACGAGACCCGTAACCGCTACGAATGCGCCGGCGGGATCGTTGTGCCAAAGGTCAACATCGGTGCAATCCGCGGCGGCGTCCCGTGGAAGATCACAAAGACCGTCCAGCAATGCGCAATCTATGTCGATGTCCGCATCACGCCGGTCCAGGAGCCGTTGGATATTCGCGAGGAACTGCGCGACCTGATGCGCCAGACCGGCCTCGATGGCGAGGTCGAACTCTACGTCTATCGTCCCGGCTTCGAGGCTGACGAAAAGAAAGCAGCGCCGCTGCGTCAGGCTATTACCCGCGCGCATCGCGCAGTGCTGGGCGAAGACCCGAAGCCGGCCGCAATCCCCACGTCAAGCATGTGGCGCGATCTCAACTGTTTCAACGAGGTGCGCATTCCGTCGCTGACCTATGGACCGGGCGTCAGTGTTGGCGGCGGCCTGTTCCGAATGCCGATCCAGAACCTGGTGAATGCCAGCAAGCTTTACGTCACAACGGCTCTTGATCTCTGCAATCAGGATCGCAAATGAGCGACCGAATGACCGCTCTGACGGCCGGGGATGACGTCGCAAGAGTCTTTTGAAATCTGATGAATCCGAACGTCGTTGCGATTTAACCTCGATGTCGTCGGCGTTTCGGGCCCTCGCGGCTTACCGTGTTTTCAGCCGTTCATTGGTCTCATTCGAGTGCAGCGTCACCTGGATCGCGTCCCGAAGCTCGGCATGATCAGAGGTTGACCATTCCGATACCCTGATATCGGCCAAAATGTGCGCTGCCTTTCCGAATACGATGATGCGATCACCGACTGCGATGGCCTCCTCGAGCTGATGCGTGATCAGAATCGCCGTCGCCCCGCTCTCGCGTGCGAGCGTCACGAAGGTTTCGCGCAATTCCCGCGCGGTGACCTCGTCCAGATGGCCAAAGGCTTCGTCCGCAAGCAATATCTGCGGCTGGACAACGAATGCCCGGGCGATCGCGATTCGCTGACGCATGCCGCCGGACAGTTCGTGGGGATAGGCATCGGCGAAGCGGTCGAGCCTGAGCCTCTCCAGCCAGGCCATCGCGCGCTTGGTCTGCTCTTCCTCGGGCAAACCAAGGAGTTCGAGCGGCAATTTCACATTGTCGACGGCCGATCGCCAAGGCAGCAGGCGATCTTGCTGAAATACGGTTGCAATCCGGCCGCGAAATTCGTCGAAGTTACCATAGGGCGTCTTACCGCCGATCATGACCGAGCCTGCGGTCGGGCTTTGAAGCCCGATCATCAGGTCGAAGAATGTCGACTTGCCGCAGCCGGTCTGACCGACGATGGCCACGATTTCGTGCGGCTTTAGGCGAATATCCAGCCGATCGATCGCGACGATATCCTGACCGGTCGCCACCTGCCGGAACACCTTGCGCAATTCGGAGACGACGATTGTGGACGCTTCGCTCATGTCCGCCACCGGAGCATGCGGTGTTCGATCTTGACGATGATGCCTTCCAGCAAGAACAAAAGAGCAACCAGAACCAGGGTCCAGGCAAAGACATCGGCGACGGAAAACAATTCCTGGGCGACTGATAATTGGTGTCCGATACCGGTGACGGCACCGACCAGTTCAGCGATGGTAACGACGCGTATCGCAAGACTGAGCGTGATCTTCCAGCTGGTAAAAATGCTCGGCAGAATCGCCGGCAGCATCAGCTTCTTGAAGAACTGGAAGAAGGTTGGCCGAAACGAGCGCATCATGTCGCGCAGCTCACGCGGCACGCTTCGCATGCCGTCGAGGGTGTCGACTACGAACACCGGTGCGCAGACCACGACCAGCACGAACAGGATGCGAAACTCCACTCCGCGAAACCACAGGATCGCAAAAAGGATCCAGGAGACCACCGGCACCGCCATAAGAATACGGATCATAGGATTCAAATAGCGGTCGACCGAACTCCATATGTACATGGCGATGGCGACAAGAACGCCGAGAACGAAGGAGACAAAAAGCGCGGCGAGCACGCGTCCCAAGGTAACGATGATGTCGATTGGTGTGATCGTGGCAAAGCTCGCACCAATCCGCATAAGGCTCGGCACTGCGAAGGGTGGAATGCCGAGCCAGGGCGACGCGAGTGACAGCAATTGCCACGCGGCAAGAAAGACGGCGATAGAGATCAACGTCTCCCGAGAGAAAACACCACCCAGGCTCGAACTGCGATCCTCCCCCATTGACATGTTTTCAATGCACCGTTTGCTTAGGGTACATAGATGAATCCTTCATCAGGTACTTTTGGATGAAAACCCGCCTGTACTGCGCGTTCAAGCATGTTCCAGATCACCTTTCGCTCGTCACCCCATGCAGGTTTTGCGTCGAAAGCCCACCGCCCGGACGCTACCGCCTCTTTCAGGACGCCGGCGGGTAACTTGACGGTGTCGGTGGCAATTTTGTCCGCCTCGTCGGGGCTTGACTTGAGGAAGGCGGTCACGTCTTCGAGGGCTGCGAGGAACATTTTCGGCATGTTCGGGACGCGTTTGATGGCGTCCTCACGCATCGCATAGACCAGCTCCCAGCCGTCGCTTCCGGTCAATTCCCGCCAGGCCTTGTGCGCCTCAAATACCGCATGAAGCTTCGGATTTTCCCGCATCATCATCGTCATGATCGGCTCGATAACCATCGCAGCCTCGACGCGGCCGGCGGTAATCTGCGCGCGCGCCACCGCGAAGTTTGCGTTCACGATGGTGATGTCCTTCTTGAGGTCGATGCCCTTGGAATTGGCGTAGATCGCGAAGATCTGATACTGGCCCGAGCCCATATCGGCGGCCACCTGCTTGCCTTTGAGATCGGCGAGGGTCTTGATTGTCGGATCGGCGGTCAAAATGGCCAGGTCGGACAGGGTGGCACCGGTGGCGATGATCTTGATCGGCACGCCCTCCAGCCGCAGCTTCTGGAAGAAGGTCGGCCCGCCAATTTCCGTGTCGACCTCTCCCGTGGTTAGGCCCGCATAGTAGGCCGCGAGCGAGGGATAGGTCACGACCTCGACATCGAAGCCGTTCTTGGTGTCAAAGCCCTTGGCCTTCATGATGTTGGCGATTATCGGCGCGAACACCGGCAGCGTCAGGCTGCCGACCTTAATCTTGGGGCGCTCCTGCGCCTGCGCAGCCAGAGCACCAACACTCAGGGCGACAGCCACCCCGATAGTCGCGGCAAGACGACAAGCTTTCAGCATCATCGATCCTCTCCCTACAACCGGGCGCCGCGAGTCGCACCTTGAGTTGAAAGTCGGTGCTTGCACGGTCGAAAAATCTTACTACGATGTCATTTGCACACAAACGAAATCTTTGAGTGCCTCGGACGAAATGTTCGGCGGTCGCCGCTCATTTTATCGACATTCTGACCCATCGGAATGCAGAGGGAAAGATGCCGCATCTGACACTGAAAGATGGTGTATCGCTCTTTTACGAAGAAGCCGGGCACGGAATTCCGATCGTGTTCGTTCATGAATATGCGGCAGACTACCGCACTTGGGAGCCGCAGCTTCGCCGCTTCTCGCGCTCGCACCGCTGCGTCACGTTCAGTCAACGGGGCTACCCGCCATCCGACATTCCGGGCAAGCCGGAGATGTACTCTCAGGATATTGCGCGCGACGATGTGGTTGGCGTTATGGATGCGTTGAAAATCGAGAAGGCGCATATCGTCGGCCATTCTATGGGCGCCTATACCGCGCTTCATGTCGGCATGCATGTCCCGCAGCGCTGCATCTCGGTAACGGCGGCCGGTTGCGGCTGGGGCTCCACGCCCGACCCTGCTCAGCGCGACGCCATGAAGGCGATAGCGGCGGATACCGGCAAGATGTTTCAGGACGAGGGCATCGAATCTGCGGCGGCAAAATACGCGGACGCTCCGATGCGCCAAACCCACAAAAACAAGGATCCACGGGGCTGGGCGGAATTCGCCCGGATGCTGGCCGAACATTCCGCGCTCGGCCACGCGATGACCATGTTCAATCTCCAACTCAAACGTCCGACTCTTTGGGAAATGGAAGAGCAGCTGAAGCGTTTTTCAGTGCCACTGCTCGTGGTCGTCGGCGACGAGGATTTCCCCTGTCTCGACGGCAGCCTGTTCCTGAAGCGCATTGTTCCAACCGCGGCTCTGATGGTCGTCCCGCGCTCGGGGCACACCATCACCTCCGAAGAGCCGGCAGTCTTCAATTCAGCTCTCGCCGATCTGTTCAGCGCGACCGAAGGCGGCACCTGGATGTCGCATCGCGCTCGCATCTAGGCGGCCGTCTGATGGCAGGTGACGTCTTCATCGTGGTGGAGAATAGGATTGCGACACTGAGGATTCGTAATCCCGAGCGCCGCAACGCGATCTCGATAGCGATGTGGCGACAAATCCAGGAGTTTGCGGAATCGGCGTCGAAACGTTCTGACGTGCGGGTAGTGCTGATCCGCGGCGACGGCGATATCGCCTTTTCCGCCGGGGCAGATATCGCGGGCTTCGACGAAACGCGTTCCGACGCGTCGGATGCCCGTGATTACGACGATCTGGTCGAATATACCTGCCGCGCAGTCGAGATCATCGCACAACCCACAATCGCGATGATCAAGGGCGCCTGCATGGGTGCGGGAGCGTCACTCGCGGCAAGTTGCGATCTTCGCATCGCCTCCCAGAATGCTTTCTTCGCATTACCGGCCGGGCGCCTGGGCCTGGGCTACGATCCGCGCGGCATCAAACGCCTGTTGCGGGTGTACGGCGCACTTACTCCTGAGATTCTGTTCACCGCGCAACGGATTTCTGCAACACGCGCGCATCAGATCGGTACAGTACATCTGATTGCAAATGACGACGAGGTCGATGCGGCTGCAGAACGTCTTACTCACGTTATAGTGGAGAATGCGCCCCTGACACTGAGAGCCGCAAAAGCCGCGATCCGCGCATTGATCGCAAACGACGCAGGGGTGCTCGAAGAAGCCGAGCGGCTCGGAGCAAAAGCCGACGCCAGCAATGACTATGCCGAAGGGCGCGCGGCATTCTCCGAAAAGCGCGCGCCACGATTTACCGGAACTTGAATCCAAATTTCAGGAGAGAAACTATGGATCTGCAACTAAAAGGTAAGACTGCGTTCGTCACGGGTGGCAGCGAGGGGATCGGCAAGGGCATCGCACTGGCATTGGCGAAGGAAGGCGTGGACGTCGCCATCTGTGCGCGGCGCAAGGAGCCGCTGGAAGCCACCGCCAAGGAGATCGCCTCCGCCACCGGGCGCAAGATCGTTCCGATACCGGCAGATTTGCGCAACAACGACGACGCTCAAAAATTCATAGAGCAGGCTCACAAGGCGTTGGGCCGGGCCGATATCATGATCAACAACGCGGGCTCTGCTGCCGGCGGCGTGATCGAACATCTGACGGAAGACGACTGGGAGATGGGCCTGCAGCTCAAATTCATGGGATATGTGCGCTGCCTGCGCTACGTATTGCCGATCATGGTCAAGCAGGGCGGAGGTCGGGTCATAAACTTGATCGGAAATGACGGCGTCAAGCCGTCGTACTGGGAAATCTGTCCCGGCGCCGCCAATGCCGCCGGCCAAAACCTCACGCTTTCGCTCGCAGGTCAGTACGGCAAGCACAATGTCAGCTTCTGCGCGGTGAACCCGGGCCCGGTTCGCACCGAGCGCTGGGCCGGATTGGTGAACGCAATGTCGCGCGATATGAAGATCAGCTATGAAGAGGCCGACAAGCTTGCACCGGCCTCGATCCCTCTTGGCCGGATCGCCGAAGTCGAGGAGGTTGCCAACCTGGTGACCATGCTTGCGTCCCCGCTGATGCAGATGGTCAACGGAACCATGATCGAAATCGATGGCGGCCAAGATAAGCCGCTGATGGATCGCTTCCGCGACAAACGCTGACGTGAGCCGCGCGCGGGAAAAATGCGGGGCCGCCGATCCGTTCGGCGCGTTCGTTGCGCGCGTCGCGCCACTTCCTGCGATGGAGGGCCCGCTTTCCGGGCTTCGTCTTGCGGTCAAGGACAACATTGCGGTGAAGGGTGAGCCCTTCACCGCTGGACTGCCGTTATTTGCCGATCGTCGCGCCGATCGCGATTCGACCTGCGTCGCGCGCCTCAAGGAAGCCGGTGCGCAATTCGTCGGGATGACACACGCGGATTCTGGGGGCTTCGGCGTGGTCACGCCAGACGTTTCCAATCCCGTCTGGCCGGGACGTATTGTGGGAGGATCGTCAGGCGGATCTGCGGCGGCGGTGGCAGCCAATCTTGCCGATATCGGGCTCGGCACCGACACCGGCGGCTCAACGCGCATCCCTGCCGCCTGCTGCGGCATTTTCGGATTCAAACCAAGCCATGATCGCATTCCGCTCGATGGCGTCTGGCCGTTGGCGGCGCAATTCGACACTATTGGCTGGATGGCGCGTGATCTTCCGATCTTGGAGCGGGTAGCAAGCGTATTGCTGGATTTTGCTCGGCCACCGGATCTTGACTCGAATGGGTTACGACTGGGAGTCGACTTGCAGCGCCTCGCCCGCAGCTCCGATGCTGTCCGGCGCACGTTGGAAGCGCTTATGGCGGCGCTTTCGCTCGCCGGCATCCGTATTGATCCAACCGTTCTGCCTGCGTCCGAAACTGTGTCGCACGCGCACGCGGTAACGGTGCTGACGGCAGCTAGGGCGCTCTATGCCGGGTTGCCGGGTATCTCCGACCGACTGTCGGCAACCGCCCGCCGCTCGCTCGCTGCCGCGGAGGGTTTTGGCGACGCCGACATCTCCATTGCGCAATCCGAGATCACGACCATCACCGAGGCATGCACGTCGACTTTTGCCGGCTTCGACGCGATCCTGACGCCCACCATACCGGTCGAACCGCCGGCCGTCGGCCAGAACCGGCTCAGCCTGAACGGGCGGCCCGAGCCAATCGTATCCGTGCTGGTGTCCGAGACCTGTCTTGCAAATATCATCGGCGCGCCGGCAATCTCGATGCCGATCCCCGGTACCGCAGCCAGTTTGCAACTGCTTGCGCCGAGATACGACGATGCGCGGCTTTTCGCAGTCGCGCGCGCGGTGAGAACGGTAATCGACGCTCAGCCGCCACGCGTTGCGTGAGTGGGGCAACCGCAGTCGAAGGGTAATTGACCGATCGAAGCCGATCGTGCCGCCGAAGCGGATTCGGGAGTCTTCTCATTAGCGAGAACTGTTAGTATACATACGATCCCGGCGCCCTTGAAAGCCGCCCCCTAAACGAGAGATTAACCAGGGAAAATCTGCCATGAAGATTGTGGACATGAGCCATGTCATGAACGTCCATACCCCAGGCTGGGTCGGGTATGCCGGCAACAAGATGTACTACGCGCAGAATCTGCAGACCGTTCGGATCGTCGCACAGCGGATCGACACGGCTCTTCATGTCGGAACCCATTTCGATGGCGCCATGCATGCCACCGACAATCGCAAGGGCGATATGGCGCATCTGCCGATGGACTATCTGGTCAACCGCGGCGTGGTGGTGGACATCTCGAAGCACATGCACGACTGGGCGGTTATCACCCCGCAGATGATCGAGAGCGCGGGCGCCGATATCCGCGAAGGTGACATCCTCATCCTGCATACCGGCTGGCACAAGCATTATGAGGGCATGCCGCAGCAGGACCTGGTGCGCTACTTCTGTTATCACCCCGGCCCGAGCCTTGAGACGCTGCAGTGGATGTTCAAGAAAAAAATCCGCTGGTGGGGCATGGATACCGGATCATGCGACCATGCCATGAACACCTCCATCCGCTACATGCGGCCGGACCTCGCCGAGGAATTTACGAAGAAGCACGGCAAGACGCCGGCGGAGTTTTTCGGAACATTCGAATACGTCCACAAGAAGTCGGGACGAAAGGTGTCGGCGGATGTTTTTCCCTTCCACAACTGGGCTTTTCAGGAAGGGCTTCTGCATGCCGAGAATATCGGCGGCGACATCGAATTGATGTTGAACAAGCGGGCGATTATCGGTGCCTTCCCCTGGCGGTACGAAGGTCTCGAAGGCTGCCCGTGCCGGATCGTCGCGTTCCTCGATGTGGGGGAAGACGTTGAAGCCATCGGCGACGCCGCCAAGGCCATCCTGCATTCTGACTGAACGCCCAGGCCACGGCATCCCGGGCGCATACGCCCGGGATGTTAATCAGGCATCCCTGCCCGCCTGCTTCAGCGCCGCGCGCAAGCGTTGCGGCGTAATCGGAAGCCTCCGCACCAGCCCCGATATCCCGACAGCGTTGTCGATGGCGGCCGCGATCGCGGCACCGACCGCGTTCGTCCCACCCTCTCCCGCTCCCTTCACGCCCATCGGATTCAGCGGACTTGGCGCGTCCTCGGTGATGAGAACTTCGACATGCGGTACCTCCCGCATTGTGGGCATGAGATAGTCCGCGAAATTGACCGAGAGTGGCTCCCCGCGGTCGTCGTAAAGAAACTCTTCATAAAGGGCGCCGCCCAAACCCTGTGCCACGCCACCGACAATCTGCCCTTCGATCAACATGGGATTCACGGCTTTACCGACGTCGTAACCCACCATGTATCGCTCCACATCGACAGCGCCAGTTTCCCGATCAACACGAACGACCGCGACATGTACGCCATAGGGATAATTCATATGGCTGGTATTGAACCAGCCTTCCGCCGTGAGACCAGGAATGCGGCCGGCCAGGGTCTTTGTACCGGGGAGCAGTGCCTTCGCGACCTCCCCCAAAGCCAATGACGGCCCATCTGACCGATCTTTCCAGATCACTTCGCCATCGACGATATCGAGCAGATCGGGCTTTGCCTGCATCAACTCGGCAGCGACCGCGATCGCCTTTTCGCGCACATGAGAGGCCGCCAACCGCGTCGCCTCACCGGTCATCACCGTGACGCGCGACGCGAAAGCGCCCATTCCGTGAGCGATCCGCTCGGTCTGACCATGGATGACGCGGATCTTGTTGTAGTCGACGCCTAAGGCATCGGCGCAAATCTGCGCCATCACGGTTTCGACGCCCTGTCCGACCGAAGCGGCGCCCGTGACGACCTCGACCCAGCCGGCGGTGTCGACCGTAACACGCACCCCGTCGAACGGTCCCAGACCGCTCTTCTCCACAAACATCGCAACGCCGGTCCCCACCATCTCGCCCGTGGCCCGGCGCTTCGCCACTTCATCCGAAACCTGCTGCCATCCGAAGGCGGTCAGCGTCCGGTCAAGAAGACGGGAATAGTCGCCGGAATCGAGTACGATATCGGTGCCGAGCGTCTCGAGAGCACGAGAGAAAGGCATTTCCGCACTTGGGATAAGATTCCGCCGTCTCACTTCTACAGTGTCGATGCCGACCTTGGCCGCGATCGCGTCCATCAACCGTTCCCGGACGAAGGTGCTTTCGTAACGGCCCGGTGCGCGATAGGTCCCGCCTGGCGTCTTGTTGGTCAGTCGGATCCGGCCCTCCACACGATAGGCCGGCACGCGGTATGGACCAGGCAGCATGGCCGCGGCGAGATCCGGCACGGTCGCAGCGTGGGTTCGCATATAGGCCCCCTGATCGTGAACAAACGCGTTTTCAAGGCCCAGGATATTGCCCTCGGCATCGATCGCAGCGCGAACACGGTGGCGCTGCTGTCGCGAATGGTTCGCCGCCATCATGTGCTCACGGCGATCCTCGATCCATTTGACTGGGCGTCCGAGCCGCAGGGCCGCGGCGCAGACCAGGACATCCTCTGGATACACCTCGCCGCGGATCCCAAATCCTCCTCCGACGTGGCCCTCGTAGAGATGCATCGAGGAGGGCGCACGGCCGAGCATTCGCGCGATCAGATCGCGGTTCCAGTGCGGCACCTTGGCCGCGCCATGCAATTCGAGCACGTCGCGCGCCGCATCATAGCGGGCGACCGCGCCGCGCGTCTCTATCGGAACGCCGGAATGACGGCCGATCTCGAGATCCAGTTCGACAATGGCGTCAGCGCTGCGGAACGCCGCATCAACGTCGCCATATCCCTTGCGGATAACCCCGGCCTCTGTTGTGCGTCCAGGTTCAAATTCGCCCGGCTCGCCATCGGCATCTAGCGCAACATCGAAGGCTTCGACGGTTACGGTGACCAGGTCGGCAGCATCCTCTGCCAGATAGGGATTCTCGGCGAAAACCAGCGCCACCGGTTCTCCGACATAACGCACCTTCTCCCGCGCCAGAACGGGTTGCCGGTAGATCTCAAGACCCGCGATCCGGCTCAGACGGAAGTCGATGGGCGGAATCTCGCTCACATCCCGCCACGTCCATACTGCCACCACACCGGCTATCGCCAAGGCTTCAGTGGCATCGATGTCGATCAGCTTGCCGTGAGCATGTGCAGATCGCACCACGCGCATATGAAGCTGGTCGGGGAAGTTGATGTCGCCTGCGAAGCGCCCGCGTCCCAGCAGCAACGGCCGGTCCTCCAGCCGCATCACGCTACGGCCGACGAACTTTTCCCTTGCTTTAGACATCTGGCTGCCAGCTCCGCCGTGCTTTATCGGCGACATGATCGATCATCGCGCTGCCCGCATTTCGCTTGCGGCCGCTCTGACCGCCTTGAGGATGTTCTGGTAGCCGGTGCATCGGCACAGATTGGACGACAGCATATCGACGAGATCCGCATCTGTGATGTCCGGTTCGCACTCGAGCACGGCCGTCGCCAGCATCAGAAATCCGGCGGTGCAGAACCCGCATTGCAAGGCATGCTGCTCCCGGAAGCTCCGCTGAAGGATGCTCAACCTGTCGCCATCCGCCAGTCCTTCCACGGTCCGGATTGGAAGCCCGTCGGCCTGAACGGCGAACATCAGGCACGAACGCACCGCTTGGCCGTCTACAATGACCGTGCAGGCGCCGCATATGCCATGCTCGCAACCCACATGCGTGCCGGTCTGTCCGCATCGATCGCGGATGGCGTCCGCGAGCGAGCAGCGGGGTTCGATGTCGATCTCATAATCACGGCCATTGATGTTCAGGGTGACCGAAACTTCATTTTTCATGCGGTCTGCTCCGCCACAGCCTGCTTCAATGCACGCCGCGTCATGGCCCGCACCAGGTCCCTGCGGTAATCGCCGTCGGCCTGGAGATCCTCCATCGGATCGACGGCTTCGGCTGCGGCTTCGGCCACAAACCGGAATACCTCATCGGTCGGTGGCTTGCCATTCATTGCGGTTTCAGCCGCCACAATCCGGCGCGGAATTTCCTCGGCGCCACCGACGCCCAAGCGCGCATCGTGAATGACACCGCCCTCAATGCGAAAGGTGACAAGGGTCATTGCAATCGCGAAGTCCCCTGCCCGTCGATTAAATTCAGCGAATCCGAACCGCGCGTCGGGTGGCAGAAGCGGTATGCGGACCTCCTCGAGCAATTCGTCCTCGGCAAGCGCGGTCTGCATCATGCTCTGAAAGTAGTCCTTCGCCTGAACGATCCGCCGACCGGAGGTGCTGCGTGCAATCATTGCGGCACCGAGGGTGGCAGCGACCAAGCACCACTCCGATGCCGGATCCGCATGTGCCAGACTGCCGCACAAGGTGCCGCGGGTGCGGATGGGATAATGCGCAATATATCGCACCACCGCTGAGAGCAAGCGACCTGTCGGACCGTTCACCACAGGGCGGTGAAACGCAGAATGTCGAACGGTCGGACCGACCGACAATTCGCCATTTTCGGAAGTCAGTCGCTCGAATTCTGCGACCCTGTTGATATCGATCAGATGCGGGGGACGTGCGAGCCTGAACGCCATCATCGGCACCAGGCTTTGCCCGCCTGCGAGTACGCGCCCTTCCTGCGGGCCGAACTCGGCCAGCATGGCCACGGCCTCGTCCCCAGTTCGGGGCGCGTGGTGAATGAATGCTGACGATTTCATAGCGGCGCGCTCATGGCTTCTATTTGTTTGGAGACAAATAATCCAGGATGCTTTGCACTATCGCAAGTTGCGCTGCAACTTGATGGCTGCCAGACTGCACGACAGTGGGCGTTCGGCGATTGACCTAACCGAGCTTGAACAGGTTGCGCGCATTGTCGCGTCCGATCTTGCGACGATCCGCCTCGCTAATCCCCGTTGCGTCGAACCAGCCCGCCGCATGGTCGATATTTTCAAATGGCCAGTCCACCGAGAACATAATCCTGTCGGAGCCAACCTCAAGGATCGCGTTGATCAAAGCCTGACTGCGAAAATTGCCTGACGTGGTAATGTAGAAGTTGTTCTGGAAATACTCGCAGATTTTCCGCTTCGCGGGGTATTTCGGCGGCTTCGGGACCCAGTCGGTGTGATGGTCAACCCGCCACATAAGAAAGGGCAGGCCTTCACCCATGTGTCCGACGATAACGTTCAGGCGAGGATAGTCGTCGAACAGGCCGGAGGCCATTAGCCGGAGCGCGTGCACCGCCGTCTCCTGGCCGAACGCCCAACTCGCGCCCAGAAGCCAGGCATGGCCCTCGAAGCTCCGCGCGTGCTTCATCAGCGGATTGCGCGGATGAAGATAGAATGGCACGTCGAGGCGCTCGACCTCCGCCCAGAACGGCCGATACTCCGCCTGATCGTAATAAGCTATATTGTCGGCATTGCCGACCTGCGTAAATCCGTTGACCAAAGCGCCCTTGAACCCGAGTTCGGCGATGCACCGCTGCAATTCGCGCGCCGCCAGATCGGGGTCCTGCATTGGCAGCGCGGCCAATCCCTGTATCCGCCCTGGATACTTGATGGTTTCCGCCGCGAGAAAATCATTCGCACGCCGCGCAATCTCTACGGCCTTTTTCGTATCCGGGATGGCCTGGACGGCGGGCGCGTTAAGAGAGAGAAACATCGTCTCGATGCCGTGCTGGTCCATGAGCCGCAGTCGCTGGCCATGTGCATCGGTCAACCGGTCCCGGAGCTCAGGCCAGGTTTCCTCGCCGAAAACGCGGCGCGAATCCTCCATCGTATCCTCGGTGGCGAAATGCTCCTCGAGAGCGATCTTGCCATGCATCCGTTCTATCCTCCCACACAAGCCCCAGAAGCGCATACGACCAGTGAACGATACATATTCATGAATGCGCGCAATCGCCGCTCCAAACGACGCCAATCCAAAGCAACTCTGGCGCCCGAAAACCTAGGAGCGCGGCGACGCGCTGTCCAGTATTTTGTATGCATACAAACAGATCACATCGACGAACGGATGGCTATTTAAAAGGGACAATCAGACCCGGCAGCCGTCGCAAATCCGCGGCGTGGCGCCGGCCGCCCAAGTTGACGCAGTACGTCGTATTGTTAGTATGCATACAAGTATCGGCCGATAATCGTCCGCGGAACGGCAAACGCCCCCGATCGGCGCAATCCATCCGATCCTGAAATGCGATGGTCGGTGCTTCGGGCCATTGGGAGCGCGAGCAACAGATGCCCAGACCTTCGTCAGGGAGTTTACCCTCACCATGATCATACAAACCGCCCCCTCGGGGTCGCCGTGGCTGGCCGTCATGATGTTCGAGCACAACGCTCTGTGCCTACAGTTCGCGCACGCCTTCGGAAACACGAATTTCGAACAGCTTTCGCCGAGAGACCTGATGATACAGGTAATCTCCAATCACGATGCGGGTTGGGTCGAATTGGATCGAGATCCGCCCGTCGATCCTGCGACAGACCTGCCTTGCAATCTGGTCGATACGCCGCCCGAATTCATCACCGTTACAAGCCGGCTGTCGCCCGATTTCAACGAGCGTATCGCACCGTATTGTGGACTGATCTCAAGCATGCACAGTTGGGGGCTCTATAACGGCCGTTACGGTCTTTCCAACCTGGTGCTGCTCGACAGGATCGCGGCCGCCGACAGGCCCCGCACCGACAAAATGCTGAACGGCGAGCTCGAACGTCAGAAGCGGCTCAAAGCAATCCTGACCAATGATGCGGAAACGCGTGCGTGGATAGACGAGCGGAAGCTTTTCCAGAATTACAAAACCCTTCAGTTCATCGACACGCTCGCACTCTACTTCCACAGGGTCCATCCCTCGGAGCGGGTCGAGCAGAAGTTTGAGAACGTCCCGGTGTCGTCGCAGCAAGATGTGACGGTCACGGTGCGGCCTGCCGGTGAGCGCACCTATGCACTGGCACCCTTTCCGTTCGCCGCGGACGGGTCTGAATTCGCCTTCGCCGGCCGGCTTATCGCTCCGGCTGACGGCCGGCGGGAGGGCGGCTGGCGTACCGCGCTACAAAAGCTTCCGACGCAATGGGAATACTTCCGCTTGATTGCGGACTAACGGGCGACGCGCAGTGCTTGAAGTCGACATTCCGGAAATCGTGGCCGAGCTCAGGGCGATGTTCGAGCGGTATGAACGCGCCCTGACCCAGAACGATATCGTCGCCGTCAATGACCTGTTCTGGAACAGCGGATCCACGATCCGCTTCGGCACGCGCGAGATGGAACGTCACTACGGTCATACTGAGATCGCGTCGTTCAGACTTCAACGTGGTCCTGTCGATCAGCGACGTGAATTACGAAATACCCGGATCACGGCGTTCGGACGCGATTTCGGCGTCATCAATACGGAATATATGCCCGCTGGATCCAGCACCGTTGGGCGGCAGAGCCAGACCTGGGTGCGCAAGGACACCGGCTGGAAGATCGTGAGCGCGCATGTGTCGTTCGGGATTTGATTGCGTCGCCACGGGTAGAGAGATCGAGATGGACGATTTCGAAAGCCGGTTGAAATCCAGGTCAGATCAGCTTTTTGAGCAAGCGAACAATCTGTCGCCGCTCGGCAGGCTTGAGAGGGGCGACGGTTTCTGCGGTGATCTTGTGCGCTTGCTCGATGGCGAGAAGGGCCACCCGGCGGCCGGTATTCGTCAGGTGGATCATGCTACGCCGCCGATCCTCCGGGTCGCTTTCTATTCGCACATATTTGCGGGTTCGCAACCGATCGACCACGCCTTTGATCGTCGCCGCGTCGAGAAAGATCAACCGGCCGAGTTGGTTTTGCGAGCAGGTCCCGACCTCGGCGAGCCGGGCAAGTGCTGCGAACTGGGTCAGTGTCAGACCATTGACCATGCGGGACATGAAGATCACGGTGTGCCGTTGCATCGCGACGCGCATCAAAAAACCGACCTGGTCCTCCATCACGTAGCCATTGGTCGAGCTGGCTGAGGCAGCGGCATTCGCCGTACTTATTTTTCTCATGATTTTGCGGACCTTGCCGGTGACCTGATGTTCCTATCTGAAATGTCTTACGCGAAATTGTGTTAAGCACAAAATGCGAATGCGCTCAAAGATCGGTCGGTAATCCTTGTGAATACCGGATGTGGCGGATGCGTGAACTGGACCCGGCCGTCGGACGGAAAATTAAGATGGAGCGTTTCCATGCGATTGAATGAACTCGACCGGTACGTCGAGAAGGGTTTTGCACGACCGGTCGGGTTCGGCATCAGGCCGGCACTGATCGTCATAGATTTCATTAACGGTTTCACTGATTCCAACTCTCCGCTGGGCGCCGATGTCTCCGCCGAAATCGGGCATACGAATCGCCTCATATCCGCGGCCAGACTAAAGTCCATTCCGATTTGCTTCAGCGGGATTTGCTACACTGATCCTCAATGCGCGGATGCAGGAATCTGGTCGACAAAGATAACGGGGCTGTCACTTCTGAAATCGGGATCGGCCGCGACTGAACAGGACTCACGCCTCCTGCGCCATGATGCCGACAGGGTCATTACAAAGAAATTCGCAAGCTGCTTTTTCGGAACGGGACTTTATGACCTGCTGCTCCGCGACGGGATCGACACACTCTTGTTGGCCGGCTGCACTACGAGTGGATGCGTTCGCGCCACTGCGGTCGACGCCTGTCAATACGGAATTCGCCCGATCATCGCAAAGGAAGCAGTGGCCGATCGCTCCGAGGCGGCTCACCTTCAGAGCCTGATCGATATCGAAGCAAAATACGGCGATGTCCGCTCGGTCGACGACATCATACGGGCGATCGCTTCGATCCAACCGCCCGACGGGGCCCCTCATTGAGAATGGTCGAGTTGTGTCTCGGCGCGGATGCCGGCGCGAAAAACAGACCCGGAGAAAAGACGCCATGAATAAAGCGATTATCGTTGGCGGCTCCATGGCGGGCATGCTGGCCGCCAATATGCTCATCAGAAAGGGGTGGTCGGTCGACATTCTCGAACGGACCAAGGGCGCCCTTGAGGGACGCGGAGCCGGGATAGTCCCTCAGCGCTCGTTGCTTGCCGCGCTCGAGCGGGCAGGAGTATCGATTCAAGCGGATATTGGCATTCGCGTGACCAAGCGTGTCGGATACGACATCGAGGGAAACCCGTTCGCGACCCATCTCTACGACCAGTACAGCACGTCCTGGTCGCTGATCTATAACCTGCTCCGGGATGCGTTCACCAAAGGGCGGTTTCACTCCGGTCAGAACGTGACCCGGATCATGCACGATCGAGACAGTGCTACGGCCGTCGTCGAGGGCGGGCGACGATTTGAAGGCGACCTCCTAATCGGAGCGGACGGGATGCGCTCTACCGTCCGCGCCGTACTTTTTCCTAACGTTGAACCCCGGTATGCGGGATACTTGGCGTGGCGTGGCATGTTGGACGAGAAGCACGCTTCTTCCGAATTCGTAGGGCAATGCTTTTCGGCGCTGAATTTCACCTTTCCGCGCGGCGAGGAGCTCATCGGCTACCCCGTCGCCGGGGTGGACGGGCGCACGGATCCGGGCCACAGACGCTTCAACATCATGTGGTACCGGCCCATCGAGCCGGGCGCTGCCTTGCGCGATATGTTCACCGGCATCGACGGTGTTCACTATGAGCACGGGATCCCGCCGAGCCTCGTGCGGCCCGAGCTGATACAGGCGATGAAACAGGATGCCGGGCGTCTTCTTCCGCCGGCATTCTCTGACGTCATCGAGCGTATGCCCGGAATGTTCGTGCAGGCAATTTACGACCTGCGGTCCGATGCGATGGGCAAGGGCAGAACGGCGCTTATCGGCGACGCCGCCTTCGTTGCGAGGCCGCATTGTGGCGCCGGCGTCTCGAAGGCCGCGGATGATGCGGCCGCGCTTGTCACGTCATTGGGCAAATGTGACAGCGTGGAACAGGCCATCGAGGATTTTTCGGGGACACGCACACCGGCGGGGAACGCCGCTGTCGACTGGGCGGCGCATCTCGGCTCCTATTTTCAGATCGACGGCAGCGGTCACAGACGCTCAGACTTTTCCGAAACGCCGCCGGTTAGCCCGCAGTACATCATCAAGCACACAGGAATTGAGCTGTCCGAAGTCGGAGACTTCTAGAGGCTGAACGCTCGGGGACCGGTCGCGGGCATGGCGCGCGGCGTTTTCTACGCGTCCGGTACTAGCCAATTTTTTGCAGACGAGCGGGGTGCGGAAGTTATGGGAGTAATCCTAGGAACAGTCTAACGAAGGCACAGGTTGAGGGATCGCGCAGCGCGCCGATGTTGGTCGACCCTGCGGACACGGAACGGATCGTTGCGGCGGCGATCAAGCTTTGCACCTTGCGTCTGAAGTCACCCGCGCGGGAGGATCGCCCCTGCTGACAAAATCGAAAAAAATTCTCTGTAGATCTCCCTGTTTCCTAGTGGAGACCGGTTCGCACATGACTATGTGCTCCGCCAAAACTACAATGATTTCAGCTCTCTCGCTTTCGAGATGATCGACCTCGCGTCGTATGTCCTCGACCTGCCGACGAGCTTTGTTCGTCAGAAATACCGCTTCAGGTCCGCCGCCGCCTCTTCCGGTTTGCGCTTGAGATTGAAGGGCGCGACGAAGCGGCCCTCCTTGTCCATGAGATAGACCAGCGCGGTATGATCCATGGTGTAGCCGCCGGCATCCAACGGGATCTTCTTGGAATAGACGCGGTACGCCTTCTCCATCGCGGCGACCGCGGCCGGATCGCCGGTCAGTCCGCGCAGCCGCGGATCGAAGCTCGACAGATATTCCTTGAGGATGTCGGGGGTATCGCGCTCCGGATCGACCGAGACGAAATAGGCCTGCACCTTGTCGCCGTCTTGGCCGAGCGCCTTGAAAACCTGGGTCATGTCGAACAAGGCGGTCGGACAGATATCCGGGCAATGGGTGAAGCCAAAGAACATCAGCGACGGTTTGCCCTTCAGGTCGGCCTCGGTCACCGCCGTGCCTGTTTGATCGACCAGACGGAACGGGCCGCCGATCGCCGACGGCGCCGGGATCGGGGTCGGCAGCCGCCCCGCGACCATGAAGATCGCGACCGAAAAAATTGCGAGCCCGCCCAGGAAGGCAGCAATGACAGTGACGATGCGTCTGGTCTGCTGTGTCATCGGCGGGTCATGAACGGCTCAGAAGCACGCCGCAATCCCCGCGCGCAGGATTTCGAAAAATACCGCCGTCCCGTAATAGACCCAGAGCGCGCAGGCCAATGCGACCAATGCACCGAAGCCAAGCCCGACCGCCACAAGCGGCCAGGACATGCGGCCAGACGCCGCGTTCGGGAGGATTTCGGACATGACAGCCAGATAAGCGCGATCCGGGTCCGGATCAACTCCCGTGACGCCGATCAGTCCGGATGTCCGGCACGGCGGCTTGCTGCGCGACCGGCCGGAAACGGCACCACCGATGCCGCAGACAGGTGCGAATCCTCGACCGCCTCAGTAACCTGCCAGTTGGCAAGCCGGATGATGTCGGCGGCCGACAATTGCGGGCTGACATCGGTAATTTCGTTATAGCCCAGCCGGGTCTGGCAGCCGTAGCGATCGATCAGGACGGCGATGGCGTCCCGGCAGAAAATGCGCCTGGCGTCGATCAGCCCGTGAGCGGTCTCGACCATGCCGGGACTGCGGCTGGTCTCCAGCGCGCAAAGCTTGGCCTTCACCCGTTCGGCGCGCGCATCGGTGAATGAGAGAACGATACCCATGCCCGCCAACGCGGGCGCAGGGGAAGCGGTTCCCCAGCCTAGCCGTCCCGAAACGGTACAATCAGTGCCGGCGCGGCCGCGCCTCGCCTCCGCTGGTGCCATGCGGCTGCTCGGTCTTTTCCAGCACCATATGGCCGAGATTGGCGATCACATCCGCCAGCAAGGCCGCGCGATCCTGCGGATCGGCCATGATCACGAGATCCGCCAACACCTCGGTCACCTTGGCCGCAATCGCACCGAGATCGGCGCCCTCACGCGCGAGCTCCGGCTCAAGCAGATCGTGGATATCGCAGTGGATGCAGTCGGACACGGCACAGCTCCTCGCGCGCGGCGGCGGATATCGCACTATAGGCCGGGATGTCCACCGTGACGAATGGCGGTCGGGTCATGACGAACTCGGGCAAAGGCAGGCCCGCCTCCGCCGGGCCCGCCTCAGGGGATGCTTAGCGACCTGAACCGCTGGTTGCAGCGCCCTGGTCCTGCTTCAGCTTTCCGCTCATGTTGACCACCGGCTGTTCGCTCTTGGTGCTGAACTGCCGGATCGTTTTGGCGTCGAGATCGAGTGCCTTGAGGTCGACCATGCGGATGGTCTGGTCGTCATAGGTCTTGTAATAATAGCGCTGTGCCTGCGGATCGCGCGCCACCGTCATCTGGGTATAATCGGAATAGACGACGCCCTGGACCACATCGCGCGACACGCCGACCGGAATATCGAAATTGTTGAGGATGTGGAACACCTGATCGATGCCCTTGCCGGCATTGTCGGCAGGGATCGCGGTCGAACTGAACACCGCTGCGCGGATGAAGCGCGACGGCGGCGTGAAGTCGCCTGGCAGGCCGAGCATGCCGGTGCCCTGCCCGAGCGCCTTGAACGTATCGCCATCGATCTTGACCGCCGGCACATCGCGCGGATTGAGCGCGATATAGTTGCGCAGATTGGTCATGTGCCAGTCGAAGGACGGCGAGTTCGTCAACGTCCCGAGCGGATTGTCGTGCACCTTGAGCTTGCCGCCGACCGGCTCGATCACCAGGCTGGCGCCGGTCTTGTCGTAGACGACATAGTGGAAGGGCGGGGCCACCGGTCCCCACCCGTCAAGAACCGTCGGCGTGATCACCACCGCACCGCTCTCGACCGCCTTGCGCACCTCGTCGACCGAGCCGAACTGAGTCAGCAGCCAGTTCGGAAAATCCGCCGGCGACAGCCCCTTGCTCTGGTTGTCGGGCGTCACCGCGGCATATTCCGCGAAAGTTGGAAAATAGAACGATCCGGCGGCGAGACCGGCTTCGTTCACGCCATCGAGAAGCCGCGGATTACCGAACGCGACGATTCCGGTGGCGCCGTATTTCACCGTGTATTTGAGACCGTCGCCGTTCGGCGTCTGACCCGTGAAAACGTGTCCGCGCGGGATCACCGCGATCGAGGTTTCGACCGGCGTGCCGAATTCCAGCGTGCGGCCGTGAACGACCGCGCCATCCTTCATCTTCAGCATGATGCCGGTGCAGGCCGAGACCTGCTGCGCGACGAGCGCGAAGACAGCGGCGGCGGCGACGGTGAGAGCGGCTCTCCCTTGGCGGCGCATGGCGTTTTCCCTTCTCCCAAGACGTGACGGCGTTTCCCGCGTCTGCCTAAAGCCGGCTGGCTTAAGGGACATCTAAAGCGCAACAGCTTCAGTCCCGCTGGTTAAGAGAGGATGAGTTCGGCGGATCGCATTGACGCAATGTAACGGATCGCGCGCGCCTTCCGGGAACAGGGCTTGGCGTTGAGGCTTAACTCTCCGGCAACTCCGGAGATCTCCCATGACCTACGATCCAGACCGTGACGCCCGCGCTCCGGCCGACGTCAGTCCGAACCAGCGGCCCTATTCGCGCAACGGCGCCGGCCTCAGCGTCGCTCTGATGCTTGGCCTGATGGCAGCCTTTGTGGCGGTCGGCATCTGGTTCTACACAAGCCCTGACGATCCGGCAGTCGCGACCGACAATCGCCCCGCCGAGGAGCGTTCGACCACGGGCACCGGGACGCAACCGCTTCCCCGAACGCCGACACCGCCGATCGCACCCGCACAACCGAACCAGTAACGGCGTTGGGAAGGAACCCGTTCGCTCGCCTTGGGTTGTGTCCGGATTAACTCTCGGAGAGAGCGAATGGCCGTCCAGCCGGACCAAGACCCGCACGCGACCAGCGACGGTGCTCCCCTGCCCGGAGACGTCGAGCGCGAACGCACCGATATCCGCGTGGTGTCGCTTCTTGGCGCGGTAGCGCTGATAGTCGTGGTCGGGATGTGGTTCTACACCAAGGACAGGGAAATGATCGCCGGCGACGGCACCACGGTGCATCAGACAACGGGCGCGGCCGTGCGGGAAGAGGCGACCCAGATTGCGCCGCGTCCGGCGACGCCCGGTTTGCCTGAGCGGGCTCGGCCGCAGCAGTAATCCACGCTCGACACGCAGACCTGAAAGCCCCGGCATGTCCGGGGTTTATTTTTGTTCAGCACAATGCGTGGAATTGAAAGCGGCCTCAGACTGCGATGCTGTTGCCGGACACCCGCTCGCCGGACGGATTCTTTGTTTTTCCGTTTAGCCAGTCCTGCTCTTCGGCCAGAGTAAGCAGGCTCTGCCGCATCTTCAGCAGCCGCTCGCGCTCTTCGCCGCTGGCACGCGGGTTGATCGCCTGATCATAGCATTCCATGGCCCATCGGCGCAGATCCGCAGAAGAGATAGAGTTGCTCGGCTTTTGCATTTGCGTACTCCTCGACAAATGTCTGCAACCGGCAAGTTCACGACCGGTCTCTCAATCGTCGACAACCTGACGCTTCGTCTCGGCGACCGTCACAAGATAGGAAAGCATCGTGCCATTCGCGCGTCCAAATTTTGGCAAGCATACGACATGCGCGCGCGTAAAATATGTAAAATGACACAGACGATCGTCGCATGATTGTAACGAATTTCGGCGCGACCGTTTCGCTGCGGAGTCCTTACATTTTATGACACATATATTTTCCGGACACTACAGACAGCCGCAAACGTGTTTGCTGCCGGCAATGCCAATCAATATTCTGCAGCTACTCAGTCCAAACCCGCCACCCGATAACACAGGCCTCGATCTGGCCATCGGTATCAGCATTGTGCCACGCACCTGCTTCCCAATAGCAGGCGAACGGAAGCGGGTACGTACCAGACGTATCCTCACATAACACTTCCATGGGGTCGCCGGCAGGCGGAGACCCTTCAGTCGTAAACTCAGCTAAGCGTTCACTGAGAGTGACCATCGGTTTGCCTCTTGATACCCATGTCAATAAACGCCGTCTCTCGTGGGCGGCAGCGGGCGGCTAGAGGCGCAATCCGTCCAACCCGCCGAATAAACCGATTATTGAACAGGACCAGTCCCCATAACCAAAACTGGCTCATCGTTGCATCACCGAATTTGACTGCGACTTCAGGCTGCGACGCCGGAAACAGTTTGGACTCAATGCATCGTCGCGCTGGAAGAACATACAAATTGCTGCATCGAATCGACGCTGAACGGGAGCGATTTTGCTCATCCGAACCGTGTCTCAGCGCTCACCGGATTCGCCCTGGCCGCAACGTGATGTGGACTGCGGGCGCGGTTCACGATTCCCGCGCAAAGGGCCGAACAGTCGGGGATTCGATCAAAACACCGGGCAAGTCTGGATGGCGGTGCAGCCGCCGAGCGTGTAATTCACCGCTGTCTCGCTACCAGCGGCGCTTTCCAGCGTTTCGTCGGAGACTTCGAAGCTGAGGATTTCCTCTTCTTGCTGATTCAGTCCCATCGCCACATTCATCGCCAAAACCCTTTCATGGTTGGGCCTGTCACCATAGTAGCATGTCACGGGATCACCGCCGTCACAAAATCAAAACCGGCCACTGGGGGCCAAAACAGGCCAGTACCCGTTTTGGATATGGAACAGACTTGGAACTGGCTCAAAAAGCGGAACAGAATCCGCAAAACCTGGCTGCAAAACTCCAGAACGAAGTTCTACCAAGCATTGGAGCGGGCGAAGGGAATCGAACCCTCGTATGCAGCTTGGGAAGCTGCCGTTCTACCATTGAACTACGCCCGCGCGCCAAAACGACCATAGCGAAAGGGCGGGTGGCCCTGCAAGTCTCTCGCTGAGTGAAGCAATCTCCTCACCAGCCCGGCACCAGCAGCACGAGGCCGGAGAGCAATAACAGCCAGAGGATCACGCGGCGGAATCCCGCCTCATCCAGCCGCCCGTAAAGATGCACACCGAGCCACATGCCAGCGGCGATCGGCACCGCACCGAGTGCGAAGAGCGACACCACATCTCTAGTGATCGCGCCGCCAAACCCGAGGCCGAGTATCGCAACCACGAAGGCGGCAAAAAGAACCGGCTGGAAGATGGCGCGTTGCGCGTGGTGGGGCACGCCAGTGAGTTGGCACCAGATCACCACGATCGGCCCAGTCAGGCCGGTCAGACCGCCAAGAACACCATTAGCAAATCCGACCAGAGTGTCGATGGGAGGCGCGGCACGAAACGGTGCGAGATTTGGCTGAAACATTCCGTACAGGCTGTACAGCACCAGCAACGCGCCGACCGCATGGCGCACGTAGGCCGGCTCAAGATGAGCAAGCAGCCACACGCCGAGGGGAACGCCGAAAGCACCGCCCACGACCAATGGCACGACGCGACCCACGTTCACAACACGCCGGAATTTCCAGACCCCGTGCCCCTGCACGAGCAGGCCGTAAATCACGATCAGAACGGCGGTCTGCGTCGGCGTCAGGATGTGCAGCCAGACACCCGACACCACGAGCCCCATGGCGAAGCCCGCGAGGCCGGTGGTGACGCCGCCGACAAAGGCCGACAGCAGGAACAGCGTCAGCGCTGTTGGATCGAGGGGGAACATGGTCAGCACCTAAACTAAAACCGCTCGTCCCCGCAAAAGCGGGGACCCAGAATCAAAAACACTGGATTCCCGCCTTCGCGGAAATGAGCGAAATTCGGATAGGTCCATGCATTCGGGATGCGCTCTTCAACTCTTGAAATGCTTCGAGAGTTTCAGGCTCTGCGCCTGATAATTCGAGCCGATGCCCTGGCCATAGAGCGTATCGGGCCGCGCCATCATCGCCTCATACACCAGGCGGCCGACGATCTGGCCATGCTCGATGATGAACGGCACCTCGCGCGAACGCACTTCGAGCACCGCCCGCGCGCCGCGTCCACCCGCTCCGGCATAGCCGAAGCCCGGATCGAAGAACCCGGCATAATGCACGCGGAATTCGCCGACCAGCGGATCGAACGGCACCATCTCGGCGGCGTAATCCGGCGGCACCTGCACCGCTTCCTTCGACGCGAGAATATAGAATTCGTTCGGATCGAGGATCAGGCTTTGGTCCGCGCGCGCGTTCATCGGCTCCCAGAATTCGGCGACGTCGTAACCATTGCGCAGGTCCACATCGATCAGACCGGTATGGCGCTTGGCGCGATAGCCGATCAGCCCGCCCGCGAAGTCGCCGGACAGATCGACACCGACGGCGACGCCATCGGTGAGATCGGCATCGTCGGAATCGACCAGCCGCTCGCGCTCGTGCAGGGCGCGCAATTGAGCGGCGTTGAGCATGCTGTCGCCGCGGCGGAAACGGATCTGCGACAGCCGTGAACCCTGCCGCACCAGCACGGGAAAGGTGCGCGGCGAAATTTCGGCATAGAGCGGACCTTCGTAACCGGCCTCGACCTGATCGAAGCCGCGCGAGCGGTCGGCGATCACGCGGGTAAACACATCGAGCCGCCCGGTCGAGCTTTTGGGATTGGCAGTGGCGGAGATATCGGCCGGCAGCGACAGGCTCTCCATCAGCGGCACGATATAGACGCAGCCGGTTTCCAGCACGGCGCTGTCACTGAGATCGATGGTGTGCAGGCGCAGCGCATCGATCCGCTCGGCGACGCTCGCCTGCGGTCCCGGCAGGAAGCTCGCGCGCACACGATAGGCGACGGATCCGAGCCGCAGATCGAGCGAGGCCGGCTGCACCTGACCGTCGGCATAGGGCGCGGACGGCAGGATGTGCCCCGCCTCGGTCAGTTTGAGGACCGACCGGTCGGGGAGAATTCCGCTGCCACTTCCGTTGAAAGTCCGCGCCAAGCGCCACCGCTCCTAACACCGTCATGCCCGGCCTCGTGCCGGGCATCCACGTCTTCCGGGCCAAAGACGTGGATGCCCGGCACAAGCCCGGCCATGACCAAGTCCAGGCAGCATGCTTTAGATGACGGACATCGCGCCGCAAGGCGCCAGCACGATTTATCCCTGCTATTTACGGCTCAGCGCGCGTGCGCGGTCAGGGTCGAACGGGTCGCCGCTTCGGCGATGGCGCCGCCCAAAAGCTTGGCCAGACAGCCATAGCTCCAGTCATTCATGTGCAGTTCGTCCGGCGAGATGAACGCCTCGAACGGGATGCGAGCCACCTGCCGCCAGTGCCGCATCACCGCGAAGCGGCGGAACAGGTCGACATGCTGCGTTTTGGCCGTGGTCGCCAGCAGATCGACCATCGTCCCCGCGTCCTTCTTGGCCAGCACCTTGGGCGCGAATTGCGGATCGATCAGCACCACGTCGGCGCCCGACGCCTTCATGCGCCGAAGCCCTTCAAGGATGTCCGAGCGCACCGCGGGAATTGGGCTGTCGCGCAGCACGGAATTGGCGCCGACCTGCCACAGGATGAGGTCCGGCCGCTCCGACAATACGCCTTCATCAAGGCGCGCCACCATGTCCTTGGCTTCCTCGCCATTGACGCCGCGATTGATCACGGTGATCGGATGAGCGGGGAAACGCGCTTCAAGCTCGACCGCAAGCCGCGCGGGATAGGACTTGTCGGGCGCGCTGGCGCCGGCACCCGCAGTCGAGGACGAGCCGATCGCGACAATTTTCACAGCTTCACCGGCCGCGAGTCTGCGCCCGGTGCGCGCCAGCGGATTCATCAGCCGCGTAACATCCTCGGGCGCGGCGCAGGGGGGAGCAGCAGGGGCCGTCGGCGAAGCCGCGGCCAAGGCTGGCGCGGGTTCCTCGGCGTGAGCAAGACCTGAGGCCAGCCCTGCGCCCAGCGCGAACAGCGCCGCGATCAAGGCCGATAATGTCGAGACGCGGAACGGGCGGGCAAACACCATCACTGGGTCGGTCTCGCTTTGATGCCGTCAAGATTGGACGCCTCGACCACCAGCGACGCCAGCGCGCGGCCGAGGCAGTCATGCACCTTGTAGGCGGTCGTCAGATCCTTGGTGGCCAGGTTGAGGTCGAAATTCCCGTTGTCGTTCCAGTAGCGCATGATCTCGCGGCGATCGAATAGCGGCACTTCGCGCTCGCGCGCCACCACCTGCATGATCTCGGCATAGTTCGACAGCGAGATCATGGTTTCGGTGCGCGGGCTGTACTGCATATTCATCAGGATCAGGTCGGCACCGGCATCCACAATATGGTCGATCCCCTCGTCAAGGGAGGCACGGAAGCTTTCCGGGTCGACCCCCCGCATCGCGTCCACGGTTCCCGTCTGCCATATCACCAAATCGGGCTTGCGGTCGAGCACCGCCGTCTCCAGGGCTTGCGCCATGTCGGCTGCGGTCTGACGGGATTTTGCAAGCGCGGTCACCTTGATATCGACACCCGGAAAGCGCTTGCGCAGAGCCTCTTCCAGTTTGAGAGGATAGGCCTTCGCGGCTCCGTCCGGCCCCGGCATGACCGAGGAACCTGAGCCGATGACCAGGACGTTGAGACGCTTGTTTTCCTCTACTACTTTTTTGACGTGGTCGAGCTTGCTATCGCCAAAAAGGATATAGCCCGGAACCTCGCAGGGATCCGATTCCGGCTGCGGCACGGTCACCGGTTCCGCCGGCTTCGACTGGTCGGCCGACGCCTGCGGCTGAATCTGGGCATGCGCCGGGCCAGTGGCGGCGAGCAGAACCAACGCAAAAAGCCCGGAAATGCATGCCTTCATGCCTCGCCTCCTAGCGAGGGTTTAGCGCCGCGGCTCACCGGGCCGGCGGCGACCTTGCGTACCGTGGCGCCCTTGTACCACGACAGCAGCCAGGCCACGGCAACCATTACTAAAATGCCTAACACACTGACCAGGATCTGCATCGGAATACCGGGCGAGATCTCAACCTTGGCGAAATGCGCGGCAAATGCCAGGAACACGCCGAGGCAGAAAATCTCCAGCGAATGCTGCCCGCACAGGATCGCCGGCCGCAGCCAGGCGGAACGCAGCAGCGGCCAGTTGCGCGGCACGAAAAAAACCGTGATCGCCGCCACCGCGAGGAAATGCGCAAACCGCAGCACGTCCAGATTGGTCTTGTCGATCGGATAGAGGTTTTCCGCGACCCATTTGGGAACCAGCGGCGCCAGCCGCGGGAAATGCCAGGTCAGCGTGATCAGAAACGCGAAGACGAGGTAGCCGATCGCAATCGTCAACGTGATCCGCGACCGCAGCAACCAGTTGAGCCGCTCGGCACCGCCAAGCGCGCACCAAGCCCCGAACACGAACAGCAACTGCCAGGCCAGCGGGTTGAAATACCAATAGCCGCTCGGATAGGCCGGCAGGTTCCATGCGAACTCCCAGGCCAGCGCGTAGAGCAGAACCGACAGCGCCAGCGCCAGCGTGGCGTTGCGCAACAGCAGCCACAGCACCGGCGGAAAGCATGCCATCAACACGATGTAGAGCGGCAGCACATCCATGTTGACCGGCTTGAACTTCAACAGCAGCGCCTGCACCAGCGTCACGTCCGGCTGCTGCAGGAACTCCAGGATGTTCATTTCTTCCGCATAGAGCGGGTTCTGAAAGCCTCGCGCCACATAGGCGATCTGGCCCATATAGATCACGAACAGGAAAATATGCGCGACATAGATCTGCCAGGCGCGCTTGAGGATGCGCGCGCTCGACACCACGAACCCGTAATCGGTCATGGCGCGGCCATAGACGAAGGCCGCGGTGAAACCGGAGACGAAAATGAAGATCTCGGTGGCGTCGCTGAAGCCGTAATTGCGGATCGTGATCCAGGCGACGATGTTGGAGGGGATGTGGTCGAGAAAGATGAACCAAAGCGCCAGCCCGCGAAACAGGTCGAGCCGCAAATCGCGGTCGGTCGGGATCGCTGGAGCCATTATCGGGTTGCTTCGGGCCTATTCGCTCGGCCAGACATTCGCCGAGCGCAGTTGCGGTTGCAAGCTGCGATTTGAACCTGTTATTTATCGCTAAATCAGGGCCGGACGCCTAAATCGCATGTACCGCGCCACCACACGCAATATTGAAGTCACCGTCACGCCGCGATTCATGTCCGATCGGTCGGCGCCGGAGAAGGGCCAGTTTTTCTGGGCCTATACCATCGAGATATCGAATAACGGCGGCGAGACCGTTCAGCTCAAGACCCGTTACTGGCACATCACCGACGCGTTCGGGCGTGTGCAGGAAGTGCGCGGCGCAGGCGTGGTGGGCGAGGAACCGGTGATCCCGCCAGGCGAGAGTTTCGAATATACCAGCGGCGTGCCGCTGCAGACGCCCTCGGGCATCATGGCCGGACGCTACGGCATGGTCACCGAGGAGGGTGAGAATTTCGATATCGATATTCCCGCCTTCTCGCTCGACTCGGTCCACGGCTCGCGCACGATCAACTGAGGCCCCTCACCCCGCGCGGACAGAGGTTCAGGCCACACCCTCCACCGCCCGCACCCGCGCGCCATCGGGAATCGTCTGCGGCGCCTTGTTGAGGGTTTCGATCGCAAATCCCGCCGCGGCCTTGTAGCCGGCCATGAAGTCGGCGCGCTCCTGCGGCGGGATCACATCGTCGATGTTGTCGAAGGTGCCGCCGCAGCGCTCGTCGACCATGTTGAGCAACCCGAACGGGCCGGCGCCGCGGTTGCGGAGCACCAGCTGCGAGATCGGGCCGCACAGCTTTGCATCGAAGGCGGCCAGCGCCTGCGGCGTCGCGCCATGCTCGACCATCGCCGCCCCCAGAATGCGCGCGTCCATGATCGCCTGACTGCCGCCATTGGAACCGGTCGGATACATCGCGTGCGCGGCATCGCCCAGCAGCAGCACCGGTCCGTCGCACCAGGTCGAAACCGGATCGCGATCGATCATCGGATTTTCGAACACGGCTTCGGCGTTCCGAAGCAGCGACGGTACATCGAGCCAGTCCCAGACCCAATCCTCGAAATGCCGCACGAAATCGTCGGTCTCGACCTGCCGGAACCAGCCGCTCTGCTTCCAGCCCTCGCTGTTGTCCAACGTGACCTCGGCGATCCAGTTGATCATCGACAGACCCGTCTGCGGATCGGGGTGCGAGATCGGATAGAACACCACACGCTCGCGATGGGTGCCGAGGCCGACGAAGGACGAGCCCGAGCGGATCGGCTTGCCCCATGTGGTGCCGCGCCACATGATCGCGCCGCCCCAGTGGATCGGCGGCTGCGCCGGATGCATCTGCGCGCGGATCGCCGAATGGATGCCGTCGGCGCCGATCAGCAGCGCGCCGCGCGTCTGCGAGGTCGAACCGTCGGCATGGTCGATCAGCGCGGTGACGCTGCCGTCGGCATTGTTGCGATAGCCGTTGACCCGGCTGCCGAGCCGCACCGCCTGCGGCCCGATCCGCTGCACCACCGCATCATGCAGCATCATGTGAAACAGGCCGCGATGCACCGCATATTGCGGCCAGCGATAGCCGGCCAGCAACCCGCGCGGTTCGGTATAGATATCGTTGCCGTTCAGCCCGACCAGCGCCCATTCCTTCGCCGGCAGGCCGACGCGGTCGAGATCGGCCTGGGCAAAGCCGAGATCGTAGAGCTCGCGCACGGCGTTGGGCTGCATGTTGATGCCGACGCCGAGCGGGCGCATCTCGCGCACGGCCTCGAACACGATGCAGGGCACGCCGATCTGATGCAGCGTCAGCGCGGTCGCAAGCCCGCCGATGCCGCCGCCGGCTATGATTACTGGATTGTCGGTCACGCACCCCACCCGGTCTGGAACTGATGGGGTTTCCTAGCCGCCGGAGGGCGGTGGGGGCAAGCGGGACCGGGCGTCACCGCCGCAGTCGCTCCAGTGACCTTGCCGGGGCGCATGAAGCGCGAGATGATTGCATTTCTGCCGTAACGCGCCGCAACAATACCCGATTGGAGAAGTCGAGATGAAAGCTCTGCTGGTGAGCCTGTTCGCCATCTTTGCCGGCACCGCCGCTCTCGCTGGCGAGAACGTCAGCTACAAGGTCGATGGTGCGGAATTTGAAGGTTACTTCGCCAAGGCTTCGGGCCCCTCCAAGGGACTCGTCCTGGTGGTCCATGACTGGGACGGACTTGGCGGTTATGAACAGAAGCGCGCCGACATGCTTGCGCAGATGGGTTATGACGCCTTCGCCGTCGATCTGTTCGGAAAAGGCAACCGGCCCGCGACAAACGAGACCCGGATGGCTGAAACCGGCAAGCTCTACAAAGATCGCGAGAAGATGCGCAGCCTGCTGCTGGGCGGTCTCTCGGAAGCGCAGAAGCTCAGCCAGGGCAATGTCGTCGTCATGGGCTACTGCTTCGGTGGCGCGGCCGTGCTCGAACTCGCGCGGTCTGGGAAGGCCAGCAAGGTTAAGGGCTATGCCAGCTTCCATGGCGGTCTCTCGACGCCCCCGGGGCAAAGCTATGCCAAGGATACGCCGCCGATCTTCGTCGCCCATGGCGGCGCCGACACCATCATCAAGATGTCCGACGTGGCCACGCTCTCCGAAGAATTGGAGAAGGCCGGCGTAAAGTATGACATCGAGGTCTATTCCGGCGCACCTCATGCCTTCACCGTGTTTGGCGCACCGGTTTATCGCGAGAAGGCCGACAAGAAGTCCTGGGCGACATTCCAGGACTTCCTCAAGGACAATCTCGGCGGCTGACAGCGTAGATTCTGTCAAGCTTATGAGATGGCCTCGCTCGCGGTGCGCGCGCTAGTCCAGACGCCGAAACCAGCTGAACTGGAAAAGCTGAGTGGCTCCCATCGGCGTCCGGTGCGCATGACCGCGAGTCTCGACCAAGGCGAATGACGGACCGAGGATTGTCCCGAGCGAGGCCGCATCATGCCGAACGATCGGCAGGCCGCTGCATCGTTCGGGACCGTCGGGGGCGAAGGTTCCGATGATGACATGCCCTCCGGGGCGGACGGCGCTCGGCACACGCTCTGCATAGGCTGCCTGATCTTTGGGGTCGGTCAGGAAATGAAAGGCAGCACGGTCATGCCACACGTCGTACACGTGGCGCGGTTGCCAGATCGTCACATCTGCGGCGATCCACTCTACCGTTGCGCCGCGCTCACCGAGCCTTGCGCGCGATACCTGCATCGCCTGTTCGGAAAGGTCGAGCACCGTGATGGACGAGAACCCGGCCTCCAGAAGGGCATCGGGCAGCCGCGATGCGCCGCCACCGATATCGACAATCGATGCGTCAGGCCGCACGCCGGTTGCCTGAATGAGATCGAGCGAGATTGAAGGGCTATCCTGGAACCAGCTGACCTCGTCCTCGCGCTTGGTCTGATAGACCTTCTCCCAATGCGCTTGCCGTTCCACGTCGCTCATCTCAGTTCGCCTCTGCCATCCGGAACATGCCCGGCGTTCCGGAGACTATATCGATCGCTTTGCTCGACGAGAGTTCCCCTCACCCGGTTGCCTTCGGCAGCCGACCTCTCCCCGCAAGCGGGGAGAGGTGAACTGAGCAAGCGGCGCGCGAATCCCGCTAATTCCCACCCTCGCCATTTGCGCCAACCTCGTCCGGCGCAAAGTCATAGGTGCGGTTGCAGAACTCGCAGGTCACCGCGATCTTGCCGTCTTCGACCATGTGGTCGCGATCGTCCTGCGAGAAGCTCTTCAGCATCGCCTCGACATTGTCGCGCGAGCAGGAGCATTGCGCCTCGACACTGGCGCTGTCGAACACCCGCACGCCGCGCTCGTGGAACAGCCGGTAGACCAGCCGCTCGGTAGAAATATCCGGATCGATCAGCTCGATATCCTCGACGGTCTCGACCAGCGCCTTGCCTTCCACCCAGGCGTCGTCCTCGGCGGGCGTGTCGATCGTGACACCCTCCGGCACGTCGCCCGGATCGAGATCGGGCATGCGCATGCGCTCCGGCGCCTTCGGCAGGAATTGCAGCATGATGCCGCCGGCGCGCCAATGCGTGGCGCCATCGCCGGCGCGCAGCTCCTCGGCGACCGCAAGCCGGATGCGGGTCGGGATCTGCTCGGAGCGCAGGAAATATTCATGCGCGGCATCTTCCAGCGAGCCGCCTTCCAGCGCCACCAATCCCTGATAGCGGTTCATGTCGCCGCCCTGATCGATGGTCATCGCCAGATGGCCGCGGCCGAGCAACTCGCCGCCCGAGGCCTTGCCTTGCGCGATTGCCTCGGCCACGCGAGCCTTGTCGAAGCGCGCGCAGGCGCGGATGCGGCCGCCGGTCACGTAATCGACGACCAGCATCCGCACCGGTCCGTCACCCTGCGTCTGCATGATGAAACGGCCGTCGAATTTCAGCGACGATCCGAACAGGGCCGCGAGCGCGACCGCCTCGCCGAGAAGCTTCGCGACCGGCAGCGGATAATCGTGGCGGATCAGAATGTCGTCGAGCGCGGGCCCGAGCCGCACCACGCGGCCGCGCAGGTCCAGCGCCGCCACCTCGAAGGGCAGGATGGTGTCGTCGGCGGTCCGGGACAACGGCGTTCGGCTGGGGATGTCGATGTTCATTGGCGTGGTCGCTAGAGCTTGAGGCTGGATCATTGATCCGCTCGTCCCCGCGAAGGCGGAGACCCAGAGCCAGGATTGCTGGATTCCCGCTTTCGCGGGAATGAGCGGATGTCGGAGCGTTCGCCTATCGGGTGCCGGCGTTCAGGCACCAAGTAAGAATGCCCTTCTGCGCATGCAAGCGGTTCTCGGCCTCGTCGAACACCACTGATTGCGGGCCGTCCATCACCGCGTCGGTGACTTCCTCGCCGCGATGCGCCGGCAGGCAATGCATGAAAATGGCATCGGGTCTGGCTTTCGCCATCAGTCTGGCATTGACCTGATAGGGCTGCAGCAGGTTGTGACGGTTGGCCTTGCTGGCTTCGTCTCCCATCGACACCCAGGTGTCGGTGACGACACAATGGGCGTCGCGCACCGCCTCGTCCGGATCGGTTCCGACATGGATGGCTGCGCCTGAGCTTTCGATCCAGTCCAGCAGCCATTGCTGCGGCTTCAGTTCCGGCGGGGTCGCGACATTGAGCCGGAAATCGAAGCGCTCGGCCGCATGCATCCACGAGGTCAGCACATTGTTGGCGTCGCCGGTCCAGGCCACGGTCTTCTTCTTGATCGAGCCGAGATGCTCCTCGAAGGTCATCACATCGGCCATCACCTGGCAGGGATGCGATTGCTTGGTGAGCGCATTGATGATCGGCACGGTGGCGTATTGCGCCAGCTCGGTGACGAGGTCGTGCTCGAGCGTGCGGATCACCACCGCATCGACGAAGCGCGACATCACCCGCGCGGTATCGGGAATCGATTCACCGCGGCCGAGTTGCATCTCCTGCCCGGTCAGCGTGATGACGTCGCCGCCGAGCTGCTTCATCGCGACCTCGAACGAGATCCGCGTGCGGGTCGAGGGCTTGTCGAAAATCATCGCCAGCGTCTGGCCGCCGAGCGGGCGCTTGCGCCGGCCGCGCGCCTTTTTCATCGCGCGCGCATCCGCGATGATCGCGCGCAGGTCGGCGGGCCGGATATCGATCAGATCGATGAAATGGCGGATGCTGCGCCGGGCGTTGCTCTTGGCCATCAGACTGCAGCCGGGCTGACAGGCTTCGCCGCTTGGGAGAGCTTTTCGCAGGCGCGTTCGATCATCTTAACGCCGTCGGCGATGCCGGCCTCGTCGATGATCAGCGGCGGCAATAAACGTACGACATTGTCGCCGGCCGCGATCGCCAGCATCTTCTCGTTGCGGAGCGCGGTCACCATGTCGCCATTCGGCACGACGCAGACCAGCCCAAGCAGCAGCCCCTCGCCGCGCACATCGGCAATCACCGACGGAAAGCGATCCTTCAGCTCGGCAAGCCGCTGCTTGAGCAACAGCGACATCTGACGGGTGTGTTCGAGAAAGCCCGGCGCCAGCACCACGTCGAGCACCGCATTGCCGACCCTCGTCGCCAGCGGATTACCGCCGAATGTCGAGCCATGGGTGCCGGCGGTCATGCCCTTGCCGGCTTCGGCGGTCGCAAGGCAGGCGCCGATCGGAAAGCCGCCGCCCAGCGCCTTGGCCAGTGCCATGATGTCGGGCGCGATCCCGGTATGCATATAGCCGAACAGATCGCCGGTGCGGCCAATGCCGGTCTGCACCTCGTCGAACACCAGCATCAGGCCGTGCTCGTCGCACAGCTGGCGCAATTGCCGCAGGAATTCCGGCGGCACCACGCGCACGCCGCCCTCGCCCTGCACCGGCTCGATCAGGATCGCAGCGGTGGTGTCGCCGATGGCCTGCTTCGTCGCCTCGAGATCGGCGAAAGGCACCTGGATGAAGCCGCCCGCGACCGGACCGAAGCCTTCGAGATATTTTTTCTGGCCGCCAGCGGCCAGCGTCGCGAGCGTGCGGCCGTGAAAGGCGCCTTCATAGGTGATGATGTCGACGCGCTCGGGCTGGCCGGACACCGCCTGATATTTGCGCGCGGTCTTGATCGCGCATTCCATCGCCTCGGCGCCGGAATTGCAGAAGAACACGAGGTCCGCAAAGCTTGCCGCGCACAGCCGCTCCGCCAGCCGCTCCGCGTCCGGGATCCGGAACAGGTTCGAGACATGCCAGACCTTGTGGGCCTGGTCGGTCAGCGCTTCGACCAGAACCGGATGGGCATGCCCCAGCACATTGACCGCCACGCCCGAGCCGAAGTCGAGATAGCGCTCGCCATTGGTCGCGGTCAGCCACGCGCCCTCGCCCCGTTCGAAGGCAAGGTCGGCACGGTTATAAGTCGGCAGAAGATTGGAGACCACGGCAGAACATCCGGCAGAGCTTGGACAGACAATGTCAGAGCATAAACGAAATGTGCCGCCCCGGCGGGCGGCACTTCAGACAGCATTCTAGGGGCGAGCCCTAGGCTGTCAACCGACGTACCCGGTACCGCGATGCCGCACGCCCGCCAATAAAGGGTGGAAAAGCTCACGCTCTCCACAGCGACGAGGGGGGCACAGGGGGGAGGGACTCTTGCGGGCGAGTCCAGCGATTGTGTAGTGTCCCCCCTGTCAGATACGACATCTCGTGCGGCGGACAGGCAAGTAGATACATCTGCGTGTGTGGCGTCCCGCTGGCAGCCTGTGGCTGCCCGGCGTCGGGAAAGGATTCTGCGGACGGTATCCCCCCCCCGCGGGGCAACAAGGAGAAACCCATGACGTGGACCGACGAGCGGGTCGAACAGCTCAAGAAGCTCTGGTCCGACGGCCTTTCGGCCTCCCAGATCGCGGCCGAACTCGGCGGCATCACCCGCAACGCGGTGATCGGCAAAGTGCATCGTCTTGGTCTCTCGGGCCGCACCAAGGCTCCGTCTTCCAGCGCCCCGCGGCAGCGAAAGCCGAGAGCGACCCACATGTTGCGGGTGGCTCGGCCTGCCGTCCGCGGCAATACCGCGCTAGCCCAGGCCTTCGCCTACGACTACGAGATGGAAGCCGAACCGACCCAGGTCGAGAATGTCATCCCGATCGGGCAGCGGCGCACGCTTCTGGAACTGAACGAGCAGACCTGCAAATGGCCGATCGGGGATCCGGCGACCTCCGAATTCTACTTTTGCGGCGGCCCTTCCGTCGGCAGCCTGCCCTATTGCGCCTATCACTCGCGCATCGCCTATCAGCCGCCGGCGGCGCGGCGGGACAAACGCACGGCGGGCGGTCGCTGACCGCTCGCCCAGGGCTGCGGCTGTCAGATCGGATCGGCCAATCGATGTCGGAAGGTCAGGTCAGATCCGCGCGTCCGAAGCGATCGTCGATCGCGTAACCGGAGCCGCGCACGGTGCGGATCGGGTCGCCGTCGCGGCCGCGGTTGAGCGCCTTGCGCAGGCGTCCGACATGCACATCGACGGTACGCTCGTCGATATAGACTTCGCTGCCCCACACGCCATCGAGCAATTGTTCCCGTGTGAACACACGACCGGGCCGCTCCATCAGGAATTCCAGAAGCCGGAACTCGGTCGGCCCGAGTTCGACGTCGCGGCCGGCGCGCGAAACCCGCTTCTTGACCCGGTCGAGCTCGATTTCACCGAGTGTCAGCACGTCGGCGAGCCGTTCGGGACGGGAGCGGCGCAGCAGCGCACGGATCCGCGCCACCAGTTCCGGGACCGAGAATGGCTTGACGATATAGTCATCGGCGCCGGTCGAGAGCCCGCGCACCCGCTCACTCTCCTCGCCGCGCGCGGTGAGCATGATGATTGGCAGCGACTTGGTCTCCGGCCGCGCCCGCAGCCTGCGGCAGAGTTCGATGCCGGACAGACCGGGCAGCATCCAGTCGAGCACGACGAGATCGGGTGTGCTCTCGCGCAATCTGGTATCGGCATCGTCGCCGCGCGCGACCGTCTCGACATCGTAGCCTTCGGTCTCAAGATTATACCGCAACAGCAGCGATAACGGTTCCTCGTCCTCGACGATCAGGATGCGCGCGTTCTGACCGTTCATGTCGCCGCTTCCGCTTATCATCCCTGCGCCGCCAGTGGCGCAAAGCTTGTGGTATCGGCCTTCGGGCGCTCGGAGATGATCGGTTCGCCCTTGATCATATAATACACGGTCTCGGCGATGTTGGTGGCGTGATCGCCCATGCGCTCGATGTTCTTGGCCGAGAACAGCAGATGGATGCAGAACGTGATGTTGCGCGGATCTTCCATCATGTAGGTGAGCAATTCACGGAACAGCGACACGCACATCGCGTCGATTTCCTCGTCGCGCTTCCACACGTCCATGGCTTCCTCGACATCGCGGGCGGCGTAAGCGTCGAGCACGCGCTTGAGCTGGGTCAGCACCAGGCCACCCATATGATCGACCCCACGGATCAGCTTCAGCGACGGATATTCGCCGTCCAGATCGAGAGCGCGTTTGCCGATATTCTTCGCGAGGTCGCCAATGCGTTCGATCTCGTTGGCGACACGCAACGCGCTGACCACTTCGCGCAGGTCGATGGCCATCGGCTGCCGGCGCGCAATCGTCAGAATCGCGCGCTCCTCGATTTCCCGCTGCAGCGCATCGATCTGCGCATCCGCAGCAATCAACCTGTTGGCGAGGTCGACGTCGCGACGCGTCAGCGCCTGGACCGCGTCCGCGATTTCCTTTTCGGCAAGGCCGCCCATTTCCGCAACCATGCGGTTGAGCTCCTCCAGATCGGCGTCAAACGCTTTGGCGATGTGTTCTGTCATTGTTCAATTCCTTGCCGATTGCGGCATCAAGAGGATCAACCAAACCGGCCGGTGATGTAATCCTGCGTGCGGCGATCCTGCGGCGCGGTGAAGATGTTTTCGGTCGACCCTTCTTCCACAATAATGCCCAGATGAAAGAACGCGGTGCGCTGCGATACGCGGGCAGCCTGCTGCATCGAATGGGTCACGATGATGATCGTGAAGTTCCGCCGCAACTCGTCGATCAATTCCTCGATGCGAGCGGTGGCGATCGGATCCAGCGCCGAACATGGCTCGTCCATCAGGATGACCTCAGGGCCGACCGCTATCGCCCGGGCGATGCAGAGGCGCTGCTGCTGACCGCCGGAAAGGCCGGTGCCGGGCTCGTCGAGCCGGTCTTTCACCTCATCCCAGAGCCCGGCTTTTCGGAGACTGCTCTCGACCGTAGCCGCCAGGTCGGCCTTGGATGCGGCGAGGCCATGGATGCGGGGTCCGTAAGCGACGTTCTCGAAAATCGACTTCGGAAACGGGTTCGGTTTCTGGAACACCATTCCGACACGGGCGCGAAGCTCGACCACATCGAGATCGGGGTCGTAGATGTTGCGATCGTCCAGAGTGATTCGTCCGTCAACACGCGCCCCGACGACCGTGTCGTTCATGCGGTTGAAACAACGTAGAAACGTCGATTTTCCGCATCCGGACGGGCCGATAAAGGCCATGACCGCCTGGCTCGGCACATCAATGGACACTGACTTCAGCGCTTGCTTCTCACCGTAGTAGACGCTGACATTGCGCGCCACGATCTTGGGTGACGCAAGTGCGCTCGGCAGTGAATCAATGCTGATCGCATCTTTCTGCATCGCAGCCGTTAGATCATGCATGGGCTTACCCTTCCTTGGCTCGATTACCACGTGCGCTCAAGGCGCTGACGCAGGTAAATTGCGATCGCGTTCATCACGATCAAAAACATCATCAAAACAAGAATCGCTGCTGACGTGCGCGCAACGAAACCGCGCTCGGGGCTGTCGGCCCAGATGAAGATTTGGGTCGGCAGGGTCGTTGATGCCTCGAGTATGCCCGCAGGTGGCGCCGTTATGAACGCATTCATTCCGATCAGCAGCAAGGGGGCGGTTTCACCCAGCGCCTGCGCCAGTCCGATGATCGTACCGGTCAGGATGCCCGGCAGCGCCAGCGGAATCACATGATGCAAGATCATCTCGTGCTTCGAAGCGCCAATTCCCAGCGCCGCTTCGCGAATAGAAGGCGGCACAGCGCTTATGGCGGCGCGAGTTGCGATGATGATAATCGGCAGCGTCATCAAGGCGAGAACCATGCCCCCGACAAGCGGCACCGAACGCGGCATCCCGAAGAATTGCAGGAACACGGCGAGACCGAGCAGGCCGAACACGATCGACGGCACCGCAGCCAGGTTATTGATGTTGACTTCGATCAAATCGGTCCAGCGGTTCCGTGGCGCGAACTCCTCAAGATAGACCGCCGCAGCGATCGCCATGGGAAAGCTGATCAGGAAGCAGACGAGGAGCACCCAGAAAGAGCCGACGATGGCGCCGGCCAGGCCTGCCTGTTCGGGAAACCGGCTGTCGGCATTGAAGAACAGACCCCAGTTGAAGGGATAGCTGACGGCGCCGGACGCGACCATCTGATCGAACCAGGCGATCTGCTTGTCGGTCACCCGGCGCTGATCCTCCGGTACATCCCGGGGAGTCACCCCCTTATAGAGCTGGTCGAACGGATCGGTCGCCGGGATGTTCATTGTGAATGTCTGCCCGATCAGGCTGGGATCGGCGGCCAGGCGATTTCGGATCGCGAAAGGCGCGTCCGTACTGATGATCTGGATGAGCGCGCGCTGGTCGGAGGCCGGCACGCCGGGCACCAGTTTGAGCATCGCATCGCGCACGATAACCCGGAAGTTGCCGTTGTCGATGTCATCGGCCTTGACATATTCCGCGCTCGCCGTGACAGGCAGCCTTATCATCGTTTGGAAAAAGGACTGATATCCGGTCACAACCAGCGATGCCATGAGGATGAAAAGCATCCCGATCGCAATGCCGATAGCGGCAAGTCCATACCAGCGAAGTCGGGTCTCTGCCGCGTATCGCCGCTTGCGCCGAGCCGCCGAAGCGCTGTCCGACCAATTGTTCGTTGAACTTGAGGTGATGTCGGTCATTAGTCGTACTGCTCACGATATTTGCGAACGATGCTCAACGCGAGGATGTTGAGCCCCAGGGTGACTATAAAGAGAACAAGACCGAGGGCGAAGGCTGCCAGAGTTTTGGAGCTGTCGAACTCGGTATCGCCAGTCAGGAGCGTAATGATCTGAAGAGTCACTGTCGTGACGCTGTCGATCGGATTGATCGTCAGCGTTGCGATGAGCCCCGCAGCCATCACAACGATCATCGTCTCGCCAATGGCTCGGCTCAGCGCCAGAAGGATGCCGCCCATGATGCCGGGAAGCGCCGCAGGAATGAGGACCTTGGTCATGGTCTCACTGACCGTAGCCCCCATCGCCAGCGAGCCGTCCCGCATCGAGCGTGGCACCGCCTTGAGCGCATCGTCAGCGAGCGACGAGATAAACGGGATCAGCATGATGCCCATCACGCCGCCGGCCACCAGCGCCGAATTCGGCGAGATATCCATACCGACCGAGAACCCTGCCTGACGAACGGCCGGCGCAACCACAAGGATCGCGAAGAACCCGTAAACCACGGTCGGGATACCCGACAGTATTTCAAGCAGCGGCTTCACCACGGCACGGACGCGGTCGTTCGCAAACTCGACAAGATAGATGGCGGAGAATATTCCGACCGGCGTTGCAAACAGCATGGCAATGGTTGCGATGACGATCGTACCGAGAAAGACCGGCACCGCACCAAACGCACCAAGTCCTGCGACCTGGTCTTCCCGGATCGCAATCTGCGGTTCCCACCGCAACCCGAACAGGAACTCGTAGAACGGAACCCGCGCGAAAAATCGGATCGCTTCGTAAAGGAGCGATCCGACAATGCCGAGCGTCGTAAGGATCGCTACGACCGAGCAGAAAATCATCAGACCTGTCAGAACGTTCTCAAAGGAATTTCGTGCCCGAAACCGCCGGGCGAGCAGCGAGCGGGCGAAAAGCAATCCGATGATTGCAGCAGCAGCAGCCACCGCAACCATGGCCCAGTGCGCAATCGTCTCCCATGAATTGTAGGTCGAAGCCGCAGCGCGGATGGCCGGTGCCGGCTCCGTGAACAACTGGCCGGACGCCACATTCTTGATTTCGGAAAGATAAAGAGAGATCTGCGCAGCCGATGCGTTCTCGGTCATCTCGGACGGCAGCGTCCCGACCAGCAAACGGTCAATGACTGTGCCCTGCAACGCAACCCAAAGCAGCAACAGAATGAGCGCAGGAAGCCCGACCCAGATGGCGACGAACGCACCGTGATAGACCGGCCGGGAATGTAGCGCTCCGCCACTCGCGATAGCGTAGGCCTGACGACGGCCCACGAAAAACGCGAGCAGAGACATTCCGATAACGATCAAAAGCGCATAGCCAAACACGACGCACCCCTTCCCCGAGGTAAAGGGGCCGCGAGAATCGCGGCCCCTTCAGATTTTCAGCTTTATGACTGGGGCTCAGCGAACTTCTTGGCGCTCTTTCCAGCTTCCTGCATTTCCTTACGCGTTGCGTCAGGCAGGATGGTGAGGCCACGTTCGGCGAGATATCCGCCCTTGCCGAGCGAATTGTCGCTCAGATACTCGGCAACAAACTCAGGCATGCCGGGGATCACGTTGCGGTGCGCATTCTTGATGTAGAAGAAGATCGGACGGGCGATCTTGTAGCTCTTGTCGGCGATGGTTTCGAAGGTCGGCGCGATGCCCTCGACCTTGACCGCCTTCAGGGTGTCCTGGTTTTCGTAGAGGAACGAGTAACCGAAGATGCCCATCGTGTTGGGGTCCGACTGAAGACGCTGCACAATGATATTGTCATTCTCGCCGGCTTCGATGAAGGGCCCGTCCTGGCGCATGCGGCTGCATGCCGCGTTCCAGGCTTTCGAGTCCTTCTTCTTCAGCTCTGCGAAATACGGGATCGCATCACAACCGTCATGCATCGTCAGTTCGACGAACGCATCGCGCGTGCCGGAGGTCGGCGGCGGTCCGAACACCTGGATCGGCGTATTCGGCAGCTTCGGGTTGATCTGATTCCAGGTCTTATAGGGATTCGGGATCAGCTTCTCGCCCTTCTCGTCCGGCACTTCAGCCGCCAGCGCGAGGAAGATTTCCCGTTCGGACAGATCCCAGTCCTTGTCGTTCTTGCGCGACTGGGCAATCGACAGGCCGTCGAAGCCGATCTGCAGCTCGGTGATGTCGGTCACGCCGTTCTTGACGCAATCCACGAATTCCGACTTCTTCATGGCGCGCGAGGCACCGGTCATGTCGGCATGAGCCGGTCCGATGCCCTGGCAGAACACCTTGAAGCCGCCGCCGGTGCCGGTCGATTCGACAACCGGAGATTTGCGCTTGGTCTTCTTGGAAAACTCCTCGGCCACCGCCTGCGAATAGGGGAACACGGTCGAGGAGCCGACGACGCGGATCTGATCGCGGGTCTGCGCGTGCGCGCCAGAAGCGGCAACGACGCCAGCCAGCGCGAGCGCGCTGGCGAGGGTGATATGTTTCAAGATTCTCTCCTTCGTTTCATGCCGGACGGTTGCGGGGGCAAAACCGATAAGGGGGCCCGTCCGGTCACCCCGGTCACTAGGGGCGACATGCGGTAGCTTCTATGACGCTCAGATGACATCTGGATGACAACGCAAGCGATTGACTTTTCAGACAATTTTACGCTGCGCCGGGCTGGTGCCTGTGGACATCGGCAACCGGACGGTAAAAGTCGCACCCTCGCCCGGCCGGCTCTCGATGGTCAGCCGCCCGCGATGGCGGTTCATTATGTGCTTAACCAGCGCGAGGCCCAAGCCGGTGCCGCCCTGTTCGCGGCTTTCGGCAACATCGACCCGGTAGAAGCGCTCGGTGAGCCGCGGCAGATGTTCCGCCGAAATCCCCGGCCCGTGATCGCGCACCGACGCCACCGCCTCCTCGCCGCCGCTGACCGCGAAGGCACGCGACAGCGTGATCTCCACGCGCTTGCCCGAAGCGCCGTATTTCAACGCGTTCTCGACCAGATTCTCAAACACGCGGGTGAGTTCGTCGCGGCTCCCGGACACGATCAGCGGTTCCTTTGGCGCATCGATGGTGACGGTGACGCCGCGGTCGCGGGCGAGCATCTGCAATGCATCGATCACCTGCCGTACGATCGGCAGCAATTCGACCGGGGTTTCGGGGCGCACATGGGCGGCGAGTTCAATCCGCGACAGCGACAGCAGATCGTCGATCAGCCGGGCCATGCGCTTGGCCTGCGCCTCCATGATATCGAGGAAGCGCTCGCGCGCGGCGGTGTCGTTGCGCGCGGCACCCTTCAGCGTCTCGATAAAGCCAGACAATGAAGCGAGCGGGGTGCGCAATTCGTGGCTCGCATTGGCGACGAAATCGACGCGCATTTCCTCCACGCGGCGGATCGGGGTCAGATCGCGGAACGTCAAAAGCAGCCGGTTGGTGGTGGCAGGCGCCCCATCGGTCCGCAGCGGCGTCACAAAGACCTCGAACCACCGCTCGGATGGCACCCGCTCGGAGAATTCGGCGCGTTCGGGTTTGCGCCCCAGCGCCGCGCGCCGGATCGCATCGATGACTTCCGGGATGCGAAGCGCTAGCGACACAGGCTCGCCGCGCCGCAACGCCGGAGCGATCGTGTTTGCGGAAGCGTTCATGGTCACCACCCGACCGTCCGCGTCCATCAGAACGGTGGGGTCGGGCAGCGCCGCGATCACGTCGGCGATGAGCCCATCGCCCGATTGCGCGGGCGCAGACGCCGGGACGGCCGGAGGCGCAATCTGGCGGCTGCGCCGGCTGAACACCCAGGCCGCGGCCAGCACGGCGACAGCCGCCGGGATAGCGATCGCAGCGCTCAGGTCACCGCGCGCAAGCGGAATGGCGATCGCGGCGACCGCAATCGCGGCCATCAGCCACGAATCATAACGCCCGACGCGGGATTGCGGCTGCTCCGCAACACGCCCCTGCTCACCGTTTCGATCCATCGTCATGGGACGGCTTTCGGGCGTGAGACTTATTGTCCGCCGTGCTCCCGTCGCCCGCAGGCGGCGACACCAGCACGTCGGCGGCGATGTCTCCGAGCGGCGGGACGCGGTTTGAAACCATCCCCTTGATGATCTCGCGCGCGCCCAGAATGCTGAGCGCGAGTGCGAACGGGATGATGTAATACAGAAGCCTGAACAGCAGCAAACTGGCGAGCAACGCTTCCTTCTCGAACTGCCAGAGCGCGAGCAGCATGGCCGCGTCGAACACGCCGAGACCGCCGGGCGAATGGCTGGCAAAGCCGAGCAGGGTCGCGGACACGAAAATCACCGCGAGCATGATGAAGTTGATATGCGGCTGATCTGGCAGCAGCAGATACATTGCGGCGGCGCAGCAGCCCAGATCGACGATCCCGATCACGATCTGCAGGAACGTCAGCGGGCCGCCCGGCAGCGTCACCTGCCAGCCGTCGCGGCCGATCGAACGCGGCCGGATCCAGACCCAGGCCACATAGGCGGTCAGCACCACGATGGTGATGCCTGCGATCGTCCGGTTGAACCATTCCGGCAGGTGGTTGATGGCGCTCGCCGCCTCCGGCGCATAGAAGATCCCGAGGCCGAGAACCGTCGCATTGCCGAGCCAGAACGTGAGGCCGGCGATGAAGCAGATTTTGGCGACCTCAACAGCGCTGACGCCGTGCGCCGAATAGACGCGGTAGCGGACCGCCCCACCGGTGAAAGCGCTGGCACCGACATTGTGTCCGACCGAATAGCTGGTGAAACCTGCAAGCGCGGCTGTGGCGTAAGGTATGTCGCTGCGGCCGATCGTGCGAACCGCGAACAGGTCGTAGAAGGTCAGCGTGAAATAGCCGAACGCCACGAACAGCGCCGCCAGCCAGAAGTCCTTGGGGTCGGTCGCACGGATCGCCGTGAAGACTTCATTGATATCGATGCCGCGCAGCATGCGGTAAAGAACGACCGCTGCCACGACGATAATCAGGACGCTCAGCGCGAACCCGATCCGGTGCCAGCCGATCTTTTCGCTGATAAAGCGCGCCATGGCGCGCAGCATTTCAAGCATCAACAACCCCGCGGGGCCCGGTCGTTTTCTTTTTTGCCGGGCCGCGGCGAGGTACTAGCAGAAGTACCGGGACGCAGGCAAAGGCGGCAAGAAACCGCACGATTGCGGGCCTTGACGGCCCGCAATCTGCGTGCGGCGCAACCCTGGCGCTAGCGCGGCGGAATCTGGATCAATTCGGCCAACTGTTCCTTGGTCAGTTCGCTGGCGGTGAATTTGAGCGCAACGGCATCCTTGACGATGCTGTCGAGACCCGTGATCCGGTCCGGATCGACCGACGCCTTCGGAAAAAAGTCGTCGCGGGTGCGGCGGGCCTTGGCTTCCGGGATTTTCAGCCAATCGGCATAAACCTTCAGCCCGGCATCCGTGTACATGAAGTCGATGGTCTCGCGATAAGCCTTCATGTAGCGGTCGATCGCACTCTTTTTACCCTGCAGCACCGGTGCCGTGGTCGCCAGAAGGCGTACGGTCTGGCCCTTGAATGCGTCGGCATCGTTGCCACTGGCAAGGATCCGGATCTGCTTCTGATCGAGCTGGTCGAGCCCAAACGGAGGTGCGGCCCAACCGACATCGATCTGGCCGGACATGACCTGTGTCAGCGTGCCGGGAGGCCCTCCGGTCGCGGTCGGCTTCGCCGACAGGCCGTATTGCTTCATGAAGGCGGTGACGATGCCATGGGTCGAAGACCCGTTGGTGGAATATGACAAGGTCTTGCCGGCCGTGTCCTTCAGCGACTTGATGGGCGAGTCCGACTTGACGTACCAGTAGAGGTCAGATGCACCTGTGGTCTCGGCACCGATGATCCGAACCGGCGCGCCTTTCGAATAGGCGCTCAGCACGCCCATGATGCCCGCCGCAACGCCGATATCGACACTACCGGAAATCGTGGCCTGCAGCGTCTCGCCCGCGCCCTGCGTATAGACGATTTCGAGTTCGAGGCCGTGTTTCTTGAAAATGCCGGCGAGCTGGCCGACCTCCGAAATCGAAGTGTCCCAGTTTCCGCGCTGACCGACCGCCAGCTTGAGTTTGTCCTGCGCCAATGCGGGTTGCAATCCGAACAGATAGCCGGCTGCAACAAGCCCGAGCAGCGGACCGAACGTCCGTCGTTTCATGTACTTCCTCCCTCTGCGTGATGTCTTACGTCTTCTTGGTCGAGACGTTATGTGACGATTAAATGCGCGGCGGAGCTCCTACGCAACCTTCTCCTGATCCTGCTCCGAAGGCACAGTGAAACTGCGCCAGTTGGTGGATTTCGGCACGATTCCTTCGAACGAACGAATTTTGTTTTGCGGGACGTGAGGCGTGGTCCGGCCGATCGCGACCCCGGACTGTTGCATCTGGCGGGCCGCGTCGACCATCAGCTTGCGGAATTCCACCACCGCGAGATCGCTCGCGCCGAGCCGCTCTTTGGTGCGGTCGGCAATCGGCCCCATGGTTTCCCACATGGCGATATCCTGATTGGGAATACCCTTGATGCCGGTAAAGTCGCCGAGCCGCATGGAATTGCGATCCTGGCCATAATTGTTGGCCCGCGTCCGCAGGTTGTTGAAGCCGCGATCGACGTCGATGCCGGGCTGCGCGACATTGAACTTGCGCCAGACTTCCTGATCGATTCCGGCCTTGTTCGCCCAGTCGGCGTCCGTGTCGCTCCAGGCGATGAAATGAAACACCGTGTTCTCGTCATCCGCCGGGACCAGCACCGTCGCGACATTGTATTCGTTGTTCGGCGGGATCAGCGCGGTGAAGGGCGCGACATAGACCGTCACCCGCACATAATCGTTGACATTGGCATTGGCGATCGGCCGGCGGATCGCCGCATAATGGAAACCGAAACTGGTGCGCTCGACCTGCAGCCGCGGCGCCTTGTCGGTCGATGGCCGCAGCCAGTGGGTATCGACGGCTTTCGCCGCATCGACCTTGGCGGGCTTCATATCGGAGGAATGCAGGCTCGACGAATGCGCCGAATCGATCTGCCCTTCCAGGATTTGCGCCCAGTTGCAGCCGATGTGAATCTTCACGATCGAGACATTCGCATTCTGCGTCGGCGCGAAGGCCGGCGGCTCGAACTCCGGCATGGTCTCGGCCGGACCCATATAGGTCCATACGAAGCCGCCCCACTCGCGCGCGGGATAGGCCTTGACCTTCACCTTCTCGGCGAAGCCGCTCTCCGGCGGCTCGGACGCCATCTCGACGACGTTGCCGTCCACGTCCATCTTCCAGCCATGGTAGAGACAGCGCAGCCCGCATTCCTCATTGCGGCCGAAGGCGAGCGACACCCGGCGATGCGGGCAATATTCGTCGATCACGCCAAGCCGTCCCTCGCTGTCGCGGAACACCACGAGGTCCTCGCCGAGCAATCTGACTTTCAGCGGCGCGCCGTCCGGCTCAGCCACCTCCTCGATCAGGCAGGCCGGCATCCAGTGGCGGCGCATGATCTGACCCATCGGCGCGTCGCCCTCGACGCGGCACAGCAGGTCGTTTTCCTCTGCGGTCATCATCGGCTTGCCTCCCAAGCTTGCCTTTCGAGGGCCAAGGACCGGGTTGGGCCCCGGAGAAAATGTTAGCCCTCTAAGTTTTTATCCTATAGTCATTCCAGTCTATTTGTCGAGACGATCTGAGGCCGCGATTGTGCGCTGCACCAGAATTTGCGACCAAGAAGCCCGGTTCAACACGACAGCTCCCCGCAACAAGTCATCCGGCCATGAGTTCGATCCCGCAAGCTGACATCCCGGTTCGCGTCACCCGCGCCGAAAAAATCGCCGACGGAATCCATCTGTACGAGATGAGCCGCAAGGATGGCGGTGAGCTGCCGGCGTTTACCGCCGGCTCCCATATCAACCTGCGCATTCCGAACGGCCTGATGCGGAAATATTCGCTGTGCAGCGATCCGGCCGCGCGCGACCATTACCAGATCGCCGTCAAGCGCGAGGACCACGGTCGCGGCGGCTCGATCTATCTTATCGACCATACGAAGGAAGGCGACGAGTGGATGATCTCGGCGCCGGACAACGCCTTTGCATTGCCGCAGCGCGGCGATCATTTCATCTTCATCGCCGGCGGCATCGGCATCACGCCCTTCATCGCGATGATCCATGCGCTGAAGAACGATCCGACGAAAAAATTCAGGCTCTATTATTGTTCGCGCACGCCGGAAATGACCGCGTTCCGCGACGAAATGAGCGCCCCGGAATTGAAGGGCAAGGTGTTCATCCACTACGATGGCGGCGACCCCGCCAAGGCCCTCGATCTCTGGCCGATCGTGGAGGAGCGCAAGAACCGCGAGCACCTCTATTGCTGCGGCCCGCGCGGGCTGATGGAAGCCGTGCGCGACGCGACCGGCCATTGGTCGTCCGCGGCGATCCATTTCGAGGCGTTCAGCGAGGCCGATGCGCGGCGGCCGGACGATACCGCCTTCAAGGTCAAGCTGGCTGCCAGCGGCGCAACCATCGACGTCCCCGCCGGCACGACCATCCTCGAAGCCATGCGCGCGGCCGGCTACGACGTGCCGAGCTCCTGCGAGAGCGGCACCTGCGGCACGTGTCGTACCAAGCTGATCGCCGGCGAAGCCGATCACCGCGACCTGGTGCTGACGGAGGCCGAGCGGGACAGCCAGATCATGATCTGCGTGTCGCGGGCAAAGACGCCGGAACTCGTGATCGACCGATGAGCCCGATGGCCGCTCGCCCCATCCGTCTCGGAGTTGCAGGGCTCGGCCGCGCGTTCACGCTGATGCTGCCGACCTTCGCAGCCGATCCGCGCATTGTGCTTGCCGCCGCGACCGATCTGAGACCGGAGGCGCGCCAGCGCTTCGAAGCGGATTTCGGCGCACCGACCTACAATACGATCGAAGACCTGTGCGACGATCCTGCGGTCGATGCGATTTATGTCGCGACCCCGCATCAGATGCACGCGGACCACGTTGTCGCGGCGGCCAGCCGCGGCAAGCATGTGCTGGTCGAAAAGCCGATCGCGATCCGGCTCGAGGAATGCCGGACCATGATCGAGGCTGTGCAACGGGCCGGCGTGCAGCTCGTGGTCGGACACAGTCACAGCTTCAACGCACCCGTCCTGCATGCGCGCAAACTGATCGACAGCGGCGAATATGGCGCGGTGCGCATGATCCACGCCTTCAACTACACCGACTACATGATGCGGCCGCGCCGCCCGGAGGAACTCGATACCGCCCAGGGCGGCGGCGTGATGTTCAGCCAGGCCGCCCATCAGATCGACATCGTTCGTCTGCTCGGCGGCGGCCACGTCCGCAGCGTGCGGGCGATGACCGGAAACTGGGATGCGGCACGCCCGACCGAGGGCGCCTATTCCGCGCTGCTCGGTTTCGAGGACGGCGGGTTCGCATGCTGCACCTATAGCGGCTACGCCCATTTCGATTCTGACGAATTCATGGGCTTTATCGGCGAGATGGGACTGCCGAAGGACCCTTTGCGGTACGGGGCGATGCGGAAGGCGTTGCGGGCGGCGTCGAATGCCGGTGAGGAGGCCGCGCTCAAAGCCGCCCGCAATTACGGCGGCGCCAGCTATGCGCCGACGGGTGCCCCGCCGCCGGACCGCAGCCATCAGCATTTCGGCGTGTTCGTCGTGTCGTGCGAGCGAGGCGATCTGCGGCCGACGCCCGACGGAGTCATGATCTACGGCGACGACGCGGTCGGGTTCGATCCGGTGCCGGTGCCTGAGATTGCGCGCGCCGAAGTGATCGACGAATTTTACGGCGCGGTGGTCGAAGGCAAGCCGCCGCTGCATGACGGCGCCTGGTCGCGCGCGACGCTGGAGGTCTGCCTCGCGATCCTGGACTCGGCGCAGGCGCAGGCCGACATCATGCTGCATCATCAGGTCGGCTTGCGCGGAGCGGGTCGATGAGCGAGCGCAAGCGCGGCGGCACCGAGAGCATTCTGAAGCATTGGCGCGAGGCTGTGCCCGACGATCGTCTCGCGCACCTCGTCAAGGACGCGACACGGGCCCTTCTGCGAGCCCTGCAGATGCGGTTGACCGCTCACGACGTATCGCTCGGGCACTGGACATTTCTGCGCATTCTTTGGGAAAATGACGGCATCACGCAGCGCGAACTGAGCGAAGAAGCCGGCGTTATGGAGCCGACCACCTTCTCCGCGCTGAACGCGATGGAGAAGCTCGGCTACATCACCCGGCGGCAGATGCCGGACAACCGCAAGAAAGTTTATGTCTTCCTCACGCCGAAGGGCCGGCTCTTGAAAGACAAACTTGTCCCGCTCGCCGAGGACGTCAACGCGATCGCCGTAGCCGGCATGCCCGTCGAACACATCGCGGCCACCCGTCAGACACTGCTGGCCATCATCGAAAATCTGGCCCGCGATGATGCAGCGTCCGCCGACCCGGAACGCCGCATCCCTTCGACGCGTGAGATCGCATCGCGCGTCGCGGCCGGTGGCAAGCGTCGGACCTAGGCGCGCTTCGCCGGCAGAACCTCGACGCCGAACTCCTTCGCGCATGGCAAGAACCACGACCAGAAGCTGCCGGCCATGCTGCGGGAGATCGCAAGGTGGAGCTTGTCGTCGACATCCGCCCACCAGATCTGGACGCCGATCCCGCCGATTGCAGTGATCACCGTTTCGCCACGCCGGAAGGCGCGCGGATGCAGATCCACCGGGCAGCCCTTGGCGAGCACCTCGCGCACGCGCGCACCGCGCAACTGCAAAACGGCGCGGGCGTCGGTTTGGTCCGTCACAGCGCCGATCCCGTTTAGACCGGCAGTGAGTTCGGCCGGCATCTCGGCGCGTCGCGACCATGCGAGCCATTGCGAAGGACCAGACCAGATCAGGTCCAGCATTTCACCCGGCACGATCCGAGGGTTTCGCGGCGGCTCGATGCCATACCGGGACACGAAATGATCGGTCAATGCGCGGTCGTCTTCACTGCCGATCACGCAGGCGAAAGAGAAGTCGTGCCGCGGCGTGATGACAATTCCCGGCTCGCCGCCTTCCGGACCGAAACGGCCCGGACTGGCAACGCTGTCCCAAACGCCTTGCCGCCACCATGAGGACCGCTGTTCAGGCACGGAGTCGCTCCTCGTTTGGATCGACGAAGACCGGTGAACACACCTGCACATCGAAAGCCGCATCGCGCAACGGATCGACGCAACGAATGCGCTCGCCGATCCGGTCCGGCCCGTTGCGCAGCAGTCCGAGTCCGATCCAGTGCTTGAGCGTCGGTGAATAGGCGACCGAAGTCACGAACCCCTCGTCATGCTCCGCCGTCGCAGCTTTGCCGACCGCAACGAAGTGTGCGCCGGCACGCAATCGGTCTGCGAGATTGACCGGGCGAAAGCCGACGAACCGCGGCCGCGCCGGGTCGAGTAACGCCGGCCGGGCGGCCATGACCCGGCCAATATAGTCCTTCTTGGTCGACATCATGCGATCAAGGCCGAGATCGCGCGCGGTGGTCTGTCCGTTCAGTTCGTTGCCGGCGACATGACCCTTCTCGATCCGCATCACACCCAGCGCTTCGGTGCCATAGGGGCGGATGCCGTAGGGATGTCCAGCCGCCATGATCGCGCGAATCGCCGCGCCGCCATACGACGCCGGCACTGCGAGCTCGTAGGCGAGTTCGCCTGAGAACGAAATCCGGAACAGTCGCGCCTCGATGCCGCCGCCAACCGTCACACGACCGGACGCGAGATAAGGGAAGGCTTCGTTGGATATGTCGTATTGCGGATCGACGATGCCGCGCAGCACGTCGCGCGACCGCGGTCCCGCGATCGCATATTGCGCCCATTGCTCCGTCACCGACACCATCCGGACATCGAGCGAGGGCCAAAGCGCTTGATGGCAAAATTCGAGATGCTGCATCACACGTCCGGCATTCGCGGTCGTGGTCGTCATCACGAATTGCGTGTCGGCCAGCCGCGCGGTGGTGCCGTCGTCCATGACGAAACCATCCTCGCGCAGCATCAGGCCATAGCGAGCCTTGCCGACCGCGAGACTGGTCCAGCCATTGATATAGACGCGATTGAGAAATTCCGCCGCGTCCGCACCCTGGATATCGATCTTGCCGAGCGTGGAGACGTCACAGATGCCGACACCGCCGCGCACCGCATTCACCTCGCGGATCACCGCGTCGAGCCAATCCTTATCGCCGGTTTGCGGAAAATACTGTGCCCGCAGCCACAAGCCGGTTTCGACAAACACGGCGCGCTGCTCCTGCGCCCATTCGTGCGACGGCGTGAGGCGGTAGGGGCGGAAATCCTTGCCGCGATGGTGTCCGGCCAGTGCGCCGATCGCGACCGGCGTATAGGGCGGCCGGAACACCGTGGTGCCGGCGCGGGCGATATCGACGCCGCAGAGAGCCGCCATCATCGCATGGCCGGCAACATTCGAGGTCTTGCCCTGATCCGTCGCCATGCCAAGCGTCGTGTACCGTTTCAGGTGCTCGACCGCGCGGAAGCCTTCGCGATGCGCGAGGTTTACGTCCGAGGCGGTCACGTCATTCTGGAAGTCGACAAAGGCTTTTGCATTGCCTGTCGGCGCTGTCCAAACCGGCGAGCACGCGTGTCGCCCGGAGTCTGTAATCGCCTGCGGGAGCGGCTCTGCATCAAACCCGCATTCGCCGGCGGCGCTCGCCCCGGCTGATCCGCCCTGTTCAATCGCGCGCACCAAACCGAATTCGCCGTTTGCCGAGCCTGCGACCGACAACCCTGGAGGCAATTGCCGAGACGGGACGAACGCACATCGCGTCTCGTCCCACACTGGTTTGCCGCCAAGATGCGTTGTGAGATGAATCGCCGGGTTCCAGCCGTTCGACATGGCGACAAGATCGCAGCGCAGGTGCTCGGCCTTGCCGGACTCACGCAGCACGTCGAGACCACTCACCGATATGCGGCCATGCGCCGCCTGCGCCTGTGCGCCGAGGATGACGCGGGTCCCGGCTTTATCGGCCGCCTCGCGCAAAACCGGATCGACCTCGCTGCGCGCATCGACCACAGCAACCACGTCACTACCCGCTGCGTGCAGATCCGCGGCCGTGCGCCAGCCGTCATCGCCTGTTGTAACAATGACGCATTGGCGACCGGGACGCACGCCAAAGCGATTGACGTAAGAGCGAACCGCGCCTGCGAGCATCACACCGGGGCGATCGTTGCCGCCGAACACAATCGGACGCTCGATCGCGCCGGATGCAAGAACAGCTCGCTTCGCGACAATCTGCCAATAGCGCTGACGCGGCTGAAACGCCGGCGGTTCGGAAACGTGGTCGGCGACGCGCTCGATCGCGCCATAGGTGCCGCCGTCATAGACGCCGAACACGGTGGTCCTTGGCATAACCCGCACCTCGGGCAACGACGCAAGTTCGGAAACCACCGACGCAACCCATGCATGTGCCGGAGCGCCGTCGATCGTTTCCCACTCGGACAGAAGGCTGCCGCCCAATTCGAAGCTCTCGTCGCACAGCACGACGCGGGCCCCGGAACGTCCCGCAGCCAGCGCAGCCGCGAGGCCCGCAGGGCCGGCTCCGATCACCAGCACGTCACAATGCAGAAACGCCTTCTCGTAGTGATCCGGGTCCGGCTGGCCTGCGGCGCGGCCGAGCCCCGCAGCGCGGCGGATCAATGGTTCGTAGACTTTTTCCCAGTAACGCGCCGGCCACATGAAGGTCTTGTAGTAGAAGCCCGCGCTCATGAATGGCGACAGCGGCGCCGTCATCGACAGCAGATCGAAACGCAGCGACGGCCAGCGATTTTGCGATGCGGCTTCGAGCCCCTCGTAAAGCTCTATCGTGGTAGCACGCGTATTCGGCTCCCGACGCGCACCATTGCGCAACTCCACCAGTGCGTTTGGCTCCTCACTGCCCGCGGACAGGATGCCGCGCGGCCGGTGATACTTGAACGAGCGCCCGACCAGCCGGACATCGTTCGCAAGCAGCGCCGAGGCCAGCGTATCGCCGTGAAAGCCACGATAGGTCTTGCCGTCGAACGAAAACCGCAGAGACCGCGAGCGATCGATGCGGCCGCCGGACGGGAGCCGATGGGCCATCAGACCCCTCCCCGCTCGCGCGCCAGCGCGGCCTGCCGCGCGCTCGCGACGCTTGTAATCGCATGCGTGAGCGTATCGCGTTCGACCACCAGCCAGGCATGGCAACCGGCGCCGTGATACCAGTATTCACGGTGCAGCCCGGCGGCGTTGCGGCGCGGATAGACATAATCGTACATGGCGCCGGCCTCGGCAGTCATGCCATCCGGTCGCACGGGATCGGCATCGCCGAGGATCGTGAACTCTCGCCGGTCGCGTTCGCCGCAATAGGGGCAGGTGATTCTCATCGTGCGCCCTAATGCAAATTGGCCTGGGCGCCAACGCCCTTTTCGTCGATCACCGCGCCGGAGGCGAAGCGATCCAGGCGGTAGGCGCTCGCCACCGGATGCATCTCGTCGCGCGCGATCAGATGCGCGAAGCAGAAGCCCGACGCCGGCGTCGCCTTGAAGCCGCCGTAGCACCAGCCGCCGTTGAGATAGAGGCCATCCACCGGCGTGCGATCGATGATCGGGCTGCCATCCATCGACATGTCCATGATGCCGCCCCAGTGGCGCAGCACGCGAACGCGGCCGAGCCCCGGCCACACCGCCATCGCGCCCTCCATGACATCCTCGATGACCGGCAGGTTTCCGCGCTGGGCGTAGGAGTTGTAGCCGTCGATATCGCCGCCGAAGACGAGCCCGCCCTTGTCCGACTGGCTGACATAGAAATGCCCGGCGCCGAACGTCATCACGATATCGATCAGCGGCTTCAGCCCTTCGGAGACAAAAGCCTGCAGCACGTGGCTTTCAATCGGCAGACGCAGCCCCGCCATCGCCGCAAGCCGCGAGGTATTGCCGGCCACTGCCATCCCGACTTTGCGCGCGCCAATGAAGCCGCGCGTGGTATCGACGCCGGTGACGCGGCCCGCTTCGATGCGGAGGCCGGTGACCTCGCAATTCTGGATCAGATCGACGCCGCGCCGATCCGCAGCGCGCGCATAGCCCCACGCCACCGCGTCATGGCGGGCGGTACCGCCGCGGCGCTGGACCAGTCCGCCCTGGATCGGAAAGCGCGCATTGTCGAAATCGAGAAACGGCACCAGTGCCTTCACGCCATCGCGGTCGACCAGTTCGGCATCGACGCCGTGCATCCGCATCGCATTGCCACGGCGGGCATAGCCGTCGCGCTGCGCATCGGAATGATACAGGTTCAGAATGCCACGCTGGCTGACCATCGCGTTGTAGTTCAGGTCCTGCTCGAGACCCTCCCACAGCTTCATCGCATGTTCGTAGAACGGGATGTTGCCGGGCAGCAGATAGTTCGAGCGGATGATGGTGGTGTTGCGTCCGACATTGCCGGAGCCGAGATAGCCCTTCTCGACAACCGCGATATTGTTGAGGCCATGGTTCTTGGCGAGGTAATAGGCGGTTGCCAGCCCGTGCCCGCCGCCGCCGATAATGATGACATCGTATGACGGCTTCGGCTCCGGCTCGCGCCAGACCGGCTGCCATCCGCGATTGCCGCGGAGCGCCTGCGAGAAGATGTTGAAGGCTGAGTAGCGCAAGAAGGTGTGCCGCCGATGCGCGGCCCCCGCCGCGCGTTGGACATTGATCGCACGCCGCTGCTCGGGCTATTGTCCAGAAGCGACGACTTCTTGTCTGCGAGCGGCAACCGGTTCCACTTTCAAGCGACATAGCCAATTTTCCATGAAAACCGCCAATGCCCGCCAGATCGGCTTCCTGCTGTTGCCAGGCTTCTCGCTCTTATCCTACGCGTCGGCGGTCGAACCGCTCCGCGCCGCCAACCGGCTCTCGGGCCGAACGCTCTATAAGTGGATCCACGTCTCGGCGCAGGGCGGCACGGTCGAGGCATCGAGCGGCCTTGCCATCGCCGCGGACGAACGCGTTGGCGACGACTTTCCACTGGACATGATTCTCGTCTGTGCCGGCGGCAACCCCGCGCTGCATCGCAATGCGAGCACCTTGTCGTGGCTCAGGAAACTGGCGCGACGTGGCGTCCGGATCGGCGGCGTCTCGGGCGGTCCCTATATTCTGGCGCGCGCGGGACTTCTGGATGGATTTCGCTGCACCATTCACTGGGAGCATCTGGCAAGCTTCGAGGAGCAATTTCCGCAACTCGACGTGCGACGCACGCTCTACGAGATCGATCGCGGTCGCCTCACCTGCGCCGGCGGGATTGCCGGCTTCGACATGATGCGCGCCATCATCGCGGCAGACCACGGGCCGGCGCTCGCCACGGCCGTGAGCGAATGGTTCCTGCAGACGCAATTGCGCGCCGGCAGCGGACCGCAGCGCCTGACGCTGCGCGAGCGCTACGGTGTCGCACACCCGAAACTCCTCGACGCACTCAGGGCGATGGAAGATTCAACCGACAAACCAATGTCGCGGGACGCGCTCGCGCGCGCGGTCTCGCTGTCGGTGCGGCAACTCGAGCGGCTGTTCGCGGGCCACCTCGGCACCACGATCGGCGATCTTTATCTGAAGATCAGGCTCGACCGCGCGCGAGCGCTGGTCCACGAAACCGCAATGCCGCTCCTGGAGATCGCCATTGCCTGCGGCTTTGCCAATGGCAGTCACTTCTCGCGGGCCTATCGCAAACGGTTCGGTGCCGCTCCAAACCAGGATCGCCAGTCGGCGAGAAGCTCCGCAGAAACAAGCTCAGGCCTACCCGCATCGGCCAGCCAAGCCCTGCAAACAGCGGACCCGCTGCTCCGGGCGAGCCGATCACTTGCCTGAACGGGACTTCGGCAGCACAAATATCTGACCCGGATAGATCAAGTCGGGGTTGCGGATCTTGTCGCGATTGGCGCCGAAAATGACGGTGTAACGTCGGCCCATTCCGTAAGTGGCCTCGCTGATCCGCCACAGATTGTCGCCACGGACAATCAGTCTCGTATCGATGCGGGGAATGACGACGGCGTCGCGACGGTCCTTGGTCGGCTCCGCAATCCGCGGCGACATATTGCTGGCCACCTTTGGCGGCGATCCGGCTGCCGGTAGGACTGGCGATGACGCCGACGGCTGGCTGGTTGGGGAATCGGCCTTGCCGGTCTGCGCGGAGCGCGTATTCGGTTCAGCCGCGGGTGTGATCACCTGAACCGGCCCCGCGGGCGCCGCGGATTTCGGTTGCGGCTCAGTCGCAAAAGGAGCCGACGACGGCGGTGCGGATTCAGCGCTTCGAACCAGCGGCTCCTTCGCGGGCCCGGTTGCGAGGTCCTTTGGCGTCGACCCAGGCGAAGCAGGCTGCGACGGCGAAGGTTGCGGGATCGCTGCGAGCGGCACTGCTGCCGGCGGCGCTGCAGGCGGTGCTGCTGCGGGCGGTGCTGCGGGTTTCTGGTCCGCCGCCACGGGCGCTTGCGGCGGTGACACAACAGACGCCGCAGGCTCCGGTTGCCGTTCCGGCTGTCGTGACGCAATCACCGATTCCGGAGTCGCTGGAGACGCTGGAGTCTGTGACGGTGCGGAAGGAGCCAGCGCCGCCACCGTTGCGGGAGCGCGGAAGGGTATCTCCACCCGCGACGCAACGCTGTCCGAAGCACTCATCTGATCCAGCCGGATGCGATAGTCGCCAGGCCTTACACCGCTCTGAATCGAAAACGACACCCGCCCTTCAGGCGACGCCGTACCCATCGCGATGTAACCATCGTTCATGTAGAGCCGGATGCGCGAACCCGGGGCAGCGCGGCCGGATACGAAAAGACCGCCGCCCGCTTCAGCCTCGACGGATTCAATCCGCAGGTCAGCCGATTTCGCCGAAGCGCCATCCTGAGCCTTCGCTGCTTCGGCGGGAGCGGCCGGCGGCGCTGCTGCGACAGGCGGCATTGTCGGGGAAGATGGTGGAGCAGCCGCTGGCGATTTCGGTGCGGTCAGCGCCGCGACCGGCGCCTGGTCGCTTGCGACCAGCGCGACTGCCACCGGGCTCTTCGACACCATCACCTTGCCGTCGGGTGCGGTCGCGCGCAGCGTCAGATCATACTTGCCCGGCGGCAGCGGCTTTGGAACAAAAACGAATGCGCCGGACGAATCTGCGGTCGTCCGGTCGTGGACCTGGCCATCCACCAGAAGCTCAACCGATGAGTTGGCGACCGCGCGGCCCGCGATCACAGCCTCGCCATTCGACTCGACACGTGCGACGTCGAAGGCCGGCGCCGGATCCGTGCTTGCCGGAGGCAATGGCGTCGACGGCCCGAGCCGGTCGCCGAGATCCTTGATCGTTTTGTTGGCTTCGGCGATCGCCGAGGCAGGCTTCTCAGGCGCAGGTGCCGAGACGACAGGCTTTGACTGGTCCGCTGGCGCCTTGCTCGCGCTCGGTGCCAAAGAACTGTCGAATCGCCCTGAGGCGAGAAGCCACCAGATCAGGGCAGCGACACCCACCAGCACCACTAAGGAAATATATACGCCGCGGGCCGCGAAGGTCCGGTTCATGGGCAAAAGTCCCTGCCTGCTCTCATTCTGCCGACGATTCTAAAGCAATTGCGTGTTCGTGGAAACCGCCACGGCCGGTACAGCTTGCCTGCGGATTGACCAGCCCCAAAAGCGTTTGCGCGTCCTCTGGCCATTGTCCGGGAGAGCGCGAGAGATTGCGATGCGATCGGCGAATCGGCCTACAGCCGCGCCTCCTTCAAAGATCCTCGATCGGCTCCGACGATTTTTGAAGATCCGGCTCATCGATGTTCGCAAGAACAGCCGCACGCACCCGATCACGCAGGCGGACGGCTGCAGAGAAATCACTGCCATCCGGTGCCAAAGGCTCGCCGATCGCCACACTGACAGGCGAAAGCCGCGGCCACCATTGATCGCCGCGCAGCATCTTACGAGTGCCGCGAATGGTGGCCGGAATCACCGGCAGGCCGGCTTCGCAGGCGACCTTGAAGGCGCCGAGGCGAAACGGCAGCAGCCCGGGCTGCGCGGTGAACGTGCCCTCGGGAAACACGACCAGCAGACGCCCTTCTCTCGCCAGCGCGCCCATGCGTTCGGCATCGGCAACACTCGCCGCGACGTCATGCCGCTCGATAAAGATCACGCCCAACCGGCGCAGAAACGGGCCCGCAAATATCTGACCGGCAAGCTCACTCTTTGCGGCATAGAGCGGCTCGCCCGGGACTGCCGCAGCCAGAACCAGTCCGTCCGCGTAGCTCGAATGGTTCGCGGCCAGCACCGCCTTTCCCCGCGCCATCGCCGCGCTATTGTCCACACGGCACGGTGCGCCGACCAGCCACAGAGCGCATCGGCAAATCCCGCGGACAGCCGACCATCGCCAGGTCAGCCGGGGCAGGAGCATCACCGCGCACCAAGATGTCGCCGCCGCGAGTGCGACCACCGCCCACCACCATCCGGCATAGATGACAGCAGCAAGCGAACGACCCTGATTGGCCAGAAATGCCAAAAGCGCCTTCAACCCAATCCGAATCCGCTGCTCCGACAGACTTCTTCGTGGCGCTCCGAGCTTTCCGTTTTCATAAAGCGTCTTGGCGGCGCTCCTGCGAACCTTGCCGTTCTCGGTCCGCGGGATCGTATCCGGCGCGCCAATGACAATATCGTCGACCGGCTGGCCCAGGATCGAGGCGGACAGCTCGCGTATGCTTTGACGCAGCAGGTCCAGGGACGGCTGGTCGTCCGTGCTCGCTTCGACCGCGACCACAATCCGCTCCGTTCCGGTCGCACGATCGGCGGTGCCGAACAGCACGACGCCGTTTCTCACGACCGACGGCAATTGCGAAATCGGCTCCTCGAGCTCCTGAGGATAATAATGCCGGCCCGCCCTGATCACGATGTCCTTGATGCGGCCGGTGATGAAGAGCTCGCCGTCCGCCAGATAGGCCTGATCGCCGGTATCGACCCAGCCATCGCGAAACAGCTCGCGCGTCTTCTGTTCGTTCTCGAAATAGCCCGACGTTGCCGAGGGGCCACGGAATTCCAGCCGCCCTGTGACGCGCTCTCCGACCTCGTTGCCCGCCTTGTCCACGATCCGGATGTGATGTGCGGGAAGCACGCGCCCGCAGCCGACGAGCTCGATCGGATTTAGATCGCCATCGGCGGCCGGTCGTGCAACCCCGTCACGGCTCAATGCCTGCCGGTCCACACGATCGATCATGGGGCCGCGACCGAGCGGCGGAAACGTGAGGCCGACAGCATTTTCGGCAAGCCCAAAGGCCGGCGACATCGCTTCCCTGCGGAAGCCGTAAGGTGCGAAACGTTCGCTGAAATGCCTGATCGACACCGCGCTCACCGGCTCGGCCCCGTTGGCGACCATGCGCAGCGAACTGAGGTCGAGCCCCTTGATATCCTCGTCCTGGATTTTGCTGGCGCACATCTCGAAGGCGAAATTCGGTGCCGCCGAAAGCGTGGCGCGGTAGCGGTGGATCGCCCAGAGCCAGCTCTCAGGATGCGCGAGAAATGTCAGCGGCGACATGATGTAGAGCCGCGTGCCGAAATAAAGCGAGCCGAGCCACGCCCCGATCAATCCCATATCGTGATACAAAGGAAGCCAGCTGACGAACACGTCGGTCGAGCCGCCCCGCATGGCCTCGCCCATGGCACGGACGTTGGCGAGCAGATTGGCATGACTGAGAATGACCCCTTTTGGGTCTCCCGTGCTTCCGGACGTATACTGCAGCAACGCAGTCTCGCGCTCATCGGCACCGACGACTTTCACGATCGATGGCGCAGAGCGGAGGTCCGAGACGCTGACCGTGTCCTCCATGGTCGGAACGTGCGGCTTGATCGACGCGGCGAGCGTCTTCCCGCGTTCGGTCGTGATCAGCAGCCGCGCCCCACAATTGCGCAGAATTCCCGACTGCCGTTGCACGTGGTCCTCAAGCTGCGACAAGCGCGCCGGCGGATAAATCGGCACCGGAACGGCGCCAGCATAGAGAACGCCGAAAAACGAAATGAAGAAGTCGACCCCGGTCGGCAGCATGAGCGCGATGCGATCGCCGCGGTTGATCTTGCGTGCCAGAAGACCGGCCGCAATCTCCCGCGCCGCTCGCGACAATTCGCCATAGGTCAGCGTAGCCGGCTCGGCTCCGTCCGGGAGATAGGTCAGGTGCGGCCGCTCCGGATGGTGCGCGGCGTGCCACTCCAGGGCTTCGACCAGGGTCCCGGCAGCGGCAGGAGCGGCGACCGGTGGCAGCGCTTCAACGCGCGACAAGGTATCAACCGCGACCCTGGATTCTGCCGCCGAACCGCTCAGCGCGGCGAGGAGATCGCCGACTGTCTCGGCCTCGTTCAGTGTTCCTTCCGGCAACCGCGTCCTGAACGCCTGCTCTACGCGCATGAGCAATTCGGCGCGGCTCAGACTGTCGAGCCCGAGATCGCGGTCGAGCCGAGACTCAAGAGACAAGGCGAAGCGCTTCTGCGGCTGGATCTCACGCAGCAACTTCCGGACAATGTCGATGAGAGCCGTGCCCAATTCTGACGAATTACGGAGCGCCATACCATCTTTATAGCAGATCGACGTCGCGGATTGTTGATGCGGATCAACGCATAAGACCCCGCCGGATGGAGCCGCTGATCGCGGTCGTCTCGCCATGCAGCGACGCTGTTCCATGCCAATGGAAACTGCATACTGCCTATCAAAGGGGCAGGCTTTTGAGGCCCAGGCGAAAAACTTGAACCATTGCAGTCTTGATCGGCTGGCACGCGCCTTGCTAAAACATACGTGAAACACGTCAGCATACTGATGAGTTTTCCAGACACGCTGCGACACGCTGAATGGGCCACGCACATGATTGACAACTCTCCCTTCGACATCGTCATCAGCGGCGGTCAGGTGATCTGCCCCGCGTCCGGAATCAACGGCGTGATGGACGTCGCGATCAGGGGCGGCCGCATCGCCGCCGTGCAGAAAGATATTCTGCCGAGTGCGGCGAAACAGGTGATCGACGCCAAGGGCAAGATCGTTCTGCCCGGCCTCATCGATACGCACGGCCATGTCTATCAATATGTCACCGGCCGGTTCGGCATGAATGCCGACATGGTCGGCGTGGATTCGGGCGTCACCACGGTGATCGATCAGGGCGGCCCGTCCTGCATGACCCTGCCCGGCTTCCGCAATTTCGTGGTCGAAAAATCGAAGACCCGCGTGCTGGCGTTTCTGTCGGCCTATCTGGTCGGCGGACTGGAGGGGCATCTCTATCCCACTCTCTACTCTCCGGACGGCGTCGATATCGACGCGACGGTGCTGTCGGCCAATGCCAACAAGGATATCGTGCGCGGCATCAAGGGCCATGCCGAGATCGGCGGCTTCGCGCGCTGGGGCATCGAGGTGCTGCAAATGTCCGCCGAGATCGGCCGGCAGACCGACCTGCCGCTTTACGTGCATTTCGGCCAGCTCTGGGGCCTGCCGGAGAGCGGCGCCAATGGTGAGGATGCCGACACCATCATCGAGCGCGTGATCCCGCAATTGCGGCCGGGCGACATTCTCGCGCATCCGTTCACGCGCCATCCCGGCGGCTTCGTCAATCGCGAGGGCAAGGTGCATTCGGTGATCCAGGCGGCGCTCGATCGCGGCCTGAAGGTCGATGTCGGCCATGGCAGCCATTTCTCGTATCGCCTGGCGCGCAAGGCGCTCGAAGCCGGCATCGTGCCCGATACGCTGGGCGCCGACATGCACGGCTACAACACCCATGTGCCGGCGCCGGCCGGAACGCCGGGCGAGCATCCCGACGACGAGAACCATCCGTTTGCCGGACAGGCCAAGTTCAGCCTGACCCAAGCGATGAGCTCGATGATGGCGCTTGGTCTGACGCTGGAGCAGGTGGTGCCGATGGTCACGACCAATCCCGCGAAGATGGTCGGCCGCTCCGACGAACTCGGCTCGCTGCAGCCCGGCCGCATCGCCGACGTCACCGTGTTGTCCGATCTGCGCGGCCGCTTCCGGCTGCATGACAACGAGCAGACTGAAGTCATCGCCGAGCGCCTGCTGCAACCGGCCTTCTGCCTGCGCGCCGGCGAACGGTTCGACGCCACCGCGCCGATCCTGCCGATGGCGGTGGCCGCCTGAGGCCCGACGCGTCGCCGGGAGACTGACGGGGGACACAGACGATGCTGGCGAAAACCATACCCGGCCGGATCATCAGCGATGAGATCGTCGCTGCCGGCGCGCCGTGGCATCGCAAGATCCCCAAAGGCACGATGCTGCGCATTGTCGATCTGGAAGGCTGCCAGGCCGTCGACACCCTGATCTACGACGCCGCCCGCAGCGACGTGCGCTACAACGCCCCGAATACCGTCAAGCTCGCCAAAAGCGTCTACGTGTCCAAGGGCGTGGTCCTCTACGACGACCTCGCGCAGCCGCTGATGACAGTGGTGGAGGATACGGTCGGCCGTCACGATACGCTGGCCGGCTGTTGCAGCCGCGAGATCAACCAAGTCCGCTACGGCCAGCCAGGCCCATGGAGCTGCCGGGACAATTTCCTCGGCACCCTTGCCGAACTCGGCATGAACGGCCGCGACATCCCGCCGAACATCAATTTCTTCATGCACGTGCCGGTCGACGGCGACGGCGGCATCTTCATCGACGAGGGCTTGTCGAAGCCCGGCGATTACGTCGATCTGCGCGCGGAAAAGGATGTGCTGGTGGTGATCTCCAATTGCCCGCAGGAATTGAACCCGTGCAGCGGCGGACGGCCGACGCCGATCCAGCTCACCGTCTGGCAGAGCGGTCATTAGCAGCATGCCGCAAACCGTCACCTTCGCCGCGTTGGCCGTTGCTGACCCGCGCGCGAACTGGGCCTCTCTGACGCAAGCCGCGCGCGATGCCGCCTATGACAACAACGGCGCGGTCGCCGACAGCCCGGCGCTGATCGAAAAGCGCAATGCGGGCTCGGCGGTCTATCGCAAGGCCCACCCGGCCGCACTCGACATCCCGTATGGGCCGCGCGAACGCAATCGCTTCGATCTCTATCCGGCGATGAACCCGGATGCGCCCTGCCTCGTCTTCATTCATGGCGGCTATTGGCAGCGCAACACCCGCGAAGACTTCGCGATGTTCATGGCCGGCGTGCAGGCGCATGGCTGGTCCGCCGCGCTGCCGGGCTATTCGCTGGCGCCCGACGTCCGGCTCGCGGATATCGTTGCGGAAATCGACGCGGCACTCGACTGGCTGCAAGCGCACGGCCCGGAGCACGGCATGTCCGGTCCGGTTATCCTGTCGGGCTGGTCGGCCGGCGCGCATTTGACGGCGATGGCGCTCGATCATCCGCTGGTCGCGGCCGGGCTGGCGGTCTCGGGCGTCTATGACCTTGAAGCGTTGCGCGACACCAAGCTGAACCAGGCGCTGGACCTGAGCGAGGGCGATATCGCGACCCTGTCGCCGCTACGGTTGCCGGTCGTGATGAAGCCGATGACCATCGCTTACGGCACCGCCGAGGTTCCGACCCTCGTCAACGATTCCCGTAACCTTCATGCGCTGCGCGCGATGGCGCATGCTCCCGGCCTGCTGCTGCCGATCGTCCGCGCCAACCATTTCAACATTCTGGATCATCTGACCGATCCGGACGGGGAATTGACTCGTGCTGCCCTTGATCTGGCGAGGGCCTATGCCGTGCCGGGCGGCGCCGGCAAGGCATCGTGATGCAGGCGAAAGCGGAAGGAGAAGGCGTCGGCCGCTCGGTTCGCCGCAAGGAAGACGACCGCTATCTGCGCGGCAAGGGAGAGTTTGTCGGCGATATCAGACTGGCCGGCATGCGCGAACTGGCCTTTGTGCGCAGCCCGCTGGCGCATGCCAAAATCCTGACGATCCGCAAGCCGGCCGGCCAGGAACGAAACGTCTTCGTCGCCGCCGATCTCACCGGCATCAAACCGATTGTCGCCAATTCCGGGCTGCCGGGCTTCAAGCCGTCGGCCCAGCCGATCCTGGCGCATGAGAAAGTGCGCCATGTCGGCGAGGCGATTGCGGTCTGCGTGGCGGCCACACGCGCCGAGGCCGAAGACCTCGCGGCGGCGGTCGAGGTCGAGTTCGAGGAGTTGCCGGCGGTCGTGGACATGCTGGCGGCACGCGCGCCCGGCGCACCGCTCCTGCACGAACATTGGGGCAACAACGTCTTTCTCGAAAGCCGCGTCGAAGCCGATCTGTCGGAGATCAAAAAGACTGCGCCAGTGGTGGTCAAGCGCACGCTGCGCACCGCCCGCCAATGCATGTCGCCGCTCGAAGGCCGCGGCGTGGTCGCGGTCTATGACCGGCGGCTCGATCAGATCGTGCTGCAGACCTCGACACAGATCCCGCATATCATCCGCACCGGTCTGGCCGGATGTCTGGGCGTATCCGAGGAGAATGTGCGCATTGTAGCGCCCGATGTCGGCGGCGGCTTCGGCTACAAGGGCATGCTGCTGCCGGAGGAAGTCTGCGCCGCGTTTCTCGCACGGCGTCTCGGCCATCCGGTGCGCTGGCTGGAAGACCGGCGCGAGCAACTGGCGGGCAATGCCAATTGCCGCGAACACCATTACGACATCACCGCCTATGCCGACCGCGACGGCCGGCTGATCGCGCTCGATGCGGCGGCGACCGTCGATACCGGCGCCTATTCGATCTATCCGTTTTCAGCCTGTCTCGAATCCGCGCAGGTTGCCAGCATCCTTCCCGGCCCCTACAAGTTCGACGCCTATCGCTGCATCACCTGGTCGTCGGCGACCAACAAGCCCGGTCTCGTGCCCTATCGCGGCGTCGCGCGTGCCGGCGTCTGCTATGCGATGGAAACGATGATCGATGCCATCGCTTATGCCGTGAATAAAGAGCCTTACGAGGTCCGCCTCCGCAACCTCGTTCAGCCCGAGGAAATGCCGTTCGACAACATCACCAATAAGCATTTCGACAGCGGCGATTATCCGCAGGCCTTGCGCCGCGTGGTGGAGGCGATCGATCTGCCGGCGATCCGCAAGAAGCAGAAGGAGGCCGCGGCATCGCATGTGCGCATCGGCGTCGGCTTCTCGGTGTTCTGCGAACAGGGCGCGCATGGCACCTCGGTCTATTACGGCTGGGGCATCCCGATGGTGCCGGGCTTCGAACAGGCGGTGGCGCGGCTCACGCCGGATGGCGGACTCGAATTGCGCGTCGGCATTCAGTCCCATGGCCAGGGCCTCGAAACCACGCTGGCGCAGATTGCGAACGAGGTGCTCGGCATTCCGGTCGAGCGCATTCGTGTCGTGCATGGCGACACCGCCATCACACCCTATTCGACCGGCACATGGGGATCGCGCTGTATCGTCATGGCAGGTGGTGCCGTTGCGACCGCCTGCAAGGAACTGGGCGAGCGCATCGCCAGGATCGGCGCGCATTTGCTGCAGGTGCCGGCCGAGAATGTGCGGGTCGGCGGCGGGCTGGTCTCGACCGGCATTGCCAGCGTGCGCATCGATGAAGTCGCGCGCACCTGGTATCTGCGGCCACAGGAATTGCCGAAGGATGTGAATCCCGGAGGACTGGAAGTCACCAGCGGCTACAAGACCGTGCGCGATACCGGCACCTTCAGCTATGCCGCGCATGCCGTGGTGGTCTCGGTCGATACCGAGATGGGCGACGTGACCATTCTCGATTACGCACTGTGCGAAGACGGCGGCGTACTCATCAATCCGATGATCGTGGACGGTCAGGTTTGCGGCGGGGTCGCGCAGGGCATCGGCACCGCGCTCTATGAAGAAATGCCGTTCGACGATCACGGCCAGCCGCTGGCAACCACGCTCGCCGATTACATGCTGCCGGGCGCCACCGAAGTGCCGATGCTGCGCATCGATCATATGGAGACGCCCTCGCCCTATACCGCCTTCGGGCAGAAGGGTATCGGCGAAGGCGGCGCGATCGGCCCGCCCGCCGCCATCGCCAATGCGGTCAACGATGCGTTGCGGCCGCTTGGGGTCGAAATCAACGAATTGCCGATCACCCCGCATCGGGTGCTGACAGCGCTCGCCGCCGCGCGCAACAAGGCGGCCGCATGAAGCCTGCCGCCTTCACACTCGCACAGCCGTCGAACGCCGCATTGCTGATGCAGTCGGTCGAGGGCCGCATCATGGCGGGCGGGCAATCGCTCGGCCCGATGCTCAATCTGCGGCTGGCGCAGCCTGCGCATATCGTCTCGATCGGACGCATTCCTGAGTTTACAGCGGTCGAGGCGACACCGGACGCCGTCATCGTCGGCGCCTGCGTCACGCATGCCGCCATCGCCGATGGGCGGGTGCCGGATATCGGCAAGGGCATTCTGCCGGCCATCGCGCAGGGCATCGCCTATCGTGCGGTGCGCAATCGCGGCACCATCGGCGGCAGTCTCTGCCACGCCGATCCCGCGGCCGACTGGCTCTGCACCTTGACGGCACTGGATGCTGCGGTGCTCACACTCACTCAAGGCGGCGGGCGCACAATTGCCCTCACCCAATTTGTGACCGGCCCGTTCCGCAACGCGCTTGCGGCCGGCGAGATCGTGCAGGCGGTGCGCATACCGAAAATTTCATCGGCCGCGCGCTGGGGCTATTACAAGGCCTGCCGCAAGCCAGGCGAATTCGCCCATGCCATGGCCGCCGTGCTGATCGATCCCGCGCGCAATGTCTGCCGCGCCGTGATCGGCGCAGTCGGCGGCGCGCCGATTGTGCTCGACGGTGCAAAGATGACGCCGGACGCTGCCGGACAGGCCTTGATGCAAAGCGGTCTCGACGAGATCGGCCGCGCCATGCAGATCGCAGCCCTGCGCCGCGCCATGGAGATGGCGGCATGACGATCCGCTTCAACGTCAACAATGTTGCCGTGGATGCCGCGGTCGCGCCGCGCACCCATCTCGCCGACTTCCTGCGCGAAGATCTGCTGCTGACCGGCACGCATCTTGGTTGCGAACATGGCGTCTGCGGTGCCTGTACCATCCTGCTGGACGGCGAGCCGGTGCGCTCCTGCATCACGCTGGCCGCGACCTGCGAGGGACGCGATGTCACCAGCATCGAAGGACTTGAAGACGATCCGGTGATGACAGCCCTGCGTGCGGCCTTCACCGCCGAACACGCCTTGCAATGCGGCTATTGCACGCCGGGAATGCTGGTGACCGCCCGCGATATCGTGTTGCGTCTGCCCGACGCGGATGAAGATCGCATCCGGCTGGAACTGGCAGGCAATCTCTGCCGCTGCACCGGCTATAACGGCATCGTCCGCGCCATCCGGCATGTGTTGCAGCATCGGCCGGAGGTGGCGGCACCGTCGCGTCCCGCGGTGGTCGCGGGCACGTTCACGCAGTTTGCGCGCGACGAGACGGTGGCAACACCCGCTGCGGCGCAGGTTTCCGCCAAAGCCACCGGCGAAGGTCTGCATCAGACATTGAGCATTGCTGCCCCCGCCGAGCAGGTCTGGGCGGCCTTGCGCGATCCTTCGCTGATCGCAAGCTGCCTGCCGGGTGCGACCGTGACCGCACGCGATGGCGACACCATCAAAGGCGAGATGATTGTCGCGCTCGGTCCGATCCAGGCGAAATTCACCGGCGATGCCACGCTCACCTACGATGACACGACGCGCTCCGGCCGCGTCTCCGGATCGGGACGCGACAATGCCAGCGGCACGCGGCTGAATGCCGATGCCGCGTTTCGCCTGACGGAGACTGCTCCCGCCGCAAGCGAGATCGTCATCGACGTTACCTATGCCTTGAAAGGTCCGCTGGCGCAGTTCGGCCGCGGCCCGATCGTGCGCGTCTTTGCCGCCGAGCTCAGCGCCATGGTGGCGCGCAATCTGGAAGCGCGGCTGCGCGGCGAGACCAACGTCACCGGCACAACGATGCGAGCCGGCGGCCTGATGTGGCGTGTTGCTTGGCAATGGTTGCGCGACCTGTTACCTCGCTTCCATGTCCGATAGACGGATCGCAACGCCGCCGCAGTCAGCCTTCGACCTGGCGAGCCGCCCCGGATTTCTGATCCGGCGGCTGCACCAGATTCATGCGGCGTTGTTCATGGAGGAATGCGCCGCCTTCAACGTCACGCCGGTCCAGTACAGCCTGATGACGGCCATCGCCGAACAGCCGGGTCTTGAGCAGGCGCGGCTTGCGCATGAGATCGGCGTCGATCGCACCACGCTGGCCAATGTCGTGGCGCGGCTGGAAACGCGCGGGCTGTTGCGGCGCACCACCACCAAGACCGACCGGCGATTGAAGCGCGTCAATCTGACCGCACGCGGCAAGCGGCTGCTGGACCAGATGCAGGGTGCCGCCCAGCGCGCGCATACAAGGACGATCGAGGCCCTGCCACCGGCGGAACGCACAATGTTTCTGCATGCGCTCGCACGGCTGGTCGATTCCGGAAACGAATTCGGACGCGCGCCGCTCCGGCTGACCTGAGCGCTGCCGGCCTCCGATTCCGCCCGGTACTGCATTCTGCCCAGTTTGCCGACAATTGCACACTCCGCAATCAGAGCCTCTGCGGCTGCGACAATCCGTCAGCATACTGACGAGCGGAAACAGCAACGGAAACAGGGTTGTTTGCGCCGTTGAAGTGGCATGGGAGTTGCTAACCTCCAGCCCGATGAATGTGCACCAAAGTCCCGTCGGGACCCGCAATGGCATGACCCTTTCAGGCGCGGTCGCGATCGTGACCGGCGGCGCAGCCGGCATTGGACATGCCGTGGCGGCAGACCTCGCGTCCCGCGGCGCCGCCGTGGTGATCGCCGATCAGAGCAATGCGGGAGCCGGCGCGCAGGCGCTCGTCGACTGCGGCTATCGCGCCATCGGCGTTGAGGCAGACGTGTCAGTGGAAGACCAGGTCCGGGCCATGGTCTCCGCCGCCGAGAGCGCATTCGGCCGCGTCGACATTCTGGTCAACAACGCCGCCATTTTTTCCAGTCTCCGGCCGAAGCCGTTCGAGCAGATCGACAGTGTCGAGTTCCGCCGGGTCATGGACGTGAATGTGCTCGGCCTGTTTCTCTGCTGCAAGGCAGTCACGCCTGCCTTTGAAAGGCAGGGTGCGGGACGCATCGTCAACATCTCATCTGGCGTTGCCTTCAAGGGAAATCCGCTGATGGCACATTATGTCGCGAGCAAGGGGGCAGTGGTGTCACTGACTCGCGCGCTTGCCACCGAGCTCGGCCCCCGCGGGATTCTGGTCAACAGCGTCGCGCCGGGCTTTACGCTCAGCGACAATGTCGAGCGCAATGCCGAACTCGTGGCCGGCGCCAAGGAGCCGTCGCTGCGCGGCCGGGTGCTGGCGCGCTCGATGATGCCATCTGACATTGTCGGCGCGGTCGCATTCTTCGCCAGCGCCGACGCTGCGTTCATCACCGGCCAGACGCTGGTGGTCGATGGCGGCGCGTATTTCCACTGATACGGAGTAGCGGATGTCGATCACCATTCCCGTCATCGATCTTGAGCCGGCGCTGAAGGGCTCGCCGGCGGACAAGCGCGCGGTCGCAACCCAGATCGACCGCACCTGTACCGAGATCGGTTTCTTCACTATCAAGGCCCATGGCGTTCCGCTGGCGCTGATCGACAGCCTGCGCGACAAAGCCAACACCTTCTTCGCGCAGCCGCTCAACGAAAAGCTCAAGGCCGCGCATCCCGACGGCAAGACCCCGCGCGGCTATCGTGCGCTCGGTATCGAAGCGCTATCGGCCGGCAATGCGATCGAGACGCCGGCCGACCTGAAGGAATACTACCATCTCGGCCGCGAGCGCTGGCCGGACGAGCCCTATTACACGCAGGGCCAAGGGCCGCGTTACTTCATCCCGAATCTGTGGCCGCACCACCCTGCCGGCTTCGGCGAAGCCGCGGAGAAATACTATCTGGCGCTGGAAGCGCTCTCTGAACGGATGATGGAACTGACTGCGCTGGCGCTGGATCTGCCTGAGCATTTTTTCCAGAACAAGATCGACAAGCACATCACTGCGATCCGCCTCAATTATTATCCCGAGCAGACCACGGCGCCGAAGCCGGGCCAGCTTCGTGCCGGCGATCATACCGATTACGGCCTGCTGACAATTCTGAACGGCGAGAATGTGCCTGGCGGACTGCAGGTCCAGACTCGCGGCGGCGAATGGGTCGATGTCGAGACCGATCAGGATACGTTTGTCGTCAATATCGGCGATCTGCTGATGCGCTGGACCAACGACCGCTGGGTGTCGAACGTGCATCGCGTCGTCAATCCGCCGGACAGCGTTGCCGCGCGCAGCAAGCGTCTGTCGATCGCGTTCTTCCACCACCCCAACTACGACGCGCTGATCGAGTGCATCGCGCCGCCCGGCAAGGCGAAATACCCGCCGGTTCTTTCCGGCGAGTATCGTGATCTGAAGTACCAGCAGACCCGGCTGAAATCAGCCTGACCTGAACACAAGGAGTAGACGCATGCAGAAGACAAGGTGGGCGGCAACGGCATCGGCCACGGTCCTGGCCGCGGTTGTGGCCACGTTTGGCGCAGCGCAGGCGCAGGAGACAATCAAGATCGGCATGACGCAGCCTCTGACCGGAGCTGTCGCGGCCTCGGGCAATTATGTCGCCAACGGCGCCAAGATCGCGGTTGACGTCATCAACGCGAAGGGCGGCGTTCTGGGCAAGAAGCTCGAACTGATCCTGGAAGACAACAAGTCGAATCCGAAGGAAGCGGTCAACGCGGTCGAGAAGCTGATCCTGCGCGACAAGGTACCGTTGCTGATCGGCGCATGGAGTTCGACCTACACACTCGCGATCATGCCGAAGCTGATCGAATACAAGGTGCCGCTGATCGTGGAGACATCGTCCTCCGGAAAAATCACCACCTCCGGCAATCCGTGGGTGTTCCGCATCAGTCCGACCTCGGAAATGGAAGCCAAGGCCTTTCTCGCCAAGCTCGACAGTTTCCAGCCGGCTATCAAGAAGATCGATTTTCTCTCGGTCAACAATGACTGGGGCCGCGGCGCGGCGGAAGAATTCAGCAAATATCTGAAGTCGAAGGGCGTCGAGGTTGGCTCCATCCAGTACATGACGCCGGACGCCACCGACCTGTCGGCTCAGCTGACTGCACTCAAGCAGTCCGGCGGCGACACTCTGTTTCTGACCACCGGCGTTGAGCAGATGACGCTGGCGCTGAAACAGGCCAACGAACTGAAGCTGTCCCACCGCATCATCAGCACCGGCGGCTCCTTCCCGGATCAGCTAATCGCGCAGCCCGGCCCGAAAAACATGGAGAGCTTCCACATCCTGTTCTTCTCGCCGTGGTATCCGGAAAAGGCCAAGTATCCTGAGATCGCCAAGGTCTATGTGGATGAATGGACCAAGCGCAAATACGACTTCCCCGGCCTGACCGAGGGCTTCCGCGGCTATGACGCCGTACTGACCGCCGTCGAGGCGATCAAGATCGCCGGCAAGGCGGACTCGGAGGCGTTGCGCGAAGCGCTGTGGAAGACCAAGCTGCCGGCGGTGAACGGCGACATCGCCTTCGCCAAGCAGGGCCCGGCCGGCCAGGAAAGCGGTCAGAACGCGCCCAACATCTATGTCGTACGGCTCAACGAGGGCAAGGTGACGATGCCGCTGCCCTGATAGCACGAACGGCATCCGCTCGTTTTGAATGAAGCCAGCAAGCCGTCCGGGCGTTATGGGCCCGGACGGAGCTCAAGAAATCTGAAACTTCGCCGCACGGGACGGGACGCGTGGATCAATTCCTCCAGCATGTCATGAACGCCGTCATGCTCGGCAGCACCTACGCGCTGCTGGGCATCGGACTGACGCTGATCTTCGGCATCATGCGCATTGTGAATTTCACGCACGGCGAGTTCTACGCGCTCGGCGCGTATATGGCCTATCTGTTTGTGGTCCAACTCGGAGTCAATTTCTTCGTATCCATTCTGCTTGCGACAGCGGTTGGAATCATTGTCGGCGCCGCGCTGGAATTCTTCATCCTGCGCCGGCTGAAAACCACCGACATCGACTCGGTCATGCTGCTGATGATCGGCCTCTGGATCGCCATGCAGAATACCGAACAGTTGATCTGGGGCGGGGTGGCCAAGCTGATTCCCTCGCCATTCTCGCAACAACCGTTGGTGTTCGGCCCGGTCTCGGTATCCCCGCTGAAGATCTTCGTCCTGATCACCGCGCTGTTTCTGCTGATTGCCTTTCACTTCCTGATCAATCACACCCGCCTCGGCCTCGCCATGCGCTCGACCTTCCAGGACCGCGATGTCGCGGCGCTGATGGGCGTCAATGTCGGCACGATATACCTGACGACCTTCGCACTCGGCTCCGGCCTTGCGGCGGTCGCCGGCGCCCTGCTGGGTCCGATCTTTCTGGTCAATCCGACCATGGGCGACCTTGCGAGCTTGAAGGCATTTGCGATCGTCATCCTGGGCGGGCTCGGCAGCACGGTTGGCGCGACCATTGGCGGCTTCGCCCTGGCGCTGGTCGAGGAGTTCGGCGCCGGCTATCTGTCCGCCGATTTTCGCGACGCCTACAGCTTCCTGGTGATCGTCGCGGTCCTGATCCTGAGACCGCAGGGTCTGTTCGTCATGAAGGAGCGGGTGGGATGACCCGGCTCATCTTCGGCCTTCTCGTCGTTCTGGTTTTCGCCACGCTGCCATTCTGGATGAGCGATCCCTATATTCTGGGATTGCTGATCCTCACCGGTATTTTCATCATCGCGGCGATCAGCCTCAACCTCCTGCTCGGCTATACCGGGCAACTCAGCCTCGGTCACGTCGCCTTCTTTGGCATCGGCGCCTATACCAGCGCCTTGCTGTCGCGCGGCTTCGACGTCGATCTCGGCTTCGGCATCATGCTCGATGTCGCCGCGAAGCCGGTCTGGCTGTCGTTCCTGGCAGGCATCGTGATGGCCGCCTTGTTCGGATGGCTGGTGGGGCGCCTCGCGTTCCGCGTGCGCGGCGCCTATTTCGTCATTCTCACGATCAGCTTTGCGCAGGTGATGCGGCTGATCGCGCTGAACTGGGTCGATCTCACCGAAGGCCCGATGGCGATCAACAACATTCCGTCTTTCACGCTCTGGCTGCCGGGGCTTGGCGTCACCACCCTGACCACCAAGGCGCAGAATTACTGGCTGGTGCTGGCTGTGGCCGTGGTCGCCTTCATCCTGGTCGCGCACATCGTCAACTCGCGCTTCGGCCGCGCGCTGATCGCGTTACGCGAGAATGAGGGGCTTGCGCGCTCGGTCGGCATTCCGGTGACACACTATCTGGTGCTGGCGACGATTGTCTCCGCGGGAATCGCCGGTGCCTCGGGCGGCCTTTACACGCATTATGTCCGCATCGTCGATCCTGACGTGTTCATGTTCATCTATACCGTCACTATGATCATCATGGTGGTGACCGGCGGTAAAGGGACTCTCACCGGCCCGATCGTTGGCGGCCTCATCTTCGGGCTGATGCCGGAATTGTTGCGCGACTATGCCGGCCCGGAGGTGCAGTGGATCATCTATGGCGTGGCCATCGTGCTGATCGTGTTTTTCCTGCCGCTGGGCATTGTCCCCACCGTGGCAAAGCTCTGGCAACGTCTCGCCGCCCTTTGCAGCCGTCATGTCCCTGAACGCCTGCGGACGCGAGTATCATGACGATCGCCGCGGATTCCGTCATCGAACCTGAAGACACCATCGCCGTGGCTGCGCCCGACAGCGATCGGATTTCGCTCGCGGTCGAGGACCTCGCAGTTCGCATCGGCGGACTGGTAATTTTGGAACGGATGAACCTGTCGGTGCCCAAGGGCAAGATTGTCAGCCTCATCGGCCCCAACGGCGCCGGCAAAACGACAGCCTTTAACATTATCACCGGCTATATGAAGCCGAGCGCGGGTACGGTCCGGTTCGAAGGGCGCTCGCTTCTCGAGATGACGCCGGACGCGATTGCGGCACTTGGTCTGGTCCGCACATTTCAGCGAACCAGTATTTTTGCGGGTTGCAGCGTCAGCGACAATATCCTGACCGCCATGCATCTGCGCGGTCGCGTCGGCCTGTTTGGAGCAATTTTTCGCACGCCCGCGATGCTGCGGGAGGAAGCGAACCTGCGCGCTCAGGTCGACGACATCCTGTGTTTTGTCGGCCTGCAGGGACGCGCCGACGAGAACGCCGGTAGCCTCGCCTATGGCGAGCAGCGGCTTCTTGGACTCGCAATCGCGCTTGCGGCGCGGCCGAAGCTGCTGCTGCTGGATGAGCCTGCAGCCGGTCTCAATCCGTCCGAAACCGAGCGCTTCAAGGAGCTAGTCCGCCGTATTCGCGACGATGGCGTGACCGTGCTTCTGGTCGAGCACGACATGCACATGGTCATGAGCATATCCGATACGGTATTTGTCCTCAATCAGGGCCGCATCATCGCATCCGGGCCGCCGGTCAGTATTCAGAACAATCCGGATGTCATCACGGCGTATCTCGGAACAGGATTGAAGAAGCGTGCTAAAGCTTGAGCAAGTCACCGTCTGCTACGGCGCCGTAACGGCGCTGCGCGACGTCTCGATCGCGGTCGAGGAAGGCGAACTGGTGACGCTGATCGGCGCCAACGGCGCCGGCAAGACCACCACCCTGAAAGCAATCAGCGGGATGCTGCCGCTCGCAGGCGGAACGATTACATTCGAAGGCCGCAAGATCGATGGCGCCAGTCCACGCCAGATTCTGGCGCTCGGCATCGCGCATTGTCCGGAGGGCCGGCGGGTCTTCCCGCAACTGACCGTGCGAGAGAATCTGGAGATGGGAGCCTTTCTGAGATTCGATCACGCCGCGGTCAAATCCGATATGGAGCGAATCTTCGTCCGGCTTCCGCGATTGCGCGAGCGCGTGGCACAGGTGGCCGGCACGTTGTCTGGCGGTGAGCAGCAGATGCTCGCCATCGCGCGATCGTTGATGTCGCGTCCGCGCATGATCCTGTTGGATGAGCCCTCGCTCGGTCTGGCACCCAATATTACTGAAATCATATTCGAGATTATCGACGATATCCGCCGGGATGGCGCGACCGTGTTGATGGTCGAGCAGAATGCTCTTGCCGCACTCGATATGTGCGATCGCTCCTATCTTCTGGAGACCGGCCGCGTCGTGCAATTCGGCACCGGCGAGCAGATGCTGGGTGACGCTCATGTGCGTCGTGCCTATTTGGGCGGCTGAAGGCCATCCGCACCGGCATGTCAGCGCACTGGGTTCATGCCTGCAGGCTCGATGCATTCAAAAGGCGGCAGATTGTTACGGTGACGCTGGACGGACGGCAGTTCGTTCTCATCCTGGAAGCGGGCCGATTTTATGCAGCAGAGCGCGCCTGCCCCCACGAGGGAGCCGATCTGGCGCAAGGTCGCTGTTCGCAAGCGAGGCTGTTTTGTCCACGTCATGCCGCGTCGTTTGACCTGAGAGACGGCTCGGTGTCGCCGGGATGGTCGTTTCCGGCGCTTCAGGTTTATCCGGTTCGTGTGATCGGAGCCGAGCTCTGGATCGATCTGAACCGCTTAGACGATCGCCCTGAATAGGCGAAAGCCGCGGCGACCTCGCGGCTGCGCTCAGGGCCGCACCCCCGGACTTTCCATCGTCATGCCGCGCGCCCGCCACATCAGGAACAGCTCAAGCTCGACATATTCGATCGCGCCGAGCGCGTAAGGCTCCGCCCGCACACCGGTCATGCAATTGCGCAGCCGCCGCTGCAGCGAACCGAGGCTCTGCCATTCCAGCCGGTAGATCGGATAGCCGGTCGGATGCGCCTGCGGGATCAGAGTGCCCGCAAGACTCTTGCCCCAGTTGTCGTCATGGCATTGCGCGCAGGACAGGTTCAATTGCCCGATCCGTTGATCGAACAGCGCGCGTCCTCGCTCGCGGAAGGGCGCGATCCGCGCGTCTTGCGACGGTGCGACTGGCTCGCCGCGCGACTGTAACGCGACATACGCGGTCAGTGCGAGCAGTTCGGCGCTCTCGTAGCGGAACGGTGCCGCCTTCTGATCGCGCTCTCGCGACAGGTTGATGCGCTGCTCGATATTGACGGGACGTCCCGTCGTCTCGTCGAAGGCCGGATAGCGCGCGGCGACGCCCTTCATGCTGACCTTCGCATCGCCATGACAATCGGCGCAGGACTTGCCCGATGCCCCCGCCTTGGCGTTCCACAATGCCTCGCCGTCGAGTACCGACAGCATGGCCGGGTTGGACGTATCGTCGTCCTGCATCGCCTTGGTTTCGCGGCTCATATCGTCATAGCTGGAACGGCGCTCATCCAGCGGGATTTCCGCGCGTGCGGGCACAAAAGCGGTCGCGGTAAGGCCCAGCAGCGCGGCGGCGAGCACAGTGATGCGTAAGGCCCCAGCCACCTTCACTCAACAGTGATCTTCGCGGACGCTTCCGCCTCGAAGCCGTTATCGCCGGTCCACTTGAAGGCGATGGTGCCGCTCTCGGTCGCCACCGTATGGAATGTGACAAACGGGTTAGCCGCAATGGCCGGATGCAGCGTGGCGTTGAAAATCTCCGCGCCGTTATAGGTGCAGACCATCGACGTGATGATATTGCGCGGAATCGGCTTGCCGGTATTGTCGATCCGGAAGCCGTTTTCCATCGCGTGCGAAATCAGCGTCCGGATCAGGATCGTGTCGCCGCGCTTGGCCTTGGGCGGCACATTGATGAGAGTGCGTGCGGGAGCAGCCATCAGATGGGATCCTCCAGACAGGCGCTGAGTGTGAGAATGACATCAGCCTTGTCGGACCAGAACGATCCGTCCGACATCTGACAGATTGCCATGACCTGCTGCGTGTCGGCGAGCCGGATGCGAGTCGCGACCTCAGCCTTGCCGGCGCGGGCGCCGAGCCGGACGCCGATCACGTTCGGCAGCGGATTCTTTTCGGTGAAGACATGAATCGCCGTGACGTGATCCTGTTCCGTCATCGGACTGTCGACCGACACCGTGACCGCGACCGCGTTGCCGTTCTCAACCAGCGGCGGGATGCCGAGCTTCACCTTCCCCGGCGTCACCGGCCTTCCGCCGGTGACCTGGGTTATTGCGGCAGCCATGGTGTCCGGTGTTGCACCGGCGGGCCGGATGACCAGCAATGCGCCCGCCCCAGCAAGAAACAGCCGCCGCGTCGGGGCTTGAATTTGCGATCTCTGCTCCATCGGCTAGTCCCTTAATGTCATGAGAAAGGACACCACATCCTCAATCTCCTCGGCGGACAGGATCGGTTTGCCGCGGAGGTTTCGAGCAACGCGATTTAAGCCCTCGATACGATAGAACGACGGCATGATCGTAGCCTCATTGAGGCGCGTGGCATCGACCATGCGAAGACGCAACTCTCCCTCCGTCCAGCGCGAGGCCGTTCCCGTCAGATCAGGCGACAGATTGCCCTGAAAACGCTGATCGGGAAACGGTCCCGCATGACAGAGCAGGCAGGTGGTCTCGCGCTTGACCACCAGCGCGCGGCCGTTCACCGGATCGCCCGGCTTGCCCGTCAGTGATTTCGGTATCGCATCGCCGATCACGTCGTAGGAAACGAGCTGTTCCTGAGCAGACGCGGATGCGCAACTCGCTGCAAGCACCACAAGTACAGAAAGACCCCGCCCCATCATCCAAAGGTCTCACTGGTGATGCGATGGAACCAGTTGTCTGCTTCCCTGGCCTCTTCGGCGCGCTCAGCGCGGGGCGCACCGGCGGCGCTGACGATCGCGGGCTCGGCCTCAACATATTGACCGGCGGCAGGGCGATAGGTCCCGCGCTGAGAAATGGCGTAGTCCGGAGCAATCATGCTGAAGCAAGAGCTCTTCAGGATCGGCGTTGCCGGCTGCCGATCCGCAAGCAAGACAGCGATAGCCGCCGCACAGATCGCTCCCTGCGATTGTGCGGCCGATGCCGAGCGCGGCATCGCTCCTGCGATCGCCGCGTCCCCGATCACATGGACGTTGTTATGCAGCTTCGACTCGAAGGTCAAAGGATCGACCGGACACCAGCCGGTGCGATCAGCCACACCAGCGAGTTCCGCCGCTTTCCCCGCCGTCTGCGGCGGGATGACGTTCACGACACCGCCGGTGAATTTGTCGAAGTCCGTCATCACCGTCATGGTGGCAACATCCACCGCTTTCGGCGCACCGCCATCCGACAAACCGACCCACTCGATCAGGCCGGGATAGAGGTCCTTCCATGCAGCCTCGAACAGCTTCTGCATGGTGAAGTTGTCCTTCGCGTCCAAAACGATGACCTTCGATCGCGGCTTTGCGGTCTTCAGGTAATGGGCGATCAGGCTGGCGCGCTCGTAGGGCGCCGGCGGACAGCGCGCCGGGTTGACCGGCACGGTGATGATGACCGCCTTGCCGTCGTCCAGCGCCTCAAGCTGAAGGCGCAGCGCCTCGATCTCGCCACCGCTCGTAAAAGCCGGCGGCATCTTCGCCATCGCGGCCCGGTCATACCCTTCGAGCGCATCGTCCTGAAATGCGATGCCCGGCGAAACCACGAGGCGGTCGAACGGCAGCGTCCGGCCGTCGGCGAGCGCCACGATTCGTTTGACGTGGTCGACCCCCATCATCGGCGAGAGCATGACATCGATACCGAGCGCCTTGACGCCATCATATCCGAATTGCTGGCTGCTGACGGTTGTCAGCCCGCCGAGCACCGCATTGCTGTGCGGCGGCGCGGTGTAGACCGGATTGGTCTCGACCAACGTCACGGCCACCTTCGGGCTGACCTTGCGCAAGGCCCGGGCACAATTGGTGCCGCCAAAACCGCCACCTACGATCACGACGCGCGCTCTGCCTTGCGCGATCGAGGGTTTGGAAAACGCCGCAGCCGCGGCGCTAGCCGCGGCTGCCTTGATCAAGCCTCTGCGGTCGACGTGAATCACGCGATCTGCAGATTATGGTTCTTCAGCGGGAACGACCGATAGCGATTGCCCGTCGCCGCGAAGATCGCGTTCAGCACCGCCGGCGCAGCCACGAAGATCGTGGGCTCGCCGACGCCACCCCAGAAATCGTTGGTCGGGATGATGATGGATTCGACATGCGGCATCTCGGCCATCCGGATCGAGCCATAGGTATCGAAATTGGTCTCGACGACGGCGCCATCCTTGATGGTGATGCCGCCATGGAACAGAGCCGATAATCCGTACACGAACGAGCCGGCAATCTGCCGCTCAATCTGCGCCGGATTGACCGCGTGACCGGGATTGGTCGCCGCGACGATCCGATGCATCTTGATGTTGTTGTCCTTCACCGACACTTCGGCCGCGGCGGCAACATAGCTGCCATAGCCCATGTGCTGGCAGAGACCGCGAAAGATGCCCGCCGGCGCCGGCTTGTCCCAGCCGACCCGTTCGGCCACCGCATTCAGAACCGCCAGATGCTTCGGATGCTTGCTCATCATCTTGCGGCGGAATGCGAGCGGGTCCTGCCCGGCCGCGTGCGCCAACTCATCGATGAAGCATTCGAGATAGATCGCATTCTGGTTGTTGTTCACGCCGCGCCAGAACCACGGCGGGACGTGCGGGTTGCGCATCGAATAATCGATCAGCACGTTCGGGATGTCGTAACCGAACTGGCCTTCCGCGCCGCCGGCATTGAGCCCCTGGAACGCGATCGGATCAGACCCGCCCTGCATCGCTTCCGGACGCGCATAAGCTAGGATCGACTGGCCGGAGAGCCGCATATGCAGGCCGACCAGATTGTTGTCCTTGTCGAGCGCGCCGGTCAGCTTGCACTGCGTCACCGGGTGATACACACCGTTGGTCATGTCCTCTTCGCGGGACTTGATCATCTTGATCGGCACGCCCGGCATCTGCTTGGCGATGTTGATCGCCTCGGTCACGTATTCGCTGCGCGTGCGCCGGCCGAAGCCGGTGCCGAGCATCAGCCGATGGACCACGCACTTGTCGGCCGGCAGCCCGGATGCTGCGATGGTGGCCGCCAGCGCCGCTTCGCCGTTCTGCGACGAGGTCCAGACCTCGCACTTGTCCGGCGTATAAAGCACCGTGGCATTCATCGGCTCGAGGCAGACGTGATTCTGGTACGGATAGGAATAGACCGCCTCGATCTTTTTCGCGGCACCGCCGAGCGCGGCTTGAACGTCACCGGATTTGTTGCCGACAAATTTCGTATCTGCGGTCAGCCCCTCTTCCAGCCACTTGGCGATCGATTCCGATGACACCTTGGCATTCGGGCCTTTGTCCCATTCGATCGGTAGCGCCTCGAGCGCGGTCTTGGCCTGCCACCAGGTATCGGCGACCACGGCGACCGCCTTGTCGTCGACCTGAACGACCTTCTTGACGCCCTTCATGCCCGCGACTTTGGAGGCGTCGAAGCTCTTCACCTTGCCGCCGAACACCGGACAATCCTTGATCGCCGCGTTCAGCATCCCCGGCATGGTGAAGTCGATCGAATAAACCATCTTGCCGACAACCTTGTCGGGGGTATCGAGCCGCTTGAGCGGCTTGCCAGCGATCTTCCAATCCTTCGGATCCTTCAGCGCTGGCTTTTCCGGCACCGGCAGCTTGGCCGCGGCCTCGACCAGTTTGCCGTAGCTGAGCTTCCGACCCGACGGACCATGCGTCACGACCGAGTTGGCCGCGCTGCATTCCGCAACCGGCACCTTCCACTCATTGGCCGCCGCCTGCACCAGCATCATGCGGGCGGCCGCACCGCCTTCACGTACATATTGATGCGACTCGCGGATCGCGCGGCTGCCGCTGGAGTTGAAATTGCCCCACGCCCGCTTGCGCTTCACATTATCCATCGGCGTCGGATATTCGGTCGTGACCTTCGACCAGTCGGCATCCAGCTCCTCGGCGATCAATTGCGCCAATCCGGTCTGCGAGCCCTGCCCCATTTCGGCGCGCACGACGCGGATCGCGACAGTGTCGTCGGGCTTGATCGCAACCCAGATGCCGAGTTCGTTCGGCGTCAGATTTTCGCCGAAGCCCTGAGCCGGTCCGGCCTGGGCCAGCGCGGCACGGCCGAACGGCAGATCAAAGCCAAGCGCCATGCCGCCGGCCGCGGCGGTGCCGATGACGAAGGCGCGGCGATTCATTTTCGGGACCATGTTCATGCGGACCTCCCTCATGCCTTCGCCGCGGCGTGGATCGCCGCACGGATCTGCTGGAAGGTTCCGCACCGGCAGATATTGGTCATCTCGCGGTCGATATCTTCGTCGGTCGGCTTCGGATTGTTCTTGAGGAGTTCCACCGCGGCCATGATCTGACCGGACTGGCAATAGCCGCATTGCGGCACGTCGTGGTCGATCCAGGCCTGCTGCACCTTGTGCAGCGCATCATTCTTGGCGAGGCCTTCGATCGTGGTGATGGACTTGCCTTCGGCATCTCCAACCTGAAGGCTGCAGGACCGAACGGCGCCCATGCCCTCGATTTGAACCGTGCATGCGCCGCATTGTGCGATGCCGCATCCGTATTTCGTGCCGTTCAGCCCCACATTTTCGCGGATGACCCATAATAGCGGGGTCGTGGGATCGACGTCGATATTATGCGTCTGCCCATTGATGGTCAGTCGAGGCATCAACTCCTCCAATTTTTATATCGCGCGGCTTACGGACACGCTGTGGGGAGTATAGCCAGTTTTGACTCGATCAAAAGAGTGATGAGCAGAGATAGAAAGTTTTTGATCGCAAGGAATAATCGAGAAATAGTCAAACTGGGTCGCATCGGCTTTTTCTCGCCGCGATGTGAATTGCGCAGCAACCCTTTCACCTATTCGCGCTGGCGTCCGGCAGGGCAGCTCCTGGCGAGAAATTCACCGTCCCATTGTAGCCACAAATGCTGCAATACGGCCGAGGTTCTGCTAACCAGCGGACGATGCATCTCGCAGTCATTGGAAACGGTATTGTCGGTACCGCGTGCGGCGCATTCTTGCAGCGCGACGGTCACCGGATCACCTTCATCGATCCGAAAGAGCCGGGCGAAGCCACCTCGTTCGGCAATGCCGGCTCGCTGTCGCCCTCCGCCTGTCTTCCGGTCGGCATGCCAGGCATGTGGAAGAAGGTGCCCGGCTGGCTGCTCGATCCGCTCGGGCCGCTCACCATAAAATGGTCTTACGCACCCGTCGTTGCACCGTGGCTCATGCGCTTCATGCGCCATACCAGCCCCGCGGAGGTGACGCGGATCGCGACCGCATTACGCGGTCTGCTGGCGCCGATATTCGAATGCTACAAACCGCTGTTGCAACGTGCGAACGCCACCGGGCTGGTGCGCCATACCGGCTGTCTTTACGTCTATTCGAGCAAGGATATCGCGCGCCAGTGGCAATGGGGCATGGACCTTCGCCGAAAACTCGGTGTCGAATTGCGCGATGTCGGTCAGGACGAACTGGAAGAGCTGGAACCGGACCTGAAGGGGCGCTTCCGCTTCGGTATCCTGGCGCCGCAGAATGGTTCGACCCTCGATCCGGAAGCACTGACCAAGGCGTTGTTTGCGCAATGCGTGAAGGACGGCGCGAACGTCAGGCGCCAGCGTGTCACGAAACTGCAGCGCAGCCGCGACCGCCTCACCGGCATCACCCTTGAAAACGGCGAAATGGTAGATTGCGACGGCGTGGTGGTCGCAGGCGGCGCCTGGTCGCGCACGCTCGCGGCGCAGCTTGGCGCGCACATTCCGCTGGAAACCCAGCGTGGCTATCATGTCACCGTGCGCAGCAACAATCTGAAGCTTCGGCACACCGTCATGGCGGTCGAGCACAACATGATGGTCAACCCGATGCGGATGGGACTGCGGCTGGCGGGCTCGGTTGAATTTGCCGGGCTGAAGGCGCCGCCGAATTACGCGCGCGCGGACGCCTTGCTCGAAAGAGGCCGCGAGATGTTTCCGCATCTCGACACGAGCGAAACCAGCCAGTGGATGGGCCACCGTCCCTGCCTCCCGGACAGCCTGCCGGTGATCGACCGCGCTCCCGGGCTGCAGAATGCGTGGTTGGCTTTCGGACATGGCCATATCGGCATGTGCGGCGCGCCGACCACCGGCCGTGAGATTGCCAATCTTGTCGCCGGCCGGACACCCGAAATCGACCTGAAGCCGTTCGCTGCGGCCCGCTTTGGCTCTGCGCAGTAATGCAGCGAGTGCCCCATCCCTCGATGCCGCATGCGGACGATGTCTCACCCGGCGAGGCGTCCACAGGATGGGATATCGCGATCGATGTCGGCGGCACCTTCGTCGATCTTGTCGCGCTTCCGCCAGCGGGCGACCGCTGGCGTACCGGCAAGCATTTGAGAAGCGGCTCCAATACCGCTGACGCCATTTCGGACGCGCTGTTGGATTTCCTTCTCAAAGAAGGGATCGACCGCAGCCAGGTTACGCGTCTGCGTCATGGCACCACGATTGCGACCAACGCGCTGCTCGAATTGCGCGAGCCACCGGTCGCGCTGATCACGACCTCCGGCTTCGCCGACGTATTGACGTTAGGACGGCAGAACCGGCGCGATCTTCGACAATCGCGTCCGCAGCCGCCGGTCCCGCCACATATCTGCCCGGACAACTTCCGCTTTGAACTGCCCGAGCGTGTCGATGCCCATGGCAACGTCGTGACCCCGCTCGATCCGGTCGCACTTGAGAACACGCTCGACCGGATCGCCGCAATCCACGGTCCACATCAAGCGCCACCGGCCGTCGCGGTGTGTCTCCTGTTCGCGCCGCTCAATCCAGTGCATGAATGCGCCGTCGCATCGGCGCTTCGCGCGCGCTGGCCGGAGCTTCACATCTCGCTGTCGCATCAGATCGATCCCCGGCTGCGTGAATTCGAGCGCACACTCGCGACCGTCCTCGACGCCTTCATCCGCCCCACGGTATCGGATTATCTCGGACGCCTTGAGCAATCGCTCCGATTGCAGAGCCTGCCGCCTCCCTGGATCATGCGATCGGTGGGCGGTCTGGCACCCTCGCCGATATCCGCGAACGCACCGCTGACGCTAGCGCTGTCAGGCCCGGCTGCCGCCGCAATCGCCGTTCGGGATGCAACGGCGCGACACGTTGGCGCCGCTGCGACCGCCATCGGAATCGATATCGGCGGCACCAGCACCGATATCTGCCTCGTTGCGGATGGCATGGTGCTGACGTCCAACGCGGTGACGCTTGGCGAACTCGATATCCGCGTCCCCTCCGCCGATATCGCTTCGGTGGCGATCGGCGGCGGCTCCATCCTCAGCATGATCGGCGGATTCCTGCGTGTCGGTCCACATTCGGCTGGGAGCAATCCCGGGGCCGCCTGTTTCGGTCGCGGCGGCACGTTACCCACACTGACCGACGCCGCCTTGCTAGCGGGCCTCCTGCTGGATCAGTTCGGCGACGATCTCGCGCTCGATCGCAGCGCGGCGACGCGCGCGTTGATGTCCGGCCTTGCGATTGACGAGGGCGACGTCCCGGCGGCGGCTTTCGGAGCGGTGAAGGTGGCCGAAGCCGCTATCGCGGAAGCGGTCCGCCGCAAGGCCTTCTCGCGCGGTATCGATCCGCGACACGCGGTACTGATCGCGGCCGGAGGCGGCGGCGCGCTTCACGCAGCCGAAATCGCCGACCGTATCGGATGCCGCAAAGTGATCGTGCCGCCCGCAGCCGGCGTTCTGGCAGCAATTGGTCTCACCCAGATCGGCTTCTGCGAGCAGAGCGAGCGGCCGGTGGAACTGCCGCTCTCGCAGGAAGCGATCGGCATCCTAGCAAAGCTTGCAGCGGAGGATGGCGAACGGTTGCGCACGACCGTGACGGCATGGTCGGGCAGCGGGAGTGACGTCAATGTCCGTCATGAACTCGATATCAGTTATCAGGGACAGGGCCATTCACTTTCTGTCGCCTTCAGTCCCGAAACAGACGATGTAGCGGCGCTTGCCGCCCGATTCGACATTCTGCACGAGCGCATGCGCGGTCATGCTTTCGAGACCAGGCGGCGCATCGTCGCGCTGCGCAGCATCGCAACGTCTGACGTCAACGCCACGGACGCAATTCGGCCCTGCACCAGACGTGCAGCCACCGCGGGCGCTCCGATGCAAGACCGCATTGTTGCGACCGATCCGCCGACGCAATGCCCGGTCTTCGCACGCGAATCTTTGTCGGTGAGCGCACAACTCGCCGGCCCGGCCCTGATCGATGCGACCGACACCACCATCTGGCTGCCGCCGGCCTGGCGCTGCGACGTTGCGCCGGACGAAACGTTGATCCTCACGGCGATGGACCAACCATGACGACCACGCGTGAAGCAGTGCGGCAGGCGGCCGCGCATGAAATCTTTCGGATCGCTCTGGAGGGACTGGCCGACCGCATGCAGGATTCGCTGCTGCGCGCGGCGTGCTCGGTGGTGGCACGCGAGGGCATGGACTGCGCGGCGGCCTTGTTCCTGCCCGACGGTCGCGTACTGGCGCAGGCGAGTTCGCTGCCCTTACTGCTGGGCGGCATGATCCCGGCCGTCCGCGGAATCCTCGATCGATTTCCCGCGGACGCCATGCAGGACGGCGACGGCTTCCTGCAGAACGATCCGTGGTCGGGCGGCACCCATCTTCCCGACATCATTGTGGTGCGTCCGGTGGGGGAGACGACGGTCGCGTTGGCAGTGACAATCCTGCATCATCAGGATGTCGGCGGGCTGGCGGCAGGCTCGGTCCCCCCCGATGCCCGCGAAATCTTCCAGGAAGGGCTGCGGATCCCGCCGGTGCAGTGGCGGCGCGCCGGCGTGGAGGAGGCAGGAATCGCTGCCATCCTCACTGCCAACAGCCGCGCCCCCGATCTCCTGAATGGCGACCTCGGCGCGCAATGGGCCGCGGTCTCGCTGGGCGCGCGCGAACTCGGCGCCATGGTCGACTCCATGGGCGCGGCCGCCTTTGCGGACGCCTGCGACGCGCTGATCGACCATGCCCGCCGGATGACCGAAGCCGCGCTCGCCCGCCTGCCCGACGGCGTCGCCATCGCCGAGGATGCGCTCGACGGCGACGGCCTGAGCGACGCCCCCGTCCCGCTGCGGGTGACGCTGCGCAAGACCGGCGGCGCCCGGAAACCCCATCTGGAGATCGATTTCGAGGGCTCATCGCCGCAGACCCAAGGCCCGGTCAATGCCGCACCCTCCGGCCTGCTGGCCGCAAGCTTCGCGGTGCTGCGCCATCTTGCGCCCGAAGCGCCGGCCAATCACGGCATGCTCGCCCCGATCACGCTGAAACTGCCCGACGGCAGCGTGGTCAATCCGCGCTTCCCCGCCGCCGTCAATGCACGCACCGCGACTGTGAAACTCGCCTGCAACGCCATGCTGGCCGCCTTATCGCAACTCGGCGAACCCGACGACGCCGTGGCCTCCAATGGCGGGGTGGCGGTGGTGCTCTCGGCTGGCGGCCAGGACAATGCCGGCCGCAACTGGTTCTTCACCGAAATCATCGCCAGCGGCTCCGGCGGCGGACCGGCGGGACCGGGCGTGCCGGGAATCTCCACCGATGTCAGCAATGCCCGCAATGTGCCGGTCGAGATGCTGGAAATCGCCGCGCCGATCCGGGTCGAGACCACGATGCGCCGGCGCGGCTCTGGCGGCGCCGGTCTGCATCCCGGTGGCGATGGCGTGCGCCGCGCCTACCGTCTGCTGGAAGGCTCTGCCACCGTGTCCTATCGCGGCGAGCGGCATACCCGCGGCGCGCCCGGCGCGCAGGGCGGCGGCGACGGCGCGCCGTCCGCAGCCTTCATCGAACGTCATGACGGCAGTATCGAAACACTTGCCTCCAAGGCGCGCTTTGTCTGGAATGCCGGCGACCGGCTGATCATCGAAACGGCGGGTGGTGGCGGCTGGCGCGCGCTCGCATCGCCACCCTCTGTCATCCCGAACCAGGAGTAAGACATGCTGACCCGTCGCGACACTTTGACAGCCGGACTGATCGGCCTCGCGCTTGCGATCGCCGGACCCGCGCAGGCGCAATCCTGGCCGTCGCAGAATATCAGGCTGGTGGTGCCGTTCCCGCCCGGCGGCAGCACCGACGTGCTGGCGCGCCGGCTTGCCGAAGGCCTGCGCGAACGTCTCGGCCAGACCGTGATTGTGGAGAATCGCGGTGGCGCCGGCGGCACCATCGGATCGGAATTCGTCGCGAAATCGGCGCCCGACGGCTACACGCTGCTGATGGGCGTCACCGGATCGCATGGCGTCGCGCCCAGCCTGTATCCGAACCTGCCCTATCAGCCGCTGCGCGACTTCGCGCCGATCTCGCTCCTGGTATCGGCGCCGCTGGTGCTGGTGGTGAACCCCGAGGTCCCGGCCAAGACGCTGAAGGAATTCATTGCGCTGGCCAAGGCGCAGCCCGACACGCTCACCTATGGCACGCCCGGCAACGGCACCTCGATGCATCTCACCGGCGTCACCTTCGACCTCCAGGCCGGCACCAAGCTCGTGCACGTGCCCTATCGCGGATCGGCCGGCGCGCTGACCGATCTCCTGAGCGGGCAGATCAAGACCATGTTCGGCGACCTTCTGGTGGTGCTGCCGCAGATCCGCGCCGGCAAGATCAATGCGCTCGCCGTCACTTCCAAGACCCGCAACCCGCTGTTGCCCGACGTGCCGACCATGGCCGAAGCCGGACTGCCCGGCTTCGAAGTGCTGTCCTGGCAGGGCCTGTTCGCACCCGCCGGCACCCCGCCCGCGGTGGTCGAGCGCCTGAGCAAGGAGGTGCGCGCGGTGATGGAAAGCAAGGACGTGAAGGAGTTCTTCGCGGCGCAAGGCTTCCTGGTCGGCGCCAGCACGCCCGCCGAATTCACCGGATTCGTCGGCTCCGAGGTCAAGCGCTGGGGCGAAATCGTCAAGGCCGGCAACGTCAAGCCGAACTAGAGCCGTTCGCTCCCCCCTTGCTTGTCATGCCCCGCGAAGGCGGGGCATCCAGCAAGCCATTGACGAGCTTGCGCTTACTGGATCGCCCGCCGGAGCCTGTCATCGGACCGCGCGGCGCGCGGACCCGTTGGCGGGCGATGACAACGAGGGTGGCGCGCTTCAATCTCAAGCGAAGCCGCACCAACGCCGTTCAGGTTAACGCCGGTTTCCCGCGCCGCACCCGCCGCGACGGGTGGCCCGCTGCCGTCAAAGCCGCCTATTCTGGCGCATGCTCGCGCGCGCAAAACGACTGGTCTGGCATGTTCTGGGGATGCGTCGGCGGCTCGGCTTGCCGGCCGCCATCGTGCTCGCCTGGCAATTCGCGCGGCCGCGCGCCTCACGCGCGCCGATCGCGGTGCACCTGACCGGACTGAACGGCCCGCTCTGGCTGCGGCCTCACTCCAGCGACATCGACACATTTTTGCAGGTCTTTGCCGAGGGGCAATATGACTTCGCCCGCTTCCCGCAGCACGCCCAACTCATGGCCGCCTATCGCGCGGCGCTGTCGCGCGGCGAGACGCCGCTGATCGTCGATTGCGGCGCCAATATCGGGCTGAGCGCGGTGTGGTTCGCCCATGCCTTTCCGGATGCCGAGATTGTTGCGGTCGAACCCGCACCCGACAATGTCGAGCTGATGCGGCGCAATCTGAGCGCCTATCCGAATACGACAATCGTCGCGGGCGGCGTGTGGGACCAGCCGGCCGCATTGGCGATCCGCGATCGCAATGTCATGCCCTGGGCCTATCAGGTCGCCGAGAGCGCGCCGGGCGCGGACGGCGTCCGCTCCTTCACCATCCCCGACATCGCCGCCGGGCGGCCGATCCTGATCATGAAGATCGATGTCGAAGGCTCCGAGGACGCGCTGTTTCGCTCCAACACCGACTGGCTCCGCAACACCCGGCTTGTGATCATCGAATTGCATGACGAGAAATTGCCGGGCCAGAACACCAGCCGCAATTTCTTCCGGCGAATTGTCCGGGAAGATTTCGAATTCGCGATGAACGGCGAGAACGCGTTCTTCTTCCTGTCGCATGCGCCGGCCGATGCGCGCGTGTTGCCGCAGGAGAGCGGCATGACGGCGCCGACGCTGCAACCGGCGAGTCCCGTCTCCGCTTGAAGCGGGGGATGGAATGATGAGGGCAAGAGCTAGTTTAAGCCATCTGAGCCTTTGTCTGCGAATCGATCTATTGCTGACTGAAAGATTGCGGCGCCGTCGATGGACGTTTGCACTGACATGCGAATTGCTTTCGTAACGAACCACGATGCATCGGGCCATTGGACACCCGCGGCGTTGCCGTGGCCGATCCGCCGCGTGAGTTGAATCATTGCGGCGCTCGTTTGACTTGGATGTCGCCGTTTGTATTTCGCGATGTGTAGTACTGACCGGTAAGGCGATTTTTGTCGACTGAGGGGTCTTGCTCGAGACCGCAAACACCTTCGTGCTGTTCGGATCGATACGACACTGCTGCATCGGGCTTGTTATCGTACGAGAACCACAGACGAACTACGCCCGATTCGCTGTCGCGCTCAGCAAGCATTCGGGTAGAATACGAAATAGATTCCTTCGTCTTTTGCCGAACGCTTATCGTCATCAAAGACTGTTTAATCCAGATGGTCGTCTCAATTGGCCCCGGAGTAACGCCTGCCGCATCCTTCCATGTAGTTTGGAGGCTGCCCTTCCAAGTGCCGTTCAAGTCTGGAAATAACCATCGCCCTAGGAAAGGCAGCTTTTTCCATAGATATCGCCAGCACAAATTAAATCCAACTACTAAAGCTGTGCATACGACAAACAGGACAATTGAGATCATCTTGTAAGTTGGAAGTTGCTCACCAATCAGGCACTGGTAGGAGAATTGGAGGCCATAATAATAACAACCGAGAGGACGACGACGATTGTGACTTGCTGCCTCCACTTAAGAGCGGTCCACATGTCACGCTTCCAGTCGTCTTATTGCCGCAAGCACGAACAACTGAGCGTCGAATGCCGTCCAAGGCTGGCTCGGCCGAAAGAGCCATTTGAAGTCGCTTATTTCCTTTGCATCATCACACCATCCCTTATCCTGCAGGAGGTAATGCAGGCGATAAAGAATAACTAACAGTCTGAAATATCGATCCTGATCTTCTACCAAAAAATACTCGTCCTCAACCCGATAAACTAGGCACTCGATAAAGAACGACGGCAACCGCTTTAGAATTTCCCCAAATGCTTCGAGTTCGTAATTCAGTCTCTTCAACATTCGCACAATGCGTTTAAACCGGTGAGACGTGTTTTCCCGTTTGCGAACCCCATTTGCGTAGTGTTGTTCGGGGTAGTTATAAGTCCACGAGCCATCCGTACCAAGAATCGCCACCCCCTCGGTCTTGGCCAGCGCACCGTTATTGGCTCGCTCAAACACGACGAGCTTGAAAGTCGGAACGATATCGCAGTCGGCGCGACTCCCGTCCAAGCCGGAAACCTTTATTGCCTTCTTGCTAGAGGCATTGACGTTGTTCACTCCAAATCTTCGGATCAGGTCCAGCGTCAAATGATGCCGAGCTTGTCGGTTCACGAATTCGAACGATTGGTCCGCTGCGACTAAACCGAGTTCAGGCCAAGAACTCGTGTCGATGTTACCACCATGATTATTGATGGTGAGTACTTGGGTGAACTCCAAGCGAAGATCCATATCCGCTTCTCTGCGTACGTTCGTGTTGTTGTGGTAGCTACCTTGAGGGGCAACACGAACGCCTTGATTCACTAGCCAATCGTTTGCAGAAACGATGCCCGTGACCATAGAAGCAGCGCGTTCGATTTTCATTTCCTCCGTTGGACTTGCTGGCTTTTCCGCTTGCGCAAGCCAGTCGTTCCAAGAACTCTGCGTGCGCTTAACTGCAAGTGCGGAATCTACAACAGCATAACCGCCGCCCGACATAGCTATCCCCCAAAGAGCTACGCGCTTGGGCGTTTAATTAGCCGGAAGACGGGAATGGTTGAGCTATTCCAAGACTCAAGCGTCTTTCCGCATATGCATTCAAAACTGTCTTTGTCACGTACCGGGAGCTTAGTCGTTTCGCGTTCGTATTCAGCCCCGCATACGCAATTGACTTTGGATTTCATATCCGAATCCCCCGCGTTACAACGTCATAGTGTACTACAATGCAACACAACCTCAAAGATCAGGCTCAGCCTATGCGGCTGAGTACACATCGACGGGTGCGCGCACGAATTCGGACGGCCATCTCCTTCTGCGTCAGTAAAAAAAGGCCGAGCGATAAGACCCACCCGTCGAAAAGCCGGCTGGTCGCCCGATCAAGGTGCCGCCGAGGATAGAGGCGGCTTAGTTCGCAACTATATGGGATCAAGTAGTCGTAGCCGTCCAGCTGGTTACTGAATCGAAGGAGATGCCGACATCGGCCCCGTGCTGCGCACGCTCCCCCCGTGTTCGCTGATCGCTATGACGCGCACCGATTGTCAGCACACCCGATCGTGACTATCGCACTGCAATAAGGGACGTTAGGAGTTTGCCGCGCCACCGCATCCGCGGGCGGAGATCGGGGCAGGCCCGATCCTTGCAAGTTCAACCAACAGTCTTCAGGCCCTACCCTCCAGCGTGAGCGCCACGGGGTGCAACCCTACCTTTGACCGGTCTCAAAACCTTCAATGCCCCATGGCATAAGAAGCCCTCAATGAGTGCACGATCATGAACGACACTCCCGCAGAAAGCACTCGCGCCAATGACGCGCCCCGCCCGGCCCGCGAGACCGTGCTGGTCGATCTCGCCCTGCAGGGCGGCGGCTCGCATGGCGCATTCGCCTGGGGCGTGCTGGACCGGCTGCTGGAAGAGCCATGGCTGAAGATCGAAGGCGTGTCGGGCACCTCGGCGGGCGCGATGAACGCCGCGCTGCTGGCCGATGGCTTTGCCGCCGGCGGGCCTGAGGGCGCGCGCAAGGCGCTCGACACTTACTGGCGCAAGGTCTCGGAAGCCGCGCGCTTCAGCCCGTTCCAGCGCGGCCCGGTCGACCGGATGCTCGGCCGCTGGTCGCTCGACCATTCGCCGCTATTCGTGTTCATGGACATGATGTCGCGGTTGTATTCGCCCTACGACCTCAATCCGACCGGCTTCAATGCGCTGGCGCCGATCCTGGCCGAGCAGATCGATTTCGACCGTCTGCGCAATTCGCCGATCAAGGTGTTCATCACCGCCACCAATGTGCGCACCGGGCGCCCGCGCATCTTCCGCAACGCCGACATCACGGCCGACGTGCTGATGGCGTCGGCCTGCCTGCCGACGCTGTTTCAGGCGGTGGAGATCGACGGCGAGCCGTATTGGGACGGCGGCTATTCGGGCAATCCGACGATCGCGCCGCTGGTCAATGAGCTCGTGTCCGACGACACCATTCTGATCCCGATCAATCCGGTCGAGCGGCCGGGCACCCCGAAAACCGCCCATGACATTCTCAATCGTCTGAACGAAGTGTCGTTCAACGCGGTGCTGATCAAGGAACTGAAGATGATCGCGCTGCTGCGCAAGATCGCCAATATCGACACCGGCGAAGGCGCGGCCTGGGGGCGGATGCGCGTGCACATGGTCCGCAACAAGATCATGGACAAGCTCGGCGCCTCGTCCAAGCTGAACGCCGAATGGGAATTCCTCAGCATGCTGCGCGACGAGGGCCGCAATGCCGCGGAGGAATTCCTGGCCGCGCATGCCGACGATATCGGCAAGCAATCGACGCTCGATATCGACCGGCTGCTGACGGAGATGCAGTAAACCATGGGTCTGATCGGCATTCTCGTCGGCCTCGCGGGGCTGATCTTCTTCGCCTATCGCGGCTCCAGCATCCTGATCCTGGCGCCGATCGCCGGCCTGATCGCGGCGGCGTTCGCGGGCTATCCGCTGCTCGCGAGCTGGACCCAGACCTTCATGTCCAACGCCGCCGATTTCATCGCGCAGTTCTTCCCGCTGTTTCTGCTCGGCGCGCTGTTCGGCAAGCTGATGGAGGATTCCGGATCGGTCACCTCCATCGCCAATTACATGGTGTCGAAGCTCGGCGCGCAGCAGGCGATCCTCGCGGTGGTGCTGGCGGGCGCGATCGTCACCTATGGCGGCGTCAGCCTGTTCGTGGCGTTCTTCGTGATCGCGCCGATGGGCATGGCGCTGTTCAGCCAGGCCGGCGTGCCGCGCCGCCTGATGCCGGCCGCGATCATGCTCGGCACCTCGACCTTCACCATGTCGGCGATGCCGGGCACGCCGGCGATCCAGAATGCGATTCCGATGCCGTTTTTCGGCACCACCCCGTTCGCAGCACCGGGCTTGGGCATCATCGCGTCGCTGATCATGCTCGGCTTCGGGGTGTGGTGGCTGAAGCGCGCCGAGGCCAAGGCGCGCGCCGCCGGCGAGGGCTTCGGCCCGATCGCCAGCGATGCCGCCGACAAGGCCGCCGACGATCCGCTGGTGCGCGAGCGCGCCTCGACCGCGCGCGAATTCGATCCGGCCGAAATCCACCGCAGCGCCGAGGCGCCGAGCGGCCCGCCGATCGCGCTCGCGGCGCTGCCGATCGTGGTGGTGGTCGTCGTGAACCTCGCGATGTCGTTTTTCATCCTGCCGCGGATGAACGTCGCGTTCCTGGCCGAACCGCAATGGGGTGCGACCACGCTGTCGGCGGTCGGCGGCTTGTGGTCGGTGATGGTCGCGCTGCTGGCTGCGATCGTCACCGTGATCGCGATCAATTTCCGCAGCGTGCCGGCGCTGCGCGCCACCATGACCGCGGGCGCGAACGCCTCCGTGCTGCCGATCGTCTCGGTCGCGAGCCTGGTCGGCTTCGGCGCGATCGTGGCGTCGCTGCCGGCCTTCGCCGCGGTGCGCGACTGGGTGCTGGCGATCGACGGCGGGCCTCTGGTGTCGCTCGCGGTCGCGACCAACATTCTGGCCGCGCTGACCGGTTCGGCGTCCGGCGGGCTCACGATCGCGCTCGACGCGCTCGGGCCAAGCTACATGAAGCTCGCCGCCGAGACCGGCCTCAATCCGGAGCTGATGCATCGCGTCGCCGTGATCGGCGCCGGCACGCTGGACTCGCTGCCGCATAACGGCGCGGTGGTGACGCTGCTGGCGGTCTGCGGCTGCAGCCATCGCGAAAGCTACATGGATATCGTGATGGCTGCCGTGGTCGGGGCGCTGATCGCACTCGCGGCCGTAATCGTGCTCGGGACGATGTTCGGCTCGTTCTGATGCGGCGCTATCGCCGCCGCATCAGAATATTGTCGGCTCCGAGGCCTCTGGCGCTCTAGGTCTTGCGCGCCGCCTCGTCCGGTTCCGGAATTTCGCCCGGCTGATAGCCCGGCAGCGAGCCCGCCGGAATGATCGCGATGAACGCCAGCGCCGCCATGATCAGCAGCCCGATCTTCAGCGCGCGCAATCGCGACTCGGTGTTGACCCGCACCGCCTCCGCGACCTGTGCCGGCGATGCCGTGGTCTTCGCCAGCGTTTCCTGCAGCCGGTCGTTGCTGACGAAGTTGATGCTGTCGAGATTGACCTGCGCCTGCAATTCCGGCGTCAGCTTCGGACTGGCGTTGATCGCCAGCAGCATGATCGAACTCAACAGCCCGACCAGCAGCGCGCCCGCCACCGCCGTTCCGACCGCCGCCGCGAGATTGTTGGTGGTGCCGCGCAGCGAGCCGACGTCGCCCGCCAATTCCTTGGGCGATGACGTGACCAGCACGTTGAACAACAGCGTCACCAGCGCACCCTGACCGATCCCGAACAGCACCAGGCCGATCAGCACCGGCCCTGCGCTCCAGTCGTTGCGCACCACATAAGCGAGCCACAGGAGTGCCGCGGTGCATAGGATGAAACCGTAGCGGCCGATCTGGCGCGGCGTGAAGCGGTCGTAGAACCGCACGATCAGCATGGCGGTGAAGAACACCGTCAGGTTGAACGGCATCATGGCGATCGCGGTAGCGATCGGCGAGCGGCCCTGCACGATCTGGATGTAGAGCGGCACCGAGAAGTTCAGCATCGCCTCGAGCGCGACCACCGCAAACATACAATAGACCGCGGCCCGCTCTTTCGGGGAATCCAGCACCTCCAGCGCCAGCAGCGGCGTCTTGCCGGCCTGCTGCACCCGATGCGTCCATCGCAGGAACACATAGCCCAGCATCACACCGACCAGAATGAAGATCGGCGCCGGCGAAGCGCCCGCGATGTTGAACGGCGCGCCGGGGGTCGCCAGCGTCAGGCCCCAGCGGTTCAGGTTGTTGAAGCCGAAGCTGATCAGAACGATCGCCGCTGCGGCCAGCACCACGCCGATGAAATCGATCTGCACCTCGGGGCGGCCGCGATCCGGCTTCAGCCGGAAGCTCAACAGGAAGACCACCGCGGACACCACAATCAGGATGCCGAAGGCCGGGCGCCAGCCGATATAGGTGCCCAGAACGCCGCCAATCACGAAGGCCAGAACGCCCGCGGCTGCGCGCGCCGAACCCAGCGCGCCCAGCGCCGTGGCCTGCTGCTTGCCCTTGTAATTCTCGGCGATCAGCGCCACCAGCGACGGCACGATCACGGCGCCTGCCGCTCCGCTCAACGCCTGCGCGGTGATCATCAGGTTCGCGTTCGGGCTGAAGGTCATCAGCACCTGCGCGCCGCCGAACACAATCACCGCCACGCGAAAGACGTTGATGGCCCCGTAACGCTGGGTGAGCTTGGCGCCGAGCATGACGAAGCCGGCCACCAGCATCGAATAGGCAACGATGCCGGTGGCGATTGTGGTTGGGGGCACGTTGAAGCTCTGGACCATGCCGCCCATCGCGACCGGCAGCGAGGCCACGTTGAAGGACATGATCATCTGGCCTAGTGCGATGGCGATCATCGGCACCCAGGATTCCTGGGCCTCTGCGTGTGGTGCGGTCGCCGATACGGTCGTCATTATATGCCCCTCCCCGAGCTTTATCGTTTTGCGTCCGGCGCCGAAAAGCGGTCGCTGACCGTCATACTTCAGGCTTCGAAACGAACAGGTCCATGCCCAGACGCTGCGACAGATATTTCGCGACCAGCTGGCTCTTGACGCTGTTCCCCGCCTTGTCGAGCGGCGGCGCGAAGGTGCCCAGTCCGCCCTTGCCGGGCGACACGGTGACGATGCCGCCGCCGATGCCACTCTTTCCGGGCAGGCCGATGTCGTAGAGCCAGTCGCCAGAGGTTTCGTACAGGCCCGCCGTGGTCATGACCGCGAGCGCATAATGGCAAACCGCAGGATCGACCACTCGCTCCTTGGTGACCGGATTGACGCCGCCATCGGCCAGCGTCGCGCCCATCACCGCGAGATCTCTCGCGCTGACATTCAGCGAACATTGCCGGGTATAGAGGTCGACCGCCTCCATTGGCTCGCAATAGATGCTATTCACGCTGAGCAGGAATTGCGCGATGCTGCGGTTGCGGAAATTGGTCTCCCGCGCGGAGGCCAGAACCTCTTCGTTCATCGGCAGCTTGCGACCGGCGAATTTCGACAAGCCCTCGTGGATGAAGACCCATTTGTCCTCCACGGTCCGGCCCGGCACGAGACTCGTGGTCGCAATGGCGCCAGCATTGACCATCGGATTGGTTCGCCCGTCCGGCATGCGCTCGATGCCCGCGACCGAGTTGAACGCATAGCCGGTCGCGTTGGCGCCGAGTTTGGCGCGTGCCTCTTCGGCGCCGATTTCCTGACACACGAGCGCGAAGATGAATGGCTTCGACACACTCATGATGGAAAATTCGTGGTCGGTAGCGCCGGCGGTGTAAACATTGCCACGTACGCCCACCACGCATATCCCGAACAAATCGCGCGGCACGCGCGCGAGCGCGGGATAAACTTGGGAGTTTTCGCCCTCGTCGTTCGACTCGAAGCGATCATACGCGCCCTGCACGAGCCTCTCGACCTGCTCCGGAGACGGCAAATGTCCGGTCGATATATAGGCAGCCTCATCGTCGAGGCGCGCGTCCGTCACCATGTCTCCCCCAGCAATTCTTGTTATGAAGCAATTCAACACAACACGCACGACATCTCATATCAGCATGGAAGCCGCGTCAAACGCAGTTTACATAGCAGTGCGATGAAACTCGCTTGGCCAATCCGCATGGCATGGCGTGGAAGCATCATGTTGATGGCCGATAAGGAATCGCACTGGAAGATTGCAGATACACGTTTGCGTGACTGTCATGCCCGGCGCCGCCGCAGCAACCGGCCCGCGGCTGAAAGTTTATTCACAAGCAATGACGCGATACGCAACGTCGTTGTCACCGGCCATTCGGTACGATATTGCCACGCCTTTATCGCCTGAATGCAAGGGCGTCATGCTGCGGCAACGGCAGTATTGGCGCTGTTGCAGTTTCCTGCCACGGTAGCTTCCGTTGCCACCGCTCAAGTTAGAAGCCGGCATATTAGAGGGACTGATGAATTTGCGCAGAGCCTCCCGTACTCCGCTGCGAAAGGCCATGACCGGCTCGCTGCTGATCGTCCTCCTTCCCGCTGTGCTGATTGCCTGCTCACGCGAGGAAGAGAAAGTCGAACCCGAAATCCGTCCGGTCCGCGCGCTCAAGGTCGAACGCCGCGATACCGGCGTCCCGGTGACGCTGACCGGCCGGATCGCGGCCGAAGACGAGGTCTCGCTCGCGTTTCGCATTTCCGGCCGCATGATCAAGATGGACGTCAATGTCGGCGACCGGCTGACTCCGGGGCAGGTGGTCGCGCAGCTCGATTCGGTGAACGAACAGAATGCCTTGCGCACCGCCAGAGCCAATCTCACCGCTGCGGAGGGGCAACTGACCCAGGCGCGCAATCACTTCGAGCGCCAGGACACTCTGCTGAAGCAGGGGTGGACCACGCGGGTGATTCACGAACAGGCCACCCAGGCGCTGCAGACTGCCGAATCTCAGGTCGAGGCCGCCGAGGCCCAGCTCAAGACCGCGCAGGATCTCGTCGGCTTCACCGAACTGAAGGCCGATGCGCCCGGCGTGGTCACTGCAATCGGCCCGCGCGCCGGTGAGGTGGTGCAGATCGGCCAGATGATCGCGCGGGTTGCGCGCCAGGACGGCCGGGACGCCGTATTCGACGTGCCCGCGCAACTGATCCGGGCCGCACCAAGCGACCCGCTGATAGCGGTGTCGCTGAGCGACGATCCCAAGGTGGTCGCGCAGGGGCGCGTGCGCGAGGTCGCGCCGCAGGCCAATCCGGTGACACGCACCTTCGAGGTCAAGGTCGGCCTGACCAACCCGCCCGAGGCGATGCGGCTCGGCGCCACCGTAGTCGGACGCATGGATCTGGCGGCCGTGTCCGTGTTCGAGATACCGGCCAGCGCATTGACGCGATCGAACCAGCAAGCCTCGGTCTGGATCGTCGATCCGAAGAAGAACACGGTCGCGATGCGCAACGTCGATGTCGTGCGCTTCGACCAGAACCAGGTATCGGTCGGATACGGGCTCGAGAATGGCGACATCATCGTGACCGCTGGCGTGCAGGCCTTGCATCCCGGCCAACAGGTCCGCCTGCTCGGAATGAACCCGAGAACAAATCCATGAGCTTCAATCTGTCGGAGTGGGCGCTCAAGAACCGCTCGATCACCATCTATCTGATGATCATCGCGGTGCTGGCCGGGGTCGGGTCTTATTTCAAGCTTGGCCGCGCCGAAGATCCGACCTTCATCATCAAGACCATGGTGGTCTCCGCGGCCTGGCCCGGCGCCACCGTCGAAGAGACACTGAAACAGGTTACCGAGCGGCTCGAGCGCAAGCTGCAGGAGACCCCGCATCTCGACTTCCTGCGCAGCTTCACCCGCGCCGGCGTCACCACCATCTTCGTCAATCTGAAGGGCTCGACCACGGCACAGCAGGTGCCGGACGTCTGGTATCATGTCCGCAAGAGCATCGGCGACATCCGGCATACGCTTCCGGCCGGAGTCGTGGGGCCGGGCTTCAACGACGATTTCGGCGACACCTTCGGCATTATTTACGGCTTTACCGCGGACGGCTTTTCGCAACGCGAATTGCGCGACTATGTCGAGACGGTTCGCTCCGAACTCCTGCATGTCGCGGACGTCTCCAAGATCGAGATCCTGGGTGCGCAGGACGAGCGCATCTTTGTCGAATTCTCGACCCAGGACCTCGCCAATCTCGGATTGGACCGCTCGCAACTGATCGCAGCGCTACAGGCGCAGAACGTGGTGCAGCCGGCCGGCGCGGTGCAGACCGAGACCGAGACGCTGCAGCTTCGCGTTTCCGGCGCGTTCCAGTCCGAAGAGGATGTGCGCAACATCAATTTCGTGGTCGGCGGCCGGGTGCTGCGGCTGGCCGATATCGCCAATGTGCGACGTGGCTATGCCGATCCGCCGCAGCCGATGTTTCGCGTCAACGGCACCCCCGCGATCGGACTTGCGATCGCGATGCGCGACGGCGGCGACATCCTCGCGCTGGGCAAAAATCTGACCAATACGATGACGCGTCTCAGCGCCGATCTGCCGATCGGCGTCGAGCCGAAACTGGTCGCCGACCAGGCGGTGACGGTGGAGAGCGCGATATCGGAATTCATGACGTCGCTGTGGCAGGCAGTCGGCATCATCCTGTTCGTGAGCTTCATCAGCCTCGGCGTGCGGCCGGGTCTCGTGATCGCGACCGCGATTCCGCTGACGCTTGCGGTCGTATTCTCGGTGATGGAGATCGTGAATATCGACATGCAGCGGATTTCGCTCGGCGCGCTGATCATCGCGCTGGCGCTGATGGTGGATGATGCCATGACCACCACCGACGCGATGCTGACGCGGCTCGCGGCGGGCGACAGCAAGGAGCAGGCCGCGACATTCGCATTTCGCACCTACGCCTTCGCGATGCTGGCGGGCACGCTGGTGACGATCGCAGGCTTCGTGCCGGTGGGCTTCGCGGCAAGCTCGGCGGGCGAATATACCTTCTCGCTGTTCGCGGTGGTTGCGATCGCGCTGGTCGTGTCGTGGTTCGTCGCGGTCCTGTTCGCGCCCTTGCTCGGGCTCGCGATCCTGAAGGCGCCCAGCGCCGACAAAAAGCCCTCGGAGCCGGGTTTCGTGTTCCGGACCTATCGGGCGTTCCTGACCGGCGCGATCCGCGCGCGCTGGCTGACGATCGCACTGACGATCGGGATGTTCGTCGCCTCCTTCCTCGCCATGCCGCTGATCCCGCGGCAATTCTTTCCGTCGTCCGACCGGCCGGAGCTGCTGGTTGATCTCAGCCTGCCGCAGAATTCCTCGATCTATGCCAGCGAGGAGATTGCCAAGCGCTTCGACGCAGCGCTCAAGGACGACAAGGATCTCGACCGCTGGAGCACCTATGTCGGGCGCGGCGCGATCCGCTTCTATCTGCCGCTGAATGTGCAACTGCCCAACAACTTTTTCTCCCAGGCGGTGCTGGTGGCGAAGGACGTGCCGGCGCGCGACCGTCTCAAGGTCAAGCTCGAAAAGCTGCTGGCCGACGAATTCCCGAGCGTGGTGGCGCGAGTCTATCCGCTCGAGCTCGGCCCGCCGGTTGGCTGGCCGATCCAGTATCGCATCAGTGGCGCCGATATCTCCAAGGTGCGGGAATTCTCGCTCCAGCTCGGCGAGCTGATCGCGAAGAACCCGCAAACCATCAACATCAATTACGAATGGATGGAGCCCGCGCGCCAGCTGCGCATCCGCATCGATCAGAATGAGGCGCGGTTGCTGGGCCTGAGTTCGCAGGCGCTGGCGAACATCCTCAACACGGTGATTTCGGGCGTCTCTGTCACCCAGGTTCGCGACGACATCTATCTGGTCGATGTGGTGGTGCGCGCGACCCAGGATCAGCGGGTCTCGATCGACACGCTGCGCACGACGTCGATCCCGCTGCCGGGCGGGCGCACGGTGCCGCTCAGCCAGTTCGCGACCTTCGAATACGACCAGGAATATCCGCTGGTCTGGCGGCGCGACCGCCTGCCGACACTGACGGTGCACGCCGATCTGCGTCCGGGCATCCTGCCGGATACCGTCGTATCCGCGCTGGCGCCCGAGATTGCAGCCTTCTCCGCGTCATTGCCCATCGGGTATCAGCTCGCGGTCGGCGGCACGGTCGAGGAGAGCGCCAAGTCGCAGGCTTCGGTGCTCGCGGTGATTCCGGCGATGCTGCTGATCATGCTGACGGTACTGATCTTCCAGCTCCGCAGCTTCCAGAAGCTGTTCATCGTGCTGAGCGTGGCGCCGCTCGGATTGATCGGCGTGGTGCTGGCGCTGCTCACCTTCAACCGGCCGCTCGGCTTTGTCGCCATTCTCGGCGTGCTCGCCTTGCTCGGCATGATCACCAAGAATGCGGTCATCCTGCTCGGCCAGATCGACGCCGAGCGCGAAGCCGGCAAGGACATCATGACCGCGGTGATCGACGCCTCCAGCGCGCGCTTCCGCCCGATCATGCTGACCGCGATCTCGACCGTGCTCGGCATGATCCCGATCGCGCCGACCGTGTTCTGGGGGCCGATGGCGTTCGCGATCATGGGCGGATTGCTGGTCGCCACCATTCTGACGCTGATCTTCCTGCCGACGCTTTACGTCACCTGGTTCAGCCTGACCGAAAAGCGCAGCGACACACCGGCGGTAAAGCCGGCATGATCGGAATTATCATGCGACCTCTGACTTCGGCACTCGTCATGCTGGCCTTGGCGTCCGGGCTTGCCGCGATCGCGCCTGCGAAAAGCAACGCCGCATCTCTGGAGAGCGGCGCGGAGTTTTCGGCGCAGCGCAGGTCCTCGCAGCGCCATGTGGTGCCGCGCGCGCGCGGACGCCGCGAGGCCGATCGCCAAAGCGAGCAGGCCATGGCGCCGCGGGTTTATGTACCGGGCCACTTCGCGTTCGACCGCCGCCGCGGCCAGTATTCCTGGGTCGCGGGCCGCTGGGAGCGCTACGATCCGAAGCACGCCTTTGTCGGCACCGGCCTGGTCTATCGCAACGGGCAATGGACCTTCGGGCCGGCGCGCTGAGCCGCGTTTAGAGTCTTTTCGCTTTTCTTCGAATCGCGAAAAGACTCTAGGTTCTTGCGTTGACGCGTTTTCTTAGCGCGAACCGGTACCCACTTCGCTCGAAAACGCTCTATCGCGCCGTGACCTGCCGGATCCGCGCCATCACGATGTCCTGCAACCGCCGCGACTGATCGATGTTGCGATGGTTCAGACCCGGACTGCTGGTCAGGTTCAGGTTGACCTTTTCCTTGTGCCGCGACGGCTTGAACGACGCCCGGCGCCCGACACCGTTATTCTGATAGAAGTTGACGAAGTAGCGGACATTATTGGGCACAGTGAAAGAGTTGGTCGGATCGAAGCTCGCGAAATAAGCGACCGGGATGCCTTTGCCGCTCAGCCTGCGCGCGATCCGGTAGGCGTTGTTGGCCCCGAGCGAATGCCCGATCAGGATGATCGGCGCGGTGCGTCCGGCCCGATAATTCTTCGCGATCGTATCCGCAGCATTCTGCCAACCGCGATGATTGATCAGGACCGGGCTAAAGCCATCGGCTTTGAGCTTCGCCGCCAACTCGTCCATCCCGCGCGAGAACACGTTGGCCAGACCGCGCAATAGATAGATCTGGGCATCGGTATTGAGGGTATTGCGGTTGGCCTGCGCCAGCACCGTATCGCGCGGCAGCACCGGAGCGCTCTGTACCGGAGCGGTACCGGATTGCGCCGATCCATCAGCGGACAGAATTACGCACACAACCGCAGCCAGTGCTGCACGGCAGATCGCACGCTTTACACTCATAGCCAAACGTCCCGACATATCTCGCCCGAGAGCCGATCTTGTGAATGAATTGTAGTCATATCACAACCCGAAAGGCGCTGCCGCACGGCCCGCCATTGCCGATCATAATGTTGATTTCGTCTCTTGCAGCACCTAATGTTATCGTGTGATCAACGTCTTGCGGAATGGGGGAGTTGCTGACACATGACGTCAGACCATTCCGGACCGGCGAAGCGGGGCGGCTTCCTGTGGTTGTGGCTGCTGCTGACCGTCATCTGGTTCGCCGCCAATTCATCGCTTGCCATTGAATCGATCCTGACCGGCGCCATCATCTCCGCGGTGATGGCCTTCATCTTTGTGCGGCATTTTCCGGCCTGGGCGGATATCCACCTCACGCCGACACGGCTGTTTCACTTCATCCGCTATACCGGCGTTTTCATCGTCGAGATGGTGCGCGCCAACATCACCATGCTCGGCTATGTCTATGCGCCGCGGATCGACATCAATCCGGGGATCCTCAAGATCAGGACGCGGCTGAAGACACCGGTCGGCCGGCTCGCACTCGCCAATTCCATCGCGCTGACGCCGGGGTCGCTGGTCGTCGATCTGGACGGCGACACCCTGACCGTACACTGGCTCAACATGCAGACCACCGACCCGGAGCAGGCAACCCGCATCATCGTCGGCCCGTTCGAATCCGATCTGGAGAAGACCTTTGGCTGACACCATTCTGCTTCTGGCGGGCGCCCTGCTCTTCTTCGCCATCGTGTTTGCGGTGCTGCGGCTGATCATGGGCCATACCGTCGTGGACCGGATCGCCGCGGTCGATCTTCTCACCGTGATCTCGATTTCGATGATCGCGCTCTATGCTCACATCGCCGGCCGCTTCGTCTATCTCGATGTGGCGCTGGTCTATGGCGTATTGAGCTTTCTCGCCGTGGTCGCGACCGCACGTTATCTCGAACGCGGGCTGTAGCCGTCATGCTCATACTTCTCGTTTGTTTGATCTGCGGCGCCATCATTGTCAGCGCCATCCTCGCGGTCACCCTCAAGGGCGTGTTGGCCGCGGCCGTGAGCGGCGGACTCGCAACACTGTTCGCCGCCGTCTGCTACGTGCTGCTTGGGGCGCCCGACGTCGCGATGACGGAAGCCTCGATCGGCTCGGGCCTCTCCACGCTCATCTTCCTCTATGCGATCCGCAGGACCGCGGGCGCGAAGGAGTGAGCCATGGCCGAATTGACCGGAAGCATCCTGATCCTGCTCGGCGCGTTCTTCCACTTCTCCGCCGGGCTCGGCATGCTGCGCATGCCGGACGTCTTCACCCGCATGCAGGCCGGCACCAAGGCCTCCACGCTCGGCAATGCGCTGATCCTGATCGGCATCGCGTTCTATCATCCAAGCTGGACGCTGAAGCTCGTGATCCTGATCTATTTCGTGTTCATGACTAATCCGGTCTCCTCGCACGCGCTGGCACGCGCAGCGCGCCGGATCGGCATTCCGATGGCCGGCAAGTCCGATCCGGCGGCGCGTAGCACGGCCGCACCAGCCCAGGACGGCGCCTGATGCAGCGCATCCTGTCGGCCGGCGCTGTCGCCCTGTTCGCGCTGATCATGGCGAGTGTCGCGATCGGTTATACCGAGCAGCAGACGCTTCGGCCGCTGGCGGAAAGCTATGTGCGGCTGGTGCCGCAGGATCTCGGCGCGCCGAATGTGATCACCGGCATCCTGCTCACCTACCGCGCCTTCGATACCCTGGGTGAAGTCGCGGTGCTGTTCATGGTGGCGGCTGGCGTCGGACTTGTGCTCACCGGATCCGGCAAGACGTCAGGTACGAAGGATTCGGGTGCCAAGTCTTCAAGCTCGAAGCCTTCAAGCGCTAAGGATTCAGACCCGGAGCACAAGACACCCGCCTCCGAAATCGTGCAGAGCGCCACCCAGATCATGGTGCCGCTGATCGCGATCTTTGCGGCCTATATCATCATGAACGGACATATCTCGGCCGGCGGCGGATTCCAGGGCGGCGCCGTGATCGCATCGGCGGTCTTGCTGCTGCTGCTGGCAAACCCCTCGCACGCGCTCAACACCGCCTTCCTCAGCATCACCGAGTCCGTTGCCGGTGTGCTGTTCGTTCTTGTCGGCATTGCCGGCCTGATCTTCGCCGACGGCTTTCTCGATAACCGGGTTTTGCCGCTCGGCCAGTTCGGCGCCTTCTTCAGCGCCGGCGCCATTCCGGTGCTGTCGGTGCTGCTCGGCGTCAAGGTCGGCTGCGAGCTTGCCGTCATTCTCGACCGCTTCCGGAGCTGAGCCCCCATCCATGCGGACAGGCCAACCATGATTTCCACCATCGTGCTGAGCACCGGGCTCATCCTGATGCTGATCGGGCTCTGGGGCGTCCTCACACATCGCAACATCCTGCGCATCATCATCTCGCTGTCGCTGATCGGCACCGGCACGCACATCATGATTGTGGCGATCGGCTATGTCCGCGGCGGCACCGCACCGATCATCGACCGCGCTCTGACCATCGCGGAGGCCTCAAGCCGCGCGGTCGATCCAGTTCCGTCGGCGCTGGTCGTCACCGCCATCGTGATCGGTCTTGCGGTGACGGCGGTGCTGCTCGCCTATGCGATCCGCCTCTACGACACCAAGAAGACGCTCTCGATCGACGCCTTCACGGAGTCGAAATGGTAGAGGGCCTGCTTCACCCGCTGAACATCTTCATCGTCGGGCTCGGCGGCGCCTTCCTGATCCCGCTGCTGTATCGCATCGGTGGACAAGCGGTCGCAGCTGCCCTGGTGCTGGCGCTGACGGCAATGACCGTGATCTCGGGTGCGGCTCTGGTCGCCCTCGTTCAGGGCGCGCCCCCGATCGAAATCCTGACCGGAGGCGCGAAGCCGCCGGTCGCCATCAATCTGCGGCTCGGCCTGCCGGAAGCGGTGTTCGCGTTCAGCATCAACCTCGTCGCGCTGTTCGGCGCGGCTTACATCGCGCGCGAAAAATACGGGATCGTCCTGCTCTATCTGCTGCTCGTCATGGGCATCCAGGGCATGGTGATGACCCGCGACCTCTTTAACCTGTTCGTATTCCTGGAGATCGTCTCGATCGCGACCTACGGCTTGCTCAGCCTGCGCGACACACCGGCGGCATTGTCGGCCACTTTCAAATTCCTGATGGCGACGGTGCTGGCGTCGGGCTTCTTCCTGATCGGCACTCTGTTGCTTTATGCGGTGACCGGCCTGCTCAACATTGACGACCTGATCGCGAACCGAGCGGCCATTGCCGGTCCCATCGGTGTTGCGGGGCTGATCTTCCTGCTCGCTTGTCTGCTGCTGGAGTTGAAGCCGTTCCCGGCCAATGGCTGGGGGCTCGATGTCTATGAGACCGCGCGCCCGGATATCGCGGCGATGATCTCCGGCGGCGTCTCGGCGGGCGTATTCTTTGCGCTGTTGAAGCTGCTGCCTCTGTTCGAAAATCAGCTGACGCTGATCGCCATACTTGCCGCCATCACCTTCGTGTTTTCCAACCTGATCGGATTGCGGCAAACGAAAGCGCAGCGCCTGCTGGGCTATTCCTCGATCGGCCAGATGGCGCTGCTGATCATGGCCGCCACGCTGCTGTATGGCCGCAGCACTGAGGCCACCATGCTGCTGGTGATTGGCGGGCTGTTCGCCAACCACCTGTTCGCCAAGGTCGGGCTGTTCTGGCTCGCCTTCCATGTCGGCAAGCCGCGCCTGCGCGACTGGACGATCATCGCCAGAAGCCCAGCCGCCATCGTCGTGTTCGGCATCTTCATTCTTGCGATTTCGGGGCTGCCGCCCTTCCCCGGCTTCTTCGCCAAATGGCAATTGATCCTGACGCTGGCGGCGGAGCAGCGATACGTCTTCATCGCGGTCATTCTGTTCGGCTCGCTGCTGGAGGCCGCCTACATGTTCCGCTGGTTCGGGCATTCGGTGCATGCGCAAGCCGGATCCGAAGCCGAAAGCCCGCCCAGCCTGATCCCGGCTTTCGGCATGGCAGCGCTGCTCTTCCTAAGCGGAATCATCGCCGCACAGCTTGCCGGGATCGACGCGCTCTGGATCTCGCTGCCGCTTGCGGCAGGCTTGGCGATGTGGCTGCTTTATCGATTGCCCGCGCGCCTGCAGGGTACGGTGGCACTCGCGATTGTCGCGGTCGGCGGGGCATGGCTTGTCCGCGACCTCTCCGGAATGATCCAGCTCTATGCCGTCATCCTGCTTGCAGGCGGCCTGGTGGTGTCGATCGGTTGCCTGGCCCGCTCCGATCCGCGCCCCGGCTTCTATCCGTTTCTGGCGGTGATGCTGCTCGCGCTGCCGGCGTTGCCGCGTGCGACCACGAGCCTTGAGTTCATCTTCGTCTGGGAGTTGATCACGCTCTCCTCCTATTTCCTGGTCCTTCAGCGCCGCTCAGCCGCAACGCATGCACTGCGCTATCTGCTGTTCTCGCTGGTTGCAGCATTCTTCCTGCTGGCCGGATTCGCGCTGATGCAAGCGGTATCCGGCACGATCTCGCTGTCGTCGTTCCGCACCGGCGGCCCCGAGGTATTACCGGTGTTCGTGCTGCTTGCCATCGGCTTCCTGATCAAGGCCGGCGCTGTCGGCGTCCATGTCTGGCTGCCGGACACCTATGCGGAAGCCGACGACGATGTGTCGGCGCTGCTCTCCGCCGTCATCAGCAAGGTGGCGATCTTCGGCCTGTTTGTCGGGACTTATGTCGCGATCCGCTCCGACGCCGGACTGAACCTGGCGCTTGCGCTCGGCTGGATCGGCATGTTCACCACACTGGTCGGCGCCCTGCTCGCCGTGCGTCAGGACGACATCAAGCGCATGCTCGCCTATTCCAGCATGAGCCAGCTTGGCTATATCGTCGCCGCGATCGCGCTGATGAGCCATCTCGGCTGGGTCACGGCGCTTTACCTCGTCGCCAATCACCTGCTGGTCAAGGGCATCCTGTTTCTCGCCGCCGCCGCGATCATCCTGCGCACCGGCACGCGGCTGCTCTCCGACCTGGGCGGTCTCGCGCGCGTCATGCCGCAGACCTTCATACTGGCTGCCATTGCGATTGTCGCGATGTCGGGCCTGCCGCCGCTGGCGGGCTTCGGCGGCAAATGGTTGCTGCTGAGCGCGATGATTGAAAAGGGCTGGTATATGCCGGCGCTGATGACGCTGCTCGCGACCTTTGTCGGCTTTCTCTATATGGCGCGCTTCATCCAAGCGATTTTCCTCGGCGCGCCGAGGCGGCCGTCGGCTGCCGTGACGGAAGCGCCACTTGCGTTGCTGATCCCGCAATATCTGCTGGTTGCAGGCATCTTGCTGATGTCGTTCTTCCCGAAGCTGCTGATCGATCCGGTCTCGCAGGCCATCGATCCGCAATTCGCCGCCACCCTGCGCTGGCAGGGCATGTCGCTGGAGCTGATCTACGCATACTGGAATCCGCTGCCGGTGATGGCTGCCGCGGTCGCCATTGCGGCGATCCTGTTCGGATTGTTGTGGCTGCTGTATCGCGCGCGCTCCGCCGATCCGCGCGCGGCATCAGGCGGCCTCTATGCCCTCGCGCAAAATTTCTGCACCGCGCTCACGCCGGCGCTCGCCACCCGCTTCTGGGGCGAAGTGAGCGCGGTGACGGCCTTCGCCGCCGAACGAAGTCGCAGCCTCTATACCGGCAACGGCCGGACCTATAATCTCTACATCGTGTATTATCTGCTGGCGCTCTATGCCTTCGGCGGCGGCACCCAGCAGATGCTGGCGCTAGTCCGGTAGCGGCGCCTGACCTCCGCCGCATCAATCCTTGATGGTCGGCACGTCCTTGCGGATCCGCTCGGAGAAATCCGGCCGATCGCCGGCGGCTTGCGCATTCGGATTGATCAGCGATTTCCGCCGCAATTCCTCGAACGGCAGCGAGGTATCGATACGGCCCGACCGATAGAGATAGGCATCGATCCAGCCATTCAGCACATGCCGGATGTCGAGCCGGCCTTCGCGTCCCGCGGCATTGGCATAGCGGATGATGTTGATGGTGCAGCTGTTGCTGAGCAGGTGATACCATTCCGGCTTGTCGGCGAGCTGGTTGATCCGCTCCAGATAGATCCGCAGCAATTCGCGCTCTTCCGCAAGCGACGCATTGAGACGATAGAGAAACGTGGTCTCCCGGCGATGGTTGGTGCGCACGCCGACGACATCCCGCTCGGTCCCGACCACATAGATCAGCTCGAACTGCTTGAATATTGACGCAATCGGGTCGAAGCCCTCGCCCACCTCAGGCCGTGTCTCGATCGAGATCGAAAGCGGCGGTGCGTTGTCGAAGATGAAGCTCAGAAAGGTGTGCCCGACCGGTCCCTCGGTCCAATACGACACGTAGAAATCGATCGCCGTGAGATGCGAAATGTCGATTTCGCGCTCCACATAATGCACGTCGAAATCGTTGCGGCTGCGATAACTGAAGTCGCGCACGCCGGTGATCCGCACCTTGTCGCCGTCGATGAAGGCCCGCGGCATCACCGCCACTTCCGGCCGCCACGGCCGGTCATGCGAAGCCGGGATCGCCATCCACCACACCACAACGGCGAGGAAGCCTGTGAAGAACACCCACGTTCGGCGCGGCCGCGACAAGACCAGCGCCCAGACCGCGAAAGCGGCGAAGACCACGGCCAAGGCCGTGCGCGCCCACGGCCAGGGGAGATTCGAGTAGTAAATCGCCAGTGTCGCCCACAGGATCAGCAAAAACAGAAATAGAAACCACAACGCGGCACGCAGGCCCGACATCGACCGGCGGAAGAAACCACGGCGGGCATTCTGCGGGCTGTCTTGAACGGTATCTGTCACGTGAGAACCATGCGCCGGCGGTGAGACTGTTCGGAAACGAACGTCTCACTCTGTTCTGTCATGCCGGCAAGGTCTGCCGGAGCCCTTGCGGTGCGTGTAGCACAGGTGGAACCGCGATTGAACAGAGGAAAAACGGACGACGCGCGTGCGCTGCGCGACTCGCTTCCGTCACCCTGAGGTGGCCGGCGAAGCCGGCCCTCGAAGGGCGACGGTCCCATCGGTGGCCGTCCATCCTTCGAGGCTCGGACGCAGCCAAGTTTACGCTGGCTGCGTAAACTTGCCAGCGTCGCTCGCACCTCAGGATGACGGATCAAGCTCCTCACCCTTCGCCGCCAGCCGCATCATCCCGCCGATATCGGATTGCGTGTCCAGCGTCTCGATCAGACCAAGCAACTGGTCCGCCCGGGCGGCGCCGAGAACCTCACCCGCCAGCGCCCTGAATTTGCCCTGCAGACGCGCCTTCTGAACGCCAAGGTCGGTCTCGGGTTTGCCGGAATCGTGCTCCGCTTCGATCGTCTGACCGCCCTTGGCAATCAAACGGATACCGGTGCGGGTGATCGGCCGGATGTCCGCGAGCTGCACCTCGATCCTTTCACGCGCCTGCGCAATCGAAGGCTCCGCCGCAGCCGTGTCGGTAAAGCTCGACAGGGCGCTGGTGTCGCGACCGAGCATCGACAGCGCCGCGACCGTCCGCAGGCTGAACTTCATGCCCAGCCCGGTATCCGGATTGGCAATATTGCAGACGCTGTTTAGCGACTGGTCGGCGGTGACGACGATCCGCTCCACGGCGTCGGGCGACAGCGCATGCGCCTTCATCGTCTCCGTGATCGCATTCGCCGCGGCATGCGTCATGTAGCAGGCGGCGTGATACTTGAAAAGATTCTGGCGCAGGAAGAAACCGCCCGCGGGCTCCGCAAACGCCTCCGCACCGTTGCGCGCGCCGGCATGGGTTGCGGCGAAACCGTTGGCGCATTCGACCGAACCGGTTGCGGAGGTGAAATCGCGCGCCGCCAGCAATGCCGCGAACAGTCCGTTGAACGCGCCCTTGCCGGCATGCAGCGGCTTGCAATCGGTGCCGAACATCGCGCGGATGCCGGCCGCCTGCGCCGCGGCGATTCCGATGGCGCGCTCGGTCCGGTCGGCGTCGAGCCGCATCAGGTGCGCGCAGGCTGCGGCGGCCGCGAAGGTGCCGATGGTGCCCGTGCCGTGGAAGCCGCTGTCGTAATGGGTCGGCGCCGTATACATGCCGATGCGCGAGCCAGCCTCATATCCGGCGACGAAGGATTCCAGCACTTGGCGTCCGGACGCCTTGCGCTTTTCCGCCAGCGCAAGCAGCGCCGGCAGGATGACGACGCTGGCATGCGCCGACATCGGCAGGCTGACGTCGTCATAGTCGAGCGCATGCGCGGCCATGCCGTTGATCAAGGCCGCATCGAGTGCCGACGCCCGCTGTGCAAGACCGATCAGCGTTGACGGACCATCCGCGCCGCGCCCATCCAGCAATTCCGCTGCGACGGCCTGCGAACCGGTTTCACGTGTGCCCACAAGCGTGACAGCGAGAAAGTCGATCACACATTGTTTGGCGAGTACGACGATGTCCGCCGGATATTGCTCGATCCTGCGGGCAACGAGTTCGTCGACCACGGCGCGCGTCACCGCGCTCGGGATGCCGTCCTGATCCGCCTGCTTGACTACCTGCAACATCGGTTTGCTCCTAACGGCTCTCAACGTAGCCCGGGTTGAGCATGGCGAAACCCGGGAATTAAGTCCCCGGATGTCGCTACCGCTCCATCCGGGCTACATCCTACATGCCGAACAATTCGGCGCGATCCAGCGTATTCTTCAGAATGCGCAGCGAGGCGATATCGACCATCTGGCCATCGATCTGGGCTGCACCCAATCCCTTCGCTTCCGCCTCCAGGAAGGCATCGCGCAGCTTGCGGGCGCGCGCAACCTCCTCGGGCTTTGGCGAGAACACCTCGAGCGCCGGCTCGATCTGCGCCGGATGAATCGCCCACTTGCCGACGAAGCCCAGCGCCAGCGCCTCGATCGCCTCGCGGCGATAGCCTTCCACATCCTTGAAGTTCGGGAACGGGCCGTCGATGGCATCGATCTTCGCGGCGCGGGCGGCCATGCACAGCCGCGCTCGCGCATAATGCCAGATGTCGCCCGGATAAGGATTCGCCCCGCTGCCGACAAAGCCGAGATCGATCCCCATCGCGGCGGACAGATCGCCCATGCCGAGGATCAGCGATTCGACCCGCGGGCTCGCCATCGCGATCGCCTCGACATTCTGCACGCCCTCGACCTCCTCGATCAGCACTTCGATGCCGATCTCGCGATCGAGGCCGATGGTTCGCTCGATCTGGCTGAGCAGGGTCGCGGCAAAGAAGATGTCGGCGGCCGACGTCACCTTGGTCATCATGATGGTGTCGAGATGGGCCCCCGCGCCCTCCACCACCTCGATGATGTCGCGATAGGCGTACTTCGTGGTCAGATCGTTGATCCGCACGCAGCGGGTCTTGCCGGTCCAGTCGAGTTCCTTCAGCGCCTTGACGATATTCTGGCGCGCGCCTTCCTTCGCACTTGGGGCGACCGCGTCCTCGAGATCGAGAAAGACATGATCGGCACGGCTGGCGGCCGCCTTGGCCATCATCTTGTCGCTCGATCCAGGCACGGAGAGCTGAACGCGGCGCGGGCGGCGGGGACGTGTGGTTTTCATCGACTGACTTCCTACTGAACGATCTTGCTACTGAACGATCTTGCGCTTGCGCAGATCGACGATTTCGGTGGCGGTGATGCCGGCGGCTTCGAGAATATCGTCGGTATGCTGGCCGAGCGAAGGTGGCCCGGACCAGATCGCGCCCGGCGTCTCGGTAAACTTGATCGGAACACCGGCAAGCTCGACCGGCGCGGCGGTGTCGGGATCGCTGGTTTCAACAATCATGTTGCGCACCGCAAAATGCGGATCCTGCGCAATGTCGGCCATGTCGTAGACCGGGCCGAACGGAATCTTGCCGCCGAAAATCTCCAGCAACTGCTTTTTGGTGCGCGCACGCGTGAAGGCTTCGACCGCCTGGAACACCCGCTCGCGATTCTTCGTCCGCAATGCGTTCGTCGCCAGCGCTTCATCGGCGATCAGATCGTCGCGTCCGATCAGGTGACAGAGCTTCTGCCACCATTCATCGGTCGGTGCGCCGATGCTGACAGAGCCGTCGGAGGCGGCGAACACGCCGAATGGTGTGAGGATCGGATGCTGATTGCCTTCCGGCCCCGGCACCACGCCGGCATAGCTGTGCTGATGCACGATGCGCTCGCAGATCGACAGCACGACATCGACCATGCAGATATCGACGAACTGGCCGCGCCCGGTCATCTTGGCGCGCAACAGGGCGGCGAGAATTCCGGTCGCGGCGAACGCGCCGGGCACGATGTCGCCCAGGCCCGGACCGACCTTGATCGGCGTATTCGCATCCGGGCCGGTGATCCCCATCAGCCCGCCCATCGCCTGCGCGACCACGTCGAAAGCCGGCCAGTCGACATACGGGCTTTCGCCGGTGCGCGGATCGCCGAAGCCGCGGATCGCGGCATAGACCAAGGCGGGATTGTCCTCGCGCAGCGATTCATAGGACAGGCCGAGGCGATCCATCACGCGGGCGCGATAATTCTCGACCACCACATCGGCATTGCGGATGAGCCGCCGCAACAGCGCGCGACCGTCCTCGCTTTTCAGATCGATGACGATGCTCTTCTTGTTGCGGTTGACCGAGGCAAAATAGCCGCCGGTCCGCCGGATCTGGTCGTCCGCACGATAGGGTCCGAGCTTGCGGGAGGAATCGCCCTGCGGCGGCTCGACCTTGATGACCTCCGCGCCCTGATCCGCAAGCATCTGGGTGCAATAGGGCCCGGCCAGCATCTGGGTCAGGTCGATGACCCGGATGCCCTCCAGCGCGCCGCCTCTGCTCTCGGTCATTGGCCGTGCTGCGGACATGCGGGTGTTTGGCCTGTACGGGGTTGGTCGCCGCGGCAGTCCCACCATTGATCATAAGGCCGGTCAAGCGAAATTGTACGGACATTATGTGTCTGCGCTGGAGAGTCAGGCCCGTTGCAGCGCCCGCAAGGAGCCCGTTCGCGCCGTGAATTATGCAGTTGCAAGCCAGACCGCCCCATGCGATCAAATGTTCGGACATTTACAGCAGAGCCCGGCCCGGGATAGAAAGAGCGATGCCGTCTCCCACCCTGTATCAGCAGATTCGCCGGACTCTGACCGACGAAATCATGTCGGGGCGTTACGCCGCCGGGGACCGGTTCCCGCCGGAAAACGAGCTCTGCGACCGGTTCGGGGTCAGCCGCCAGACCGTGCGGGAGGCGATCCGCGAACTCCAGACGCGCGGCCTGCTGAAGCGGCGGCGCGGCGCCGGCACCATCGTGTGCGGGCGGCAGGATCCGACCCTGTTCGTGCAGGAGATCGACACTTTGGGCCGCCTATTCGACGCGGCGCAGGATACCAGGCTCGAACGCAAGACCGAGGGCCTGATCGTGGTCCGCGAGGGCCTAGCTGACCTGCTTGGCTGCAAATCGGGCGAAAGTTGGCTGCGGGTTGCGGGTCTGCGCTGGCATGTCGAGCGCAACATCAAGCTGTGCTGGACGGAAATCTTCGTGGCGCGCAAATACGCCGACGTGCGCAAGCACGTGACCGACGAAACCTCCAGTATATTCACATTGCTGGAGCGCCATTTCGGCGTGACGCTGACGCGCCTCGAGCAGGAGATCAGTGCGGTCGCGATCGACCACAAGCATGCGGTCGAACTGGAGGCCGAGCCGGGCAGCCCCGGCCTGTTCGTGCTGCGCCGCTATTTCGATCCCGCCGATGAGATGTATCAGATCGCCATCAGCCTGTATCCGGCCGATCGCTTCACCATGAAGACGCAGTTGCTGCGTCAGGCGAATCCCGCCTCAGTCCTATCCTGAGCGGAACGGCTGGGCGCGAACGTTGATCGAATTCGGAGCATGACAATCATGACGGCGCCATCTGATCCGGACGCGCTGCGCGCGCGCGCCACGCTGTGGCGCAAGGGCACATCATTCGAGGAATTCACGCCCGGGCGGGTGTTCGTGCATCACTGGGGCCGCACCATCACCCAGGCCGACAACACCATCTTCACCACGCTGACGCTGCATTACAACCCGCGTTACTTCAACGTTGAATTCGCGCGCGCGGAAGGCCATCCGGATGTCGTGGTCTGCCCGATGCTGGTCTTCAATACGATATTCGGACTGAGTGTTCAGGACCTGAGCGAGGCCGGAGGCATGTTCCTCGGGATCGAGGATCTGACCTTCTACGAGCCTGTCTATCCCGGCGATACGCTGACCGCGTCGAGCGAAGTGCTGGATTGCCGCGAGTCGAAAAGCGACGAGCGCAACGGCATCGTCACCTGGCACACAAAAGGATTCAATCAGCGCAAGGCGCTGGTGGTGGATTTCAAGCGAACGAATCTCGTGCGGAAAGAACGATATAGATGACATACATGACGGAAGAGCGCCGCCTGATCCAGGACAGCGCGCGCGAATTCGCGATGCGCGAAGTGATGCCGATCGCCAACAAGCTCGATCCGGTCAAGGGCGATATCCCGATGGAGCTGCGGGAGAAGATGGCGGAAATGGGTTATTTCGGCATCCTGATTCCGGAAGAATATGGCGGATTGGGGCTCGGCTGTTTTGAATATTGCATCGTCGCCGAGGAACTTTCCAAGGCGTGGATGAGCGTTGCCAGCCTGATGGCGCGCGCCAACGGTCTCGTCGGCATGCCGGTCATGTCCGAGGAGCAGAAGCGCAATTATCTGCCGCGCATGGCACGCGGCGACTTCATCGGCTGCGTTGCGATCTCCGAACCGGATGTCGGCTCCGATGTCTCGGCGATTGCCTGCCGCGCACGCCGCGATGGCGACAGCTGGGTCATCAACGGCAACAAATACTGGTGCACCTTCGCCGACGGCGCCGATTTCATGATCCTGATGGCGCGGACCTCGGAATCGACGAATCCGAAGCGCCGCCACGAAGGCATCTCCTGCTTCATGTTCGAGAAGCCGCGCGGCAGCTTCCCGAAAGGCCTGCAGGGCAATGCGATCCCGAAGATCGGCTATTTCGGCATGAAGACCTACGAACTGGCCTTCGACGATTTCCGCATCCCGGCGGAATCGCTGATGGGCGAGGAAGGCAAAGGCTTCTATCTGATCTCCAGCGAACTGGAGAAGGCCCGCGCTCACACCGCGGCACGCGCGATCGGCTGCGCCTCGGGCGCGCTCGATACCGCGGTCGCTTATGCCAAGGAACGGGTGCAGTTCGGCAAGCCGGTCTCGGATTTCCAGGGCATCCGGTTCAAGCTTGCGAAAATGGCGACCGAAATCGAGGCCGCCCGCCAGCTCATGTATTACGTCTGCGAATGCGTCGATACCGGCCGCCGCAGCGACAAGGAAGCATCGATGGTGAAATACCTCGCCAGCGAGATGGCCGAGCGCGTCACCTCCGATGCGCTGCAGGTGCTCGGCGGCGCCGGCTATACGCAGCTGCATCCGGTCGAGCGGTTCTGGCGCGATGCGCGGCTGACCAAGATCTTCGAGGGCACGTCCGAGATACAGCTTCGTATCATCTCCGATCGCCTGCTCGCATAGGTGCACCATGAATGATCCTGCGCTCACCGGATCGAACAATTATTTCGAGGACTTCACGCCCGGGCTTGTGATCCGTCACAGCCGCGGCAAAACGGTCGAAGCGCTCGAAAACCAGTTCATCACCAACCTCGTGATGAATACCGCTGACGGCCATTTCAACGAGCATCTGATGAAGCAGACGCCGTTCGGCACCCGGATCGTGTTCGGCGGCGTCACCGCCTCGATCGTGATCGGCCTTGCCGCGCAGGATACCGCGGAAAACGCGCTTGCCGAACTTTCGCTCACCAAGCTCCGGCTCAAGCATCCGGTCGTCCACGGCGATACGCTCTATGCCTTCAGCGAAGTGCTGGGCAAGGAAGACAGCGAGCGCACGGATGCGGGGATCGTGCGCTTCCGCCATATCGGTCTCAATCAGGACGACAAGGTGGTGTTCGAAGCGGAGCGCCGCGTGCTGATGCGCCGGCGGCCGGCTTAAGCGCGCGGCAGAACCACGCTCTTTCCGGTCACATTGCGGTTCATCATGTCACGCAGCGCGTCGGCGGCATTGTTCAACGGATAGGTCTTGCCGGGGAGTTGTCTGAGCATCCCATCGCGATACAGCACAAGCGCCTCGTTCAGCACCCTGCGGCCAAATTCTGAATCTCGCTCCAATTCGGCGCCCCACAGCGAGCTCATCACCGCAATATTCTTCACCAGCACAATGTTGGCTGGAATCTGCTGCCATGTGCCGGACGCAAACCCAACGATCAGCATACGCGCATGCCAGCCGACCGCGCGCATCGCCTGCGTGAAGGCATCGCCGCCGACCGGGTCGAACACCACGTCGACGCCCTTGCCCCCGGTAAAGTCCATCGCCCGATCGCGAACACTCTCGCTCGCGTAGTTGATGCAGCAATCGGCGCCGTATGATTCCGCGAGCGCGATCTTGTCGGGCGTCGATGCGCAAGCGACGACACGCACACCCAAAGCCTTGCCGACCTGGATCGCCGCAAGGCCGACGCCGCCGGCTGCGCCGTTCACAAGCAGAGTCTCGCCGGGCTGCAACATGCCGCGATAGCGCAGCGCAAAATAGGCGGTGCCGTAACCGATGATGAAACCGGCTGCCGCCTCGAAACTCATATTGTCGGGAATGCGATAGACCTTATCGACTTCCGCGACATATTGCTCCGCGAACCCGCCGCCCTGCCGCGCTGAGGCCATGACACGATCGCCAACGGCACGGTCGGTCACCCCTTCGCCTGTCTCGACAATGGTGCCAGCAAGCTCGTGCCCCGGGATGTGCGGCAGTTTCGGCTTGAACTGATACTTTCCTGCGACGATCAGTGTGTCGGTAAAATTGACCGCACTCGCTTCCACACGAATGCGGACTTCACCCGGCCCAGCCCGCGGCGTCTCGACCTCCTCGACCGCGAGGACGTCGGGAGCACCCCAATGATGGCAACGAACCGCTCTCATCTCACGAGCACTTTCCGGAATGACGCTTGCCGATACAATTTAAGCTATCAGTCAAGTCGCGATGCATTGGGCGACGCGGGCCGCGTGCCGATGATATTGTCCCGCGCGAGTTGCTCGATTTCGGCAGCCTGAAGGCCGAGAACATCGCGCAGGATGTCTTCGGTATGCTGGCCGAGATTCGGCGCGGCCAGGGTCACCGCGATGGGCCGTTGCGGCAAGTGCAGTGGAAAGCCCTTCACGATCTCGCCCGCAGGCGATCGCGCGAGCGGATGGATGACACCGCCGGTGCTCCGCTGCGCGTAGGCCCATGCATCCTGTCCGTTCTGGACGGCGGCTGCAGCAAGGCCGCTCGCATTCAGATGATCGCAGATATCCTGAGAACGCTCGCCGGCCGCCCAGGCACTCAATGCCCGCTTGCAGGACGCAATGTCTGGGTTGTTTGCGCCAGCCATAGACGGATCGGCGAGCGTGAGCGCGCGCATCACCTCCGGCCCGTCTTTCAGGCTGATCGCAATCCAGCCGTCCTTGGTCGCGAAGGTATCCTGCAGGAGATACTCGGGTGACGCGTTGCCCCGCGCCGCATCACCCTCGTGAGCTGACGCCATGATCGCGTTACCGAGAAGATAGGTCGTGAGCTCCCGCTGCGAGATATCGAGATGCACTCCGACGCCCGAACGTTGCACCGCATGCAAGGATGCAACAATGGCGGCGGCGGCGAACACAGAACCGACCTGATCGGGATAGTTCAGGTCCATCCCGGTCACCAATGGTACGCCGTCTTCATAGGCTGTCAGCGCGGCCAGTCCAGACGTCGCCTCGAGGGTCGAGCCGAACGAGATATTGCCGGCGTCCGGTCCGTTCTCGCCCTGGCTTGAGACCGATGCGAGAATGATGCCGGCGTTGGCCGCGCGCAACGCGTCATAGCCAATGCCCAGGCGCTGCATAACGCCCCGGCGAAAGTTTTCGACCACCGCATCGGATTGAGCGGCAAGCGCCAGGAACAACTCGCGACCGCGCGGGGATTTAAGATCGAGGCAAATGCCGCGCTTGTTACGGTTTGTGCTTTTGAATGCGTCCGAATTGTTCCACCAGCCATCCGCGCGACTGGTTCCCGGTGTTCCTCGAAACGGATCTAGATAGGTTGGCGATTCGACCTTGATGACGTCGGCGCCGAGGTCGGCGAGAATGGCCGAGGTGCTTGCGCCCGCCGTGAGGATGCCGAGATCGATGATGCGCATTCCTGCGAGCGGTCCACCCGTGCTCGTAACGCGATGACGTCTTGAGCTGGCTCCCGGCTCGCCATGCGCGGCGGCGATCGCCGGCAATCCCGGATGTATAGCGGCGCCGTTACCCTCATTCGAAGCACGGAAGAATTGCCTGGCCCGATATTGCGGGTCGGCCAGCAGTTCCGCCGGAGTCCAGACAGCGCCAAGGGCTAGGCCGAGCGCTTTCGATGCCTCCGAAAGCTGCTGCCGGGTTTGCGTCCGCACCCATGCTTCGAGGTGATGTTCCAGTTCAGCGAGCTTGGTTCGGTCGGTCCAGGCGCGCTCGGCGGCGAGCGCCTGCATCGCCGGATCACCTGTCATCTTTGCCAGGACCGGCCAGTCGCGATCGAAATAGACAAGCGCAACATGGCCGTCAGCGCACGGCGCCGTTCGCCACTTCCCGCTTTCGGCAGAGCGCCGCGGGATCGGGCGCCCCTGCGCCGCGGCCGCCAGCGACTTCCAATTGATCCACAACGCGGTGCCGAGCGCCGAGACTTCGGCGCGGTCGAGATCCTCGCCGTGTAGCAACGCCGCAACGGCAAGAAAGCCGGACAGACCCGTTGAGTACGATATCTGATGACCGCCCAACATCAGCGGCCGCGCGTCAGAGCGCCCTACGATGTCAAGAAGACCGCTTCGCCCGGCAATGGTGAATTCGGTTGCGGGATGCCTGTGTCCGCGGGACTCGGTGGCATCTTCAGTAAACACCACGGTTTTTGTTGAAGCCCGATCAGAAATCGATTCGAACGCGCCCGTATCGTCATCGCATGTCAGGCGCATGTGGATGCGAGGGGCGCTGGAAACACCAATGGCAATGCGTCTGGCGTCCGATGCTTCTTCTTTCCCGCGAGACAGGAAGTCCCGGAGCGAATGCATGTGCGCATGTCGAAGGGAAGCGCCGTCTTCGATTTGCGCTTCTGCCAGCGGATCGGCGCCCTGGCACACGCGAACCACGCGCGCGCCGAAATCAGCCGCAAGACGGCCGGTCAGCCCCATCGCCAGCACGGCCCAGAACGGCGTCGTCTCCGTGATCTCCTCGGTGAGGAGAACATCTCGCAAGGCGTCTGCAATGTGGTCCACGTGAACAGTCCAGATACCGGATCAGACCATTACTGCGGTTTGATCCCGGCGAGTTCAACGGCGCTCTTCCAGAACGTGAGGTCGTCCCGAACGCGTTTGTCGAAATCCGCAACCGAGCCCGGCGTCGGTACGACGCCGATACGATCCAGCTTGGTCTGAATCTCGGGCATTGCGATCACCTTGTTCAGTGCGGCATTCAGCCGTTGAACGATAGGCGCCGGCGTTCCACCAGGGGCAAACACGCCAACCCAAACGGTTGCCTCGACACCCGGCACCACCTCTTGCATCGTCACCGCATCAGGCAGCTTCTTGATGCGCTTGGGTTCGGCAATGGCAATCAGCTTCATTTGCTTGGATTCGACATAGGGAAGGATGCCGGCCAGGGTGCCGTAGCTCATGGTGATATGACCGCCGAGCAGGCTTTGCATCGCCGGCCCAGCGCCCTGAAACGGGACCGGCGTGATATTGATATCGGCCTTCTTGTTGAGCAGCGCACCGGCAATGTTGTGCGCCGAGCCGATGCCGATATGCGCGTATGTGTATTCGGCGGGCTTTGCCTTGGCGGCGGCGACGATATCCTGCAGGGAATTGAACGGCGAGGACGCAGTCACCACCAGACCGATATAGGTCTCACCGACCATCCCCACGCCCGCGAGGTCTTTCACCGGATCGATCGGATAATTCTTGAAGGTGAATGGGTTCGTCACCACCGTCGAATTCGGCGCCATCAGGATGGTGTGGCCATCCGGCTGCGCACGGGCGACGAGGTGGGTTCCGAGATTGCCGCCGCTGCCGCCCTTGTTCTCGATCACCACCGGCTGGCCGAGTTCCTTGCTCAACTCGGATTCGATGACGCGTGCCGTGGTGTCAATGACGCCGCCGGGCGGAAACGGGACCACCAGGGTGACTGGTCGGGATGGGTAGGTTTGCGCGCTGGCCGAGGCCGTAACGCCCAGCATTGCCGCAGACATCGCAATCGCAGATGCTGCAGCGCAAAAAATTGTCCTCATGGCATCCTCACCCTTGGTCCGGAAGCGTCGCGTGGAAGGCTTGCCCGAACTCCTGAATTGAGGGCACCGTAAATGACCGGACAATTAATCGCAAGCGACCGGACCTCGGGCGTGGGAGTAGAAATTGGCCGGACATTTAGTGGAAGGCCGCGTCGCCAAGCCCGGAAAGCGGGCCATGCGCGCCGCCGACGGCAGGCTGCCTTGTTTGGGCCGTCTCGGCTTGCAGCGCCGCCGCAAAACGCCGACGGCGCGGCATTCGCTGCCGCGCCGTCGCGTCGAACCTTCGGTCCCGGGTGCTAGCTGGTCCCGGGTGCTGTCGTTATTGTGGCGTGATCCCGGCCACCTCGATTGCGCTCTTCCAGAACTTGAGGTCGTCCTGAACCCGCTTGTTGAATTCGGCCGCCGTGCCGGTCATCGGCACGACGCCGATACGATCGAGCTTGGTCTGTATATCGGGAAGAGCAAGCACTTTGTTCAATGCAGCGTTCAGCCTGTCAACGATCGGCTTTGGCGTCGCGGCCGGTGCGAAAACGCCGAGCCAGGATGTCACTTCGACGCCCGGCACGACTTCATTGACTGTGACAACATCCGGCATTTTCTTGATACGCCCGGGTTCGACCAGCGCGATCAGTTTCATCTGCTTGGATTCGAGATACGGAACAACGCCGGCGATGGTGGAGTAACTCATCGAGATGTGTCCGCCGAGCAGGCTTTGCAGCGCCGGACCGGCACCCTGAAACGGCACCGGCAGGATGTTGATATCCGCTTTCTTGTTGAGCAAAGCCCCCGCGATGTTATGCGCGGAGCCCGGGCCGATATGCGAGTAGCTGAGCTCACCGGGCTTTGCTTTCGCTGCGGCAATGATGTCCTGAACTGTATTGAACGGAGAATCGGCCTTCACAACCAGACCGATATAGGTCTCGCCGATCATCGCGACGCCGGTCAGATCCTTGCCCGGATCAATCGGATAGTTTTTGAAGGTATAAGGGTTCATCACGACGGTGGCGTTCGGTACCATCAGGATGGTGTGTCCATCCGGTTGCGCACGGGCAACCATGTTGGTTCCGATATTGCCGCCACTGCCGCCCTTGTTCTCGATCACCACAGGCTGGCCGAGCTCTTTTGCGAGTTCCGCTTCGATGACGCGCGCCGTGGTGTCGATCACCCCTCCGGGCGGGAACGGGACGAGCAGCGTGATGGGTCGCGACGGAAAGACCTGCGCAGGTGCGACCACCGAAAGGCCAAGGATCGTGGTCGAGATTGTGGCGGCCGACACTGCCGCCAAGAACAGCTTTCTCATATTCCCTCCCATGGTCCGAATTCGTTGCGCGTCATTGACGCTGGCTCGGACTTTTAAATTTCAGATCAGCTTAAATGACCGGACAATTGATCACAAGAGCCTGATGCGTCGGGCATTCTACAACTAATGATCGGACATAGGCAGCGTTTGACCCTCAGCCCTTTGCTTAATATATCTTCCTAAGATTTTTAGAGCAATCGGATTGGTCCGCGCTTTCGGGCCGTCGGGACTGCCCGATGCAGAGCCCGACGAACGGCGAGCAGCGGAAGAGATCGGCCGCCCTGAACGGACACAAGGCAGACAATCGGTCGATGCAACGCCGGCAGACGCGGACCCCTATTCCCTCCCCCGTCATACCGGACGCGGTGCGAGACCGCCTTGGAGACGCTGCGACGTGCCGGCGCCCGTTCCGATGAGACAGCCCCCGCAACGCGATCCGGCGCCGTCCGATGGTCCGATGACGCTCCGGGCGATGCTCGCCCGCGGCATCTTCTTCGACGTCCCCGGCGTCTATGACGGGATCACGGCCCTCGCCGCGCGGCAGGCCGGCTTCGAGGCGCTTTATCTGACCGGCTACGGACTTCACGCGACGCTCGGTCTTCCGGATATGGGGCTCGCGACCCAGAGCGAATTCGTCGATCGCATTTCCATCATCCGGCGCTGCTCGTCTCTGCCGCTCATCGTCGACGCCGATTCCGGGTTCGGCAACCTCGGCAATCTGCGCCGTGCAGTCATGGACTATGAACGCGCCGGTGCGGCTGCGATCCAGATTGACGATCAGGAAGCGCCGCGCCGCTGCGGTCACACCGACGGCAAGCGTGTCGTGTCCATTGCGGAGATGGTGCAACGCATTCGCGTCGCCGTCGACCACCGCAGCACCTACGGAATTCTGGTGATCGCACGCACCGACGCAATTGCGCCCGAAGGCTTCGACGCCGCGCTGAAGCGTTGCGATGCCTATGCCGCCGCTGGAGCCGATATTCTGTTCGTCGACGCGCCCGAAACCGGAGCGCAACTCGCGCGCATCGCGAAGCACGCCGGCATCCCGACGATGGTCAATGTCGTGCCCGGCGGCAAAACTCCGGTCCTGCCGGCCAAAGCGCTTGCGGACATGGGTTTCGCCTTCGCGATCTATCCAAGCATCGCCTGGCTCGCATCGGCGGGCGCAATTCGAGGCGTATTCGCGGGGCTTCGCCGCGGCGAAGTCGCTGCTTCGCTGTCCGGGCCACCGCTCACCGCCAACGAAGGGCATGCGCTGATCGGATTTCCGGACATGTGGACGTTCGAGAAGCGCTATGCGCCGCGTGACGAACCGGGACGCGAATGACCAAACAACCGCAAACCCTGCTCGACAAGCTGTGGTCGCAGCACGTGGTCAAACGGCTTTCCGCCGCCGAAGACCTGATCCATGTCGACCGCTTCTTCCTGCACGATCTCAGCGGCCTGATCGCCATCCCCGACTTGCGGCAGCGCGGCCTGACCATGCAGTCACCCGCGCTGAACTTTGCGGTCACGGACCACGCCGTCTCCACCGCATCGGGGCGCGAACATCACGTCGATGCCAAGAGCCGCCGCTATGTGTTCGAGATGCGCGACTTGATGCGCGAGGCCGGCATCCGCCATTTCGACATTGGCGATGACGACCAGGGCATTGTCCATGTCATCGGCCCCGAGCTCGGGCTCACGCTGCCCGGGACCACGTTCCTGTGCACCGACAGTCACACCTGCACGCATGGCGCCCTCGGTGCGCTCGCTTGGGGCGTCGGTCAGACCGATGCGCTGCACATCCTCGCAACCCAGACCATTGTGCAGGCCAAACCAAAATCGATGCGCATCCGGCTGGACGGAAAGTTGCCGCCATCGGTTTTCGCCAAGGACGTGATCCTGGCCGTGATCGGGCGCTATGGCGCCGGCGCTGGCGTTGGATACGCCGTGGAATTCTGTGGTTCCGCCGTTCAGGCCATGCTCATAGAAGAGCGTCTGACGCTGTGCAATATGGCCGCCGAGCTCGGTTCGAGGACCGCGATCATCGCACCGGATCACGTGACCATCGATTATCTGTACGGCAGACAATATGCGCCGGCCGGCCCGCTCTGGGATCTAGCTGTCGAGGCCTGGCACGACCTGCACAGCGAGGGCGACGCGGCCTTCGACCGCGACCTGTCGATGGACCTGTCCGACTTGCAGCCACAAGTGACCTGGGGCACGAGCGTGGATCAGGTTCAGCCTATCGGCGGACAGGTGCCGGACCCGGACAATGCGCCGGAAGCCAAGACCCGCGCCGCCATCGGCGAAGCGTTGCGCTACATGGACCTGCAGCCGCACCAGCCACTGGAAGGGTTGCCGATCCAGCACGCATTCATCGGGTCCTGCACCAATGGCCGGATCAGCGATCTGAAAATTGCCGCAGACATTGTGCGCGGCCGCAAAGTCGCTCCTGGCGTCCGGGCATGGGTCGTTCCGGGTTCGACTTCGGTCAAACGGACCGCTGAACGCGAAGGCCTCGATCGCGTCTTCAAGGACGCAGGATTCGACTGGCGCGAGTCCGGATGCTCGCTGTGCTCGGCCGTCAACGGCGACATTGTCGCGCCGGGCCAGCGGTCGATCTCCACCACCAACCGCAACTTCGTCGGGCGCCAGGGCCCAGGCAGCCGAACCCATCTCGCCAGTCCGGCGGTGGTGGCCGCCAGTGCCCTAACCGGCGCCATCACCGATCCGCGGACGCTCGCACCATGACGCGCAAATTCACCATTGTGACCGGGATCGCCGCTCCTTTGCTGCTGGATGATGTCAACACCGACCTCATCATTCCGATCGAGCATTGCGTCTCGACTCCGCGCGCGCAATTCGGCCGGATCGCGTTTGAGGCGATCCGTTATCGAAGCAACGGCAGCGAAAACCCGGACTTCATCCTGAACCGCGAGCCTTATCGGGGCACCCCGATCCTGATCGCCGGCGCGAATTTCGGATGCGGCTCGTCGCGCGAACCCGCGGTCGTGGCGCTCGATCAGATGGGGATCCGCACCATCATCGCACGCAGCTTCGGCGACATCTTCTATGCCAATTGCCTGCGCAATGGATTGCTGCCGATCGCACTCCCGGCGGGTTCATACGATACGCTGCTCGCTCTCGGACATGCCGCACGGCCGGTGACACTCACGGTCGATCTCGAGCGCTGCATGATCGTCGGCCCCGGCGACATGACGATCCCGTTCGACATCGATCCGTCGCGCCGCCAGGCCCTGTTGGAAGGCCTCGACGAACTTGGCCAGACGCTGCTGTCGCTGCCGGACATCGTTACGTTTCAGGAGCGCGATCGCGTGAAGCGACCATGGGTGTGGGACACGGCGAAGGGTGCCCAAGACGCTGGCCCTCGCCCTGCGAAGGCCGGCATCGCCGGCACCTCGGAGTGACCGCGGCAGATCTGGGCCTCAGCTCTCCACCAGCCGCATCATCACCGCGCCGGAAAAACGCACGTGGTCCTGCATTTCTGTGCGGGCACGCTCCGGATCACCGGCAAGAATAGCATCGACGATACGGCGATGGCCGGCCGCCGCCGCTTTCAGCTCCGGATCGTTCAGCAGCATACTGAGCTGCAACTGGTAGATCGGCACGGTGAGTTCGGACGCGACCTCGACAAGCCGGGGATTATTGGCCAGCGCCAGAATCATGTGATGAAAGGCTGCATTGGCCGAACGGTAGCCGACCACATCGCCGGTCGCGGCGGCCTTGTCGGCCTTTTTGAATGCGTCCATCAGAACCTGCCGTGCCTTGACGCCCTGCAGATTGCGAGCGGCGAGCGCGGCGGCCTGCCCTTCCAGCGCCTCGCGCAATTCGAATATCTGCCGAACATCGTCGCGCGACAGCGGCCTGATCTGTGCACCCCGATTTGGCAGGAGTGCGATCAGCCCTGCGCCGTCAAGCAGGCTGAGCGCTTCACGCACGACACCGAGGCTGACTTTCAGGTCGGCGGCCAGTTCGGAGGCAACGAGTCGTTGCCCGGCCGCGAACTTCCCCGATCTGATGCCGTTCTTGATGTAGTCGGCCACCGTGTTGACGGCCAATCCGGGTGCGGAGCGAGCGAGCGGGGTCATGTGCACACGCGCCCTCTCATGCCGCCGCGGCGGGCTGCGTCAGAGCGATCGAGAAATGCGTTTTGAGAATGTGGTCGATCTGCTCATAGGCGATGCCGACCCTGACCACCGTATAGTCCCGAAAATCGATGATGGTCGACGACTTGCCGTAAGCGTTCCACAGCACGGGACCGTAATCAATCTCGATATCCGCCATCGCACGGATTTCCGGCTCGACGTCTTCCAGACGGAATTTCGTACCCTTGGTCGAAAGATTGGCTGACGAACCGAACATCGCGACATGATGCTTGAGGCTGAGATGCGCGATTTTGTCCGCCAGCGCTCCGCCGTTGAGAAGCGTCAACATGGTGCCGTCGCGGCGGCTTTGCACCAGGATCTCATCGTCCACCTTCGCGAAGATCGGGTGATCAAGCCGCACCGGGGCGATCACACCGAGCGGTAGACGGAAGAAACGGGTGATGGCATCGATCACGCGACGCTGTTCGTCGCCAACGATCTGGACCGCTTCGAACATCTCGATGCTGCCGCAAAGCGCGGTGACCTTGGTCGGCGCGCGCCGCTTGTTGTTGAAAATACCCATCACCGACTCGCGGCTGGCACCGAGCAGCGCATAGCCGGTTGTTACCGGCATGATGGCGGTGCCGCCATTCGCCACCACATCGAACACGCGCTGCGCGTCGGCGTCGTAATCGATCAGGGCGGGCGCCCCGGGCTCCGGCTTCAGCATGCGCGCGCACCCCAATACGGGCGAACAAATTCGCCATAAGACATCTTATGAAGATTTGCCCGCTACGGCGCTGGCTGTCAATCGCGCGCTCGAATGCTTGTTCGTGGTCGCTTGACGCTGACATCCGCAACACTGCCCTCCGACAAAGGGAATGCGAATGTTGGCATCCGACCACTCGAATTGCCCGGAGTGGAACGCTTCGCCGACGCCTTCGGCGCGCGGCTGCGTTCAGATCGCCGCATACCCATTGTCACATTCGGCGCAGTGCGCCATCGTGTTGGAATGTGCTCTGTGATGCGAGGTTCTGATGCGCGCGTTTATTCGTCTGTTCTGTATCGGCCTGGTTGCCCTTCTTGTGGGCACCGCTCAGGCCCAAACCGACACCTATCCCAACAAGGCGATCCGCATTCTGGTCGGATATTCGCCGGGCGGTGGCATGGACACGATTGCTCGCGTACTTGCGCAGCGGCTTGAGGAAAATCTCGGCGTTTCGGTTGTGGTCGAGAACCGCCCGGGCGCAACCAGTACGCTGGCCGCAGCGGCGGTCGCACAGGCCGCTCCCGATGGCTACACGCTGCTGCTAGGTGAAACCGGGCTGTTGCTGGCGCCGGTGCTGTTGCCTTCGCTGTCCTTCGATCTGAAAAAGAGCTTCGTGCCGGTAGGTTATGTTGCGCAAATCCCGATGGCCTTCGCGGTGACCAACGGCTTCCCGGCCAAGACCACACAGGAATTGATCGAGACGTTGAAGGCGGATCCGCAAAAATATGATTATGCCTCGCCCGGCGTTGGCACCGTTCAGCATCTGGCCTTCGAGCAGTTCAAGCGCGTCGCAGGCGTGAACGCGCAGCACGTCCCCTATAAGGGCGGCACGGCCTTCTCGCCGGACCTGATTGCCGGTCGCGTCCACATCGCGATCATGAGCTCATCGGTCGCCGTCGGACTTGCGCGTGCGAACAGCGCGCGGGTGATCGCGGTCACCTCTCTCGATCGCTCCAGCAATCTGCCCGACGTCCCAGCCATCGCCGATGTGCTTCCCGGCTTCGACATGAGCGCGCGCATCTTCCTCGCCGCACCAGCCGGAACGCCGCCTGCAGTGATCGCACGGCTCGAACAGGCGACCGCGGCCGCGCTCAAGAATCCCGATCTGCAGAAGCGGTTTGCCGATCAGGGCGCAAACGTGGTCGCGACGACCAGTGCGCAGACTCAGTCGCAGCTTGCTGAAGAAATGGATCGCTGGGCGTCGGTGGCAAATGCGCTCGGCATGAAGCCAAAATAAGCGCTGCGTCATCCGATTTCAGGGCGCGGAGGTCCACGCCAAAGCGCTCTGCGGCCAGGCCAGCCCGAGATGTTCACGCAGCATCGTGCCTTGATAGGCGGTGCGGAATAGCCCGCGCCGCTGCAACAACGGAACCACTTCTGCGCTGAACACATCCAGCATATGCGGCAGCACCGGCGGCATCAGGTTGAAGCCGTCCGCTGCGCCGTTATTGAACCAGTCCTCGATCAGATCGGCGACCTGCTCCGGCGTACCCGCAATCGTCAGATGGCCGCGCGCACCGGCAAGACTGGACAGCAATTGCCGCAAGGTCGGCTTCTGCCTGCGCACGAAGCCAACGATCATCTCGGCCCGGCTGCGCGCCGCCTCCACCGCGCTGGGATCGGGAAAGTCGTCTGGCGACAGCACCCGGTCGAGCTCAAGGTGCGAGAAATCATGTCCGCCGAACCGGTTCGACAGCCGGCGGCGGCCAATTTCGGGATCGGCCAAATCGTTCGCATCCTGCTCAAGCCGGCGGGCCTCCGCTTCGGTGGACGCAATCGTCGGGCTCAGGCCGGGGAGAATATGAATCTGGCTGGCATCCCGCCCTTCCGCCAGAGCGTGCGCCTTCAGATCGGCATAGAAAGCCTGCGCCGTACTCTTTTCCATATGCGCGGTGAACACGGCTTCCGCATGCCGCGCGGCGAAGCGCCGGCCGGTATCCGACGAGCCCGCCTGCACCAGAACCGGCCGGCCCTGCGGGCATCGCGGCATATTGAGCGGCCCGGCCACATCGTAGTAGTGACCTTTGTGATCGATCGACCGAATACGATCGGGCCTTGCGTAGCGCCCGCCCGCACGATCGTCGAGCACCGCGTCTTCTGCCCATGAATCCCACAGCGCATTCGCAACGGCGAGGAATTCCTCACCGCGCGCATAGCGCTCCTCATGAGCCGGCGAACCCGCGCCGCCGAAATTGCGGGCGGCGGCCGGCAGCCACGACGTCACGATGTTCCAGCCGACGCGGCCATTGCTGATGTGATCGAGCGACGCGAATTGCCGCGCCAGATTGAACGGCTCGGTATAGGTCGTGGATGCGGTGGCGATCAGCCCGATCTGCGTGGTCGTAACAGCAAGCGCCGCAAGCACCGTGACCGGCTCAAGCCAGGCCTGCGGCGCCTGCATATCCTCGCCCAAAGCCAGCGTATCGCCGAGAAAGACAGAATCGAAACACGCGGCCTCCGCGCGGCGCGCCAAATCCTGAATGTATCGGATATCGGTCAATGAAATGGACGACGACATTGGATGCCGCCACGACGCTTCGTGATGCCCGCGGCTTTGAATGAAAAGATTGAGATGCAACTGGCGTTTCATTGATCGGCAGGCCTACGCGTTTGGCGGACGGTGACGGTGAGGAGAATGAGATTTCACACTGCCCGATTTCGCGCCGGCGTCGCAAGCAACCGCGCTCGCGACATCGCTCAAACGCGCGCGGATGATCGCAGCCGTCTGACGCGCTCGTCAGGCGGACTGGTCGCTATCCAATCCCGATTGCTCCACGCGGCGGATCGCAGCCCGGATTTTTTCGATGCGGGACGCGAACAGAGCATCATGAGACTGGGACCCGAGCGCGATCTGGATTTCGGTTGCCAGGATGTGCAATTGGTCCGCGAGTTTCGGATGCGAGGCGATCAGCCCGCGCTGTAGCGTCGTGCACGCCTTGACCGCGGCTTTGGCGCGGTCCTGCCACTGACCGGAGCCGATCAGATCGCGGCCGCACAGGGCGGTGACGCTTGCGCACACGTCCCGGAGCAACTGAAGAAGATGCTGCCGTGACGTCACACGGCCATCGATAATGCGATCTGTCATAACCTGAGCCGGGTACGGGATTGCCGGCCCAAATCCGTGGCCGTCCCCTACGCGGATACTACAGGTCTTTTTGTCGCGCCGCTGGCGATTTTGCGATCCGCAGGGCCCGGCAAGCATTGCGTCGCCAGGCTGGCCGATCAGTCGCGGTCAATCACCGTCAGTCGCAGTCGATGGGCGTTCCGGGCAGCGTCGCCCTTTGTTCGGCCGGAAACCTGTCCAGCGCGGTCTGCAACTGACGGGCCTCGTCCTCCAGCCCGATCCAGCGCAGCTTTCGGATCAGCTTGACCAGTTCTGCCGATGTCGGACGTTCGACCTCGTCGAGAATCGACTGCGTTTCGACTTTCCGTTCCATAGGCCGTCTCCCGGTTTTCGTTTCTTTGTACCGATTGCTGTGGTGCCCCCGATTGCTGTTGCACCCCCTTGAGCGGCCGGCCGCGAATCGAAATCCCGGCCGCCCGGCGTTGCAGGGGTGAGTGGCTATGTGCTCGAGCCTTTTCCGCCGCTCGATAAAAACCGATTCATCGAGGTCACGAGCTTTTGGCTGTCGGCGAAGAATTTCTGGCTGTCCTTTGTGATCGTCTCCATGCGGCGGCCCATCCAGTCCTGATAGGCTTTCGCGGCATCCGGGAGCGACTTGGCGGCGGACAGATTGGCGGCAAGCTCGGAGGCCAATTCGCGCTCCCGCTCCATGCGCGCCAGCCAGTCGGCATTGGCCTCCTCGACCATTTTGGAGACCTGCTTCTGCATATCGGCCAATGCATCCGTCTGTTCTTGGCCAAACTTGCCGAAGTCGGCGGCGCCGAAGATCGGCAGCGGCCATTTCGGGGGTTCGTTGGATGACATGAAAACTCCTTCCGGCGCCATTGTTGGCATCACTGCATAAAGCACATCTTCTCAAGTCACATCAAAAGTCACGATCGAAAACAAATTGCCTTGACCTTGCTCAAATCCCACCGCCCGACCTGAAATACGTCCCAGCTTTCGGTGTTCTCATACTAACACACCGTCACCACTTGATCGCATCTTGATAAAAATCCAATCATCGTCAGATAAACGAAGATGGTTCATTGGGTCCAACTACGCCAGGGTGGTGACGTTACGACCCAAATTCGCCGCCGAGTCCCGGGAGCCGGGGTCCATTCGGTGTCAAGACAGCGTGTCTAGGGAGGTTTCATGCGCGTCAAATTTCTTCTGCTCGCGCTGCTTGCTTGCGCCATCGGCGCTTCGGCGTCGGCCCCTTCGGACGCGGAGGCCAGTCAACAAAACTTGATGCTGCAGCGCAGTACCGAGTTTTCCGCGACGACCAAACGCAAGCCCCCGCGCGCTGCGCCTCAGAGCCCGCAGCCTCACCGCCGTGGCTTCGCCGATCCGTCGTTTGGACCGGATGGGCGACCTTACAAGGTCCCGGAATATCTCAGAGGGCAATGTTATATTGACGATGGCTATGGCCGCTTCTCGGCGTGCAACAATCGGATCTGACCGCGACCGACTCCGAGGACGCTCCAGCGTCCTCGAACATATCAGTGACCACAGAGGCTGCCGGCAGCCTCTGTCTGCCGTCTCGATCGCTCCGTAATCTTCCGTAGGGGCAATATCCAGCTTTCTACGTATCGGCTCCGTCCGGATGATGCAGCGTCCTGTGCGCAGGCAACGATGGAGGAAGCGATGAGAACCGGCCTTCGCAGCGGCGCTTTCCTCGTTGCATTCGGCGTTTCACTGCTTGCGGAGACCGCCAGCGCGGGTCCGCTTGAGGATTGCACGCAATATTACCGGCCGCGGCTGAGAATGGCGGGCTGCAGTGAGGTCATCCGCTCTCCGTCTTTCGACGCCGCCGCAAAAAGCCAAGCTTACACGAATATCGGCGAATTGCGGACGCAGGCCGGCGCGCTGAAGGAGGCGATCCGGAATTTCGGTCTGGCTCTGCGCCTCGATAGCGAGAATAGCAGCGCCTATGCAGGACGCGCAGAGGCGCGCGCGGCATCGGGTAACCTGACAGGAGCCATCCGCGACTACGACAAAGCCATTTCGATCTCGCCGTCCGATAGCGCCAACTATATCGGACGCGGCCACGCCTATCTGGTCCGCGGCAATGCCGACGCCTCGATCCGCGACCTGAGCGAGGCTTTGCGACTCCAGCCCGGCAGTGCCGTGGCCTACAACAATCGCGGTCTTGCCTACCGGAAGAAGGGCGACACGACGGCGGCGCTCGCAGACTACAGCGCTGCGATCACGCTCAATCCGGCTTACGCGCTGGCTTATGCCAATCGCGGCCGTCTTAACGAGAGCATCGGCAAGACGGACGACGCGATCCAGGATCTCTCCGAAGCGCTGCGTCTCGACCCCTCGCAAGTTTCAGTGCGCAACGCGCTGAAGAAACTTGGTGCCCTCGACCCCGCGGAGCGCGAGAGCAATGCGCGTGTGCGGGAAGGCCGGACCCTGGTCGAGGTCAGTTGCGCACCCTGTCACGCTGTAGGCTCAGGTGGCACAAGCCCGAATGCCAAGGCGCCGGCATTCCACGATCTGCAGAAGCGGCACGCGATGCTGTCGCTGCGGACACCAATCACGCGCGGCCTAGCCGCGCCGCATGATGAGATGCCGCAATTCAAGCCGACGGATCAGGAGCTGGACGCGATCATCGCCTATATCAACAGTCTCGCGCCGCGCCGCTGATATCGTCGCGTTCGTCAGGTGGCGCTGCTTAACCGCGCTCGCGCAACAGTCGGCGGATGATTTTGCCGGACGTGGTCATCGGCATCTGATCGATAAAATCGATCTCGCGCGGATATTCGTGCGCCGACAGCCGCGTGCGGACGAAGTCCTGCAATTCCGCGACCAGTTGGTCGCGCGGCGTCTCGACGCCTGGCTTGACCACAACGAACGCCTTCACGATTTCGGTGCGCAACGGATCGGGTTTGCCGATCGCCGCTGCGAGCGCGACTGCGGGATGACGGATCAGACAATCTTCGATCTCGCCCGGTCCGATGCGATAGCCCGATGAGGTGATGACGTCATCGTCGCGACCGACGAAGTGAAAATATCCATCTTCATCGACAATGCCCTGGTCGCCGGTGGTCATCCAGTCGCCGATGAATTTTTCGCGCGTGGCGTCCGGCCGGCCCCAGTAATCGAGGAACATCACCGGGTTCGGGCGGCGCACTGCGATCTGCCCGATGGTCCCGGACTTCACCGGCATACCATCATAATCGATCACCGCAACCTCATGCCCCGGAACCGGCTTGCCGATGGCGCCCGGACGCGACACGCCCAGCATCGCGCAGGATGACAGCACCAGATTGCATTCGGTCTGGCCGTAGAATTCGTTGATCGTCAGGCCGAAGGCATTCCGCCCCCATTCGAACGTTTCCGATCCGAGCGCTTCTCCGCCCGAGCCGATGCTGCGCAAGCGCAAATCGTACCGTCCGCGCGGGTTCGGTGCGGAGCGCAGCATGCGAAGCGCGGTCGGCGGGATGAACGCGTTGCGTACCCCGGTGCGCGCCATCAGTGCATAGGCCTCTTCAGGCTCGAACTTGTCGAACCGGTGCGCGACCACCGCGACGCCATGATGCAGCGACGGCAGCAACGCATCGAGCAAACCGCCGGCCCAGGCCCAGTCAGCGGGCGTCCAGAACAGATCGCCCGGCTGCGGAAAGAAATTATGCGGCAATTCGATTCCGGGCATGTGGCCGAGCAGGACGCGATGCGCGTGCAGCGCGCCCTTGGGGGGCCCGGTGGTGCCGGAGGTGTAGATCATCATCGCCGGATCGTCGGCGGATGTATCTTCTGCCGTGAAGACATCCGACGCCGCTTGCAGGAGCGACGCGAATCCGGTCGCGCCATCCGCTTCGCCGTCGGTCGATACGACGAGTTTCAGGTCGGCCGGAGGCTCGCCCAGACTTGCGAGCTTTTGTACACCGAGAGCGTTGGTGATCAGTGCCTTGGCGCCGGAATTCTGCAACCGGTAGGCCAGCGCCTCGGTCCCGAACAGCAACGCGAGCGGCAGCGCAATCGCGCCGAGCTTGTAGATCGCAACATGCGCGATCACCGCTTCGGGGGATTGCGGCAGCAGGATCGCCACCCGCTCTCCGCGTTCGATCCCGTGTGCCCGCAAGGCGTTGGCGAGCCGGTTCGACATCTGCATGAGGGCACGAAACGAGACCGTCTCAATACCGCCGTCACCGTGGACATGGATGATGGCCGCCCGATCCGGGTCGCGCATCGCCCAGCGATCGCAGACATCGACGCCTATATTGTAACGAGCAGGAATCTTCCAGCGAAACTCGCTATAGAGCCTGTCGTAGTCGTGGACTTGAGGAAGCATTCCGGCAGCCTTGCGGGCCGGACACCAGTGGAGCCGATCCGACACTCGCGACCCACCCAGCCGCGGGCCCGCAAAGCGAATGCCAAATCCAAAGCTTCACCGAAATCCGATACTCGCTGGTGGTCCTCTGATTTCGACGTTCGCAAAAAGGTGGCTGGGAGAGCATGCGAACGTTAGAATCGGACCACTAGTCGGACAAGGCTCCCACGTCCAGCGATTGGTGCATGCGATGAGCGATGGCAGCCCGGCGCCGTTCCAGTGGCGTCCGATGATCGCGGCCGATCTTGCCGCAGTCGACGATCTGTCGGCCCATATTCACCCGGACTTTCCCGAGCGGCCGGAGGTTCTTGCCGAAAAATTCCGGCTGTTTCCCCTCGGCTGTTTTGTGCTCGATACCGTGCCCGAGGAGCAGCCGCGGGGGTATTGCTTCTCTCACCCCTGGATGTTCGGGCCGCCGCCCGCGCTGGACACCCTGCTTCAGGCGCTGCCGCAAGCGGCGAACGCGTATTTCGTCCACGACCTCACCGTCGAAGCATCTGCGCGGGGCAGAAATTTGGCATCCATGGTGGTGCCGCGGCTGTTCGAGGCGGCACGGGTTGCTGCGATCGACCGGATGATGCTGGTCGCAGTCAGCGGCAGCGCGCCGTTCTGGATGCGGATGGGATTTCACCGGACCGACGACGAAGCGCTTCAGGACGCAACCCGCTCAAAATACGGCGCTGGTGCGGTCCACATGACGCGGGAACTCGCCTGATCGTCCTATTGCCTGATTGTTATTGTGCGAGCTGCGCCGTGCGCTGATCCGGCGAGGCCAGGATCAGCGCCCAGAACACCTTGTATTTGGTATTTGGGACGTAAACCGCAGCGATACCCATCTGGGTGGCGCCCTTCAGCAGCATGTTCGCCTTGTGCGAAGGCGAGTCGCGCCAGCCCGAGAAGGCTTCAGCCAGGGTATGATAACCGGCGCCGATATTCTCCGCCCCGGTCTGCGCCTTGTAACCGGACTTGCGCAGCCGCTGCTGGAAATTGCCGGCGACATTGTGATCCAGCTTGTCTTTCGTGGCCATCGCCCGCGCCTGCTCCTCGGCCATGCGCATCAGCTGGGGATCGAGCGTGACCTCGCCCAGCATGTTGTTGCGGCGGTAACCGGAGATCATAGAGGCCGCGGCCTGCGGATCGACCTGAGCGCCCTCACGGGCCATGCTCTGATAGAAGGTTGGCTGTGACGGCAGCGGTTCGGTCGCGCAGCCACTCAGGGCAAGCCCCAGCCAGCACAATATTGCTGCAGACATCGGCCGCCCGCCCACCATGACTTGAAAATCCCCCGATGACCGAATTGGCCGCAAATTGGTGACCAAACGGTAAATGTCGCTATAGCAGCCGACAAATCACCGCGCTTTCGGCTTTTTTGGGGCCGTGGACTTGCGCCGTTCGGATTCGGGGACTTCCGGCTCGGCCTCGTCGGCCATGCCGTCGATGTGAATATGCCGGTGCGGGTAAGGCATCACAATACCCTCCGCGCGGAAGCGTTCGAGGATCGAGAAGCAGATATCGCTCTTGATCCCCGGCCCGTCCCCGAGATTGCGGACCACCCAGCCGAGCTCGAAATTGATCGCGCTCTCGCCGAAGCCTGTCAGAAATACAGTCGGTCCAGGGGTCTGCATGACATGCGGGTGCGCCTTTGCGATCTCCAGCAGGGTTTCCCGCACCTTGACGACATCGCTGTCATAGGCGACGCCGATTGCCACCGCCAACCGCGCGAAGGTGTCGGTGTGAGTGCGGTTCTTCACCACCTGGGTGATCAGTTCGGAATTCGGGATGATCACGCTGGCGCGGTCGCCGGTCTCGATCTCGGTCGCGCGCACATGAATGCGACGAACCCGCCCTTCCTCGCCCTTGACCGCGATGATGTCGCCAACCCGGATCGGCCGTTCCGCCAGCAGGATCAGTCCCGACACGAAATTCGACACCACCGATTGCAGACCGAATCCGATACCGATCGAGAGCGCGCCGGCGACCAGGGTGATCTTCTGAAAATCGACGCCGAGTTGCGCGAGCGCGAATGCGCTGGCGACAATCACACCGAGATAACCGAAAATGGTGGTCACGGAATTCTGCAGGCTCGGATCGAGCGTGGTACGCGGCAGGAAGCGGGTGTTGAGCCAGCCCTGTACCGCGCGGGTCGCCAGGATTCCGATGATGAGAATCGCGAGCGCGATCAGGATCGTGGTGAGCGATATCGAAATCTCGCCGATACGGAATCCGAAGGTCGCGTCCTTCACCACGCCGACAAAATCCGCGGCGAAGATGCCCCACGGACCGAGCAGCGGCATCAACACGACCAGCACCAGCAGCAGCCGGATGACCGCTGACAGCAGCGTCCCGACCAGATCGATCGAACGCGGCTTCATTCCGAAAAAATGCGCAACCGAACGCCCGCGCGGCGAGGACGCCGTCAACACTTCGGTGAACAGCGCGTCGATGAACGTCAGCAAAATATAGAGTGCGCCGATCAGACCGAGCGCGGCCAGAAAACGGCCTGCGAGAAAGGCCCCCAGTCCGATGAAGCCGGTGACCAGCGCGGCAACGATGCCGATCGCGAGCAGCCATCCCGCGCTGCGAAGCCATCCGGCACCGGCGACGTCGTCTTCCAGCGTTTCGCGGTTTCCCATCAGGAACAGGAAGCGGCAGAGCAAAGCCGCAATCACGGCTGCGAAGATCGCGTTGGTCGCGACCGTCAGAATGACCGGCGCCACAATGATCTGCAGGATCGCGTTGATCAAAATGATCGCGCCGAGAATGCGGGCGACCCAGGTCAATTTCGACGCGACCAGCCCTGCGGTCTCCTCCTGCACCGAGAGCAGACGCCGGTCGGGATCGCCGGGCGCAAACAGGCCGACAGCGACCCCACGACCGAACGCCGCAATCGTGACCGCGATCGCGAGCGTCAGGCCGATGCTGCCGACCCGCTCGGTCAAGAGCCCAAACGCATTCAGGATCAGAAGTGCGCCAACCACGATCGCCGGTGCCGTGATGGTAACGCGCAGCAGCGACAGCAACGCGAAGAAGGACTTGGCGAAGCGGGTGCCGAGCTCCTTCGGCCGGAAGTCGCGCCGCACGAACCAACGCAGGAACAGTGCCACGGTGACGAAGAACGCACACAAGGCGAGACCCGCCGCGCCCAACGTCCATGATGTTGCGTTGGCGCGAAAGTGATCCATCCAACCCTGCGCCAGCAGCCTGGCGCCGAACCAGGCGTCCGGCGCCGCCTTGACGGCCTGCGTCCAGAGCGCCGGATCGAGCACGCTCAAGGAGCGGCCGAGCAATTGCTGGGTGAACAGCCCGCGGCGGCGTTCGGTGATCCGCACCGAAATATTGTCGGCGCGCAGCATCAAGAGCCGCGTCTGTTTGAGCGCGCCGTCGAGCGCCGCGCGCCGTTCCTCCAGCCGTGCACGCTCTTCGGTGAGGACCGGGTCCTCCTTCGGCTCGCCGTCATCCGGCGCATCGCCAAGCTGCTTCAGCCGGGCTTCGACATCCACCAGACGCGCATCCAGGGAGGTGATGATTTCGCGCAATTCATCACGGACCGGCTCCAGCCGGCCACGATGCTGAACCAGGGTGGCGTCGCCGATGTCAGGACTTCGGAGCGATGTCTCGATCTGATCGACGGCCTCTTTCAGAGGCTCGATCGACGCCATCGTCCGCGACAGCCTTGGCCGTTCCGGGTCCGGCGCAGCCGGTTGCGCCGCAGGATCTGCAGCCTTTGGCGCCGGCGCAGCCGCCTTTGGCGCCGGAGTGGCCGCATTGGGAGCCGTGGCCTTGGGAGCCGCAGCGTTGGGCGCAGCTGTATTCGGCGCGGCTGTATTGGGCGCGGCAGCCTTCGGGGCGGCTTCCTGCGCGAGGCTCGCCGTCGAGATGGCGGCGGCCAGGGCCAGGAATACCGATGCGGCGGAGAGACGGCGGATTAGCGCATGAATCGACATTGGCACTGTCAAGCAGTGGAATCGGAGGGCATTGTGGCATGCTCCGCCATGCAATCCCCCCATACAAGGCGCCGCGCCTCCCGAAAGCGCGCACCGTCCCGCTTTGACAACAGGTTCTGGCTCGCGACGCCGGGCCGCTCGCACAGCTTCAGGGAGACGGTTCCGCCCCTCACCTGAACCGGCGCGATCACCCGCGCCGCCACCGGCAGCGGCGGATGGCGGGACGCTGCGATGTAGATGAACTTCTCGTCCTCCCACGGCACTTCGCCGGATTTGATCCGGCGGTGCATCCGCGAACGCGCCACCCGGCGCGAGAAATGGCACCAATCCGGAGCCGCAAGCGGACAGGCCAGCGCATGCGGGCACGGGGCGACAAGATGCGCGCCGGCCGCGATCAGACGCTCCCGCACCGAGAGGATACGCGACCATCCGGCCGGGGTGCCCGGTTCAACCACAACGATCGTATCGCCGGTGGCCTGCCAGAGCCGTTCGATCAGCGGGCCGATCGCCGATGGCGTGAGTTCGTCCAGCACATAGGTCAACACGACCAGATCGTGCCGCATCTGTGGCTGCGCTGGGGCTGCGAGATCGGATGCGCGCCAGTCGATGCTGCGGAACGCGAAACCGGACGCGAGCAACTCCCCCCATCGCCGGATGGCGGGGCTGTTCTCGATCAGCGTGGCGTCCGAAAGGGTCGGCCAGCAATCGCGTGCGGCAAACAGCGCGGTGCCCGGCCCGGCGCCCGCATCAAGCAGGCTTTGCGGCGCGAAACCGGGGCGCAATTGCGCGACCGCATCGAGACTGGAACGAACCGCCGCATAGGTCGCCGGCATCCGCACGGCGAGATAAGCTCGCGCGGACAGGTCGTCCGACAGGTGCGCACGGCCGTCGCGGGTTTCGCTGCGATAGCGCGCCGACAGACGCTCCGCCGCCGCCTGCAGATCGGCAAGCGGCAAACCTTCGATCGCCTTGTCGACGGCCGCGCGGATAAAAGGAGGAAGCTCCATCCTAGTGGTCCGATTCTAACATTCGCATCCCTTCTCGGCAGGCTATTTTGCGAATGTTAGAATCAAAAGACCACTAGTGTGGTGGTTCGGAAATCCGCTTCATTCCTGCAGCACCCCCTTAAGCGGATTTCCGAACCAAACCACACTAGAATCGTAGGTTTGCTAGTGTCCTTCGAATCCGAAGTCCGCTCACGAGCAAGCCGCAGAATGAAGCGGACTTCGGATTAGCAAGTATTCGATTCTAGTGGAGCTTTGGATTTGACATTCGCTTGGCGAGCCCGCGGCAGGGTGGGTAGCGAATGTCAAATCCGCTCCACTAGAATTTCAACGAAATCCCGGCATGGCGCAAGCTCCGAGCGTCAGGCATAGACCGGCGCGACGTCGAAATAGATGCGCAGCGACTTCACCAGGTCACCGTTGCGCTCCAGCACGGTGACGACCGGGATCGTGACCTGCCGGCCATCCTTGCGCAGATAATCGACATTGGTTTCCAGGAAGGTGCGATCCGGGAGGTCGGCGACATTGACGACATTGTGCCTGATGCCGTCGATCGACGAAAAGAAGTGCCCGATGCCTTCCTTCACCTGCTCGCGGCCCTTCATCGCCGGATTGTTGCCGACCACAACCTCGACGTCCGGCGTCAGCCCCGCAACGAAATCGTCGAGCCGCATCGCATCGATATGCGTGTAGAGATCCGAGAACCAGTGCTGCTGCATCTCCCCCTCCTCAGGCTGCGTAAGCCGGGTCTGCGACCATCTGCCGGATCGCGCCGAGCGTGGCGTCGACGGCCTTGAGGTAATCCCGCTCCATGATGGCGCGGAACTCCCGTTCTTCCGGGCTGTCGGACGGAGCATCGACAAGCTGCAGCGCGAAGGAGAAGCGCAGGCGCAAATCGTTGTCGTCGCCGAGAATCTCGTTGACGATGAAGCCGTCGACATTGCCGGATTCACGCACGAACACGACCTTTTCCTCGGGATAGAGCGTGATGCGCTCGCGCGCATCCTCGCCTCGGAACACAATGTCGCGCACCAACCCGTTATCCGAGCGCGAAACCACATCGCACTTTGCCATGCCGGGAACGAAGGGCAGCGCATTCTCAGCCTTCATTACCAGACCGCGCCAGATATCGCTGCGGCTCAGCGGTTGCTGACCCGGCGCGTTGGCGGGAATTTCCTTCGATACGTAGATCATGTTTGCTCTCGTTTTCTGCTTTCAGTTGCAGAAGCGGGTCACGGCCGCTTCCAGACCAGCGTGTTTGCGTCTGTGCGCTTTTTCATCACGCCGAATTCAAGATTGAGATCGACGAACGCATTGAAATCCTCGCCCGAAATGTCGACATTCCAGTCCGGGCGCACCGGCGTATTGAAACCGAGATACTTTTTCTCGATGTCCTTGGCCTGCGCGGGATTGGTACCGATCCACGCGATCCCGTCCTTCAGGCATTTCTGGAACGCGACCACGGCCTGCGGATTCTTGTCGGCCCATCTGCGCGACGCGGTCCAGAACGCGAGGATCGATTTCGGCATCACCGCCGAGTGGTACTCGACCTGCGCGCGTTGTCCGACGCCGTCATTGACGATGGAGGAGCGGATCGGCTCGACCGCAATCGCGCCGTCGACTGTGCCTGCCTTGATCAGATCCTTCATCTGCGGAAATGGCGTTTCGACGATGGTCACCTGACCCGGATTGACGCCGTCATTCTTGAGCCATTTGCGGAACACGACATCGGCAACGCTGTTGATACCGGGCACGCCGATCCGCTTGCCGATCAGGTCCTTGCCGCCTCTGACCGTCAGTGCCTTGCTGGTAACAAGACTCAGTGTCTCGTTGCCCTTGAGCAGATGCGTGCCGCCCGCAACCGCGACGAGATCCAATCCGTTTTCAACTGCGGGCAAAAACAAGGTCGCGGTATTAGCACCGATTTGCAGGGTATCGGCAATGATCGCGGCCGGCATGTTGGTCGTCACCGGGATTCGCGTGAATTGTGCATCGATGCCGTTCGACGCGAAGCATCCGTTCTCCTTCGAGACGAAGGCCGGCAGATAGTCGGCGGCGGTCGCATATCCGATATTGACCTTGACCGGATTGGCGCTGGCGACGGTGACGCATCCGCAAAGTGCGGCGACAGCGATCGAGACGGCTCGTTTAATCATGTTGTCCTCCCGTGAAAGATGCAATGTTGTTGTTATTGCGCTGTCTTCCACCGCATCAGGCGGCGTTCGACGACGAGAAGCAGATAACTGACCAGAAATCCAAAGGCGCCGAGCGCGATCAGTCCGGCGTAAAGATCGGCGCTGCGGAACGTGCGCTGTGCAATGAAGATTTCGTAGCCCAGGCCCGGCAGCGACGCCTGCATCTCGGTCACAACGGTGAGAATAAGCGCAAGCGCGAGGCTGATGCGCAGTCCCGCCATGATGTCGACGGACGCAGAGGGCAAAGCGATGGTGACGATGTAGCGCAGCCGGCCCATTTCCAGGGTGGATGCGACCTCGCGCAATTCGCGCGGTACCTTCACATAGCCATGGATCGCAGCCAGCAGCAACGGCCAGAGCGAGCCAAACGCCACCACGAATGTCGACATCGCGGTCGTAAGCCCGAGGAACAGGACGGCAACGGGGATGATCGCCGACGCCGGTAGCGGCCGGAAGAATTCCAGCGTCGGCGCCATAAACTCATGCGCCGTTTTTGAATTGCCGATCAGGGTGCCAAGCGCCATCGCGAGGATGATGGCGAGCACCCAGCCAAGGGTCATCCGCTGCGCCGTGTCGAAAATCGCCGCCCAAAGCGTTCCGGATTGTGCGCGCTCTAGAAGTGCTCCAAATGCCTGGACCGGCGTTGCGAGAAACAGCCGGTTCACCAGTCCCGAATCGACTGAAAGCTGCCAGATCAAAATTACGAAAAGCGTGAACGCGACGGTCGCGCCGGCGTTGAACATGCGGGTGCTCATGCCGCGGTCTCCGGGTCGGCCATACGCACCAGGGCGTTGACGACAAGACCAAGGATCGCCAGCCACAGCAGATAGGCGTACATCACGTCGATGCGCAGCGACTGCTGGGCGATGATCAGGCCATAGCCAAGCCCGCGCGGATTGATGAGGATCTCGACCGTCACCGCGACCACAAGCGCAAAGCCGATCGCCGTGCGCAGTCCTACCAGCACGCGCGACATCACCGCCGGTATGATGATTTTCTGGATGCGCTGGACCAAATTCATCTCAAGCGCCTGCGATATCTCGATCAGCCGCGGCTCGATGTTGCGGACGGCCGCGATTGTCGTGATCAGGATTGGCCACAGGCAGGCATAGGCGACGATCATTCCTTCCATCGGCAGGCCGAAGCCGAACAGCAGCAGCGACAGCGGTGCGAAGGCGATCGAGGGGATCGAGCGCAGCGATTCCACGACCGGACGCGAGACCAGTTCGGAAAAGCGCGAAAGTCCGAGAAAAATTCCGACCAAAACCCCGACAACCAGCGCGATCGACAGCCCGAACAACGCCGCTTCGAGCGTCTGCCAGGTCGCGTAAAGGAACGTGCCGTCGGCCAGTCCGCTGATGCCGGCTATCAGGATGCTGCTCGGCCGCGACAGAAATTCGAGATCCGCGACGCCGGTTCGAGAAGCGATTTCCCAGAGCAGCAACGCGACCGTCGGGAAAGCTATCGCGCGCCAGGGGAGACGCATCGCTCAATGCCTCCCGATCAGCCCGTGCAGCTCATGGCGCAGCCGCAGGAAGGTCGGGTTTTCGCGCGTTTCAAGCTGCCGACGCGGACGCGGCAAGTCGACTGTGATCTGCCTAGCGATCCGGCCGGGATTCGAGGCCAGCACGATCACGCTGTCACCGAGATAGAGCGCCTCCTCCAGATCGTGGGTGATGAACACCACCGTCATGTTGCGCTCGCGGGACAATGTCTGAATTTCGTCCTGCAGCACCTGCCGCGTGATCGCATCAAGCGCGCCGAATGGCTCGTCCATCAGGATGATTTTCGGGCGTTGCGCCAGCGAGCGCGCAATCTGCACGCGCTGCTGCATGCCGCCCGAGAGTTGCGCCGGATACTTCTGCGCGGCGGGCAGCAGACCCATCTTCAGGAGCAGTTCGTCGACCTCGGCCTTGATCTTATCCTTTGGCGTGCCGGAGACTTCGAGGCTGAGCGCGATATTGCCGGCGACCGTGCGCCAGGGCAGCAATGCCTTGCTGTAGTCCTGAAACACGATCGCCTTGTCGAGAGTCGGACGGGTGACCGGCGCACCGTCGAAGTGAATCGTGCCTGAGGTCGGCTTCTGCAGGCCGGCGATCTGACGCAGCAGGGTGGTCTTGCCGCAGCCTGAGCTGCCGACGATGCAGAGGAACTCGCCCTCCGCCACCGCGAACGAGATGTCCTCGAATACGGCGTGGCGATTTTCGCCCTCGCCGAACACCATGGAGACATGCCGGGCATCGACAATGTTCGTCACCGGCGCTTGCGCGACCGCTCTCAGTCTCACGTCGTCCTCCCTGACGCGCAGCTTTAAATGCGCGGGCTCCGAGGGAGCCAGTCGGTTCGGGCAGCGGTTAGAAAATGCCCTGCGGTTGCAGCCCCAAACGCTGCGTTCCGTAGAGCGCCGACAACGTGTCCCAGTCGATGCTGGCATGCGTGGCGGCGGTGTTGGCATCGCGCCAGAACCGCTGAACCCTGCTCTTCTCGTCGGCTGCCGCGGCGCCCGATTTGTTGAAGATCTCGTTCACCACCTCGGCCGAGGTCCGTCCCGCAAAGCCGTGATTGCGCCGGATGCGGACCCGCAACTCGATGTCGGGTGCGCCACCGGCGAGCACGAGATCCTGCCCTTCGCGCAGACTCGTCAGCATCAGCGTGCGCGCGGCATCGATATGGGCAGCCGACCTGCCGATCAGGCTCTGGATCAGGGGTTGTTCGGCCACCTTTTCGAAGACGCCCGGACGTGCCATGCGCTTGGCGTCGCGCGCGGTTTCGGTAAAAGCATCGATCGCGCCCTGCGCCATGCCGACGATCGGCGCGACCAGAGCGGTCGGACCGAATGTCGGATAGCCAAACCGCGCCTGGCCGTTATCCGGGACGTCGAGTCCCGGCATCTTGCCGGTGAAGATCGCGCCGAGCGGCAGGATACGATGGCGCGGAACGAAAACCGGCTCGGTGATGTGAACGGTCTTCGATCCGGTGCCCTGCAATCCTGCGACATTCCAGCTGTCGTGATCGACCACGACATCCTTCACCGGGACCAGGCACCACGCCACCGTGGGCGGCCCCTCCTTGTTCGGAACCGCAGCCGAGAGAATGAGCCACGTCGCGCTGTCGACGCCGCTCGCCCAAGGCCAGGTTCCCGCGATCCTGATTCCGCCGTCGACGATCTCGACTTTCGGCGTCGGCACGTAGGAGACCGCGAGCAGATTGTCGGTGTCGTCCCAGACTTCCTGCTGCGCTTCGAGTGGGAAGAACGCGGTCATCCAGCCGAAGCAGACCGCAAGCGTACCGCACCAGCCGGTGCTGCCGCAGGCGCGTCCGAGTTCAAAACCGACCTGTGCAAGCTCCGCAGGCCCATATTCGTAACCGCCGAAGCGCTTGGGCTGCATCATGCGAAAGACGTTGGCATCGCGCAGCGCATCCATTGTCTCTTGCGGGACGCGCTTGGCTTTTTCGGCGCTGAGGGCCCGCGCGCCAATCTCCGGCGCAAGTCTACGGATCCGTTCAATGATGTCGGTGAATTCGGGCCGCGCTGCCAGCGTGTGAACCGCGGCGGAGCGTTTCGCTTCCTGCTGCATATTCCGCTTCCTCCCTGAAAGCGTAACGTTCGTTACGGTACGGAATACTGCACAGCTTTTGACAATTGGCAACGGCAATTCATTCGCTGCATTGCGAAGAGCGCACGAGTTCATTCGTTACAGACGCAACGAATTGATTTCATCGAATTGCGATTGCTGTGGAAACGCGCTCCGCAGATAGCGAGGGTTGACTGATTGCGGCGCGACTTTATTTTTTTGGCGATTTACTTTTTTGAGCTTTCAGCTGCGACGTTTTGGCTCGATCGCGCGGCGAGGAATGGTTCGGCTTTGCTTCGATGGCACAGCCACTGAGAAAAACGGAGACGGCGATCTCCACCGTCTCATCAATCCGCCGGGCGCGATCCTTCTCACCCGACGCCGACGTGAGCCAACTCAGGATCTGCTCGCCGATCAGCATATCGTGTAACAGAATGGCGAGGCGGCGCGGGTCCTTGTCCGCACGGATATTGCCGCTCGCCTGTTGAAGCGCAATCCATTCCGCAAAGATGCGATACACCGTCTCCGGACCGGTCTTGTAGAACAGCCGGCCGGCTTCGGGAAATTCGCGTCCGATCGACGTCACCAGACGATGGAACGACATGATCTGCGGTGTCAGCACCATCGACACAAAGGAGCGCGCAATCCGCGTTGTCTGCTGTTCGAGCGTCCCGACCGGCCGGGTGTCGATGCGTATCGTCACGTCGGAGCACAATTGCTGCACCACCGCCTCGAACAGCTTCGCCTTGTTTCCAAAGTTGGAATAGATCGTCTCCTTGGAGCCGCCGACGACCGCGATGATCTCGTTGATGGAAACGCTGTCGTAGCCGCGTTCGAGGAACAGCTTCGCGGCCGATCGCACGATTTTTTCACGCTTGATGGCGGTGCTCTTGCGCAGCCCGGCTGCGGAGCCGTTGCCGTCCGCGGCTGTCTGCGCCGCCGATTTCCTCAGCGATTCCATGGCGCACGCTATGACAGGAACAGCCCCGGAGGCCAGCGGAAAAGGGCGGATCAGACGAAAGTCAGCGTCCGATTGTCCCAGGCTTCACGCATCCGCCGAGAAAAACGCGCACCGAAACACGCACGGTTTCGTCGACCCTCGCCTTTTGCCCAGCGCGCGGCATGCTGGTGAGCCAGCCGAGCTGATGCTCGCCGATCAGCATGTCAAGGAACAGCACGGCAAGGCGATACGGATCCTCATCGATCAGCCTCCCCTCTTTCTGTTGCCGCTCGATCCATTTTGCGACGATCGCATAAGCAGAGCTGGGACCGGACTGGAAAAACAGCCGCCCCGCTTCCGGGAAGGTGCGGCCGATCGATACCATCAGGCGGTGGAATTCCAGGATCGGCGGCGTCAGCACCATCGCAACGAACGAATGGCCGATCTTGGTGAGTTGCTCTTCAAGCGTGCCGCCGGCATCGATATCGATGCCGAGCGTGACGTCATCGCATTTCTGCCGGACCACCGCCTCGAACAGACCCTGCTTGCCGCCGAACCAGGCATAGATCGTGGCTTTCGACCCGCCGGCGACACCGATGATGTCGTCGATCGAAACGTTGTCGTAACCCTTTTTCAGAAACAACGGCGCGGCCAGGCGGACCAGACGGGCGCGGCGCGGATCGGAATTGACCGACGCCGCAGCAACCGGCGACGACAACCCCTTCTGTGGCGCGCGTCGCGGCAATGGCGCCTTGGCATCCTGAACTGACATGCGGTTTACCACGATGGACGATGTCGTCATGTAGCGCCAAAAGTTTTCTATTGCACCATCATCGTTCTTGACTGTAACGTACAGTACAGTACTGAAAAACAACAAGCAAAAAGTGCCACGGGAGGACGTGAATGCAGGCCGGATATCGGCTGATCAGCTACGCTGGCAATGATGGATCGCCTGTCGCGGGGATTTTGGCCGCAGATCGCGTTGTTCCGGCAGCCAGCGTGCTCGGCGAAAAATTCTCCTCAGTGATGGATGTCCTCCGGTCTTGGGACAACGTGCATCCGCGGATCGCAAAGGCTTGCGAAGACAAGTCCTTTGCAGAAAAAAGTGCGCCGCTGTCGTCCGTCAAACTGTTGGCGCCGCTCCTCTATCCCGGCACGTTCTATTGCGCGGGCGCGAATTACTGGGACCATCTCAACGAGATGGCGGCGATCGCCAAGAAGACCACCGGCCGCGACGTCCATATCGCCAAGCCGGCCGAGCCGTGGTTCTTCCTCAAGACCGCGGCCGGCTCGATCATCGGCGATGGTGCGCCGGCCCGGCTGCCGAGGTTTTCGCAGCAGGTCGACTGGGAAGCCGAGATCGCCGCCGTGATCGCACGGCCCACCCGCAACATTTCCGAGGATGACGCGCTGAGCGCGGTCGCGGGTTACGTCATCGTCAACGATCTGTCCGCACGTGACCTGATGAAACGCGAAGGGTCGATCTTCGTTTATGACTGGATCGGCCAGAAGTGTTTCGAGGACGCAGCGCCGATGGGGCCATGGCTGACGCCAGCTGCCTATGTCTCCGATCCGAACAATCTCGACATCAAGCTCTGGGTGAACGGCGTCCTCAAGCAGGATTCCAACACATCCAAGATGGTGCACAACACCGCCGAGCAGATCGCCTATCTCAGCCGCCACATCACGCTGCAGCCGGGCGACGTGATCGCAACCGGGACGCCCGCCGGCGTCGGCCTGCCGAAGGGGGAATTCCTGAAAGCCGGCGACGAAGTGAAGATCGAGATTGCCGAACTTGGCACCCTGACCAACAGGATGGTTGCCGAGACCGCGTAGACGTTTGTGTTTTTGTAGGAGTGCGTGATGCCGTCCGCCGCCCAGATGAAGATCGCGGAACTGACGAAAGGCATGCTGAAACTGAAGCTTTTCGTCATTTTTTCGCAAGGCAAGGGCCTTGATGTGACGCCCTATCTCGCCGAGCACCTGGAATACATGATCGCGCTTGAACGCCAGGGCAAGCTATTTGCCTCCGGTCCCCTCGGCGATCCATCAAAGGCCGACGGCATGACGATCGTACGCGCCGCCGACGAGGAGGAAGTGCAGAAGATCGCGCTGAAGGATCCGTTCGTCATTCATGGCATCCGCACGTTCCGGATCGTGCCGTGGACCGTGATGGAAGGCTCGCTCAGCGTGACCGTCAACTTCTCCGACCAGACCGCAAAGATTTCCTGAAAGCCTTACAGCCGCCGACAGAGCGCTGGACGACAAGAAACGCAATCGGGACAGGGGACCATGGGTATGCAGACGATCGGATTCATCGGTGTCGGAAAAATCGGCCTGCCGATCTGCGAGCATCTGATCAAGAAGGGTCACAAGGTGATCGGCTATCGCCGCTCCTCGCTCGCCGATTTCGAGGCGCTCGGCGGAGTCAAGGCCAAGTCACCGGCCGATATCGGCGCGCAGACTGACATCGTGTTCACCTGTTTGCCGAACGATGCGGCGCTGGAAGACGTCATGCACGGTCCGGACGGACTGATGAAAGCCGCGCGTCCCGGCCAGATCATCGTCGAATTCGGGTCGCACCCGGTTCCGGTGAAGGAGCAATATGTCAAGCCGCTCGCCGAAAAGGGTGCGGTCTTCCTCGACGGCGAGGTCAGCGGCACGCCCGGCATGGTGCAGGCGCGCAAGGCGGTGATCTATCTCGGCGGACCGGCCGATGCGGTGAAAACGCTCGAGCCGGTCATCGCGGACTTTGCCGATCTCTGCCTGCATCTCGGCGATTTCGGCGCCGCCACCAAGGTGAAACTCGTCAACAATTTCCTGGTCGCGCTGCATATCGCCGGTACCGCGCAGGCGATGGCGCTCGGTCTCAAGACCGGCGTCGACAAGGATCTGCTGATCAAGGCGGTTGCCACCGGAAGCGGCGGCTCGTCGGCCTTCTCGATCCGCGCACCCTGGATGGCGGAGCGCAAATTCACGCCGCAGATGGGCTCGGCGGCGGGCCTCGCGCATTATCTCGACACCGCGAAGGGCATGGCTGCGGAAGCCGGTGTCGCGACCGATCTCCTCGATTGCCTGATCGACATCTACGCGCGTGCGGTTCCGAATATCGGCGACCGCGACGTCGCAGCCATTCTCGAACACTTTGAAACCCGAAAAAACTGAAGGAGCGATCTCCATGATCGGCGTGCGCAAAATCTCTCATGCAGTCTACGAGGTTCCCGACCTCGAGCATCAACTCGAATATTACACCGAGGTCCTCGGACTCACGGTGACAGGGCGCGACAGCGACGCGGTCTATCTCGCGAACACGATCGACCATCACTCGGTCGTGCTGCGCAAGGGCTCGCATCCGCGTTGCACCAGCATCGGCTTCCAGCTCGGACCGGATGACGATCTCGACGGCTTCGAGAAGCAGACCGCGGCGCACGGCATCCGCACCGAGCGCAAGAAGGATTCGCAGCCCACCGTTTCCGACATGGTGTCGTTCGAGGACATCAAGGGCACGGTGATGGAAGTGTTCCGGCAGCCGGAGCCGCAGAAGCAACCCTTCACCAGCAAGGGCGGCGTCATCCCGCACAAGCTCGGCCATATCGCGTTCCACGTCACAGATGCGCAGAAGGCGACCCGCTTCTATTGCGACGTGCTCGGCTTCCGCGTCTCCGACTGGATGGGCGACTTCTTCTCGTTCCTGCGTTGCGGCCCCGACCACCACACCATCAACCTGGTCGAGACCGGTAAGAACAAGCACTTCCACACCGCCTTTGAGCTGCGCGACTGGGCTCACATGCAGACCGCACTCGATTACATCAGCCGGCATGGCTACAAGACGTTGTGGGGCCCCGGCCGTCACGGCATCGGCCACAACCTGTTCTCGTATCATCGCAGCCCGAACGGGCTGATCACCGAGCTGTTCGCCGAACTCGACCTGATGAAAGACGAGTCGCTCGGCTATTTCGAGCCGCGTCCCTGGCACCGCGATCATCCGCAGCGGCCGAAGACATGGCCGAAGACGCCTGAGGCCGCGAACCTCTGGGGGCCGATGCCGCCGGACGAAATGATGGAATGAGCCTGACGAACGAGCAACCGGACGCAAGAGCCGGGACCAATATCGATGCGCAGACACGGGAGGAATTTATGACAGTGACGTTGCGAACGCTATGGGGACACGTACTTGCCGCGACGGCGATGGTGTTTCTGACACTCTCCGCTGCCTCGGCTCAGGCGCCGACGGGCGATCCGATCAAGGTCGGCTTCAGCATGTCGCTGACCGGCGCGGTGGCGCCGAACGGTCAGCAATTGCTGCGGGCGCTGGAAATCTGGCGCGACGACGTGAATGCTGCGGGCGGCCTGCTCGGCCGTCCGGTCGAACTCATTCACTACGACGACCAGAGCAGCCCGGCGAATGTGCCGGCCATCTACCAGAAGCTGCTCTCGGTCGACAAAGTCGACCTGCTGCTTGGACCCTACGCCACCAACATGGCGGCGCCGGCCATGCCCGTCATCATGCAGGCCGGCAAGACCACGATCTCGATGCTGGCCATCGGCGTGAACCGGCACTTCAATTACGACCGCTATTTCTCGATGGTGCCGATCAGCAGCGAAGGCGTGGCGGCATTCTCGCGCGGCTTCTTTGAACTGGCTGCGGCCCAGAATCCGAAGCCGGTGACCGTCGCCATGGTGGCAGCCGACGCGGAATTCGCCCGCACCGCAGCGGACGGCGCCAAAGAGAATGCCAAGAAACTCGGCTTCAAGGTCGTCTACGATCGCACCTATCCGCCGCACAACACCGACTTCGCGCCGATCATGCGTGCGGTCCAGGCTGCCAATGCCGACATCGTTTTCGTTGCGGCCTATCCGCCCGACACCGTCGGCATCATCCGGTCGGCCCACGAAATCGGACTGAAACCGAAGATGTTCGGCGGCACAATGATCGGCTTGCTCGCGACGCCGCTCAAGGTACAACTCGGGCCGCTCACCAACAACCTGGTGATCATGGAAAGCTTCACGCCGATCTTCAAATTCGACGGGCTGCAGGACGTGCTCGCAAAATATCGCGAGAAGGCCAAAGGTCAGAAAATCGATCCGTACGGATATGGCTTCGTTCCGTTCGGCTACGCAGCGGGCCAGATCCTCGCCAAGGCGGTAACCGAGACGAAGAGTCTCGATCACGACAAGATCGCAAAATACATCCACGCCAACACTTTCGACACCGTCGCCGGACCGCTGAAGTTCGGCAAGGATGGTGAATGGGCCGAACCGCGCACCGTGTTCTCGCAGTTCCAGAACGTGCTGCCGAATGACGTTGCACAATTCCGCGACGGCGAGAAGCAGCCGGTTCTGTGGCCGGAAAAATACAGGAACGGCACGATGATCTATCCGTATTCCGACGGAAAGTAATCCATCGGCCGACACAGTTAAGGGCGCCGCCGGGCTCTACCGGCGGCGCCTTTCTCATTGCTTGCATTTGCAAACAACGACAATTTCGTCTAATTGCTCGATCATGAAACAAGCAACGACCGGGAGGACACAGGAATGAAGGGCAAGATCGCTCTCGAAGAGCATTTCGCCATTCAGGACACGCTGGAGGATTCGAACGGATTCCTGCCGGACGCCGTGTGGACCGAACTGAGCGCGCGGTTGCTCGACATTCACGGCAAGCGCCTGAAGCAGATGGACGAGCATGGCATCGAAATGATGCTGCTCTCGCTCAATGCGCCGGCCATCCAGGCGATCCACGATGTCAAGAAAGCCGAAGAATTGGCGAAGAAGGCCAACGACTTTCTGGCCGAGCAGGTGGCAAAGCGACCCGATCGCTTTCAGGCGCTCGCCGCCCTGCCGATGCAGGAGCCGGACATGGCCACGCGCGAGTTGCAGCGCTGCGTGAAGGATCTCGGCTTCGTCGGCTCACTGGTCAACGGCTTCTCGCAGGCCGGCGACCCAAATGTTCCGATCTATTACGACCTCAAGCAATACTGGCCGTTCTGGGCGGAGCACGAGACGCTCGACGTGCCGTTCTACCTGCATCCGCGCAACCCATTGCCGCAGGATTCGCGCATCTATGCCGGGCATCCCTGGCTGATGGGGCCGACATGGGCGTTCGGACAGGAGACCGCGGTTCACGCATTGCGGCTGATGGCGTCCGGGCTGTTCGACGCGCATCCCAATCTGAAGATCGTTCTGGGCCACATGGGCGAAGGCCTGCCCTACAGCATGTGGCGTGTCGACAATCGCAATGCCTGGACCAAGGCGCCGCCGAGTTACCCGGCCAAGAAGAAGCTGGCCGAGTATTTCCAGGCCAATTTCTGGCTCACCACGTCGGGCAATTTCCGCACCCAGACCCTGATCGACGCGATTCTCGAAATCGGTGCCGACCACATCCTGTTCTCGACAGACTGGCCGTTCGAGAATATCGATCACGCCGCCATCTGGTTTGATGCCGCCTCGATCAGCGAGAGCGATCGCATCAAGATCGGGCGGACCAACTGCATCGATCTGTTCAAGCTGAAGCTTTGACTTTTCGCCTGACGCGCGTCTTGGGCGCGGTGAGCACTTTGGCCGGCCGCTTCCGTGCGGCCGGCCGTTCACTTTCGGCGCGATCAGCTTTCTCGAGATTCAGATAGACGCGCTTCAGCAGGTTCTTGAGCGTTGCAACTTCACGCGCGCTCATGCCCTTCATCGCAACGCCCTCGTAACGCACGGCGTAGGGCGCGACTTTCTCGGTCAGGGCCAGGCCTCGCGGTGTCAGCGTCAGGCTCAGCGCGCGCCCGTCGAGACCGGAACGACGGCGGACAATCAGGTTCTTGCGCTGCATCGCGACCAGCAGGCGGGACAGCGTCGATATGTCGATGCTGGTGCGCTCCGACAGTTCGCCGAGCCGATGGTCGCCGTTATACCAAAGCTCGATCAACACCCGCCACATCGGCAGCGTCACGTCGAACGCCTCGATGTCGCGCGAAAACATCAGCCCCACGCGCAAACCGGCGCGGTTGAGGAGATAGGGCAGGAAATCCTGCAGATCGAGCTTGCGTGACATCTTGGCGCGCCGGGCAATTCCGGCCCCTCGATAGGCGCGAAAGCCGCGCTATTCAAGCCTTTTTCCGAAGTGGCAACGCAGTGGCGGCGATCCTCCATTACTTGCAAATGCAAGTTTCTGCTTGCCGCTGGCGCCGAGGCGGATTAGTGTTGAACAAAAGAAATTCAGGGAGGATACACGTGGCACTTGCCGCAAGAGTCCAGCCGACGGCTACCCCCAGCGTCCCCGAATTGCTGAAGCGCGCCGAGAAGATCGGCGCGATCGCGCGCGAACGTGCGCCCGCGTTTGAAAAAGCGCGGCAGGTCTCCGCCGATCTCGTCGACATGATGCGCGAGCAGGAACTGTTCCGCATCATGCAGCCCAAGCGTTTCGGCGGCTTTGAACTGGGTTATGACGTGTTCGTCGAAGCCGTGTCCGCGGTTGCGAGCGGCGACGGCTCGACCGGCTGGGTCTACAGCCTTGGCGCCGTCCACCCCTGGATGATCGGCTGCTATCCGGACGAGGCGCAGCACGATTTCTGGTGCGACAGTCTCGATACGGTCGCCGCGGTCTCCTATGCGCCCACCGGCAAGGCTGTCCCCGAACGCGGCGGCTACAAACTGAGCGGCCGCTGGAGCTTCGCAAGCGGCGTCGACAATGCAACATGGGGCATCGTCGGCGGCATCGTGCCGCTGGCGGACGGTCCGAGGCCGGGCTTCTTCCTCGTGCCGAAGTCCGACTACACCATTCATGATGACTGGAATCCGATGGGCCTTGCCGGCACCGGCAGCAAAACCATCGTGATATCCGACGCCTTCATCCCGGCGCATCGCGTCGTGACATTCGCCGACATGCTGACCGGCAACGGACCCGGCATCGCTGTCAATAGCAACCCGATCTACCGCCAGCCGATGCTCGCGGTGGTGCCGCATTGCCTGGTGTCGCCCGCGCTCGGCATGGCACGCGGCGCACTGCAGGCCTTTATCGAACAGGTCGGCAATCGCACCACCCGCGGCGCGGTTGCCGGCGGCAACAACCGGATGTCGGAGTTTCCCACCGTTCAGCTCCGCGTCGCGGAGGCGACCGCCTCGATCGACGCCGCGCAACTGATGATCCACCGCGATCTACGCGAGACCAGCGAGACCGTGCATGCCGGCAAAGCAGTCGATCTCGACATGCGCCTGCGCAACCGGCTGACGCATACCTATGCCACCAAGCTCTGCGTGCAGGCCGTCGATGCGGTGTTCGCCGCAATGGGCGGGTCCGCGCTCGGCATGCACCATCCGGTGCAGCGCTTCTGGCGTGACATCCATGCCGCAAGTTCGCATATCAGCCTGAACTGGGATGCGGTGGGCAGCATGTACGGCCAGCACGCTTTCGGGCTGGAGCCGAAGGGGCAGTATTAAGCCGCCGGGTCGATTTTCGAACAATCCAGAGCCAAGGGGCCAGGAGCCCATAACGGGAGGGACAATGAACGTAATCCGTAATGTCGCGATCGGCGCTGCCGCGCTTTTGTCGGTGACGGCAGCGCATGCGCAGACCCACACGATGAAGATTTCGTCGCCGACGGTGAACGATCTCAGCCAGGAATGGGCGAAGGAATTCAAGGCCGGCATCGAGGCGCGCTCCGGCGGCAAGATCAAGGTCGAGTTCTATCCGGCGAACCAGCTTGGGCCTATTCCGGCGACCGTCGAAGGCACTGCGATGGGCACCATCGAGGCGGTCGTCCCGGCTTCAGGATTTTTCATCGGCCTCGAACCGCGCTTCCAGGTCTTCGATGCGCCTGGACTCTTTAACGACCAGGCGCATGCACAGCGCGTCTTCGCCGATCCGACGGTGCGCAAACAGCTCGCGACACTCGGCAACAGCAAAGGCATCGAACCGATCGCCATTCTGGCGCATGGCCCGATGTTCCTGCTCTCGCACAAGCCGATCCGTGCCGCGGCCGACTTCAAGGGCCAGAAGATCCGCGTCCCGGGTGCGGCGCCGCTCCAGATCGAGCCATTCAAGAAGCTCGGCGCCAATCCGGTCTCCATGCCACTCGGCGAAGTCCTGTCGGCGATGCAGAACCGCACTATCGACGGACTGATCGCAAGCGCAACCATCTTCACCGCCTTCAAATATTACGACGTGGCCAAGGGCCTGACCGGGCTGCCTGGTTCGTTCCTGATCGCTCCGGTGATGGCGAATAGCAACTTCCTCAAGTCGCTCGGCCCGGAGCTGCAGGCGATGGTCCGCGAGGAAGCGTTCAAGGCGCAGCAGAAGGTGGAGAAGTTCGCGATTGAAGATGTCGGTCGCACGGCCGGAGTATGGACCAAGAATGGCGGCGAGGTGATCGTGCTGCCCGACGCGGAGAGCAAAGCCTATCTCGAACAGGTGAAGTCGGTTCTGCCCGGCTTGCTCAGCGCCAATGCCGCGATCAAGGCCGACTTCGACGCCTTGTCCGCAGCCGCCGACAAGACGAAGTAGGACGCGCGGGCATTGCTCGCCTCGATCGACAAACGTGTGGACGCGCTCGTGACCTTTCTCGAGCGCGTCCTTGCCGTTGGGCTGCTGCTCGGGCTGTCCCTCAACTTCATCAACGTCATCGGCCGCTATCTCGGCGGCTATGCGCTGAACGGCGCCGCCGAGGTCGAAATTTATATCCTGATCTGGATCACGTTTCTTGGCGCCGCTTTCGTCACATGGCGCGGCAACCATCTGCGCATGGACGTCCTCATCGACGCTTGTCCGCCGATGATAAGATGGCTGGTCGGTCTGCTCGAGGTGCTGCTGATGCTGGTCGTCTTTAGCTTCGTCGCCTGGCATTCCTTCAAATATGTCGAGCGGATCTATGCGCTCGGGGCCGTCAGCGATATCGCGGGCATCCCCACCTGGATCCCGCACAGCGCAATCGCCGCAGGCTTCGGTGCCATGGCTCTGATCGTCCTTCTGCGCGGCATACAGCGCATTGCGGCCGGCGGCCCCGACAATGACACGACAGAGCGCGCCAAGTCATGAGTTTCGCTCTCGGCTTCGTGCCCGTCATTCTGCTGCTGCTGGGATTCCCAATCTTTCTGGTGTTGCTCACCGCAGTGGCGGTTGCGCTCGTCTTTTTCATGAATATCCCGCTGGCGGTCTTGCATCAGAACCTGTTCGGCTCCGTCAGCGCTTATGCACTCCTGTCCGTCCCCTATTTCATCTATGCCGGCGAGCTGATGGGACGCGGTAGCGTCGCACAGCGGCTCGTGGATCTCGTGCAGAGCAGCGTTGGTCCGCTCCGCGGCAGTCTCGGCATCACCACGGTCGGAACGGCGACGATTTTCGGCGCGATCTCGGGCGTGAGCGCTGCCGCCGTCGCGACCATCGGCAAGGTGATGTATGCGCCGATGGTGAAGGAGGGATATCCGAAGCCCTTCGCCGCAGGCCTGATCACGGCCGTGGGCGCGATCGATATCATCATTCCGCCCAGCATCCCGATGATCGTTTACGGTGCGGCCGCGCAGGAATCCGTACCGCGCCTCTATGCGGCCGGCATCATTCCGGGCATCCTGATTGCCGCACTTCTCAGCGCATACGTGATGTGGCGCGCCCGCAACGGACTTTTCGGAGCCGGCGTCCCGTTCGATTTCAGACACTTCCTCCACGCGATTGCACGCGGATTGTGGGCACTCGGCGCGCCGGTGATCATTCTCGGCGGCATCTATGGTGGCGTGTTCTCGCCGACCGAGGCCGCCGCCGTCGCCTGCATCTACGCCATTTTCGTGACTCGCTTCGTGTTCCGCGAACTGTCCTGGCGCGATATCGTCGATGCAGCTGCGTCGACGACGCGCTTCACCGCGCAGATTCTGATCGTTGTGGCATGCGCCGGCGTGTTTTCATGGCTCCTGACCGTCAATCAGGTCCCGGCGACGCTGGTCAACTGGTTGCAGGCGCTCGGCGTCGGACCATTGACGTTCCTGCTGATGGTCAATGTCCTGCTGCTGCTGGTTGGCTGCGTCCTGGACCCGCTATCCGCGATCCTGTTGCTGACGCCGCTCCTGATCCCGGTCGTGAAGGCGCTCGGGATCGACACCGTTCATTTCGGAATCATCATGACGGTGAACCTGGCCATCGGATTGTTTACACCGCCCTTTGGCATCAACATTTTCGTCGCCCAGTCGGTCCTTGGGGTCGATCTGAAATCGATCTATCGGGGCATTCTGCCATTCGTGGTTCTATACCTGATCGCTCTGGCGCTCATCACCTACATCCCATCGATCTCGTTGGCGGGCATGTGGCTGCTGATGAATTAGCAGGAATGCGCGACCGTGAAGCCAAGCCTCGGCGGCGGAAGCCGCACGGCAGACTTTTGATCGTTGCCGCATCCCGTGCTCTTGGTGTACGCAGCTGAGCTGACCACGATGGGCGGGTTTCAGGGCATGGCGCAGCCGCGTATTCTTTTTCTCAACGGTCCCAACGCCAATCTTTACGGGTTGGACGCCAAGGGCACGTACGGTACCGAAAGCTTTCCGCAGATCGAGGCGCGCTGCCGGTCGCATGCGCAGGATCTGGGTGCGTCGCTCGACTTCCGCCAGTCCAATCACGAAGGCGAACTGATCGACTGGATCCAGGCGGCGCGCCAGGATACCGACGGGCTGATCATCAACGGCGCCGGACTGACTTACACCTCGATCGCAATCCTCGATGCGCTGCTCGCCTATGAAAAGCCGATCATCGAAGTGCATATGAGCAATATCTACAAGCGCGAGCCGTTCCGGCATCACTCCTATATCTCGAAGGCGGCAACCGGAATCGTGGCCGGCCTCGGACCGCTCGGCTATGAGCTGGCGATCGCGGCGTTGCTCAAGCTGGTCGAAAAGGCGCGCACGGCATGAGCAAGGATGCGCTGATCTTCTACAGCGAGTTCGACGATCCAGCCGCCTGGAAGAAGACCCTGACGGCGGAACTGCCCGACCTCGATTTCCACACCGATCCTGACGCCGTTGATCCAGCGCATGTCCACTACGCCCTCACCTGGAAGCCGCCGGCCGGCTTTTTCGCACGCTTCCCGAACCTGAAGCTGGTCACCAATCTCGGCGCCGGGGTGGATTCGCTGGTCGGCCGCAACGACCTGCCCGAGGTGCCGATCTCGCGGCTGTCCGACACCGGCATGGTGTCGCTGATGAGTTCTTACGTGCTGTTCTCGGTGATCCGCTACGCGCGCGATATCCATATTTTTGAGCGGGCGCAGCGTCGCGGCGAATGGAAATATGTCCATCCGCGCGCATTGTCGGACATTCGCGTCGGCGTACTGGGGCTTGGCGAACTTGGCGGACCTGCCGCGCAGGCGCTGGCGCAAACCGGTTTCGACGTCCGCGGCTGGAGCCGAAGCCAGAAGCGGATCGACGGCGTGAAATGCAGCGCCGGCATCGACACCCTCGACGATTTCCTCCGCGACACCGAAATTCTGGTGATCCTGCTGCCGCTCACGCCGGAGACCCGCGGGTTGATCGATGCGCGGCGGCTCGCCCTGCTGCCGGCCGGTGCCAAGCTGATCAATGCCTCGCGCGGGGCCGTGGTCGACGAGCCGGCCCTGATCGATGCTCTGCAATCGGGGACCGTCGAGGAAGCTACTCTCGACGTGTTCACGGTCGAACCGCTGCCGAAGGATCACGTCTTCTGGCGCATGGAAAATGTGCTTATCACCCCGCATCTCGCCAGCATTACGGTGCCGGAGGCAGCCGCCCGCGAAGTGGCCGAAAGCATCCGCCGCGTGCGTTCAGGACTTCCGCCGCTTCACCAGATCGACCCCCGGCGGGGTTATTGATCCGGGCGCGAAGATCCCGTCCGGCGAAAACGCTTCGTGCACATAGGTCTGGAACGCCTGCACCGCCGGGCGCGGGGCATAATGCTTCAGCCGCAGCGTCATGATGCGAGTGGGCAGCAGCGTTTCCTCCAGGGCCAGCACCGCGATGCGGTTGCCGTCATAGGCGATGGTCGTGGCGGGTATGGCATTCTGGATCGCAAAGCCGTGCCCATGCGCAACCAGGCCGCGGATCAGTTCCTGCGATCGCGACTTGAACACGATCCGCGGCTCGATCCCGGCGGCACGGAACAATCCGAAGAAATAATCCCGTGAATGCGGCAGATCGAGCAGGATGAAGGGCTCGTCGGCAAGCTCGCGCAGCACCACGGATTTGCGTCGCGCCAGCCGATGGTTGGCGGCGACAATCGCAAACGGAGGCAGATCAATCAGCGGCGCCGCTTCGATCTCGTCGGGCACGGCAAGACTATAGGCGAGCGCAAGCTCGATCCGGCCCGCCAGCATGGCCGAGATCATCTCCTCTTGGTCGCCTTCGCGCAGCGTCACCGTGATGCCCGGAAATTTCTGCGCGAAGCCTGCAAGCAGGCCGGGCATGAAGCGGATGGCGAGGGTGAGGAAGCAGCCGACGGTGATCTCGCCCTTCAGGGCGTCGCCGTGCTCGACCGCATTCTGTGCGAAATCCTGCGCATGCTTGAGCAGGAGCCGGGCTTCGTTCACGACCCGTTCGCCGACCGGGGTCAGGGTCACGCCGCGGGCATGATGACGGATGAACAGCGGGACCCCGATATCCGCTTCCAGGTCGGCAATGGCGCTGGAAACCGACGGCTGCGACACATTGAGGCGTTTGGCCGCCGCAGTGACATGCCCTGCGTCGGCGGCCGCCACCACATAACGCAATTGCCGCAGGGACAGGTTCATCGGAGACCCAGCTACATCGGAAAACCCGATCAGGATCGATAGAATAAACTATTTTATCGATTTAGTTGCAGCGCGCAATCTTTTCGCCAGATCGAGGCGCGGAGACAGGGCGATGATCCGGACAGGCGAGCAATACCGTGAGGGGCTGCGGGACGGTCGCGAAATCTGGATCGATGGCGAGCGGGTCAAGGATCCCACCAAGCACGCTGCCCTCAAGCCGATCGTCGACATCCGCGCCCGCATCTATGACATGCAGCACGAGGACGCCTACGCGCCGACGCTGACCTATGTCGAGGACAATAACCGTCATTCGATCTTCAATCGGCTGCCGCGCGAGCAGAAGGACTGGAACGACAAATGGGCCGCCTGCGACGCCGTCATGAACGACATCGGCGGCGTGGTGACCCGGGTCGGCGACGAAACCGTCGGCGAGATGTGGTCGCTCTATGACGGCCGCGACGTGCTGAACGAGATCGATCCGCGCTTCGGCGACAATATCGCCAACCACATCCAGGGCGTGATCGAGAACGACCCGTTCCATGTCTCCGCCAACACCGATCCCAAGGGCGACCGCTCCAAGGCGCCGCAGGATCAGGATCCCGACATGATGGTGCATGTCGTCAGGGAGACCGATGCCGGCATCATCGTGCGTGGCGCGAAGTATGAAACCGCTTCTGGCTACGCCGATCAGGCCTTCCTGAAGCCGACCGTCGGCGCCTGGACCAGCGAGCAGCTCTCCGATTACGCCGTCGGCGGCATTGTGAAGATGGGCGCCAAGGGCGTGAAGCATATCGCCCGGTCCGGCTTTGCCGGCCGCGCCAGCGCCGCCGATTACCCGCTCGCCAACAAGTTCGACGAGGTCGACTTCCTGATGGTGCTGGACGACGTCCTGATCCCCTGGGAGGACGTGTTCTTCTATCGCCACACCAAGGCCGCACAATATATCCGCGGCACACTGCATCGCTATTCGGCGTTCCCCTACGTGCTGCGCATCCTCTACGTCGCCGACATGATGATCGGCGCAGCGATGTGGAACGCCAGGCAGACCGGCCTCGACAAGATGCAGGCGGTGCGCGAGAAGCTCGCCGACCTCGTCTGCTATCGCGAAGGCATCAACGCCCATCTGACCGCGTCAATAGCCGCCGCCCAGAAGAGCCCTGGCGATCTCCTGATGCCGAACCAGCCGATGCTCTATGCCGGCCGCGTCTTTGCCTGCTCGAACCTGCCGCAGATGATGCATATAGCCCGCGAATTGTGCGGCGGGCAGATCTGCGTCACCCCGAACGAAGCTGCGTTCAAGGCCCCGGGCTCCGGCAGCTGGCTCGAGAAATTCTACTCGCTGAACGACAACTGGCAGGCTGACGATCGCCGCAAGCTGCTTGCCTTCGCGCGCGACCTGCTGAATTCGGATTATGCCGGACACCGGCTGACCTTCATCCAGTTCGCGCAGGCGCCGCACTTCAATCACCTCGCGGCGGTTTACAATTCATTCGACTTCTCGGGCCCGCTCGACTTCGTGAAGCGGGCGGCCGACCTCTCCGATCGCGTCGATGGAAAGAAATAGCGAAATGCCGACTCACACCCGAATCCGCAAGTTCAACACCCGCGACGCCTATCCCGAACAGAATCTCGACAACGACCTGTGCATGGCGGTGCGCGCCGGCAATATGGTCTGGCTGCGCGGCCAGACGGCGATGAGCCTGGACGGCAAGGTGGTCGGCATCGGCGATGCCGCGGCACAGACCGAAAACGCCATGTCCTGTGTGAAGATTTTGCTCGAAGAGGCCGGCGCCAAGCTCGAGCACATCGTGCAGATCACCGTCTACATCATCGACCGCGCCTATCGCGAGCCGGTCTATCGGGTCATCGGCAAGTGGCTGAAGGGCGTCTACCCCGTTTCGACCGGCCTGATCGTCGAAGGTCTCGCCAAGCCGGAATACCTGATGGAAATCGACGTCACTGCCGTGATCCCCGACGGGGACGGATGAGGCCGATATGAGCGCATGACCGCAGCGTCACAGACCGTCAGTCTCCGGTTTCTGAACAGGGCGCAGGTCGAGAGCCTGCTGCCGGGCGAAGACGAATTGGTGAGCGTGATCGAGTCCGGATTGCGAGCGCACGGCCTGAAAGAGACCGTGCTGCCGCCAAAGGCGCATCTCGTACTCGATTATCTGATGAACGGTCATTTCAACATTCTGTCCGGATATGTCGGGCCAATCCGACAGGCCGGGGTAAAGGTCATCGGGGACTATGTCGACAACTGGAAGCGGCGGCTGCCATCCGAAATCGCACTGTTGACGCTGTACGATCCTGAAACCGGGGTGCCGTCCTGCCTCATGGATGCCACCAGCCTGACCTGGCTTCGTACCGGCGCTGTCACTTGCGTGGGTGCGCGCAGGCTGGCAAGGCCGGATTCCCGCGTCGTCACCCATATCGGCGCTCGGGGCACGGCCTTCCAGAATCTGAAACTACTGGCACGTCAGTTTCCGCTCGAGGAAATCCGCATCAGCAGCCGCCGACCTGAAAGCCGCGAGCGCCTTGCCGGACGCGTGCGCTCGGAACTTGGCGTCGCATGCCGGGCGGTCGACGATATCCCCGCAGCCTGCCGGGATGCTGACATCATTGTCGAAGCGACAAGACTTGAGAAGCCGTCAATCCTCATCCCCGCGGATGCGGTCAAGCCGGGCGCGCTGATCGTCACCTATGGATGGATGATGGCCGTCGATCCCGAACTGCCATTCCGTATGGACAAGATCGTCGTCGATGACTGGCCGCAATGCCAGCACGGCGGCGCACTTTATCCGCTGATCGAGAGCGGTCGGCTGACTGCCTCGCATATCCATGGCGAAATCGGCGAAATCGTGTGCGGCGCCAAGCCGGGCCGTGAAGGTCCGGACGAACGAATCCTGTTCTGGCATCGCGGCTTTGCGATCAGCGACATCGTCCTTGGTCACGCTATTCATCAGCGTGCGCAGCAAACAGGCGTAGGCACCATCCTGCCCTTACTCGAGGCGACCGAAGAATGATCGCGCCGGCCGGACACGATCATGGCATCATGCCGGCCCCTTTGATTGCCAATGCGCGCATGTATTCGACCACGTCGCACGAGGCGAACGATGCCTGGATGACGCTGCTTCGCTGGGTCGTCGCGCATGCCGGTGGCAATTGGCAGGTGATGGAATATCCGGCGACCGCGCCACTCGAGGATCTGTGGGCACGTCAGGATCTTGGTTGCACCTTCATGTGCGGCCTTCCCTATATCTGGGACAACCGCGATCTCATCCCCATCGCAGCGCCGGTCGTACGTGGCGAGCGCTATGCGGGACGCCCCATCTATTTCACCGACATCGTCGTGCGTCGCGACGCGCCTTATCGTACGCTCGAAGATACCTTCGGCTCTCGCCTGGGCTACACCGTCAAGCATTCGCAGTCCGGCTATATGGCGCTGCGCGAGCATCTCCTGCCCTACCGTCAGGCTCTCGGCCATTCTCCTTATCGCGAGATTGTCGGCCCGCTTGGAGGCGCACGGGATGTGATCGAGGCATTGCTCGGTGATCGCATCGATGTCGGCCCGATGGATGGCTATGTGCTGGACCTCGTCAAAAATCTGCGGCCGGACGTCGCGGGGCAATTGCGCGTCATCGAGACGACAACGCGCCCTTCCCCGATTCCACTTTTTGTCGCCACCGCAAAGATTGACCAATCCTTGGCAGGAAAATTGCAGGCAGCTTTCGCGGCGGTCATAGTGGCCGAGGAACTTAAACCACAGCGGGATACGCTTCTGATTGCCGACTTTGTTACACCTCACAGGTCCGACTATGAGGAACTGCGAGAACGAGCAAAAGCGGCGAGCGCATATCCCGGCGTGTGGTGATCAACGGGGTAACACGATGGTCCGTTTACAGCTGATGCTTCCGATCATAGCGGTTGCGTGCTGCCTGTCACCGACGTCGCATGCGCAGAACGCCGCCGCGGACTATCCGAACAACACGATCCGCATTGTGATCGGATTTTCTCCCGGCGGCGGTTCGGATGTCGCTGGCCGGGCCGTCGCCGACAAGCTCGCCGAAAAATGGGGCAAGCCTGTCATCGTCGAAAACAAGACCGGCGCTCAGGGCAACCTCGCCATGGCAACGGTAGCGAAGGCTGCGCCGGACGGTTACACGCTGATCGTGGTGCCGATCGGCAATGCAGCGGTCAATCCGTCACTGTTCAAGGAACTGCCTTACCGCATGAGCGAGTTCGCTCCGATTTCCAGGATCGCGGACATCGAGAACGTGCTGGTGGTCAATTCGAAGCTGCCCGCGAAGAATCTGGAAGAACTGATCACGCTCGGCAAGAGCGGCAAGATGCGCTTCACCTTCTCCTCGCCCGGCGCCGGAAGCCAGGCCCATTTGGCAGGTGAGTTGCTGGCACGCGCGATAGGCGTCGATATCTCGCACATTCCGTATCGCGGCCTCGGCCCCGCCCTCAACGACGTATTGAGCGGCGAGATCACGCTTACTTTCGCGCAGCTGTCGAATGCAAAGCAGTTTATCGAGAACGGACAATTGCGCGCGATCGGAATTGCGAGTCCGCAGCGCAATGCCGCGCTGCCGGATGTTCCGACCCTGTCGGAAGCCGGACTGTCCGGCTTTGCTGCAGTGTCATGGTATGCCCTGATGGCTCCGGCGAAGACGCCGCGCGACATCATCGACAAGCTATCGCGCGAAATTGCTGGTATCGTCCAGCTTCCGAGTGTGAAGGCAACTTTTGCGGCGCTCGGCGCGCAGTCCGTTGGCGGCACCCCGGAGGAGTTACAGACGACGATCACCGAAGACACGGCCCGCTGGGCGAAAGTCATCAAGGAGGCGGGCATTCCGTTGCAATGAGACTGAGACACAACCTCGGTTTGTAATGAGTCATTAGAGTCGGTCAAACAGGAGTGGTTATCATGAAGACGAAACTTGCTATCCTGGCTGCGATCGGACTGGCCTTGTCTTCGACGACATCGCTGGCCGCCGAAAAGCTTGTCGTCTCGACATGGGGCGGAAGCTGGAAAGATCTTCTGGAAAAGACGGTCGCCAAGAAATTCAAGGAACAGACCGGCGCGGACGTGGAGTTCATCACCGGCGGCACTATCGACCGACTGAACAAGGCCAAGCTCGCCAAGGGTAATCCGGAAAGCGACATCACCTTCACGACGTCGCATGTCGGCTGGCTCTACGCCAATGACGGCCTCTACGAACAGCTCGACATGAGCAAAATCCCGAACGCCAAGTCGCTGGTCGAGCAGGCTAAAATCAGCCCCTATCACCTCGGCTCATGGGCTTATGTCTACACCATCGGCTATCGCCCCGACATGGTACCGGCCGGCATGACGTTCGACTCCTGGAACGATCTTTGGAATCCGGCACTGAAGGGCAAGATTTCGGCGCCCGACTTCGACGCCAGCCATCTCGTCGTGGTGTCAGCGAAGCTCATGGGCGGTGACGCCGCGAGCTGGGAAAAGGGCAGCGAGAAGCTCAAGGCGCTGAAGCCGAACTTCAAGGCTTACTATGCCAACGACGCGGCCTCGCAGCAGCTCCTGCAGAACGGTGAAGCGCCGGTTCAGGTCATGCTGTCAATGAACGCTTACCATATCGCAAGCCAAGGCGTTCCGGTGAAAGTGGCAATGCCGAAAGAAGGCGCGGTCCTTGGCATCGATACCATCGGCATCATGAAGGGCACGAAGAAGGCGGATCTCGCGTACAAGTTCGTGAACCTGATGCTGGATCCGGCTGTTCAGACCGAGGTGGCGACCATGAAAAAAGGTAGCCCCGTCGTCACTAATGCGAAGCTCAGCGACGATGTTGCGAAACTGCCCGGGGTGTTCACGACCCCCGATCAATGGAACAAGGAAGCACTGATCATCGATCACAAGCTCCGCGCCGAGAAAACCGGCGAATGGCGCAAGTGGTTCACCGAGAACATCATCAATTGATGCCGATCGCCGGGCCCGTGAAATCAGCGGGCCCGGCCTTTCGTTTGCGTTGGGCGACATAATCCTTGGATCAGACGGGACCAGCACAGGGGGCAGCGGCGAACAGGCCCTTCCTCAAACTGTTCACGGCCCCGGCCGTGATCACGGCGGCCATCTTTGCCGTGTCGATGTTCGCGATCCTGCAATACAGCGTGCGTGCGCATATTCCCGGCTCGCTCGATGTCGGCGGTTTGACGCTTGCCAATTTCGCCGGGATGATGCGCCCGCTCTACGCTTGGGTGTTCATCGACACAGTATGGCTTTGCCTGCTCACTGCGATCTTGAGTCTGGTCTTCGGCTACCCGCTCGCCTACGCGCTGGTTCGCTCGAAGAGCCTTTTCATCAAGTCATTCATACTGATCGTCACCGTCACGCCCTTGTTTCTCGGCGAGGTGGTTCGTACCTATTCGTGGATCGTGGTGCTCGGCAACAACGGCTTCATCAACTCCGTGCTGATGCAGCTTGGTATCATCGCGCAACCGATCCAGCTCCTGTTCACGGTGACCGGCGTGACCATCGCGCTGGTCCACGTCTCGCTCCCGGTCGTGGTGGTGATGCTGGCGGCGGCGATCGCCCATATTGACCCCGACTACGAGAAGGCGGCGGAAAGCCTGGGCGCCGGTCCGGCGCGGGTGTTTCTGACCGTGACGCTGCCGCTCTCCGGCCCGGGCATCGTCGCCGGCTTGACAACCGCCTTCGCCTGGACTTTCAGCGCATTCGCCACGCCCCAACTGGTCGGCGGCGGCAAGGTCAACATGGTCTCGAACCTCGTCTATACGCTCGGATTTGCGAATTTCAACTTTCCGTTCGCGGCGGCTTTATGCGTCGCGGGGCTCGCGCTCACCTATGTCTCGATCGCCGCCATGCGGATCACCCTGCGACCGCTCGAAAGGGTGGGGGTGCATTGATGGCGGCGCCGGCAACGCATCGCATACTCCGCTTTGCTGGCAGGATACTCGTGGTTGCCGTTCTGGGCTTCATCATCCTGCCGGCCTTCGTGGTCACGGTCGCCTCGTTCAATGACAAGGCCATCCTGTCATTCCCGCCACGGGAATTGTCGCTGCGCTGGTTCTACAACGCGGTCAACTATCGTGACTTTCGCCTCGGGTTTCAGAACGGCGTGATCGTGATGCTCGCGACCTCGTTCATTGCCCTCATGGTCGGCGCCGCATTCGCGTTTGTGATCGACCGCTACCGGTTTCGCGGCCGGAGCATGATCGAGGGCCTGCTGCTGGCGCCGCTGGTGGTACCGCATTTCACGGTCGGGCTCGGGATGCTGATTTTCGCCGCTCAGATCGGGATGACCCGCACGTTCACCGTGGTCATCGTCTGCCAGGTCATACTGGTCCTGCCGTTCGTGCTGCGCAGCGTCTATATTTCGCTGCGCAATCTTGATCAGCGGCTCGAACTCGCCGCGGCAAGCCTCGGCGCGCGACCCTGGCGTGTGCTGTTCACCGTAACCCTGCCGCTGCTGACGCCGGGCCTGGTCAGCGGCTGGCTGTTCGCGGCAATCCTGTCGTTCAACGAATTCACCGCCGCCCTGTTCGTGACGGCGCAGCGCACGCAAACCTTGCCTGTGGCGATGTATAATTACGTGCGCGAATATGCGGATCCAACCATGGCGGCGCTGTCGGTGATATTCATCGTGGTGACCGCGGCCCTGCTCGCGCTCGCCAATGCGTTCCTTGGTCTCGGAAAGGTGCTGAATGTTGAGCAGGCCCGGTGATATGCAGGTGACAGGGGCCGCGGCTGCGGAAGCGGCGGTCGCAGTCCGTCTCGACGGCGTATCGAAGCGCTTCGGTCCGAGCGTCGCGCTCGACAAGGCCTGGCTGAAGATCGGCCGCGGCGAGTTCATGACGCTGCTCGGCCCGTCCGGATGCGGCAAGACCACGCTGCTGAATCTGGTCGCCGGCTTTCTCACACCGAACGAGGGCGAAATTTTCATTGACGGCGCGCTGGTCACCGATGTGCCGGCCTTCGCGCGCCAGACCGGCATCGTGTTTCAGAATTACGCGCTGTTCCCGCACATGACCGTCGCCAACAACGTCGCCTACGGCCTAAAGGCCCGTGGCGTCGGAAAGGACGAGATCAGGCGTCGCGTCGCCGAGATCCTCGCGATGATGAAGCTGAGCGGATACGAAGCCCGCAAACCTCGCGAATTGTCGGGCGGCCAGCAGCAGCGCGTCGCATTGGCGCGCGCGCTGGTGATCGAGCCGAAAGTGCTGCTGCTCGACGAACCGTTCTCCGCGCTCGACAAAAATTTGCGGGCCTCCATGCAGGTGGAGGTGAAGGAGATCCAGCGCCGGCTGGGCGTGACCACGATTTTCGTGACCCATGATCAAAGCGAGGCGCTGTCGCTGTCCGATCGGATTGCCGTCATGTCCGCCGGCCGCATCTGCCAGATCGATACCCCGGAAGCGCTTTACCGGCGCCCGGCCGACCGCTTCGTCGCCTCTTTCATCGGTGAGGGATCGCTGATCCGCGCCACCCTCGACAATATTCAGGGTGACGACGCGCTGGTGTCGGCCGGACGCACGAAAATTGCCGTCCCGGCTGCGCCCCTGACCGGACTTCAGGCGGGCGCAGAGGTCGACCTGTTCGTACGACCCGAGCATCTGCATGCCGGCTCCGATGCCGATGCGGCATTCCATGGCACAGTGGCCGCCAGCATCTATCAGGGCGACCATGTCGATCTGTATGTGGATGCGCCAAAAGCGGAAAACGGACGTCTGATGATGCGGCTCCCCGCGCGCGAGGCGGCGGGCATCTCTAGCGTCGGCGCCAAGATCGCCATCGCGATCACTGGCGACGATGCCGTGGCGTTTCCGCGGGCCGGGGCGTGACGTGACGCCCTCAGAAACTCAGCGCGGTGCCGGGCGCCCGCGCGCGCGACTCGTAGGCCGCGCGCTGGGGTGCATAGAGCGTCCATATCCGGCGCAATTCGCCGATCGGATCGTCATGCCAGTCGACCCGCAGATCGACCACCGGCCAGTCGAACGTGTCGGCGACATGCAGCCCGGCGGCGTGCTCGTCGCCGGTTTCACCGCCGGCATCGAGTCCGGCTTCGAGCGCTCGGATCAGCCGTTCGGCGAGCGTCTCGCTTTCAGCCGCCACGAACGCCGCAATCATGCGCGCCGGCACATCGGGCGAGGCCAGCAGATTGCCGAGCGCCATGCAGGATGGACCTTCCGCAACCGCCGCGACCGGCAGCGCCTCGACGCCGGAATGAAGCGCGACCTGTCCGTAGCGATCGATCACGCCGATCTGGCGATAATCCGGCTGCGGCGTACCATCGAGCAACAGTCGCAGCACCGCGCCGGCGCCGAGCCCTTGCCGCAACAGCGCAAGCCCAGCCGGCCCGAGAGCCGGGTCGGTGATGTTCTGCGTCGACACGCTGCCGAGCGGGCTCACCCACGCGCAGCGGCTGGCAACGCAGATCGACGAGGAGGTGATGGCGATGCCAAAGGCTCCGGTCTTGTCGCATCGCGCGGCGATCGAATATGTCATGGCGTGTAACCCTGATATTTCGGCAATCGTGATGGCATACAATGGCGCCTGAGCAAAGCACGATTGAAATACTGAATCGCCTGATCGGCTTTGCGAGCATCAGCAGCGAATCCAATCTCGATATCGTTGCCTGGATCGAGGATTACCTGTCGCAACACGGCGTCAAATCGCGCCGCATCCCCGATCGCAGCGGACGCAAGGCTTCGATTCTCGCGACCATAGGACCTGCGGAACGCGCCGGTGTCGTATTGTCCGCGCATACCGATGTGGTGCCGGTCGCAGGGCAGGACTGGACCAGTCCGCCCTTCACCGCCACGCACCGGGACAGTCGCATCATCGGCCGCGGCGCGACCGACATGAAGGGCTTCATCGCCTCGGTGCTGGCACACGTTCCGCATTTCAAGGCCGCTGCGGTCGCGGCGCCGGTCCATATCGCGCTCTCGTATGATGAGGAAGTCGGCTGCCTCGGCGCACCGGATCTGGTCGCCGAAGTCGCGGCGGCACCAGTCATGCCCGCGCTCTGCATCGTCGGCGAACCGACCGGATTGAGGATCGGCTACGCCCACAAGGGCAAGGTCGCACGCCGCGTGGTGGTGACCGGCCGTGGCGGGCATTCCGCGCTGCCGCACCGCGCCGCGAATGCGGTGTTTGCCGCCGCGCGGATCGTCACGGCGCTGCAAGACCTTGCGCAGCGTACGGCCAATGTGGGACAGCGCGATGCCGCCTTCGATCCACCCTACACCACCATCCATGTCGGCTCACTGCATGGCGGCACCGCGCTCAATTTCGTTCCCGACCGCGCGACGCTGGAATTCGAAATCCGTTACATTCCCGGCTCCGACGTCGGCGCGTTGCTCCAAGATGCCGACGCGGCCATCGCGCAGGCGCGCGACGATTTGAAGAGACAGGCACCGGAATCCGACATCTCGGTCGAGGACATGGCGTCCTATCCGGCGCTGATGACCGCGTCCGCAAGCGCAGTCGTGGCAACAGCGCAACGCCTCGCCGACGGCACAACCAGCGCCACCACCGTCAGCTTCGGCACCGAGGCTGGCCTGTATGCCCAGGCCGGCATCCCGACCGTGGTCTGCGGCCCCGGCGATATCGGACGCGCACACAAGGCCGACGAATGGATCGGACTCGATGAACTTGCCGGAGCCGACCGCATGATGCAACGACTCGCGTTGCAACTCGGCAAGCCCGCTGAGGAATGGATCAGACAATGACGACACACGTGAAAACTGCAACCCGCCCGTTTCTCAAACTGACGCATCACGGCGCCATGATCGCGCTGCAGGCCGCGATCGCCAAGGCCGAGGAGCTCGGGGTGCCGCAGAACATCACCATCGTCGACGATGGCGGTAACATGCTAGCCTATATCCGCATGGATGGCGCCAAGCTGCTCTCTGCCGAGACATCGAAAAGCAAGGCGATCACCGCCGCCTCGCACCGGCAACCGACGTCACGGCTCGATCCCGCGCTCGAAGTGAAGCTGGCCATTGCCGCGGGCGGGCGGCTGACCAATCTCGAGGGCGGACTGCCGATCATCATGGACGGCGTCTGTGTCGGCGCCGTCGGGGTCGGCTCCGGCACCGGCGCGCAGGATGTGGAAGTCGCGCGCGCCGCTCTCAGGGGTCTTGGTGCAGAGGATCAGGTGCCGTAGGCGCGATCCAGGATCGCCACGCGTTGCGTCTTTGCAAGCAACCGGCGCAGCAAGGGTGCGTCACCGCTCCTGTTCGATCATCGTAGCAATGGCCTTGATACGGCTGCGCGCGAATTGCGGCAGGCCGGCACTGATGGAATCGCCGCTGTTGAAGGAGCTTCGCCCCAGCAGCAATTGCGCCGGCACCAAGTTGCGCAGGATCGGCGCCTTCAGGAAATCGCGCTGCTTCGTCAGCATATCGCTGCGGATCGCCAGCGCCAGATAGACGGTCGCAACCGATGTCTTCGGTTCGGTCGGATGTTCCTGGATCACAGCCAGGATCTTGCCGGAATGAATCACCTGATTGACCCAAAAAATGCTCTGTTCGAACACGCCCGAGACTGGCGCAGCGATCCCGGTGAGCGCTGCAAGGTCCGGGAAAGACGAGTCGCCCGGCGACCGCAGACGTATCTCGCTCTGAAACTCGATGAAATCCGGGATCGGCTTCTTGGTCTCGTCCCGCAGCTTGTTGACCAGAAGAATGCCGGCGGGGATGCGGCCCTCGAATTTGTACCGCGACTGAAAACAGCCGGCGGCGTCCTCACACCAGCGCCCGGACGAACGGCTCGGGGCCGACGCCTCCTTGTTCGGCACCGCATCGGCGACGGCGATGGTGCGATGCTTGATTGCAGGATCGAGCTTTTCGAGGAATGCGATGCTGGCATAGCGTGACAGGTCGAAAGCCTTTGCAGGCTTCGACATGCCGAAGCGGGCCTCCGCCACATACATGGACAGCTTCACCCCGGCCGGCTCCCTGAATTCAGGAAACAGCGACAGGAAGCGGTGCTGCAACGGGTGTTTGCGGGTCCACTCCTCGAACGGTATCAACTCGTTCGCCGCATCGGTCGCGCTGTCGGCACGCTGCTCGGAAAAAATAATAGTGCGCGGCTTCAGCGTCTCGACGGAAACCGTGGCAAGTGAAGGCACCTGTTCGAGCTTGAAATCCAGGGCATGCGCCGGCGTGCCGACCGCCAAGACGGTGGCGGTCAAAAAGAAGGCTGTTCGAAGTCGCATTCGATACCGCTCAATATGGCCTGCGCCCGAACAACCCGAAGAAGTAATCCGGATCGACACGGCGCGGAGCGCCCGGGCGGTAGTCTTCCGGAAATTCCGGCGAACGTGGCTGCACCCGCTGACCGTAATAATATCCGGAATTGTAACCCGATTGCGGAGGATAGATATCGCGCGTGCCGTAGCGGCTGTCGTAGGGCCAGCGCTGCACGGGGCTGCCGTCCTCTTCATAGCCATCGCCGCCGCGATACATGTCGTAATGGTCGCCCCGCGACACGATCTTGTAACGGGTATCGGCGATTCCGCCGACCGAGTCACGCTTCAGATATTCCACCGCGCCACCGCCGCGTTGCGGGCCGGCCTGACCCATATCGCCGGTATAGGGATCGATCCGCACCGCCACCAGTTCGCGCAAGGCGTCCTTTGACGGCCCGCTCAGCGCGACCTTCGGTGCATGGGTCCGCCAGACCGCCTCCAGAATTGGCTCGAACATCGGCAGCGCGACACGGCCGCCAGTCTGGCCGCGCCCCAGAGTGCGACGGCCTTCGGCATTGTCGTAGCCGACCCACAGGGCGACTGTGACGTCGTTGGTGAAACCGACGAACCAGGCATCGAGTTCATTGTCGGTGGTCCCGGTCTTGCCGGCGGCAAAGGTGGCGAGGTGCTTCGCCGACCTTGCGGTGCCGCGCGCCAGCACGCCCTGCAGCATGGACCTGAGCTGAAAGAACGAGGCGCGGTCAACCGAGCCGATCCAGTTGGCGGAATTGTTGTCGGCCTTGAAGATTTGCCGTCCCCCCTGCTCGATGGAATCGATCACGCGGGGCAGCGGGCGCGCGCCTTCATTCGCGATCGCGGCGTAGAACGCGGCAAGATCGATCACCCGAAGCGGCTGCGCACCGAGAATGAACGGATAAAAGCGGTCGCATTCCTTATAGAGCTGCGCTTCGACGGCGAGTTCGCAAATCCGGTCGAGGCCCTCCTCCGCGCTGCCTTCGATGCCGTTTGCCATCAGTTGCGCGGTCGCAAGATTGCGCGAATCCTCCAGCGCACGCCGCAGCGTGACGGCGCCGCCCTCACCGCCGCCGGCATTGCGTGGCGCCCAATAATCCTTCGCGCGGGCGCTGTTCGGTTGCCCTATCGGCGGCAGCACGATCGACGAATCCATCACCAGCGTGTTCGGCTGCAGGCCGTTACGCAAGGCCGCGAGATAGGTCAGGGGCTTCAGCGTCGAGCCGGGCTGGCGCACGCTCTGGACAACGCGATTAAGCTGGCTTTGCGGATAGGAGAAACCGCCGGTCATCGCCAGGATGCGCCCGGTCCTGTTTTCCAGCACGACCGCCGCACCCTGCACGCTTGGCCGCACCCGCAGCTCGGCGCGTGCGCCTTGCTTCTTAGCGGCTTCGCGGATCCGGACATAAACGACATCGTTGACCTGCAGGCTCCGCCTGGTCGCCGCGTTCCAGGGGTTGAGCGGCACGATGCGGCCATCCATCAGCCCGACATTGGTGACTTCGCCGCGCTTGCTGCGACCGTTCTCAAGCACGACGGCCGGTTCCCAATGTACGTCATAGAGCGGCAGCCGCACCGATTTCAGGGCTGCGAGCCAGGCGGGCGCATCACCCCGCCGCTCATCGGTCATGGTTTTGAGTGCATCGGTGATCGTCGTCTCCGGCCCCTCGAATTTGTAGCGGCCGGTGTTCAATTCGTACCGCGCGAGCGCTTCCTGCAGGACCGCCTCAGTAGCGCGCTGAAGCTCCGGATTGATGGTCGAACGCACCACATAGGATGTGGCATTGAGCGCGCCAATGGCGGAAATCGAGCGCGCCTCGCGAGCGACATGATCGACAAAATGATATCCGGTATTCGGTCGCAGACGCTCGTACGGAACGATGGGCGGCAGCTGCACCTTGGCGTCGACCGGCGCGATCATGCCGTCGTCATGCATGCGGCCGAGCACATAGGCGAGCCGGTCACGCGCGCGGTTGGCATTGCGGTCGGGACTGAAATAGTTCGGCCCCTTGGCGAGCCCGGCGACGAAAGCGGCCTCGACCGGGGTCAGCGCGCCGACGGATTTTCCGAAATAACCCCGCGCCGCCATCTCCACGCCCCAGGCGCCGCGGCCGAGATAGATCGAGTTCAGATAAAGTTCGAGAATCTCGTCTTTGCTGAGGGTCCGCTCGATTTTCGAGGCGACGATGATTTCGCGCAGCTTGCGCTCGTAGGTGACGTCGTTGCCGACCAGAATGGTTTTAGCGAGCTGCTGGGTGATGGTCGAGCCGCCCTGCGGCCGGCCGGGTTGCGCCAGATTGCCGACGAAGGCCCGCACCAGACCGCGCTCGTCGACGCCGCTATGCTGGCGGAAGCGCTTGTCCTCGGCCGCGATGAATGCATTGCGAACGGTATCGGGGATATCGGAAATCGAGACCCAGACCCGCCGGTTCTCCGGCGTGAACACTTCGGCGAAGCGCTCGCCCTTGCCGTCGAGGATCACGCTCATGCCCGGCAGATTAAGGCCCTTCAAATGGCCGACATCGGGCAGATCTTTCAGTGCATCGTTGTAGAAAGCGATCACTTCGGTCAGATCAACCGGGGAATTCTGGACGGCCTCGCCCTTGCAGAATTGCTTGTAGACCGTGTGGAGGTCGGAAAAGGACAGTCCCTTCAGGACCTTGATCTCGTCGCCGAGCGCGGCCGTGTCGTCCATCGCGGTCGCGATCAGGTCGTCGAGATTGATCTGCTCGATATCAAACGACTTCCGCATATGCAGGCAGCCGGCCTGCAGCAGTTGCGCCACCTCGGCCGTGTCGGTGGCGGGGTCGAATTCGGCCTTGATGGCGTCCGGCCGGGTCGTGGCCTGGCTGAATGCAAGTGCCGTTGCCAGGATCTTGACGAGTATGATGTTCATGAACCGCCGCGTACCCGAATGCCGCCCCGGCTTCGTGGATGCATGATTCTATCCGAAGGCGGGCAAAATAAGGAGCGCTATCGAGCCGATAGCGCTTATTTGACCGGCGACAGACTCCCAGCGGCTTTGCGGCGCGAACCGCGGGGCAAGGAGCTGCTCTTGGAACCTCACGGTTCCAGGGTGTTCGTAGGAGAGACTTTTTTCCTCGCATTTGTAGCCGTCCTATTCGTCACTACGGCAGTCAGTGTTGACAATTTACGCGGCTGACCGACCGACCCTGCGGTCAATATTCGCCGCACAACCCAACGCAGATCGCAAGCGATGCCGCGCAGTCACACACGCGCACTGTAATAAAGCTGACATCTCATTTCGTAATAGTTTCACAGGATCGATTCTATCAACAACCAAGAGCCGATATCCGGCCGGTGCACAATGCTTGCCGGCAGCATGGGCTCTTGCGCCGGTCAACAGAAAGCCTTCGCCAAAAGCGCGGCTGTGATCTCAGTGCGACTGGCGTCCGTCTTCACTCTTAACCGGCTCGATTGGCACGACACATGAAGGCTCAGCGAAAACTCAACAACGAAGCGACCATTGGCGCCTATGATCGATGGGCGCCGGTCTATGACATCGTGTTCGGGCCGATCTTCCAGCGTGGCCGCCAGGCCGCGATCGAAGCGGCTGAACGGATCGGCGGTCGAATCCTCGAGGTCGGAATCGGCACCGGCATTGCGCTCAGGGATTATTCTCCGAAAAACCGGATCGTCGGCATCGATATCTCCCCACTGATGCTGGAGAAGGCGCGCATGCGCGTCAGCGAGATGGGACTGTCCCACGTCGAGCAACTCTCCGTCATGGACGCGAGCAATCTCAACTTCCCCGACAACTCCTTCGACGTTGTAATGGCGCAATATGTCGTGTCCACGGTGCCGCGGCCGGAGGCGACGCTTGATGAGTTCGCGCGGGTGCTAAAGCCCGGGGGCGAAATCATTCTCGCAAGCCGCCTCAGTGAGGAAACCGGGATTCGGCGATCGATCGAACATTTCGTGGCCCCGGCCGCGCGCAAGCTTGGCTGGCGCACGGAATTCGGCTGGGAGCGTTACCTCGCCTGGGAGGCACGCACGCCCAGTATCAAACTGGTCGAGCGGCGCAAGATGCCGCCCCTTGGCCATTTCGCACTGATTCGCTTCACCAAGAAGGCCGAGCCCTACACGTCCGAAATAGTCGCGGAGGCTCAACGCGCCGCGAACGTTTCCGAACTTAGTGCATCAGCATTGCGTAGCTGAAACGGCCACAGCCTGCCCAGCCGATATCGTCGATCACACTCGTCAAACAGGGGATGTTCATGGGTTTCTTGGAAGCGCTGCGCGAACAGCGCTGGGACGACCACCGCTATTATCATCACAGTCGGATCAATCAGACGCTGCATCTCGTCAGTGCGCTGAGCTTCCTGACTGCTTACGTGCTGGTCTTCTTCGACCCCGCGGGGGCGGCGCTGATCGGCTGGCTGGTGTCTATGACCACGCGGCAGGCCGGGCACTTCTTCTTCGAGCCGAAAGGCTATGACCACATCAATCACGCCACCCACGAGCACAAGGAAGACATCAAGGTCGGCTATAACCTGCAACGCAAGATCGTGTTGTTGACGATCTGGGCGCTGTCGCCGCTGGTGCTCTTTGTCGATCCCACCCTGTTCGGCATATTCGAGCCGGCCACCGGGGTCGCGGACTTCATTCGGCAGACTGCGAAAATCTGGCTCGCGATCGGCCTTGGCGGCCTGATCGCTCGCACTATCCAGCTGTTCTTCATTCGCGATGTGCAGACCGGCCTCGTTTGGGCGACCAAGATCCTCACCGACCCGTTCCACGACATCAAGCTCTATTACAAGGCGCCGCTCTATCTCCTGCGTGGCGAATTGATCGATCCGAACCACGGCAAACATCGCCATGGCGACGCCGACGACGAGGAAGAGGTCGCACTGCGGCCGCTGTGAGATTGAACCGGCGTGGCCGATCAGCCGGCGCCAAACCGGTGACCGACGATCTCCCTCAAGATCGCTCGCTTGACCAACGCGTTGGTGGTGGACGGCTCAGTCCACCACCAACCATCTCGCTCCATTTCGGTTGCAGCGGCAACGAACCGGTCGGCCACAGCACCAAAATCCGCCTCGGTATAGTTCAGACTGAAAATCAGCCGGCCGCTGCCGACCCAGCTCAATGCCAGCCCATGAGCGCGCAGATAATACTGCAGCATCCAATTGTAGCGCGACGGCCGCGTATACAGCACAGTCCAGATCGAGGACAGATTCGTGACCTGCACCGGCAGGTTTGCCTCCTTCAGCCGCGCGTTGAGCGCCGCAGCGCGCGCGTTCCAAGTCTCGTCGAGACCGTCATAGATACCCGCGAGTTCCGGTCCGTCCAGCCGCGTCAGGAACTCGTTCATCGCCCCCATGACATAGGGATGCGAGTTGAAGGTGCCGCGCGCGAAGCAGATATCGGCGGGCCTATCCTCCCGAAAGCGCCGCATCAGATCGGCACGGCCGCAAACCACGCCGACCGGCAGTCCGCCGCCCAGCGTCTTGCCGTAGGTCACCATATCGGCCTTCACACCGAAATAGTCCTGCGCACCACCCCGCGCGATCCGGAAGCCGACAAACACCTCGTCGAAAATCACAACGATGCCACGCTCGCTGCAAACCTGACGGAGCTTGCGCAGCCATTCCGAATAGGCCGCCCGATCGAAATGCGCGCGACGCGAACCATCCATCAGAGACGAATCGCCCGGGGCATTTGCGTTCGGATGCAGCGACTGAAGCGGATTCACCAGAACGCAGGCAATGTTCTTTCGCGAGCGAAGCACCTGCAGAGTCTTTTCCGACATGTCGCTCAGCGTATAGGTGTAGTCAGCGGGGATCGGATTGCCGATCCCGGGCTGCACGTCGCCCCACCATCCGTGATAGGAGCCGCACAGGCGAACGAGATGGGTGCGCTTGGTGTGATAGCGCGCGAGCCGCACCGCCTGCATCACCGCTTCGGTGCCGGACATGTGGAACGAGACTTCATCGAGGCCGGAAATCTCTTTCAGGCGCCGGACATTGTCGACGATCACCGGATGATAGCCACCCAGCACGGGGCCAAGATCGCGGACTCTCTCGGCGCCCCGGTCAATACAGTCCTTGTAGAAATCGTAGCCGAAGACATTGACGCCGTACGATCCGGTCAGATCGTAGAATCTGTTACCGTCGAGATCGGTCACCGTCACACCGTGCGACGATTGCAGGAACGATCCGCCTTTCAGATTGTCCCGCACGATCCTGCTGAATTGAAACGGTACGCGATATCGCGCGGTGAATTGCAGGTCGGAAATGCCCTCTGCCGCCTCGGCGGTGAGCTGCGCGGTCTTCGGAAAATGCGTGCGGTAGTAATCGGCGAGCTGGCCAAATCCCGCCCGGCGGCTTGCGATCACATCGTCCGGCGCCCGGTCGGCCCTAAAGAACGTCGTCTCGTTGTACTCGTAAAACGGAATGAACGAGGCAAGCCGGCGCGACATCCGCGAATGCCCCTCCAGCGATCTGTGCTTGGCGCCCGACAGCGCAAGGCGCGCTCGGACTTTGGGAAGCAGCGCAACCAGTGCCGTCGCACCGGCGGCATAAAGGGCGATGGCGGCGTGTGACGAATCCATGACCGATGCGGTTAAGCAAAGAAGAATACAGGATGATGACACGACGCAGGCTGCTCGATCCGCTTGGAGAAGATCTCAACTTTCTCCTCACCAACCGCATTCCACGACGATGGACGACGCAGTTCGTCGGCTGGCTGAGCAAGATCGAGCAGCCGATCGTGCGCGACATCTCGATCGGTATCTGGCGGTTGTTTTCAAAGCTCGATCTGGCTGAAGCGAAGAAGACCAAATTCACCAGCATGCACGATTGCTTCACGCGTGAGCTGAAGGAGGGGGCGCGCCCGATCGATCCCGATCCTGCCGCTCTGACCAGCCCCTGCGACGCGATCGTCGGGTCTTGCGGGCGCATATCCGACGGTCAGCTGTTTCAGGTGAAGGGTCTGCCCTACCGGCTAACCGAGCTTGTGTCCGATACGGATTTCGAAACCACCTATCGTAACGGCCGATATGTCACGCTTCGGCTCACCGCCAGCATGTATCACCGCTTCCACGCGCCCTATGACTGCGTTGTGGAAGGGGTCACGGCCATTTCCGGCGACACCTGGAACGTCAATCCGATCGCGTTGAAACGTATCGAGAAGCTGTTCTGCCGCAACGAGCGCGCGGTCATCCGCACCAGGCTCCCGACAGGCGCGCTTGTGACACTGGTGCCGGTCGCGGCCATTCTGGTGGCCAGCATCAGGCTTCATTTTCTCGATCTGACGCTCGGCATGCATTATCGGGGGGCGCGGACCATTGGCTGCGACGTCAAATTACACAAAGGCCAGGAGATGGGATGGTTCGAGCACGGCTCGACCATCATCCTGTTCGCGCCGGACGGCTTCGAACTGCAACCGGGGGTGCAGGAAGGTACGAGCATCCGGATGGGTGAACCGCTGCTGCGAATCCCGTGACGAAAGCCACTGCCTATGGTGTGCGGCGGCACCTGGGCTCGAAAGGCAGGATCGGACCTATCTGCGTCCCGGCCGCGAACGGGTGAGCGGGCTGGAATCCGCCGCTGGCATTGACGATGCTCGTCTGCGCCACGGTGGCGCTGCGGATCGAACGGATATCCGCGTAGTCCAAGACGAGATAGTCGCCGACGCCGTTGATGATTTCCGCAAACCGGTCGCGGCAAGTGATCCGTTCAGCGAGGATCATTCCGGAGCGGGCTTGAATAATGGCCGCCTCCCCCTTTCTGCTATGGATCGAAAGCGCCTTTTTCAGCTTCTCGGAACGCACCGCAGCGATGGAAATGACGTTGCTCATGGCCCTGTAACTCCAAGGTCCGGTGGCTGTTCCCACGACCTGTATTCTTGGTCGGACAGAGCAAACCTACGGTTCATGAAGCATCGGCGAGCAATTTGCGCCGGAGCCACGTGCCGGCAGGAACCTTATGCCCCGCACACGGTTGCAACGGCATTCCCGACCGCTGGAGGCGTATATGGCTGCCAAGGAAAAGACGCTGGAAGACCTCTTCCACGATACCCTGAAAGATATCTACTTTGCTGAGAAGAAGATCCTGACCGCCTTGCCGAAAATGGCCAAGGCTGCGCATTCGGAGGAGTTGAAATCCGCCTTCGAGAAGCATCACGCAGAGACCGAAGGCCAGATCGAGCGCCTTGAACAGGTCTTCGAGCTGATGGAAAAGCCCGCCCGCGGCAAGACCTGCCCGGCGATCCTGGGGCTCGTCGAGGAAGGCCAGGAGATTATGAAGGAGTTCAAGAAGTCGGACGCGCACGATGCCGGGCTGTTGTCCGGTGCGCAAGCGGTCGAGCATTACGAAATCTCGCGCTACGGCACGCTGATCGCCTGGGCCGATCAACTCGGCATGCGCGACGCCGCCCGGCTGCTCAAGCAGAACCTGGATGAAGAGAAGAAGACGGATTCGGCACTCACCAAGCTCGCCGAAACCTCTCTCAATCAGATGGCGGCCTGAAGCGCCGTCTGGCTCGTGCGAACGAAGGGGACCAGAGCTACGGGTCCCCTTCGCCTGCTTCGTTAATCGATCCGGTCGAGATTATCGGCAATACGCGTCTGTAACGCAGCCATATCGATCTGCTGCACACTTCCGCTTCCGGCGAGATCGAGCGCATGCGCCGCCGCCGCCCCCATCGCGATGCACGGGCCCATGACGCGCACGCTCGACAAGGCGGCGCTGTCGCCGTCGATGCAACGGCCAGCCGCGACCAGGTTGTCCGCCGCCTCAGGGATCAGAGAACCGAACGGTACATAATGCAGGTGATCGTCGCCGAACGGCTCCCATACGGTGCCGTCGGCCCTGTCGTGTAACTCGATCGGCCAGCCGGTGCGCGCAACGGCATCGGGAAACCTCGTGCCAGCACGCACGTCGTCGACGGTGAGCTGTTGCCGCCCCTTGATCCAGCGGGTCTGACGGATGCCGGGAAAACCGTAGGCGCGCACGCGCGCCTTTGCGAAGGTGTCGGGATATTCAGCCCTGAGAAAACGGATGACGTCGTCCGCCATCGACTTGCCAAGGAGCGCATTGCGGGAGGCCGCGATCGGCTCCAGCGGAGTCTCCACATGCGTCAGGTTGATCAGCGAAATCCCCCGGCCGGGAAAAACGAAGGAAAATCCGTCGCGCCGGACGAGACCGTAGGTGCTGCCCTTGTCCTTGAGGCGCGCGATCATCTCCGGCCGCGTCGGATGGTTGGTCTCGTCGATGCCTTCCAGCACCACCATCTGACTGCCATAGAGCGGACCGTCGGCATTCTCGCGACAAGAAAACCCTGCTTCATAGGTCAGTGCGGCATCGCCGCTGGCATCGACAAATCCCGTCGCGGCCACCGTGACGTCGCCGTAGCGGGTCGCAAATTCGACCGAATGCACGCGGCCGCCGTCGCGCACGACGTGCCGCATCACTGCGCCTAGAAGCACCGTGATACCGGCTTTGCGGATCGACTCTTCGATCCAGCGCGATAGCGCGATCTCGTCATACATGACGACGGTGGTGTTCGAAGGCCCGCCGCGCAGATAATGGAGCGCACCTTGCGCGCCGAGATCGCGCAGAATGCCGTCGGCGATGCCATGCGTCACCTGGGACCCCTCATAGCCATTGGCGAACAGCCCGCAAAACGTGCCGATGATCGAATTCACCGCCTGCCCGCCGAGCGCCGGAAGGCTGTCTGCGAGCACGACCTTGCGGCCGAGCGCCGCCGATTCCAGAGCCGCGGATACGCCCGCGATGCCGGCTCCTAACACACAGATATCGGATGTGACGGATTGCGCGCTTCGGCCGCTGCTGCGCACGATCCGGGTTGCGGTCGAAAAGTCACGATTGGCTGCCATCAAATGCTCCCCCGGCAGGCGTTCTAAATCACTGTGCCCCGCAATGAAACGCCGATAACCGGTGCCAGGCTCCGGGAAATCACCAGACCAGCCTCAGGTACAGGCTTGGCGCGAACAGCACACAATTGCGGCGGCTTCAGTCCTCCATTAACCGCCCGTTATCCTCAATCGGCGATTAATGGACACTGGACCATTGCGGACGACGCGTCCCGGCGCCGAGTTCTGAGCGCATCGCGCTAGCCGCCTCGAGTGATTATCGTGCAAGCCGCTGAACCAAAGCCACGATCACTGAAGACCGCCTCGGTCAACCTGCGCGACCTCACGATCCTGATCGCGGATCCAGGAACCTATATGCGACGGGTTGTCTACGGGATGCTGCGCGGCTTTGGCGCGAATCGCATTCTGGAGGCTGCCGATGCGGCGGATGTCCTGTCCGCATTGATGCAACAAAAGATCGATATTCTGATACTCGATGCCAAGCTGCCGCCGCAGGACGGTCTTGCCGTTACGCTGGCGATTCGCCGCAACCCCGATAACGAGAATCGTACGCTGCCAATCCTGATCATGACCAGCGATGCACAGCAATCGACGGTGAGGGAGGCCCGCGATGCGGGCGCAAGCATGGTGGTGGCCAAGCCGATGGCGCCGACGACCCTTTATGACCGCCTGGTCTGGATCGCATTCGATCGGCGTCAATTCATCGATTGTCCGACCTATTTCGGACCCGATCGGCGCTTCAAGATCGAAGGTTATCCAACCGGTGTCGGCCGCCGGGCGAGCGATAAAACCATCGAGGTCTCGGACGCCACCGAACCCAATCTGGAACAGGACGATATCGACAGCCTGTTCCAGGCTGCGCGCGCGGGGCAGAACGAATGACCGACAAGACCCCACCGAATGTGCGCATCTTTTCAGTCAAAACCCGGTTTCAGGAGCTCGCCCAACGTCCGGGTGGCGTCCCGCGCGAGATCGCGATCCAGCAGGCCGATTCTCAGATCGAGGACTTCAGAACCGAATATGTGGATTGGGTCGAGCGCGAATTGCAGGAACTGATGAAAGCGCTCCACGCCGTGGAAGGCCGGCAAGTGGACCAAGCGCAAATCGAGATAATCTATCGGCGCTGCCGTCAGTTACGGGACACCGGCACGACCATGGGTCTCGGCCTGGTCAGCTTTATTTCCGACAATCTTTGCAGGGTGCTCGATACCGTCAAGAGCGGCGCGCCTTACGACGCCGAAGTGATCCAATGCCACATCGACGCGCTCTTGCTGGCCAAGCAGGACGCCTATCGGAAGCTTGGTCCCGAACAGGTGCCGGAAATGACCAGCGGGCTCCACCGCATGCTGGAACGCGCAACGCGCAGCCTGACCGGGAAAACCGGCTAGCTAAAAGATCACGTCGACCTCAAGTTCGGATTCCGACGGCTCCGGCAACGGCTGGAAGACCGTTCCAAGGCCGTTTTCCAACCGGTCCAGAAAGCGCTCCTTCAAGTCGGCGAGCGTGATTTCGTGAATCACATCGCGACCAAACGGTGCGCGCGGCCCATCGCCCGCGGCAGGAAACAAATCCGTGGATTCCGCGTATCGCGCGAGTGCACCGCTCAGGGCCTCGAATTCCTGCTTGAGCCGATCGAAGCTCTGCAGCGTCACGATCAACTCGCGATCGGGCCTGCTGTCACGCGTGACAATATCCGTCACGCGAGCGACCGTGTCTTCCAGTTCGCGAACATTATCCAGAAACAGCGTCGCGAGAACGCCGAGCAAAGCTGCAATTTCGGATAGCGCGCCATCCGGCGCGGCGGCGTCCGCCGGCTGGATATCCCGCTCGACACCCAACGCAGCACCGGCGCTCATTTACGACAGCTTTCCAATAACCTGTTCGATCTTCTGACGCAGCACCTGTGCGGTGAAGGGCTTGATCAGATAATTATTGACCCCGGCTTGCGCGGCCTTGACGACCAGTTCGCGATCGCCGCGGCCGGTCAGCAGAATAAACGGAACCCGCCGCACCACCGGATGCCCGCGCACGGCGCGCAGGAGATCGAGCCCATCCATCTCGTCCATATAATAGTCCGACAGGATCAGGTCGATCGGCTGCAGCGAGGCGATTTCCATCGCCTTCTTCCCGTTCTCGGCCTCATGAATGAGGCGGATGCCGATCTGTTCCAGTATCATCGCCGTCATTTTTCGCACGCTTTCCTGGTCATCGACCACCAGGACCTTAAGCGCCACCGCGTTTGGCATTCTCGTTCTCCTCAACTCGACGGACGACACTGGGTCGGCCCAGATCCAAACCCATTGTCACGCAACTTTTGCGAATGCATGTCCCTTGTGCGCGGCAACCGGCGAAGAGGTCTCTCCCGCAAGATCGGAGAGCTTTTCGACGTCGAGAATTAGCGCAACACTTCCATTCCCGAGGATGGTGGCAGCCGCGACTCCTGGCACGGGGCCGTAGCTCTCCTCGATACTCTTCACCACGACCTGCTGATGTCCGCACAGTTCGTCGGCCACGAGCCCGAGTCTGGTGCCGTCGCCGGCATCGGTGATGATTACGACGCATTCGCCCGACAGATCGGCCGAGGAGCCGATATGCAGAAGGTCGCCGAGATAGACCAGCGGCACGAGATCGCCCCGCAATTGCAGCATACCGCGTGTCCCGACCAGGTTGTTAATGCTGGAGCGCGGCGGCCGCAGACATTCGACGATCATCGACATCGGCATCACAAAGGTCTCGCGGCCGACCTTGATCACCATGCCGTCCATCACCGCCAGCGTGAGCGGCAGCGAGAACTGGATGGTCGTGCCCTTGCCGCGGACCGATTGCATCGAGAGGCGGCCGCCGATCTCCTGAATGTTGGTCTTCACCACATCCATGCCGACACCGCGGCCGGAAATGTCGGAGATAACATCGGCGGTCGAGAACCCCGGCATCATGATCATGTTGTTGATTTCGTCGTCGCTGAGGACGGCGTCTGCGCTTACGAGGCCTTTCTCGCGCGCCTTCTGCAGAACTTTTTCGGTGTTGATGCCGCCGCCATCGTCGCTGACTTCGATCACGATCCGGCCACCCCGGTGATCGGCGGAAAGCCGAATGACGCCCTCCTCGTTCTTTCCGGCAGCGATTCGAACCTCGGGCAGTTCAATGCCGTGATCGACCGAATTGCGGATGATGTGGGTCAGCGGGTCGGTCAGGCGCTCGATGATGGACCGATCGACCTCGGTCGTCTCGCCTGAGAGTTCGAGGCGAATTTTCTTGCCAACCTTCACGGCGGTCTCGCGGACAAGTCGTGGCATCCGCTGGAACACGGTGCCGACCGCTTGCGCGCGCATCGACATTAGTCCGTCCTTCAGCTCACGGGTGTGGTGGACCACCTCGTCCAGAATTTGCGACAGCCGGTCGCTCACGCCCTCAGGCAGATCGTGAACGATCTGCCCAAGCATGGCCTGCGCGATCACGAGTTCGCCGACCATGTTGACCACGCGATCGATTTTTTCCAACTCTATGCGCGTTGTCGTTGCTGCCGGTTTCGACCGCGCAGGCCGATCCGCCGGCGGGGCGGCTAGGGTCGGTGCTTGATCGCTCGGCACGGCGGCCATCGGCTTAGCGGCCGGCATCGGATCAGCAGTCTGTGCCGCCTGAACGGGGGCGGGCACCGGGGCCGGCACCATCGGAGGCGCAACATCCAGTACGGGGAGCGGTTCAGCCGGGCTTTCGGCCACGATCGGTTCGGCCTGGCCTGCCCCAATCTCGGTGATGGCAATCTCGCAGTCACCCACGAAATCGAAGATGTCACTGAGCTGTTCGCGCGTCGCATCCGTGCGCAACGTTCCGCTCCAGCTGAGATACGCGATTTCCGGCCGCAACGAGGTGAGATCCGGCAACCGCTCGCAGTTCGCGGACAGGTCGAGTTCCCCGAGCTGGCGCAGCTGCCGTATCAACAGAAGCGGATCGCTACCATTTTTCAACATGTCGGCGTTGGGAGAGAACGCGATTTCGAACGACCGGGGGCCCGAACCCTCGGCAGCGACATCTGCCATCACCGGTGTGAAATCGATACCGTCGAAATCCGACATCTCGTCGGATTCGGCACCGTCCACTCGCACCGGGACGAAATCCAGACCGTCGAAATCCGCAGGTGCGTCGTCTTCGCTCGAGGAATCCTTGCCGAGCAAGCCCTCGAGCGATGTGCGGCAGTCGTCGCCAAAGCCCTGCGGAATTGTGTCTCCCGCGCGCGTAATCTGCACGAGGTCGGTCAGGACGTCGCTCGAGGCCAACATGACGTCGATCACCTCGGTGGTCGCGACCAGGTCGCCGCGCCGGACGGCGTCCAATGTGGTTTCGAAGACATGGGCGAAACCGACCAGTGCCTCAAAGCCGAAAATGCCGGCGCCACCCTTCACCGAATGCACCGCACGGAATACGGCGTTGACGGTATCGTCGGAGCCGAGGCCTTCGCGCATATCGCTCAGGCCCTGCTCTATCAGTTGCATCCCTTCCGCGCACTCGTCGAAAAAGGTCTGTTTGAGTTGATCGAAACTCGCCATCGGCGTCGTCCTTTCCCTAGCAGGCCACCTTGCGGACGGTGGCGATCAGCCGTTCCGGATCGAACGGCTTCACCAACCAGCCCGTAGCGCCGGCTGCGCGTGCGATATTCTTCTTTTCGGCCTCGCTTTCGGTCGTGAGGACGAGAATTGGGGTTGTCTTGTGCTCGGGGCGCGCCCGCAACTGGCGCACGACCTCGTATCCGTCCATGCGTGGCATGTTGATATCGGTGATGACGATGTCGACATTCTCCCGCTCGAGCATGTCGATACCGTCCTGGCCATCGACCGCCTGAATCACGTCGAAACCGGCATCCACCAGAGTCAGCATCAGCATGTCTCTCATGGTCTTGGAATCGTCGATGGTCAGGATCCGCAAAGTGCCGATGGCAGATGCTGACTCCTCGATGATATCCATGGCTGGGGCATTTCCGACACCCTGCGGCAACGATCCTTCCGCCGGAGATTCCACTGCAGGTTCAGGCAGTTCCTGCATGCCATGGCTCCAATCGAACCCGAGATCGGCGAAAGCCTGAATGAATGCGTCCGATGGCTGATCGAACCAGACCTTGGCGTCCCGCTTGGCAGCAAGCAGTATTTGCAGACATGGCAGTGTCAGCACCTCGACGTCCGACGCATCCAGCCGCACACCGCCCGCGGCCTGCACGTCCCGCAGAATCGCTTCGTGAAGCGTGATGGCAGCGGCCAGATCGAGCACCTTCGGCAGTTTCATGGCGTCCCCTCAATCCATCTCTGAAATCGTCATTGCAATTTTTCCGTACGTTCTTTCAAACCGCTTGCGCCATCCGCTGCGATCCCATCTTACCCTCGCAAGCGTCGAGGATTGCGTCGGCGACCTGATTCAAGGAACATTGGCGCATCACCGCGCCGCGCTCGAACGCCACCTGCGGCATCCCGTAGATAAGTGACGATGCCTCGTCCTGACCGATGGTCAACCCTCCGGCCTTGCGCAGTTCGAGCAGACCATCGGCTCCGTCTTTGCCCATGCCGGTCAGAATGACCCCGATCGCCGACCGCCCGACGACGCGTGCGACCGATCGGAACAGCACGTCGACCGACGGCCGGTGTCCGCTCATCGGCGGCCCCTCATCAAGAGCACAGCGATAACCGGTTCCAGACTTGACGACCTGCAGATGATGAGAGCCCGGCGCGATATAGACATGACCCTGCTCGAGGACATCACCATCCGCGGCTTCAGAGACCGCCATCGGGCATTCGCGGTCCAACCGCTGCGCGAAAGCAGCGGTGAAGCGTGGCGGCATATGTTGCGTGATCACGATGGGCGGGCAATCCGCCGGCAACTGCATCAGCACAGTCTTCAGCGCCTCAACTCCGCCCGTGGATGCGCCAATCGCGACGATTTTGCCATTGGTCCGAACCGAGCGCGCGACTTTCTTGATTGCAGGAGCGGTCATGACAGCCCGTACGGACATGCGGGTGCGGGCAGCAGCCTTGATCTTGGCTTGCAGTTCTCGGGCGAGCGCCGGCAATGCATGGGCGGAGTCGGTCGAAGGCTTTGCAATGAAATCGACCGCGCCGATTTCGAGGGCTTCGAGCGTGATGTCGGCACCGGCCTGCGTCAGCGTCGAAACCATGATCACCGGCATCGGCCGCAATGTCATGATCTTGCGCAGGAACGTGATGCCATCCATGTGCGGCATCTCGACATCGAGCGTCACCACGTCCGGGTTCAGCGCCTTGATGCGATCGCGTGCTGCGTAGGGATCGTCCGCGGTTCCGACCACTTCAATTTCGGGGTCGGAGGACAGCAACGTAGTCAGCAACTGCCGTATCAGCGCTGAATCGTCGACGATCAAAACTCGTACCGGTTTACCCATCACCCGCCCCTAATTGTCAAAAAGTTCGATCTCGCCGGCCGGCGCCCGCGTCGACAGACGCTTTGAATGCTCCAGCTCGTCTCGCGCGACCGCGCCAGTTGCATCGCGTCCGAGAAGGCGGCGCACAACGCGGCCCGTGGCCGCCGAATAATGAATTCGGCGGGGGAATCGTCCGCCGAGATCCTGGGCTACGCATCGCAGTCTTTCAGCCTCGAGGTATCGCAGCGCGAACTGCGCGTTGTCACTTCCAACCGCAATGTTGCTCTCGGTCACGTTGCCGCCACCGAAGACCTTGATTTCAAGATGCTCGCGCGAGCATCCCATCTTCATCAGTTCGTTGATCAGCTTTTCCATCGCGAAGTTGCCGAAGCGGGTTGATTCGGGATCGCGGCCCCACCCGCCGGTACGCCCCTGCGGCAGCATGAAGTGATTCATACCGCCGATCCCAAGACGCGGATCGCGAATGCACGCCGCCACACACGAGCCCAGAACCGTGACCAAGGTCTCGTCGGCGTCGCCGGTCACGTAAAATTCTCCCGGAAAAACCTTCACCATCCAGGTTCCAGCCGACGCATCATAAAATCGGCGGGTGCCAGCGGCTCCCGCCTCGGTCCGTCCGCCCTCGATGGCGCGGGCCGCTACCGCTACGCTCATGCCTTCCTCCGGTAGGTCGTGCGGCCGATAAGCTGCAGCTCGGGATGCGTCCCGTGAAACGATTCCGAATGGCCAATATAAAGAAAGCCACCTGGCTTGAGACTTTGGATAAATCTGTCGATCAACGCAGTCTTGGTGGGGTTGTCGAAATAGATCATCACGTTGCGACAGAAGATTGCGTCGAATTTTCCGCGAAAGGGCCACGGATCCATCAGGTTAAGCCGACGGAAAACGATCAGCGACCGGAGCTCTTCGGTTGCCATCAAACTGTCAGCGTTGCGGCCTTCGTTGGCCGGCTCGAAATAGTCGCGGTAGACGTGCGGGACGCTTTCGAAGCCAACGCTCGGATATATGCCTCTGGCGGCCTTGGCGAGCACGTCGGTATCGATATCGGTTGCTAGAATACGGATATCGTGACGTGATCCGCTCGGCATTTCATGCCGCACCACGGACGCAATCGTATAGGGCTCCTCGCCGGTCGAGCAGCCCGCCGACCAAATCCGAAATCGACCATCGCCTCGCTGGCCGCCTTTCAAGAACGGTATGACGACTTGGCTCTTGAGATGATCGAAGTGATGCGACTCGCGGAAGAATTTCGTGAGATTCGTGGAGATCGCGTTGATGAAGCTTTCCAGCTCGGTATTGTTTTCTGCAAGATAGTCGCGGTATTCCCTGAAGGCCGTAAACCCCAAGGCACGTAATCTGCGCGAAACCCGCGTGTAGACGAGGTTGCGCTTGCTGTCGGACAGCGCGATTCCGGCGTGCTCGCGCGCCAGTGCCACGAGGCTGCGGAAATCCGCATCCGAGAAGACGAACTCCCGCGCCGCATCCGGAATCGTTGTGTCTGCCGATCCAATTGCGATCGCAGCGTTGTTGGGTTTCCGCACCATGATGGTCCTAGAACTCTTCCCAGTCTTGAGCCGGGGCCTTTGCAAGCGCGGTGTTGCCGCGTGTCATTGTGGCGGCTGAACGTGCAGGCGGCCGTTGACCAGATTTCGAAACGTGTCCACGCGAGGAGGCTGACGTGCGCGTGCTTGACTGAGGCGTTTCGTTTCCGACGCGGAACTTGCTGACACTTTCGGTCATCATCTGCGACTGCTCTTCCAGCGCCTTTGCAGCGGAGGCATTCTGTTCCACCAGCGCGGAATTCTGCTGCGTCACCTCGTCCATCTGGCTGAGTGCGATATTGACCTGGCCGATACCGGTCGATTGCTCACCGCTCGCGGTCGCGATATCCGAGACGATCTCGGCGACCTGCCGGATCGACGCGACGATCTCCGCAAGAGCGGCACCGGCCCTGTTCACCAGATCGACGCCCTCCTGTACCTGGCTGGAGGAGTTGCCGATAAGATCCTTGATGTCCTTGGCTGCCTGCGACGAACGCTGTGCGAGGCTACGGACTTCCGACGCCACCACCGCAAATCCGCGGCCGGCCTCGCCCGCCCGTGCAGCTTCCACTGCGGCATTCAGAGCCAGTAGGTTGGTCTGCCGCGCGATTTCGTCGATGACGCCGATGATGTCGGAAATCTGTTTCGAGCTTTCCTCGATCCGCGCCATCGCATCAACGGCCTGCGCCACCACGGCGCTGCCGCGATCGGCGACCCCCTGTGTCCCGATCGCAAATTGATTGGCCTGCTGTGCGTTCTCGGCGTTCTTCTTTACCGTGGTGGAGATTTCCTCCATCGAGGCCGAGGTCTGTTCCAGACTGGCCGCTTGCTCTTCGGTGCGCTGTGACAGATCCGCGGTCGAGGTTGCGATCTCCATCGCGGTGCTGGTAACGTCGCGGGTCGACGCGGAGATAATCCGCATCGTATCCTGCAGCTGCGCAACAGTGGTATTGAAGTCGTCTCGTAGCTGCAGATAGCTTTCGGTGAATCCCTCGTTCAGTCGAACCGTCAGATCGCCTGACGCGACCTGGCCCAGACCGCCTGCAAGCGCGCGGACGACGCCCGCCTGCTCTTCGGCAAGCCTTTCCTGTTCCCGCGCGTTGCGTTCGCGCTCGCTCTCGCTTTGCTGCCGCTGCTCCTCGCTTGCACCCTCGAGCCGCCGCTTCTCGATCTCGGCATCGCGGAAAACCAGAACTGCACGCGCCATCTTGCCGATCTCATCGGCGCGAGCTTCATCGGGAACCGCGATATCCACCTTGCCCTGAGCGAGCTCGCCCATAGTTGCGACCAGACGGCCAAGCGGCCCCACGACCCCACGCCAGATCGTGAGGATACCAAAAGCTGCGATCAGGAGTCCGAGCAGGCCGAGCACGGCCATCAGGATGGTCGTGCGATACATATCCGCTTCGATCATCTGGTGGCCGCGCGCGGCGCTTTCCGCATAGATCCGCGCGAGATTCTCAATGTCCTTGTTCAATGCCGTCCGCACCGCGCGATTAGCATCGTTATCGCCATACTCGCGGGCCGCGGCAGGGTTGATTTCGACACCGCGTCTGACAGTCTCCCGACGGAATTCCTGAAACTGGGCGATCCGCTTGGCAAACGCGTCAAATTGCTCGCGATCGTCAGCACCGACAATCTTCTGCCATTCGTTGACGACGCCGCCGATCTCATCGGTGAATCGGAGAAGTCCTGCGCCGAACCGCTTCGCGGTCGCAATATCCGGCGACATATAAATGCCGCGCGATTCCATCACCACCGCGTAGATCAGGCTGTTGACCCGTTCGACGTTGCGGGCGCCGATCGAGGCCGTCTCGATTTCGCGCTCGCGCTCCATGAACGATCGCGAGTTGAATACCGAGATGAAGGCGAGCGCTGCGATGATCAGTGTCATCGCCGTGAACAGGCCGTACAGCTTCGTGGAAATCGAAAGTTGTGGGAGTTTCAGCATCGGGGTCCGCCTAATTCGCCTGAGCCCGTTCGGCGTCACCGACCGGTACAGAGAGAAGGTTGTGAAGATCGATAAGCGCGATCATGGCGCTTTCGAAGGTGACCAGTCCGGACAGAAAATCGATACGCGAGGCCTGTGCGATCTTGGGAACCGGCTGAACCTGACCCTGGTCGAATGACACGATGTCGAGGACACGATCGGCGAGAAGCCCCACCTGACGCACGCCAACCTGCACGATGATGACCACATGGATCGGTGAGGCGTCGGTCAGTCCCTGACCGAAGCGGCAGCGAAGGTCGATGATCGGAACGATGGCACCGCGCAGATTGAGAACACCGCGCACCGCATCAGGCTGGCGCGGCAGATGCGTGATCTCTGACCAGCCCTTGATTTCGCGCACCGCCATAATGTCAACGCCATACTGGTCGTTGCCGATGGCGAAGCTGATGATCTGGGTGGGCACCACCGCGGCGCGCGCGGGAACAGTGTTCTGCCAGGCCCCCACTCCGGGGATCTCAGTCTGCGCATCCTGCGCAGTCGCATTCAACGTCATTGCACGATTCCGCTGCGCACGATCCGTTGCTCGTCCTCGTCCTGAGGCCAATCGACGAAGTCCGACGGGGGAGGACCTAGGAGAGACGGAACGACCGCGCTGGGCTCAGAGAAGGACAAACCGCTTCATTTCGATGTGAAAATGCATCAAAACGTTTATGAAACGGTTAATTACAGCCGTTGGCGGTAGGATCTGGAGCGTTGGCGCTCCGCGAAGCCGCTTCATCCCTTAGAGCGCCTACCCAGACTGGATCCATCTTGGAAACAATAAGTTTCTAATTCGCTCGTTTGATATCGGTTTGAGATCAATAAATCTGCCGGCAGACAGCACGCCGGCACCCGGCGCCTCGAGATATTTGGAGGGCTCGGCCATGAGCAACAGCAGCAACAGCAACAACACACACGGCATCCACCACGTCACTGCGATCGCGGGACCCGCGCGTCGCAATCTCAACTTCTACACGGGTACGTTGGGCCTCCGCTTCGTGAAGAAGACCGTGAACTTCGACGATCCCGGCACCTATCATTTCTATTTCGGTGACGAGACCGGCTCGCCCGGCACCATTCTCACGTTCTTTCCGTGGGAGCATGTCGCGCCGGGACGGCTCGGTATCGGCGAGACCCAGGAGACGGTCTTCCGCGTGCCGGAAGGCGCGATCGGCTACTGGACCCACCGCTTGGTCGAGAAGGGCGTGGCGCATGACGCACCCGCGCGACGCTTCGGTGACACGATCGTCTCGTTCCGAGACCCCGACGGCATGCGGCTCGCTTTGATCGGCGTCTCGGGTATCGAGAGCGAGCCGCATTGGAATGGCGGCGACGTTCCGGCGGACGCGGCGATCCGTGGCTTTCACAGCGTCAACCTGCTGCTGAAAGAAGCCGCGCCGACGGGTGCGATCCTCACCGACGTGCTCGGCTTCAGCGAAGTCGGGCGCGACGGCCAGCTCGTACGCTTCAAGGCCGGCGACACCGCGATCGGCGGCATCGTCGACATTCATGAAGCGGGCGGGTTCCTGCCTGGCCGCATGGGCGGCGGCTCGGTGCATCATATCGCGTTCCGCGCCGCGGACGATGCCGAAGAACTCGCGATGGCGAAGAGGCTGATCGACAATCACGGCCTGCACCCGACCGAGCAGAAGGATCGCAACTACTTTCGCTCGATCTATTTCCGTGAACCCGGGCACGTCCTGTTCGAGATCGCGACCGACGTACCGGGCTTTGCCATCGACGAGCCGGTGGCGACACTCGGGCAGTCGCTCAAGCTGCCGAAGGTCTATGAGAGTCGGCGTAGCGAGATCGAACAGGTGCTGCCGGAAGTCGCCTGACACGCATTACTCTTCCCGCCACTGGTGGCGGGAAGAGCTCCTCGATGAAATGAGGTCCATCATGTCACCGGCCACATCCAAGCGCTCATTCACCCACCGCTTCGAACCCGGCACGGATCGTAACAGCGTCCCCGTTCTGCTGCTCCACGGCACCGGAGGCGACGAGAACGATCTGATTTCACTTGGGCGCATGGTCGCACCGGAAGCGAGCTTGATCTCGCCCCGTGGCAAAGTGTCGGAAGGTGGTATGCCGCGCTTCTTTCGCCGGCTCGCAGAAGGCGTGTTCGACGAGGAGGACGTGGTGCGGCGCGCCCATGAGCTGGCGGATTTCATCGCCGAAGCGCGCGACACCTATGGTCTCGCGGCGCCGATTGCGCTCGGTTTCTCCAACGGCGCCAATATCGCGGCGGCGATCCTGCTGCTGCGACCGGAGGCGCTCGCCGGCGCGGTGCTGATCCGTGCCATGGTGCCGCTGTCGCAGCCGCCCGTGGCCGATCTGGCGGACAAGCCGGTTTTGATCCTGTCGGGATCAATGGATCCGATGGTGCCGGCGGACAATGCGCAGCGCCTGGCCAAGCAATTCGTCAACGCAGGCGCCGATGTGCAGCACCGCACGTTGCCCGCCGGGCATGGCCTGTCGCAGGCGGACGTCGCGCTGACGCGGGATTTTCTGATGCGTTGCACCAAGGCTAACGTCAGCGCGGCATAAGTCCCGCATCGCCGCGACGATGCCTTCGATCCTAAATCAGAAATCCGGACGACTGCACCCAAGCGAAGGCCGCCGCCATTGCCACAACAATGGCGCCGGTCGCAATCGCGAGCAGCAAGGCGGTTGTCCTGCGCATACCGGCTCCTAGACCAGTTCGAAGATTTCGGTCTGGATCCGCCAGACCGGTACACCAAGGTCGCGCAGCGCCTGTTCAGCGGCCTTGGTCATCGGAACCGGCCCGCATAGAAAATAATGCAGGTCCCGCAGATCCGCTTCCGGAAGATGACGCGCGAGCACATCACGATCGACAAACCCTTTTTCGCCACTCCAGTCGGCCGGTGGCTTCTCAAGGACATGGATGACCGTCAAGGCCAGATGGGCGCCGAGCCTTTCGATCTCCTCGCGGTAGATCACGCTGTCCCAGGCCTTGTTCGCATAAAAAAGGATGACCGGGCGCTTGTCCCCCCGATCGGCCATGCTGCGCATCATGCTCATCAATGGCGTGATGCCGATTCCGCCCACGATGCCGACAAAGCCGGGCGCGTCGCGGTTGCGGTCGATCGAGAACATGCCGTGCGGCGCATCGAGATAGACAGCTTCGCCTGGCTTCACCGTCCCGATGGTGCCGGTGAAATCGCCCAACTCCTTGATGCCGAATTCGAGGCGCGGCAGCATCTCGGGCGATGAGGCGATGGTGAAGGGATGCTCACGCAAACTGAAAGGGGAATTCCGCAATGTGAGCCAGGCGAACTGGCCGGGCTGGAAATGGCTCAATCCATCATGGCCGTCCGGCTCCAGCGCAAGTGTCCAGGTTTTGCTGCGCTCCGGCCGCAACTCGACCACCCGATAAGGGTTGCGCAACTGGCTCCAAGGCTTCACGAGCCGGACCCAAAGAACGGTGAGCAGGAAGACCAACGTTACGGCCAGCCATAACGTCCGGTTACCGGTTGCCTCTGTGTAATAGCCGACTCCCGCGATATGCCCAACCGCCGCGGCAAAGCCGAGCGTCGCAAACGCCACATGCGCATAGCGCCACAGTCCGTATTCAAGCCGAAGGAATTTGCGGAACTCCGAGGTCACGACGGCGAGCACAAAAAGCAGCAGCGCCGCCCGGCCGAGCGTTAGTTCGAGCCTCGCCGTGCGCGGATCGAGTTCTCCCAGAGCATCTTCGTAGAAGAACCATAGAATGAAAAAATGCGAGAGGATGAGCGCGACGGCTATCAAGGCAAGATAGCGGTGAAACAGATAGATGATGTCGAGACCGAACGGAGCGCTGACGCGCCGAAAGCGCGCCGTCATCACGAACTGGATCGCAATCATGGCAATGCCGGCAAAACCCAGCGCCATGGAAAAATCCCAGAGAAAAGCCTTTCCCGGGGGCCTGCGTCCCGCAAGCAGGATTGCAAGCGGCGCCAGCACGAGTGCGAGATAGATAGCAATCCAAACTACGGCTCTGCCCGCCAAGCGACTCCTCCCTCGCCGCTACCGGCGCGTTCAAGGCAGGGTCAACGCGTATCCGCCAAAGAGGTTCGGTTGAAGAGCGGCGGCACAGCGTCGCGGAGTGGTCTGTCAGATCATCGCGTGCCGGACCTTGGCGGACACCCATTCGCTCACCAGCACGGTGGCAAGGATCACCAGCAGCAACAGGCTCACCTGGCTCCAGGCCAGCGTCGATAGCGACGCCTCGAGATTGAGCCCGATGCCGCCGGCACCGACGAGCCCAACCACAGAGGACTCGCGGATATTGATGTCCCAGCGAAACACGGTGATGCCCGCGAAAGCCGGCATAACCTGCGGCACGATCGCGTAATCCATCACCTGCGCAGGCGACGCCCCGGTGGCTTCGATCGCCTCGACCTGCGACACATCGATTTCCTCGATCGCTTCATACAAGAGCTTCGCGATGAAACCGATCGAGCGCAGGCCGATCGCCACGATCCCGGCGAGCACGCCGGGGCCGAGCACGGTCACGAGCAGGAGCGCCCAGATCAGCGAATTGATCGAGCGTGACGACACGATGATCAGGAGTGCCACCGGGCGCACGAACAGAGCGCTCGGCGTGGTGTTGCGCGCCGCCATGAAGGCAACCGGCACCGCGATCAGGATAGCCAGCAAGGTGCCGAGGGTTGCGATCGCCAGCGTATCCCAGAGCGGCCGCCACAGCTCGTTCAGGTAGGACCAGCGCGGGGGCATCATGCGCGAGCCGATATCCGCCGCCTGTTTCGGCGCATCCAGAACAAAGGTCCAGATCGTGTCCCTGGTCATCACCTGCCAGCAGAACACGAACAGCGCGACCAGCAGCAGCCAGCCGAACCAGCGCAGAATATCCTGCCGGGACGTGGTGCGGCGCCATTCCGGAAGCCCTGCGCTGTCGCGAGTGACCGGCATTACTGGATCGCCTTGCGAATGAGACCGGAGGAATATTCGCAGACCATCACGATCGCGATAATGATGATCAGAACGGCGGCCGCGGTGTCGTATTCGTAGCGGCTGAGCGATGTATTGAGGGTCGCGCCGATGCCGCCGGCGCCGACGATGCCGACCACCGCGGATTCACGGAAATTGATGTCGATGCGGTAGAGCGACAGCCCGATCAGCCGCGGCATGACCTGCGGCTGCACCGCATAATTGACGAGCTGCAACCACGACGCACCCGTGGCACGGATCGCCTCCGCCTGCGACGGGTCGATGTCCTCGATATCCTCTGCCAGAAGCTTGGCGAGAAAGCCTATGGTCGCGAACGACAAGGTGAGGAAACCGGCGAACGGTCCGAAACCCACCATCGCGACGAACAGGATCGCAATAATGACTTCCTGAAAGCTGCGAGAGACCGCGATGATGGCGCGGCAGGCGAGATAAATAGGCACCGGCGACAGGTTGCGGGCCGCGCCGACGCCGATCGGGATTGAGATTAGGATGCCGACCACCGTGGACGTCACGGTCATGGTCAGGCTTTCCTGCATGCCCTGCGCGATGTCGCCCCAGCGGCTGGTGAAGTCCGGTTGCAGGAAGCCGGTGAGAAGACGCGCACCGCGCACCGCGCCTTCCGACAGCCGCGCCCAGTTCACATCGATCGCGCCAACGGCCACGATCACATAGAGCAATGCGCCGCCATAAATGGCGAGCCGCAGCGCGGCATTGCCGATCAGCGGCGGCTTCCGCCAAACCGACGGGTAACGCGCCGCATTTGTCATGTCCGTCATCGCAACTCAGACCGCAACCGGCAGCTTGACCGCCGCAGTCCCGGCCTCATCGTCGTCCTCCTGCGCGCCGGCCGCGGTCCAGTCTTCCTCGCCGTAGATCGTGGTGAGTACGTCTGGCGTCAGTCCGTCGGCCGGCCCGTCATAGACAATAGAGCCGGCGCGCAGGCCAACGATGCGCGGCAGAAACATCTGCGCCAGCGCCACATCATGAATGTTCACCACCGCAGCGAGGTTGCGTTCGGCGCAGATTTCGCCGATCAGCCGCATGATCTGGCGCGATGTTTTCGGATCGAGGCTCGCGGTCGGCTCATCGATCAGCAGCAGTTCCGGATCCTGCTGCAGCGCGCGGGCGATGCCGACACGCTGGCGCTGGCCGCCGGAGAGCGCATCGGCGCGCTTGTCGACATGATCCAGCAGCCCGACGCGGTCCAGTGTCGCAAACGCATTGCGGACATCCTGCGGCGGATAGCGCCGCAGAAAGCTCCGCCAGAACGGCACATAGCCGAGCCGTCCCGACAGGACGTTTTCCATGACAGTGAGGCGCTCAACCAGCGCGAATTCCTGGAAGATCATGCCCATGCGGCGGCGCATTCTGCGCAATTCTGCGCCACCTAGCCCGGTGATCTCCCGATCGTTCAGAAAAATACGGCCCGCCGTGGGTTCGACGAGCCGGTTGATGCAGCGGATGAGTGTCGATTTGCCGGCGCCGGACGGGCCGATCAGACCAATCACCTGACCGGCCGGCACCACCAGATCGACGCCCTTCAGCGCCATGTCGCCGGTCTTGTAGCGCTTGACCAGCCCCTCGATGCGAAGCATGCGCTTCAATTAGCCTTTGCAGTCGTATTTGATGCCCATGGCCTGATCGATTTCACGCACTGCCTGCCAATGCTCCTTGTAGTTGATCGGCAGGAATTTCTGCATCGGCGGCGTGGTCTTGCCGAATTCCTTTGCAAGTTCGGAGTCTTCCCACGGGTAGGTGAAGAAGGCTTCCTTCACCTTGGCCGCGAGTTCCGGCTTCAGGTTGTAGACATAGCCGTAGCCGGTGGTCGGGAAGGTCTTCGACTTGTAGATCGTGACGATCTGATCCTTTTTCACCACGCCACGCTCGAACATGCGATGCATGACTTCGTTGGCGATCGCGGCGGCCGGATAATCCTTATTGGCGACGCCGAGCACCGAATTGTCGTGCTTGCCGGAAAAGACCGGCTCGTAATCCTGGCCAGCTTCCAGCTTATAATTCTGTTTCAGCAGAGCCGAGGGCGCGCGAAACCCCGAATTCGACGTCTGCGAGGTGAAGGCCATCTTCTTCCCCTTGATGTCCTCCATCTTGGCGACGCCACTGCCGGGATACGTGATGATTTCCATCTCGTAGCCGAACTGACCATCCTTCGAGGACATCAGCGCGAACGGAACGAAGCCCGCGCAATTCACCGCCAGCGGATTGGAACCGGTGTTGAAGCCGGCGACATGCAGGCGGCCGGCGCGCATGGCTTCGAGCTGGGCGGCATTCGATTGCACCGGGAAGAACTGCACCCGCTTTCCGGTGACCTTTTCCATATGCTTGATGAAGCCGTCCCAGACCTTGGCATAGACGGCCGGGTCTTCAACCGGCGTGTAGGAGAACACCAGCACCGCCGGATCGATGAGGAGCTTCGGATCCGTCGGCGCATCGGCGACCATGTCGCCGTCGGCATCGGTGAAGCGCTGGTCCATGGCGGAGACGGATGCCGGCATCGCCGCCAGCATCAATGCGGCAACGATGCCGCCGAGAATTCGGAAACGCATGGTTTGACCTCCGGTTGCTGAGCCGCTCGGCGGAACCGAGGTTACGCCTGAAGCGGTCCCCGCCAGCCTGAATGAACGTGCTCAGCTAGGTACCGATCATTACAGATTTGTGACACGCCGCAAGAGCCTGAATCCAGCTTGAAAACGGGGTGGCGCCGTGCAAGCCGTGCAGCGCGGGCGTCAGCCTTTGCAGTCGTATTTAACGCCCATCGCGGCGTCGATATCGCGCACGACCTGCCAATGTTCCTTGTAGGTAATCGGCATGAATTTCTGCTGCGGCGGCTGAGCGGTTCCGAACTCCTTCAGAAGATCTGACCCCTCCCAATCGAAGGAGAAGAACGCCTCCTTCACCTTGGCCGCGAGTTCCGGCTTCAGGTTGTAGACATATCCATATCCGGTGGTCGGAAAGGTCTGCGACTTGTAGATGGTGACGATCTGGTCCGGCTTGACGACACCGCGCGCCATCATGCGCTGCATCACCGAATTGGCGATCGCCGCAGCCGGATAATCCTTGTTGGCGACGCCGACGATCGAATTGTCATGTTTGCCGGAAAACACCGGCTCGAAATCCTTGCCGGCATCGAGGCCGAATTTCTGCTTCAGCAGCGCCGACGGCGCCTTAAAGCCTGAATTCGAGGTCTGTGAGGTGAAGGCCATCTTCTTGCCCTTGATGTCCTCGACCTTGGTTACGCCGCTGCCTGGAAACGTGATGATTTCCATCTCGTAGCCATAGGCGTTGTCGCGCGACGCCATCATCGCGAACGGCACGAAGCCCGCGCAATTCACCGCCAGCGGATTCGATCCGGTGTTGAAGCCGGACACGTGCAACCGCCCGGCCCGCATCGCTTCAAGCTGCGCGGCGTTGGACTGAACCGGGAAGAACTGCACCTTTTTGCCGGTGACGGTCTCCAGATGTTTGACGAAGCCGTCCCAGACCTTGGCATAGACCGCGGGGTCCTCCACCGGCGTGTAGGAGAACACCAGCACCGGCGGATCGACGAATTGCTTCGAATCCTTCGGCGCGTCGGCGACCAGGTCGCCGTCAGCGTCGGTGAAGCGTTGGTCGAGCGCATGGGCCGGAGCTGCAGCGAACGCTGCAAGGCTTGCGGCGACGGCGATCGTGGCAAGGAACGTAGAGCGCAGGAATGTAGAGCGCGGGAATGTAGAGCGCGGGAATGTGGAGCGCATGGACTTCGACCCTCCGAGGGTGAGCGCAAGGTTCGCCCACTGAGCTAGGGTCGCGGAATGACAACCATGTGACGGCATCCACTGGTCTGGTGGTTCGGAACACAAGCCGACATTAGCCTTTCGTCAGCCGCGACACTGTGGCGCGATATTCTTGAGCAACCGCGTCGCGTGCGTGGTGCCGCCCCTCGCTGACCACGGTTTTGCCGCCCGTCAACACCGTGCGGACAAGATCGCGGCCTGAGGAAAAGATCAGGATATCGAGGAGCATGTCATCGCTTGACGCGCCGGCGAGGTCGGGGTGATCCGCATCCAGCACCACGATGTCGGCACGGTGTCCGGCCGCCAGCGCGCCAATCGGCTGCGCCAGCGCCTGCGCACCGCCCGCAAGCGCGCGCGTATAAAGCGAACGGCCGGTGGACTCGCCCTCTGTGGTGGTCATCACGTTGCGCGCACGCGCCTTGAGGCGTTGCGAATATTCGAGCTGGCGCAATTCTGCCGGCGCATCGATCTGGATGTTGGAATCGGTACCGATCCCGAAGCGGCCTTTGGCGGCCAGATAGGTTTCGCCATTGAAAATGCCGTCGCCGAGGCTGCCTTCGGTCAAAGGACACAGGCCCGCGACCGCACCACTTTCACCAAGTCGCCGCGTTTCGTCATCCGTCATGTGCGTGGCGTGGATCAGGCACCAGCGCTCATCGATCCCCAACTCGTCCAGCAGCCATTGCACCGGCCGCGCGCCGAGGCTGGCCACGCAATCGTCCACCTCCTTCGTCTGCTCGGCGGCATGAATATGCACCGGGCCCTCTGCGAAGATCGCAGCGACTTCCCGCAATTGCTCCGGCGAGACCGCCCGCAGCGAATGCGGCGCGATCCCGATCCGCGCGCCCGGGAGCTTCGCCACGATCTCGCGCGAGCGAGCCATCAGCGTCACGAAGCGATCGGTCGAATTGATGAAGCGGATCTGACCGGCATTGGGTGCCGCACCGCCGAAGCCGCCATAGGTATAAAGTGACGGCAGCAGGGTCAGCCCGATCCCGGTCGCGGCACTCGCCGCAGCAATGCGCGCAGCCATCTCGCCGATATCGGCGTAGGGCCGGCCGGCCGGATCGTGATGCAGATAATGGAATTCGCCGACCGTGGTGAACCCCGCCTCCAGCATCTCCATATAGGCATAGGCCGCGATCGCCTCGACATCGTCCGGCGTGAGCTGCGCCAGAAACCGGTACATCACCTCGCGCCAGGTCCAGAAGCTGTCGCCTGAGGGACCGCGCCTCTCGCCCAGGCCGGCCATGCCCTTCTGGAACGCATGGCAATGCAGGTTCGGCATCCCAGGAAGGGCGATGCCTGCGATCCGCTCGGCGCCGTCGGGCGCGCTGCCGGGCGTGACCCGCGTGATCGACCCGCCGTCGCCGACCTCAACACCAACGTCATCCGCCCAGCCGGACGGAAGAAGGGCTTTATCGAACAGAAACCTAGCCACCGATTCACCTCGCTCGACATTGGCCCGTCGCGGCCGATAATGGAGACAATATGAGACTCCCCCGAGTGTCCACAAACGCCGCTCATTCCCGCGAAGGCGGGAATCCACCCTGGGTCCCCGCTTTCGCGGGGACGAACGGAGCATGACCATGCGTTTCGACACCATCTGGCGCGACGCCCGGATTGCCACCCTCGCCCCGCAAACCGCCAGGCTTGGTGAAGTCACAGGCGCGGTTGCTTCCAAGGACGGCAAGATCGCCTTCGTCGGGCTGGAGGCGGACCTGCCGACCGGCTGGGATGCGGCCAAGACCGTGAAGCTCGGTGGCCGATGGATCACGCCCGGCCTGATCGATTGTCACACCCACATCGTCTATGGCGGCGACCGGGCCCATGAATTCGAACTGCGGCTGAAGGGCGCGAGCTACGAGGAGATTGCGCGCGCCGGCGGCGGCATCGTCTCGACCGTGAAGGCGACGCGTGCGGCGAGCGAGGACGAACTGGTGGCGCAATCGCTCAAGAGGCTCGATGCGCTTCTCGCCGAAGGCGTCACCACCATCGAGATCAAATCCGGCTACGGCCTCGACCTCGTGACCGAGACCAAGATGCTGCGGGCGGCGCGCAGGCTTGGCCGCGAGCGCGACGTCGGCGTAACGACGACCTTTCTCGGCGCGCATGCCCTGCCGCCGGAGGTACACGACAAGGATGCCTTCATCGCCAAGGTCTGCGCCATGATCCCGCAGATCAAACAAGCCGGCCTCGCCGATGCCGTGGACGCCTTCTGCGAGGGCATTGCCTTTTCGCCGGAACAGACCGCGCAGGTGTTCGACGCCGCCAAGGCGAGCGGCCTGCCGGTCAAGCTGCATGCCGACCAATTGTCGAACCTGCATGGTGCGGGGCTGGCGGCGCGCTATGACGCGCTGTCGGCCGATCATCTGGAATATACCGACGAGACCGGCGTTGCCGCGATGGCGCAGGCCGGTACGGTTGCGGTGCTGCTGCCGGGCGCATTCTATGTGCTGCGAGAGAAACAGCTTCCGCCGGTCGATGTCTTCCGCCGTCACAAGGTGCCCATTGCAATCGCGACCGACTGCAATCCCGGCACCTCGCCGATCACCTCGCTGCTGCTCACCATGAACATGGCCTCGACGCTGTTCCGCCTGACCGTGGAAGAAGCGATTGCCGGCGTCACGCGCGAAGCCGCGCGTGCACTCGGCAAGCTGAACGAGATCGGCACCATCGAGCCCGGCAAGGCGTGCGACCTCGCGATCTGGGACATCGAGCGTCCGGCGGAACTGGTGTACAGGCTGGGTCTCAACCCGCTGCATGCGCGGGTGCGAAACGGACAGTAAATGACAGACATCACATTCACCGGCGACGCGCTGCCATTGTCCGCCTGGCGCGCACTGGCGCGCGGCGCGGCGCTTTCGCTGTCCCCCGCTGTCTTGTCGCGCGTCGACGAAGGCGCGGCGATTGTTGCCGCGATCGTGAAGAAAGGCGAGGCCGTCTACGGCATCAATACCGGCTTCGGCAAGCTCGCCAATGTCCGGATCGCCGATAGCGATCTCGAAACGCTGCAGCGCAATCTGGTGCTGTCGCACGCGGCCGGCGTCGGCGATCTGGTGCCGTCCCGCATCGTCCGGCTGATGATGGCGCTGAAGCTGGTCAGTCTCGGCCGCGGCGCCTCGGGCATACGGCGCGAGACGATGCAGCTGCTGCACGGGATGCTCGCCGGCAACGTGATCGCGGCGATCCCGGCGCAGGGATCGGTCGGCGCGTCCGGCGATCTGGCGCCACTGGCGCATCTCACCGCCGCGATGATCGGCGAAGGCGACGCCTTTTATGGCGGCGAGCGGATGCCGGCGGTCTACGCGCTCGGCCGCGTCGGGCTGGAGCCCGTGGTGCTTGGGCCGAAGGAAGGGCTGGCGCTGCTCAACGGCACGCAATTCTCCACCGCGCATGCACTCTCGGCCCTGTTCGATATCGAGCGCGTGTTCCAGTCCGCATTGATTACCGGCGCGCTGTCGACCGATGCCGCGCGCGGCTCCGATACGCCGTTCGATGCGCGCATCCAGGCGCTGCGCGGCCATCGCGGGCAGATCGATGTGGCGGCCGGGTTGCGCGCGCTGATGGAGGGCAGTGGCATCCGCGCCTCGCATCGCACGATCGACGACCGCATCCAGGACCCGTATTGCCTGCGCTGTCAGCCGCAGGTGATGGGCGCCGCGCTGGATGTGATGCGGCAGGCGGCGACGACGCTGGTGATCGAAGCAAATGGCGTATCCGACAATCCGCTGGTCATGACCGATACCGGCGAGGTGATTTCGGGCGGCAATTTCCACGCCGAGCCGGTCGCCTTCGCCGCCGATATGCTGGCGCTCGTCACTTGCGAAATCGGGTCGATTGCCGAGCGCCGCATCGCCATGCTGACCGATCCTGTGCTCTCCGGCTTGCCCGCGTTTCTCACGCCGCAGCCGGGATTGAATTCCGGTTTCATGATCGCGCAGGTGACTGCGGCGGCGCTGGTCTCCGAGAACAAGCAGAAGGCGTATCCGGCGAGCGTCGATTCGATACCGACCTCGGCGAATCAGGAGGACCATGTCTCGATGGCGGCGCATGGCGCGCGGCGGCTGATCGGGATGGCGCAGAACGCCGCCCATGTCGCAGGCATCGAACTGCTCGCCGCAGCGCAGGGCTGCGACTTCCACATGCCGCTCACATCGAGCCCGGCGCTGGAGCGGGCGCGTGCTTTGCTGCGGCGCCATGTGCCGAAACTGGAGCAGGACCGCAAGATGGCGCCCGATATCGAGACTGCGACCGAACTCGTGACAACCGGCGCATTGATCGATGCGGTGCGACCGGTCACACTGCCGGCACTCGACGATTGAAGGTTCATGCATGTCCAAACGCCTCGATAACGACCGCGTCATCCGCGCCCCCCGCGGTCCGGTGATGTCCTGCAAGAGCTGGCAGACCGAAGCGCCACTGCGGATGCTGATGAACAATCTCGATCCGGACGTCGCCGAGAAACCGCACGAACTGGTGGTCTATGGCGGCATCGGCCGCGCGGCGCGCGACTGGGACAGCTACGACCGCATCGTCTCCTCGCTGAAGAAGCTGGAGGGCGACGAGACCCTGCTGGTGCAATCCGGCAAGCCGGTCGGCGTGTTCCGGACACACGGCGATGCGCCGCGCGTGCTGATCGCCAATTCCAACATTGTGCCGCATTGGGCGACGCTCGATTATTTCAACGAGCTCGATCGCAAGGGCCTGATGATGTACGGCCAGATGACCGCGGGCTCGTGGATCTATATCGGCTCGCAGGGCATCGTGCAGGGCACCTACGAGACCTTCGTCGAGGTCGGCCGCCAGCATTTCGGCGGCAGCCTCGCGGGCAAGTGGATTCTGACCGCAGGCCTTGGCGGCATGGGCGGCGCGCAACCGCTCGCCGCCACCATGGCGGGCGCCTCGATGCTGGCGATCGAATGCCAGCCGTCGCGGATCGAGATGCGGCTGCGCACCGGCTATGTCGACATGCAGGCCAAGGATCTCGACGAGGCGCTGACCATTCTTGAGCGCGCCGGCAAGGACAAGAAAGCGGTGTCGGTCGCGCTCCTTGGCAACGCCGCGGAGATCTATCCGGAACTGGTGCGGCGCGGCGTGAAGCCCGACGTGGTCACCGACCAGACCTCGGCGCATGACCCGATCAACGGTTATCTCCCGGCCGGTTGGACGCTCAACGAATGGCAGGAGAAGCGCGAGCGCGATCCGAAGGCGGTGGAGAAGGCCGCGAAGGAAAGCATGGCGGTGCATGTGCGCGCGATGCTGGATTTCTGGAAACAGGGCATCCCCACGCTCGATTACGGCAACAATATCCGCCAGCGCGCGCTCGATATGGGCGTGACGGATGCGTTCGATTTTCCGGGCTTCGTGCCGGCTTACATCCGGCCGCTGTTCTGCCGCGGTGTCGGGCCGTTCCGCTGGGCCGCGCTCTCGGGCGATCCGGAGGACATCTACAAGACCGACGCCAAGGTGAAGGAGCTGATGCCGCACGACACGCATCTGCATCACTGGCTCGATATGGCGCGCGCGCGCATTCACTTCCAGGGGCTGCCGGCGCGGATCTGCTGGGTTGGCTTGGGCGACCGCCATCGCATTGGGCTTGCCTTCAACGAGATGGTGGCGAGCGGCGAACTCAAAGGCCCGCTGGTGATCGGCCGCGATCATCTCGATTCCGGCTCGGTGGCCTCGCCCAATCGCGAGACCGAAGCGATGAAGGATGGCTCCGACGCGGTATCGGACTGGCCGCTGCTGAATGCGCTTTTGAATTGCGCAAGCGGTGCGACCTGGGTCTCGATCCATCACGGCGGCGGCGTCGGCATCGGCTATTCGCAGCATGCCGGCATGGTGATCGTGTGCGACGGCACCCCGGAAGCGGCGCGTCGCGTCGAGCGCGTGCTGTGGAACGATCCGGCCACCGGCGTGATGCGCCATGCCGATGCGGGCTACGACGAGGCGATCGACTGGGCGAAGCAGCAGGGATTGAATTTACCGAGTTTGGGATAGCGTTCGTGTAGGGTGGGCTAAGGCGCGAAGCGACGAGCCCACCAATGCTCTATCCGTTGTGGCATGGTGGGCACGCTTCGCTGTGCCCACCATGCGACTCTCTTCGGAGCGACTCCCGTGACCGACGATCTGCCGTCCCGCGTTCCCAACCTCCCGCCCGAGCGCACCGCCACCATCGCCGGCGTTCCGGTCACCATCGCCGCGATGTTCGCGGTCGCGATGATCGTGCTCGCCCTGATCGGATCAGGCGCGACGCTCGCCAATGTGTCATGGGCGGAGACATACTGGCTCTGGCTGGTGCCGATCTTCGGCGTGATCTGCACGCTGGCGGCCTGGATGCGCACCGGCACGCTGGACCGCACCGTGATCCGGCAGGTGTTGCACTGGCTCGCGGTCGGCGTGACCATCGCGATCGATTTCAGCTTTTTCCGCAGGACCGGCGAGCAGACGTCGATCACGACGAGTCTCAGTTCGATGCTGCTGCTGGCGCTCGGCTGCCTGCTGGCCGGCATTCACCTGGAATGGAGCTTCGCGCTGGTCGGGCTGTTGCTGCTCGCGACCGCGATCGTGATCGCGGTGGCGCAGGAATACATGGCACTGGTGATCGTGCTGGGCCTGCTGCTGATTGCGGTCGTGCTGATCGGGCAGCATCTGATGAGGAAGTGGATGGCGTGAGCGCCAGAGTTGCGCCGTCCTTGATTCAGCCGCATCGGCCGCGATAGGTGTTGCTCTCGACTGTCACCAGACAAGACACCTCATAACCATGAACAATGCGACATCATCTCCGCTCGGCTGGGCATTTCTGTGCGCTGTCATCGCCTTGATGCCGTTTCCGGCCGCGGCCCAGTCCGCCGCCTATACCGCGCGCGGACAGGAGCCAGGCTGGAGCCTGACCCTCACCGACCAGACCATCGCACTCAGCACCGCCGCCGGCGAGCGTTTAGAGGCCGCGAACCCGAACCGGGGCTATGCACCGAGCACGCTTTACGATGTGGTGCTCGACGGCAAACCGGTGCGGATTGCGATCGAGCGACAGATATGCCGCGACAGCATGAGTGGCATGCCGCATCCGGACCGGGTCACGATCAGCGGCTTGAATGGTGTGCTGAACGGCTGCGGCGGCGAACCGCGCGCGCTGCTCGGGACCGACGAATGGAGCATCACCGAGATCGGATCGTCCGCAGTTATGGGTAGCACTGCTCCGACCATTGTCTTTCTCGACGACAATGCCGTGGCCGGAAGCGGGTCGTGCAACCGTTTCCGCGGCGGTTTCAAGCTCACCGGCGAATCCCTGACGATCGAACAGCTCGCCACCACCATGATGGCCTGCCCCGATCAGGTCATGCAGCAGGAGCAGGCGGTCATCCGCCAGCTGGAGGCGACGCGCAGCTTCGACATTCGCGCCGACGGCGCGCTGATCCTGAAGGATGCGAAGGGCGGCACGTTGGCTGCGGTGAAGACGACGAAATAGGGCGTAGCCTGCATGAGCGAAGCGACATGCGGGGCCAGCGCCCCCGGATTTCGCTGACGCTCATCCGGGCTACGAGCCCTCGCTCATCGCGGTCAATGCACCTCGGCCGCCAGCACCGCCTCGGCGCGAATTTCTTCCGTCAGCCGCGCCTTCAATTCGGAAAATTCCGGTGAGGTCTTGATGGTGTAATGCCGCGGATGCGGCAGCGTCACCTCCAGATCGGCCTTGATGCGGCCGGGCCGCGCAGACATCACCAGCACCCGCGAGGCCAGGAAGATCGATTCCTCAATGTCGTGGGTGACGAACAGCACGGTCTTGCGCTCGCGCTCCCAGATCCCGAGCAGCAGTTCCTGCATCAGCGCGCGCGTCTGGTTGTCGAGCGCGCCGAACGGCTCATCAAGCAGCAGGATTTCCGGACCATTGGCAAGCGCGCGCGCGATCGCGGTGCGTTGCTGCATGCCGCCGGAGAGCTGTTTCGGATAATGCCGCGCGAAGCTTTGCAGGCCGACGCGCTCCAGCCATTCTCCGACGATCGCGTTGCGCTCTCCAACCGGAACGCCCTTCTCGCGCAGTCCGAAACCGACATTCTCGGAAATCGTCAGCCACGGAAACAGCGTGTAGGACTGGAACACCATGCCGCGATCCGGTCCCGGCCGCGTCACGGGCTTGCCGTCGAGCAGGATCGTTCCCGTCGTCGGGGTGTCTAGACCGGCGACCAACCGCAGCAAGGTCGACTTGCCGCAACCGGACGGCCCAAGGATGGTGACGAAATCATTGTCGGCAACGTCGAGATTGGTCGGTTCCAGCGCGCGCGTCGGCGGCCCGCCATGCAGGCCGGGGAAGACGCGTGACACATTCTCGATGCGGAGCTTGGTCATGCGGGAGCTGTCTCCGCAAATCTCCACCCTCCCCTGGAGGGGGAGGGTCGGCGAGACGCGTTAGCGGCTAGCCGGGGTGGGGTGAAATGTTCGCTTCGCGATTCACCCCCTCCCGCCCGCCTTCGGCGGGCGACCTCCCCCCTCCAGGGGGAGGTGAAGAAAGAATTGGCTAAGCCGAGACAGAAGCATCGCCTCATATCTGGCTCCAGGGGAAGAGCCAGCGATTGGCGGCCTTGAACAGATAGTCCGAGATCAATCCAATAATGCCGATCACAATGATGCCGAAGATGATCTGGCCGGTCGCGAGCAGCGCCTGGCTGTCGATGATCATGTGACCGATGCCCGACGACGAGCCGATCAGTTCGGCGACGATCACATAGGTCCAGGCCCAGCCCAGCACGAGCCGGAGGATTTCGGCGATGTCGGGCGCCGATGACGGGATCAGCACGCGCCCGAGAATGCCGCGATCGCGCGCGCCCAGCGTGAGCGCAGCCTCGACCAGATCGCGCCGTACGCTCGCCACCGTGACCGCAACCATCAGAATGATCTGAAATACGCAGCCGATGAAGATGACGAGCAGTTTCTGCATTTCGCCGATGCCGGCCCACAGGATCAGCAGCGGAATGAAGGCGGATGCCGGAAGATAGCGCGCGAAGGATACGAACGGTTCGAGAAACGCTTCGATCGGCTTGTAGGCGCCCATCAGGATGCCCAGCGGCACCGCGACCATCGCCGCGATCACGAAACCTCCGACCACACGCCAGATGGTCATGCCGATGTCGAAGGCAAAATTGTATTTGGTGAGAAGATCCCAGCCATCCCGCACCATCGTGATCGGATCGGCGAGGAAGGTTCGCGACACGTAGCCGCCATGCGTCGCGATCGACCAGGCCGCGACAAAAAGGACAAAAAACGAGATGCCCAGCAGAATGCGGGCGGTGTGCGATATCGGTGCGAGGGGGCGCATGTGAGGCTTCTTCCCTCGCCCCGTTCTGACGCGGAGAGGGTGCCGAGCAAGCGTCCCGCGAGCGAGGCGGGTGAGGAGCAATTCGAATAGCCTGCCCCTCACCCGGCTCGCATTTCGCAAACGCGCGATGCTCGCCACCCTCTCCCCGCAAACGCGGGGAGAGGAAAAGAAAGATTACTGCACGAAGCGCGGGTCGGCGAGCTTCGACAGATCGGGGATTTGCTTGATGACGCCGATCTCAAGCAGCAGATCGGCCGCTTCCTTCGAGAAGGTGTTGAACTCGCCGGTGAAGAACTTCTTGTTCGCCTCGCGATCCTGCCAGCGCAGATACTTGGCGGAGTTTCCGAACTGTTCGCCGCTCTGCTTGACGTCGGCGCCCATGATCTCGAATGCTTTCTTCTCGTCGGCCTTGATCATGTCGAGCGCTTCGAAATAGCTCTTCACCAGCGCCTTCACCGCACCTTCGTTCTTGGCGATGAAGTCCGGGGTGCAGCCGAAGGTGTCCATCACCATCGGATAATCGAGTGTGGTGGCGATGATCTTGCCGGCCTCGGGCTTGGCCCGGACGGCGGAGAGGAACGGCTCATAGGTCATCGCCACGTCGTTTTGCCCGGCGATGAAGGCCTGCGCCGCCGGACCGGGCTCCATGTTGACGATTTTGACGTCCTTCATGGACATCCCGTTTTTCTTCAGGAACCAGGCCAGCGCGAAATAGGGCGCGGTCCCGGGCGACGACGCAGCGACCGTCTTGCCCTTGATGTCCTTGATCGACTTCACGTCGTTTCGCACCACCATCCCGTCGGCGCCATACGACTTGTCGAGCTGGAACAGCTGGGTGGTGGGCACGCCATTGGCATTCCAGACAATCCAGGTCTCGACGGTGGTCGCGGCACACTGGATGTCGCCGGAGGCGATCGCGAGGTGGCGGCTGGCCTGCGGGATTTTCTTGATGGTGACGTCGAGGCCGTTCTTCGCGAAAATGCCGGCCTCCTTGGCCAGCGTCAGCGGCGCAAAGCCGGTCCAGCCGGAAATGCCGATATTGACCTTGGTCTGGGCGGATGCGGGCATGGCCAGCATGGCAAGGCCGGCCGCAGCCAGGATAAGCTTGAACTTCATAGAACCCTCCGGTTGGAAAATCAGAGCCGAGAACCCGGCTTTGAGACCATGGCAACACGCCCCGGAACCGGGAGTCAATTATGCAAAACATAGCATGCGGCCGTGGCCGGCACGGCCGCCGCCGCGCTTAACGGGCCGCCGTCGGCCGGAAGCGGCTGCGAAGCCCTAATATTGGGCCACGATGCCGGGCGCCTGCGTGGTTTTTGCCCAAGCCTCGTGGCTACCGGGATGTCCGGCCGCGGACAGGCGGGTGACGCCGGCACGCATGCGCGCGCCGTCGACCGCCGCCGCGATCTTGCCGGCCAACGCCTGGTCGCGCGCGACCGGTCTGGAAAGCGCCATGGCCGGACAATCGGAATGGCCGGGAAGCTCAGAGATCACCAGGCACATCGGCATCGCCGCTGGGGCGGCTTTGTCCGTACCAGCAACGCTGTACCGCATCGTGGTTCATTTCAACCACTGGACGGTTGGACCTCACAGCATTACTCCAGTGCGCGACAAGAAGTGCGATAGATGCGTATCGCCCGAGGGAACGATCGAGGAGCCGTCATGAGCGACCGCAGGCTGAATCCGATTTCCGATGCCGAGCTCGAGCGGCGCTGGAAAGCGGCGCGCGCGATGATGCGCGAACGCGGTCTCGATGCGCTGCTGATGCAGAACAATAACGACTGGCTGGGCGGCTATGTGAAATGGTTCACGGACTTTCCCGCCTATAACGGCTATCCGCGCACGGTGATTTTTCACGCCGAAGACGCGATGACCGTGGTCGACATGGGACCGTCCGGCGGAACACGCTCGTTCGGCGGCGAGCACAAGATCCACCGCGGCGTCGGCGATCTGCTCACCACACCGGCCTTCACCTCGATCGCCTATACCGACGGCTATCAAGGCGAACTTGCGCTCGGCGAATTGAAGCGCCGCGCCTACAAGCGCATCGGCATCCTCGGTCGCGGCGCGATACCGTATCGCTTCGTGACACAGATCGAGCAGGGACTGGCCGGCACCACCGAGATCGTCGACGCCACCGGGGAGATCGACTCGATCAAGGCAATCAAGAGCGAAGAAGAGATGGTTTTGATCCGGCGCTGCGCCGAGATGCAGGACGAAATCTTCGCCCGCGTTGCCAAGAAGATCAAACCCGGCATGCGCGACAACGACGTCACCGCGCTCGCGCAATATGAAGGCCGGCTGCTCGGTTCCGAACAGGGGCTGTTCCTCGGTTCATCGGCGCCGCTCGGCGAAGCCTCGAACTTCGTCGACCGCTACCTACAGGGCCGCACTTTGAAAGACGGCGAGCACTTTTCGCTTTTGATCGAGAATGCCGGGCCCGGCGGCATGTATACCGAAATCGCGCGCACCATGGTATTCGGCAAGGCCTCGAACAAAGTCATCGACGGCTTCGAGACCGTGAAAGAAGCGCAGGTCCACACGCTGTCGAAGATCAAGCCGGGCGTGCCGGCGCGCGACATCGCCGCGGCCCACGACGCGTTCATGACCGCGCGCGGCTTCGGCGCCGAGAAGCGGCTCTACGCCCATGGCCAGGGCTACGATCTGGTCGAGCGGCCGCTGATCCGCGCCGACGAGACGATGACCATACAGGCCGGCATGAATCTGGCGGTGCATCCGGGTTATGAATCGCCGTCGCTGTTCGCGGTCATTTGCGACAATTACCTTGTCGGCAAGGATGGCCCGGGCGATTGCCTGCACAAGACGCCGAAGCAGGTGTTCGAGCTGTGAGACAACCATCGCAAGGCGCGCCGCATCCATCGATTCAGGGCACACGAGAATGAAGCCGGACATCCTGTATTTCGGAAAGTTTCCGGACGACACGGTCGCCGAGCTGAACCGGCGCTACAATGTCCATCACTATTTCAAGATGCCACAGCCCGACGAGATTCCGGCTGACATCGCGGCACGCATACGCGGTGTCGCCACCGAAGCCAATCGCGGCATCAGCCGTGCGATGCTCGACAGGCTGCCGAAACTCGAGGCGGTGTCGGTGTTCGGCGTCGGGCTCGATCTCGTGGATGTGAAGGCGCTGCAGGAGCGCGGTATCCCGCTCGGCAACACGCCGGACATCATCGGACCGGAAGTGGCCGACCTCGCCATCGGCATGATGCTGGCTTCGGCGCGGCAGATCATTTTCGCCGATCATTATGCGCGGACCGGGCAATGGGCGGAAAAGGGCCCGATCCCGTTGGGGCGCAGCGTTGCCAACAAGACCTGCGGCGTGATCGGGCTCGGCGGCATCGGACGCGCCATCGCAGATCGCGCCATCGCCTTCCGCATGAAGGTTCTCTATACCGGCACGCGCGAGAAGAAGGATGTGCCGTACACTTATATCGGCGATCTCGTCGAGCTGGCACGGCAGAGCGATTATCTGATGGTCGCCTGCAAGGGCGGGCCGGAGACGCGGCACCTTGTGTCGGGCGCCGTGATCGACGCGCTCGGACCGCAAGGCACGCTGATCAATGTCGCACGCGGCAGCGTGGTCGATGAGGACGCGCTGATCGACGCGCTCGCCAACAAACGGTTGGGCTGGGCGGCGCTCGACGTGTTCGAGAACGCGCCCAATTTCGACAAGCGGTTTCTCGATTTCCCGAATGTCATCGTACAGCCGCATCACGGCACCGCCGCGATCGAGACCCGTCTCGAGATGGGTCAGCTCGTGATCGACAACCTTGCGGCGGGGCTGGAGAAGCGCCCGATGAAAACGCCGGTGGCGGGGTAACGATCACTCCGCCGCCTGAGCTTTCGTGCCGATCGCCGCATTGACCTTCGGCATCACCTTCTCGGCCAGCAACGTCATAGAGCGCTTGCCGAGCGCGGGATCGGCCCAGTCCTTGCCGGCGTAAAGCAGCGTGCCGAAGTCGCCGACCTTGTCGCGAAACGCCAGGATCTCGTCGGCGACCTTGTTCGGCGAGCCATAGATGATGAGCTGATCGACGATGCTGTCCAGCGTCACCTCGTCGTCGGGTTGATCGCGGTGGGTCTTGAACAATTCGATGCGGCCGTTCGCCTTCAGCTTGGTGAAGAGTTGCTGGTAATAGAAGCGATAGGGCGATTTCGGATCGGTCGCGTAGTCGCGCGCGGTCTTGTCGTCATCGGCAACGAAGATGCTCTTGGCTACACGCCAGTTCGCGGGATCGGCCGGACGCCCGGCGCGCTCGCAGCCTTCGGCATATTTCGGCCAGTGGCTCTTGACCCATTGCGGCATCAGAAAGTTCGCCGAGATCGGCTCCCAGCCGCGCGCCGCCGCTTCGGTGACGCCCTTGGAGAATGGCGCAACCGCCGTCACCACGATCGGCGGATGCGGGCGCTGCAGCGGCTTCGGTATGAAGCCCTGGCCGATCTTCGGAAGAAAATGACGCTCACTTACGACCGTCCAGTATTTGCCGCGCAGGTTGTATGGCGGCTCGCCGGCCCAGATCGCCAGCACCTGGTTGATGCTTTCGAGGAACATCTCGTTGCGGTTGTTGTCGAGATTTCCGAACACCTCGGCGTCGGACAAAAGCCCGCCCGGCGAAATCCCGAAGATGAAGCGGCCGTCCAGCATGTGATCCAGCATCGCGATTTCGGCAGCAACCGCGGCGGGATGGCTGTTCGGCATGTTGACGGTGCCGGTGCCGAGCTTGATCTGTTTGGTGGCGTGAATGAGCGAGGCGATGAAGATCGTGCACGAGGTGATGTTCTCTGCCTGATCGGTCGCGTGCTCGCCGACATAAGCCTCGGAGAAACCCAGTTCGTCGGCCAGAATGAAGGCTTCCCGGTCCTCGCGCAGCGATGTTCGCCAGTCCTTGCCGAGCGCATGGATCGGCATCGTGAAAAACCCGAGCTTCATCGGCGGTCTCCTCCGGAATGCCGGAATCTAGCTGCGCAGCGTCTCCAATTGAAATAATATGGTTTGACGCAAGCCATTAGGTTTCCTGATGCAGCAATCGATCTCGCTTCGCCAGATCCAAGCCATCATCGCGGTCTGCGAGGAAGGCTCCTTCACACGCGCCGCGTTGCGGGAGAATGCCACGCAATCGGGCCTGTCCCAGCATGTTTCGGCGGTGGAGAAGCTGCTGGGCGTGCGGCTTTTCGACCGCTCCGCGACCGGCGTGACACCGACGCCTGCCGGCCAGCGCTATTACCGCCGCTGCATCGACGCGATCGGGATGCTGGAACTGGCGGGGAAAGAAGCGCGCGGGCGCGCGGACATTGTGAGCGGATCGCTGCGCATCGGCCTGATGCCGACCTTCACGCGCGCGGCGCTGGCACCCACGCTGGAGCATATCGTGCTGGCGTATCCGGACGTGCGGCTGCATGTGGTCGAGGCCTATAGCGGCATCCTGACCGAGCAGGTGCTGGCAGACCAGCTCGATTTCGCGATCGTGCCGGCCTTCGAGGGGAGAACCGGATTGAAGTCGCGGCTGATCCTGCGCGACCGCGAGGTGCTGATCTCCGGACGCGAAAGCCCGTTCAAGCCGCTCGCGCCGGTCCGGCTGTCGGACTGCGCGCCGCTGAAGATCGTGGCGCCTGGCCCCGACAACATCCGGCGGCGCAATCTCGAAATCTATTTCCAGAGCCATAGCGTGGCGATTGAGACCATGATCGAGATGGACGCGATGATGGCGACCTTCGACTTCATCGCGCGCACCGATTTCGTCGCCGTGCTGCCCGGACTGATCTGCGTCAACGACATCGGCCGTGGCGAGTTCACCATCAACCCGATCGATCCGCCGCTCTATGCGGAGTTCATCGTCATCACGCCCGCGCGCCGCACGCTATCGACCCCGGCGCGGATATTTCTGGAGCGGTTCGAGGCGGATCTGGCGGAGATGGGGAAAAGGCTCAAGGGGTTGTTGAAAGCGTCAGGCGCAGAGCGTCGCCGCTGATGTCCCTCTCCCCGCCTGCGGGGAGAGGGTGGCGAGCGCATGCGAGCCAGGTGAGGGGCGATGTGTTGAGAAGACTCCCCCTCACCCGACCTTATTCATGCGGTCGACCTCTCCCCGCAAGCGGGGAGAGGTGAAGAAAGCGTGAGCGCGAAGAGAGGAGAAATTCACACCGCCGCAGGCGCACCCGGCTGCTTCAGCGGATGCGCCTTCGCGAATGCATCATCCTTCATGCAGGTCTCGACGATGCGCCGGACCGTCGGATACGGCGCGAGATCGTATTTGAAGAAGTTGCAGCCGGTGGCGTGGCTGACGAGACAGATATCCGCCATCGTCACGCTATCGCCCTGGCAATAGGTGCCGGTTTCCTTGCTGGCCGCGAGATTGGTCTCCAACGCCTTCATGCCTTCGCCAAGCCAGTGGTGAATCCACTTCAGCCGAGCCGGCTCGTCGAGCTTCAATTCGTGTTCGAGATAGTCGCGCACCCGCGGCACGACCATCGGATGCGCGTCTGAGGCGACGATGCCGGACAGCGCCCGCACCCGCGCACGCGCCAGCGGCTCCGACGGGATCAGGTTCGGATGCGGATGCACGTCATCCAGATATTCCATGATCGCCATCGACTGAAACAACACCGCGCCGTCATCGGTGACGAGCGCGGGCAGCAGCATCTGCGGATTGATTTTGCGATACGCCGCGTCGCGCTGCTCGCCCTTCATCAGGTCGATGTTGATCACCTCGGGCGAGAGCCCCTTGATATTGAGCGCAATCCGCACCCGAAACGATGCCAGCGAACGCCACCAGGAGAAGAACTGCATGTTATGATGATTCCTCTGTGAAGACTGCTCAATGCGCAGGGTGATGTAAGCACCCTCCCCCCGCGAGAAGCGAGCGGGGGACGGACGGAACGGCCGTCTACGTCGTCTTTCTCTGACGTTGCGCCCAATAGACCGCCTGCCCGCATCCGTCGCCCTGCCCGAATCCCGCGGCGCTGGCCTCGTCGAAACAGGCAAGCGTGCGTTCGATCAGCGGAAGGTCCACGCCACACGCCTGGCCTTGCGCAATCATGGTCCGCATGTCCTTGCGGGCGTCGTCGAGATTGAACGTCACCGCGCCGAAATCACCGCCGCTAAGCCAGGCTGCGATATTCGGCCCGCGGTTCTTCACCGCGGTCGACGCGCCGGATGTGTCGGCCATGATGTCCATCATGCGGGCGGGATCGACATTCAGGTGGCGGCTGATCGCGAGCGCCTCGCCCAGCGCCTGCCAATAGATCATCAGCGGCAGGTTGATCGCGAGCTTGATGCCGGCGCCAGCGCCGACTCCGCCGACATGCTCAACCCGCCGGCAGATCTGATCGAGCAGCGGCCGGGCGCGCGCCACGTCAGCCTCCATGCCGCCGGCAAAGCCGAACAGCTTACCCTGCCGCGCCGGCCCCGTGGTGCCGCCAACCGGACATTCGACAAACGCCGCGCCCTTGCCGCGCACCTTGTCCGCGAGCGCAATCTCGGTCTGCGGCTGCACGGTGCTCATCTCGATAAAGAGCCTGCCGGTCACCTCGCCCGACAAGAGACCCGAGGCGCCATGATACACCGCATCGATCGCGGCGGCGTCGGTGAGGATGGTGACGATCGCGTCCGCCTGCGCGGCCAGATCGGCGGGCGACGACGCCACACTGGCCCCGGCATCGGCCAGCAGCTTCGTCTTATCCGCAGACCGGTTCCAGACGATCACGTCATGCCCGCATTCGATCAGTCGCGCGGCGATGGCGGCGCCCATTTTGCCGAGCCCGGCTACACCAACGCGCATGCGCCACCCTCCCTGCCCGCTTCCGAACGCTTGCGTCATTGTTACCGCGTCGGCATCGCGCTTGGCAAAAGCTTCGGGCTGTGTCGTCATTCGGCGCCACTTGCGAAGCGAGCGAGCCCGGAAGCGCCGATCATGGAAGGCTGGTTATGACCGTCTGGAACAAGTACGAGCCGACCGCAGCCCGCAGGCACGGCAAGCCCGGGCGCGAGGCCCGGCCGCAGAGCGTCACCATCGACATCCATTCGCATGTCGCGGTGCCGGCGGCCGGCGCCTATGTCGCGCAGCAGAATGCGCGGATCAGTCCCGGCCTGCACAACTTCCAGTCGCCCGAGACCGCCGCCGTCAATGCCAGGCAGGACGAGGACCTGAAAACCCGCATCGTCGAATTCGAGCCGCGCCTGCGCAATCTCGATGCCATGGGCATCGACATGCAGGTGATCAAGCCGCCGCCCGGGCAATGCTATTACACGCTGCCGGCCGACATCGGCGTGAAGGCGGCGCAACTCGTCAATGACGGTATTGCCGAATATTGCGCCCGGCAGCCGGATCGCCTGATCCCGTTCGGCACCGTGCCGCTGCCCCATGGCGAAGAAGCCGCGAAGGAACTGGAGCGGATCGCAAAGCTCGGTTTCAGGGGCGTGCAGATCCTGACCAATATCGACGGCAGGGAATTGTCAGATCCGGTGGCGGCGCCGTTCTGGAAGAAGGCGGAAGAACTCGGCCTGCTGGTGGTCATCCACCCCAATGGCTTTACCCATGGCGAGCGGCTCAAGCGCTTCTATTTCAACAATGTCATCGGCAACCCGCTCGAGACCACGATTGCGCTCCACTACCTGATTTTCGACGGCGTGCTGGAGCGCCACCCGCGGTTGAAACTTCTGGCGGTGCATGGCGGCGGCTATCTCGGCGGCTATTACGGCCGCATCGACCATGTCTGGGGCGCGCGTTCGGACGCGCATGCAGACCTGCCAAAACCGCCGACCAGCTATCTGAAACAGATATATGTCGACACCGTCGTGTTCTCGGAAGGGCAGCTAAAGGCCCTGGTAGAGACCTTTGGCGCCGATCATGTGGTGATGGGGACCGACTATCCCTTCGACATGGCCGATTACGATCCGGTCGGTCATGTGGCTTCCATTGATGCTTTCGATTCTGCTACGGTGGGCAAAATCGTGGGCGGCAATACGAAACGGCTGCTGGGGCTTTAGCGCATTGCTTCCGTCATCTGGAGCGCTCGCTGCGGGCGAGCCGAAGGAGACGCCGGCGCTCGCGCTCCGCAAGTTTGGAAGCATGGCGCAATGAGCTGGATCGACAATTCTCCCGTCAGCGTCTGGGAACGCGATCAGGCCGCAACGGCCGAGCCGGGCGCCCCGGTGGCAGAGCCTGGCGTTTTCCGCGAGGCGATGAGCCGGCTGGGCGCTGCGGTCCATATCGTCACCACTTCGGGCGCGGCCGGACGGGCGGGCTTCACCGCGACCGCAGTCGCGTCGGTGTCCGACTCGCCGCCGACCGTGCTGGTCTGTCTCAATCGCAAGAGCCAGATCACCCCGATCATGCGTGAGAACAAGGTGTTCTGCGTGAACACGCTGGCGTCCAGCGAAGAGGAACTGGCCAATGTGTTCGCCGGCCGCACCGGCGTGTTCATGGCCGAGCGTTTCATGCGCGGCGACTGGATCACGCTGGAAACCGGCGCCCCCGCACTCACCAATGCGATTGCGGCACTCGATTGCCGGGTGCTGGAAATGAAATCGGTCGGGACCCACGACATCTATTTCGGCGAAGTCGCCGCGATCCGGCTTGCCAATGCCGAGAAGGCGCTGGTCTATCACGCACGGGCTTACAAGCACGTGTGAGGCCATTGTCATTCCGGGTCCAGCGCTTCGCGCTGTCCGGAATGACAAATTCAAATATCCTGCTCGATCCACTCGCGCTGGACGTCGTCGCACCAATTGCCGACGTTCCACTGTCCCCAGGCGCCCAGCCCGGCCAGTTCGTCCGGACCCGCATAGACCGGCACATGCACGACCGACAGGCCGTCATGGGCATGCGCCTGTTTCAGTGCTGCCCGCAATTCATCTGCGCTGTAACCGCCATGCAGCGCGCGCACGCCCTGCACCGCGCCGGCAAGCTGCACATAATCCACCGGCACGGAATCATTGGTCCGGAATTCCATGCCATATTGCGCGAGCTGCAAGCCGGCGATCGCCGCCATGCGGCGGTTGTCGAAAATCACAATGGTGCCGCGCAGCTTGTGCTCGACGCCGTCGATCAGCGCCTGCGGGTTCATCATGAAGGAGCCGTCGCCGGTAAAGGCGATGCCATAGCGCGGCGTATCGGCCATCGCGGAGGCCAAGAGCCCGCTCACCGCGAAGCCCATATACGACGCACCGGTCTCGGTGAAGGTATCGCCGGTGCGGTCGTCCTCCACGATCTGGAAGCCGTTGGCCTGCACGTCGCCGGCGTCGAAATATTTCGCCGCGTCGATGCTCTTGGCGAAATCCGCCACCACCTTGATCGCCGCCGGCTGATAGAGCACCGCGCGCCGCCAGGTTGAGTCATTGGCAGGCGCGGCGTCGAATCGCGCCGTCTTGAAAGCGGTCCACTCCGCTTTCTTCGCCGCGCACGCCTTCAGCCATTCGGTCTTGTTGGCGCTGGCGCCGGTGAGATGCGCGCACAGCCTCTCGATCACCGCGCCGATATCGCCCGCGAGCGCGGTCGTATGGTTGTAATGCAGCGCGTCGGCGAGATCGCCGTTGATGTTGATGACCTCCTTCGCGGCCTTGTAGCCGATGCCGGAGCAATCGGCCTGGCACACGCCGCGCGAGCCGATCACGATGACAAGCTCGGCATGGGCCATCGCGAAATTGCCGCTGATCGAGCCCTTCGAGCCGCCGACATGCATGTTCTGCGGATGCGCGTCCGGCAGTACGCCGGTCGAACCGGGCGACAGCACGACAGCGGCGCCTGCCATTTCGGCCAGACGGCGCACCGCAGCGTCGTGGCCGCGGGTGCCGCCGCCGGCCTTGATCGCAATGCTCTTCGCCTGCGCGATCAGCCGCGCGGCTTTTGCATAGACCGCCTCATCGACCGGCGCGAGCTTTGGCAAATCCGGATGATCGGGCAACGCCGCGAGATTGACCGTGACGCGCTGCGGTTGCGTGTTGAGCGGCAGCAAGAGATAGAACGGCCCGGCGCGATACGGATGATGGACCGCGAGCGAACCGCGGCGCAGCGCATCGCGCAACGCTTCCGGCGTATGCAGCACATAGGAGCCGCCCATCAGCGCAGTCATGCGGCCGAACAGGCTCTGCTCCTCCTTCGGCACCTGCTGCATATTGTAGCCTTCGCCGAAGGTCGTCTCGTCGCCATAGATGTGATAGACGCCGACGCCGTTCGATGCCGCAGCCAGCGAACCGGCCAAGGCCTGGAGCGCGCCTGGCCCGATCGAGGTGACGACCGCAGGCGTCTCGCCATATTGCCAGCGCAGTGCGGTCGCGGCATGCGCCATCTCGACCTCATTGCGGAAATTGAAGGTGCGGGTGACGCCCTCCTCCTCGTAGATGCGCAGCACGTCGCCGAGATCGGTCGAGCCGTGGCCGAAGATCGCGCAATATTTCGAGACGCCCTGCTTGAGCAGGCCGAGCACGAGGGCCTCCGACAGCGTGGCGTCCACGAGCTTCGGCAGCGCGCCCTTGGCTAGCGCCTCTGCAAGCGAGCCAGCCTCGTTGATCGCGCGGGCACGCATCCGCATCGCGTCGCGCTGTTCGCCTTCGGAGGGACGTGTGAGCATAGGCGTTACTCTTCCAAGTCATCACCGGGCCGACGAAGACCGACCCGGTGATCCAGTTTTTAGACGTGATGTCGCTTCAATTACTCTTCGCTGCCGGCGGCGCCGCCTTTTCCAGGATCGGCTTCCAGCGCACGATTTCCGTCTTCACCAGCTTGTCGAACTTCGCCGGATCGCGCTCGGCCTTGACCGGAATCGAGCCGCCGAGTTCGGTCAGCCGCTTGACCACGCTCGGATCGTCGAGCGCCTTGTCGAGCGCCGAAGCGAGCTTGCCGATCGCTTCCTTCGACGTGCCCTTCGGCGCGAAAATGCCGGACCAGACACTCATCTGGAAATTCACACCACCATCCTTCGCAGCCGGCACCTGCGGCAGCGCCTCGATCTTGCCCGCACTCGACACGCCGAAGGCCTTGACCGAGCCGCCGCGCACCTGACTGGCAACACTCACCGACTGCTCGCACAGGAAGTCGACATGGCCGCCGAGCAGGTCGTTCATCGCGGGTCCGGTGCCCTTATAGGCGACCGGTGTCGGCTTCAGGCCGGCTTCGGCGTTGAACAGAAGGCAGGCCATATGCGAGGACGAACCGACGCCGCCATGCGCCTGTTTCACCTTGTCGCCGTTCGCCTTCACGTAAGCGACGAATTCCTTCATGTTGTTCGCCGGAAAATCCTTGCGCGCAACGATCACCGCCGGCGCGTCCGCGGTGATGCCGATAGGGATGAAATCGCGTTCGGAATCGTAACGGACATTCGGCGTCAGCACCGGCGCCGCAACATGCGAGCCCATCGATCCCGCGAGCAGCGTATAGCCATCCGCATCCGCGGTGGCGACCCGGCCGGAGCCGAGCGTGCCGCCGGCGCCGCCGACATTCTCGATCACCATCGTCTGGCCGAGATGCTTCGACATGCCGTCGGCGACGATCCGCGCAACGACGTCACTCGGACCGCCGGCGGGGAACGGCACGACCACCGTGATGGGGCGCGTTGGATAGCTTTGCGCGTGCGCGAGACCCGGCAGCATCAAAGCTGCCGCGAGCGTGAGTATTGCCTTGGAAGCGCGTCCTACAGTCATCATTCTCCCCTTCGTCGTTATGGTGCGGTCCTTGTCAGACCTTGAGACTCCCGCCGACCGCACCGCCATCGATCAACCGATCGAGAAGCTCGCCGTCATGCGTGACTAAAATGTGGAGATCAGATTCATCAGTCATCAGACGATTCAACCAGCGCAGTTGCGCCATCACCGCCGTCCCATCCTCCTTTACCCATGGCGCGGCTTTTCCTTTCACATCGCGAATGTTGGCCTCGTTCCAGGCCGCATCGATCGAATGCAGGTATTCCCGCCCGCTCTGCAAACGGAGGTAAATCATCTGCATATCGGGTGAATGGCCGGGCGCCTTGATCAGCACCATGCCCGGCGCGACCGGATAATAGCGGCCATAGCTTAGGCAGATGAATTGCTCGGCGCGCCGCTCCGGCAATTTCAGATGCGGGCGATGCGGCTGGTTCATCATCAGCGACAGCGTCTCCGCGCTCGCGATCGTCTTGCGCGCAAGCGCGTCGAAGTCCTCGGCGGTCACGATGCCGCCGACATGGTCGGCGTGATAATGCGTCAGCACGATCATGCTGGCGGCGCGCAGGGCCTGCATCAGCTGCGCAAATGAATCGCTGTCATACGGCTCGCCTTCGCCGAATGAATCGTGCGTGGCCTTGTCCATTCCGGCATCGATCATCACGCTGCCGTCGGGATAGACGACCTGGTACGCAGTGCGCGGCATCGTCACCGGCGTCTCGTCGCCACCTTCGATGACGAATTTGCGCGGGCGGATCGAGACCGCGAATGTCACCGCATTCAACGCCACCGGCAGCGCACCCGGCACGACGCCCGCCAATGCCCGGATCGCCGACAGATCGGCATCGAACACCTGCGTTGCGGCGGCCGGCTTGTCGAGCATTACTCCGCTGCCTCCGCATGCACGCGTCGCTCGCGGTCTGCGCGCTCCTTCTCGCGGATCGCCAGCAGCACTTTTTCCGGAGATGCGGGCAGCGACGTAATGCGCACGCCGACCGCGTCATAGATCGCGTTCATCACCGCGGGGATGGTCGGCACCATCGCCGGCTCGCCGATACCCTTGACGCCAAGCGGGCCGATCGGATCGGGATCCTCGACGATGATCGAGGTGATGTGCGGCACATCGAGCGAGGTCGGCAGGATGTATTTCGCAAAGCCCGGCGTGGTGGTGTGGCCGTTCTCGAGCCTGTAATCCTCCATCAGCGCCTGGCCGAGCGCCTGCACGATACCGCCCTCGATCTGGCCTTCGACGCCCTTCGGATTCACCGCGCGGCCGACGTCGTGCGCGGCCCACATGCCGAGCACCTGCACCTCGCCGGTGATGGTATCGACTTCGACTTCGGCGACCTGACAGCCAAACACATAAGCCTGCCACGGTCGCCCGGCGCCATCGACTGGGTGAAGACCGGTGGTGTCGGTGCCGAAGCTCGCCGAACCGAGCGGCACCACGCCCCGGCTTTTCGCCAGATGCACCGCCTTGTCCATGGTGGTGCGATGATTGGTGCCCTCGGCCCAGATTTCGCCGGACGCAGCTTCGATGCTCTCCGGCGGCACGCCCCATTCGTTCGCCATCACCTGCGCGAGCCTGCCGAAGGCTTCGCGCGAAGCGAGCGCCACCACATTGCCGATCATGTAGGTCTGACGCGTTGCGCCGGCATGCGCGGCCTCGGGCGAACGCGCGGTGTCGTTGTCGCCGATGGTCACGTCTTCGGGACGCACGCCGAGTTCTTCCGCCGCGATCTGCGCCAGCACGGTGAGGATGCCTTCGCCGATTTCGGTGACGCCGGTGATGACTTTCGCCGAGCCGCCGTCATCAATCTCGACCCAGGCTCCGGCCCGATCCACGGTCGCAGTGCGGGCGATCCCGTACCAGCAGCCGGCCATGCCGCGTCCGCGCTTGCGTGCCATTACTCCGCCGCCTCCAGCTTGCCGTCTTTCGTTCCATCCACTGCAAACCGCGCGCCCAAAGTGCACGCGTCGCGCACGCCCTCGCCGGACAGGTCGGAGCGCTTGTCGCCGCGCGAGACCGGCGCGCCCTTTTCCCAGCGTGAGCCGCGCTCGGCTGCTTCCAGCACGCGCAGATAGCTCACCGATTTCAGTTGCTGCTTGGTGTGGGTCTCCGCGCCATCGCGCATCGCGTTGATGCGGCGGATCTCGAACGGATCGAGCCCGAGCCGTTCGGCACAGATATCGAGATGGGATTCGGTCGCGAACTGCGTCTGCAGCGCGCCGAACGACCGGAAGGCGCCGGACGGCGTGTTGTTGGTATAGATGCCGTAGGTATCGACCTGCAGGTTCGGGATGTTGTAGGGGCCCGCCCCGAGGATCGCCGCCTTGCGCATCACGCCTTCGGTCGAAAGCCCGTAGGCGCCGCCGTCGCAGATCATCTTCAGTGCGATCGCCTGGATGCGGCCGTCGCGCGTCAGCCCCATCCGCAGCGTGGTGCGCGACGGATGGCGCTTGGCGGTCACCGCGATCGATTCCTCGCGGGTGAACACGAGCCGCACCGGGCGGCCGGTCTTCATCGCCATCAGGGCCAGCATGCCCTGATAGATCATGTCTTCCTTGCCGCCGAAGCCGCCGCCGACCGGCGACATGATGAACCGCACCTTGGCGATCGGCTTTTTGATGATCTTCGCCAGCATGTGGCGGTGGTGCGTGATGTTCTGGCTCGGCGACACGATGATGACGACGCCATCGGCATCGACATAGCCAAGCCCCGCTTCCGGCTCGAGATAGGCATGCTCGATCGCCTGGGTCTCGTAATCCTGCTCGACCACGAGATCGGATTGCGCAAAGCCCTTCTCGATATCGCCCTTGCGGATCGGGATGTGCTTGGTGACGTTGTCTTGCGCGTAATCGTGAACGACCGGCGCGCCCGGCTTCATCGCCTCGAATGCATCGAACAGAGCCGGCAGCGGCTTGTAGACCACCTTGATTTTTGCCAGTGCGCGCTTCGCCGTGACGATATCTTCCGCTGCGACAGCCGCCACCGCTTCACCGACATAACGCACCTTGCCGCGCGCCATCACCGGCTGATCGTGGACGAATACACCGAAGCCGTCTTCGCCCGGGACGTCGGCTGCGGTGATGACGCCCTCGACGCCCTCCATCGCTTCGGCTTCGCTGGTGTCGATCGACTCGATGATGGCGTGGGGATGCGGCGAGCGCAGCACCTGCAAATGCAGCATGCCGGGCATGGTCATGTCGGCGGCATATTTCAGCGCGCCGGACACCTTGCCGGGCGCATCGAGGCGGCGGACATTGGCGCCGATATATTTGCCGTCGGCGACGTCGTTCTCGGCCAGCGCGGTGATCGGCAGGCGGCCGTTCTGAACGTCGCGCGCCAGTTCGACCGCATCGAATATTTTCTGATAGCCGGTGCAGCGGCAAATATTTCCGCCCAGCCGCTCCTTGATCTCCTCGCGGTCGGCGAACGGATTAGTGCGCAGCGCCGCGGTCGCCGCCATCACCATACCGGGAATGCAATAGCCGCACTGGCTGGCACCGGTCTTGTGGAAGGCCTGCTGCAAGAGCGAGAGGTCGCCCTTCTGCGCTAGGCCCTCGACGGTGTCGATCTTCGCCCCTTGCGCCTTGCCGACCGGCATCAGGCAGGACTTCATCAACACGCCATCGACAAACACCGAACAGGCGCCGCATTCGCCGGCACCGCAGCCGTCCTTGGTGCCGGTGAGGTTCATGTCGTCGCGCAGGAAATCGAGCAGGCGCTGATGCGGCTGCGCGCCGCGCGCAATCTTGCGGCCGTTAACAATCGCTTCAATGCGAAGCTCAGGCACAGGCAGCCTCCATGTCGGGCGTCAGCACATCGGGATCGGCGCCGGCGCGCTGCGCGGCATTGAACAGGCCACGCAGCATGAAGCCGCGCACCACATCGCGGCGATAATCCTGGCGGGAGCGCGAGCGCACCAGGCTGACCGGCATTTCGGCGGCCTGTTCAAGCCGGCTCGCATTGAGCGGGCCGGACTTCAGAAACACTTCGACATCATGCAGGCGATCCGGGACCGGGCCGATGCCGCCGATGCAAAGGCGCACATCCTCGAATTTGCGGCCGGATGCGTCGAGCTTGACCATCGCAGCAAGGCATACCGTCGAAATCACCAGCGAGCGGCGATGCCCGACCTTTTCAAAACTGCCGCCATAGCCGGGCAGCGCCGTGCATTCGACGGTCGTGAGGATTTCATCGTCGGAGAGCGCGGTCTTTCCGGGGCCGGCAATGAAGTCCTGGATCGGAACGCGGCGGATCTCGATCTTGCCGCCGCGTCGGCTCGCCAGTTCCAGAATTGCGTCATGGGCGACCAGCGGCGGGATACAATCAGCAGCAGGCGAGGCATTCACGATGTTGCCGCCGATGGTGGCGGATTCGCGCAGCTGATCGTCGGCGAACCAGATCGCGCAGCGGGGCATCGACGGCATGGTGCGGCCGAGCGCTGCATCGTCGAGGAAACGCTGCACCGGTGTGGCGGCGCCAAGACGGATACGGGTGTCGTCGACGCTGCGCTCGCGCAGTTCGGGGATGCGCGCGATATCGATCAGCACCGGAATATGCACGTCGCCGGCGCGGCCCTCGCGCGCCCAGGGCAAGAGATCGGTCGCCCCCGCGATCAGCCGATAGCGGCCGCGATGCGCTTCCATCAAGTGGAAGGCCTCGTCGAGGGTGGTTGCGGTCAGGTAGTCGTCGCAGAGAAGCATGTTTCGGGTCTTGCTCCGTAGACTCCCTCTCCCCGTTCTTACGGGGAGAGGGTCGGGGTGAGGGGCGATCACATCGCATCGTGTCGAAGCGGCCCCTCACCCGGCTCGCTTCGCTCGCCACCCTCTCCCCGTAAACGGGGAGAGGGCAGAACCTACTCCGCCGCGATCTTCTGCGCCGCGCCGGGCTTCATCTTCACCACCACCTTGATCGCATCTTCCACGCGATCCTTGGCGTAGCGGATCGCCGTCGGCAGATCCTCCAGCGGGAAGGTGTGGGTGTGGATCTTGGTGGCGTCGAAGCGCTTCTGCTTCATGAAGGCTTCGGCGCGATGAGTCGCGGTCTTGCCCTCACCGCGGATGCCGTAAATGTAGATATTGTTGCGCACGATATGAGCGATATCGACCGGCGCTTCGCCATGCGGGAACGCCGCGAGGCAGACCTTGCCGCCGCGATTGACCATCTTGATGGCCTCGTTCATCGCGCTGGGCGCGGCGGAGCATTCGACCACGTAATCGACGCCCTTGCCGCCATTGAGGTCCTTTACCGCCTGCACGACGTCATTGACCTTGCGGATGTTGACCACGTGATCGGCACCGAGCTCCTTGCCGATCTGCAGACGGTTGTCGCGGGTGCCGGTAAGAATAACGGGCTGCGCACCCATCGCCTTCGCGACCGCGACACCGAGCAGGCCGATCGGGCCAGGACCGGTGACGACCACGCTCTCGCCCGCAACCAGCCCGCCGAGTTCGGTCAGGCCATACATCGCGGTGCCGGCGGTGACGACCAGCGTCGCTTCCTCGTCGGACATATCGTCGGGGATCGCGACCAGGGTGTTGATGTGGTTGACCTGATACTCGCAGAAGCCGCCATCGGTGGTGAAGCCGTTGGCGCGGTGGCCCTTGTCGACCTCGCCGTAATTCAGGCCGTAGTTATGGCACGAGGTATACATGCCCTCGCGGCAGCGCTTGCACTGACCGCAGCCGGCATGGATCTCGACGGTGATGCGCTGGCCGATCTTGTATTCGTCGACGCCCGGTCCGAGCGCCACCACCGTGCCCATATATTCATGGCCCGGAGTGAAATTCTTGTTGTGCGGCATGCCGCCCTGAATCATCGCGGGCGGACCGTGATAGATGATCTCGAGATCGGTCGCGCAGATCGCGACCGCGTCGATCCGCACCAGCACCTCAGCCTTCTTCGGTACCGGCACCGCCTTGTCGATCAGCTTGAGTTCGCCGGGATCGCCAAGCACCCAAGCCTTCATATTGTCAGGGATCGGGAAGTCCTTGCTGGTTTTCACGCCCGCCGGTGCGTACATCGCCCACTCTCCGTTGAAAAAACTATGCCTTAAGCGTTTGTCACGATCGGCTGCATCGCGCCGGGTTCACCCAGCTCTGCCGACAAGGCGCTGGTCGCGCCCATCACTTCCTGTTGCATCAGCGCGAGATGCGCCTCGGTCGCCCGCATCGCCGGCGCCGACGCTGAGATCGCGCCCACCACGGCACCGGCATGATCGCGGATCGCAGCGCCGATGCAGACCACGCCGGGCTGGAATTCTTCGCTATCGGTCGCAAACCCGTTGCGGCGGACATGGCGCAATTCCTCGATCAGCGTATCGAAATCGAGAATGGTTTTTTCGGTGAAGCGTTTCAGGCCGTCGGCCGGCAGCATGCGGCGGATCTGGTCTTCCGGCAGCCAGGCGATCATCGCCTTGCCGGTGGCGGTCGCATGCGGCGCATCGCTGCGGCCGAGCATGCCGGAATCGACGCGCACCGCATGCCGCGCTTCGCGCTTGACCAGGGTGACGATGTTGTCGGCCTGCAGCACGGCGAGATGCACGCTCTCGCCGGTCACCTGATTGATGCGGTCGATATAGGATTGCGCGCGCCGCGGCAGGTCGACCTGGCGAAGGCAGGCATGCCCCAGATACAGCACGCGGGCGCCAAGTGCATACGATCGCCGGCCGGGCACTTTCGCGACATAGCCCCAGTTGACCAGCGTCGAAAGCAGATGGTGGCAGGTCGAGACATTGAGATGAGTCCGCCGTGACAGATCTGTCAGCGACGCTTCGCCGCCGGCTTCGGCCAGCGCCTCAAGCAACGACAGAGCGCGGTCGACAGACTGGATGGAGCCGCGATGCGGCGACTTCATGCTTCCGTTGGACGCTTTCGCGCTCCCATTTGAGGAAACGGGCGCAAGCGGAATCGGGGTGACGGCGGTATCGGACACGGCGTTTCCCTCTGGCAGCTTGTTATTGTTGCAAGGAGAAAACGGCGGGTGGGCAGCGGAGTCAAGGCATTTTCGAGATGGTAAAGTTCGATTTCGCAATGTGAAAGAATTTCCTTACCGGCCCACCTGCTTCAGCATTTCGCGGCCATATGTCTCACCTGCCTCGGCCATCATCGGCATCACCGCGCGCGCGAAGGCCTCATGTTCGGAGGCGCTCAGCTCTTCGATCCGGCAGCCGTGCGCCTCGATTGCGCGCCGTGCATCGCGTTCTTCTTCGACGGCGAGATCGCGCTGGATTGCCACCGCATCGCTGGCGGCGCGCCGCATCGCTTCCTGCAATGGCTTCGGCCATGAATCGAATTGCGCGCGGCAGATGAAGATCGGCCGCGAGATATAGAAGTGGCCCGTCAGCGTGTGGAAGGGATGATACTTGTGCGCGCCATAGGTCACCGTATTGGCGAGCGGATTTTCCTGCGCGTCGATGGTGCCGGCAACGATCATCTCCAGCGCTTCGGTCAGATCGAGACGCTGCGGCACAGCGCCAAGCAGCGCGAAAGTACGCTTCTGAATCTCGCTCGGCAGTACGCGGATGGTCATGCCGGCGAGATCGGAGGGGCTGCGCACCGGCCGCAGCCGGTTGGAGATGTGGCGGAAGCCGTTCTCGAACCAGCCGACGATCCGGAAACCGGCCTTGTCCTCGATCGCCTGCGCAAGCCGTGCGCCGAGCGCACCGTCCATGGCGCCGCGCGCCTGCTCCTTGCTCGAAAACAGGAACGGCAGATCGACGAAGCCAAGCTCCGGCACGCGATCGGTCAGGTAGCTCGACGATTGATAGCCGAGCGACAGCACGCCGCTTTCGACCAGCCAGAGGATGTCCTCCGAGCGATAGCCGAAATCCATGATGTTCCAGACATACTTGATGTCGACCTGATCGCCGAATTCGGCCGAAAGCCGGTCGCCGATAAACTTCAGCGCCTTGCTGAATCCGGTGGTGGCCGGGCCATAGCCGCCCATGCGGATCTGGATGACGTTCGATTTGCTCATGACCGGGGTGCCTGACATGTTACTTCTTACTTCATGGGTAACCTTTGCCGGTTACCTATACCAACCGCAATCAGACGCTCCGTATCTGCAATCATGGCAGCACCGCAACCCTTCAAGATGGCCGGCGTGATCGGATGGCCGGTGGCGCAATCGCGCTCGCCGGTGCTGCATGGTCATTGGCTCAAGCAATACAATGTGGCCGGCACCTATCTGCCGCTGCCGGTTCAGCCGGAGCGCCTCGCTGATGCGATCAGGGGCCTGCGCGCGCTCGGCTTCTCCGGTTGCAACGTCACCATCCCGCACAAGCTCGGCGTGCTGAAACTTGTCGATCAGGTCGATCCGGTGGCGGCACGGATCGGCGCGGTGAACACGGTGGTGGTGCAGGACGACGGTACCCTGTCGGGCTTCAACACCGATGCCTATGGCTTTCTCGCAAGCCTTCGCGATGTCCGGCCCGATTTCAAAGCAAGCGCAGGTCCGACCGTCATTCTCGGTGCCGGCGGCGCGGCCCGCGCGGTTGCGGTCGCCTTGCTCGATGACGGCGCCAGCGAGATCCGGCTAACGAACCGCACCATGGAGCGCGCGCAGGAGCTTTCGCGGATCGATGCGTCGCGCATTCACGTTGTCGCCTGGGACCGGCGCCACGATGCACTCGACGGTGCTGCGCTTGTCGTCAACACCACGAGCCAGGGGATGGTCGGCTATCCGCCGCTCGATCTCGCGCTCGATGCGCTACCGAAGGCGGCGATGGTGTCGGACATCGTCTACAATCCGCTGGAGACACAACTCCTGGCCGCGGCGCGCAAGCGCGGCAATATCGCCGTCGACGGACTCGGGATGCTGCTGCACCAGGCGGTGCCGGCCTTCGAGGCGTTCTACGGCGTGCGGCCACATGTCTCGAACGAATTGCGGCGCGCGGTGGAAGACACGTTGTAAATTCTCGTGTCCCGGGCGCAGCGCAGCGTGAAACGGTGCGCTGCAGAACCGGTACCCATGGGCTGCGTCAGTTAGGTCCCGGATCAGCAGCGCATCACTTCGCTTTGCTCGTGCTGCGCAGCATCCGGGAGACGAGACTGCGCTATGCTGCGTCAGCCGCTTGCGACTGCCGCCCCTTCCACCACCCACGCAGTTTCGCGAGCTTCGCGACCCGCCACTCGGCACCATTGGCGATCAGCATCAGCGCCGCCGGAGTCACGATCAGGGTCAGGATGGTTGCGAAGCCAAGGCCGAACACGATCGCAGTCGAGAGCGAGATCCACCATTGGGTCGCCGGGGCGCCGACCGTAACCTCGCGCAGGATGAAGTCGAGATTGACCCCGAATGCGATCGGCAGCACGCCAAGGATCGCGGTCACTGCCGTCAGTAGCACCGGACGCACGCGTTCGCGGCAGGTCTCCATGATCGCCTCATAGGCCGCCATGCCCTCCTGCCGCAGCCGGTCATAGGTGTCGATCAGCACGATGTTGTTGTTCACGATCACGCCGGCATTGGCGATGATGCCGATGCCGGTCATCACCACGCCGAACGGCTGACCCATGATCATCAGCCCAAGCAGCACGCCGATGGTGGACAGGATGACCGCGCTCAGGACCAGCAGAACCGAGGTCACGCGGTTGAACTGCGCCAGCAGGATCGCAAAGATCAGGAACATGGCGGTGCCGAATGCCTTCATCAGGAAGGCGCCTGCCTTTTCGCGCTCCTCATCCTCGCCCTTCATGCGGAAGGTGACGCCGGCTCCCAGATCGGCCTTTGCCAGTTCGGCGGCAATGTCCTGCTGCACCTTGGCGCTCTGCACGCCCTCAGCAACGTTGGACGATACCGTGATCACGCGATTGCCGCCGACGCGGTTGATGTAACCAACACGCTGCACCGGCAGGCGCTGCACGAAATTGCCGATCGGCACCTGGCCGGATTGCGTCTGCACCCGCAATTCGTCGATCTGATCGAGGCTTCTGCGATCGTTGGGGAATCGCACCAAAATGTCGACCGCCTTGTCGCTCTCCGCGGGGCGGTACTCGGTGACCTTGACGCCGTTGGTCACGAGCTGCACGGCGGTGCCGACGGTATTCGGGCCGGCGCCGTATTTGGCGGCTTCCGCCTTGTCGACGTCGATCTTCCAGTCGAGCCCGGGCAGCGGCAGGCCGTCATCGAGATCGCGAATATCGCTGCGCTGCGCGAGAATGCCGGCCACTTTCTTGGCCACTGCCGGCAACACCTCCGGATTGAGCGCGCCGATCTGCACCTGCACCGGCTTACCGGTCGGCGGACCCGCCCGCGGCGCGGTCACCTCCACCAGGATGCCGGGGATATCCGCGGTCTTGGCGCGGATCGCGTCCATGATCTTGTTCGCGGGATCGCGGCTCTGCCAGTCGCCGAACTCGAACTGGATCACGCCGACGGTATCCTCGCTGATCTCGCTCGTGCCGCGCGGCTGCTCGCCGACGCGGGTATAGACTGTCTTCAGTCCCTTGAATTCCAGCACCCGCTTTTCGACTTCGGCGAGCATGCGATTCTTCTCGTCGAGCGAGATATTGCCACGGGCATGCACGATGACCTGGCCGTAATCGGGCTCGACGCTCGGGAAGAACTCGACCCCCTTGCCGAACTTGCCATAGGCCACGATCACCACAACGAGCACCGCGAACGCGGTCGCAAGCGTACCGCCCGGATAGCGCAGCGCGAACTTCACCGTGCGCATATAGGGGCCGCGATCGGATACGCGCTCGTCATGCGGAATCAACGACGCCTTGCCGAGCAGCGCGCCGAGTGTCGGGGTGAAGAACAGCGCCACGATCAGCGATGCGGACAGCGTCGCGATCAGCGTGATCGGCATGTATTTCATGAATTCGCCGACCACGCCGGGCCAGAACAACAGCGGCGAGAAGGCGGCGACACGGGTCGCGGTCGCGGCGATCACCGGGCCCGACATACGCTTGGCCGCCAGCGAATAAGCCTCCTTCGGCGGCATGCCTTCCGACATGCGGCGTTCGGCAAATTCCGACACGATGATGGCGTCGTCGACCAGCATGCCGACGGCAAGGATCAGCGAGAACAGCACCACGATATTGATGGTGAGACCCGCAAGCTGCAGCCCCAGCACGCCGGCGAGGAACGACGCCGGAATCGCGATGCCAATGAACAGCGAGGCGCGGAAGCCGAGCGCGAACAGGATGATGACGGTGACCAGCAGCACGCCGGTCGCGACCGAGTTCTGCAGATCCGCCAGCATCTGGCGGATCACTTTCGACTTGTCCTGGGTGAAGGTGACCTCGACCGAGCCCGGCCACGTCGCCTTCATCTTCTCGACCGCGGCTTTCACGCCGTCGACGGTTTCGATCAGATTGGCGCCGGTGCGCTTCGAGACCTCGATGGTCATGGCGGAACGGCCATTGACCCGCGTGATCGAGGTCGCGTCCTTGAAGGTCGGCTTGACCTGCGCGACGTCGCCCACGGTAATCGTCGCGCCGGCGGTCGCGGCCACCGGCACTTTCAGCACGTCCTGCGGCTTCTCGATCAGGCCCGGCACCTTCACGGCGAAACGGCCAGTGCCGCCTTCCAGCGCGCCGGCCGCGATCAGGCTGTTGGACGCGTTCACCGTGGATATCAGCTGGTCGAGCGAGACCCCGTAGCTCTTCAGCAGCATCGGTTCGACGATGATCTCCACCGCCTCGTCGCGCGCGCCGCGCAGTTCGGCCGCGAGCACGCCCGGCACCTGCTCGATCACATTCTTGGCGTTGCGCGCGATGCGCAGCATCGAACGCTCCGGCATCTCGCCGGACAACGCGACCACGAGCACCGGATACAGCGACAGATTGACTTCGGTCACCACCGGCTCGTCGGCATCGCGCGGCAGATCGCTCTTGGCCTGATCGACCTTGGCGCGCACGTCGGCCAGCGCGGATTTGGAATCGAAGCCGGCCTCGAATTCGAGCAGCACATAGCCGCCGCCTTCATAGGCGGTGGAGCGCATTTCCTTGACGTTGCCGACCGACTTGAGCTGGGTCTCGACCGGCCGCAGCAGCAGCCGCTCGGCGTCTTCGGGCGAGATCCCGCGCTGGGTGAGCTGCGTATAGATGATCGGTATCTTGACGTCCGGCTCGGCCTCCTTCGGGATCGTGCGATAGGACACGAACCCCGCCAGCAGCAGGAAGATCAGGGTTGCGATCGTCAGCCGCGAGTGGCTGATGGCGTAGTCGATGAGCTTGAACATTATCTCTGCTCTCTCACCGTCACCCTGAGGTGCCATCGCGAAGCGATGGCCTCGAAGCGAGACGGATCAATTACCTGGCCGAACCGACCGCGACTTCCGCCGGCACCGCCACGACGTTCTGGCCTTCGCGCACGAAATCCTGACCCTGCACGATCACGCTCGCGCCATCCGGAATGCCGGCGACCCACATGTGATTCTGATCGTCCTCGACCACGCTGATCGGAACGAAATCCACCTTGGTCTCGCCATTGACGACGCGCACGCCGAGATCGCCGGTCGAGGAAAAGGTCAATGCCGAGCGCGGCACCCGCGATGCCGGCAACGGCGCCATCGGAATCACGACTTCCGCGGTAATGCCGTCCGGGATCGCACCGTCGGGATTCTTCAACTCCACCTCGACACGATAGGTGCGCGTGGTCTGACTTGCCGTCCTGGCGATATAACGCACCCGGCCCATGGCCTTCTGGCCGGTGACCAGCCGCACTTCGGCTTCGTTGCCGATCTTGAGCCCGCCAAGCCTTCGCTCGGACACCTCGACCACGGCCAACATCGGATCGAGCGCCACCATCTGCGCAACCGCGGCGCCTTGCATCGCAAGCGATGCACCGCCGACCTCCGAATGCTCCGTGATGATCCCGTCCCACGGCGCGCGCAATACACCCCGGTCACGTTCGGCAACGGCACCGGCCAGACCGGCCTCTGCGGATTTGAACTGCGATTCGAGATTGACCGCCTCGAGCTTCGGCATCATGCCGCCTTCGATCAGCTTGCGGCGCGCTTCGAGCTCGGCCTTGCGCTGATTGAACAACGCGGTGGCCTGCGCGACCTGAGCCTCGCGCGCGTCATCGGACAGGACAGCGATGATCTCGCCCTTCTTCACATGCTGCCCGCGCCGGACGCGCAATTCGGTGAGCTGGCCCCCGGTGCGCGCGGTGATCGTGACCTTCTTGTCGGCTTCGGTGCGACCCGACAGGGTCAGCTTGCGGGCATGCGGCAACAGCTTGGTTTCGGCGACGGCGACACGAAACGGCTTCGCCGCGCCGGTATCCGCCCGTATAGCGGCTCGGCTTTCCGCGGACTCGTGCGGCACCAGATGGCCGGATGCGACCCAGGCGACCGCCCCCACCACCAAACCGACCGCAACAATACGGCTCGCGTTCATTATCCCTCTCCAGTGCCGCTCGCGCGCGCCCAGCCGGGCTCCGCGTTTCGCCCGCTCCCGCGGTCGAGCAGCATGTATTTCGTGACATCGAAGAACATCGGCAGCACCGCTTCGGCATCGAAGTCCGGATCGACCGCGCGGCGCCACCACACGCCATCGGCGATGATCATCAGCATCTCCACCGCCGTGCCGATATCCGCATCGCGCGAAATATCGCCGCGCGCCTGCGCAGCCTGCAACATGGTGATCAGCCGCTGTTTCACATCGGCGTCGAACTCTTTCATAATTTTCGAAATGGTCGGGTTGCGCCGGCTCTCCGCCATGATTTCCGCGCACAATCCGACTTCCTCGGCCGTGCGCTCGACGAAGTGATGTCGCGCCAGCGCTGCGAAGGTCGCAAAGAAGTCGGTCGAGAATTGCGTGCTTGCCAGCTGCGCGGCCACCTCGGCGCGGTCCCGTTCGGTGATGCCCAGGATGATCGATTCCTTCGAAGGAAAGTAACGATAGACGTTGCCCGGACTCATCCCGGCTTCGGCGCAGATCTGCTGCATCGAGGTCTGGTGGAACCCCATACGGACGAAGCAGCGCTGCGCCGCGTCAAGGATCTCCGAGCGGCGGTCGGATCGAAGCTGGGCACTGGCCTGGCGCAAAATTCCCCCCACGCCTGTTGCGGCGCACATAAAGCGAATGAATGTTCGCTCTATAAATGGGTCGAAATTTGGCAAGTCAATGGCGGGAGGGACGACTTTACATTTGCTTTACATTGATTTCGGCGGCCGCGGCCGGACTGCAACTGCTCAGTCTGACGAGGGCGCCGGCCACGACAGATACTGCCTCGCGCTGCCTTGGCCCAGGCTGCCTTTCGCACTGTGGCAGCCCGGAGCTGCCATCTTTGCGTCCCGTGGCGTCGTCTAGTGTCCGATTCAGGCGCGATCGGGTCAGTTCGGGGACGGGAGAAGTGAACAATGAAGCGTTCAGTTTTTGCGGCGGTGGGCGTCACGCTCGCCGCCATAAGTCACGTCACCATGGGTCTCGTCACCACGGGACTTGCCGCGGCCGCGGAGCTCCCGCTCAAACAGGTGATCCTGTCGAATTCGGGTCTCGCCCAGTTCACCCATGCCGGGCCGGTTACCGGGAACTCCACCATCGCGCTGCCGGTGCGGCTCGACCAGGTTGACGATATCCTGAAGAGCCTGACCGTGTTCGACCGCGAAGGCGCGGTTGGCACTGTCTCCCTGCCCGGCAAGGCCCCGCTGCCGGAACTGTTCCGCGATCTGCCGTTCGGACCGGAGGCGCTGAATTCGTCGCCGGACCTGCTGAATGCGCTGGTCGGCAGCGAAATCGAGATTTCAGGGCAGGTCACCGCCAGGGGCCGGGTGTTCCGCGTCGTGCGCGAGCAGGTCGCCCTGCCGAATAATGGCGGCACCACCGCGCGGCATCGCCTCACGCTAATGACTCCCGCAGGGCTGACACAGGCGGTCCTCGAAGAGGTGACCGAGCTGCGCTTCACCGACCCGCAAACCCGCCAGCAGATCGAACGGTTGCTGGCCGGTCTCACCGAGAACCGCGCCAAGGATCGCCGCACATTGTCGGTCGGCTTCCTCGGCGACGGCACCCGCGACGTCGCGGTCAGCTATGTGGTCGACGCTCCGGTCTGGAAGACCGCGTATCGCATCGTGCTGCCGAAAGACGGCGGCAAAGACGGAGCGAAGGCGCGTCTGCAGGGTTGGGCGGTGGTCGAAAATCTGACCGGCGGCGACTGGAAGGATGTCGATCTGACACTGGTCTCCGGCAATCCGGTCGCGTTGCGCCAGCCGCTCTATACCGCCTTGTTTGCGAGCCGTCCGGAAGTGCCGGTCTCGACCAATAGGCGGATCGTGCCGCGACGCGATGACATCCAAGAGAAGGCCTCAGCGCCGGCTCCACAAGCCGGATTGCGCAGCGATCAGGTCGCCCGGCAATACGCCGCACCGAGAACGTTGACCCGCAGCGCGCCACTCACGGCGCCCGCCGCGCTCGCGCCACCGGCCCTACCCGCCAATGTGGCGACGGCCGAAGAGGCCGCAACCCAGCTCACGTTCCGCTTCCCGGCCAAGCTGTCACTCGCAACCGGCCACACCATGATGGTGCCATTCATCGACCGCGAAATTCCGGTGACGCGCGTGTGGCTGTACCAGCCCGACGTCTCGCTTGACCGGCCGCTTGCCGCGGTGCGTCTGAAAAACGACGGCGACAGTGCATTGCCGGCCGGCCTGGTGACGGCGTTTAATCTGTCAGCGGATGGCAGCACCAGTTTCGTCGGCGACGCGCTGCTGCCGCTGACGCCGAAGGACGCAACGCGGCTTGCAACCTTCGCGCTCGACACCCGGACGGCGATCCGTCGCGACGACCGGGGCATTCGCCAGACCGCGCTCGGCAAGGCGCTGAACGGCACGCTGACGGTGCAGACCCGCTCGCGGCGCACGGTCGACTACGAAGTCACCACCTCGCCCGACGAGGACCGCGAGATCGTGGTGGAGGAAGAGCGCATTGCCGGCTGGACACCGGTGGCCGGCACCAAAGGCCTTGAAGACACGCCGACCCGCTACCGGCACACCATCGCGGCGCCCCGGGGCACGACCACCAAGGCGAGCTTCACCACCGAGCATCTCGACAGCGAGCAGATCGTGCTGACCGAGCTCGATGTCGACGACATGCTTGTCCGGATTCGCGGTCTTGAGAACGAGAGCCCGGCGCTGAAGGCTGTGGTCGCAAAGCTTACGGCGCTGGTGGAGGACATGAACAAGGCGAAGGCGCAGCGCAGCCAGCTCGATACCGAACGCGAGCGGATCGCGCGCGATCAGGAACGCGTGCGCAGCAATCTGCAATCGGTGGGGCAAGGCTCCGACCTCGGCCGGCGCTATCTCGCGACACTGAAGTCGCAGGAAGACCGGCTCGCCGAGATCGGCAATCTCGATGCGAAGCTTGAGAAGGAGATCGACGCGAAGACGAAGGCGGCCGAGGACGCGGTGCGGCAGCTGGCGTTGTAGCCCGTCTTTTGCCGCGAGCGACTTCCCTCTCCCCGCCTGCGGGGAGAGGGTGGCGAGCAGCGAAGCTGCGAGCCGGGTGAGGGGCATACAGCGATATCGAAAAGAAGCCCCTCACCCGCCTCGCTCGCACCCTCGCAAGGCACCCTCTCCCCGTTTCACGGGGAGGGAAGAAAGCCTGCAGTGAGTCCGTCAGGATGCGCTCCGCGCCCGCATTTCATCCACCGCCGCCAGCACGCGATCCGGTGTGGTCGGCGCATCGATCACCGGCGCGCGCCTGTCATCCGACAGCGACGCGATCGCGTCGCGCACCGCGAGCCACACTGACAGCGCCAGCATCAAAGGCGGCTCGCCCACCGCCTTGGAGCGGAACACCGTCTCTTCCCGGTTCGGCGCGTTCTGCAAGATGCGCGCATTGAACGCGGGCGGCACATCGCGGCTGCCGGGAATCTTGTAGGTCGAGGGGCCGTGCGTGCGCAGATTGCCCTTTTTGTCCCAGACCAGTTCTTCGGTCGTGAGCCAGCCCATGCCCTGCACGAAAGCGCCCTCGATCTGGCCGAGATCGATAGCCGGATTGAGCGATTCGCCGCAATCCTGCAGCAGCTCCGCACGCAGCACCCGCATCTCGCCGGTCAGCGTATCGATCGCGACCTCGGCGGCGGCAACGCCATATGTAAAGTAATAGAACGGCCGGCCGCTATTGCTCGCAAGGTCCCAGTGGATTTTCGGCGTGCGGTAGAAGCCGGTCGCCGACAGCGACACCCGCTTCTCCCACGACAACGCCGCAAGCTCGGCAAACGACATCGAGCGGTTGCCGGCATAGATGCGGTTCGAGGAGAACACGATCTCTCCCTTCGGCACATTGAACTGCTCAGCCGCGACATCGGCCATGCGGTCCTTGATCTGCTCGGCGGCGTTCTGCGCCGCCATACCGTTCAGATCGGAGCCGGATGAGGCCGCGGTCGGCGAGGTGTTCGGCACCTTGCCGGTGGTGGTCGCGGTGATCTTGATAGTGTCGATGTCGATCTGGAAGGTTTCGGCCACCACCTGCGCGACCTTGATGAACAGGCCCTGCCCCATCTCGGTGCCGCCGTGGTTCAGCGTTACGCTGCCGTCCATATAGACATGCACCAGCGCACCGGCCTGGTTGAGCGCCGGCCGGTTGAACGAGATGCCAAACTTCACCGGCATGGTGGCGAGGCCCTTCTTCACCACCGGGCTTGTCTTGTTGAAGGCGGTCACGCTATCGCGCCAGCTCTTCAGATCGACCGTGCGATCCAATTCGTCGATCACGGTCCCAATGATGTTGTCCTCGACCGTCATGCCATAGGGCGTGACATTGTCGCGGCCATGTCCGTAGAAATTGCGCTTGCGCACCTGCTCCAGCGACAGCCCGAGATGCCGCGCGATCGTATCGATCACGGTCTCGATCGCGAACATGCCCTGCGGCCCGCCATAGCCGCGAAACGCCGTGTTCGACACCGTGTTGGTCTTGCAGGCGAGACCGCGGAAACGCAGCACCGGCAGCCAATAGCAATTGTCGGAATGGCAGAGCGCGCGCGTCAGCACCGCGGGCGTGTGATCAGCGACATGCCCGCCATTCGCCGCAAGCAGAAGATCGAGGCCCCGGATCGCGCCGTCGTCGTCGAAGCCGACATCGTATCGATAGTAGAATGGATGACGCTTGCCGGTGGCGCGCATGTCGTCGTCGCGCGGCAGCCGCAGCTTGACCGGACGGCGCGTCTTGGTGGCGAGCAAGGCGGCGATGCCCGCGAAGATGGTCGGCTGGCTCTCCTTGCCGCCGAAGCCGCCGCCCATGCGGCGCACCTCGACGGTCACCGCGTTGAACGGAATCCCGAGCACATGCGCGACGCCGTGCTGCACCTCGGTCGGATGCTGAGTCGATGAATAGACATGGATATCGCGATTGTTTTCGCCGGGCGTCGCAATCGCGATCTGGCCTTCGAGATAGAAGTGGTCCTGGCCGCCGCAGCGGAATTCTCCGGACAACCGGTGCGGTGCGGACGCCAGCGCAGCATCGATGTCGCCGCGCTCCATCTTCTGCATCGGCGCGACGTAGAGTTCTTGCGCCACCGCCTCCTCGACCGTGAGCACGGCCGGCAGCACCTCATACTCGACCTTGACCAGCTTCGCCGCCGCGCGCGCCTGATCAAGCGTTGCCGCAGCGACCGCCGCGATAATCTGCCCTTCATGCTCGACCAGACCGGCCGCCAGCAGTGGTTCGTCGGTGCGGATCGGCGCGATATCGTTCTTGCCGGGAATATCCTTTGCGGTGACCACCGCAGCAACGCCATCGGCCGAAAGCGCATCGGATACATCGATCGACACGATGCGCGCATGCGGATGCGGCGATAGCACCAATGCGGTTTCCAGCGTGCCCGGCACCGAGGGGATGTCGTCGAGATAGAGCGCCTGGCCATTGGTGTGACCGGCGGCGCTGTCATGGCGGACCGAGGTGTGCACGCCGCCGCGGATGCGGGACAAAGGCGCGTTCATAGCTGCCACACTCCGGTTTGCTCACCGCCCGTCGTCTCGATCTGCAGCCGCCGGATCAGGTTTGCGGCCGCTCGTAGCCGATAGGCATCGGTGCCGCGATGATCGCTCATCGGCTGGAAGTCCTGCGCGATCAATGCATCGACGTCCTTCAGTGTCTCCATCGTCCATGGCTTGCCGGTCAGCGCAGCCTCGACATGCTTCGCGCGCGCGGTGGTCGCGGCCATGCCGCCATAGGCGGCGCGTAGCTCGGTCGCCTTGCCGTCCTCGACGCGCAGGCGATAGGCCCCAATCACGGTCGAGATGTCCTGGTCGAAGCGCTTCGACAATTTGTAAGTCGTGAACGTCGTGCCGTCCTTCAGCAGCGGAATTTCAATCGACTCAATGATCTCGTCGCTCTCCATCGCGGTCTTGCGATAACCGAGAATGAATTCATCGGCCTTCACACCGCGCGTGCCGCGCTTTGAGCGCAGCACGATGGTCGCATCGAGCGCGATCAGGCAGGGAATGGTGTCGCCGATCGGCGAGGCATTGGCGATGTTGGCCGCGAGCGTGCCGATATTGCGGATCTGGCGCGAACCGATGCGGCGCACCAGCTCGGCGAAGGACGGGAAGTGTTTGTCGAGAGATGTCAGCGCCCGGGTGTAGGTGACGCCGCCGCCGATGGTCAGCGTGCCGCCATCGTCGGATATCGCCCGCAATTCGCTCACCCATTGCGTGGAGATCACCACCGGAAACGCTTCGCGCTCCTTGGAGACGCGGATGCCGAGATCGGTGCCGCCGCCCAGCACGAATGCATTGGGATACTTCGCCTTAGCCTCCACCAGTTCGCCCGGGCTGCGCGGCGCAAGATAAAGCTGCGACCCCTGCTGGTACTCGGCCGCGGCCTCGCCGACACGCTCAGCCAGGCCACAACCAGGCGGGTCGGCGCGCATGGTCTTGCAGGCCTCCACGATCGGCTTGTATCCGGTGCAGCGACACAGGTTTCCCGCCAGCGCCTCGTGAATGGTCTCCTCGTCGCGCGCTTCATTCCCCTGCGCGAAGGCGAACATCGCCATCGCAAAGCCGGGCGTGCAGAAGCCGCATTGGGTGGCGTCGGCCTCGATCAGGCTCTGCTGCACCGAATGCAGCGTGCCGTCGGGCTGCGCCAGGCCTTCCACGGTGATGACCTGCAGGCCATCGATCTGCGGCACCAGCACCAGACAGGAATTGACCGCGCGCCAGGCCATGCGGCCCTCGTCCTGCGGCTGCCCGACCACCACGGTACAGGCGCCGCAATCGCCCTCGGCGCAGCCTTCCTTGGTGCCAGTCAGCCGCGCATTGAGCCGCAGGTAATCCAACAGCGTCGTTGTGGGAGAGACCCGATCTTCGATCACTGTCCGGCCGTTCAATTGAAAGCAAAGCGCCGACATGCGTTCAGGGCTCACAGATTAGAAAAAGTTCCGCAGCGTATCTGCGCTGGCCGGTATTGTCCCGCCTTTCTCTGCGGCATTCCGGATGCGTGGACCCGGGATTTCGCGGCAGATCGGCGGCGCCGGGGTGCCCGCGCCGAGGGCTTGCGGGCATCCGCGATATTCGGGATGTGCAGACGTCCTATGTCCAGGATGGCCATCTGCCGCCGCGATGCCCCAGGGGATACGATGATGGGTGAAGGACGCGCGAGCCGCCGACGATGCGCCGCAGCGCTCCGGAGAGCCCGGAGCGCCCGCAAGAGTGCTCATGTCTTCATCCGATCCGCAAAAGCGCAAGCCCGCGGCCTCAACTTGATCAAGAAAGCAGCACCCTTCGGGGCAGGGTGACAAGTGGTTAACACGGTGCGCTATCCGGTCGAGGTCTTGTTGCTCCGGTCTCGTCGCGAATCCCACCGGTTCCCGCATCCAGACAATTGGGCATTGCCGCCGCTGCCGTCGACCGCTCGCTTATTTGCGCGATTCATTGACCGCAAGATCGGCCGTGGATAGTGTCCGCGCCAACGCGAACACAAGCATGAAAGTGCGAAAACTTTCAGGAGGATAAGCGATGAATAGAAGAATGTTTGGACTTGCTGCGCTGGCCGCGACCGCGGCGTTTGCGGGCACAGCGCATGCGCAGCAGGGCCCGATCAAGATCGGGCTGATCATGCCCTATTCCGGACAATTTGCCGACGCGGCGACGCAGATGGACAACGCCATCAAGCTGTTCGTGAAGCAGAACGGCGATACCGTTGCCGGCCGCAAGGTCGAGTTCATCCGCAAGGATACCGGCGGCATCGCGCCGGATGTGGCCAAGCGTCTCGCCCAGGAACTGGTCGTGCGCGACGGCGTCGACATTCTCGCGGGCTTTGTGCTGACCCCGAACGCACTCGCCGCCGGCGACGTATCGGATCAGGCCAAGAAGTTCATGGTCGTGATGAATGCCGCGACCTCGATCATCACCACGAAGTCGCCCTACATGGTGCGAACCTCTCTCACCACGCCGCAGCTCAACCAGGCGCTCGGCGAATGGGCGGTCAAGAAGGACGGCCAGAAGAAGGTCTACACCATGGTGTCGGACTTCGGTCCGGGACTCGACGCAGAGGGCGCCTTCACGCTTGGCTTCAAGCAGGCCGGCGGCGAGGTGGTCGGCCAGGTAAAGATGCCGGTCGCCAATCCGGACTTTTCCGCCTTCGTGCAGCGCGCCAAGGATCTCAACCCAGAGTCGATCTATATCTGGGTTCCGGGTGGCGCGCAGCCGGGTGCACTTGGCAAGGCGCTGGCCGAGCGCGGCATCGACGCCCGCAAGACCAAGGTCATGGGTCAGCTCGAAGTCACCGACGATGGCGCACTGAAAGTGATGGGCGATGCCGCTCTCGGGATTATCACCGCCGGTCACTATGACCATACCCACAAGTCCGCCAAGAACGAGGCCTTCGTGAAAGCCTACAATGCCGATTACGGCCGCAACCCCGATTACTTCTCGATCGGCGGCTGGGACGGCATGCAGCTGATCTATGATTCCCTGAAGAAGACCGGCGGCAAGACCGACGCGCAGGCGCTGGTCGATGCGGCCAAGGGTTCGAAGTGGGAAAGCCCGCGCGGCCCGATCTCGATCGATCCGGAAACCCGCGACATCATCCAGACCGTCTATATCCGCCGCGTCGAGAAGGTGGACGGCAAGGTCCAGAATGTCGAATTCGACAAGGTCGAAGAGGTGAAGGATCCGGTCAAGGAACGCATGAAGAAGAAATAAGGCCGTTCCGCTGAGCTTTGCTGACGCCCGGAGTGTCAAACTCCGGGCGTTGGCTTGCGGGGCGCCTTCCAGTAAGTAGAGCATCCACCCGCCCCGCATCCTGAGGAGCCCGAGCGCAGCGAGGGCAAGTCACAGGCCGGGAGCGGACTCCGGCGGCCCCATCCTTTGCGATGCAGGCCGCACCGCTCCTCAAGGCTGAGGCGGTACGGGGACAGCGGGAATCGATTGAGGGGACGACTTTGGGGCCTATCATCGGCGTTCTGTTCGACGGCTTTGCCTACGGCATGCTGCTGTTCCTGCTGTCGGTGGGGCTGTCGGTCACGCTCGGCATGATGAATTTCGTCAACCTCGCGCATTGCGCCTTTGCGATGCTCGGTGGCTACGTGACGGTGACTCTGGTCAATTCCTTCGGATGGCCGTTCCTTGCGACCCTGCCTTTGGCTTTTCTGGCCGCAGCTGTCGTCAGCGTCGTTCTTGAGCGCACGCTGTACCGAAGGCTCTATCGCGCAAGCGAGCTGGATCAGGTGCTGCTGACGATCGGCCTCGCCTTCATGTCGATCGCGACCGCGGCCTATATCTTCGGCACCATCCTGCAGCCGGCGGCGACCCCATCGTATCTGCGCGGATCGGTACAATATTTCGGCATCAATTTCGGCGTCTATCGCCTGTTCCTGGTTGCGGTCGGCCTTGGCGTCACCCTGCTGCTTGTTCTGATGCTGGAATACACGCGCTTCGGCCAGCAGGTTCGCGCCGCGGTCGATAACCAGCGCATGGCGCGTGGTCTTGGCATCAATGTCGACGGCACTTTCGCGGTCGCCTTCGCGCTCGGCTCCGGGCTTGCGGGACTGGGCGGCGCGCTCGCGATCGAGATCGTTGGGCTCGACCCGTCCTTTGCGCTGACCTATCTGGTCTATGTGCTGATCGTGGTATCGGTCGGCGGGCTCGGCTCGATCTGGGGTTCCTTCGTGGCCGCCGTTCTGATCGGCATCAGCGACATCGCAGGCAAGTATTACGTGCCGCAATTCGGCGCCTTCATGATTTACCTAGTGATGATCGTGCTGTTGATGTGGCGGCCGCAAGGCCTGTTCGGGAAGCGGTGACATCATGAGCGCACCCTCCCTCACTCCGCACGACTATCTGCGCGCACAGGTCCGCTGGCATCCGCTGGAATATCTGTTCTGGCTCGCCACCATCCTGCCGTTCTTTCTGTTCCCGAATTATCTGTCGCTTGCGAGCCAGATCGCCATCACCGCGCTGTTCGCGCTCTCGCTAGATCTGATCCTCGGCTATGCCGGCATCGTGTCGCTTGGTCACGCGGCGTTCTTCGGCGTCGGTGCGTATACGGCGGGCATCATCTCGAAACACGGCTATGGCGATCCGACCTTCGGGCTGCTGGTCGCCGCCGTCGTGACCGGCATGTTTGGCTTCGCCACCAGCTTCATCGTTTCGCGGTTCAAGCATCTGGCGCTGATCATGATCACGCTGGGGCTGGGCTTTCTCGTGCATGAGCTTGCCAACAGCGCGCACTGGCTGACCGGCGGCGCCGACGGCCTGCAGGGCATCCGCATCGGCAAGCTGCTCGGGATCTATGAGTTCGACCTGTGGGGGCGCACCGCTTACGCCTATTCGCTGATCGTGCTGTTCCTGATCTTCCTGGTGGCCCGGCGGCTGACCAATTCGCCGTTTGGGCTCGCTTTGCGCGGCATTCGCGAGAATTCCGTGCGAATGCCCGCGATCGGCGCGCCGAGCGCTGCGCATATCCGCAAGATCTACACCATGTCGGCGGCGATCGCCGGCATTGCCGGAGCGTTGCTGGCGCAGACCACCTCCACGGTGTCGCTCGGCTCAATCGACTTCCAGCGTTCCGCCGACGTGCTGGTCATGCTCGTATTGGGCGGAGCCGGGATGCTCTATGGCGGGCTGATCGGCGCCGTGATCTTCATGGTTGCGCGCGACCAGTTCTCCGGCATCAATCCCCAATATTGGTATTTCTGGATCGGATTGCTGCTGGTGGCGGTCGTCATGCTGCTGCCGAACGGCATCCTTGGCGGGCTGTCGCATCTCTATCGCGTGATGACGGGGCGGCGCAGCACATGACCACGCCCGCGCTCTCCACTCGCAACCTCAACAAGAGTTTCGGCCAGCTGCAGGTCGCGCGCGATATCTCGATCGCGATCCCGAAGGGCGAACGCTACGCGCTGATCGGCCCGAACGGCGCCGGCAAGACCACGCTGATCAACCTGATGACCGGCATGATCAAGCCCGATTCCGGGCAGATCCTGCTTGGCAACGACGATATCACCGCGCTGCATCCGGACGCGCGGGTGAAGCGCGGGTTGGTGCGCACCTTCCAGATCAACACGCTGTTCCCAAACCTGTCCGCGCTGGAAGCGGTGACGCTAGCGATCTGCGAACGCACCGGCGACGCCGGAACCTGGTGGAAGGCGCTGCCGTCCTATCGCGACAATGCCGACGAGGCTTATGCGATCCTGAATTCGCTGCGGCTCGGTGATCACGCCTATCGCACCACTCGAGAGCTGGCTTACGGCCAGCAGCGGCTGCTTGAGATCGCGCTGGCGCTCGCCACCCGTCCGCAGGTGCTGCTGCTCGACGAACCCGCGGCCGGTGTGCCGCCGGAGGAAAGCTCCGAACTGTTCTCGGTGATCGCCGATCTGTCGCAGGACATCACCGTGCTGTTCATCGAGCACGACATGAACGTGGTATTCCGTTTTGCCAGCCGCATTATCGTCATGGTCGGCGGCGCGATCTTACTCGAAGGCACGCCGAAGGAAATTTCCTCCGACCCACGCGTGCGCGAGGTCTATCTGGGCGGAGCGCATCATGGCTGAGACGCTGCTCTCGCTCAAAAGCATCCGCGCCGGCTACGGCGATGCCGTGGTGCTGAACGACATTTCGTTCGATCTCGCCGACAAGGGCAGCCTTGCGGTGCTGGGGCGCAACGGCGTCGGCAAGTCGACGCTGCTGCTCACCATCATGGGCTTCACCCGCATGACCCGCGGCACCATTCACTGGCGGGGCGAAGATATCACCCGGGTCGCGCCCTACAAACGCGCGCGCGGCGGCATCGGCTGGGTGGCGCAGGAGCGCGAGATTTTTCCGTCGCTGACGGTGGCGGAGAATCTCACCGTCACTGCCCGTCCCGGGCATTGGACCATCGAGCGAATCTTCGAATTGCTGCCGCGGCTCAACGAGCGGCGCGGCAACAAGGGCAATCAGCTCTCCGGCGGCGAGCAACAGATGCTGGCGCTGGCGCGTGCGCTGCTGACCAACCCGTCGCTGCTGCTGCTGGACGAGCCGTTCGAGGGGCTGGCCCCGATCATCGTCGAGGAATTGACCGCCGCCATCCGCAAGATGCTGGCCGAGCAGGGCACGGCCTTCATCCTGGTCGAGCAACACGCCGAGATCGCGCTGTCGCTGACCCAGAATGCGATCGTGCTGGAGCGCGGAAGCGTCGCGCATCGCGCGACATCGGCGGAGTTGAGCAAGGATGAGGCCACGCTGGAACGCCTGATCGGGCTGAAGGTGGAGTGACCGCCTTTGCGTGATTGCGAAGAGCGCAGCGACGAAGCAACCCACGTGTAAGATGGATTGCTTCGCTCCGCTCGCAATGACGATTGCTGCATGAAGGCGCGACTCACATCACGCTGACCGTCGCATCCTCATAGCGCTTCTTGCCGAGGTCGCCGCCCTCGAAGATGTCGTGATCGGCAATCCAGTCGCGCGACACCTGGAACGTCTCTTCGGTATACGGCTCGAACACGATCCGCTCGCCCGGACCCCAGCGCCGCGTATCCATCACGTCGTGCCAGCGCTTCGGGAACTCGTTCGTATAGTAGTGCGTGTAGAGTTCCGGCCGCAGGTCGAGGTCGCGCTGCGCGCGCTTGAGTGCGGTGAAATACTTGCGCAGATCTTCCGGATCGGGATCGCCGTGAATCATGTTGGCGATCATGAAGGTGTTGTCCATGATCTTGCGGAAGCCGAGCTGCTCGGCGAGATAATACGGCCCCGAGAACAAGGTCGCCGCCGGCACCTGGCCGTCGAGCAGCATCTCCATCCGCTTGAACAGCATGCCGTCGTTGAACGACAGCTTGATCTGATCCTTCGGCATGTAACTTTCCAGCGCCTGGATCGAGGCATAATGCGAACCGGACTGGAAACCGACCGAGATCGGCACATTGGCGAGATCGGCCGGCGTCTTGATCGGTGAATCCGGCGCCACGAAAATGCCGGACGGCGCCACCGAATAAACGTCGCGATTGAGCCGGCCGTGACCGGACGCGGCGGCGACATTCACGGTCCAGTGGCAGGCGCAGCTCACGTCGGACTTGCGGCCTTCCTCGAACGACTGGTAGGCGCCGACCTTGTTGCCCTTGTCGTGGATCTTACCGTCGGTCGCCTGCACCAGCTCGCGGAAGATGTAATCCAGCCCCTCGTCCTTGAAGTAGCCCTTCTCCTCCGCGATCCACTCCTGCAGGCGGAAATGCGGCTCGATGATGAATTTATGATTGGTCGCCATTTGCGTTTCTCCCGTTTCGTTTGTGGTTGTCTCAGGTCACGTTTCCGGTTCAGCAGCAGCCTTCATCCGCATGCGCGTGATCGCGTTCGGACACGCGGCGCGCCCGGATCATCTTGACGTGGTCGTCCATCAGCTTTCGCGCACCCGCCGCATCGCGCATCTCGATCAACGCCGCGAGTTCGCGATGCACCGCCAGCACCCGGCGCGAGACCTCCGGCGTCAGGGTTCGGTTATGCGATGGCCATGAAATGTGATTGAGCGAGATGAACTGCACGACCAGCACGCGGTTATGCGAGGCCTCGGCAATCGCGAGATGGAAGTCACGGCAGGACCGCGTGTACGCATCGCCATCGCCGATCAGGCTTTCGGCCTCGTCGAGCAACCGGCGCAGACGCGCATGATCGGCGGGCGTCGCATGCTCGGCGGCGAGTTCGGCCGCCAGCGTTTCGATCGCGCGCTGCGCGTCCATCACTTCGGCCGCGGTCACGCCGGTGAGATCGAGCTGAACCGCCAGCGCTTCGGCGAACAGCCGCGGATTGCCGCGCGCCACCCGCGCACCGCCGCCTTTGCCCATGCGGATTTCGGCAATGCCGAGCGCCTGCAGCGTGCGCAGCGCATCGCGCGCCACGATCCGGCTGACGCCATAGCGCGCGGCGAGATCCTTCTCGGTGCCGATCGGATCGCCGGATTTCAGCCGCTTCTCGGTCAGCGCATCGCGCACATCGGTGACGATCTGGGCCGACAGCGAGCCGGAGCGGCCGGCGATGAACGGCTCGCCCGAACGGGCGATGAGTCTGGTTTGGGTATTCACGGCTGTGTTCAGCCTCTTTCCGTCCCTATCGCTCGAAAGCTACCGCAGGACTGAAAGGTAGTAAAGATATGATCTTTTAGATCGCAATCCTATTCCAGCGATGTTCGTCATCCTTTCCCCTTCACCGCCTTCGGCAGTTTCGGCACCACGCCCAGCCCCACCATGCCGGTCGCGCTGAATTTCAGGTCCAGCGTCTTCCAGTCGGCATATTTCGACGGCGGCAGCTTGTACGGGAAGCAGCCCTGAAGCGCGTTCATGGCGATCCCGACCAGCATCGGGCCGCGCTCGGAGGCCGGCGCCTGCAGCAGCACCGGTGGACCCGCGAGTTGGCCTTTGGGCGCGAACGACACCCGCAGCACCACTTCAAGCCCGATCATGCCGGGGATGCCGACCGGCAGCTTCCAGCATTTCTGGATCTGCGCGCGCAGCGACGCGATTTCCTCCGGCGTCAGCTTCGACTTGCCCTCGCCCGCCGGCCCGCCCTGCGGCAGATCGGGCTTGGCCGCGGGCTTTTCGCTCGGCGATGGAGAATCCGGCCGGTCCTGCGGATCGGCGCTGGCGGATTCCGGCGGCGGCTTTGGCAGTTCCTGCTTCGCCGGCTCCTGCTTGGGCGGCGATTCCTGCTTGACCAGCTCGGGCGGCTTCAATTCGGCCTGCTTCGGAGGTTCCGGCGGTTTCGGCGGCTCCTCCTTCTTGGGCTCCAGCTCCTCCGGCCTGACCAGATCGACGTCGATCGAGCGCAATTCGGATGTCGGCGCGTGCCGCCGCTCGGCGAATACGATCGCGCCGACAAAGCCGAGATGCACGAGCACCGACACCGCGATGATCGCGGCGCTGAGACTCAAGCGGTTCAGCAGCAAAAGCAAAGGCGGCAGCTCCGTAGCGCCCGATCGTCGTCACGGACCCTACCCTCACCAGCTCGCTGAAGGGAGTCCCGGCGGCGCCGCGCGGCCGGGGTCTAATCCGGAATGACCGCCGTGGTCTCGATCTCGAGCAGCGCATCCTTCTCGACAAGCGACGTCACCTGCACCAGCGCCATGGCGCCGAAATTCTTGCCCATCACCTCGCGATAGACCTTGCCGAGTTCCGGCAGCGAGGCGCGGTAGGCATCCATGTCAGTCACGTACCAGGTCATCCGCACCACATGCTCCGGGCCCGCGCCGCCTTCCTTCAGCACCGCGACGATGTTTTCCAGAAGCTGCTTGGTCTGCGCGACAAAACCTTGCGGCAGCTTGCCGTGGATGTCCCAGCCGATCATGCCGCCGACGAACACCATGTCGCCCCGCGCCTTGACGCCATTGGCGTAACCCCTGGGCTGCGGCCAGCCGGTGGGATTGAGGATGGTGTTGGTCGCGGGCGACTTGACGGCGGTTGTCTCGGACACGGGTGGTCTCCTCGAAAATCTTGCACAGCGTTCGGCCCCGTCGTCCTGAGGTGCTCGGCGCGCAGCGACGAGCCTCGAAGGACGCGGGCAATTCTTTCGTTATCCCGGGCCGTTCATCCTTCGAGGCTCGCGATGCTCGCACCTCAGGATGTCGGATCGAAACCTGGTATCTGTCACGACGCCATCTTCTCGGCACCTGACTCCGCAATCTTGCGCAATTCGAAGCGCTGCAGCTTGCCGGTCTGGGTGCGCGGAAGGACAGCGACATACTCGATCGCGCGCGGATATTTGTACGGCGCGACCGTGTTCTTGACGAAATCCTGCAGCGACTTGGTGAGCGTGGCGTCGCCCGCATGACCATCGCGCAGCACGATATACGCCTTGACGATATGGCCGCGCTCCGGGTCCGGCGCTCCCACCACGCCGCATTCGGCCACCGCCGGATGCGACAGCAGCACCTCTTCCACTTCGGGACCCGCGATATTGTAGCCGGACGAGATGATCATGTCGTCGGATCGCGCCTGATACCAGAAATAGCCGTCGGCATCCTGCACATAGGTGTCGCCGGGAAAATTCCAGCCGTTCTGGACATATTTGGTCTGCCGCGCATCGGCGAGATAGCGGCAGCCGGTCGGCCCTTTCACCGCAAGACGGCCGATGGTGCCGCGCGGCACCTCGTTGCCGTGATCGTCGACGACCTTCGCGATATAGCCGGGCACCGGCTTGCCGGTCGAGCCCGACCGCACCTCGTTGACCGGCGAGCCGATATAGATGTGCATCATTTCGGTGCCGCCGATGCCGTCGAGCGCCTTGATGCCGGTCGCCGTCTGCCAGGCCTCGAAGGTCGATTTCGGCATGGTCTCGCCGGCCGACACGCAGATCCGCAGCGACGAGATGTCGTGCTTGCCGAGATGCGGGATCATCGCGCGGTAGGCCGTCGGCGCCGTGAAGCAGACCGTCGCCTGGTATTTTGCGATCGCAGGCAAAAGCTCGTCGGGCGGCGCCCTTTCAAGCTGGATCGTGGCCGCGCCGATGCGAAACGGGAACAGCACATGACCGCCAAGTCCGAAGGTGAAGGCCAGCGGCGCCGAGCCGATGAAACGATCGTCGGGCGAGGCCTGCAGCACATGCTTGCCGTAGGAATCGCACGGCGCCAGCATGTCGCGGTGGAAATGCATCGTGCCTTTCGGCTCGCCGGTCGTGCCCGAGGTGAAGGCAATCAGGCAGACATCGTCGACCGCGGTATCGAACGCATCGAATGTTTCGTAACCGGGCTTGCTCATCAGGGTCTCGAGCGAATCCGATCCGCCGCCACCCCAATAGACCACGCGTTCGAGATTCGACGCCGGGGCTTTGGTCTTGTCGAGTTCGGCGGACAACCGGGCGTCGCCGAGCGCAAGTCTGATCTGCGCCTTCTTGCAGGTGTAGGACAATTCCTTGGCGCGCAGCAGCGGCATGGTTGCGACCGTAACGCCGCCCGCCTTCATCACTGCAAGATACGCCGCGACCATGGTGACGCCATTGGGTGCATGCAACAGAACCCGGTTGCCGCTCTCCATGCCGAGGTCGCGGGTCAGCACATTGGCGATCCGGTTGATGCGCTCGGCGAGTTGCGCGTAGGTCAGAGTCTCGGTCGGCGTAATGATCGCGATGCGGTCACCCTGTCCCGAGGTCACCCATTTGTCGACGAACTCGGTCGCGCAATTGATGCGATCCGGATATTGCAGCTCCGGCAGCGTGAACAGAAATTCCGGCCACTGGTCCTGCGGCGGAAGGTTGTCACGCGCGAACGTGTCCTTGTATTTCGAAGGGATCATGCTGGAAGGCATCATGGCCGAGCTCCTGAAACTCTCTGCTCTTTCCTCGCCCGTTACTTTTTGTTCGTCGCTTTTTCAGCAGCGTAATTCTTCAAGGCTTCGCGCGCGATCACGACCTTCTGCACTTCGGTCGCGCCTTCATAGATGCGCAGCGCGCGGATCTCCCGGTACAACTCCTCGACCTTGACGCCCTTGGTAACGCCCTGGCCGCCGAACAGCTGCACCGCGCGGTCGATCACGCGCTGCGCGGCTTCGGTTGCGTGCATCTTGGCCATCGCGGCTTCGCTGGTGACGCGCGCGGCACCATTGTCCTTGGTCCAGGCCGAGCGATAGACCAAGAGCGCCGAGCTATCGACATCGACGATAGAATCCGCGAGCGCGCCTTGCGTCATCTGCAGGTCGCCGAGCGGCGCGCCGAACAATTTGCGGGTGGCGGCGCGCTCGGTCATCTCGTGCAACGCGCGTCGCGCGAAGCCAAGTGCGGCGGCGCCCACCGTCGAGCGGAAGATATCGAGCGTCGCCATCGCGACCTTGAAGCCTTCGCCGGGTGCACCGAGCCGGTTGGTCACCGGGATCCGGACATGGTCGAACTTCAGCGTCGCCAGCGGATGTGGCGCGATCACCTCGATCCGCTCCTCGATCGTGAGACCCGGCGCATCGGCATCGACCATGAAGGCCGAGAGGCCGCGCGCGCCGGGCGCCTCGCCGGTGCGCGCGAACACCACGTAATGATCGGCGATGCCGCCGTTGGAGATCCAAGTCTTGACGCCGTCGAGCCGGACATGGGTGTTGCCGTCAGGCGTAGCCGTCATCGCCATCGCCGCAACATCGGAGCCGGCTTCGGGCTCCGACAGCGCGAAGGCCGCGATCGCCTTGCCCTTGCCGACATTCGGCAGATAGCGCTGCTTCAATTCCGGCGAGCCATACAGCGTGATCGATCCGGTGCCGAGCCCCTGCATCGCGAACGCAAAGTCTGCGAGACCGTCGTGAAAGCCCAGGATTTCGCGTGCGAGACAGAGCGTGCGTACATCGAATTGGGGATAGGCACCGCCGAATTCCGCAGGCACCGTCGGCGCGAGGAAGCCGGCTTCTCCCATCGCCTTGACGCGAGCGCGACAGGCCTCGTCAACGTCGTCATGCGGCAGCTTGTGCAAATGGTCCGCGGCCCAGCGATTCAGCCGCTTTGCAAAATCGCGGTGTCCATCGTTGAAGAACGGCCAGCTGAGGGTTTCTGCGAGCGACATTTAGTCCCCCTCAAACACAGGCTTTTGCTTGTTCGCGAAAGCATGAAACGCGCGCTTGAAATCCTGCGTCTCCATGCACAGCGCCTGCGCCACCGCTTCCGCCTCGATCGATTGCTCGACCGACATCGCCCATTCCATCTCCAGCATGCGCTTGGTCATGCCGTTGGCGAAGGTCGGCCCGGCGCATAATTCGTTCGCGAGCGCGGTCGCATCCGCCAGCACATTGTCCGATGACGACAGCCGGTTGAAGAAGCCGACGCGCTCGGCTTCCTCGCCGCCCATGACACGGCCGGTATAAAGAAGCTCGGCGGCCCGGCCCTGTCCGATGATGCGCGGCAGGATCGCGCAGGCGCCCATATCGCAGCCGGCCAGACCGACGCGATTGAACAGGAACGCGACCTTCGCCTTTGCGGTGCCGACGCGCAGATCGGAGGACATGGCCAGGATCGCACCCGCGCCCGCACACACGCCATCGACCGCGGCTATGATGGTCTGCGGACACGCCCGCATCGCCTTCACCGCCTCGCCGGTCATCCGGGTGAACTTGAGCAGATCCACCGTATTCATCTCGACCAGCGGGCCGATGATCTCGAATACATCGCCGCCGGAGCAGAAATTTCCGCCTTCGCCGGTGAGGACGAAAGCCTTCACCTGGTCGTCGCCCGCCGCCGCGCGAAAAATGCCGGCGATCTCGGCATAGCTCTCGAAGGTCAGCGGGTTCTTCCGATCCGGCCGGTTGAGCGTGAGGGTCGCGAGCTTGCCGCTGACCTCGAACTTCACGTGCTGCGCCTTGTAGGACGCCAGCGGCAGCGGCACCGGATGATGCGTGTTCAGGCTCATTTGGCAGCTCCCGCATCGATCGCCTTGCGGGCGGACGCCTTGGTCTTGGCCAGCAAATTCATCAGGGTCTCGATTTCATCCGGTTCCAGACCGGCAAAAATATCGGCGACCCAGTTCTCATGGGTGCGCGCCAGGGACCGGAAGGTGCGGCGGCCGTCCGGCGTCAGGGTCACGATCATGGCCCGGCGGTCGTTCGGCGCCGGCCTGCGCTCGACCAGATTGAGCGACACCAGGCGCTCGACGAGACCGGTGACGTTGCCGTTCGACACCATCATCCGCTGCGACAATTCGCCGAGAGTCATGCCGTTGGGGGCGCGGTCGAGCTGCGCCATCAGGTCGAAGCGCGGCAGCGTCACATCGAATTCGGTGCGCAGGCGCTGGCGAATCTCGTTTTCGATCAGCGTCGTGCAGGTGAGCAGACGCAGCCACAGGCGCAACTCGGCCTCGTGATCGGCCGGCCGCTCGGCGACCTTGGTCTCGGAATCGAGCGGCAGGGTCGCGGCGTCGTTCATTCAGATTTCTCCCCCGGCGACAGTCATGGCAGTGCCGGTCACCGCGCCTGCCTCCGCCGAGCACAGATAGACCACCGCGGCTGCCACCTCTTCCGGCCTGATCAGGCGTGCCATCGGCACGTCCTTGACGTATTGCGCGACCACGTCGGCCTGCGATTTTCCGGTCTTTTCCGAGACCGCCGCCACCGAGTCCCGCACCAGATCGGTGTCGGTATAGCCGGGGCAAATCGCATTCACGGTCACACCGGTTTTTGCAGTTTCAACAGCGAGGGAACGCACGAGGCCGACAACTGCATGCTTGGTGGTGCAATAGGCCGACACATACGGGTAGCCCTTCAGTCCCGCCGTCGAGGCAACGGCGACGACACGTCCGAACTTGCGCGTCACCATGCCGGGCAGCAGCGCCCGGGTTGCATGCACGATTCCCATCACGTTCAAGTCGAACAGCTTCTGGAATTGCGCCGGATCGGTCTTGCCGAACGGGGCGGTCGAGACGCCGCCGGCATTCGCCACCAGGATATCGAACGGCCCGCGGGCGGCTTCCGCCGCCTGCACCCCGACTTCGATGGCCGCCGCATCGGTCACATCGGCGACAATGACGCCAGCCGCATGACCCGCCGCGACGGTATCGTCGAGCGCGGCCTGCTGGCGGCCCAGAACAGTCACGGTTGCACCGGCAGACGTCAACGCTGCCGCCACGGCGCGGCCGATGCCGCGCCCGCCGCCGGTCACGAGAGCATGCCGTCCCGAAAGCAGGGCCATGACAGATGTCCGCCAAGTGGTACCAGCGGATACTTTAAGCTTAAAATTTCTAGGGCTCAAGCTGCGGATTTGATCTTTCCGGCGGACGCCCACAAGCGGTACCGAGGCCCGAGTAGGGAAACGGCGTACAGACCGCTCCGATTCCTCGTTGTCGTGGGGTCGATCCCGCTCCCCGCAGGCGGCGGAGGTCAGCTAGAATACTTGACCTGCATCAAATGCCCCTTGCACAGACTTGCTTTAAGCTTAAAACAATCACTAACAGCCGCAAGGCGCGGAGGCTTCCCATGAAGGTCAGTGTGATCGGCGGCGGCCCCGCCGGGCTCTATTTCTCGATCCTGTACAAGAAGGCGTGGCCGCAGGCGCAGATCACCATCTACGAGCGCAACCGCCCGGACGACACTTTCGGCTTCGGCGTGGTGTTCTCCGATCAAACGCTTGAGACCTTTCAGAAATACGATCTGGAGAGCTATCGGGCGATCACCGAAAACTTCGCCTATTGGGACGACATCGAAATCCAGTTCAAGGGCACGGTCCACCGCATCGGTGGCAACGGGTTCTGCGGCTGTTCGCGCACGACCCTGCTGCAACTGCTACACCAGCGCGCGCAGTCGCTCGGCGTCGAACTCAAGTTCCAGTGCGACGTCACCGACATCGAAGGCGCGCTTCGCGACGCCGATCTCGTCATCGGATCTGATGGCATCAACTCCCGCATCCGCGAGACCTACAAGGATCACTTTCAGCCCAGCGTCGATCTGCGTCCCAACCGCTTTACCTGGATGGGCTCGACCCGCCCGTTGGATGCCTTCACCTTCTACTTCAAACAGACGAAGTACGGCATCATCATCGTCCACGCCTATCAATACGAGCCCGGCCGCTCGACCTGGATTTTCGAAACTGATCCCGAGACATTCGAAAAGTTCGGCCTCGACCCTCTGGATGAGGCCGGCAGCGCGAAACTGATGGAAGAGCTGTTTGCGGAAGAATTGCAGGGCCACAAGCTGATCATCAACCGTTCGATGTGGCGCAATTTCCCGGCCATCAGTTGCGAGCGCTGGGTCTACGAAAATTGCGTGATCCTCGGCGACGCCAAGGCGACCGCGCATTTCTCGATCGGCTCGGGCACCAAGCTCGCGATGGAAGACGCGATTGGCCTCTACGAGTCCTTCCGCACCACCGGCGGCCAGAACGTCAAGGCCGCACTCTCGCATTATGAGACCACACGCCGCGAGGAAGTGGAAAAGACCCAGCATTCCGCCAACGTGTCGCTGGTCTGGTTCGAGCACATGCAGCGATTCTGGGACATGAACCCGACCCGCTTCGTGTTTGGACTGATGACCCGCTCCAAGGCGATCACCTACGACAATCTCGCGTTGCGCGCGCCGGAATTCGTCGACGAGGTCGCCCACATGATGGCGGACGAGACCAAGGCGGCGGGCTTCCCCAATGTCGACACCAAGACGCCGGTGCCGCCGATGTTCCAGCCATACCGGCTGCGCGACATGGTGCTGCCGAACCGCGTGGTCGTCTCGCCGATGTGCCAGTATTCCGCCACCGACGGACTGCCGAACGACTGGCATCTCGTGCATCTCGGCAGCCGCGCCATCGGCGGCGCCGGCCTCGTCTATACCGAGATGACCGACGTGTCGGCCGATGCGCGCATCTCGCCGGGCTGTACCGGCCTCTGGAATGGCGAGCAGGAAGCGGCCTGGAAACGCATCGTCGATTTTGTGCATGCCAATTCGGGCTCAAAGATCTGCATGCAACTCGGCCATGCCGGCCGCAAGGGCGCGACCAAGCTGTCCTGGGAAGGTGACAGCGAGCCGCTGCCGCAGGGCGCATGGCCGATCGTCTCGGCGTCACCCATCCCTTATTTCCCGAACAGCCAGGTGCCGCGCGAAATGACCCGCGCCGACATGGACCTCACGGTAGCGGACTTCGTCGCCGCAACGGAGCGGGCGCAGCGCGCAGGCTTCGACATGGTCGAGCTGCATGCCGCGCACGGCTACCTGCTCGCAAGCTTCATCTCGCCGATCACCAACAAGCGCACGGATGCGTATGGCGGCTCTCTCGAGAACCGCATGCGCTTCCCGCTCGAAGTTTTCCGGGCAATGCGCAAGGTGTGGCCGCAGGAGAAGCCGATGTCGGTGCGGATTTCGGCAACCGACTGGATCGACGGTGGTGTCACCGGCGACGACGCCGTGAAGATTTCGCTGATGTTCAAGGAGGCCGGCTGCGACATGATCGACGTCTCGACCGGTCAGACCGATCCGCTATCCGCGCCGGTCTATGGTCGCATGTACCAGACGCCGTTCTCCGATCAGATCCGCAACGAGGCCGGCATTGCCACCATGGCGGTCGGCGCCGTCACCACCGCCGATCAGGTCAACACCATTGTCGCAGCGGCGCGCGCCGATCTGGTCGCGCTGGCGCGTCCGCATCTGCTGGATCCGTATTTCACCATGCGTTCGGCGGGCTGGTATGGCGCGCAGGACATTCATTGCCCGCCGCAATATCTCTCCGGTCGCGACCAGCTGTTCCGCAATTCGGTGCGCGAACGGGCGGACATGACCGAGCTGAAGCTCAAGGCCAAGCCGAAGCCGAATATCGACACCTGGAAACAGGCGGCGGAATAGCCTCCCCGCGCACGTTGCGCCATCTCCCGTAATATGGGGAGGTGGCGTGCCGCTCACGCGGCAAGCACCGTCTTCCCCGGCCAGCGGCACAGATCCGCGATAATACATTTCTCGCACAGCGGCTTGCGCGCAAGACAGACATAGCGGCCGTGCAGGATCAGCCAGTGATGCGCATGCATCATGAATTCCGCCGGGATCACTTCGACAAGCTTCAGTTCGACCTCAAGCACGTTCTTGCCCGGTGCGAGCCCGGTGCGATTCGACACCCGGAACACATGAGTATCGACCGCCATCGTCGGCTGCCCGAACGCCATGTTGAGCACGACATTGGCGGTCTTTCGCCCGACGCCCGGAAGCGTTTCCAGCAATTCGCGATCGCCCGGCACTTTGCCGCCATGCTCTGCGATCAGCTTCTCCGACAGCGCGATGACGTTCTTCGCCTTGTTACGGTAGAGCCCGATGGTCTTGATCAGGTCGCGCACCTGCGCCTCGCCAAGCGCGATCATCTTCTCCGGTGTATCCGCCGCCGCGAATAACGCAGGCGTCGCCTTGTTGACGCCGGCATCGGTCGCCTGAGCCGACAGCACCACCGCCACCAGCAGCGTGAACGGGTTGACGTGCTGCAGCTCGCCCTTCGGCGCCGGATCGACCGACTGGAAACGCCGGAAGGCCTCGGTCACCTCGGCCCGCGTCCACGGGCGGATGTCACCATGCTCGGCCACGATATCGGCTTCGACCTGCGCCTTGGCGGATTTGGGCTTCGCCGCCTTGCCGGCTTTTGCGGCTCTCAGAACCGCCTTCGCGGCAGACTTTGAGGCGGCTTTGCGCTTTTTCGCTTTGGCGGCTGGGCGGGTCGTCTTTTTTGCCATTTCACCCCTATATTGTCCGGGATGGATCCGAACAACGACCCGAATCCCGATACCCCCCTGTTTTCGGCGGTGATGTCGCCGAACCGCTCGCTCGGGAAGCACGGCTTCGGCATTTTGATGCTGGCCGTTGCGGGCATCAGCTTCGTTGCCGGCCTGATCTTCGCCTTTGCCGGGGCCTGGCCGGTCACCGGCTTTTTCGGGCTGGACGTGCTGCTGATCTACTGGGCGTTCAGGGTCAATTACCGCGACGGCCGCGCTTATGAGCAGATCGTGGTCACGCCGACCGAGCTGATGTTCCGCAAGGTCAGCCCGCGGGGCGCGGCGATCGAGTGGCGCTGCAATCCGCTTTGGGTCAAGCTCGACTGGGACATCCACGAGGAATTCGGCGTCCAGCGGCTGCATCTGGTGTCGCGGGGAGAGCGCCGGCAGATCGCGGGCTTTCTCGCGCCGGAGGAAAAGGAAAGCTTCGGCAAGGCGCTGCAGGCCGCTCTCGCCGCAGCCAGACGAGGGCCCGACCGGACTGTCATCGCCTGAGCAGGAATCGGGTGGGTTGCGGGCTATGGTCGGTCTACCTCGCAGGGATATGCACCAGCTATGAGCACGGCCATGCTGTCTCCCTTTCCACCGCCCGACGCCACGAAACTTGCCGCAGCAGCCGACGATTACGACATGGTCCGGCGCGCCATCGCCCATATCCGCGGCAACTGGCGCGAGCAGCCCGATATCGACACTATCGCGGAAGCCGCGAGCGTGACGCCGACCGAACTGCATCATCTGTTCCGCCGCTGGGCTGGGCTGACGCCGAAGGCGTTCCTGCAGGCGCTGACACTCGACCATGCGCGCAAACTGTTGCGCGATTCCGCAAGCGTGCTGGACGCGACCTATGAGGTCGGATTATCCGGCCCGGGCCGGCTGCACGATCTGTTCGTCACCCATGAAGCGATGTCGCCAGGCGAGTGGAAGGCGGGCGGTGAAGGCCTGACGCTGCGTTACGGGTTTTATCCGTCACCGTTCGGCACGGCGCTCGTGATCGTCGCGCCGCGCGGGGTCGCGGGACTTGCGCTCGCCGATGCCGGCACCGAACGCAGCGCGCTCGCCGACATGAAAAGCCGTTGGCCGAATGCCAAATATATCGAGGATGCTGAAGCGACCGGGCCGATTGCCGCACGCATCTTCGATCCGCACCTGTGGCGGCCGGACCAGCCACTGCGCGTGGTGCTGATCGGCACCGATTTCGAAGTGCGGGTCTGGGACACGCTGCTGAAAATCCCGATGGGCCGTTTCACCACCTATTCCGATATTGCGAGAACAATCGACAAGCCGAAGGCGGCGCGGGCGGTCGGCGCCGCGGTCGGAAAAAATCCGGTGTGTTTCGTGGTGCCGTGTCATCGCGTCATCGGCAAGAGCGGCGAACTCACCGGCTATCATTGGGGACTGACGCGCAAGCGCGCGATGCTCGGCTGGGAAGCGGGACGCATCGCCTGAGTTTCTACCGCGCCGCTCCCGAAGTCTCGGCAGGCACACCTGCAAATACTGGCTCACTCGCCCGTGGAAAGTCGCCCTTGCGGTAGGCCGCAAGCATCTCGGGCTGCAGCCCATCCATGACATCGGCAAGCGCCCGGTAGGTGACGCAACGCACTTCGGGCAGGCCGCAGACGCTGCGCGCAAACTCTTGCAGCGCCTCGCGATAGGCACCGTTCTGATAATCGGTGAAATGGTGCCCGATATGGATCGGGGCGCGGTTGCCGGTATAGTTGCTCCGGAAATAGCTCAGGTAGCTGTCCAGCATCTGCCGGCGGAATTGCTCGCGCCGGCTTGCGATCGGCGCCGCGCCCGATTGTGCGACCAGAAAATTGTAATCCATCGACAGCGTCGCGCGGCCGGAGCCGGCGAGCCGGATCCCCGCAAGATTGAACCGCCAGATACCGTCGCGCTTTTCCGGCCAGGCATTGGCCGGCATGGTGCCGCTGGTATCGTAACGGAACCCGCGGTCGGCGAGCGTGGCATAGAGGCCGGGGCTGTGCGCGAGATAGGGCGCGCGGAAACCGACGATGTCCTTCGGAGCGAAGACAAAACCCTCCTCCGGCGCGAGCTCGTTATTGCGCGCCACGTTATCCATCAGACCATCGAAACTGTTGAACTCGGCGGTCCAGGCCGCCGCGCCCCAGCTCCGTCCGTCGAAATGCCCGACGGCATGCGAAGCGATCTCGTGTCCGTCGCGATGTAGCGCATTCATGAAGGCGACGCGCTTGCGGACGTCGTCTGCGCTGCCGCCGAAATTGATACGCGAGGTGCCGCGGGACTGGTTCGGCCCCTGATAGAGATGCCTCTTCGCATTGCTGAGGAAATTGATGCCGCTGACGAAGAAGGTGAAGCGGACGCGCTCGCCGTCACGATTAAGCTCCGCGGCAAAATCGGTCCATTCCTGCCAGCGGTCGAGCTCGGTGCAATTATCGAACGCGATCGCGACGAATTGCGGCGGCCGCTCGACTGCCGGGGCAGCCTGAGAACCCGCACTATTCGACGCAATACCGAACGCAACGCCCGCAAACGCCAACAACACACGCATACGCACCGGCAAACAGCATGACCGGTGCGGCGATCAACAACAATCCCGAAATGTGGTTAGCGCGAAACCCTAATGTTTCGATCTATCGGCAAATCACGCTGCCAGATCGAGCTTGGAAGCGACCGTGGCGTCGGCGTTGAGGCGATAAATGATCGGTATTCCAGTCGCGATCTCGCGCTTCAGGATGCCGTCCGGCGACAGCTTCTCCAGCACCATCACCAGGGCCCGGAGCGAATTGCCATGCGCGGCAACGACCGTGCGCTTGCCCTGCAGCACCGCCGGCAGGATCTCCTGCACATAATACGGCAAGGTGCGGGCGAGCGTGTCGCGCAGCGATTCACCTCCCGGAGGCGCGATGTCGTAGGAGCGGCGCCAGATAAGCACCTGCTCCTCACCCCATTTCTTGCGGGCATCGTCCTTGTTGAGCCCGGAAAGATCGCCATAGTCGCGCTCGTTGAGCGCCTGGTCGCGGATGATCGGGATATCGGTTTGATCCATTTCCCCCAGCAGCAGGTCGAGCGTCAGCCGCGCGCGCTTCAGCACCGATGTGTAGCCGACGTCGAACACGATGCCCTGCGCCTTCAGCTTGCGGCCGGCGTCTTTTGCCTCCGCAACGCCCTTCTTGGTCAGGTCGGGGTCACGCCAGCCGGTGAACAGGTTCTTCAGATTCCATTCGCTCTGGCCGTGACGCACGAGCACGAGAAGACGGTCGGACATAACGTTTACCCTTGATCTTGCCGCGGTCATGCCCGGCCTTGTGCCGGGCATCCACGATCTTCGTTGAAGCAAGTCGTGGATGGCCGGGTCAAGCCCGGCCATGACGGGAGAGGTTTTGCCGAAGAAAGGCTCAAAAATCCGTCAGCCCCAGCACATCCGTCATCGAATAAAGCCCGGGCTTCTGGCCCCGCGCCCACAGCGCCGCCTTCACTGCGCCGCGCGCAAAGATCATGCGGTCCTCGGCCCGATGGCCAAGCTCGATCCGCTCGGCGGGTCCGGCGAAGATCACGTTGTGCTCGCCGACCACGGTGCCGCCGCGCAGGGTGGCAAAGCCGATATCGCCCGCCTGCCGCGCGCCGGTATGGCCGTCGCGCGCCCGCACCGAGCGTTGGCCGAGATCGATGTTGCGGCCTTCCGCCGCCGCGCGGCCCAGCAGCAAGGCGGTACCGGAGGGCGCGTCGATCTTGCGGTTATGGTGCATCTCGACGATCTCGATATCGAATTCCTCGTCCAGCGTCTTCGCCACCCGCTTCACCAGCGCGGCCAAGAGATTGACGCCCAGGCTCATATTGCCGGACTTGACGATGACCGCCTTGTTGGCGGCCTCCGCGATCGCAGCGTCGTCTTCTGCCGAGAAGCCGGTGGTGCCGATCACATGCGCGATGCCGGCCTTGGCCGCGAGCCTCGCCAGCGCGACGGTCGCCTTCGGAATGGTGAAGTCGATGATGCCATCGGCATCGCCAAGCAGCGTCTCGGCATCGTCGGTAATCGCAATGTCCTGACCGCCGACGCCGGCAAGCTCGGACGCATTGCGTCCCAGCAGCGGCGAGCCGGAATCTTCAAGCGCGCCGGACAGGGTGAGCCCCCTGGTGTCGGCGATGGCGCGGATCAGCGTGCGCCCCATACGGCCACCCGCCCCTGCCACGATCAGCCGCATGTCGGACATATCAGTACTCCAGCCCCTCGGCCGTGATCTTTTCGAAGAAGATGGGGGCGCGGGTCAAGCCCGCGCACGGCAAATGCAGCGGTCAGCCGTCATAGCCCTCGATAATGATGAGATCGGCCAGCGCATGCGGCTGTCGCACCTTGATGTTGGCCTGGTATTCCGGCGAATTGTAGCAGGCCTTCGCCGTCGCATAATCGGGAAACTCGATCACCACGTTACGGCTTCGGGTTTTGCCCTCCGGGCATTCGAACGTGCCGCCGCGCACGATGAAGCGGCCGCCGAACTTTGCGAAAATGGCCGGGTTGGCGACGGTATAAGGCTTGTAGCCTTCGTCATTGCTGACATCGACATGCGCGATCCAGTAGCCCTTCGGCATTGTTGTCCTCCCTACGCCTTGGTGGCTTCCGACACTTCGCGGACGATGTCATCCGCAACCGCCTTCGGATCGGCGGCGCCAGTGATCGGCCGGCCGATCACGAGATAATCGGAGCCGGCCTGGATCGCGGCGGCTGGCGTCATGATCCGCTTCTGGTCGCCGCTGTCGGCACCCGCCGGCCGGATGCCGGGCGTGACCAGCAGGCGTGTCGGACCGACGATTGGCCGCAGCATCTCCGACTCCTCCGCCGAACAGACGATGCCGTCGATGCCAAGCGCACAGGCCTGCTCGCTCTTGGCTTTGACCTGGTCGCGCGCGCTGCCGGTATAACCGGCCTCGGTGACATCGGCGTCGTTATAGGAGGTGAGGATGGTCACGGCGAGAATCTTCAGTCGCGATCCGCGCGCGGCATCGAGCGCGGCTTTCATGGTCTGCGGATAGGCATGCACGGTAAGGAAGGTCGCGCCCGAATTTACGATACTCTCGACCCCCTTGTTCACGGTGTTGCCGATATCGTGCAGTTTCAGGTCGAAGAACACCTTCTTGCCGGACTTGATCAGGTCCTTGCCAAACGAAAGTCCGCCCGCATAACCGAGCTGATAGCCGATCTTGTAGAACGCGATGCTGTCGCCGAGCTGCCAGACGAGTTTTTCGGCAATCGCCACCGACGGCAAATCGAGCGCAACGATCACACGCTCACGCGGCGCGACATTGGAACCTGCGGCGGTCATGCGTAATGCCTCGCGAATTCGATCAGGCTTTGCACCACAGTCTTGAGCCGCCTGGTATTGCCCTCATCCCGGAAATTGTCCATCTCGTCAAAGGCGTCCGCTGCCCGCGCCACCGCGATCTGGTCCGGAATGACGAGTGCGCCGCAACCCTGCTCCAGCACCTGCCGCAACGCCATCAGCGAGCGCATTGCACCGTAGCCGCCATTGGAGGCGCCGCCGAGCGCGAAAGCGCGGTCCTTGTAGACGGCAAGCGGTGCTTCCTTGCCGTCACGCACGCGCGACACCCAGTCGAGCGTGTTCTTCAGCAGCGGCGTGACCGAGGCATTGTATTCCGGGCTGGCGATGAAAATGCCCTGGTGCTGCTGCATCATTCGCTTCAGCGAGATAGCCGCCTCTGGCGGACCGGAGCGGCCTTCGAGATCGCCATCGTAGACCGGCATTTGGAAGTCGATCAGCGAAATACGCGTCACATCGACTCCCGCCAGCGCGAATTGCTTCGCCGCCAGTTCCGCGAGCTGCGCATTTATCGAGCCAGTGCGGATCGAACCGGCAAAGACCAGGATCTTGGGAGCGGGCATGCAGGTCGCCGGACAGTCAAAATGGAGCGCTGTTAAACCATCCGCAGGCGGGCGGCGAAAGGGCGAGTTTGAGCGACCTTAGTGCGCCTTATAAGATCGTTGTAAATTGGGGTAATTTCACTATAAACGTGAAATGGACCCGATCGGAAACCCCTACGCACCAGGTGCCGGTACGCCGCCGCCGGAACTCGCCGGCCGCGACGAGCTCCGTGAAATCGTGCGCATCGCGCTGGAGCGGGTGCGCGCCGGGCGCCCGGCCAAGAGCATTTTGATGGTCGGGCTCCGCGGCGTCGGCAAGACCGTGCTGCTCGACCGCATGCGCGATGACGCCGAGGCGTCGGGCATTACCACCGTTCGCATCGAGGCACCCGAGGGGCGCTCGCTGCCCGCCATGCTGGCCCCGCAACTGCGTCTGACGCTGTTGCGGCTCTCGCGCAGCGCCAAGGCGAAAGCTCTGGCGCAACGCGCCTTGCAGGGCCTCGCCGGGTTCGCGAAGGCGTTGAAACTCAGATACCACGATATCGAGGTCGGCATCGATTTCGAGCCGGAGCCGGGCCTCGCCGATAACGGCGATCTCGAGAACGACCTTCAGGCCCTGCTCGAGCTGAGCGGTAATGCCGCGAAGGCTGCCGAAACCGCGCTCGGCCTGTTCATCGACGAATTGCAGTATGTCGAGGAGGACCAACTCGCGGCGCTGATCACGGCGCTTCACCGCACGGCGCAGCGCAGCCTGCCCGTCGTCCTGGTCGGAGCGGGATTACCGCAATTGCCCGGCCGCATGGGTCGCGCCAAGTCATACGCCGAGCGGCTGTTCGACTTTCCGATGGTGGGCCCGCTATCGGAAGAGGCAGCCGCGATCGCCATCGCCAAGCCCGCGCGCGATCAGGACGTTGGCATCACCGGCGAAGCGCTGGAGCGCATTTTCGAGGAAACCCACGGCTATCCTTATTTCCTGCAGGAATGGGGCAAGCATACCTGGGATGCCGCGGAAGGCTCGCCGATGACCCTGCAAGACGTCGAACTGGCGTCGACCACCGCCGTCGCCGCGTTGGACGAGAGCTTCTTCCGTGTCCGGTTCGACCGGCTGACGCCGCTCGAGAAGCGTTATCTCCGCGCGATGGCACAACTCGGCCCCGGACCGCATCGTTCAGGCGACATCGCCTGGGAGCTCAACCGCGAAGTGACATCGCTCGGTCCGACGCGGAGCCAGTTGATCTGGAAGGGCATGATCTGGAGCCCGAGCCACGGCGATACGGCATTCACCGTGCCGCTATTCGATCAATACATGCGCCGGATCATGCCGGGCGACGACTGGAAGTGATTGAGAGGGTATTTGACGACGGCTCAAAACGCGCCGGTTTGGCGGGCCCCGATCGAAGACTAAGACACCAGCGCGCGGCGATACGACCATACGCGGGCGGGCGGCAGGTTCATCCAGATCCGCTCGGACTTTTCAGCCGCCACCCGGGATAGACCCTTTGGGATCGGCGGCGCGGTCATCGAATAGGTGAACTGCACGAAGGGCGCATTCTCCTGCATCAGGCCGAAGGCCTCATTGATCAGGCGAATGCGGGTGCGCATCGGCTTGTTGAGCAGCGGAAGTCCGGAGACTATTGCCGCTGCAGGCTCCTCAAGTACGTCCCCAAGCGTGCGCTTCAGGCTGTAGGCGTCGCCTTGCACTACCGTCGCTTCCGGGAAGCGCGACCGAAGGATACGGCAGAAGCCGGGATTGAATTCGACCAGCACAAGGCGCTTCTGCGGAACGCCATGGGCGATCAGCGCTTCGGTCACCGGACCGGTGCCGGGTCCAAGCTCGATCACCGGCCCGGGAATGCCGATGTCGACATACCGCGCCATGGTCCGCGCCAGAACCTTGCCGGACGGCGTCACCGCGCCAATCGCAAGCGGCTTTTCCAGCCACGAGCGGATGAAGCGAACCTCGTCGTCGAGGCGCAGGCCTTTTTTGTCGGCGAGGGAGGTGTGGGGACGCATTGCCGTTACGGATGTGAAACTATTGTGACTTAACGCATAGCCCTTTTGGGGCCCGCCGCCAAGGCGTTGTCCGTCGAATCCGCGCCTATTGCGGCCGGGAGCCGATATCGAACAGCTCTTTCACGCGGCTGAAAAAGCCGGTCGATTCGGGCTGGGTCTCGGTCGAGGACAGCTTGTGGAATTCCTGCAGCAATTCCCGCTGCCGCTTGGTCAGATTTTGCGGGGTTTCCACCACCACCTGCACATACATGTCGCCGGTCTGTTTGGAGCGCAGCACTGGCATTCCCTTACCTTGCAGGCGGAAACGCCGTCCGGATTGGGTGCCGGATGGAACCTTGACCTTGCTGCGGGCGCCATCGATGGACGGCACCTCGAACTCGCCGCCGAGCGCCGCCGTCACCATCGACACCGGAACCCGGCAATGCAGGTCGGCGCCATCGCGCTGGAAGATCGCATGCGAGGCCAGAGACAGGAAAATATAGAGATCGCCGGCGGCGCCGCCGCGCAATCCCGCTTCGCCCTCACCTGCCAGCCGGATACGGGTGCCGTCCTCCACGCCTTGCGGAATGTTGACCGACAGCATGCGCTCGCGCGTCACCCGACCGGAGCCAGAGCAGGACGGACAGGGGTCTTCGATCACCTGGCCTCGGCCATGGCAGGCCGGGCAGGTCCGTTCCAGCGTGAAAAAGCCTTGCGCGTGCCGCACGCGGCCGTGCCCGCCGCAGGTTGCGCAGGCCTTCGGCCGCGTGCCGGGCTTGGCACCGGAGCCGGAACAGGTCTCGCAGGTCACTGATGTCGGGATGCGGATTTCGGCGGTCTTGCCGTAATAGGCATCCTCCAGCGTGATCTCCATATTGTAGCGGAGATCGGCACCGCGCTCACGTCCGCCGGCCGCGCGGCTGCGGCCGCCGGCCATGCCAAAAATGCCTTCGAAAATGTCCGAAAAGGCCGAGCCGAAATCCGATCCGAAACCATGCGCGCTGGCGCCGTTGCCCTGCTCGAACGCGGCATGGCCGAAGCGGTCATAGGCCGCGCGCTTGTCGCCGTCCTTCAGGACGTCATAGGCCTCGCTGATTTCCTTGAACTTGCCTTCGGCAGTCTGGTCGCCCCGATTGCGATCCGGATGCCATTGCATCGCGAGCTTGCGATACGAGGTCTTGATCTCGGTATCGGTCGCAGTGCGCGAGACGCTGAGGGTTTCGTAATAGCAGCGCTTGGACATCGTTTCGCGATCCGTCAGTCAATCATGGCAGTGCGTAGACGTCCGGAAGGGCGTCGCCGCCGTTGGACCATGCACCGGCCATCCATCATGTCGTGGAGATGGACCCCCGGCTCAAGGCCGGGGGCGACGAATGTGCATGCGTCGCCGGACGCCATGCTGCTGCCAGCGGATTAGGCCGACTTCTTCTTGTCGTCGTCGACTTCGGTGAACTCGGCGTCGACCACGTCATCCTTGGCGCCAGTGCCGCCGCCGGGGCCGTCGGAACCATCCGAACCGCCATCCTGCTGGGCCTTGTACATCGCCTCGCCGAGCTTCATGGACGCCTGCGCGAGCGTGTTGGCCTTGGCGGAGATCGCCTCGGCATCGGTGCCCTTCAGCGCTTCCTTCAGATCGGCGAGCGCATTCTCGATCGCGCGGCGATCGCCTTCGCCGACCTTGGAGCCATGCTCGGACAACGCCTTCTCGGTCGAGTGAACCAGCGACTCGGCGTGGTTCTTGGCTTCGACCGCGGCCTTGCGCTTCTTGTCGTCCTCGGCATGCGCTTCGGCGTCCTTGACCATCTTTTCGATGTCGGCCTCGGACAGACCACCCGACGCCTGGATGCGGATCTGCTGCTCCTTGCCGGTGCCCTTGTCCTTGGCCTGGACGTTGACGATGCCGTTGGCGTCGATGTCGAACGTGACCTCGATCTGCGGCACGCCGCGCGGCGCCGGCGGAATGCCCATCAGGTCGAAATTGCCGAGCATCTTGTTGTCGGCCGCCATTTCGCGCTCGCCCTGGAAGACCCGGATGGTGACCGCATTCTGGTTGTCGGCCGCGGTCGAGAACACCTGGCCCTTCTTGGTCGGGATCGTGGTGTTGCGATCGATCAGGCGGGTGAAGATGCCACCCTCGGTCTCGATGCCGAGCGACAGTGGAGTCACGTCGAGCAGCAGCACGTCCTTGACGTCGCCCTGCAGCACGCCGGCCTGGATCGCGGCACCGATGGCCACAACTTCGTCCGGATTGACGCCCTTGTGCGGCTCCTTGCCGAACAATTGCTTCACGACTTCCTGGACCTTCGGCATGCGGGTCATACCGCCGACCAGGATCACTTCGCCGATTTCGGACGCGCTCAGGCCGGCATCCTTCAGCGCCTTGCGGCAGGGTTCGACCGTCCTCTGGATCAGGTCGTCGACCAGCGCTTCGAACTTGGCGCGGGTCAGCTTCATGGTCAGATGCTTCGGACCGGAAGCATCCGCCGTAATGAACGGCAGGTTGATCTCGGTCTGCGTGGTGGACGACAGCTCGATCTTCGCTTTTTCCGCGGCTTCCTTCAGGCGCTGCAAAGCGAGCTTGTCCTTGCGCAGGTCGATGCCCTGCTCCTTCTGAAATTCGTCGGCCAGATAGCTGACCAGCCGCATGTCGAAGTCTTCGCCACCGAGGAACGTGTCGCCGTTGGTGGACTTCACTTCGAACACGCCGTCGCCGATTTCCAGCACCGAGACGTCGAAGGTGCCGCCGCCAAGGTCGTAAACGGCAATGGTGCCGGCCTTCTGCTTGTCGAGGCCATAGGCCAGTGCAGCCGCGGTCGGCTCGTTGATGATGCGAAGCACCTCAAGTCCGGCGATCTTGCCGGCGTCCTTGGTGGCCTGGCGCTGGGCGTCGTTGAAATAGGCGGGAACGGTGATGACCGCCTGGTCGACCTTATGGCCGAGATGAGCCTCGGCGGTCTCTTTCATCTTTTGCAGGATGAAGGCGGAAATCTGCGACGGAGAATAGGTCTTGCCCGCGGCTTCGACCCAGGCGTCGCCGTTCGAGGCTTTGGTGATTTTGTAGGGGACAAGCTTCTTGTCCTTTTCCACCGTCGGGTCGTCGTAGCGGCGGCCGATCAGCCGCTTGACCGCGAAGATGGTCTTTTCCGGATTGGTCACCGCCTGGCGCTTGGCCGGCTGGCCGACCAGCCGCTCGCCGTCGTCGGTGAATGCGACGATCGAGGGCGTCGTGCGCATGCCCTCGGCATTCTCGATAACGCGGGGCGTCTTCCCTTCCATCACGGCCACGCACGAATTGGTGGTGCCGAGGTCGATCCCGATGACCTTTGACATATCTTATAGTCCTCTCTTTCAGGCAGATCGGCCGGGCCCGAAGCCGGCACCCGGATGGACCGTGGATTCGACGAGTTGGCCCCCGCCGTAAGTCCCTAATCCGACCCCCTCTAAAATGATCGTCGCCGCAGCCCTGCGGCGTCTTGGCTCATATAGGAGGGGCGTCTTGGGCCGCAAGGACTTTGGGGCTTCAGGACTCTGAGGCGCAACGACTTTCGGCCATCCGGACGACCGGGACCGGCGGCACCGGCAAGGTCTCGCGTTGCGGTTTCGTTTTCCCTAACGGCGGTCGATTTGGTCCTGGCTTCGCCCCGGTCGCGCCCGATAGACCGGCAACGACCAGCCGCGCTGCAGCGCCAGACCGCGAATGGCGAAGCAGATCGCGAAACCCGCGAGCGTCGCCGCGGCTGGCGGCAGCCCGGCCATGATCCCGCCGACCAAGACAGCCGCCCCCGCAAGCGCCGCCGAGGCATAGATTTCCTTGCGCAGGACCACCGGGATTTCGCCGCCAAGCACGTCGCGGACGACCCCGCCGAAGGTCGCGGTGATCACACCCATGACGATCGCGATGAAGCTGCCGGTGCCTGCCTCCATAGCCTTCTCCGCGCCGACCACGCAGAACACCGAAAGGCCCAGCGCATCGAGCCAGAGCAGCAACCGGTAGCGCGATTCAGGGATATGGGCGGTGAAAAACACGATCCCCGCGACCGCGACGCAGATCAAGACATAGACCGGCTGATGGACCCAGAACACCGGCGAAAAGCCGAGCAGCAAATCCCGCAGCGTGCCACCGCCGATCCCGGTCACGGTCGCGAGCAGCGCGAAGCCGACAATATCCATCTGCTTGCGGGAGGCCACAAGCGCGCCGGTCACCGCGAAGACGGCAACCCCGAACAGGTCGAGAATTGCGACCAGCGTGGCGATCATGACCCGACCAGCCCGCGCAGGATCGACATGCCTTTCAATGACCCGATTTGCTGGTACATTGTGAGGGTCGCCCCCGGCCCGCTCCCTGTCCCGCTATGCCCGGCTCCGTGGCGAAACGCAAAACCGAAAATCCGCGAGCCCGACCCGCCCCATGATAGTCCGACCGGTCCTGCTGTTGCTGCTATCTGCCCTTGTCGTATCAGGGCCCGCCCGTGCGGCAGACGCTATATTCCCTGTCGGCTCGCATATCGGCCTCGTTCCGCCTGACGGCATGACCCCAAGTCCCGCATTCCCAGGTTTCGAAGATCGGGATCGCAAGGCCGCAATCCTGCTCAGTCAGGTACCGGCGCCGGCCTATGAGCAATTCCTGAGATCGATGAATTCCGGCGCGATCAACATCCCGGGTGTCAGCAACGCCAAGCGCGAGCTGATGCTGACCGATGGTGGGGCGGCCCATCTCGTGGTCGGCAACCAGGAAGCGGAAGGCGTCAAATTCCGGAAATGGCTGATGATTACGCGCCGCAACATCACCGGGCAGGACGCCGATCTTGGATTTTCGTTCATAGTCACGGCGCAGGTCCCGGAAGAGGCGAGCGATGTCTATACCGACGATATCATCCGCAAGGCGCTCGCCACGGTGGTTCTGCGCGGCGAGATCCCGCCGCAGGAAATTCTGGATCACCTACCCTTCCGGCTGACCGACCGAGCGAATTTCGAGGGCGTGAAACTGATCGCGCCCGGTCGGGCGGTGATGCTGACCGAACGGGGCGGCACAAGCGAGCCCACGAACACGGAGCCTATCGTGATGATTTCAGCCGGTGGCGGCGCCCCGTCACAGGCCGATGAGCGGGCGAGCTTCGCGACCAATGTGCTGCGCACGATTCAGGGCTTCAACAATCTGCGTGTTGTGTCGCAGGAGCCGATGCGCATCGGTCGCCAGCCGGGTTACGAGATCAGGCTGGAAGGGCAGTCCGCCGCCGACAATTCCGATGTCGTGATCGTGCAATGGATGCGGTTCGGCGGCGCCGGCTTTGTGCGGATGGTCGGCATCTCGCCGAAGGCGAGCTGGCTGGACAATTTCACCCGCTTTCGTCAGATCCGCGACGGCATCAACGCGCGGGAGTGAGGAAGCGGGAGCGAGCGTCCGTCAAGCCTGTTACTTCCCGCCCGCGCTGTCGTTCGATACCGATGCCGCCATTTTCGGCCCGCCCTTGGCCACCGCAACCATGGCGGGCCGCAGGATACGCTCGCCAATGACGTAACCGGGCTGGATCACCTGCACGATGCTGCCTGAGGGCACGGACGGATCGGGCACCTCGTACATCGCCTGATGCAGATTGGGGTCGAATTTCTCACCCTGTGGCTCGATCTTGCGGATGCCGTTCTTCTCCAGCGCTTTCGCCAATTCCCGCTCGGTCAACTCCACCCCCTCGATCAGCGACGTGGTGGCTGCGTCTGCGCCGGCCTTTACCTCCGGACCGATGGCGTCGAGCGCGCGGCGAAAATTGTCGGCCACACCCAGAATGTCGCGCGCAAAGGAAGCGATCCCGTATTGGCGCGCATCGGCGACCTCGCGCTCGGTACGCTTGCGGAGATTCTCCATCTCGGCGAGCGTGCGCAGCAGCCGGTCCTTCATCTCGGCAGCTTCGTCGACCAGGAGCGAGGGGTCGACATAGGCCTTCGAGACCTTGGGCTCGGCAGCTTTGGGTTCTGCGGCGGAGGTCTCAGGGCCTTGCGCGTCGGTCCGTGGCGTATTGTTCATCGCATGCGTCCGGTCAAATGTGCGGCTTTCAGGCGCCATATCAGAATTCGCGGCGGAAAAATCAAGTTCCGGAGAGAATCCGGGACACCACCTTGGCGGTGTAGTCCACCATCGGGATCACCCTCGCATAATTGAGGCGGGTCGGTCCGATGACGCCGAGGACCCCGACGATCCGGCCGGCTGAGTCCCGGTAGGGTGCAACGATGGTCGAGGAACCCGACAGCGAGAACAGCTTGTTCTCCGAACCGATGAAGATGCGCACGCCATCGGCGCGCTCGGCCCGGCCCAACAAATCGATCACGCCCCGCCGCGTCTCGAGATCGTCGAACAAAAGGCGCACACGCTCCAGATCGTCAAGCGCCTTCAAATCGTCCAGCAGATGCGACTGCCCGCGCACGATCAGCTTGCGGTCGTCATTATCGCCGCCGGACCAGCTTGCAAAACCCGCGGCAACGATCTTCTGAGTCAGTTGATCGAGTTCGGCGCGGCCGGCTTCCAGCGCCTGCTCCAGTTCGAAGCGCACCTCGGCCAGCGTCTTGCCGCGGATGCGAGAATTGAGAAAGTTCGAGGCCTCGATCAGCGACGAGGTGGGCAGACCGGGCGGCACATGGAGGATACGGTTTTCGACCTGCCCATCCTCCGCCACCATCACCACCAATGCGCGCTCCGGCTCCAGCCGCACGAACTCGATATGCTTCAGATGGGTGTTAATCTTGGCGGTCAGCACCACCCCTGCGGCGCGGGTCAGACCTGAAAGAAGGCCGGAGGCCTGCATCAGCACATTTTCGTAGGACTGGCCGCGCCCGGCCACCTGCGCCTCGATCGCGCGCTTGTCGCCCTCGTTGAGGTCACCGATCTGCATCAGAGCGTCGACGAAGAAACGCAATCCGAGTTCCGTCGGCAACCGGCCGGCGGAAGTGTGCGGCGCGTAGATCAGCCCGAGCTGTTCCAGATCGGACATTACATTGCGCACGGAAGCCGGCGACAGAGAGACCTGCAGTAGACGCGAAATATTGCGCGAGCCCACCGGCTCGCCGGTGGCGAGATAGCTCTCGACGATCTGTCGGAAAATGTCGCGCGACCGTTCGCTCAAATCCGCAAGCGATATCTGGGTCGCTCCGACCGGGATGTCGTGTGACGCCAAGGCGGGACTCCTTCAGACCAGACTTGTCGCTTTCCGCAAACAATTTCAAGCGGTAAGGCGTCTCACACCCTCCGGCCCAGCAGCAGGATGACCCCGATCGGCAGGAAAAAACTGATCGTCAGCGCGGCAATCAGAAGCCCGCCGAGCTCGGTATAGTCTCCCCGCTGCACCGCGAAGATCTGGTTCAGGTATTTTGTCTGCAAAGCACCCGCCGCCAGCGCCAGATTCATCAGCGATGCCATCAGCGCGAACCAGGTCGCCCGGTGCCCTGCGGGCGCATAGAAGGCGATCAGCGTCAGCAGCGGGATCATGGACAGCTGCGCAAATGGCGATGACGCCACGGTGTCGATCAGCGCAATGGTCCGTGCACCGAAGCCGAATGTGCGCTCGGTCCATTCATGCACGCCGTAATAAAGGCCGAGGCTCGGTAGCGACAGCACGGAGCCGATAATGGCAAGCCAGAACAGCGTCTTCGTCACCGAATATTCGGTGAGCTGCCTGGAGAATATCCACATCCCGAGGATCGCGAGCACAGCCCCGGTCTGACGCAGCGCGCCATAAAAATTCTCGTCGAATTTCAGAACATCGAGCGTCCACCAGAAATAGCCGTCGCCGACACCCGGCGTCGCCCGGAACGCAAAGATAATGATGCTGGTATACAGGATCGCCAGGCGCGACTTCTGATCGAGTTCGCGCGTGACGAATACGAGCATGGTGCAGATCACCGCCATCGACAGCAGGAAGATGACCTCCTGCGCGTAGGGGATGCCACCGAGTGCAAGCGCCAGCACCATGGCGCCGAAAACGACGCCGCCGCCGAGAATCCGCCAGTCGATCGGGCGGATCTCCGTAGGCTCCCGCTTCACCAGGAACGTGCCGGTCACGGAGATCGCCGGGATCACGAGACCCATCAAGAACACCGTTTCACGGTCGAACAGCCCGGCCAGGATGCCGGACAATCCCGCCACCGCGACAATGCCGCCCGACAGCGCGAGCCGGCCCAGAACCTGCACCATCCCGAGTTCGGACCTGACTTCCTTATCCGGACGAGGCTCGCCATTCGCATCGACCCGTTCCACCACCTCGGTGGACATCGCGTCCGCGACCACATCCTGAATGACCGTGCCAAGGACGATCAGCAGCGCACCCAGCACATAGAGCTGATCGGGTCGCAGGAATTCCAGCCAACCGCCGGCAGCGCCGGCAAGCGTGACCAGACCGGTGGCGGTAAACAGCGCGCCGATCACGATATAGACGCGACGCCGGGACCCGAAGATCGGCACACAATCGACCAGTTCCCCGAACACCATCTTGATGGTCCAGGGCAGCGTCAGCCATACCCCGATGCTGGCGAGGTCGGAGGGCGACAGCTGCAGCCGCTCCTTGATCCAGAAATCGCGCGTGACGTCGATCAGGCCAAGCGCGCCATAAGCAAAATAGACCATGATCAGCGGCACATAGGCCGGCTGGAAGGCGCGAAGCGGCCGCATGAGGTTGTCGAGCAAGACCTTTTCCTTCCTGGCCGACGCTTTTTGCCGAATCCAGCTTGTCGGCTGCGACGGTGCCTCCTAAAAGCGCCAAAGCCAAATTGCAATTGCGAGAAGGACTTCACGATGCGGCCAAGCCGCCGGGCACCGGATGAAATGCGCGCCGTCTCGCTCGAGCGCGGCGTGGTCAAATATGCCGAAGGCTCCTGCTTCGTGAAATTCGGCGATACCCATGTGCTGGTGACGGCGACGCTCGAGGACAGGCTGCCGCCGTGGCTCAAGGGGCAGGGCCGCGGCTGGGTCACCGCGGAATATGGCATGCTGCCGCGCGCGACCTCGGAGCGCACCAGACGTGAGGCCACTGCCGGCAAGCAGGGCGGGCGAACCGTCGAAATCCAGCGCCTGATCGGACGATCGCTGCGCACCGTGGTCGATCTGGTCGCGCTCGGAGAGCGTCAGATCACGATCGACTGCGACGTCATTCAGGCTGACGGCGGCACCCGCACCGCGTCGATCACCGGCGGCTGGGTCGCGCTGTATGACTGCCTGCACTGGATGAAGACCCGCAACATGATCAAGACCGAGGTGCTGCGCGACCACGTCGCCGCGATCTCCTGCGGCATCCACAAGGGCATGCCCGTGCTCGATATCGATTATGCCGAGGATTCCGACGCCGACACCGACGCCAATTTCGTTATGACCGGCGCGGGCGGCATCATCGAAATTCAAGGCACGGCCGAAAAGACGCCGTTCAGCGAGGAGCAATTCCTCGAATTGCTGAAGCTCGCACGCAAGGGCGTCGGCAAGCTGGTCGATCTGCAGAAGCTGGCGGTGACGTGAGCACTCACCGCCGCATCACCGGCAAACTCGTCATTGCCACCCATAATGCCGGCAAGTTGCGCGAGATGCGCGAGTTGCTTTCGCTTTACGGCATCGAAGCCGTCTCGGCCGGCGAACTGAATCTGCCCGAGCCGGAAGAGACCGGAACGACATTCGCGGAAAATGCCGCCATCAAGGCGCATGCCGCGGCGCAGGCTTCCGGCTTCCCCGCTTTCGCCGACGATTCGGGTCTCGTTGTCGATGCGCTGGGCGGTTCTCCCGGCATTCACTCGGCACGCTGGGCCGGACCGGACAAGAATTTCGCCCGCGCCATGCAGGCGATCGACCAGATGCTGCGCGATCATGGCGCCGTCACACCGGCGCGCCGCACCGCACATTTCGTATCGGCGCTTTGCGTGGCCTGGCCGGACGGGCACACGGAAGACTTCGAGGCAATCGTAGAAGGCACGCTGGTCTGGCCGCCGCGCGGCGAGGCCGGCTTCGGCTACGACCCCATGTTTCTGCCCGACGGATACGACCGCACCTTCGGCGAAATGACATCGGACGAGAAGCATGGCCTGCCGCCACGCGGCCAAGGACTGTCGCACCGCGCGCGCGCGTTCATCAAGCTCGCCGAGGCATGCCTGAAGCAGTGATGGCCCGGCACACCTGAGGGCGGCCGGACCCTGTCGTTTTGTAAGGCGACACGTTTACGCGAATAGAAAGTCGCCCTGGTTCGCCGTCAGCAGATCGATGGTCGTCTTCTGCAGCGTCAGGCTATCGCCGTTGCCGAAGTCGATCAGCACGGTCTTGCGATCGATCTGCTCCATGAGGAGCGCAATTTCGGAGAAGTTGCTGACACCGCTGACGCCGGTAAGGTCCACAATGTCCTTCCCCGCCTTGTATTTCACGATCGTATCGTTGTCGTAGCCATCGGCGAACACATAGGTGTTGAGACCCTTGCCGCCATCGAGGATGTCGTTACCGGCACCGCCATCGAGGAGGTCGTTGCCCGCTCCGCCAAACAGAACGTCGTCAAAGTCCGAACCGATCAGGATGTCTTCGCCGCCCTTGCCGTCGATAAATGGAAGTTCGTCGACCGACTGCAACCCGCTCAGATCGAACACATCCATTTGCTGGGTGCCATGCAGACCGCGGTCGTTGCCATCGAGAATTTCGATCCGTGACATGCGCGCATCGAATCCCGCTAGCGTGACGCTACCTTTGCCGAGAAATTGCAGTGTGTCGGTGCCGGTGCCGCCGTTGAAATAATCGTAGACACCTTCCTTGCCTTCCACCTGCAGAATGTCATCACCTTCATTGCCCCAGAGGTGGTCCACACCCTTGCCGCCGTTGATGATGTCGTTGCCGCCAAGCCCCGAAAGATAATCGTGGCCTTTGTCGCCATTGATATAATCTGCGCCACCGGTCGGCTCGGCCTGATCCCCGACCGAATTGAGCGCATTGACCATATCGTTCTGTTTCGAGCCGACGATCGTCACGCCGGGCGCGTTGGGATCGCCCGTTGGCGGCGGCGCGAAGGTCGCAATGTCGTAAGTCATGGCCCCGCCGGGCGCGAAATCGAGCGTGTAGTCGGTCGACGAATTCTCCGTGATTTCGACACCGTGATCGACAACGAGCTTGGTGAATTCCTGGGTTGTCGGATCGCTTTCCGCGTAGATATTGTAGATCGTTTGCGCGGTCGTATGTCCGAAGATGAGCTGATACCAGGCAGGCGAACCGTCGGAAGTAACTGGCAGCCCCGTGATGTCGAAGAAGCCCGCGGCGCCCGGATTGGTTGCCACCAGCGACCACGTACCACCGTTATTCTCCACACTGTAATAGTGCCAGGCGCCGCCGCTCGTTCCCTTGACCTCGAGCGTTATGAAGCCTTCGCTGTCCTTCTGAGGGCTGTCCGGCGCATAAATGCGGAGCTGGGTCGGTGTATTCTCGTTGGGCGCAAAATTGAGTGAGCCGAGCGAGAAGTTGAAGGCGAACTGAAGCTGGTTCGTGCTTTCCGTCAGCGCCGATTCGTAACCATGGACAGTCAGCGGAGCGAGGTAGGTCGGGGCCGGCTCCTTGAAGCCCGAAGACGGCGTTTCGCCAGTGTCGAAGATCGTGATGTTGATCGTCTGGACGTTGGTTCCGGCGCCGGCGTCCCACATCGTGACCTGCGGATTGACACCGCCGGCTGACACGAGATCGCTGTAGGAATAGCCATAGGCGTTCGAGTTCACGACAAACTGCGCCGCCCAAGGATCGTAGAAGCGGTCGTTGCCACCATCCGTGCCGGGACCGGTGCCGAGCACATTGGTGTAGGTGACGGCGGTCGGATCGAGCGAGGCGTTGTAGGCGTAATCTAGCGTCCAGTTCCAACTCTGATTGAAATTGATCGGCGTCGTGACAAGCGGATTTGGCGAGGTGCCGCTGCCACCCCAGAAACCGGCATCGAACCCGGCGACCAGGTGCATCGTAACCTGGCCGTCGGCATTGTTGGGCGTGAAGCTGACTTCCGTTTTCTCTTTCGCGGGCCGCCCTTCTTTATCTGCAACCCACACCTCGAGCGGCCCCGGCTGAACGTAGATGTTCTCCATCAGCTGGCCAGGCGTCATGTAGATCCAGTCGGTGTTGGTGGCGCCGTAACTGGTATTCGGCACTAGCCAGAAATGTTCTTCGATATGCCCTCGCTTCGGAAAGTAGATAAGTTCGTAGTGGCTCAGCATCGGGCTTTCCTGGAGCGTCGTTCCTCCGGTAAAGCCCGCAACGATCTGGATCTGCTCCACCACGTCGTGATTGGCCGTGAGAGCATTGACGTAGCCCTCCCAGTCGGCCGACGGCCACGGACTTGCACCGGCAGCCTGCGCCGGACCGGTGGCCAGCCGGCCCGGATTCGCGAAGGCATTGGGGTCATAGTCCGCCACCGCCGAGCCCAAGGCCGTGAAAATGTCGCTGCCGCTTGCCTTGAACCCCCGCGAATCCGTGCTGCCGTCCTGAAACTCCACCTCGAAGGTCGAGGTAAAACCGAACGTATTGACGGCGGAAATATCGCCCAGATCCTGGGTGCTGCCGCCCAGCGTCGCCTCGAACAGCTGGTAGGAATAGTTCTTAGCCGTGGCGTTCTGGATGATGTCGCTTGCGGACGAGATTTCGGTCAGCAGATTGCCGTTGCCGCCCTGCTGGATGATGACATAGACGCCACCGCTGTAGAATTGACCGGCCGTCACATCGAGCGAGGTCGTCGACGTGAGCGCGCCATTGGAGACCACCATCGCGGAATCGACCAGGCCGACGGCACCGCCCGACGTCGTTGCGCCGAACGCGAAAGCATAGACATAAGTCCCGGTGCCCGCGTTCGTCAGCGTCTGCTGCAAGGTCGTGCTCAGATCAATATTGATTGTCGTCATCAACCGCCCCTGTCCCCGCGGTCGCAGTCCGGTGTCCGGCCACCGTGGCCGTCGCGCGTCCGAATGAACCTGCGCCCCCCGGCGGTATCTGACTGACGAAACCTAAAATTCGAATTAAGTGACGAGCACTTTGCCCGCTCGCTCGAGGCAACCAGCCGTGCTGTGAAATTCGCGTGCTTGGACGGACGGCATTCACCGAAACGACCGGCAAGGCTCGAGCAGGAGCCAAGTTCCCGATCGTTACAATTTTATCGATGCTCGTCTGTTCGCTTTCAGCGACGCGCGTAACCGGGTAAGGTCGTTAACATGACGTTAACGAATCTCTCGGCAACGGCGCCCTCGACGCAGGCCTTCGGCGTATACGTGCATTGGCCGTTCTGCCTGTCGAAATGCCCCTATTGCGACTTCAACAGTCATGTCCGTCACGGCGGCATCGATCAGTCCCGCTATCTGCAGGCCTATCTGCGCGAGATCGAATCGATGGCTGCGCGCACGCCCGGCCGAACCGTCTCCACCATCTTTTTCGGCGGCGGCACTCCATCGCTGATGCAGCCCGAGACTGTCGCCGCGATCCTTGACGGCATCGGTCGGCATTGGTCGGTCGCCCCCGATGTCGAAGTCACGCTCGAAGCCAATCCCACTAGTGTCGAGGCCGAGCGCTTCCGCGGCTTCCGCACAGCCGGTGTCAATCGCGTCTCGCTTGGCGTGCAGGCGCTCGACGACGCGTCGCTGAAAGATCTCGGCCGCCTGCACACCGCCGAGGAAGCGCTGAAAGCGGTTACGATCGCGCGCTCGGTGTTCGATCGTTATTCCTTCGACCTGATCTATGCGCGGCCGGGCCAGACACCCGATGCGTGGGCGCAGGAATTGCGCCGCGCCATCGCCGAAGCGGCCGAGCATCTGTCGCTCTATCAACTCACCATCGAGGCCGACACGCCGTTCTTCGCCCTGCACAAGAGCGGCAAGCTGATCACGCCGAACGACGACATCGCGCGCGAACTCTACGACATGACGCAGGAGATTTGCGACGCCGCCGGCCTGTCGGCTTATGAGATCTCCAACCATTCACGCACCGGCGCGGAAAGCCGGCACAATCTGGTTTATTGGCGCGGCGACGAATACGCCGGCATCGGTCCGGGCGCGCATGGCCGCATCGAGCAGGATGGCCGCCGCTACGCTACCGCCACCGAGAAACGGCCCGAAAGCTGGCTGATGCGCGTGGACGCGCTCGGTCATGGCCTCGTGGTGGACGAGGTGCTCACCCGCGAGGAACGCGCGGATGAATATCTTCTGATGGGGTTACGGCTCGCGGAAGGAATCGATCCGCAACGCTACGAGATGCTGTCCGGGCGCCCGCTCGACAAGAAGCGGATCGCGATCCTGCTTGCCGAAGGCGCGGTCGAGACCACCGCCAGCGGGCGGCTGCGCGTCACCCAAGCGGCCTTTCCCATTCTGGATGCCGTAGTCGCCGATCTCGCGGCTTAATTTTCGTCAGACGGGTTTACGTCCCCGATCCGCCGAACGATTTCGGCGTCGGGCTCACGATCTGCCCGCCGCCTGCGGCGACCCGCATCACCGCAAGTCCGCGTTCGTTGGTACCGTCCGGCTTGAACCGGAAGATCCCGTCGATCCCGGAAAAGCCGGATGGGTTGGTCAGGGTCTGATCGGTGATCGGCTGCCCACCCTGGTTGCGCGCAAGCGCCGCGACCAGCGCGGTCGAGTCATAAACCAGCGTCGCCGTTCGCACCGGCTCGCTGCCGTAGCGCGCCTGATAGCGCTGCACGAAATTCGCAAAGCCGGCCGGATCGGGCGCCGCATAAAGACCGCCCAGCATCGACCCATCGTTGAAGATGCGCGGATCGTCCCACAGTCCGGTGCCGAGCAGTTGCACGCGCTTCGTGTTGACGCCGGCACTCACCAGCCCCTGCGCGATCGAGGGCGCCACATCGCCGCCATCCGGAATGAAGATCGCATCGGCGCTGCGCGCCGCCTGTGCAATGACGTCGATGGAGGCCTGCAGCCGCTCCTTGTTGTAGCGTTCCAGCGCGACGACGCGACCGCCGCGCCGTGCGACCTCTTCCCGGAACTTCGCCTCCACCACCGAGCCATAGGCATTCTCCGGCACGATTGCAGCGTAGGAGCGCTTGCCGGTGGAGAATGAATAGGCGAGGACCCGCACGACATCGGTCTCCGGCAGAAAGCTCAGGAGATAAACGCCACGTGCTGCAACGCTGGCATCGGTGGAAAAGCCGATCACCGGAACGTTGCGCGGCCGCGCGGCCGCGCCCGTCGCCTGCACAGTTTGGGCGAAGAGCGGACCGAGGATGACCCGGGCGCCCTCGTCCATTGCCTGGCCAGCGACCATGCGCGCCTGTTGCGGATTGCCGGCATCGTCCTTGATCAGCAACTGGACGTCCGGATTGGAGAATTCCGCCAGCGCCATCTCGGCGGCGTTCTTCATCGATTGCGCCGCCATACCGGCATTGCCGCCGGCCGAGAGCGGCAGAATCAGCGCGACTCTGTATTGTCCGCCCCCGATCTCGGTTCCCGCCTGCGGCGGACCGGCCGGGACCGCCGGCGTCTCGCCAAACGAGGTCGCGCCACCGCCGTTATTGGCGGCGCAGCCGGTCAGCCCGGCCGCCGCAAGCGACGCCGCCGAAAGGGCAAATTGCCGGCGTGACAACAGCACAGGGTTTCGCATCGGCCCGGAACCAGCCAGATTCGGGAGCGAGACGCGCGGCTGGACGAGGCGCCTACCGGCACAATCTGGCATATTGTGACAGGATGTTTAACTGGGCAGGCGCCATGACCAAGGCAGTGCGAGGCAGTGTTTGACATGGTGTTGCCATGACGCAACCCCGGCGCGGCTTTCATATCGCGGGCACGCATTATCCGGCGCCGACCCTCACCCCGGGCCTCTATCTGGTCGCCACGCCCATCGGCAACCTCGGCGACATCACGTTGCGAGCGCTGCAGACGCTTGCGGGCGCCGACCTGATCGCTTGCGAGGACACCCGCGTCAGCCGCAAGCTGCTGGAGCATTACGGCATCGCAACCGCAACCACGGCCTACCACGACCATAATGCTGCCGCCGTCCGCCCAGCCTTGCTCAGGCGAATCGCCGAAGGCGCCGCGATCGCACTGATCTCCGATGCCGGCACGCCGGCGATTTCCGACCCGGGCTACAAGCTCGTGCGCGAGGCGCGGGAGACAGGTCTTGCCGTTACCGCAATGCCCGGCGCCTCCTCCGTTCTGACCGCTCTGGTCGCCTCCGGATTGCCGACCGACCGTTTCCTGTTCGAGGGCTTCCTGCCCGCGAAGGCTATGCAGCGGCGAGACCGGATCGCCGAACTGTCGCGCATTCCCGCCAGCCTCGTGCTGTTCGAAGGCGGCTCGCGCATTGCCGCGACCCTGGCCGACCTTGCCGCCGCATTCGGCGAGCGCGAAGCCGCGATCTGCCGGGAACTGACCAAGCTGCATGAGGAGGTGCGGCGAGCGCCGCTGCCGGAGCTTTCCGCGCATTACGCAGGCGAGGCCGAGACCCGTGGAGAATTCGTCATCGTGATCGCGCCGCCTGGCGAAGCCGCCGTCCCGGACGCGGACGACGTTGACGGACTCATCCGCGCGGCACTCACGCGCGTCTCGGTCAAGGACGCGGTCGGCGAGATCGTCGCCGCGACCGGCCTGCCGCGTCGCGACGTTTACCAGCGCGCGCTCGAACTGGCGAAGGAGCGGAGCGATGTCGCCCCGTAAAACCAAATCGGCGGACAAGCCCCCGCCAGCGCCGGAGCGTCAGGTTGCGTTCAAACTCGGGCTGTCGGCGGAGAGCCGTGCAGCGGCACTCTTGATCGCCAAAGGGTTTCGCATCGTCGCGCGGCGCTTCCGCTGTCCGGCGGGCGAGATCGATATCGTAGCCAAACGCGGCGCGCTGCTGATTTTTGTCGAGGTCAAAGCGCGCGCGGCACTCGAAGATGCCGCATGGTCGGTCACCGAGCGGCAGAAGCGCAGGATTGCCTCGGCCGCTTCGGCCTGGCTTGCCGCCCACCCGGAGGACTCAGGCTGCGACATGCGTTTCGATGCGGTGCTGGTCGCGCCGCGGTCGTTGCCGCAGCACATACCGAGTGCGTTCGAGGCGGAATAATGATTCCAGCCCGCGAATGTCGTGCTTAGACGAGGAATCGACGAAACCTAAGCCACCTTGATGCGCTCGACGAACTGGTCGATCTGACCGCGCATCTGCGATGCCAGCCGGTCGAGCCGGTCCGAGACATCGTGTGCCGCCTCCGAGTGCACCCGGCTGATCTCGGTGGCTTCCGTCACCTTGGCGATCTCGCCGGTCGTCTCCGCCGCCCGGCGCGAGGCCGTTTCGACGCTGCGCGCAATTTCCTGCGTTGCGGCGCCCTGCTCGGTCACCGCCGCGGCGATCGCGCTGGAGATATCGCCGATCTCGCGGATCGTGGTCTTGATTGCGCTGATCGCTGCAATCGAACGGTTGGTGGCCTGCTGCATTCCGGCGATCTGCGACCCGATCTCCTCGGTTGCCTTGGCGGTCTGTCCGGCCAGCGCCTTGACCTCGCCGGCGACCACAGCGAAGCCGCGCCCGGCATCGCCAGCGCGCGCCGCCTCGATGGTGGCATTGAGCGCCAGCAGGTTGGTCTGCTCGGCAATGTCGTTGATCATCCGGATCACGTCGCCGATCCGGCCGGCCGCCTCGCTCAGTTCCTGCACCGTGTCGTTGGTGGCGCCGGCCTCGGCCACGGCCTTCATTGCGATGTCGTTCGATTGCGACACCTGCCGCTCGATCTCGAGGACCGACATCGCAAGCTCGTCGGCAGCCGAGGCGATGTCGCGCACATTCGTGTTCGATTCCTCGGACGATTGGGTCGCGCGGCCGGTCCGATCGACGGTGATGTCGACCGCCTGCCCGAGTTCCGTCGCTGCCTTCTTGGCGCGGCCGGACATCTTCATCAGTTCGCGCAGCGTGACCTCGACATCCGCGGAGAAGGCCGCAATCTCGGCCGCGATCTGATCCTGCCGCTGCTTGCGCGCATCGGCATCATCGCGCACGGTCTGGTTCAGTTCCTTGTTGTGCCGCATGGCGGCCTGGAAAATCCCGATCGAAGTGGCGAGCGCACCGATTTCATCGTGCCGATCGCGATAGGGCACGACCAGATCGGTCTGCCCGTGTGCAATGTGTTCGGTTACGCGCGTGATGGCGGCCAGCCCGGCGCAGGAGCGCCACACCACCGCCGCACCCGAAGCGGCAATCAGCAGCAACGCGATGGCCAGTGCGCCAAGCAGCCAGGTCATGTTATGCGCGTCGGCGTCCAGCGCTCCGTTTCTCAACTGCTGGGTCATGCCCGCCATCGCGACGGCCACGGTCGCGAGCAGCGCGAAAATGGCGTAAAGCTTGACCGCGATCGTCAATCTCGGGAATGCCACGGCGAAAATCCGGGTGCTTCAGGGAAACGTGTCACCGGATCATCGCAGTCAGTTATTAACCACGCGTTTGCATCTGAAATAAGAAAGTTAGGTCAAGAGCATGCCACTCAATATCGCCGTCCAGATGGACCCCATCGAGCGGATCAATATCCGCGGGGATTCCACTTTCGCCCTGCTGCTGGAGGCGAAGGCGCGCGGCCACAAACTGTCCTATTACACGCCCGACAAGCTCGCCCAGAGCGGCGATCGGGTATTCGCGACAGTGCAGCCTCTGGAGGTGCGCGACGAGATCGGCAACCATGTCACCCTGGGCGATGGCAAGCGCAGCGAACTCACCGACTTCGATGTGATCCTGCTGCGGCAGGATCCGCCCTTCGACATGGCCTACATCACCACCACCCATATGCTCGAGCGCGTGCATCCGAAGACGCTGGTGGTCAACGATCCGGCGCATGTGCGCAACGCGCCGGAAAAGATCTTCGTGATGGAGTTTTCCGACCTGATGCCGCCGACCCTGATCACCCGCGACCTCACCGAGATCAAGGCGTTCCGCGAACAGCATGGCGACATCGTGATGAAGCCGCTTTACGGCAATGGCGGCGCCGCCGTGTTCCGGCTCACCCGGGACGATCTCAATTTCGGCTCGCTCTACGATCTGTTCGCGACCACCTTCCGCGAGCAATGGATGGTGCAGAGGTTCCTTCCCGAGGTGAAGAAAGGCGACAAGCGCATCATCCTGGTCGACGGCGAATATGCCGGCGCGGTGAACCGGGTGCCGGCGCCGGACGATCTTCGCTCCAACATGGTGCGCGGCGGATCGCCGAAGGATACCGAACTCACGGAGCGCGAGCATGAGATCTGCCGCAGGCTGGGCCCGGCTCTGAAGGAGCGCGGGCTGATCTTCGTCGGCATCGATGTGATCGACGGCTTCCTGACCGAGATCAACGTCACCTCGCCGACCGGCATCCGCGCCATCCGCAATATCGGCGGACCGGACATTGCGGCGATGGTCTGGGATGCGATCGAGGAAAAGCGCAAATAAAGCCGGCTCGAAACGAGTCACGCGGCACTTGTGCGAACGCACTCGCGAGGGCCGCGCTTCGGCGAACGAAGCGTGATCATAGAAGATGTATGCACCATGCGCAGTGCATGTCCACGATCTGATGCAGTGTGAAATTTCAGAGAAGCCTATACCGTCCCGCTGCGCTTTGAACGGATGAGAGCTCGTGAGGACGAACGACGAACGTGTACTGATTGCAGGCGCCGGACCGGTCGGACTGGTTGCCGCGGCCTATCTGGTGCGCCGCGGCGTTCCGGTCACGGTGATCGAGAGCGGCGCACATCTGAGCGCCGAATCGCGGGCATCGACATTCCATCCGCCCACCCTGGATATGCTCGATCGGATTGATGCGGCAAAACCGCTTCTTGCACAGGGCCGCATTGCACCGACCGTGCAGTATCGCTCGAAACGAGACGGGGTGATCGCGCAATTCGACTTCGGCGATATTGCCGATCTTACTTCACATCCTTATCGCCTGCAGGCGGAACAGTTCAAGCTGACACACATTCTTCTCGCGCAACTCAAGGGGAACCCGAATTTCTCGATCGAGTTCGACACCACGCTGGATGGTATCGAGCAGGACGAGGGTCTCGTTCATGCCCGCGTCCGCCGCGGGCAAACTGTCGAGACCAGACCGGCGAAATGGCTGATCGGTGCCGATGGCGCTCGCAGTGCCACGCGGCGGGCGCTTGATATCGAGTTCAACGGCTTTACCTGGCCCGAGCGGTTTCTGGTTGTCAGCACCCCGTTCGATTACCACTCCGTCCTGTCCGGTCTGGCTCCGGTCAGCTATGTCGCCGATCCGGTCTGCTGGCATTTTCTTTTGCAAGTCGGCGACGTGTGGCGCGTGATGTTTCCGATCCGCGCCGAGGTCAGCGACGAAGAGGCCGTCACGACCGAATTTGCTCAGCAAATGCTGTCCAATGTGGTTGTGGGGATTGATCGATACGACATCTCGCACATCACGCTGTATCGTGTTCACCAGAGGGTCGCAGAGACGTTTCGCATGGGCCGGGCGTTCCTTGTCGGTGACGCCGCACATATAAATAATCCGCTGGGTGGCATGGGCATGAACGGCGGCATTCACGACGCCGTCAACCTGACCGAACGGCTTGCCGCAGTCTGGCATGGCTCTGCTGCGGACACCGATCTCGATATCTATGACCTTCAGCGACGTCAGGTCACTCTTGAATACGTCCAGAACCAGACCATTCAGAACAAGCGTGACCTGGAAGCTGCGGACGAAGTTGCACGAAACGAGTTTCGTGACCGGCTGAAGCGTGTACAGGGCGATCTCGAGTTGCGACGCGCTTATCTTCAGAGAATTTCGATGCTGGCCAGTCTGAAGCGGGCCGCGGAACTGGCATGAGGCATGCAAGCGCAATGCCGACCCGTACGCCTTCCAATCATCCAATCAAATGGATCCCGACATGACCCTAAAAAAAATCACCCTGGTTGGACTCGGTATCATGGCTGCCCTCGCATCGGCGGAGGTGCGCGCTTCGGAATTTCCCGACAAGCCGATAACGATCGTGGTTCCGTTCCCCGCCGGCAGCACCAGCGACATGATCCCGCGACTGCTTGGACCATTGCTGACAAAGACTTTGGGCGTGGCGATCGTGGTTGAGAACAGGCCGGGTGCAAACGGCTCAATCGGAGCGGCCCGAGTCGCCTCGGCCACACCGGATGGTTATACGCTATTGATGGTGACAACCGGTGTGCTTGCGATCAATCAATGGATCTATGCGAAGCCCCTGTATTCACCGGAGCGCGATTTTACTCCGATCGTCAATGCTGCCGCAACATCGAACATGATCGTTGTAAATCCGTCGGTGAAGGCTTCGACGTTGGCCGAGTTGGTTTCGCTGGCGAAAAGTCAGCCCGGAGCATTGACCTTCGCATCGGCTGGCAACGGAAGCACCAGCCATATCTGCGGCGAAGCCCTGAAGGTGCTGGGCGGCATCGACATCGTTCATGTCCCTTATCAGGGACCCGCGCCTGCGCTGCAGGATCTTCTGGGCGACCGCGTTTCGATGATTTGCGACAATTTTTCGAATGTCGTTCAGCAGGTCCGCGCCGGCAAGCTGAAGCCGATCGTTGTGACCGCAAAGATGCGGAACGGTCAGTTACCCGATGTGCCCGCATCGCCCGACGCCGGCATGCCTGATCTTGAAGCCGGCATTTGGTACGGTTTCGTCGCGCCTGCGGCGACACCGAAGGCCATCATCGACAAGCTCAACAAGGCGTTTGTCGAAGCGCTACGCGATCCGGACGTCGTATCGCGCCTGGAAGGCGTCGGGATGACGGTCGTTGCCGACAAGCCGGACGAGTTCAAGACGTTCATCGCGAAGGAATCCGCACGGATGGAGAGCATCGTGCGGCAGTCACGCGCCAAAATCCCCTGATCGCATCGCGGCGGGTTGCGGCACACCAGCGTGAGGGCATCATCGCCGCGGCAAAGTATCGCCGAGGCGATCTACCAATTGTGTTTGCGATCAAGCCTGCGTTAGCGTGCCGTTCGTGAAAATGATAGCGTGCTCATGGTCTTGAACGAACGTTCGTCCGCCCTGCTGATCTGCGCGATGACCCTTGCCTGGGCGTCCGGCGCGTCCGCGACCGAATTCCCGTCGGCCGGCAAGTGCAGCTTCGCCAAGCGCCCGCCGGTCGTCCTGACGGACAAGCAGGTCGAGGGCTTTTGCAAATTCGATCACGGCACTCAGCTTTTCGGCGGGACACCCGCCGAGCAGGCCCGCTGCCTGCTGAACCCGGTGGAGCCTGTCGGCCGGCTCGGACCGGCAATGGACGTCCTGCCTCCGGCGCTGGAGACGCGTGTCGGCGGCGAGACCGATCTACCGTCACGCGATGCGCTTGCCGGGCTGTTGCGCGACCGTGGCGCCACCCAGTATCTGATCGACACACTGGCGCAGCCGGTGTCGCACGCGCATGACAACGATCCGCTGGCGCGCTCGGCAACCTATATCGTGTTCCACGACACCTCGACGCCGAATTACCGCACCCAGCCCTGGCCGGTCTCGATTGATGACGATCCGAAGATCAACAATCTCGCCCGCTACGCATGTTCGAACGACATCGAGCGCGCGCATGTCTTCATCAATCGCGGCGGCAGAATCTTTCTCGCGCATGACTTTACCGTGCCCTGGCGTGCGACCAAGTTCGAGACCGCGTCGAATTTCGGGCCCGCGCTGAAGGGGCTTTTCCTGCATATCGAACTGATTCAGCCGCGCCGCGCGATGAAGGGCTATGGCAGCCGCAACGATTTTCTCGCACCCAAGCCAGGCTTCACGCAGGCCCAGTATGAATCGCTTGCGCTGGTCTACACCGTGGCGAGCCGCCGTGCCGGCTTCTGGATGATTCCGGCTTTTCATTCGGTGCTCGACGAGGGCATCCGCAACAAGCACGATGATCCGCAGAATTTCGAACTGACGCAATTCGCGCAAAGCCTCAACGCTCTGGTCGGCGAGCTGCGGACACGGACCGCAGCGGCGGACGCCAACCCAGAAGCGCCGAAGCCTGACTGAGCGTCAGGCTGCCTGCCGAAACTCCTCGATCGCGGTGAAGTCATCGTCCGCGCTCGCCTCTTCCAGCTCAATGTGTTGCAGCGTGCGTCCTGCCTGCATCCGCTCGATCAACCGCTCGATATCGGATCCGGCCATCTGCGCTTCGCGGCGCGCCCGGCGGGCGAAGGCAAGCTCCATCTGCAAGGCTTTCAGGTCGACCATCTGGCAACTCCATCCCTGTTGAGGAAAAGGTAGCTGAGTCGTTTTGTTCTGCAAATGTTCTTGTACGAAATATCGGGATGCGCTAGACTTCTTCCACAGACTACTTGAGCGGGTGGCTTTAGCGCGGACATCGGGGCGATGGTTCAGCGGGTTTCCACGGTCGCATTCCAGGGCATCGAGGCTCGCGCGGTCGACGTGCAGGTGCAGGTCGCGCCTGGGCTCCCAGCATTCAGCGTGGTCGGCCTCGCCGACAAGGCCGTCTCCGAAGCGCGTGAGCGCGTGCGTTCAGCATTGATCGCCTCCGGGCTGGCACTGCCGGCACGCCGCATCACCGTCAATCTCGCGCCCGCCGATCTGCCGAAAGAGGGCAGCCATTACGATCTGCCGATCGCGCTCGGCCTGATGGCCGCGATCGGCGCGATCCCGCATGACGCGGTCGCAGGTTTCACCGTGCTGGGCGAACTCGGGCTCGATGGCTCGATCGCACCGGTCGCAGGCGTCTTGCCAGCGGCGATTGGAGCCAATGCCCGCGGCGAGGGCCTGATCTGTCCGAAAGCTTGCGGTGCGGAAGCCGCCTGGGCCAGCCCGGAAATGGAGATCATCGCCGCCGCATCGCTGATCCAGCTTGCCAACCATTTCAGAGGCACCCAGGTGCTGACCCGCCCGCAGCCGCGGATCCGCGAAACCGACGCCACGCTGCTCGACCTCGCCGACATCAAAGGTCAGGAGAGCGGCAAGCGCGCGCTCGAGGTGGCCGCCGCCGGAGGACACAATCTGCTCAGGGTATTGCTTGAATGCCAACACCGGCATATGAGGAATACACATGACCACATGGTTCTTCGTCTCCTACCTTCGAGCGCGCGCCTACGTTGCCATAATGCTGGGGGCCTTCGCGCAGTGGGCGCTGGCATCCGCCGAATGTCTCGATACAGCCACCGACGCGGCAGCGGACCGCAGGGGCATCTGCACTGAGCAATTCCATCCGGCTTACAACTAGGCGTTCCGCGTGAAGAGCGAGGCAGCGCCCAAGGCATACAGTTACGTCCGTTTCAGCACGCCAAAACAATCGGAGGGGGACAGCCACCGGCGGCAGTTGGATATGGCTAGAGCGTATGCTGCGGAGCGCGGCCTTGCTCTTGACGACCATTCCTATGAGGACTTGGGCGTCTCAGCGTTCAGGGGAAAGAACATTAAGACGGGAGCGCTAGGCGCGTTCTTGCGGGCGGCGGAAGACGGCACAATCCCGGAAGGCAGCTTCCTGCTAGTCGAGAGCTTAGACCGCCTTACCCGAGCCGACATCATCCCAGCGCAACTGCTGCTGATGCAGATTGTCTTGGCGGGGATAACGATTGTCACCTTAACAGACCGTCGCTCCTACTCGAAAGAGAGCATCACAGCAAACCCGACAGACTTAATCATCTCTATAACCATCATGATGCGCGGAAACGAAGAGAGCGTAACAAAAGGCAATCGCATAGCGGCGAAGAATGAGAAGAAGCGAACGGATGCTGCAGCGGGCGCACTCACAGACAGGCCGTTCACACGAATGCTCCCAGCGTGGCTGCGGTGGGATAATGACGAGAAGAAGCATTCGCTCATCCCACAGCGCGCGGCGGTGGTGCGTGAGATATTTAGAAAAGCAGATGAGGGCTGGGGCCAGCACCGTATCGCGCACTGGCTGAATGCGGAGACCACCGAGACGTGGGGAGCAGGGAAACGCGCGGCCAGATACTGGCACACCTCCTACGTGGCGAAGATACTGAGCAACAGCGCGGTGGTCGGAACGTTCACCCCACACCGGGCGCAGAAGGATCAGACCGGCAAACGTGTACGCACCCCCCTTTCGCCCATAGAGGGCTATTGGCCGCCGGTAGTAGACGCCGCGCTATTTGAGCGCGTGGCTGCGAAGCGCGGGGGCACGGCGGCGCGGGGGCGCAACGCAGACAGCGGCAAGGTTTCCTCGGTGGTCGCAGGCATTGCCAAGTGCGCCCGTTGCAGCGGCACGGTGACGCGCGTGACCAAAGGCGAACACGTCTATCTCGTCTGCTCGAAGGCGAATGCGAGAGCGAAGGGCTGCGAGTATCTTGCGGTGCGCTACCGAGACGTTGAGAACGCGTTGACGACCAACGCGGGCGCAATCTTCAAGGCAGCGCCGCGCGGGCAGGATACGGAGGAACTTGATAGTGAAATACGCGAGACCGTCCTCCGCGTTGACGAACTAGAAGACACCACCGACAATCTCGCCCGTGAACTAGGAGACAATACGACGCCAGCGATCCGGCGCGCGCTTGAAGAGGCCGAACGCAAGTTACAGAGCGCCATAGAGCGCCTAAGGTTCCTTAGGAGCCACAGGGACACACTCAGCAATGCCACAGTCATCAAGCGACTGCGCCGGATGCGGGACACGCTGCGGAAGAAACCGCTAGACGTGAAGGAGGCCAACGGGGCGCTAAGAGAGGCTGTGAGCAGGATTGTGGTTGACCCGGAAGCAGCAAGGCTGACGATACACTGGCGGCACTCGGAAGAGCCTACGGACGACATTCCGTTCTATTCGCGACACATCCGCGGATTTCAAGGGGATATACCGCGAGCCGCAAGCAGCGACAACGTGCTGAATTGGAAGGAACCGCTGGAATGACGCGGAAGACGGCGGCGAAGAAGACGGCCGCTAGGAGAGCGGGCGGTAACAAGACGCGACGAAAGCGCGCTGACGTTACCGAGAAGCGGCTGAATACGGCAGAGTTAGAGCGCGCGCTCAGTCGTGCAGAGCGCGAGGTTGCGCGGCCTGAGCACGAAGGTGGGCGTGGGCCACAGTTGGTTGACTTGCATCCTGACAGCATTGAGACACGCACCGAACTGTTCCAGCCAAGGCGCTTCTCGCACACGCTCTACGAAGTTGACCAGCGACACGTCAATCGACTGGCGGGACGGCTCACGAACAAGGGAGAGCTTGATCCTATACTGGTAATTAAGCTCAAGACGGAAGCGCTGTACAACGAAGCGCCGGGTGATCAATGGGTCGTCGTTGACGGACACCACCGCTTGGCTGCGTATAAGCAAGCGGGGTGGGCTGGCACAATCAAATGTGAATGGTTCGCCGGTTCGGTGAGGGAAGCGTGGGATGCTAGCATTGCTGAGAACGAAAAGATCAAGCTGACGGTCCCGCTTCCGGATCGCCAAGCGCGGGCTTGGGACCGCGTTCTGCTGAAGCAGGGCAGCAAGAGAGAAATACACAAGCTCTGCGGGGTTGCTGATGGCACTGTTGGCTACATGCGTAAAGTGCTGGCGGCTTTCGAGGCCAAGGACGACTTCGCAAAGGAACTGAAGAAGCGCCTCGGGAAGCCGCTGAAGAGCGCCACATGGGGAGATGCCCGGATGGCGTTCATAGGAGCTACGCCTCGGCAGCGAGACCAACACGAACGCGCGGGCAAGCTAGCAGGCGTCATGCGATCAAGGATGGCGGACAAACTGTCTGAAGACTTCGAAGTGACCGCCCGCGCGCTCTACATATACGACGCGACGCTCCCAGCGGCATTGATCGTTGAACTTGAGAAGGTACTGAGAGAAGAGGCGCTTGAGGACGGCGACGCGGATGACAGGCCGGAAGATGCAACAACGAAAGGCTTCGACGAACTGTAGCTGGTGTTCATCTTCTAATGATCAAAACCTCGGTGTCAGGCGTGTCACGGAGAGCCGCCCCCGCACGCTGCAGCGCATCGCCCATGCTGGGGCGTGCAGCTTCCTGCTGCCGATAGACAAGTAAACGCGCACGACAAGCCTCATAATCGGGGGCGCTCTTGCATGTTGCAGCGTCGGTCGCTTCAAGGTCCGCAACCGTTTGAGACTTGCAGGACGCGAGACAGATGCAAGCAAGGAGCAGCATTAGAGCGCGGGACATGGGCATTGTATCCATTCGATGTGAGCGTGCAGGTCTAGCGGGAATGGCGAAGCGGTGGGGCGTCCCAAGGGCCCAGCGATGGCGCCTCAGAGCGTTGCGAAGAGCGAACGCTTGCCTCCAAGCTCTTAATGCGCGCTTCCAGTCCGGCTATCTGGGCCGAAGCGTCCTCGTCGGCAGCGCGCACTGCCGCGATACGGCGCTCTAGGATAAAGCACCAGACGAACAGCGAGAACGAAATCGCTACCGCCAACCCCAGGGCATTCGAAACCGGGATTTGCCAACTCACCCAACCGCCAAGCAGCCCCGCCAACAGAACCCACACACGCGCCCCCTAACGTTGCTTGAGTGTAACGGCAGACCAGACGCTTAGGTGAGAAAAGTCACTATTGGCGGGGGAGTGGTGGGGTGTGCAAGCACGGTTTGGCGAAGCCGCCCGGCTTGGGGGCCCCCCAGAGGCCCTAGAGGCGCGGAATGCGTCTGGGGGCACCTGAGGACGCTGTGGAGTGTGCTACGGGGCATCCCCCCGCCACAAGCGCTAAGGGACCCAAGGGCGTTGGAAGCCACGCACACCGCGCTGAGGTCAAACGGAATGCGGGGGCTTTAGCGGAGCTTTTGAAGCGGCCCCCGGTCAGCACTGTCGAAATCCCAAGTGACTAAAGGGACCCGTTGACAGCCCTATGCAGGAAGGATGGGCTTGTGCATATGCATAGGTCACGGAAGGGCACGTTTTGTCATTGACGACACAATCTGCTTTTGGTCGGACCACCCGGCGCCGGCAAGTCGATGCTGGCCGCACGGCTGCCGTCGATCCTGCCGCCACTCACGCCGGAGGAGTTGCTCGAAATCTCGATGGTGGCGTCGGTTGCGGGCGAGATCGAAGGGGGCTCGCTCACCAATCGCCGCCCGTTCCGCAGCCCGCATCATTCCGCATCGATGCCGGCTCTGGTCGGCGGGGGCCTGCGGGCGCGGCCGGGCGAGGTGTCGCTCGCGCATAACGGCGTGCTGTTTCTGGACGAGTTCGCGGAATTTTCAGGACAGGCCATCGATTCGCTGCGTCAGCCGCTCGAGACCGGCGAAGTCTCGATTGCGCGTGCGAACCATCGCATCACTTATCCGGCACGCTTCATGCTGGTGGCGGCTATGAACCCCTGCCGATGCGGGCATGCCGGCGACCTTGGCTATATCTGCAAGCGCGGCATGAATGTGCGCTGCGCCGCCGATTATCAGGGAAAACTGTCGGGCCCACTGCTGGATCGCATCGATCTGCATATCGAGGTGCCGGCCGTCACCGCCGCCGACCTGATCCTGCCGCCGCCTGCCGAAGGCTCGGCGCAGGTTGCCGCCCGTGTGGCGCGCGCCCGGGACATCCAGGCCGAGCGCTATGCGGCGCTTGGGCTGCCGCAGATCCGTACCAACGCGCAGGTGTCCGGTAGCGTGCTGGAGCAGGTCGCGCAGCCGGACAAGAGCGGTCTCGCGCTGCTGCGCGATGCGTCGGATGCGATGCGGCTGTCGGCCCGCGGCTATCACCGGGTGCTCCGCGTTGCGCGCACGCTTGCCGATCTCGACGGCGCCGCGCATGTCGGACGCATCCATCTGGCGGAAGCGCTGTCCTATCGCGCACTCACCGACGAGATGCGGCGTGCGGCGTAACGCCGCCTTCGTATTCGCTAAAATTTTCCGCAATCCCGCAAGCCGCCGCTAACGCTCCCCGTAAGCAAGTCCTCGTGCGCATCCCCGTATCAATCCAATCGCAACGGCATGCCGTCACCGTCGCCGCAAGGGCAAGGAGCCGTTCCGTTATGTGCGGACGGCCGATACGGGACGTCAGGCATGCAATCGTTTTCCACGCCATGGGGCGGACTGCGCAGGGTTCTCTTCAGCTTCGCGCGAATGGCTTTCTTCCTGCTGGCCGGCGTGTGGATCGGGCTTGGACTTCTCGCGTCGACCACGACAGGAACGTCGACCTACAATCCCGCGCTGTTTGCCACCGGGCTTGCGGCGCTGTTTGCCTTTGTCTGCACCTTCGCTGCCTTTCTGATCTATCGCAACCGCGTGTGGCGCAGCCGTGCGCTGGCGCTGGAAGAGCGGAACGAAGACCTGTCCGACGGGATCTGGAAATTGCAGGACGGCGAACAGCGCGCTTTGTCGTTTCTCGATATGCAAGGCGACCTGATCGTACGCCGCAATGTGCACGGCACCATCACGTTCGCCAACGAAGCCTTCTGCCAGCTCGCCGGCAAGATCGGAGACGCCTTGCATGGCTCTGACTTCTCGTTCCCCGTTATCGAACAGGGCGACGCCGCAACCTTGCCGAATGGCAGCCGCGTCTTCGACCAGAAGATCGATACCGCGACCGGCCCGCGCTGGATCGCCTGGCGGGAAGGCGCAGTCCGTGGCGAGGATGGCGAGACCGAAATTCAGAGCGTCGGCCGCGACGTCACTGACCGCGTGATGTCGGAACACGCGCTGGCGGAAGCGCGCGACCTGTCGGAGGCCGCGAACCGCGCCAAGTCGCGCTTTCTGGCGATGGCGAGCCACGAAATCCGCACGCCGCTCAACGGCATTATCGGCATGGCCGACCTGCTGTTCGATACCAGGCTCAGTCCCGAACAGACGACCTATACGCGCGCGGTGAAGACATCGGGCGAAACGCTGCTGGCGCTGATCGAGGAAATCCTCGATTTCTCCAGGATCGAAGCCGGCCGGCTTGATCTCGAAGCGCGGCCGTTCCCGCTTGCCGCCATGATCGAAGACCTGACCGAATTGCTCGCCGTGCGCGCGCAGAGCAAAGGCCTCGAAATCGCGAGCTATGTCGACGAGCGGCTGCCGTCGCGCGTGGTTGGCGACGAAACGCGGCTGAAACAGGTGCTGCTGAACCTCGCCGGCAATGCCGTCAAGTTCACCGCCGAAGGCGGTGTCGCGATCGTGGTCGAGCCCGGCGAATGGCCGGGAGAAATCCTGTTCAAGGTCCGCGATACCGGCATCGGCATCGCGCCAGCGGACCACGACAAGATTTTTCAGGAATTCGAACAGACCGAAATGGGCGCAAGCCAGCCGGACGGCGCGGGTCTTGGCCTCGCCATCGTCAAGCGCATCGTTGAGGGCATGCAAGGCCGCATCGGTCTCGAAAGCGCACCCGGCACAGGCAGCCTGTTCGAGGTCGCGGTGCCGCTGCCGCCCGCTGCGGATGCCGAACGTGTACCGGCCTTTGCGGCACCCGACCTGACCCACCGTGCCATCATGATCGTTGCGCCGTCGCATGTCGAAGCCGCGTTGCTGGCGCGGCGGCTGACGCGCTGGGGCGCGCGGGTCGCGATCGCGCCGAACGAGGCGGTTGCGCAGGCATTGCTGCCCGAGCGCGACTGGAGCGCCGTGCTGATCGACCATGTGCTGGGCAGCGAAGCCATCGACGCGCTGCTGGCGGCGACCCGCAGCATTCCGTGCCGGCTGGTCACGATCACGCCGGCGGCCCGTGCCGAACTCGCCGACCTGAAGGCGCGCGGCTTCAGCGGCTACCTGGTAAAACCTGTCCGTGCCGCTTCGCTGGCCGAACGGTTGCGCATGGATGGCGACGGCTTCGCGCAGATCGCGGATGAGCTGAACGAGTTGCCGAATTTCGGCAAGGCCCGAAAAGACGGATTATCGATCCTGGTCGCCGAGGACAACGAGATCAACGCGTTGCTCACGCGCGCGCTATTGCAGAAGCTCGGGCATCGTCCGCAGGTGGTCGCGAACGGTCACGCCGCGATGGAATCGTTTCTCGCCGCGAATGGCGCCGGTCTGCCATTCGACCTGATCCTGATGGATGTGCGCATGAGCGGCATCGACGGCATCGAAGCGACGCACCGCATTCGCGCGATCGAGGCGAAAGCCGGCAGCCGCCACACGCCGATCGTGGCGCTGACTGCCAATGCGCTGCCGGAGCATCGCGAGGCCTGTCTCGCCGCCGGCATGGATGCGTTCCTGTCGAAGCCGCTCGATCGCGAGAAACTCGCTACCGTGCTGGCGGATTATCGCGGACTGGCGGCGAAAGCTGCGTGACCTACTGGTCGGTGGAACTGCGCCGAGACGGCATCGCATCTGGATCCAAATCTGGATATTGCCGGATAATTGGAAGCATGATGTTGGTGTATATTCTTCCCATCAGTTCACCAATCTCCCGCCTCAGATTTGACCGTTCGTCCTTGTCGGCAATCTGATCAACAATTTCGGTGGCCGAATCCAGTGGCCCACCCAACGCCAACATCTCTCCCATGAGGCGTTCGGCTGTTTTTCTATCCATATTTACAATCTCCGCGAGCGGGACAGAGGCTGCCGGAGGGAGTGCCTCTACAGCCGTCGCAGCGCCACCTCATCGATCAGGTGGCCTTCATTCTTGGTGAGGATCAGGTCGGCGCGCTGGCGGGTCGGCAGAATATTTTCGCGCAGATTGACCAGATTGATGCGGTCCCAGATGCTTTTTGCGGTCGACACCGCCTCGGAATCGGACAATCTCGAATAGCGATGGAAGTAAGACATCGGATCGCGGAACGCGGTCAGCCGCAGCGCCAGGAACCGCTCGACATACCAGCGCTCCAGCACCTCCTCCGACGCATCGATGTAAACCGAGAAGTCGAAGAAGTCGGACACGAACGGCACCGCCTTGCCGTCTTTCGGCAGGCGGCCGGCCTGCAGGACATTTAACCCTTCGACGATCAGGATGTCCGGCCGGTCAATCTCGACCCATTCATTCGGCACCACGTCGTAGACGATGTGCGAGTAGATCGGCGCCCGCATCGGGCGGCGGCCGGCCTTGATGCCGGACAGGAAGCGTAGCAGTTCCGGCAGATCGTAGCTTTCCGGAAATCCCTTCTTCTCCATCAGGTCTTCACGTTCCAACACCGCGTTGGGCAGCAGGAAGCCGTCGGTGGTGACGAGATCGACCTTGGGCGTGTTCGGCCAGCGGGCCAGCAGCGCCTGCAGCACGCGTGCGGTCGTCGACTTGCCGACCGCGACCGAACCCGCAACACCGATGATGTAAGGCACCTTCGAGTCTTCGGTGCCGAGGAAGCTCTGCTGCACCCGGAACAGCCGCTGCGAGGCCGCGACATACATCGCCAACAGACGTGAGAGCGGAAGGTAGATGTCCTCCACCTCCTTCATGTCGAGGCGGTCATGCACCGAGCGCAGCGTCGAGACCTCTTCCGGATTGAGAGTCATCGGCGTGTCGGCACGCAGCGCCGCCCAGTCCGCGCGGCTGAAGGTGCGGTAGGGCGAGACTTCAGGCTCGGTCCGCTGCTCCATGGTCACCGACCTTACAGATCCGCAGGACGCCGATCCGGCGCACGCGACGCCTTCTCGGCCAGACCCGACTGGGCGGATCGCTTTTTGAGCACCGCCTCGACTTCGGCGAGTTCGATGCCGCGCGCCTGCAGCACCACCAGAAAATGAAACAGCAGATCGGCGGCCTCGCCGATCACGCGCTCGCGATCTTCCGTCACCGACGCAAGCGCCATCTCGACCGCTTCCTCGCCGAGCTTCTTGGCGCAATGCTCGACGCCACGGTCCAGCAGCTTGCGCGTATAGGACGCCTCGGCGCTTGCGTGGGCGCGCTCGCTCACAATGGCGGCCAGATCGGTCAGGGTGAAGGGTATCTCGAGGGCCACGTGCAGCTCCTAGGTTTCGCACGCTTGTAGCGCGATATGGTGGCCCTTGTGGACTCCCTCCCGCGCATACCGGTGCCCCCCCACGCAAGGCGCCGCCCAATCCATCCGCCAGCCCGGACGGCCGGCCGGTCACTTTTATATTCAAGAAATAATATTCGTTCCGGTGCGGATTTTGACCGAAGTCAACTCTGCCGCGCGTGGGATCGTCAGTAATTGGATGGGGCACTTAACGGAACCTGACCATGGCCACGATCCTGCGATTGACGAGCCTGACGATCTTCACGGCCGCATTTCTTTGCATTCCTCCGCTGGCATTAACTACATCCGCCCTCGCCGGGCAGTCCGGCGCAGCGTTCGATCGTCCGGGCGATTTCAGCGCGCGTAAGGATGGTCAGGGTGGCGGCGGCGGCATGGGCGGCGGTGGCATGGGCGGTGGCGGCGGCCGCGGTGGTGGTGGCGGTGGGGGCATGGGTGGCGGCGGTGGCGGCCGTCAGATGCAGCAACCGCGCATCCAGCAGCCGCGGGTTCAGCAACGTCAACAGCAACGGGTTCTGAAACAGCAGCAGCGCGGACAGCGGCAGGACTTGAATCGTGCGCAAAGGCAGCAGCGCCAGCAGCAGCAGCGCGGCCATCAGCAGCAGCGCCAGCAACAGCAGCGTGTTCAGCAGCAGCAGCGGAAGGAGCAGCAGCGCGACCGGCAGAAGGGACAGCAGCAGCGTCAGGAGCGGCAGCAGCAGCAGCGCGACCGGCAGAAGGGACAGCAGCAGCAGCGCCAGGAGCGACAGCAGCAGCAGCGCGACCGGCAGAAGGAACAGCAGCAGCAGCGTCAGGAGCGACAGCAGCAGCAGCGCGACCGGCAGAAGACACAGCAGCAGGAGCGGCAGCAGCAGCGTCAGGAGCGGCAGCAGCAGCAGCGCGACCGGCAGAAGACCGATCGGCAGCAACGGCAGGACCGTCAGCAGCAGCGCAAGCAGGACGCACAGCAACGCCAGCGGGATCGTCAGACGCAACAGCGCGACCGCCAGCAGCGGAAAATCCAGGAGCGCGCCCAGCGCGACAAGGCACGGCAGGATCGCCAGCGCCAGCGCGCCGAGCGCGACCAGACCAGACGGATCGCCGACACACGCAGATCGAAGGACCGCGCCGAGCACCGCATGAAGAACCGGTTCAGCCGCGACGCCGCGCGCCAGGGCCGGTTCGCCGCGCGCTTTCGCAATCGGGACTTCGCGCGTGTGCGCTTCGCGCGCTGGGCGCCGGAGCGCGCCTGGCGGCGAGGCCTGCTCGCCGGATTCGTTCCCTGGGGCGTCGGGCTCGGCATCGGCGGCGCGGTGTTCTGGCCCTATGCCTATGCCGATCTGTTCAATTACACCTTCTGGCCGACCGGCTATTACGGTGGATATTGGGCCTACGCTTACGATGACCTGTTCGACGGCATCTGGTGGGACGAGGAACCGGCCTACGTAACGGAAGGCTTGGCCTACCAGCCCGTCCCGTCCGCTGGCGGTGCACCGATCGTAGCACCGCTGCGCCCGCAAACCCAGAGCCGCGTGCAGGATCAGGTCCAGGACCGGGCCGCCCCGGGCCGCCGCACCGAAGCGACCGCAGGAGAAGGCGCCTGCGGCGAGACCGGACGCGGAATTACCGCATGGCCGTTCGACCGCATCCAGTCGTCGCTGAATCTCAGCGCCGACCAGCAGGATCTGTTGGACGCGCTGCGTGATGCGGCCTTGCAGGCCGCCGAAACCATGCGCGACTCGTGTCCGCGAAGCGTGCCGCGCAACCCGGTCGAACGCTTGCAAACCATGCTGGAGCGCATTGAGGCCACGCTCGAAGCGCTCAAGATCGTGCGGCCTGCGCTCGAGAGCTTCTACGACTCGCTGTCGGCCGATCAGCAGCGGCGGTTCGAAGCCCTCGGTCCGAAGATCGCGAGCGCGCAGATGCAGGGCCGCGCGGGCGCCGATGACGCCAATGCCTGCGGGACCGACAAGCCCGGTCTCGCCAACTTCCCGATCGCGAAGATCCAGGAGGCCGTGTCGCCCACTGACGACCAGCTCGATCTGCTGGACGCACTGGAAGACGCCACCTTCAAGGCACTCGACATTCTGAAGGCGGCCTGTCCGTTGGATCCGCCGGTCTCGCCGAGCGAGCGGTTGTCCGCGACCCAGACCCGGATCGAGGCGATGATCGAAGCGGCCAAAGCGATCCAGCCGGCGCTGGAAGACTTCTACGCCGCACTCGACGATCAGCAGAAAGCGCAGTTCAGCAAGATGAAGAGCTGACGCACGTCCAGTTGTGACGCGGCCGCCGGTCTGCTGGCGGGCGGGCGCGTCATGTCAACCGCCGCGCTTGACGCGCGGCGGTTTTCATTTGAGCGTGGGTGCAAGCGACCTGTCGGCGTCGCCGCGACACCGGACCAATCCTCCCGATGACCATCCTTCCCGAGCCCGCCATTCTCGCCGCATTCGTTGCGGCATCTCTGATTCTGATCGTGACGCCGGGTCCGGACATGACGCTGTTTCTTGGCCAGACCATCAATGGCGGACGCGCGCGCGGTTTCGCATCGATGCTGGGCGCCACCGCCGGACTGATGGTGCATTCGATGCTCGCGGCATTCGGCCTGTCGGCGCTGCTGGTCGCATCCGTCACCGCCTTCACCGCGATCAAGATCGCCGGCGCGGTCTATCTCCTGTGGCTCGCGGTGCAGGCGATCCGGCATGGCTCGTCCCTGTCGCTCAGGCCCGGGATGCCGGTGCGCACAAGTCTCTATCGCGCGTTCGCGATGGGGCTCGGCGTCAATCTGCTCAATCCGAAGATCGTGATGTTCTTCCTGACCTTCCTGCCGCAATTCGTGTCGGCCTCCGATCCGGATGCGCCTGCGCGGCTGCTGATGCTGGGGCTGCTTTATACGCTGCTCACGCCACCCGTCTGCGCGCCCATGATCCTGGGCGCCGAGCGCTTCGCGGCAACAATGCGCAACTCGCCGCGCCTGATGCGCGCCTTCGACTGGAGTTTTGCGGGACTGATGAGCGCCTTCGCGGCGCGGCTGCTGTTCGCGGGTCGCAGCGCGGGTTGAGCGTCGCAGCCGTGAGATACTGCAAGCGCATCTTGTGGCTCAATGCCGGGCTCGGTCAAAACACCAGGCGCCGTGTCAGACAATGTTTACCTCATGGCCAGATTTGAGATGCGGCGTGCACGTTATCGAAGGACGTCGCCGATAAGCATGGCGCCGCGCTTCAAAAATCAATCTGGGAACAGATGGCATGTGCCGGGCCTGTGTCGGAACACTTTTCAACAATAGCAGCCTCTATAGCGGCTGGTCCGCCGCAGAACCCGCGATGCGGCAAGGGCCATCGCGACGCGGTTTCATGGCCCTGGCCGGCGCGGCGGCCGGCATCACCGGTCTCAGCTTGTCTGGTGGCCGCGCGGTAGCGCAACAGCAGACCGGCGCCGACACGATCTTTCAGGGCGGCACGATCATCCCGATGGCGTCAGCAGGCCCCAAGCTGGTGGAAGCGATCGCCCTGCGCGATGGCAAGATCGTCGCCACCGGCTCGACATCGGACCTGTCCGGACTGCGCACCAGCCGCACCAAGGTGATTGATCTCGACGGGCGCACCTTGCTGCCCGGCTTTGTCGACCCGCACCAGCATTCCTGCTTTGTGGCGCTGTTTTCCGAATTGCTGACGGACGTTGGATACGCGATCTATCCCACCCGTGCCGAACTCATCGCCGGGCTCAAGGCGCTCGATGCCAAGCTGCCGCCCGGTCAGTGGCTTGCGGCTTATAATTTCGACAACCTGCTGCAGGGCGGCGATCTGTCGATGGCTGAACTCGACGGTGTGTCCAAGGATCGGCCGATCTTCATCTGGTACATCAACATGCATGATGGGGCCGCCAATTCGGCGGCCTTCAAGGTGGCGCAGGTGCCCCAGAATGTCGGCGTGCTACCGGGCGGCGGCCATTTCGGGCGCGGGCCTGACGGCCAGTTCAACGGGCTTGTCTACGAGGAGCCTGCGATGCTGATGTTCGTCACGCATGCGCTGCCGAAGATCACGCCGCAGGTCTTCGCAAAGGCGATGACCGATTACTTCAAGATGAGTGCCGCACTGGGCAATACCACGACGCATGAGCCCGGGACCGTGCAGCCCGAATGGATCGAGGGACTTGTCAAACTGACGGCGCGTGGCACCGGCAGGCTGAGCGCGAGCCTGATGTACAACGACATGAAGGCTGCTGATGCTTACAGCGAGCTCGGCCGGGGCGCCAAGGCGGCGCTGTTTCCCAATTCCCGCTTCTCGCTGTTCGGTATCAAGATCGTCGGTGACGGTTCGAACCAGACGAAAACCGGCGCGCAGACCATCCCCTATCTGAATACGAATGAGAAAGGCTCGCCGAACTTTCCTCCGGGAGAGCTGAAAAGCATGGTCGCCGCCACCAAGGCGGCCGGTTGGCCGGTGCAGGTTCATTGCAACGGTGACGCCACCATCGACGACGCCCTGGACGCCATCGAGGCGGCTTACGGTGCCAATCCGTCCACCGGACTGAACCGAATCGAGCACTCGACCATGGTGCGGCAGGACCAACTCGACCGCATGAAGAAACTCGGTGTTCAGCCTACGTTCCTGATGAACCACGTCTATCTCTACGGTGCCGCTTACCGCGATCAGCTGTTCGGCCCCGAGCGCACGGCGTTCATGGATCCGGCGGGCGCCTGCCTCAAAGGGGGGCTGCCGTTCACGCTGCATACCGATGCTCCCTGCTCGCCGCTTGGCGCATTGCGGCTGGTCCAGACCGCGGTCACCCGGCGCTGCACGGTCGACAATTCCATCATCGGCCCCGACCAGGCCATCAGCGTCGAAGAGGCGATCAAGGCCGTCACCTCGGCAGCGGCGGCGCAGATCGGTCAGGGCGACCGCATCGGATCCCTGGAGGCGGGCAAGGAAGCCGACCTTGTCATTCTGGAACAGGATCCGTTCAAGGTCGCGCCGGACGCGATCATGAAATCGAAGGTGTCGGAAACCTGGGTCGGCGGCGAAAAGCTGTTCGGTTGACGCGGCAACCAAAGCTGCACTCAGAACGGCCATACCAGCATCAGCATCGGCACCGCGACGATGACCACGATCGCTTCCAGTGGCAGGCCGAGCCGCCAGTAATCGCCGAACTGGAATCCGCCGGGTCCGAGAATCAGCGTGTTGTTCTGGTGGCCGATCGGCGTGAGAAACGCGCATGAGGCGCCGACCGCCACCGCCATCAGGAACGGATCGGCGCTGACGCCCAGGCTCGCGGCCGTACCGATCGCGATCGGACACATGACCGCGGCGGTCGCGGCATTGTTCATGAAGTCGGACAGCGTCATGGTCACGATCAGAATGGCGACCAGAGCAACGATCTTGTGCTCGCGCGCGATCCCTTCCAGCAGGAAGCGGGCGATCAGGTCGGCGGTGCCGGTCGTCGCCATCGCGCCGGCGACGGGAATCAACGCTGCGACCAGCACGATGACCGGCCAGTCGATGGCATCGTAAACCGAGCGCGCCGGCACAACGCGGAACACCACCGCTGCCAACACGCCCGCGGCGAACGAGATCGCGGCCGGCATCAGTCCGAAAGCGGCGCCGCCGACGGCGAATACCATGATCGCCGTCGCGATGAGGGCCTGGCGCTTGTCCGGCAGGCGCAATGTCCGCTCCGCCAGCGGTACGCATCCGAATTGCCCGGCGAACTCGGAAATCGCCTCGGGCCGTCCCTGCATCAGCAGCACGTCGCCAGCCGCGAGCGGGAGCGTGCGCAGGCGGGATATCGAGCGCTGGCCCTGGCGCGACACCGCCAGCAGATTGATTCCGAAACGGCCACGCAATCGGATTCCGGTCGCCGAACGGCCGACCAGACCGGAATCGGGCAATATGGCCAGTTCGATCAGAACGATTTCATCCGACTGACTACCGGCAGGCTTGTCGGACTGATCGTCTGCCTCGCCTTTGACCTCGGCCTTTGTTGTGCTCGCATCGGCATCGGAGGCGCTGCCGGTCTCCTCGCCGCCTTCCTCTGTAGCGGGCTTGTCGTTCGGGACGTCCTCTTCCAGCTTCAGATCGAGTGCGGACAGAGCGGATGCGAGCGCCTTGGGATCGGCCTCAATGGTCAGAATGTCGCCGGCCTGCACTTTGCGCCACGGATCGAGCGACAGAAGATGCACGTTGTTGCGGATCACACCCACGATCTGCGCACCGGCTTCGTCGAGCGCCTCCTCGATCTCGCGCATCGTCATGCCGGCCGCCTTGGCCTTTTCCGGAATGCGCGCCTCGGTCAGGTAGGTCCCCGCATCGAATTCCTCGGTCCCCGCCCGCTCGCGCGCCGGCACCAGCCGCCATCCGATCAGGATGACGAAAGCGAGGCCGCACAACGCTACCGCGGCGCCGACCGGGGTGAAGTCGAACATGGAAAAACTGCCGCCGCCCTTGTCGGCACGAAATCCCGACACGATCAGGTTCGGCGGCGTGCCGATCAGCGTCGTCATGCCACCCAGGATCGAGCCGAAGGCGAGCGGCATCAGCAACTGGCCCGGCTGAATCTTGAGCCGGTCGGCGACCTGAATGGCGATCGGCATCAGCAGCGCCAGCGCCCCGACATTGTTCATGAAGGCGGACAGGATCGCGGCCAGACCGGTCAGCGCCGCCATCGTCGGAATTGGGCCGGCGGTCTGCGGCAGGACGAAGCGTGCAAACGCATCGACTGCGCCGGAATTCTGCAGCCCGCGGCTTAGCACCAGAACGGCCGCGATCGTGATCACCGCAGGATGGGCGAAGCCCGCGAACGCCTCGGTCGCGGGCAGCAGCCCCACGAACACGCAAGCCAGCAACGAGCCCAACGCCACCATGTCGTGCCGCCACCGGCCCCAGATGAAGCCGCCGATGGTGGCCGCCAGGATGGCAAGGAGCAGGACTTGCTGAAGAGTCATCAAAGGTCTCCGGCCGCATTATTCCGGGCGGCACGCGATCGGATGCTGGTCAAGATTAGGGCTGCGGTGCATGATGTCGATACAGCCGAACCATAACGGCCGAAAGGGGAGATGTTTCATGCGCGTGTTGTTGCGGATCGTTGCCGTTCTGTTTGCCTTCGCCGTTCCCGCTCATGCGCAAGACTTCCCGACCAAGCCGATCAAGCTGATCGTACCGTTCCCGGCCGGCGGACCGAATGACACCATCGCCCGCGTGGTCGGCGCGAAAATGTCGGAACTGCTCGGCCAGCCGGTGGTGATCGACAATCGCGGCGGCGCTGGCGGCGGCGTCGGCACCGACGCGGTGGCGAAGGCGGAACCCGACGGCCACACCATCGCGATCACCAGTGCCGGCGCGCTGGCGATCTCCAAAAGCCTGCAGCAGAAACTGCCCTACGACACGCTGAAGGACCTGAAACCGGTCACGCTGGTGGCCAAGGTTCCGGAATTGCTGGTGGTCGCGACCGACGTGCCGGCATCCTCGATGAAGGAATTGCTGGCGCTCGCGAAAGCGAAGCCCGGATCACTCAACTTCGCCTCCACCGGCCCCGGCTCGATGCCGCATCTGGCCGGCGAATTGTTCAAGAGCGCGGCCGGTATCGACATCGTGCATGTGCCCTACAAGGGCGCGGCGCCAGCGGTGAACGATATCATCGGCAATCAGGTGCACATGGTGTTTCTCGACATTCCGGTGCTGCTGCCGCAGGTCAAGGCCGGCAAGGTCAAGCCGATCGCCATCGGCAGCACCGCGCGTGTGCCGTCGCTTCCGGACGTGCCGACCACCGGGGAAGTCGGACTGCCGCAGATCCAGGCCGAAAACTGGTACGGCATGGTCGCGCCCGCGGCGACGCCGCCGGCCGTGATCGCCAAGCTGCACAAGGCCACGGTCGATGCGCTGAAGAGCCCGGAAGTGCGCGACAAGCTCTCGCCGCAGGGCGCGATCCTGGTCGGCAATTCGCCGGAAGAATTCGCGGCCTATATCCAGAGCGAAATCGACAAATGGGGCAAGGTCGCGAAAGACGCGGGCATCAAGGCGAATTGAGTCCTCTTTCTTCACCTCCCCCTGAAAGGGGGAGGTCGATTGCCGGCGCGCAGCGCGGGCAATCGGGTGGGGGTCAGATGCAATCTGCGATGATGAACGTCGTCATCGACCCCCTCCCCAACCCTCCCCCTTTCAGGGGGAGGGAGCACACTGCAATTCGCGGCAACCGCGCATCATCCCGCCGGTCTGAAAAAATACTGCAGCAATAGATGTGTCGGCCAATACACAGCGACCGGCAGGCCGAAGAACAATAGCGCGAACCACGCATGCGGCGACATCCAGGTCTGGCCCTTGCGATCATCGAAGCCCCAGACCAGATTGATATTGACCGGCATCATGCCGGGATCGGGCTGCGCCGGCGGCATCAGAAAATAGCAGACCGGCAGCACGAGGCAGGACACGATCGTCCATGCCGGCAACGCGCGGGCGTCATAACCCATCTGCCAGACGAGATAGAGCAGGAGAAACGGCAGCCAGCCGTGAAACAGCGACAGCCCGCGCAGGAACAGCGAGCGATCCTTGTCGAACATGTAGTCGGTCAGGCCGGTGGTCTTGCGCCCGAACAGATTGAAAATGTAATCGGCCACCCACAATTTCTGCGGCAGCAAGATGCCGACCGCGCACATCGAAATCAGTAGCGGATTGTCGAGCCACAGACCGGCAAGCGTGAACAGCAGCGCCAGATCGCAGAAATAAAGAAAATTGGTCCAGCCGTAGCGATACAGATAGACCGGGATCAGCACCGCCATGAAGACGGTGTAGAGAAGCTTGATCGCAAGCAGCGTCTCCACCGCGATCACGTCGCGGCAAACGGATCCTTCCAGCGGCCCGCTTTACGTCCCGCCAGCAGCCAATAGACGAAGCCGCCAATGATTCCGGCCGCCGCGACCAGTTGCAGGCCATAGGTGATCGGCGACAGGTCGGTGGTGTTTTCTAGTTGCAGCGAGAAATCTGACATGTACCAGATCACCGCCGCGATCAGTCCGCCGCCGATCGCATAATAGAAGATCGAGCGGATATTGAAGGTCTCGGCGATGGCGATCAGGATCACTGCTGGCACGAAGGCGGTGGCGCCGACGAAGCTGGTCGAGAAGAACGCGACGGCGAAGAAGGCGAATTTCTCGACCGGATCGGAACTCATGGTCACGAGTTCCGGCGCCATGATGCCGATGGCGAGCGCGATGCTGGCGGCGAGCAGCGCGAAAATCAGCGAAAACAGGATGACGAAGAAGCGGGTGATGAACATGTGGGGCCCCACGAATCTTGCCCCTGTTTAAAGCAAGATCGTCACTGATTGAACCGTCATGGCCGGGCATAGCCGTTTGGAGAACGGCATTTTTTCAAAACGCCTATGCCGGGCATGATGACATTGCTAGACTGGCGCAAGGCTAATCCGTCATCGCCATGGCGCGCAGCGCCATGCGCTCGCGCGCCGACAGCTTCTCGGTCTCGCTCTTGAGCTGCCCGCAGGCCGCGAAAATATCCCGGCCGCGCGGGGTCCGCACCGGCGAGGCATAACCGGCGTTGAATACCACTTCGGAAAACTTCTCGATCTGCTCCCAGTCCGAGCATTCGTATTGCGAGCCGGGCCAGGGATTGAACGGGATCAGATTGATCTTGGCCGGAATGCCCTTCAGCAGCCGCACCAGTTCCTTGGCATCGGACAGCGAATCGTTGACGCCCTTCAGCATCACATATTCGAAGGTGATGCGCCGCGAATTCGATACGCCGGGATAATTCCGGCAGGCCTGCAGCAAGTCCCGGATCGGATATTTGCGATTGAGCGGCACCAGTTCGTTGCGCAGATCGTCGCGCACTGCGTGCAGCGAGATCGCGAGCATGCAGCCGATCTCGGCGCCGGTGCGCGCGATGTTCGGAATCACGCCCGATGTCGACAGCGTGATGCGCCGCTTCGACAGCGACAGTCCGTCGCCGTCCGACGCGACATGCAGCGCGTCGCGCACCGCTTCGAAATTGTAGAGCGGCTCGCCCATTCCCATCATCACGATGTTGGAGACGCAGCGTTCGCCTTCGGTCGGCAGGCCCGGCCCGGTGGCACGGGTGGAGCCGAGAAAATCGCCGAGCCGGTCGCGCGCGACCATGATCTGGCCGACGATTTCGCCGGCGGTCAGGTTGCGCACCAGCCGCTGCGTTCCGGTATGGCAGAACGAGCAGGTCAGCGTGCAGCCGACCTGGCTCGACACGCACAAGGTGCCGCGATCGCTTTCCGGAATGTAGACGGTCTCGATCAGATGCGGCCGCTCGCCCGGCGTCTCGCTGGCAAGCTTCAACAGCCATTTGCGGGTGCCGTCAGCGGACACCTGCTCGGTCACGACCTCGGGCCGCTCCAGCGTGAAATACTGTTCCAGCGCGCCGCGCACCACTTTCGAGATGCTCGACATCGGCGAGAAATCCTGCGCGCCGCGCACATAGAGCCAGTGCCAGATCTGCTGCGCACGCATCTTGCGCTCGCGCTCACCGACACCAATCCCGCCGAGCATCTCGGCGAGTTGCGCGCGCGAGGCGCCGACCAGCGACGGCTTGTCGGGCGCGACATAGACCTCGAGCGCGGTCTTTTCGAGCGGGGCACTGGCGGCGGCGGCAGTCATGGCCGGTATATAGGCGAACGCACCTGATTTGCCGAATCTCGGCCGCCGTCATTCCGGGGCGCGACGAAGTCGCGAACCCGGAATCCAGGGAGGCGAATTCTTCTATAAGCTGCTCTGGATTCCGGGTTCGCCGCTTCGCGACGCCCCGGAATAACGAATTACCTACACTCCGAGGCGGCGCGGTCGAGCGCCTGGGCCACGCCCTTCAGCGAGAATTTGTCGATGGTCTTGGTGCCGCGGCCGGATTCGCCGCGCACCGTGACATCGGCGCCCTTGCGCATCGCATCGACGAGGCGGGCCTCCTCGGCCGCGTTCTTGACCCAGGCGCCGTCATTCTGGGTGTACATGGCAAAATTGGTCGAGCCGATCTCGATGGTGGCGTCGGAATTGGCCTTCAGCGGATAGCCGAAGATGACCGAGACCTCCTCCTTCACCTTCTCCGCCGGCCGGGTGGAGACGAACAACCAGGCGGGATCGCGCGGGCGATTCGGCGGGTTGGTCTCGGACGCCGTCGGCTTGGCCAGCGCAAAGCAGACCTTCTTGCCGCCCGGGGTCGCGGTATAGGCGCCCCAATCGCCGAACTCTCCCAGCAACTGGGCGGCCGATTGCGCCCGTGCCGGATCGAAGGCGGCATAACCGGACAGCAGCGCAAACGCGCCTAGCATGCTGAAAAACAGTGAGAATTTTTCGCGCATCTTCGAGATCCAGACAGATTCGGAATGGCCACCAACAGGTTAACACAAACAGGCAATTGCAATAAGAAGCCAAAATCGGCGATGTGATGGCATGTGGGAATCTCGCCGCTGCGGTGCGCAGCCAGCAGGCGAGGGAACTTCGGGACATCGCATGAAAGCCATTCTCTGCAGCCGCTACGGAACCCCCGACGAGCTCGAATTGCGCGACCTGCCGGAGCCGGAAGCGGGCAGCGGCGAGGTGGTGGTGAAGGTCGCCGCCGCCGCACTCAATTTCTTCGACACGCTGCTGATCGCCGGGAAGTATCAGATCAAACCGGATTTCCCATTCTCCCCGGCGGCGGAATTCGCAGGCACCGTGCATGCGGTCGGACCGGGCGTCACCGGTTTCAGCCCGAGCGACCGGGTGATGAGCTATGCCGCCTATGGCGCGGCGCGCGAATATGTCGTCCAGAAGGCCGCGCGTCTGGTGAAGGTGCCGGACAATCTTGCGCTCGACCGCGCGGCGGGACTGTCGGTGACCTATGGCACAACCATCCATGCGCTTAAGGACCGTGCCAAACTGAAGCCGGGCGAAACGCTCGCGGTGCTGGGCGCCGCCGGCGGCACCGGGCTCGCGGCGATAGAGATCGGCAAGCTGATGGGCGCGCGCGTGATCGCCTGCGCTTCGTCCGATGACAAATGCGCCTTTGCGAAAAAGCACGGCGCCGACGAGACGGTGAATTACGGCACGAACGATCTGCGCGCCGAACTGAAGCGGCTCGGCGGCACCCATGGCATCGATGTCGTCTACGATCCGGTCGGCGACAAATACGCCGAGCCCGCCTTGCGCTCGATGGCGTGGGAGGGTCGGTATCTGGTGATCGGTTTCGCCGCCGGCGAGATCCCGAAAATTCCGCTCAATCTGGTGCTGCTGAAAAGCTGCGATATCGTCGGCGTGCATTGGGGCGCGTTCGCCACTCACGACCCGGAAGGCGAAGCCCGCAACATGAGCCAGATCGTGCAATGGTGCGCCGACGGCAAATTGTCCGCCCATGTGCATGCGGTCTATCCGCTTGCCGAGACCGCGCAGGCGCTCAAAGACATCGCCGCGCGCAAGGTCATGGGCAAGGCGATATTGAAGCCCTAGGCGGCGTCATCCGATCGCGCACCGCGAGTCACTTTCCTCTCCCCGCCTGCGGGGAGAGGAAAGGAAGACCGAGGAGAGAAGAAAGCAAAAACCCGGTCCCCTTGCGGAGACCGGGCTGGCAGCCTGAAAGGCGCCGGGATCACACAGGTGAACCCGAAGGGCTCTTAGTAGCCGTAGCTGCGGTAGCCGTAGGACTTGTAACCGTACGACTTGTAGCCGTAGCCGTAGGACTTGTAGCCATAGCTGTGCCCGTAATAGGGCTTGTAATAGGACTTGTAGCCGTAGCCACCGTAGTAACCGGCAGAAGCAGCGGTCGGGGCCAGAGCGGCGGTGACGAGGGCGGCACCAGCGGCGAGGCCGAGAATGGTCTTGCGGAACATGGGGGTCTCTCCTGTGTGAGGGATACGATCATCGCATCCTGCACATCAGTCGCTCCCCGCTGCGGGGAGGTTCAAAGCGCCGGGCCGGCTCTGGCACTTCACGGCTTCGTGTGGATTTGGGGCCACTTTTGCCCGCTAAACCGCCAGCTTCCGCTTCGCGGCGTCGCGGTGCTCCGGCCGGATCGCGTCCGACACGGTCTTGAGCGCGGCCGCGAGCAAAGCCGCATCGTCCGCAAACCCGAACAGCGGCAGGAAATCCGGCACCACATCGATCGGCATCACGAAATAGGCCAGCGCACCGAACAGGATGACCCGGACATGCTGAGGCGTATTGCGGTCGAAGGCGCAATAATATGCCGCCACCAGATCCTCGGCGAAGGGCAGCTTGCCGGCCAGCCGCGCCATTTTCGGCCAAAAGCCGGCGCGCACCGTTTGCTCGTCGGCGGCGGATTTCAGAAACGCGTCAATGTCGCGGGTGCGGGCCATGGCTCGGGCTCCCCAGCTTGCTCACTCATAAAATGGGGCGTCGTCGGCCCCTGAGCAAGTGGCTTTCCGAAACCCTCACGCATTGAACCGCTCCGCGCGCGCGACGATGAAGTCCAAAAAGCTGCGCGCGCGCGCCGACATCCAGTGCGTCTCCGGATAGACCACATGCAGCGGCAGCGACGAGACCCCGTAATCCGGCAGCAGCGCCTTCATCTTGCCGCGGCGCAGCGGCTCGGTCGCGCACCAGGCCGGCACGATCGCGATGCCGAGATGCTGCAACACCGCCTCGCGCATCGCATCGGCATCGTCGACCATCACCGCGCCGGTGACACTCACGACATGCCGGCCATCGTCGGATTCGAACGTCCACTGGTTGGCCGGCGCCAGCCGCGCATAGGCGATGCAGTGATGCTCCCTGAGATCGTCCGGATTGCGTGGCGTGCCGCGCTCGCGCAGATACGCGGGCGTCGCCACCAGATAGCGCCGCACCGTACCGATCCGTCGCGCCATCAGCGAACTCGACTCGAGCTGGCCGATGCGTAGCGCCAGCTCCATCCCCTCCTCGACCAGATTGATGGTGCGCTCGTCGAAGCGCAGATCGAGCTTCACCTCGGGAAACTCGCGCGCATAATCGCGCACGATCGGCATCAGGTAATGCCGCCCGAAGGATGACGGCACGCTGATGCGCAGCGTGCCGGACGGCCGCGCCGGCGCTTCGCGGATGCTGGCGCGCGCGGCTTCGAAAGTGCCAAGCACCTGGCGCGCGAGTTCATAGACGCGGTGCGCTTCGCGCGTGGGCGTCAGTTTGCGGGTGGTGCGCATGAACAATTGCGAGCCGAATTCCTGCTCCAGCAACGCGATCCGCTTGCTGACCGCCGGCTGCCCAAGCCCGAGTTCTTTCGCCGCGGCGGAGAAGCTGCCGCCCTCCATCGCCCGTACGAAGGCCTGCAGACAGTCGATCCGGTCCATCTGACAAATTCCTATCCGGAATAAATCTTATTCTGTTCATTCCGTATACGGAAGCCCCGCCGCTGCCCTAAGCTTCGCCTTAACAAGCAAGAATTCTGAAAATCGGGAGGGACCCTTGAAGCGTTCGATCGGAATTGTCGGCGCCGGCATCGGCGGCTTGCATCTCGCGTTGTACCTGCAGAAGCATGGTGTCGACGCCACCATCATTACGGACCGCGCCGCGGACGAGTACCGCAACTCGCGCCTGCTCAACACCGTCGCGCATCATTCGGTGACGATCGCGCGCGAACACGAACTCGGAATCCACCATTGGGACGATCCGAAACTGTTTTATTATTACCACGACCACGTCTTCAATTTTCCGCAGCCGCTGCGTTTCCGCGGCGACTTCAAGAATCCGAGCCGCGCCGTCGATTACCGCATCTATCTGCCGACGCTGATGAACGACTTCGCGCGCCGCGGCGGCAAGATCGAGATCCGCAAGATCGAGGAAGGCGACATCCCGGCGCTGGTGAACCGCTTCGATCTGCTGGTGGTCTCGACCGGAAAGGGCGCGCTGGGCGACCTGTTCTCCTATCGGCCCGAACACTCACCCTATACGCAGCCGCAGCGCAGGCTCTGCGTCGGCCTCTACAAGGGCGTGCGACAGCCGGACCCGATGAATGTCACGTTGTCGGTGTCGCCCGGCCATGGCGAGATGATCGTAATCCCGACGGTGAGCTTCGACGGCATCGCCACCGCGCTGCTGATGGAGAATGTACCGGGCGGCGATCTCGAGGAACTGGCGACGCTGAACTACGACCAGGATCGCAAGCGCTTCCTGCAGGTGCTGCTCGGCAAGCTGGAGAAGCATCACCCGACCACCTATGATCGGATCGATACGGCGGCCTTCGATCTGGCCCAACCGCAGGACCTGCTGCAGGGTGGCGTCGTGCCCACCGTGCGCAACACCATGGTCCAGTTCGACGGCGGCAAATGCGCGATCGCGTTGGGCGACCTGCATTCGGTGGTCGATCCGATGATGGGCCAGGGTGCCAACATGGCCTCCTACGCCGCCTTCGTGTTGGGCGAGGAGATCGTCGCCGCCGATGCGCTCGATGCGCGCTTCTGCGAAAAGGTCGATATGCGGCGGCAGGATCGCGTGCTTGCGGCGTCGCGCTGGACTAACCTGATGCTGGCGCCGCCGTCGGAGGCGATGGGCGCGCTGATTGGGACGATGAGCCAGAACAAGACGCTGGCCGACGAGTTCACCGAGAATTTCAATTATCCCGAACGCCAGTGGGACCACATCGCGTCACCAGAGCGCATTCACGCCTGGCTCAATCGTGTATCATCGCCGCAGGCCGCAACCGCGGCTGCGTAGCGCATCGATCCGTTGCGATTGAGGCGACAGTCTCGCAACGCACTCCGTTCACCTCCCCCTGAAAGGGGGAGGTCGATCGACTGAGCGCAGCGAGGGAGAGCGGGTGGGGGTCAATTCTTCCTTCGTGTTAGACCCCCTCCCCAACCCTCCCCCTTTCAGGGGGATGGAGTAGACTGTATTCGCCGCAAGGCTTGAATACTTCTGTGCGACTTGATCTACGATCACGCACCAACAACGATTAAACGCCACGAGGAAACACACCCCATGCATTGTCTGACCGTCATCTATCCGCGTCCCGACGACGAGGCCCATTTCAAGAAATACTACAAGGAGACGCATATCCCGCTTGCCAAGCAACTGCCCGGGCTGAAATCCTGCCACTATGCCTATCCGGCCGCGATCGGTCCGGCCGACAACGCGCCGTTCTGCATCTTCCAGGCCTTTTTCGATTCTCCCGACGCGATGGGACAGGCGATGCAGTCCGACATCGGCAAGAAAGTCGGAGCCGACGTACCGAACTATTCGCCCAAGGGCGCGACCATCGTCCATTTCGCGCCGGAACAATAACTCAGGGATAAGAACCGTGCAGGAAACGTACAATCTCACCATCGGCGGCAAGTCCGTCCCGACCAAGGATCATTTCGAGGTCCGCAATCCCTCGACCGGCGAGGTCGTGGGTCTCGCACCCGAAGCCAGCGCGGCCGATCTCGATGCTGCCGTCGACGCGGCGCAGACCGCGTTCGCAAGCTGGTCGAAGACCTCGCAGGACGAGCGCAAGAAGCTCTGCCACGCGGTCGCGCAAAAGCTCGCCGATCATTCCGAAGAGATCGCGCGCCTCATCACGCTGGAACAGGGCAAGCCGCTCAACGGTCTTGGCTCGCGCTTCGAGATGGGCGGCGCCGGCGCCTGGGCGCATTACACCGCCGATCTCGATATCCCGGTGAAGGTGATCCAGGACAACAACGAGGGCCGCATCGAGCTGCATCGCCGGCCGATCGGCGTGGTCGGCTCGATCACGCCGTGGAACTGGCCGGTGCTGATCGCGATCTGGCACATCATCCCAGCGATCCGCGCCGGCAACACGGTGGTCAACAAGCCCTCGCCGTATACGCCGCTGTCCACGTTGCGGATGATCGAGCTGATGAACGAGGTGCTTCCGGCGGGCGTCGTCAACGGCATTGCCGGCGAGGACACCATCGGTGCTGCGATGTCATCGCATGACGGCATCGGCAAGATCGTGTTCACCGGCTCGGCCTCGACCGGCAAGAAGGTGATGTCGAGCGCCGCCAACACGCTGAAGCGCCTCACGCTCGAACTCGGCGGCAACGACGCCGGCATCGTGCTGCCGGATGTCGATCCGAAACAGATCGCACCCGGCCTGTTCTGGGGCGGCTTCATCAATAACGGCCAGACCTGCGCCGCGCTGAAGCGGCTCTATGTGCATGACGACGTCTATGACGAGGTCTGCAAGGAACTGGTCGCGTTCGCGAAATCCATCCCGATGGGCGATGGTCTTGCGGACGACTCGCAGCTCGGCCCGGTGCAGAACCGCATGCAATACGACAAGGTCGCGCGCCTGGTCGAAGCTGCGAAAAATGCCGGCGGCAAGGTGCTGATGGGCGGCGAGCCGCAGAAGGGCAGCCTGTTCTATCCAGTGACGCTGATCGGCGGCCTCGACAACGGCAATCCGCTGGTCGACGAGGAGCAGTTCGGCCCGGCTTTGCCGATCATCCGCTATTCCGATGTGGATGAAGTGATTGTGCGCGCCAACGACAATCCGAACGGCCTCGGCGGTTCGGTCTGGTCCAAGGACGTGCAGCGGGCGCGCGAACTCGGCGCGCAGCTTGAGTGCGGCACGGTTTGGATCAACAAGCACGGCGCGATCCAGCCGAACGCACCCTTCGGCGGCGTCAAGGGCTCCGGCATCGGTGTCGAATTCGGCGAGGAAGGCCTGTTCGAGAACACCAATGTGCAGGTGATGTATAGCTGAGTGCTTTCCTTACCTCCCTCTAAAAGGGGGAGGTCGGCGAGCGAAGCTCGCCGGGTGGGGGGTCAATCTTCGACACATTGGACCCCCTCCCCAACCCTCCCCCTTGCAGGGGGAGGGAGCGCACTGAGTGCGCTGTAAGATGGAAGGCTACCCCGCCAGCTTGTCCATCGCCTGCGCCAACGCGATATCCTTCTCGGTGACGCCGCCGGCATCGTGCGTCGCCAGCGTCACCTCCACCGTCTTGTAGACGTTGAACCATTCCGGGTGATGGTCGTGCTTTTCCGCGATCAGCGCACTCCGCGTCATGAAGCCGAAGGCTTCGTTGAAATCCCGGAACGTGAATTTCTTGAAGATCGCGTCGCGCTCCATCAGCTCGGTCCATCCCGGGATCGTCGCAAGCGCGGCCTTGCGCGCGTCGCCGGTGAGTTTGGCAGACATATTCAGCACTCCTGCTTGGCCTCCGTTCGTCCCCACAAAAGCGGGGACCCAGATTCTGGATTCCCACTAGCGTTTACACTCGGCTGCGCGAAGCGCAGACCCGGGTGCGGGAATGAACGGAGATTGGGGCTTACGCCGGTGTCCAACCAATCATAACTTCATATCCTAACGGTTCGAAGCCGCATCTGGCGCGAGGATTTCATGGGCTGGTCTGTCACAATCGGATCGATCGCGGGTACCGCAATCCGCATCCACATCACTTTCCTGCTGTTCCTGGTCTGGATCTTCGGCGCCTCCTATGCCTCCGGCGGGTCCAGCGCCGCCTGGACCAGCGTGATTTTCATCCTGCTGGTGTTCCTGTGCGTGCTGGCCCATGAATTCGGCCATATCTTCACGGCCCGGATCTTCGGCGTGGTGACGCCGGACGTGGTGCTGCTGCCGATCGGCGGCGTGGCGCGGCTCGAACGCATCCCGGAAAAGCCGAGCGAGGAATTTCTGATCGCCATCGCCGGCCCGCTGGTGAATGTGGTCATCGCGGGGCTTCTGCTCACCATCGGCGGTGCCAACGTGACCTCAAATGCGGCGGTCGCAGCCCTCGACAACACCACGGTCCCGATGGTCGACAAGCTCGCCGCGGTGAACCTGTTTCTGGCGCTGTTCAACCTGATCCCGGCCTTTCCGATGGATGGCGGCCGGGTGTTGCGGGCGGCCTTGAGCGCGCGGCTGGGCTTTGTGCGCGCTACCGAGATCGCGGCCACGATCGGACAGGGCGCGGCGTTTCTGCTCGGCTTCATCGGCCTGTTCTACAACCCGATCCTGATCTTCATCGCGATCTTCGTCTATCTCGCGGCGTCTTCCGAAGCCCATATGGTCGCGCTGCGCGCGGTGTCGCGCGGCGTCCCCGCGGTGGCCGCCACCATGACCAAGATTGCGACGCTGAAGCCGAACGACCCGATCGAGGACGCAGTGCAGGTTCTGCTGCAAACCAGCCAGAGCGAATTTCCGGTGGTGGATTTCGATTCGAAGCCGGTCGGATTGCTGCTGCGGACCGACATCATCCGCGCCTTGAAGGAGCTCGGGCCGGACGCACGCGTGAGCGAAGCCATGACCACGGATGTCATCACCATCGACCGGCGCCGTCCCCTCGACGAAGCTGTGAAGCTGCTGCAGGAACGCTCGGCACCCGCGGTCGCCGTGATCGAACCGGACGGCCGCCTGGTCGGGCTCATCACCACCGAGACCATCGGCGAATTGATGATGGTCAGCCAGGCGATGCCGGAAGGCTTCCGGCTCGGTGGCCGGCGCGGGCCCGGAAGCGGGCCGACCGGACCAACAAGCGGACCTTGGAGCCGGCCGGCGGGAGCGTGAGCGGGCTGACGGCGGAGCGTTGTCTTGCGATATTGCGAGGACTGCGAGGCGCAGCCGAAGCAGGACGAAGCAATCCATTGCGAACCTGCCCGGGGGCACCCCGAACTGAGGAAATCATATGGATTGCTTCGCTGCGCTCGCAATGACGAAAGGTTGCTTCCTGGCCTTTCCTGACTATATTGCGCCGCAATAAGCGGGCCCGGGAGCTTCACAAGAACCCCTCCTCCGGCCCGCGCTTTGTTTCCGGACCCAACATATGAATCTCCGCAACGTCGCGATCATCGCGCATGTCGACCATGGCAAAACCACCCTGGTCGATCGCCTGCTGCAGCAATCCGGAACCTTCCGCGAGAACCAGCGGGTCACTGAGCGCGCGATGGATTCCAACGATCTGGAGCGCGAGCGCGGCATCACCATTCTCGCCAAAGCGACGTCGATCCTGTGGGAGGAAACCCGCATCAATATCGTCGACACGCCGGGCCACGCCGATTTCGGCGGCGAAGTCGAACGCATTCTGCATATGGTCGACGGCGCGCTGGTGCTGGTCGATGCCGCCGAAGGCCCGCTGCCGCAGACCAAATTCGTGGTCGCCAAGGCGCTCAAGCTTGGCCTGAAGCCGATCGTGGTGATCAACAAAGTCGATCGCCCGGATGCACGCGCCACCGAAGTGGCGAACGAAGTGTTCGATCTGTTCGCAGCGCTCGATGCCACCGACGAACAACTCGATTTTCCGATCCTCTACGGTTCCGCCAAGCTTGGCTGGATGGCGAACAGCCTCGAAGGCCCGCAGGACCAGGGCATGAAGCCGCTATTCGAACTGGTGCTGCGTCATGTCCCGGCGCCGACGGTCGAGGACGGTCCGTTCCGTCTGCTCGGCACCATCCTAGAAGCCAACCCCTATCTCGGGCGCGTCGTCACCGGCCGCATCTTCTCGGGCTCGGTGAAACCGAACCAGCCGGCCAAGGTGCTGGACGCCAATGGCGGCGTAATCGAGCAAGGCCGCATTTCCAAGGTCCTGGCGTTCCGCGGGCTTGAACGCGTGGCGCTGGACGAAGCGTTCGCCGGCGACATCGTGTCGATCGCAGGCCTGCCAGAAGCCACGGTTGCGCATACGATCTGCGCACCGGAAGTGATGGAGCCGCTGCCGGCGCAGCCGATCGATCCCCCGACGCTGGCGATGACGTTCCGCGTCAACGACTCGCCGCTGGCCGGCACCGAAGGCTCCAAGGTCACGAGCCGCATGATCCGCGATCGCCTGCTGCGCGAAGCCGAAGGCAATGTCGCGTTGCGAGTCTCGGAGTCCGAAGACAAGGATGCGATGGAAGTCGCCGGCCGCGGCGAATTGCAGCTCGGCATCCTGATCGAAACCATGCGCCGCGAAGGCTTTGAATTATCGGTGTCGCGGCCGAAGGTGCTGCTCCGCCGCAACGAGGCGGGCGAACTGGAAGAGCCGATCGAGGAAGTCGTGATCGACGTCGACGAGGAGCATTCCGGCGTGGTCGTGCAGAAGATGTCGGAACGCAAGGCCGACATGATCGAGATGAAGCCGTCCGGCGGCGGGCGTATCCGCCTGGTGTTCTACGCCCCCACCCGCGGCCTGATCGGTTATCAGGGCGAATTGCTGACCGACACCCGCGGCACCGCGATCATGAATCGGCTGTTCCACGAATATGCCGCGTTCAAGGGCGAGATCGCCGGCCGCCGCAACGGCGTACTGATCTCCAACGAACAGGGCGAATCGGTCGCCTATGCGATGTGGAAACTCGAAGACCGCGGGCCGATGATGATCGACCCCGGCTGCAAGGTGTATCGCGGCATGATCGTCGGCGAACACACCCGCGACAACGATCTCGAAATCAATGTGCTGAAGGGCAAGCAGCTCACCAACATCCGCACCACCTCGAAGGACGAGGCCGTGCGCCTGACCCCGCCGATCCGGATGACGCTGGAGAAGGCGCTCGCCTATATCCAGGACGACGAACTGGTCGAGGTGACGCCGAAATCGATACGTCTGCGCAAGAAGCTGCTCGACCCGAACGACCGCAAGCGGGAAGAGCGCCGCAAGGAAGCCGAGACGGTGTGACACAGGGCTGTCCCGTGACGGGACAGCCAGGACAGTCGGACAAAAAGCCCAATAAAATCAGGGCCAATCGCAGGTCGGCCTGGGCCGGTTCTAAATTTTGTCGGAACCAACCGGTGCAAAAAGTCCACACCTTTACCGATCGTTAATCATGGGGCTTGAACGGCGAGTCGCCGCTTGCTCTTATAGCGTCCATGAGCACGACCCTAATCGAGATTCGACGCGCAAAGCCCTCGGATGCAAGCGACGTGGCGGTCGCTCATGACGAGGCATGGCGCGCGGCCTATCAGGGCATCATTCCCGGCACCGAACTCGCGAAGCTGGTCAACCGGCGCGGCCCGGAATGGTGGCATTCCGCTATCCGCAAGGGTAGCCGGATCGCGCTGATGCAGTTCGGCGACACGATCGCCGGCTACGCCAATTACGGCCGCAACCGTGCGCGCAGCCTGTATTATGACGGCGAGATTTATGAGCTTTATCTCAAGCCGGAATTCCAGGGGCTTGGCTTCGGCCGCCGCCTGTTCACCGCGGCGCGCCGCGATCTCGCGCAAAGCGGATTGAAGAGCCTGGTGATCTGGGCGCTGTCCGACAACGATCCGGCGGTGGAATTCTATCGCGCACTGGGCGGACGTGCGGTGGCGCGCTCATCGGAGCGCTTCGGCACCAAGGTGCTGGATAAGGTCGCCTTCGCCTGGCAGTCCTGAACCGCGCTCGGCGTTCTGAATTCAGCCATAGGGGCGCGGAGACGATCCGCGCCCCAAATGCTTTTCAAAGCAGCCCGTTTTCCTGCGCCAGCGCCTTGAGCGACACCGCCGGCCGCGCGCCGATATGCTGGATCACTTCAGCCGCCGCGAGTGCGGCGAGCTTCCCGCAGGCTGCGTGATCGCGCCCGCTCGCAAGCCCGTATAGGAATCCGGCCGCGAACAAATCGCCCGCCCCAGTGGTATCGACGAGCTTGTCGATCGGCGCCGCCGGCACCGCCAGCGTCTTGTCCTTGCTGACCACCACGCAACCCTTCTCGCTGCGCGTGACCACTGCCAGCTTCACGTCGTCCTTGAGAGCCGTGACGCCGGAATCAAAGTCGGATGTTTCATACAGGCTCTTCAGCTCCGCTTCATTCGCAAACACGAGATCGACGACGCTGTCGCGCATCAGCTTGAGGAATTCGTCGCGATAGCGGCCGACGCAGAACGCATCCGACAGCGTCAGCGCCACCATGCGGCCGGCATCGTGCGCGGCTTTCGAGGCCTTCAGGAAGGCCTCCTTGGCGTGCGGCGGATCCCACAGATAGCCTTCGAGATAGGTGATGGCAGCGTCCCCGATCAGCCTTGGATCGATATCGGCCGGCGACAGATTTTGCGCAGCGCCGAGATAGGTGTTCATGGTGCGCTCGCCGTCCGGCGTCACCATGATGTAACAGCGCGCCGTCGAGGGTCCGTGGTTCGCGCGCGGCGTATCGAAGCCGACGCCGAGCGCACCGATGTCGTGGGCGAAGACCGTGCCGAGCACGTCATCGCGCACCTTGCCGACGAACGCTGCTTTGCCGCCAAGGCTCGCAATGCCCGCGATGGTGTTGGCGGCGGAACCGCCCGAGCTTTCCGTTGCCGGTCCCATTGCGTCGTAGATCGCGCTGGCGCGCGACTCGTCGATCAGGGCCATGCCCCCCTTCTGCATATTTTGCTTGATCAGGAAATCGTCCTCGGCGCGGGCAATGACATCGACAATGGCATTGCCGATTCCGAGAACGTCGTAGCGGGGAGCGGTCATTCGTGAATCCTCTGACGAAAGGCGGCGCACTATAGCGATGCGCTCCGGGAGGGCAAATCGAAGCCCGCACGTGACCGCAACTCACTTCGCCCGCTAAAGTGGGAGCCGGAGGGGCTCCATCCCATGTCGATTGCCCGGAACGTCGCCATCGTCGGTGCCGCAACGCTTGCCTCGCGCGCGCTCGGCTTCGCGCGCGACGTGGCGATTGCGGCGCTGTTCGGCGCGAGTGCGCGCGCCGACGCGTTCGTGGTCGCGTTCCAGTTTTCGAACCTGATCCGGCGGCTGCTGACCGAGGGCGCGCTGAATGCCGCGTTTGTGCCGCTGTATCTGCGCCGGCGCGATGAAGGTGGCGAGGACGCCGCCGGCGCCTTTGCCGGCCGGCTGATCGGCACAGTGACCATCGCCCTGCTGGCGCTGTCGGCGCTACTGGCCTTCGTCATGCCGCTGTTGATGCTGGCTCTGGCGCCCGGCTTTGCCGATCGCCCGCAGCCGCTGAGCCTGTCGATCGAACTGTCTCGCCTGATGCTGCCCTACCTCGTGCTGGCAGGTCCGGTCGCAGTTTTAATGGGTGTCCTCAACGCCAATCACCGCTTTCAGACGGCAGCCCTGGCCGCAGTGATTTTCAACGTCGTCATCCTGACCGCACTGGGCGGGATATTCTTCGCACATGCCGGCGACAGCGACCTGTCCGCTCGCATCGTTGCGATATCGATCGCATGCGCCGGACTGTGCCAGTTGGCATTGGTGGCGTGCGCGGTCTGGATTGGTCCTGAAAAATCAACCCCGCTGGGATTACTGCCCTTCGGCGAAGCCCGTCGCTTTGCCGCGCTCGCCATTCCCGGATTGATCGCAAGCGGCATTCCTCAGCTCACCATGATCGTTGCGGTGATGGTAGCGTCCGACTGGCCCGGAGCGGTGTCATGGCTCTATTACGCCAACCGGCTGGTCGAACTGCCGCTCGGTATCGTCGGCATTGCCATCGGAACAGTCATGACGCCGGCGCTCACTCACGCGATGCGCGGTGACGATCACGAACTGGCGCCCCGCACCATTCGGCATAGCATCGAGATGGCGCTCGGGCTCGCGTTGCCGGCAGCGATCGCGCTGACGTTGCTTGCCTGGCCGATCATCCGCATCCTGTTCGAGCGCGGTGCCTTCACGATTCTCGACAGCAACGCGACCTCGGCGATGCTGGGAGCGCTGGCGCTGGGGCTGCCGGGCCACGTGCTGGTGAAGGCGCTGTCGCCGATCTTCTTCGCGCGCGAGGACACCCGCACGCCGATGATCGCGGCCGGCATCGGCCTTGTCGCAGCCCTGATCGGCAGCCTCGCCTTCATGACGATCGGCCAGCCCACCGGTATCGCCTTGTCAGTCGCGCTGTCGGGCTGGATCAGCGCCGCGATGCTGTGGCTGATCGCGACGCGGCGCGGCATGCTGCATGTCGGCTGGCGAGAGTGGCGCCGGATGCTCCTAATCTCCGTCTCGGCGCTCATCATGGGGATTTTCGCGCGCCTGGTGGCGGAGTTCCTGAACTTGTCCCTGATCGAGAGCCGCCTGACGCAGGTCGTTCTCCTGTGCGCGGTGATCGCCTTCGCCCTCGCCGTTTATGCCGGCTGCCTGTGGCTGTCCGGCATCGTGCGTCCGCATGAATGGCGCGCGCTGTTCCGGCGGAGCTGAAAGCCTTGCCATGCGCGGCCGGGCCGTGGCATGCACGCCCGGCTTTCCATCGGCGCGCGATCGGACCCGTCTCCGATACCGCCACTTCTCCTGACCGCGCACCCGACCCTGCGGGACACCGACATGGCCTTCAAACAACTGGTCTTCTCTGGCGTGCAGCCGACAGGAAACCTGCATCTCGGCAATTATCTTGGCGCCATCGTCAAGTTCGTCGAGCTGCAGAACAATTTCGACTGCATCTATTGCGTCGTCGATCTGCACGCGATCACGACCTGGCAGGATCCGGAAGAATTGCCGCGCGCGATCCGCGAGGTCACGGCCGCATTCATCGCGTGCGGCATCGACCCGAAGAAGCATATCGTCTTCAACCAGAGCCAGGTCGCCGAACACGCCGAACTCGCCTGGGTTTTCAATTGCATCGCCCGCATGGGCTGGCTGAACCGCATGACGCAGTTCAAGGAAAAGGCCGGCAAGGATCGCGAGAATGTCTCGGTCGGACTGTTCGCCTATCCGACGCTGATGGCGGCCGACATCCTGGTCTATCGCGCTACCCACGTGCCGGTCGGCGAGGACCAGAAGCAGCATCTCGAATTGTCGCGCGATATCGCGCAGAAATTCAACAGCGACTATTCCGCCTCGATCAGCAAGCACGGGTTCGGCGAAACGTTCTTCCCGCTGCCCGAGCCGCTGATCCAGGGACCGGCGACGCGTGTGATGTCGCTGCGTGACGGCTCTAAGAAAATGTCGAAGTCCGACGCTTCCGATTATTCACGCATCAATCTGACCGACGATGCCGACGCGATCGCGCAGAAGATTCGCAAGGCCAAGACCGATCCCGAGCCGCTGCCGAGCGAGGAAGAGGGCCTTAAGCCGCGGCCGGAGGCAGACAATCTTGTCGGCATCTATGCGGCGCTGAAGAATATTAGCAAGGCTGAGATTCTGCGGGAGTTTGGTGGCGCGCAGTTTTCCGCATTCAAGTCGTCGCTGGTCGATCTGGCGGTCGCAAAGCTCGGCCCGATCGGCGGCGAGATGAAGCGGCTGGTCGCCGATCCCGCCTATATCGACGCCGTGCTGGCCGACGGCTCTGACCGCGCAAGGGCGCTTGCGGCAGAGACAATGATTTCGGTCAAGGACATCGTCGGCCTTGTACGGCGTTGAATCCGTTCGCAGATTGGGAGGCGCTTTGCCTTTCCTTGTCATGCCGGCATGCGCCATGCCACCATTCGTTGTGCGGGGGGATAGCCGATGAGCCGCCGACGCCGCTCCTACGAATCCGGCCACAAGCCGAAATACCTGGTCGTCGTCGACGACTCACCGGAATGCGATCGCGCCATTTATTACGCGGCGCGCCGCGTCTCGCGCATCGGCGTCGGAATGATCATGCTGCGCGTCATCGATATCGAGGACCGCAATCAGCAATGGCTTGGCGTCGCCGACATCATGCGGGCGGAGGCCTATGAGGAGGCCAATGAGGCGCTCGACCGCGCCGCCGGGCGCGCCAACGGCATTGCCGGGCTGACGCCGGACCGGGTCATTCGTGAAGGTTCATGGATCGAGCAGCTTCTCAAGCTGATCGACGAGGACGAGGATATCGCCATCCTCATTCTGGCAGCAGGAACCGCAAAGGAAGGGCCGGGGCCCCTGGTCTCGGCGATCGCACGGACCGCGGGCGAATTTCCGATCCCGGTGGCGATCGTGCCGGGTCATCTTTCCGACGAGGAACTCGATGCCCTGTCGTGAGCCGAAAGGCCTTGACCAACCGGGCCTTGCCGGTTGACCTCGCCCGGTAAAACGCCATCTATAGTGAGAAGAGGCCTGCCAACCGGCCTTCCTGGAGCGATCCGATGTTTATCCAGACCGAAGTCACGCCGAACCCGGCAACGCTGAAATTCCTGCCCGGCCGGACTGTGCTGGACGGTACGCTGGAAATGACCAGCCGCGAGCAGGCCGTAAAGTCGCCGCTGGCGGAAAAGCTGTTCGACGTCCCAAATGTCAGCGGTGTATTCTTCGGCTCCGATTTCATCACCGTGACGAAAAGCGAAGGAGAGTGGCAGCAGTTGAAGCCACTCATCCTCGGCGCGATCATGGAGCATTACATGTCGGGCGCGCCGCTCCTGCGGGACGGTGAAGAGGCTGGCGATTCCGACGAAGCCGAATTTTACGACGCCGCCGATGCGGAAACGGTCAAGACCATCAAGGAATTGATCGAGACCCGCGTTCGCCCGGCGGTCGCCAACGATGGCGGCGACATCACCTTCCGCGGCTTCAAGGAAGGCGTTGTCTTCCTGTCGATGAAAGGCGCGTGCTCGGGCTGCCCGTCCTCCACCGCAACCCTGAAACACGGCATCCAGAATTTGCTGCGGCATTTCGTGCCGGACGTCACCGAAGTCCGCCCGATCTGAGGATCGTCGCTGCGAACTCGCGGGGCCAAACCACCGCTCTGCGAATATAGGTCCCGCCGTGCCGGGGGACAGCTATAGTTGGCAGCATGCTTGTCCTAGCCATCGATACCGCGCTGGAGGCCTGCTCGGCCGCAATTTTCGATTCCGATCAGGGAGCGATCATTGCTGCGGACACCGAGATCATGGCGCGCGGCCATGCGGAAGCGTCGATGCCGCTGGTCGAGCGCGTGATGCGCGAAGCGGGACTCGATTTCTTCGCGCTTGACCGGATCGCCGTCACGGTCGGGCCGGGCAGCTTTACCGGTCTGCGGGTCGGGATTGCGGCTGCGCGCGGCATCGCGCTCGCCGCAAGGAAGGAGATCGTAGGTATCACCACGCTCGCGGCGCTGGCGGCACCTTATCTCGCGGCAGAACCGAACATCCCCGTCGCGGCAGCGATCGACGGCCGTCATCGGCACGTTTATTTTCAACTGTACGGCCCGCAGGGCCGCGTGCTGCTGTCACCGCGAATCGTTCCTGTCGAGGATGCGGTGCACGCGGCGGCAGGTGCCTCGGCACGGCTCGTGGGGTCCGGAGCCCGGATGATGGCCGATATCTGGCCGGATCCCATGCACCTTCCGCCAATCGACGAGCGACGTGCACCGGACATAGACTGGGTCGCACGTCTGGGCGCAGAGGCGCATGCGCGCGAGGCGCCGCCCAAGCCGCTTTATCTGCGTCCGCCGGACGCGCATCCGCAAACCGCATCGATCCTGCCACGCCGATGATGAGATGGCTGTTCGATATGTTCTCGCCGGCCCGTCCGCCGATCGTTTCCGACGCCGCGGCACGCGACGTCGCGGCTATCGCTGATATCCACGCGGCATCGTTTCGCCGCGGCTGGAGCGACGGCGAGATCGAAGGCATGCTTCTCGACCGCAACGTGGTCGCGCATCGGGCCGCTATCGGACGTAACGTTGCGGGCTTCGTCATTTCGCGTGTGGCTGCCGACGAAGCCGAAATCCTGTCGGTCGCCGTCGCCCAAGCCTATCGCGGCCGCGCGGTTGCGCGCGCGCTCCTGCGTCACCATCTCGGCCGTCTGGCGGCGCTCGGGGTCCGCACGGTCTTTCTGGAAGTTGACGAAGGAAATGTTTCGGCACTGCGGCTTTATCGCCGCGCCGGATTTGTCGAAGCCGGACGTCGCAAAGGCTATTACCCGAATCCAACGGGGGAGCCCGCTACCGCGCTCGTGCTGCGAAGAAATCTGATGTGACCGCAAGGACAATGGACGGAGTCGGGCGGCCTGACTACAATGCGCCAACGATCGGAGACAGACGTGGTCGCCAAAGCTTCAGACCTGACAAAAGTGACCAATATCGAAGCGCGTTGCGCCGAGCAGGGCATGCGCATGACCGAGCAGCGCCGCACCATCGCGCGCGTACTGAACGATTCCGACGATCATCCCGACGTCGAAGAATTGTATCGCCGCTGTGCGAAAATTGACGACCGCATTTCGATCTCCACCGTATACCGCACGGTAAAGCTGTTCGAGGATTCCGGCATTATCGAGCGTCACGACTTCCGGGAGGGCCGCGCTCGCTTCGAGCAGATTTCGGATGCGCACCACGATCATCTGATCAACCTGCGCACCGGCGAGGTGATCGAGTTCCAGTCCGAGGAGATCGAGCGCCTGCAGGCCGAAGTTGCCCGCAAGCTGGGCTATAAGCTGGTCGACCACCGCCTTGAGCTGTATGCGGTCCCCCTGAAGGATCACAAGGCCGGTTAGCTTTCCGTCTTTGTGCCAATCGCCCCCTTGAACCCTGTAAAATCTCGGCTATTTCCGGCCTGCCCGGAAAAAAAATCCCGGCTGGCCCGGCCGGCGGCGAATTCCTTTTTGGCCGGTTTGGATGTAAAAGGGGATCTATCGAGGAGCCCCGGCAAGCCTATGGCATTTGCACGCAAGGATCAGGACCGTTGACGCCTTTCGCGCCGACAGCGCCCCGCAAAGCGGTATGACCGGACCCCGCAAGCTCCACATCAAGTCCTATGGCTGCCAGATGAACGCCTACGATTCGATTCGTATGGCGGACATGCTAGCCCCGGACGGGTTTGCCGAAACCGGCGACGTCGCCGAAGCCGACCTCGTGGTGCTGAATACCTGTCACATCCGCGAGAAGGCCGCGGAAAAGGTCTATTCCGAGATCGGCCGCCTGAGAGTCCTGAAGGAGGAGGCGGCAAAAGCCGGGCGTAAGGTGACGATTGCCGTCGCCGGCTGCGTCGCGCAGGCGGAGGGTGCCGAGATCATGCGGCGCGCGCCGGTGGTCGATCTGGTGGTCGGGCCGCAGAGCTATCACCGCCTTCCCGCGCTTCTCGAACAAGCCGCGCGCGGCGAACGTCCGGTCGAAACCGAGTTTCCGGCGGAAGACAAGTTCAATTTTCTGAAAAGCCCGACGCGCGACGCGATGCGCGCCCGAGGCGTGACGGCTTTTCTCACGATCCAGGAAGGCTGCGATAAGTTCTGCACCTTCTGCGTCGTGCCTTATACGCGCGGCGTCGAGGTCTCTCGCCCGGTCAGCAAGATTGTTGCGGAAGCGGAACGTCTCGCCGATGCCGGCATCCGCGAAATCACCGTGATCGGTCAGAACGTGAACGCCTATCATGGCGAAGCGCTGGACGGTGGCACCTTCACTCTGGCGCAACTGTTTTATCGACTCGCGCAAATCCCCGGCATCGACCGGCTGCGCTACACCACAAGCCATCCGCGCGATGTGGATAACAGTCTGATCGCCGTGCATCGCGATCTGCCAGAGCTGATGCCGCAACTGCATCTGCCGGTGCAGTCCGGCTCCGACCGCATTCTCGACGCGATGAACCGACGTCACACCCGTGACGATTATCTGCGCGTGATCGAGCGGCTGCGCCGCGCCCAGCCGTCTCTGGTTTTCACCTCGGATTTCATCGTCGGCTTTCCCGGCGAGACCGACCGCGATTTCGCCGACACCATGGCGCTGATCGCGGACGTCGGTTTCTCGGGCGCGTTCTCGTTCAAATATTCTCCACGTCCCGGCACACCCGCCGCCGAGATGAATGACCAGGTGCCGGACACCGTGATGAACGAGCGGCTGCATGAATTGCAGGGGCTGATCGATCGGCAGACTGCGGCCTTCAACCAGGCTTGTGTCGGGCAAACACTCGACGTTCTTTTTGAAAAAGCGGGCCGTCGCCAGGGTCAGATCACCGGCAAATCGCCCTATCTGCAGCCAGTGCAGGTCAATGCGCCGGAATCGCTCATCGGTACCATCGCCTCGGTACGGATCGAAGACACCATCCGTTACAGCCTTTTCGGAACGCTCGCTGCGAAAGCGGCCACGCGTGCGCCCCAGCGCACGGGCCTTGCAGCTTTGGAGGCCTGACGCCGTTGCGCAATTACAAGCCAGGTCATGGTGCTCCCGTCGTCCCAAAGCCAAACGACGAACCCGCAATCCAGACCATGCTCGCCTTCGATGACAACAAGCTCGCCTCGGCCCTGTTCGGCCAATACGGGCAGAATCTGGCACTGATCGAACGCAAGCTCGACGTGGTGGCGGATTCACGCGGCAACCACGTCACCATCGAGGGAACGCGCGAAGCCTGCGATCAGGCGCGCCGGGTGCTCGAGTCGCTTTACGAGCAGCTGAAGAATGGCGCTGAGATCGTCGCGGGCGATGTCGAGGGGGCGATCCGCCAGGCGGTCGCGCAGCGCTCGCTGTTCGACAACGATCCGGCAACGGCGCGCTCGAATTTCGCCGACATCTCGCTGCGAAAGCGCACGGTACGCGCCCGTACCGCGGGACAGGACGCCTATATTCGTGCGCTCAAGCGTCATTCGCTCGTTTTCGGCACCGGCCCAGCCGGCACCGGCAAAACCTGGCTCGCGGTCGCGCATGCGGTTTCGCTGTTCGAGCGCAAAGAGGTCGATCGCATCATTCTGTCGCGGCCGGCGGTCGAAGCGGGCGAGCGGCTTGGCTTTCTGCCCGGCGACATGCGCGAGAAGGTCGATCCGTATCTGCGCCCGATCTACGACGCGCTGTTCGATTTGATGGACCGGCGCGTTGTCGAGCGCGCGATGGAAGAGAACGAGATCGAGATCGCGCCGCTCGCCTTCATGCGCGGACGCACGCTGCACAATGCGGTGATCATTCTCGACGAGGCCCAGAATACGACATCGATGCAGATGAAAATGTTCCTGACCCGGCTCGGTGAGAACAGCCGCATGATCGTCACGGGCGATCCCAGCCAGGTCGACCTGCCGCCTGGACAGGTGTCCGGTCTAGCGGAAGCGACACGCCTGCTTACCGATGTCGAAGGCATCGGCCATGTCGGGTTTAAGAACGAAGACGTGATCCGCCATGAACTGGTGGCAAAGATCGTCGCCGCATACGACCGGTTGGCGCCGGCACAGAAATCGCGAGAGCCGAAATGACGAGCGCGACCGCAAGGCTGCGCGCGAGCGAGCCGGTCGATATCGATCTGGTGGTGGATTGCCCGCTCTGGTCCGCTTGCCCCGTTGCCGACGCAACGGTTCGTCGCGCCATCGAAGCCGCAGCGCGTGCTGCCGGCAAACCCGGCGCGGTCGCGGTCATGCTGACGAACGACGCCTCGATCCAGGCAATGAACGCGCAGTGGCGCGGGATCGACAAGCCGACCAATGTGCTGTCGTTTCCCGCGGCAGCGACGCCTGCAGCCGCAGGTAAGGCGCATCTAGGCGATATTGCAATTGCCTACGAGACGGTCGCGGCCGAATCCGCCTTGGAAAACAAAGACTTCGCCGATCACCTCGCGCATCTGGCGGTTCACGGCTATCTTCACCTTGTCGGATTCGATCACGAGACCGACGACGAGGCCGTGCGCATGGAACATCTGGAGACACAGATCCTCTCGGGCCTCGGCATCGCCGACCCCTACGCAGACCAGATCTCCGCGGACTGACAGAACAGAGCCATGCCCGACACCGAGCAACGGCCTAGTACAGCGGCCGAGCCCCAGAGTACCACCGGCCTTCCCGCCACACTCGGCGCGTCCAAGCTTCGCGATAATGGCGAGGGCGCGTTCTCTCGCTGGGTGCGGACGATCTTCGGTTGGCGATCCGGGTCAACGCGCGCCGATCTGAAGGAGTTTCTGGAGGGAAGCGTTCCAAGCGAGCTTGGCTTCTCACCGGAAGAAGGCACGATGCTCAAGAATATTCTTGGGCTACGCGAGCGGCGCATTGACGACGTGATGGTCCCGCGCGCGCATATCGTGGCGATCCAGCAGGACATCGCGCTTGGCGAACTGGTGAAGGTGTTCGAGAAAGCGGGGCATTCACGGCTCGTCGCCTATGACGACACGCTCGACGATCCCGTAGGCATGGTCCACATCCGCGACCTGATCGCCTTCATGACCGCGCGCGCCTCGACCGCTCCGAAACCGAAGCCGCGCCGCAGGAAGAAGGCGCCCGCGAGCGAAACCACGCCGCCGGAGGACGCTGCGAACAATAAGGTTTCCGAGGGCATGCTCGACCTCAGCGCCATCGATCTTGCGATGCCACTGTCGAAGACCGGGATCATCCGGACCATGCTGTTCGTGCCGCCGTCGATGCCGGCGATCGACTTGCTTGCGAAGATGCAGGCGACACGTATTCACCTCGCCCTGGTAGTCGACGAATATGGCGGCACCGACGGCATCGTTTCGATCGAGGATCTGGTCGAATTGATCGTCGGCGATATCGAGGACGAACACGACGACGAGGAAGCGCCCGGCATCTCGCGACAATCCGACGGATCTTTCGTCGCGGATGCACGCGCCAGCCTGGAAGATGTGATTGAAGCGGTCGGAAAGGGCTTCGACGTCGGTGAAGCCCTGAACAATGTCGACACGCTTGCGGGCTATCTGGTCTCGCAAGTCGGCCGCGTTCCGGTGCGCGGTGAACTGGTACCAGGCCCGAGCGGTTTTGAATTCGAGGTGCTTGATGCAGACCCGCGCCGGGTGAAGAAGGTCAGAATTCACAGGGGCAAGAGCAGGCTCAACGACCGACCGCGTGAATTGCCGGCGCCTTCTCCGATGAAACCGGCGTCGCCGGCAAGCGGGTCCCAGGATCCCGGTCCCAGCAAGGGTCCGCGGCAGCCGTGAGCGTAACGGCCGTTGCCAATGCCATCATACTGTCCTGGGGCTGGCGCCGCGCTGCCATTGCATTCGTCGCGGGCGCACTGTCGGTGCTTGCACTCGCCCCCTTCAATTTGTGGCCGGTGCTGTTTCTGACATTTCCCGTCATGGTCTGGTTGATTGACGGATCGGCGGCAGGCCGCCTGGACGGGGTTCCCGCAGCCGCCATTGCGGGATGGTTCTTTGGCTTCGGATATTTCCTCGCCGGCCTGTATTGGGTGGGCCATGCCTTCCTAGTCGACGCCAAGACGTTCGGATGGCTGCTGCCCTTTGCAGTAACGGCGTTGCCGGCAGGCTTGGCACTCTTCACCGCTGCGGGTTTGGGCTTTGCACGCCTGATCTGGCCGCGCGGCGCCATGCGCGTGATCGCGCTTGCGGTCGCGCTGACCGCCGCCGAATGGCTGCGCGGGCACGTGCTCAGCGGCTTTCCCTGGAACAGCTACGGCTACGCGCTGACCGGCCCGCTGGTGCTTGCGCAAAGCGCATCGATCTTCGGATTATGGGGGCTGACCTTTCTTGCGGTCGCTATCTTTGCCAGTCCCGCGACGCTCGCCGACGAGCATGCCGATACGCGCCACCGCGCAGCCCCGCTTGCGATCGGCGTTCTGATGCTCGCGGCAATGGCGGGCTTCGGCGCATGGCGACTGACACAGAATCCGACGCGCTTTGTCGACAAGGTGCAGTTGAGGATCATGCAGCCGAATTTGCCGCAAGATGAGAAATTCAACTATGCGGCCCGCCAGAAGATCATGGCGCATTACCTGTCGCTCTCCGACCGTGCGACCGGACCGCAGAATGCGGGCCTGCGCGACGTCACGCATCTGATCTGGCCGGAATCGGCCTTTCCATTTTTTCTGACCCGGGAAGGCGATGCGATGGCGCAGATCGCCAGCCTCCTGCCCGAGGGAACGGTCCTGATCACCGGCGCTGCTCGGGCGGCGGATCCCGTCCCCGGCAAGCCGATACGCGCATACAATTCAGTCTACGTCATCGACCATGACGGCACGGTGTTGTCCGTCTACGACAAGGTGCATCTGGTCCCGTTTGGAGAATATCTTCCGTTTCAGACCGCGCTTGAAAAGCTCGGACTGATGCAGCTTACGAAATTACCGGGCGGGTTTTTGTCCGGCGACCGGAATCGCAGCTACCTTCTGCCCGGCGCGCCGCGCATGCTGCCGCTCATCTGCTATGAGATCATCTTCCCCGGCGCGGTTGTGCCATCCGGAGAGCGACCGGGCTGGCTCTTGAACGTGACCAATGATGCCTGGTTTGGGATCAGCTCCGGCCCATACCAGCATTTCCAGCAGTCGCGCGTCCGCGCGATCGAGGAAGGCCTGCCTCTGGTTCGCGCAGCGAATAACGGAATCTCCGCAATCGTCGATCCTTACGGACGGATTGTCAGGCAGCTTCCGCTCGGAATCGAGGGCGTTCTCGATTCTCCTCTGCCAGAGGCGGGCGCCCGCACAGTCTATGCAAGATTTGGCGATGGCATCAGCGGACTGATGGTCGCAATGTTTCTGCTCATAGTGATGCGTTATCGGTCAAAAGGCGCGCACTAGACCACTTCTAAAAGGTGGTTCGCCCGATTGCTTGGTAATCGCAATATTTGTCGATGCGGGCTAATTGTGGGCTCAGCGCCAATTTGCCCCCTTGCTTATTGAACTTGATCGGGCAAAATTCGCTTGGACGGCACGCTTGCGTCAGTTTCGAAATTCGCAATCAATGATCGCGTCGCAAAATCGTTGACCACATGGCGGGAACATGCGCAAAGCACCCTGCGGCCTCTGACCACTAGGAGATGGTGTGCCTCGCGTTGCGGAGAAACCGATGGTTAAGAAGTTACCGAACCCTACGGACAAACACGTTGGGGCCCGCGTTCGCATGCGACGTATGATGCTGTCCATGAGCCAGGAAAAACTTGGCGATGCGCTTGGCCTCACGTTCCAGCAGGTTCAGAAATACGAAAAGGGAACCAACCGCATCGGCGCCAGCCGTCTGCAGCAGATTTCCAACATCCTGCAGGTGCCGGTCTCGTTCTTCTTCGAGGGCGCGCCCAATAACTCGAATCCGGAATCGGGCTTTAGCGAGTCCCCGTCGCCGTCCTACGTTTCGGATTTTCTGGCGACCTCGGACGGGCTGGCGCTCACCCGCGCCTTCATGAAGATCAAGACCCCGAAATTGCGCCGGCGGATCGTCGACCTGGTGGAGCAGATTGCCGCCGACGAGGAATGATCCCGACCAGCCCAATCTCGCCGCCCATCCAGCCCACATCTTGACCGCGCCGTGACAAGGCTGCATTGAAAAGCTTTCCACAACCGACGAACGGTCCGTTTTCGTCCCTAGGGGGAGTGCCATCAGTGCCGCGCAAGAGTCATCTGTTCACCAGCGAGTCAGTCTCCGAGGGGCATCCGGACAAGGTCTCCGATCAGATTTCGGATGCCATCCTCGACGCTTTTATCGAGAATGACGTCAAGCTCGGCATCGCTGACGACAGCCTCGTCAATACCCGGCTTGGCTGCGAGGTCCTCACCACCACCAACAAGATCGTCATTGCCGGCGAAGGCCGTGGCCAAGCCCCCCTGTTCAAAAAATACGGCTCGCAGGCCGTCATCAACCGCGAGCAGATCGCCCAGATCGCCCGCGATGTGGTGAAAGACATCGGCTACGACCAGGACGGCTTCTCATTCCACGGAGCCGATATCGAGGTCCTGTTGCACGGCCAGTCACCCGATATCGCCATGGGCGTCGATGCCAAGAAAAAGAAGAGCGGAGAGCAGGAAGGCGCTGGCGACCAGGGCATGATGTTCGGTTTTGCCTGCACCGAGAGCGAAGTCTATGAGAAGAACTCGTTCATGCCGGCGCCGATCTATTTCGCGCACAAGATCCTGAAGGTCCTCGCCGATCAGCGGCACTCCAAGAAGCTGTTCGATCTGCAGCCTGACACCAAGAGCCAGGTCACCATCAAATACGAGGACGGCAAGCCGGTCGGCTGTACCAAGGTCGTAGTGTCGACCCAGCACAACGCTACCAATCGCAATGGCAAGAAGTACACGCCGTCCATGGTCAAGGACCTGATCGGCGGCGCGGTGGAATCCGCTCTGCCGAAGGGCTGGATGCCTAAGAAGGATTCCGACTTCCTGGTCAACCCGACCGGCAATTTCGTGGTCGGCGGCCCCGACGGCGATTGCGGACTGACCGGCCGCAAGATCATCGTCGACACCTATGGCGGCTATGCCCCGCACGGCGGCGGCGCGTTCTCGGGCAAGGACCCGACCAAAGTGGACCGCTCGGCCGCCTATGCTGCGCGCTATCTTGCGAAAAACGTAGTGGCGGCCGGCCTCGCCGACAAATGCACGATCCAGGTGGCCTATGCGATCGGCGTCGCCGATCCGATGTCGCTTCTGGTCGATACCCACGGCACCGGCAAGGTCGATGACGGCAAGCTGGAAAAGATCCTCGCCGAGCTTTTCCCCCTTCGCCCGACCAATATCCGGCGCACTCTCAAGCTGAACCGGCCGATCTACCGGCGCACCGCGGCCTACGGCCATTTTGGCCGCGCGCCCGAAAAGGACGGCGGTTTCTCCTGGGAAAAGACCGATCTGGCGGATCAGATCCGCAAGGCGGTCCGCTAAACCGCGACCCCGCCTCTCATTTCGGGGCAGGGAGAATTGGCTGGTTGTGTTTTGCGAACGGCCGCATCATGGATGCGGCCGTTATGCATTCCGACACCTCAAAACCCCACGATCCCGCGCGTCACGACGCGTTCTTCGGACGCCGCAAGGGCAGGCCTCTACGGGCCGCGCAAGCGCGTTTGTTTGACACGCTGCTGCCGACCATCTGCATTGATCTGCAATCGTCGGCGCCGGCGTCGCTGGCCGCATTGTTTCCCGTCGAGGTCCGCGAGGTCCGGCTCGAGATCGGGTTCGGCGGTGCCGAACACCTGATTGCGCAGGCCACCGCCAATCCCGATTGCGGCTTCATCGGCGTCGAGCCCTTCATCAACGGGATGGCTAAGGCCCTTGCCGCGATCGACGGACGCGGCCTCACCAATATCCGTCTGCATCACGGCGACGCCGTCGACCTGCTCGCCTGGCTGCCGGCGGCGTCCCTCGCGAAGGTCTACCTGCTCTACCCGGATCCCTGGCCGAAGCGCAGGCACTGGAAGCGGCGCTTCGTGCAGGACCGGACCATTGCCGAAATCGCGCGCGTGCTCCGGCCCGGTGGCGAATTCCGCTTCGCGAGCGACATCGAGGACTACACGGCCTGGACGCTGGTCCGGCTGCTGCGCGCACCCGATTTCGAATGGACCGCCGAGCGCGCCGATGACTGGCGCAAGCCGTGGCCTGAATTTCAGAGCACCCGCTACGAAAACAAAGCGAAGCGCGAGGGCCGCACGCCGTGTTATCTGACGTTCAGCAGGACATAACGCGTCGCCACGAGCGACACTCAGACCGCGCTTTGCAGACTGTCCGGCGTGACCTGCCAGAACCGCACCACGCGCTTTGCAGTTGCGGTCGACAGGCGGTCGAAATTGGCGCTGGCCGCATCGATAGAAGGCGCGCCCTTTCCACGATTGCCGAGGCGGGCCAGAAGAATTTCGCGCGCGGTCGGCCAGGAATATCCGGCCGACTTGCACAGAATCAGGATCGGGTCCGGACGCTCTCCGTTCATCAATCGATCCACGACGTCGATCGGCACCCCGGTCAACTGCGCCAGGGCCGCCACGGCGTCGTCGTACGACTGCTTGCTTGCAAATTCCATCAGCTCCACCTCACCGAGCTGGCCGGCTTCGGCAAGCGCGCGCATCCGCGCCTGGGCTTCGGAAAAGTCGCGCGCCGGCTTTGGCGTGAACACCTCACCCGACACCCTGGCCAGCACCCGGCGGATCTCCGCCTGCGTCTCCGGCCGGGCCTTTGAGAGAAGCCGCCGCTGCACCACTTCGGTGGCGCGCGACAGCAATTCGCGAAACATGTGGTCGGGCACATCGCTCCGGAGCGCAACCGCTTCGGCCAGCACACCGTCATGATCGGCGCTACGTACGAGGGTGGTGAAGCCAGTTTCCGATATCTTCGCACCGGCATTGTTGGCGAGCTTGCGCTTCACGGTGAAATCGCCCCGCCGAACCAGAATGTCGGTCACCGGCTCATCGATCGCGGCGCGGCTCGAAATCGCATAGAGATGTTCGGGGCTCATCGCGTTCGCGATTTCCACCAGATCGGCGGTCCCGAGCCGTGGGGACTGAGCCAGCATCGGGCCGGCCACCATAATATCCTCATCCTTCGCCAGCCGCCGCACCACTGCGAGCGGGGCATTGGCGACCGGGGCGAGCTGGCGCGACAATTCGGAGCGGGCCTTGCTCTCGATCTCGTTGATCAGCATGACGAAAACGTCGTCGAACAGACGGACGTGATCCTCTGAGAACTTGTTGGAGCCCTGCAGAAACAGCGCGGTGATGCGCCGCAACGCGTCCGAGCGCCGCTCGTCCGAACCGTTTCGTACGACGCTTTCCAGTTCGGGAATCAGCGAAAAGCCAGGAGCCATCGAGTCGGTCGAACCCCCGAATCCGGAGAAGGGCGCCCGAAATTTACCGCCCGAATCTGAACGAAGGGTTAGCCGGTTCCGGGCCTTTGTCCCTTGCGAAAAAGCGAAAATCGGCTATATTCCGCCTGTCTTAAGACACCTCATAACGATCCTTCGGGTCGGTTTTTGAGAGTGGGCCCCGCCCGGGACCCGCTCTTTTTTATTACCTGAAGACCGGAAGTTTATTACCTGAAGACCGGAAGCCGCGCGCGGCGCGTCTCCGGGACTCCCGGGCAAAACTGAATTTGCGGACTTAGAACAGCATCCATGAGCCTGTTGCCTGATGCCAAGATCGAAGCGGAGCCGCGCCTGATCGCGGAGCCCGGGCTTGCTGCGCGCGTCGCTGCGATCGCAGAGCCTGTGGTCGAAGGCATGGGCTATCGCCTGGTCCGGGTGCGAATTCTGGCTTCCGAAGGCTGCACCGTCCAGGTCATGGCGGAGCGCCCGGATGGCAGCCTGACTATCGAGGATTGCGAAGAGATTTCGCATGCGCTGTCGCCGGTGCTCGATGTCGCCGATCCGGTCGATCGCGCCTACCGGCTGGAGATTTCCTCGCCGGGGATCGATCGTCCGCTGGTGCGGCGCTCCGACTTTGAAAAGCATGCCGGCTATCTCGCAAAGATCGAGATGAACGTTCCGGCCGAAGGCCGCAAACGCTTCCGCGGCATCCTGCTCGGTGTCGAGGGCGACGCCGCCCGGATCCGGTTCGAGGATACCAAGGCCGGCAAGGCCGACCAGAACAAGGAATTTCTGCTGCCAATCGAGGACATGGCGGAAGCCAAGCTCGTCCTCACCGATGACCTGATCGCGGAAGCGCTGCGCAAGGGCAAGGCAGCCGAGCGCGAAGCGCGCGGCGAGACCGCCGAGCCGGAGGTCGCGCCCAAGCGCGACTACGCGCCGAAACCGAAGACGAAGGCGAAAGCCGCCGATCGGGCCAAGCAGAAACCAGACCGGGCGGTTCCCCGTCCGAAACAAGCTCAGTTGGATCGCGCCAAACAGTCGCGGTCCGGTGATTATGACGAAGGAGAGTGACCATGGCCGCGGTTAGCGCCAACAAACTCGAATTGCTGCAGATCGCCGATGCGGTAGCGCGCGAAAAATCGATCGACCGCGGCATCGTGATCGCGGCGATGGAAGATGCGATCGCCCGCGCCGCACGCTCGCGTTACGGCAGCGAAACCGAGGTGCGGGCCGAGATCGACCAGAAAAAGGGCGAGCTTCGGCTGTCCCGCCATATGCTGGTGGTCGAGCAGGTCGAGAATACCTCGAACCAGATCAGCGTCGAGGACGCGCGCCGGCTGAACCCCTCGGCGCAGGTCGGCGACACCATTGCCGACGCCCTGCCGCCGCTGGAATATGGCCGCATCGCCGCTCAGAGCGCCAAGCAGGTCATCGTGCAGAAGGTGCGCGAGGCCGAGCGCGACCGGCAATATCAGGAATACAAGGATCGCATCGGCGACATCATCAACGGCGTGGTCAAGCGCGTGGAATACGGCAATGTGGTCGTCGATCTCGGTCGCGGCGAAGCGATCGTGCGGCGCGACGAGATGCTGCCACGCGAAGTGTTCCGCAACGGCGATCGGGTGCGCGCCTATATCTACGATGTGCGCCGTGAGCCGCGCGGTCCGCAGATTTTCCTGTCGCGTACGCATCCCCAGTTCATGGCCAAGCTGTTCGCGCAGGAAGTCCCGGAAATCTATGACGGCATTGTCGAGGTGAAGGCGGTGGCCCGCGACCCGGGCTCGCGCGCCAAGATCGCCGTGATCTCGCGCGATTCCTCGGTCGATCCGGTCGGCGCCTGCGTCGGTATGCGCGGCTCGCGCGTGCAGGCGGTGGTAAACGAATTGCAGGGCGAGAAGATCGACATCATTCCGTGGTCGCAGGACATCGCGACCTTCGTGGTGAATGCGCTCGCACCGGCCGAAGTCGCCAAGGTCGTGCTCGACGAAGACAAGGAACGCATTGAAGTCGTGGTCCCCGATGCCCAATTGTCGCTTGCGATCGGGCGTCGCGGCCAGAATGTTCGGCTCGCCTCGCAGCTCACCGGCTGGGATATCGACATCCTGACCGAGCAGGAAGAATCCGAGCGCCGCCAGGCCGAGTTCCAGAACCGCACCAAGACCTTCATCGAGGCGCTCGATGTCGACGAGGTGGTGGGTCAGTTGCTCGCTTCGGAAGGTTTCACGAACGTCGACGAACTGGCGCTGGTCGATGTCAAGGAAATCGCCGGTATTGAAGGGTTCGACGAGGAGACCGCGGAAGAATTGCAAAGCCGCGCCAAGGATTATCTCAATCGGATCGAGAGCGAATACGACGACAAGCGCAAGGAGCTCGGCGTTGAGGATGCCCTGAAGGACGTGCCCGGCGTCACCACCCAGATGCTGGTGGCCTTCGGCGAGAATGGCATCAAGACCGTCGAGGATCTCGCGGGCTGCGCCACCGACGATCTTTCCGGCTGGACCGAGCGCAAGGACGGCGAGACCAAGCGCGAGCCGGGCATCCTGGATGGTTTCGAAATGACCCGCGACGAAAACGAGTCGATCATCATGCAGGCGCGCCTGAAAGCCGGCTGGGTCACCGAAGCGGATCTGGTCAAGGAAGAGGCCGCCGACGAGGCGGCCGAACCCGAAGCCGCAGGCGCGTGAGGTGAACCGCCCGACATGCTTGCAGCACTCGACGACGATACGGCGCTCGACAGCGGCCCCCACAAAGGGGTTGCGGCGGAGCGTTTCTGTGTGGTCGCGCGCGCGGTCAAGCCGGTCGAGGAACTGATCCGTTTCGTGGTCGGCCCCACCGGAGAGGTGGTGCCGGACGTGAAGCGAAATCTCCCGGGCCGCGGCCTGTGGGTCACGGCGACCCGGGAGGCGGTGGATCTCGCGGGGCGCCGCAAGCTGTTCGCCAAGGGCTTCAAGCGGGAGCTTCGCGGCGGCGCGGATCTTGGTGCCGTGACCGACCACCTGCTGGAGCGGGCGGCACTCGATTCACTCTCGATCGCCGGCAAGGCCCGCGACGTGGTGACCGGGTTTTCCAAGGTCGAAGCGGCGCTGACCCGGGACAATCCGGTCGGCCTGCTTCATGCGTCGGATGGGTCTGAGGACGGGCTACGCAAACTGAAGGCCCTCCTGCGCCGCAATGAAGAACACGGAGCGCCCGAAATCCCGGTAATCCGGGTGTTTTCGGGGGCGCAATTGGATTTGGCATTAGGGCGGTCAAATGTGATACATGCTGCCCTGCTTGCCGGCCCAGCAAGCCAGGGCTTCCTCACGCGTTGTCAGCGCATGATGCGCTTTCGCACCGGCGAAATGGAAATGCCGGGGCTAAAGCGCGCGTTGGACAAGGAACCCAAAACGGATTCGGGAACGGAATACGAATGAGCGACACGAAGACACCTGGCGAAAAGAAGATCGGCAGCGGCAAGACGCTGACGCTGAAGCCGCGCACCGAAACGGGCGTGGTCCGCCAGAGCTTCAGCCATGGCCGCACCAAGCAGGTCGTGGTCGAAAAGGTGAAGCGCCGCGTGATCGGTGGCGCCGGCGACACCAAGCCGGAGCCTGTCGCCGAGCCGGTGGCACCGAAGCGCGCAGCTCCGCCGCCCCCCAGGGCCGCGGCGCCGGCCGCTCCTGCGCCGTCAAAGTCCGGCGTTGTGCTGCGCACGCTGACCGACGACGAACGCAATGCTCGCGCCCATGCACTGGCCGACGCGCGGGTGCGCGAAGCCGAAGAGCGCAAGATCGCCGAGGAAGAGGCGCGCCGCCGTCAGTCCCGCGAAGGCATCGAACAGGCCGAGCGCGAGGCCGCCGAGGCCCGCAAGCGCGAGGAAGAAGATCGTCACCGCCGCGAGGAAGAGGCCAAGCGCAAGGCCGAGCAGGAAGCCAAGAAGCGTTTCGGCGATGGCGCCGCCGCGACCCCCGCCGTCCCTGGCGGCGCGCGGCTCGGTGTCGACCGCAAGCCCGTGATCGAGGCCGAAGAGGAAGAATCGTCGGCAGCGGCAACGCGCGGGCGTCGTCCCGGCAGCGGCGCACCGGTTCGCCCGGTGGCCCCCGTCAAGCCGACACGCGCGGCCGTGCCGAAGCAGCGCACGCGTCTGACGGTCGTGAATGCCGGCAGCGCCGACGAAGTGCGCGAGCGCTCGGTGGCCTCGTTCCGCCGCCGCACCCAGCGCCTGAAAGGCCATCACGCCGACGAGCCCAAGGAAAAGCTGATCCGCGAAGTGGTGATTCCGGAGACCATCACGATCCAGGAACTCGCCAACCGTATGGCCGAGCGCGGCGTCGACGTCATCCGCATGCTGATGAAGCAGGGCCATATGGCGACGATCAACGACGTGATCGACGCCGACACCGCACAACTGATCGCAGAAGAACTGGGCCATACCGTCAAGCGGGTCGCCGAATCCGACGTGGAAGAAGGCCTGTTCGACGCCGCAGACGATGAGGGGGCGCTGGTTTCGCGCGCACCGGTCGTCACCATCATGGGCCATGTCGACCACGGCAAGACCTCGCTGCTCGATACCATCCGCTCCGCCAACGTGGTTTCGGGCGAAGCTGGCGGTATCACCCAGCATATCGGCGCCTATCAGGTAGACGCGCCGAAACACGGCAAGATCACCTTCATCGATACGCCGGGTCATGCCGCCTTCACGGCGATGCGCGCGCGCGGCGCCAAGGTCACCGACATCGTGGTGCTCGTGGTCGCCGCCGATGACGGCGTGATGCCGCAGACGGTCGAGGCGATCCAGCACGCGAAGGCGGCCGGAGTGCCGATGATTGTCGCCATCAACAAGATCGACAAGCCGGACGCCAAGCCCGAACGCGTGCGCACCGAACTGCTTCAGCACGAGGTGCAGGTGGAATCGCTCGGCGGCGATGTCCTCGATGTCGAGGTGTCGGCGTTGAAGAAGACCAATCTCGAGAAGTTGCTCGAGACCATCGGCCTGCAGGCCGAGCTTCTGGATCTCAAGGCCAATCCGACCCGCCCGGCCGAAGGCACCGTGATCGAAGCCAAGCTCGATCGCGGCCGCGGCCCGGTCGCGACCGTGCTGATCCAGCGCGGCACGCTGAAGATCGGCGACATCATCGTGGCCGGCGCCGAATGGGGCCGGGTACGTGCGCTGGTCAGTGACAAGGGCGATACGGTTCAGGAGGCCGGGCCTTCGGTTCCTGTCGAGGTGCTCGGCTTCAACGGCACGCCCGATGCCGGCGACCGCCTCGCGGTGGTCGAGAACGAGGCCCGCGCACGCGAGGTCACGTCCTATCGCGAGCGCCAGAAGCGCGACAAGATGGCGGCCCGCCAGACCGGCATGCGCGGCTCGCTCGAGCAGATGATGGCGCAGGTCAAGACCGCGGGCCGCAAGGAATTCCCGCTGGTGATCAAGGCCGACGTGCAGGGCTCGATGGAAGCGATAATCGGCGCGCTCGACAAGCTCGGCACCGACGAAGTCGGCGCGCGGGTGGTGCTGTCGGGCGTCGGCGGCATCACCGAATCCGACATCACGCTGGCCGAATCGATCGGCGCCGCGGTGATCGGCTTCAACGTGCGTGCCCATAAGGAAGCGCGCGAAGCCGCCGAACAGCAAGGCATCGAGATCCGCTATTACAACATCATCTACAATCTCGTGGATGACGTGAAAGCGGCTATGTCCGGCCTGCTCACGCCGGAGCGGCGCGAGACCATGCTGGGCAATGCCCGCATCCAGGAAGTGTTCAATGTGTCGAAGGTCGGCAAGGTGGCCGGCTGCCTGGTCACCGACGGCACCGTGGAGCGCGGCGCCGATGTCCGGCTGATCCGCGACAATGTCGTGGTCCACGAAGGCAAGCTGTCGCAGCTCAAGCGCTTCAAGGAAGACGCCAAGGAAGTGAAGGCCGGCCAGGAATGCGGCATGGCCTTCGAGAATTACCAGGACATGCGCTCAGGCGACGTGATCGAGTGTTACCGGGTGGAGCAGATTCAGCGCAGCCTGTGAGTCCAAGTCTCACGGCTTCGATAAGTTAAGCTCCTAAATTTCAGCAGTCATGCCCGGCCTTGTGCCGGGCATCCACGCCTTTCTCAGAGGCAAGACGTGGATGGCCGGGACAAGCCCGGCCATGACGAATTTGATGGTTCGTCATGCCACGAAACAAAAAACCGAAGCACGACACCGGCCCCGCGACCGCGTCCCAGCGCCAGCTCCGTGTCGGCGAACTGATCCGCCATGCGGTAGCCGAGATGCTGTCGCGCGGCGAGGTGCATGACCCGGTGATCGAAAAGCACATGATCACCGTTCCGGAAGTCCGCATGAGCCCGGACCTGAAGCTCGCGACCATTTACGTGATGCCGCTCGGCGGCAAGGACGTCGCCGAAGTGATCGCGGCGCTCAATGACAACAAGCGCTTTCTGCGCGGCGAGATCGCGCATCGCGTTAACCTGAAATTCGCACCTGACATTCGATTCCGCGCCGACGAACGATTCGACGAAGCGGAACGGATCGAGAAGCTTTTGCGAACACCGCAAGTACAGCGGGACATCGAGAAGGACGTGGACGCCGATGAGTGACGAATCGGGCGCCGGGCCTTCCTCAACCGCTCCGTTCGATCGGCCTGATGGTGAGGAGCCGAAGGCGGCATCGCGAACGACGCAAGCCGACTCCAGTCGACTTGCATCCACACATGGCGATGTTGGGCAAGCCCAAGATCGCACGCCGGCCTCGTCCTTCGAGACCCAGGCTGCGCCTGCTCCTCAGGATGAGGACGAGCCGAATCTCCACCGAGAAGGCGGCCGGAAAGACAAACGCAAGCAACAGCACCGTCGCGAAAAGCGCGACGTTCACGGCTGGGTGGTGCTCGACAAGCCGATCGGCATGACCTCGACACACGCGGTCGCAGTCGTCCGCCGCCTGTTTACCGCCAGGCGCGGGGGTCATGCCGGAACGCTCGATCCGCTCGCCACCGGCTGCCTGCCGATTGCGCTCGGCGAGGCGACCAAGACCGTGCCGTTCATCATGGACTCGACCAAGACCTATCGCTTCACCGTGCGCTGGGGCGAGGAACGCGATACCGACGATTCCGAGGGCCGGGTGGTGGAGACGAGCGAGGCCCGTCCGACCGCCGAGCAGATCGAGGCAATCCTTCCCTCCTTCCTGGGCGTGATCCAGCAGACTCCGCCCCGCTTCTCCGCCATCAAGATCGACGGCGAGCGCGCCTATGACATCGCCCGCGACGGCGAGGTCATCGAAATGCAGCCCCGGGAGGTCGAAATCGACCGGCTGGAGCTTGTGGACAGCCCCGACCCGGATCATTCGGTGTTTGAGACTGATTGCGGCAAAGGTACTTATGTAAGGGCGCTGGCGCGGGATTTCGGGCGGCTTTTAGGCTGCCGGGGGCATGTTTCGGCGCTCCGGCGGACCTCGGTCGGCCCGTTTGGCGAGGGCGAAATGATTTCGCTGGAACAACTGCAGGCTTTGTGCGATAGAGCCGCCGCCGGCGAGGCAAGCCTCGCCGACGCGTTATGGCCCGTTGAGACCGCGCTGGACGACATCCCGGCACTGGCCGTCAACAGGTCCGATGCGGCAAGGCTCCAGAGAGGCCAAGCCGTCATCCTGCGCGGACGGGACGCTCCCATTCTTGAGGGCCTGGTCTACGTCACGGTAGCGGGCGATCTGATCGCCCTTGCCGAGACCGGTCAGGGCCAGATCGTTCCCAAGCGCGTGTTCAACCTCGCCGGCCTGACTGGCAGCGCCGGCAAAGAAAAAGGCACTTGACGATGTCGATCGAAGCCGGCCGCAAGGCCGAAGTCATCAAGACGTTTGCACGCAAATCCGGTGACACCGGTTCGCCCGAAGTCCAGGTCGCAATCCTGTCCGAGCGGATCAACAATCTGACCGGTCACTTCAAGACCCATAGGAAAGACAATCACTCCCGCCGCGGGCTGCTCAAGCTCGTGTCGCTGCGCCGCCAATTGCTCGACTACGTCAAGCGCAAGGACGAGGCGCGCTACAAGGACCTGATCGAGCGGCTCAATATCCGCCGCTGATATTTGCCGCACCCATTGTGCGGAAGAGCACGATGCCGAAAAGTGTAAAGCGGTTTTCGGACAACATCGTGCTCAGATGACGCGGACGCATTGTGGCGTCCGCTTTACGACCGGCAGCGATATCTGCCGGACCCCGAGCGGTGACAATACGGATTGGCCCGCTCGCATCCCGGAGGGATGAGCCATGGCAGGATCGCCGGACGCTGTTTGCACACTCTCTCCGTTCGCTCCCGCGCAAGCGGGAGCCCAGGGTCGCTTGCACCGATGCTCGTGACTTCTGGGTCCCCGCTTTCGCGGGAACGAGCGGTTTGAATTCAGCCTCTCGCCGTCTTGCCTATGGCTTTTTCCCTCAGTCCGAACCGATGAGAGAAAAGCAAAATGTTCGAAAAGCATACAGTTGAACTCGACTGGGGCGGGCGCAAGCTCACCCTCGAGACCGGCAAAGTCGCGCGCCAGGCCGACGGCGCCGTAGTCGCCACCTATGGCGAAACCACCGTGCTTGCGACCGTGGTCGCGGCCAAGACGCCGCGCGAGGGCGTCGATTTTCTGCCGCTGACCGTCGATTACCAGGAAAAGTATTATGCGGCTGGCCGCATTCCCGGCGGCTATTTCAAGCGTGAAGGCCGTCCGACCGAAAAAGAGACGCTGGTCTCCCGCCTGATCGACCGTCCGATCCGTCCTCTGTTCGCAGACGGATGGCGCAATGAAACGCAGGTCATCGTCACCACGCTCTCGCATGACATGGAGAACGATCCGGATATTCTCGCTCTGGTCGCCTCCTCCGCAGCACTGACCCTGTCGGGCGCCCCCTTCATGGGACCCATCGGCGCCGCGCGCGTCGGCTTTGTCGGCGGCGAATACGTGCTCAACCCGACGATCGACGAGATGTCTGAGAGCGAGCTCGATCTGGTGGTCGCCGGCACCGGCGACGCCGTACTGATGGTCGAATCCGAAGCCAAGGAATTGTCGGAAGAGATCATGCTGGGCGCCGTGATGTTCGGCCACCGCCATTTCCAGCCGGTCATCCAGGCGATCATCCAGCTCGCGGAGAAGGCGGCCAAAGAACCGCGTGATTTGAAGGTCATCGACAATTCCGCGCTCGAGAAGGAAATTCTTGACCTGTTCGAGAAGGAACTTCGATCCGCCTACTCGATTTCCAAGAAGCAGGATCGCTACGCCGCCGTGGGCGCGGTGAAAGAAAAGATGCTGGCGCATTTCTTTCCGGAAGGCGCCGAGCCGAAATACGACAAGCTGCGCGTCGCCGGCGTGTTCAAGGAACTCGAAGCCAAGATCGTGCGCTGGAACATCCTCGACACCTCCAAGCGTATCGACGGTCGCGACCTGAAGACCGTGCGTCCGATCGTATGTGAGGCCGGCGTGCTGCCACGCACCCACGGTTCGGCGCTGTTCACCCGCGGAGAAACCCAAGCGCTGGTGGTCACCACGCTCGGCACCGGCGAAGACGAGCAGTGGATCGACGCGCTGCAGGGCACCTACAAGGAGCACTTCCTGCTCCACTACAACTTCCCGCCCTATTCGGTCGGCGAGACCGGCCGTCTCGGTGGCACCAAGCGGCGCGAAATCGGCCATGGCAAGCTCGCCTGGCGGGCGATCCGTCCGGTCCTGCCGGCGAAGCACGAATTCCCCTACACCATCCGCGTGGTGTCGGAAGTCACCGAATCGAACGGCTCGTCCTCGATGGCCACGGTGTGCGGCTCGTCGCTCGCGCTCATGGATGCGGGCGTGCCGCTCAAGCGGCCGATCGCCGGCATCGCCATGGGCCTGATCCTGGAGGGCGAAAAATACGCCGTTCTCTCGGACATTCTCGGCGACGAGGACCATCTCGGCGACATGGACTTCAAGGTTGCCGGCACCGAGCAGGGCATCACCTCGCTGCAGATGGACATCAAGATTGCCGGCATCACCGAGCAGATCATGAAGATCGCGCTCGGCCAGGCCAAGGACGGCCGCATCCATATCCTGGGTGAGATGGCCAAGGCTCTCACCGCGGCGCGCGCCGAACTCGGCGAACATGCTCCGCGCATCGAGACGCTGAAGATCCCGGTCGACAAGATCCGCGAAGTGATCGGCACCGGCGGCAAGGTGATCCGCGAGATCGTCGAAAAGACCGGCGCCAAGATCAACGTTGAGGACGACGGCACGGTGAAGGTTGCCTCCGCCAACGGCGAGCAGATCCGCGCCGCGATCAAGTGGATCAAGTCGATCGCGTCCGATCCGGAAGTGGGCCAGATCTATGACGGCACCATCGTGAAGGTGATGGATTTCGGCGCCTTCGTGAACTTCTTCGGTTCCAAGGACGGCCTGGTTCACATCAGCCAGCTCGCGCAAGGCCGCGTGCAGAAGACCTCCGACGTCGTCAAGGAAGGCGACAAGGTGAAGGTCAAGCTGCTCGGCTTCGACGACCGCGGCAAGACCCGCCTGTCGATGAAGGCGGTCGATCAGGAGACCGGCGAGGATCTGGAAGCCAAGCAGAAGTCCGAGACCGACAAGGAGCCGCAAGCCGCGGCCGGCGCTGAGTAACGGGCTCAACAGTCATATCGTTCGATGCTAAAACACCCGGGTTCGCCTTTGGCGATCCCGGGTGTTTTGTTGTTGGACGTATGGAGACGGGCATGCCGCCGCCAAAACGCAAGACGCTGACGCCGCGTCAGAAAAAAGATCTCTCGCTGCAAAAAGACCGACGCGGCGATTACGGAGAAAGCGACAAGGGATCGCGGAAGACCGTGCCGCGTTTCAAACGCGCAGGCCTCCGGGCGGCCCGACATGCCGACAAGGTCCATGTCGAACAGGGCGTCGAGACGATGGACGCACTTCTGGACGGCAAACTGAAACGCCGGAAGCGCAAGGAGCCCGACGCCCCACTCGGCCGCATCATCGAGAAGCAGCAGGTGGAGCGCACCTATCTGAATCGCACCGCCGGACAAGGCCCGCGCGGGCGGCGACGGGCGCAATGAGACTGCATTGCTGAACGGATCTTGCGCGCAGGCGCTCGCTAGGATGCAGGAGCGTCCGATGCAGGAGCGCCCATTGGCGTAGCCGCATGGAGTCAAGGAAGACGGCCCGGACAGGCCGCCTTGCTTTTTGCCGCGCACCCGACTTGCCGTGCATCGCAACTGGCTTACATTGACGGCGCAGACTCGACGTACGGCAGCATTATGCCCGATTGGGATCGCCTCCAATGGTACGGCGTCATGGCCGTCGGACTCGCGTTCGTGGCCGGCTCCTCTTACATCCTTGTCGTCCACCAAGAGCCGTTCGCGCTTGTCGCGCTCGCTTTCGGAATGGTCATGGCCGCAATGGCCGTGCACGATTTGTGGCCTGCGCTGATCGAGGGGCGGCCCACAGCGCCCGAACTCGTGCTGCAACGCTTTCCGGGGCCCGTGACGCTACGGACGCCATGGCGCAAGCTCGTGTTTTTTCTTATCAGCACAATCCTGTTCGGCGGATGTCTCGTTGCGGTGGCGCTCTATTCCGACCTGAGCGTGCTAGAGAGCGCCGTTATGTGGCTCGGGGCGCTTGGATGCGCGGCCGCAATTCCCGCTTTCCTATTGTCGATCGTACGAGGATCGGCTTTGCGGCTCGGTCCAGACGGCATGCAGATCTTTCATGGCCTGAAGCGCAGTACGCATCGATGGAGCGACCTCAGCGCCTTTTCCGTAGCGGATGTCGGCATGCCGATGGTGGTCTTCGACGAAGCCACGTTAACGGGCGGAGCGGTCGGCGCCTTCAACCGAGGCCTAGTCGGACGCGGCGGCGGGCTGCCGGATACCTATGGCATGGATGCGTGGTCGCTGGCGGCACTCCTGAACGCATGGCGCGGTCGATCTCTGGCTAACCCACAACCTCCGTCACAATCTTCCCCAGCGCCCTGAAATCGCGTGCGCGCGAGGAGGTCTTGCGCCACGCCAGACCCACCGTCCGGAACGGTTCGGGCTTTGCGAAGCGCAGCAGCTTCACGCGCTGGTCGCGTGCCTCCACAGGGATGGCGATTTTTGGGATCAGTGTCACGCCGTAGCCGTTCGCCACCATCTGCATCACCGTGGTGAGGCTAGTGGCGCCCAGTTCCCGCAACGCGCCGCCGGCCGCATCGCTGCAGAAGGCGAGCGCCTGATCCCTCAGGCAATGGCCTTCTTCGAGCAGAATCAGCCGGCTCGGATCGATATCGTCGGCGGTGATGCGCGCGCGGCTTGGCAGGTCGTCAGCCGCAGGCGCGGCGAGCAGGAACGCATCGTCGAACAGAGCAAGGGTTTCGATCTCGGCCTGCGGCGCCGGCAGCGCGATCATCACCACATCGAGCGCGCCCCGGATCAGTTCCTCGACCAGAAAGCGGGTCTGGGTCTCGCGCAATTCCAGTTGGAGGTCGGGATGTTTGTGCTGCAGCACCGGAAGAAGATGCGGCAGCAGATAGGGCGCCACTGAGGGGATCACGCCGAATTTCAGCGTGCCGGACAGCACCGCGCCACGATGCCGCGCGAAATCCTCAAGGTCCGACACTTCGCTGAGAATCCGCTCGGCGCGACGAGCGATCTCGAGCCCGGTCTCCGTCATCGCAACGTCGTTGGTCCGCCGCTCCACCATGGCGATCCCGAGGTCGCGCTCTAGGTCTTTGATCTGCATGGACAAAGCCGGCTGACTCACGGCGCAGGCGTCGGCCGCGCGGCCAAAATGACGGTGTCGCGCAAGCGCGTTCAGATAGCGGAGCTGTCGGAGCGTGACCATGTCGATAAGGTAATCTTATCGTTGATGCTAATCAATACGATTGGACCTTATATAATCTAGGGAGCATGGTCCGGCCCGGCAGCCAAGCTTTCGATCATTGAGGAGGAGTTACAACATCATGGACGCAAAAACAGACGACAAGAGCGGCGGCAAATGCCCGTTCACCGGAGGCGGCGCCCGCGGACACCGGAATCGGGATTGGTGGCCGGACGCACTCGACATCGAGATGCTGCACAAGAATTCGACCCTGTCCGACCCGATGGGCAAGGATTTCGACTACGCTGAAGAATTCAAGACGCTCGACCTCGACGCCGTGATGAAGGACCTGAAGGCCCTGATGACGGATTCGAAGGAGTGGTGGCCGGCCGACTTCGGCCATTACGGCGGCTTGATGGTCCGCATGGCGTGGCATAGCGCCGGCACCTATCGCATCACCGACGGCCGCGGCGGCGCCGGCGCCGGACAGCAGCGTTTCGCACCGCTGAATTCCTGGCCCGATAACGCCAATCTCGACAAGGCCCGCCGTCTGCTGTGGCCGATCAAGCAGAAATACGGCCGCAAGCTGTCCTGGGCCGACCTGATGGTGCTGGCCGGCAATGCTGCGCTCGAGTCGATGGGCTTCAAGACCTTCGGCTTTGCCGGTGGCCGCGTCGACGTCTGGGAGCCCGAAGAACTCTACTGGGGGCCGGAAGGCACCTGGCTCGGCGACGAGCGCTATAGCGGCGAGCGACAGCTCGCGGACCCGCTCGGTGCCGTGCAGATGGGCCTGATCTACGTGAACCCGGAAGGCCCGGGCGGCAATCCCGACCCGGTCGCCGCGGCCAAGGACATCCGTGAGACGTTCCTGCGCATGGCGATGAACGACGAGGAGACCGTCGCTCTGATCGCCGGCGGTCATACGTTCGGTAAAACCCACGGCGCTGGCGATCCCTCGCTGGTCGGACCGGATCCGGAAAGCGGCGCGCTCGAGGATCAGGGTCTTGGCTGGAAGAGCACATACGAAAGCGGCATCGGCGCGCATGCCATCACCGGCGGCCCCGAAGTCACCTGGACGCAGAAGCCGACCGAGTGGACCAACCTGTTCTTCAAGAACCTGTTCGAGAACGAATGGGAGCTGACGAAGAGCCCGGCCGGCGCCAAGCAATGGGTTGCGAAGAACGCTGCGGCGGATGTGCCGGATGCGTTCGATCCGTCGAAGAAGCATCGGCCGACCATGCTCACGACCGACCTGTCGCTGCGCTTCGATCCGGCCTACGAGAAGATCTCGCGGCGCTTCTATGAGAACCCCGACCAATTCGCGGACGCCTTCGCCCGCGCCTGGTTCAAGCTCACCCACCGCGATATGGGTCCGCGCGTCCGCTATGTCGGCAAGCTGGTGCCCGAGGAAGTGCTGATCTGGCAGGACCCGATCCCGGACGTGGATCATCCGCTGATCGGAGACGCGGACATTGCAGACCTGAAGGCCAAGATTCTCGCCTCCGGCCTGACGGTGCCGCAACTGGTCTCGACCGCCTGGGCGTCGGCCTCGACCTTCCGCCGGTCCGACAAGCGCGGTGGCGCCAACGGTGCGCGTATCCGTCTGGCTCCGCAGAAAGACTGGGAGGTCAACCAGCCGGCGCAGTTGAAGACGGTGCTGGCGAAGCTCGAGGAGATCCAGAAGGGCTTCGGCAAGAAGGTCTCACTCGCCGACTTGATCGTGCTCGGCGGCGCTGCGGCGGTCGAAAAGGCCGCGAAGGATGCCGGTGTCGACGTGAAGGTCCCGTTCATCCCGGGCCGCATGGATGCCTCGCAGGATCAGACCGACGTGGAGTCCTTCGCGCCGCTCGAACCCCGCGCGGACGGCTTCCGCAACTACATCAACGACAAGAAGATGCAGTTCATGTCGCCGGTGGAGGCACTGGTCGACAAGGCGCAGTTGCTGACACTGACCGGACCGGAAATGACGGTGCTGCTCGGTGGACTGCGCGTGCTCGGTGCGAATGCCGGCGATTCCAAGAACGGCGTCCTGACCAAGCAGCCGGGTAAGCTGACCAACGACTTCTTCGTCAACCTGTTGACGATGGATACCGAGTGGGAAGCCCCGAATGCCGAAGGCATCTACCAGGGCCACGACCGCAAGACCAAGGCGCCGAAATGGACGGCAACCAGCGTCGACCTGATCTTCGGTTCGCACTCGCAGCTTCGCGCTTTCGGCGAAGTCTATGCCTGCGCGGACTCGAAGGAGAAGTTCGTGAAGGACTTCGTCAAGGCCTGGAACAAGGTCATGAATGCCGATCGCTTCGATCTCGGCAAGGACTCGCTGCGCGAAGCGGCGTAGTCACGGCGCACTCGCGCAAGAATGCGAAAGGGCGGCCGAAAGGCCGCCTTTTTTTTAAGTGACGCAGAGAATGTCAGGGAACATCAGGCTGCGTCTCGGCAAGCGGCCACCAGCCGTCATCGCCGCGGCGGAACAGCGGACAGCCGTACACGGCTCGTACCGGCGGCGGCGCGGACAAAGTGGCCATTTCCGCCTGCCATCGATTGGTCTGTTTCATCGCCACCACAATGCCAGCAACTCGCACGCCGATGCGCCGCAGCAACCTCACCGCGGCGACCGCCGTCACGCCAGTCGAAATCGTGTCATCCACCAACACAATGCGGCGACCGTCGAGCAAGGGCAGCATGTTGGGATCGAGCCGCAGCAGCTTGCCGGGCTCGGGGCTGGTGAGCGACTGAACCGCTTCTGAGAGAGCATCGTCGTACCAGAACTTGCGCGAATAGCCGAGCGGCACAAACCGCGGATGGCCAAGCCGCTCTGCGACGCGATCGGCGAACGCAAAACCAAGCGTCGGCAGACCGACAACAATGTCGGCTTCAAAGGCACGCGACTGTTCGGCCATCGCGTCGGCGAGCGCGGCAATCACGACATGAGCCGCCTGGTTCGCAATCAGCGATGCGACCGCATTGCCGCCGGATGGCAGTTGCCGAAGCGGAAGCACCAGGATTCGGCCGTCTGGCAGCCGCACCGGATAGCCGTAGCGGTAGGGCGCCGCGCCCGTAAACCGAGCCGGAATATCGGCTGTGAGTTCCTGCCAATACCCGGTGGTTGGCTCGGTAAAGAAAGCCTCTGGCATCGGGAATGGATTACAAATCGCCATGTTCTGCCGCGGATAAAGGCGCTTATTGCGCGCGCCAGACCAGCCAGATCGCAGCGATCAGCGCGAGAGCAAGAAATCCCGTCAGCATTTTCAGCAGCATGATGACGGAGGCAAACCTCATCACCTTCTGATCGGCCACGAGCCGCTCGGTCTCTGCTTCACTTTGCTGGAACAGCGGATCCTTGCCCATCCTGAAAGCCGTCGCCGCTTATCGACCGTCATCCTGAGGTGGCCGCGTTACGGCCCTCGAAGGATGTCGGCCACAGGCGGGGCCGTCGCCCTTCGAGGCTCGCGGCGATCGCACCTCAGGGTAACGGAGCAATACTGCGCAAACCGACATCATCACTCACTCGCCGTCCTTGCCGCCCGCCTCGGCGCGCAGCGCATCCGGCAGCGGCATCGCGATCACGTTGTAGCCTGAATCGACGAAATGGATTTCACCGGTGACGCCGGTCGAGAGGTCCGAGCACAGATAGAGCCCCGCACCGCCAAGCTCCTCCAGCGTTACGCCGCGGCCGAGCGGCGAATGTCGTTGCTGGAACGCGAACATGTAGCGGGCGTCGTGAATGCCGGCGCCCGCGAGCGTGCGGATCGGTCCCGCCGAGATCGCATTCACGCGAATCCGCTGCTTGCCGAAATCGACGGCGAGATAGCGCACCGAGGATTCCAGCGCCGCTTTGGCGAGCCCCATCACGTTGTAATTCGGCATGGCGCGATCGCCGCCGTTATAGGTCAGCGTCAGCATCGAGCCGCCATTCGGCATCAATTCGGCCGCGCGCTTGGCGCCCTCTGCGAACGAGAAGCACGAGATCACCATGGTGCGAACGAAATTCTCGCGTGAGGAATCGGCGAAGCGGCCCTTCAGCTCGCTCTTGTCGGAAAAGCCGACCGCGTGGACAAAGAAGTCGATCGTGCCCCATTTCTGCTTCATCGCGTCGAATACCGCATCGACGGTCGCGATATCTTCCACATCGCAGGGCAGAAGGAAGTCGGAGCCTGCCGATTGCGCCAGCGGCTTCACGCGTTTCAGCAGCGCCTCACCCTGATAGGTGAAACACAGCTCTGCGCCGTGCTCCGCAAGCGTCTTGGCGATGCCCCAAGCGATCGAGTGGTCGTTCGCGACGCCCATGATGAGCCCGCGTTTTCCTTGCATGAGTTTTGTCATTTAATGGCAGCTTCTGTCAGATGAAAACTTTGCGCTTCCGCTTCCACCACGCCACCAAACAGCGTGACGGTCAGAATCTCGGTGTCGGCGCCAGACTCAACGCGCATAAAATCGATATTGCCAGACTTGCTGTGCATGCGAATGCGGCCGGTCTCCGCCGCAAACAGGATCCGTTTCAACCCCTCGCCGGTGCAGAGGTAGCGCTTGCGGCGGTCGGCTCCATCCTCGTCGGGATAGAGATCAAGGAACAGCCGGACGGTCTGCTTCATGCCTGGCAATCCGGCAACGTGGACGTCGACCAGATTGCCGTCGTGCCAATCGATCCCCTGGTCGGCGAGCCGCATCGGCGCTCAGGCGTCAAGGTGCTTGAACACGACCGAGGCATTGGTGCCGCCGAAGCCGAAGGAGTTCGACAGCACGCAGCCAAGCTTCACGTTATCCTTGCGCTCGCGCACGATCGGCATGTCGGCGAAAGCGGGATCGATCGTCTGAATGTTGGCGCTCTCGCAGATGAACCCGTTCTGCATCATCAGCAGCGAATAGATCGCCTCCTGGACACCGGCGGCGCCGAGCGAATGACCGGTCAGCGATTTGGTCGCCGAAATCGGCGGACACTTTTCGCCGAATACTTCGCGGAGCGCTTCGATCTCCTTCGCGTCGCCGACCGGCGTGGCCGTAGCGTGCGGATTGACATAGTCGACCGGGACATTGCCGCCCTGCAACGCCATGCGCATGCAGCGCACCGCGCCCTCGCCCGACGGGGCGACCATGTCGTGGCCATCCGAGGTCGCGCCATAACCCGCCACTTCGGCGTAGATTTTCGCACCACGCGCCTTGGCGTGTTCGAGTTCTTCCAGCACCAGCACACCGGCTCCGCCCGCAATCACGAAACCGTCGCGGTCGACGTCATAGGCACGCGAAGCGGTCGCAGGCGTATCGTTATATTTCGAGGACATCGCGCCCATGGCGTCGAACAGATTGGACAGCGTCCAATGCAGATCTTCGCAGCCGCCGGCGAAGATCATGTCCTGCTTGCCCCACTGGATGATCTCCGCGGCATTGCCGATGCAGTGGTTAGAGGTCGCGCAGGCCGACGAGATCGAATAGTTCACGCCCTTGATCTTGAACCAGGTCGCAAGCGTCGCAGACGCGGTGGACGACATCGCCTTCGGCACCGCAAACGGTCCAATGCGCTTGGGCGAGCCCTTTTCGCGTGTGATGTCTGCGGCGTCCACGATCGTAGAAGTGGTCGGGCCGCCCGACCCCATGATGATGCCGGTGCGCTCGTTGACGATGTCGTTCTGCTCGACGCCGCTGTCGCGGATCGCCTGCTCCATCGCGATGTGATTCCAGGCGGCACCCTGGCCGAGAAAGCGCATCGCCCTGCGGTCGATCGCGCTTTCGACGTCGATGTTCGGCATGCCGGCAACCTGACAGCGAAAGCCGTGATCGGCGAATTGCTCCGCGCGCGAGATCCCTGACTTCGCCTCATGCAGGCTGGCCAGAACCTCCTGCGTATTGTTGCCGATGGACGAGACAATGCCCATCCCCGTCACGACCACTCGCCGCATGACTACCTCGTTTCGTCAGATGTCTCGCCCGCGCCCGCAATGACCAAGAACGCTCATGACAGGGCACACTTGATAGGTCACACTTTTAGGTCACACTTGGCCGGTCCCGCGCAATATCGCAAGGCGTACCGGATCAGGCGCCGGCTGCTGCCGGAGCATCCTGCTTGAACAGGCCGACCTTCAGATCGCTGGCGCGGTAGATCACGGTACCGTCGGCGGACAGCCAGCCATCGGCGATCCCGAGAACCAGCTTCGAGCGCATCACGCGCTTGATCTCGAGCCCGTAAGTCACCTTTTTGACGCTCGGCAGAACCTGACCGGAGAATTTCACCTCGCCCATTCCGAGCGCGCGGCCATTGCCGGACGAGCCGGTCCAGCCCAGGAAAAAGCCCAGCAACTGCCACAGCGCGTCGAGCCCGAGGCATCCCGGCATGACCGGGTCGTTCTTGAAATGACAGGCAAAAAACCAGAGATCCGGCGTCACGGCGAGTTCCGCCCGTACGAGCCCCTTGCCGTACTCGCCACCCTGCTCCGAAATTTCGGAAATCCGATCGAACATCAGCATCGGCGGCAGCGGTAATTGTGGCCCCTCGGCGAACAATTCACCCCGGCCACAGGCCAGAAGATCCTCGTATTCAAAACTGGTTCGGCGGCTCTGCATGCCGGTCTCGTACCTCAATTTGCGTGGAAAAAGTCCGGCGGTTCCTAACACAGGGGGAAGTTGCCAGCAAAGCAGCGGTTTCGTGCTATTCTAAACTGGCCAGATGCGAAACGGTTGCAAGTGGCGGCCACCGACGGCTATAATTACATATGCAACCATCTCGGCCTTGAACCGGGAGCAAGGGGCAATGAGAGCGATGAACCCACCGCGTACCGTCGTATTTTCCACGCCGCAGGAATCCGTTCCGGCGCACCCCCATCCGGCGCACGATCCGCGCCGTACCGAGCTGAACGGTTGTCCTTGGCATGACGTGAAGTCGATGCTGCGGGAAGTGGGATTGCGTCCGACCCGCCAGCGCATGGCGCTGGGCTGGATCCTGTTCGCCAAGGGCGACCGCCATCTGACCGCTGAAATGCTCTACGAGGAAGCGTCCAAGGCGAAGGTGCCGGTATCGCTGGCCACCGTCTACAATACGCTGCACCAGTTCACCGATGTGGGCCTGCTGCGCCAGGTCGCGGTCGATGGCTCCAAGACCTATTTCGACACCAATGCCTCCGAGCATCACCATTTCTTTGTCGAGGGCGACAACGAGCTCGTCGACATTCCGGGCGCCGACGTCATCGTCGACAAGATGCCGGTCGCACCCGAGGGCTACGAAATTGCCCGCATCGACGTCGTGGTCCGGCTGAAGAAGGCTGACCGGCGGCGCTGACGACCGAGGCTTATCGGATTTGGTTGATGGCCGGGCAAATGTCCCGGCCATTTGCGTTTTTGCGGCGTTGACGCCGGCCGGCCTTGTCGCGGCGATTTGCATCTTTATGTCTAGCCGCGGTGCAAAACCTCGGCGGCAGGCCGGGCAAGACGCCGCACCGGGCTGGAGTTCTGTCGATGTTCGACGCCGCTTTCAAGGCCTTGCAGCAGATGTTCTCACCGCCGTTCCGGTCGGTGCTGATCAAGTCGATGCTGCTCGCGCTTGTCATGATCGTTCTGCTGGGCGTCGGGCTTTACAAGTTTCTCGACTGGCTGACGGTGTCAGGCGGCCTGTGGGCGCAAGGCGCGCTCGGACCGAGCGCGCAAACGCCGTTGTCCTGGCTCATCTGGATCGCCTCGATCGCGAGTGCGCTCGGCATCGTGGTTGGCGGCATCTTCCTGATGCCGGCGGTGACCGCCTTTGTCGGCAGCTTCTTTGTCGATGAAATCGCGGAGATCGTCGAGCGCACCTATTATCCGGCCGACCCGATCGGCACGGCACTGCCGCTCGGCCGCTCGGTGTTCGAAGGGACCAAGACCGCGCTGATCGCGGTCGCGATCTATCTGGTCGCGCTGCCGTTCATCCTGTTCGCGGGACTCGGATTTCTGATTCTGTTCATCGCCGCCGCCTGGCTGCTGAGCCGCGAATATTTCGATCTCGCCGGAATGCGGTTTCGCCCGCCGGAGGAGGCCAAGGCCTTCCGCAAGGCCAATCAGGCAACCGTGTTCACGGCCGGTCTGCTGATCGCGGCCTTCGTGTCGATCCCGATTGTGAATCTCGCCACGCCTCTGTTCGGCATGGCGATGATGGTGCATCTGCATAAGAGGCTGTCGGGGCGGCGTCCCTCCGAAATCGGCGTGACGCGGGCAGCGGCAATTCCAGAACGCGCGCCGGGCGCGCCCGGGCCGCATTCCTGACACCGGCAGTTGCGCCCGGGTCGATTAACGCGCACCGTTAACATTAAGCGGGCGTGACCGTTGTGCCACCCTGCCTCGGCGCGCTGAGATGCGCGCAGTCGTTTACGCTCTTGCCAAAGAGAAGGCCCGTGCCGCACGGATGTTTTTCGATTCCGTTTCCTTTCTGGTGTAATACGGTATCGGAATCCGTAGGCGAAGGGAGTTCACGTCCTATGCAACCGCTCTCGGCAGGCATCACCAAGGCCTCTACCGGCATCGACGGCATCGTCTGGAATATTCTGGGCCAGACCTATGTGCCGAAAACACTGTCGGAGCAGAGCTTCGCCTGGCACGCCACCTTCCCGCCCGGCACCTTCGTGCCGCCGCATATCCATCCGACCCAGGACGAATTCATCTACATGCTGGAAGGCAGGCTCGATTTCCTGCTCGACGGCCGCGATTATGTGGCGACCGCCGGCGACACGGTGCGGCTGCCGATGCAGATTCCGCACGGCATTTTCAACAAGTCCGACCAGCCGGTGAAATGCGTGTTCTGGGTGACGCCGACCCGCAAGCTCTACGACCTGTTCTGGGGCATTCACTCCATGAAGGAGCAGAATCCCGACGAAGTGGTAGCGCTGGCCGCCCGGCACGAAGTTATCTTCCTGCCGCCGCCGCCGGCGTGAGGTCGCAATAGGATTTGATGCGGCGGCCGCCGGGATTGACGGAGAACGCCGGCGCTCGATCTTTCGGAAGCGCGTGTTATCGCTCGGCGCGAGACGCGCTTCGTTGTGCGAAAAACTCCGCCTGCAGTCGCCAGTCCGCATTCTCGCCGGAAGAACGCTCACCGCTCCAGCGAAACGATTGCTGGGTAATGTCGGAAAAGCTCCAGCGCGTCGATGTGCCGTCGTCGTCCTTGCCGCGTTGCACGATATCCGCACCCTCCGCACGTCCGATCTGGCGCGCATAATAGGGCCGCAGCGGATCGCTCCAGATGATCTGCCAGGCATCGAGCACCGCGTCATATATGCGCAGGGTGGTGCCGTAAAACACTCCCGGAAGGATCCAGACATCCTGGATCGCACGACCTTCAAGCGCCCAGCGGAAGTATATTTCGCCGGCGCCCCGCTGAGTCCCGCCGCCATCGAGGAACAGCGTGCAATCCATTTGCCAATCGCCGATCAGCCAGCCGTAAAGGCTCATTTTTTCGGCCCGGTCTGCGGCCGGGCCATCAGCAAGAAGCCGCTGAAGAAAGGCGTCGTTATGCATCGCGGGCGCTCCGTCCATCGGGGTGCGATGCGCTTCTAGCGGACGCCCCGCTCCCGGACTTGGGAAAAATTGCTATTGTTGCGGCATGACGATGCGTTCGCGATTGCTGGCGTCCGGCCGCGGATGGACGGCGCACGACATTGCATGCAGCGCCGGCCCAGGCGACCGGCCGTTCGAGGAGCGGCACGAGGGGGTCTGCGTTGCTGCCGTGATTGAGGGCACCTTCGCGTACCGCACGGTACACGGCAAGGCGACGCTCGCGCCCGGCGCGCTGCTGCTCGGCGACGCGGGAGGCTGTTACGAATGCAGCCACGAACACGCCACCGGAGATCGCTGTCTGTCCTTCCGTTTCGCGCCGGACTGGTTCGACGATCTGGTGACCACGCTTCCCGGCATGCGCCGTTCGACCTTCGCTCGGCCGAACCTTCCGCCTTCGGTATGCCACCTGCCGCTGATCGCCGCGGCAATCGCAGCGCGCGACGATGCCGCCGAGCTCGAAGAGATCGCGCTTCGGATCGCGGCGGCCGCCCTGGCTGGCGCGACGGGTTCGGCCAAGCCGTCGCGCGCTCCGAACGAACGCGACCGGCGGCGCGTGACCGATGCATTGCGGCGGATCGAAAGCTCAAGCCACGAGACGTTCAGCGTTGCGGAACTTGCGCGAAGCGCGGGGATGAGCCCGTATCATTTCCTGCGGACGTTCCGGGCGGTGGCTGGCGTCACGCCGCATCAATTCCTGCTGATGCGGCGACTGGCCGGCGCGGCCGACCGGCTCCGCCGAACGGACCTGCCGGTTGCTGCAATCGCCTTCGATGCGGGGTTTGGCGACCTGTCGACGTTCAACCGCCGCTTCCGCCACGTCATGGGCGTGACGCCGCGAGCTTACCGGCACGCGAAGGCGCCCTCCGCTTAGACTTCTACGCCGCCTTCGCCGCCGGCCGGTTGACCTGCTCGCGCGCAAAGCCCGCAGCCGATGCATAGCCGCGCACGATCGCCTTGCGCTGTTCGTAAGGCAGCACGTCCTCGACATTGGTGAAGCCGTCCGGGGCGCGCGCTTCCACCGCATCGATCACGCCTTCCGGACCGCCCTTGCGGTTCGCCATCACGATCTGCGTGGTCATCGGCAGCCGCTCTTGTTCATAGGCAAGGAGCGCATGCCGCGCATGATCGCTATCGACCAGCCGGTCGGCGAGGCAGCGCGCATCGAGGATCGCCTGCGACGCGCCGTTAGATCCGACCGGATACATCGGATGTGCGGCATCGCCCAACAGCGTGACCCGGCCGTGCGACCAGCGCGGCAATGGATCGCGGTCGCAGAGCGGATATTCCCAGAATTCTGGCGTGGCCTCGATCAGCGCTTTGGCGTTGCAATAGGGGATCGCGAATTTCTGCACATGCGGCATCAGGTCCTCGAAGCGGCCCGGCCGCGACCAGTCCTCTTTCTTCGGCGTGCCGCCGCCTTCGCTGACTTTCACCATCACCGCCCAGTTCATCAGGCAGCGGTCTTCGCGCGAGCCTTCGGCGATCGGGTAGAGCACGAGCTTGCCCGCCATGCCGCCGGCAATCACCATCGAGCGGCCGGTCAGGAATTTCGGCCAGTCGAGCGCGCCGCGCCACAGCACCGTGCCGGTAAAGCGCGCCGGCTCCTCGTTCGGGAAGAGCTGCGCGCGGACGAACGAATGCAGCCCGTCGGCTCCGATCAGGATATCGCCCCGTGCGGTGCGGATATGCGATCCATTCCGGTCGAAGAAATAAGCCGCGACGCCACTATCGTCCTGGGTGAACGAACCGAGCCGATGGCCGGTGTGAACCCGGGATTCACCGAGCCGCGCCCGCGCCGCCGCGTAGATCACCCCCTGAAGGCGTCCACGGTGAATGGAAAATTGGGGATAATCGAAGCCGGCATCGGTGCCGCGCGGCTCACGCCAGATCTCCTGGCCCAGGCGATTGCAATAGAACAGCTCGTAGGTGCGGATCGCTACGTCATCGAGGCGGTCCAGAAGGCCGAGTTGCGCCAGCTCCTTGATGGCATGCGGCAGGGTATTGATCCCGACCCCGAGCTCGCGGATCTGGTCGGCCTGTTCGAACACCTCGCAGTCGATGCCACGCGCCTGCAGCATGAGCGCGGTGGTCAGACCGCCTACCCCGCCCCCGACGATGATTGCCTTCATTCCTTAAACCCTCACGCTACGGCCGTTCATTTTGCGCTCCAGGCGCCCAAAAGCGCAACAAAATCAATTATCCTTGGTTGACGCCCCCCTGCGTCGACGACCGGCGATGGTATTTTCTAACCATCGCCTGGAATTGGCCGCTGCAGGGCTCGCTGCCCGCTGGCGTCGGCTTGCGCGCGCAGCCTGCGCGCCTCCGCCCCGCCCTCTTTCAGGCCGCGGCGAAGATCGCTATGGCATGCACCAGGGCCACGCAATCTGGCGCAGCCCGGGTCTCTTTAGTAGCGTCCGCCCGTGGCTCCGAACTTTAAAGAACAGCTCCAACGCCTGAATGAACGGCGCCTCGCAGTTCGCGAGAAGCGGCGTGAGGAACGCGAGCAGCGCGCCGCGCTCCGCAAGCGTTTCAGCCTGCTGCGCTGGTTCGGCCTGACGCGAACCGCGGGCTTTGCTTTGCTCGTCGGCTTTCTGATGTTTCGGCTATGGGATCCGGCTCAGCTGGAAAATCTGCGCTGGCGCAGCTTCGACTTTTATCAGGTGCTGAAGCCGCGCGTGGCGGCACCCGACAAGCGGCCAGCGGTCGTCGTGGACATCGACGAAGCGAGTTTGCAAGCGCTCGGTCAATGGCCATGGCCGCGTACCCAGGTTGCCGAGCTGGTCGACAAGCTGCAAAAGGCGGGCGCCGCCGTCATCGCATTCGACATTCTGATGTCCGAACCGGATCGCATGTCGCCGGCCATTGTCGCGCAATCCATGCCGCAGATCGACGCGGCAACCCGCGAAAAGATGAACGCGCTGCAAAGCAATGACGAGGTGCTCGCTGCGGTGATCGCCAGGGGTGGCGTGGTATTGGGGCAGGCGGCCATGATCACGCCGACGCCGCCGCCGGACGAAACGCCGGGCATCGCCATGCTCGGGGCAGACCCGACGCCGTTCCTTTTCAAGTTCGCCGGCCTTCTGCGCAACATCCCGGCGTTGGACAAGGCCGCCGCCGGACGCGGCAATCTTACGCTCGTTCCGGAACGAGACGGCGTTGTGCGGCGCGTGCCGCTGATCGCCGAAGCAGCAGGCCAGAAAATACCTGCCCTGACGATGGAGATTCTGCGGGTGGCGACTGGAGCTGGGGCGCTTCTGATCAACACCGACAAGGTCACCGGGATCCAGTGGGTCGCCATTCAGGGGGTTCCTGTTCAGATTCCGACGGACAAGAACGGGCGGCTCTGGATCAACTTTGCACCGCACGATTCCGCGCGCTTCGTATCGGCAAAGGACGTGATGGAAGGCAATTTTCCACCGGACCGCTTTAAGGGACGTGTGGCCCTGATCGGAACGTCGGCTGCAGGACTTCTCGATCTCAAGGCAACGCCGGTCGAAAGCGACATGCCCGGTGTCGAGGTGCATGCACAAATCCTGGAAAATATCTTCTCGCAAGAACTGCTGTCGCGTCCCGATTATGCCAATGGCGCGGAGATATTGCTCACGGCGCTGGTCGGTATCGTGACCGTGGCGGTCGCGCCGCTGATGGGTGTCACCGGGCTTCTGATCTTCGGCTTTTTTATCGTGGTCGCGATGCTCTATGGTTCGTGGCACTTCTATTCGCAATATGGACTGTTGTTCGACATCTCGTTTCCACTCATCGCGATCTTCGTCATCTACCTGACGCTCGTTTTCATCAATTACTTCCGCGAGCAAGTGGACAGGCGCCGGATCCGATCGGCCTTCGCGCATTATCTCTCGCCGACGCTGGTCGAGCAGCTTGCGAACGCGCCGGAGCGGCTGGTGCTAGGCGGGGAAACCCGCAATATGACGATCCTGTTCAGCGACGTCCGCGGCTTCACGTCCATCTCGGAAACGTTCAAGGACGACCCGCAGGGTCTCACCAAGCTGATGAACAGGCTGCTGACGCCACTGACCAACTCGATCATCGATCGCAAGGGTACCATCGACAAGTATATCGGCGACGCCATCATGGCGTTCTGGAACGCGCCAATCGACGATCCGCAGCACGAGATACATGCCTGTGCCGCTGCGCTCGACATGCTGCGCAAGATCGAGGAGCTCAATCATGAGCGCGAGGCCGAAGCCCTTGAGGACGGCGTGCCGTTCCTGCCGATGCGGATCGGGCTCGGCATCAACACGGGCAAATGCGTCGTCGGCAATATGGGCTCGGACCTGCGCTTCGATTATTCGGTGCTCGGCGACCCGGTGAACCTGGCCTCGCGTCTCGAAGGCCAAACCAAGACCTACGGCGTTCCGATCATCATCGGCGCCCGGACGGCGGAAAAGGTCAATGGCCACTTCGCCGCGCTGCAGATCGACCTGATCACGGTCAAGGGCAAGCAAGAGCCGGAGAGCATCTACGCGCTCGTTGGCGACGAGGCGGTCGCCGCCAGCGAGAGCTTCAAATCCATCACCGGGCTGACCCGGGAAATGCTGGCCCGCTACCAAGACCGCGACTGGAGCGGGGCGGAGCATGCGCTTCAGCGGGCCAAGCAGGCCGAGGAAATATTCGGGCTCGCCGGCGTATTCGGCCTCTATCAGTCCCGCATCGACGCCTTCCGCATCACCCCGCCGCCGCCTTCATGGGATGGCGTGTTCGCATTCGATACCAAGTAAGAACGAACGTTCGCGCCGATGAACTCAGCTTCAGTTACCGTGTTTGAAAGGGCGGCGTTAACCGGGCTCCGCGCAAATGCGCGTGATAGAGCTTGTGACAGGCCGGACGAGCCGCTTACGATGAACATAGAGCCATGAACGGCCGCAACGCGGGGGCGACACGGTCAATGTCAGACTTCACAATCCGGTTTTGGGGGGTGCGCGGTTCGCTCCCCTGCCCCGGGCCTGCGACCAAGCGATATGGCGGGAATACCCCTTGTGTGGAGGTGCGCTGCGGCGAGCGCCTGATCATCCTGGACGGCGGCACGGGACTGCGCGAACTCGGCGACAAGCTGATGCAGGACGGCGACGCCATCGACGCCGACCTGTTGCTGACCCATTGCCATTACGATCATGTCATCGGCATCCCGTTCTTTGCACCCTTCTATCATTCGCAGCACCGCTTCCGGATGTGGGCGGGCAACCTGCTGCCCGACTTCCGGTTGAAATCGGTGATGCAAACGATGATGAGCGAGCCGCTATTCCCGATCGGCATCGACACCTTCAAGGCGGATATCGACTATCGCGACTTTCGCGCCGGCGAGTCCATCGCGCCGGGCGGCGGCGTGACGATCCGCACGGTGGCGCTCAACCACCCGGGTGGCGCAACCGGATATCGGATCGAGTACAAGGGGCGGTCGGTCGCCTACCTCACGGACAACGAGGGCGAGCGGGAGGAACGCGACGAGGCCCTGATCGCGGCAGCCCGAGGTGCCGATCTTGTCATCTACGACACCGCCTATACCGAGGATGAAATCGAGGAAAAGAAGGGCTGGGGTCACTCGACCTGGCAGTACGGCATGCGCCTTGCGGATGCGGCCGGAGCCGGGACTTTCTGTCTGTTTCACCATGCGCCTGAGCATGACGATGCGGCGATGGACGCCATGCTTGCTCAGGCGCGCGCCGCGCGGCCGGGTACGATTGCGGCCATCGAGGGCCAGATCATTCGCCTGTAGACCCTTTGTCTGCTGGCGATGGTCCGCAATTTCATCCGTTTGTAGTAATCACGGCGTCGTTTATTCCGGTGCCCAGCGCATTCGATTCTTGCCCGTGCGCGGCGGACATGGAAGGAATCGGGACGCGCCGTGTTGTGCCGATCGGTCGTGGAGTGACCAATGGATTTTGGCTATTTCGTCACCTATCTGGTCGATTTCATCGGGTCCAAAATGGACCTGGCAAATCTGCTCGGTCTGATCGGCGCCATATTTTACGTTGCCTCGATGACGCTGCGGACCATGATCCCGCTGCGTATCGCGGCGATCATCAGCAATATCCTGTTCATGGGCTATGGGCTCATGGCGAAGGCGCTGCCGACATTCTTCATGTATGCGGTTTTGCTGCCGATCAACTGTTTTCGCCTCTACCAGATTCAGCAACTGGTGAAGCGGGTGAAGATCGCCTCCCAGGGCGATCTCGACATGGAATGGCTGAAGCCGTTCATGACGAAAAAGAACTTCAAGGCAGGCGACGTCCTGTTCAACAAGGGCGACGTCGCAAACGCCATGTACTACACCGTCACGGGCAAATTCCTGGTCAAGGAATTCGGCGTCGAACTGCCGCCCGGCCGGGTGATGGGCGAACTGGGTTTCCTCGCGCCCGACAACAAGCGCACAGCCACCGTCGAATGCATAGAGGACGGGCAGGTGCTGTTCATTATCTACGACAAGGTACGCGAACTGTATTTCCAGGATCCGGATTTCGGATTCTATCTGCTCAAGCTGACGAGCGAGCGGCTGCTGCAGAATATTTCCCGGCTGGAAGGCGAGGTTGCGACTTACAAGGCGCGCGTCCAGGCGCTGGAGGCTGCTGCCGCCGCGCGCATTACATGATGTCGCGCGGCGCGTCCGTTGGACCTGCGCCGGACGACAACGCCTCGGCCGCGGCGTGCCGGACACCTTCGGCTCCGGAATCGAGTTCAGCCAGCAGGCGGTATTGCATGAACTCCAGATCGACCAGCGCGAATCTGCGATTGTCGAGCAAGAGCCATCGCCCCTCGAGCCTTGCCGAGGCCACGGCGTGATCGGTGCGAGTCACCGGGTCGTGTACGATCAAAAGCTTCAGGTCGCCGCTCGCAACGCCCGCTTCCTTCAGTGCCAGCAATTTGAGGATGGCATAATCCTCGCAATCGCCGGCGCCGTCGCTCATCGTCTCGAGCGGGCTCGACCAGCGGTCGGCGACACCGAAGCGGCGCTCGTCGCTCACCGGTCGGATCGCAAGATTGACCGCGCGATTGATTTCGCCGATCCGCGCGCGGCCCTCGCGCAAGCGTCCGGCCGCAACGATGGCCTCGAAACGCAACTCGCCGTCGCTGCACGTCGCAATCTCCGCACGGCATAAGCCGAGCCGGGATTCATCCTCCGCGACACGATGCTGCATCGTCTGCCATTTGACCGCGAGGCTTGGGTTACTCAAGGCGTCCACCACCTGCGACGAGCGATCACCGGCGTGACCCGGGCCGGTCCCCATACACGCAAACGCCACCACAAGCATTCCCAAGACGCGCGGCATGACCGGTCCCTAAAACCGCACGATCCAGAGTCTGCGCGCTCCTTATCGCCGCGGTGCCGCAACCGTTAGCAGCACTTCCATGTCATTCGGTTAAATGCGCCCTGCAAGTCTGAAAATGGTGAATGCTTCCAACGGCAATGCAAAAAAGGGGCTCCCTCTTACGAGGAAGCCCCTTCGGAAAGCGTGTTACCGCTTTGTTTACCAGCGCTGACCGCCGTACCAGGTGTCGACGTCCGATTTCACCTGATCCTTGGCGATGCCATAGCGCTCCTGGATCTTGCCTTCGAGCTGGTCACGCTTGCCGTTGATGACGTCGAGGTCATCGTCGGTGAGCTTGCCCCACTGCTCTTTGACCTTACCCTTCATCTGCTTCCAGTTACCTTCCACACGATTCCAATCCATCGTGAGACCTCCATTGTTTGTCGAGGGAATTAGTCCACGAACAACGCTGCAACGCCGAAGATGTTCCATCCGGAACTTCACCCGCCATCACACGTTGTTTATGGCTCTCACCGGAGGTTATCGTCATGGAAACACCGAAACATCGCCCCTCGCCCGACGCGACGTCTGACCAGGGGCGACCTGCTCGAAAGAGTACCGAGATCCAGCCCGTCAAGAAGCAGGACGATGTGGCGCTCGAAACCTATGAGCAAAGCCCGGAACGTCCCGGCGGCGATGAACGCAACGCCCCGGCATCGCCGGATGGACCATTGCCCGATCGCGAGCGCGCGACCCCGGACTAACTCGCAGAGCCGTCATACGACAGACTTGTAGCGGCCGATCACGGTATCCAGCACCTCGTCGAGCGGTCGCGACCACCAGTCATTCGACAACAACTCCACCTCGATGAATCCATCGAAGCCCTGCCCCTCAACCGCACGGCGATAGGCCGGGATATCGATCACGCCGTCTCCCATCATGCCGCGATCGAGCAGCATATCCTTGGTCGGCACCAGCCAGTCGCAGACATGAAATGCGAGCAGCCGGTCCTGGCCGGTGCGTGCGATCTGCGTCCACACATCGGAGTCCCACCACACGTGATAGGTGTCGATCGCAACGCCGATCGTACCGGTCCGCGCCGGATCGAGCAGGTCGCAGATGTCGAGCGCCTGCCGCAGCGTGTTCACGCAGGCGCGGTCCGCGGCATACATCGGATGCAGTGGCTCGACCGCAAGCGGCATGCCGGCACTTTGCGCGTATGGCAGCAACTCCGCCAGCGCGTCGGTCACTTGGGCGTGCGCGGCGCGGATATCTTTCGACGGCTCCGAACCCGGACGGGAATATTGCGGCAATCCGCCGACCACCAGCACCAGGCACGGTGAGCTGAGCGCCGCGGCCTCGTCGATGGCGCGCCGGTTGTCGTCCAGCATTTCCTGCCTGTGCGCCGCATCGGCAGTGAACATGCCGCCGCGGCAATAGCCCGACAGCTTCAGCCCAGCGTCACGCACTGCGGCGACCGCGCGCTCAAGCCCGACATGCGCCACCTGATCGCGCCACGGCGACACCGCGCGAATGCCACGCCGCGCGCAGGCGTCCACGATGCCGACGAAATCTGCCTGCTGGCGCACGGTCGCGGTGTTGATGGACAGCCAGTTGTGATCGTTCGAGAGGTCGCGCATCAGGCGCAAATCCCCCGAACCGCCAGAATCGCCCGCATCCGCGCAACCGCAACCTCCGGATCGCGCAACAGCCCCGCCGCGTCGGCCAGCCGGAAAATCTCGGCGAGATGCAGCGTCGAGCGTGCGCTTTCCTGCCCGCCGACCATGGTAAAATGATCCTGATGGCCGTTGAGATAGGCCATGAACACCACACCGGTCTTGTAGAAGCGGGTCGGCGCCCGGAAGATATGTCGCGATAGTGGCACCGTCGGACCGAGAATGTCGTGGAAGGTCTCGCTGTCGTTTGTCGACAACGCCACCAGCGCCGCGGCCGCGGCCGGCGCGATCGCGTCGAATATTCCGAGCAACGCATCGGAGTAACCAAGATCATCCCCCGCGATCAGCTCCGCATAATTGAAGTCGTCGCCGGTATACATCCGCACGCCTTTCGCCAGGCGGCGGCGCATCGCGATTTCCTTGTCCTTGTCGAGCAGCGAAATCTTGACACCGTCGACCTTCGCGGCATGCGCGTTGATGATCTCAACCGCGACGTCCATCGCTGCTTCGAGATTATCGGCGCCCCAATAACGGGCCAGCGCCGGATCGAACATATCGCCGAGCCAATGGATGATCACCGGCTCCCTCACCTGCGACAGCACCCGGCCATAGACCTTGCGGTAATCGTCGCCGGAGGCCGCAACGCGTGCGAGCGCGCGCGATGCCATCAGAATGATACGGCCGCCGAAGGCCTCGATCGCCGCGATCTGCTCCTCATAGGCCCGGATCACGTCATCGATGCTCGTTGCATCCTCCGGCGCAAGCTGATCGGTGCCGGCGCCCGAAAACACCAGGCCGCCGCGCGGCTTTGCCGCCGCCACCGAGCAGCGGATGAGTTCGAGCGATTGCGGCCAGCTCATCCCCATGCCGCGCTGCGCGGTGTCCATCGCCTCCGCGACCCCGAAGCCGAGATCCCAGAGATGCTCGCGAAACGCGATGGTGCGGTCCCAGTCCACCGCGGCGTCGAGCCACGGATCGGAAGCGGCCAGCGGATCGGCCACCACATGGGCTGCCGCAAACGCGATCCGGTTAAGCGGCGCATTCACCTTCGACGGAAAATCGCCCGGCGCCGAGACCGCAAAATTTTCCATGCTGCGATCGGCACGCGGCAGCGCGATGGTGAGGCCGGCGCGCGGGCGTTCATAGCGGTTCATCTCAGGACCTCTCTTACAACAAACCACGGCATGTCCCCGTCACCCTGAGGTGCGAGCGGCCGAAGGTCGCGGCCTACGGCGGGCACCTCAGGATGACGGATCGATATCGCGCTCGGGTTGCGCCAACATCAAACCTTCAACGCCGGCACATCGACGAAGCGCCGCTCCTTCCAGCTCTGCAGCGCGCATTCGACAAGCTGCACGCCCTTGGCACCTTCGATCAGCGTGTAGCGATAGGGCGCATCCTCCACGACATGGCGGATGAACATCTCCCATTGCACCTTGAAGCCGTTGTCATAGACCTGATTGTCGGGCACCGGCTGCCAGGTGTCGTAGAAATCGATCGGTTGCTTCACGTCAGGATTCCATACTGGACGCGGCGTGCCCTGACGCGGCTGGATCACGCATTCGGTGAGCCCCGACACCGCCGAGCCGTTCACGCCGTCGACCTGAAACGTGACCAGATCGTCGCGATAGACTCGCGTCACCCAGCTCATGTTGATATGCGCGATCACGCCGCCTTCCAGTTCGAAGGTGGCGTAGGCGGCATCGTCGGCGGTCGCCTTGTATTCCTTGCCGTTCTCATCCCAGCGGGCCGGGATATGCCTCGCGCCAAGGCACGACACGCTTTTCACTTCGCCGAACAGGTTGTCGAGCACGTAGCGCCAGTGGCAGACCATATCGAGAATGATGCCGCCGCCATCCTCGTCGCGATAATTCCAGGATGGGCGCTGCGCCGGCTGCCAGTCGCCTTCGAACACCCAATAGCCGAACTCGCCACGCACCGCGATCATTCGGCCGAAGAAGCCGGAATCGCGCAGCATCTTGAGCTTCAGCAGGCCCGGCAGGAACAGCTTGTCCTGCACCACGCCGTTCTTGACGCCGGCCTTTGCCGCAAGCCGGCATGCCTTCAGCGCTGACGCAAGGTCGGTCGCGATCGGCTTCTCGCAATAGACGTGCTTGCCATGCGCAATCGCCTTTTCCAGAAGCTCGGGCCGCATCTGCGTGGTGCCGGCATCGAAGAAGATCTCGTCGTCCGGATTGAGCAGCGCCTTGTCCAGATCGGTGGCCCAGCGCGTCACGCCATATTGCTGCGCAAGCGCCGCGATCTTGTCCGGGTTGCGCCCGACCAGGATCGGGTCCGGCATCACCCGGCTGCCGTCCGAAAGCACGACGCCGCCGGCCTCGCGAATGGCCAGAATCGAGCGAATGAGATGCTGATTCATGCCCATGCGCCCGGTGACGCCATGCATGATGATTCCGAGACGCCTTGCCGCCATCCTCTCAGTCCCCCGTTCAGCCTTTTGCGGCTCTTTTAACCGGTTGGTTAAAAGATGAAAAGAGTGTTTTTGCTAACTCTTTAGCGCGCTGCAATTTACCGAAAATCGGTCCCGGCGCGGCGGATCATCTCCGGATCGACGCCGGAGGCGAAGCCAACCTGCGCCAGCGAACCGATGGCCAGCGCACCGCCGGCGATCGCCAGACGGACCTGTCCGTCGAACTCCTCGTACATATCGGGATGGGCGGTACGGAACGCGCGCACCTCCTCCGCGGGCGTTGCCGGAAAGCCACCGACGTAATGGTGCCCGTTGCGCTCGGAATGCGCGATGCCATGAAAAGCCAGCAGCGCCGTGTCCTGCTGGACTGCAAGACCGGCCTGGCAGGTGAGGTCTTCTCCAGCGAGGAAGATGCGCGCTCCGTCAGCCGCGGACCAGTGTGCCGCGCGCGCGCCGTTGACCAGCGACTTGTAGATGCCCTTGCAGGCTTTCGATGACATCCCGCGATAGCCGAGCGCGACCGCTTTCGGAAACGTGTCATAATCGCTTTCGCCCTCGTCCACGATCACGGCAAAGCTTTTCCCGAATTCGCCGAGCGGCGTTGCAAATGTCAGATCGCGCGGTAACGGCTGCTCGACATAAAGTAGCCGTTGCAGAAAGTTCTCGAATTGCGGTCGGCTCAGCATGCCTTCGCCGAGCGCCGTCAGGGCCTCGTGACTGGCATATTGTTCGTTGGCATCGAGCGTGACGCGATAATCGATGCCGGCGGCATCGAGCGTCCCGGCAATGTCGCCAAGCCGCTCGGTGTCGGCGGTCACATCGCCCGACAGCTTCAGCTTGAAATAGCGGCAGCCGGTCTGCGCATGAATGTCCGGAAGCTGCGCAACCGGATCCGCCATGCCAACGGTATGCCGCACCATGATCCGCGACTGCGGATTGCGGCTTTTCAGGTAGCCGGCAATGATGCCGTCGTCGATATCGGGCGTGAGCCGCGCGTCGAGGCCCGCGATGTTCTCGGCAAGACCGCTGAACACATCGCGCCCGCAAAAGCGCAGCAGCGCATCCAGGATCGCCTTGTCGATCTGCGCCGGGCCGAAGGCTGCGGCAAGGCCCGGAATGCCTTCGCGAGCGCAAGCTTGCAGCACGGCTGCATGGCAGGCCGCGTGATGGCCGAAGGCCGTATCGAGCGCTGGCCGCTCATGATAGGCATCGCGCCCGATCACCAGCGCGCGCCGCAACTGCTCTACGGTTTGCTCAGGGGTCAGCGCCGGGTCCTTGTTGAACCATTTCGGCACCATCAATTCGGCCGTCGCACCGAGACTGCGGCGGCCGTCTTCGGTCTCGATCTCTGCAAACAGGAAGAGCTGGGTCGCTGCGGTGACGGTGGCTGCGCCAAACCGGAACGGGATCCGAAATTGAACCGGTCGTTCGAACCATGTGATCGAACGAATGCGCAAACGCGGTGCCATGCCCCACTCGAACCCGTTGATTAACTTGTTGGTTAAATCGTCGAAATTTCCGGCTTCCGGGTCAAGTGCGGTATTCTATTGCGCTGCGATATGGAACTTTCGGGCCCCTTTTGCGTTTCACACTGCAGACCGGATCCAACGCGTATCTGCGGCAATTTAAGAGGGGGATCTCATCTGATAGCGGCCGCGTGCCTGCGCGGCCCTCATAATCGCCACGTCCCTGGGGCAAGAGCGCTCCCTCGGTTCCCCAACGAAACAACCCGGCCGGTCGCGCGACGCCCGCATCAGCGGCGAGCCGGCGTCGGCGGGAAGATGAGTTAGCCTCGCCTCATGCCCGATAGCCTTGCCAAGACCAGCCTTTCCGCAACCAGTCCGGATAGCCGCGCGATTTTCGTGGATACGGCCCCTCCCGCAAAGCCACGCCCCGACCAGCTGCCGCGGATCCCGATCGACCCCCGTACCAACGCGATTTTCCTGGATATCGACGGCACCCTGCTCGATATCGCGCCGACGCCTTTGGAAGTGAAAGTCTCCGACGCGTTGCGTGCCACGCTTGCATCGCTCTCCCGAGTTTTTGACGGCGCCATCGCCTTTGTCAGCGGCCGGCCGATTGCCGAGATGGACCGGCTGTTCGACCCGCTGCGGCTTGCCGCCGTCGGCGGTCACGGTGCGGAGATTCGTTTCGCGCCCGACAGCAAAATCAGGCGCAGCGAGATCGCGACGCTGGACGATGACCTGCGCGCGGAATTCTCTCGGATCGGCCAAATCGGCGACGGCGTGATCGTGGAGGACAAGGGCTATTCGCTGGCGATCCATTATCGTCTTGCGCCGCATCTCGGTGGCGAGATCATGAAAAGCGTCACGGCCGTCTGCAAGAGCGACCGCTGCGACTCGCTCGAAATTCTCCCCGGCAAGGCCGTGATCGAGATCAAGCCCGGCGGCTACGACAAGGGCACCGGCCTGCGCGAGATGATGAGCGTGCCACCCTTTACGGGGCGGAAGCCGATCTTCGTCGGTGACGACGTCACCGACAACGCCGCATTCGCAGCGCTACAGGATTTCGCCGGCACCGGCTTTTCGGTCGGCGGCGTGGTGCCCGGCACCAGCTTCAACTTCGACGGACCACAGGACGTGCGGGGCTGGTTGCGGCACCTGAGCGAGGAGCGCCGATGACCCGGCCGACAACCGATTACGGCCTCGACCTCGCAATCATCGGCAATGGCCGCACCGCGGCCCTGCTCGAGCCCTCATCGCGTATCACCTGGTGGTGCTTCCCCCGCTTCGACAGCGACCCGGTGTTCTGCCGCCTGGTCGCGGGGGACGAGGAAAAGGGCTTCACCGATGTCGTTCTCGACGGCATCAAGGAGGTGAAGTCGCAATATCTGCGCAACACGCCGATCGTCATCACCGAACTGACCGACGAACACGGCGGCAGCGTCCGCATCACCGACTTCGCACCGCGCTTCCAGAACCTCGACCGCACCTACCGTGCCCCGCAACTGATCCGAATCATCGAGCCGATTGCCGGGTTGCCGCGGATTACCATCCGCTTCCGCCCGACCTTCAATTACGGCATTCCGGTTACTCACCAGGCACTCGGCAGCAACCACATCCGCTACTGGGGCGGCGAGATGCAATTGCGTCTGACCACAGACGCGCCGCTCTCCTATATCGAACGCGAATCCTCGTTCGTTCTGACACGTCCGCACTACATGGTGTTCGGCGCCGACGAGCCGTTCCCCGCCGCACTTGGATCGACCTGCCGCGACTTCCTCGACCGGACGAGAGATTACTGGCGCGAATGGGTGCGGCGCCTCAACCTGTCCTACGACTGGCAGGACGCGATGATCCGCTCCGCCATCACGCTGAAGCTTTCCAATTTCGAGGAGACCGGCGGCATCATCGCCGCACACACCACTTCAATTCCGGAATCGCCGGGGTCACAGCGCAACTGGGATTACCGCTTCTGCTGGCTGCGGGATGCGTATTTCGTGGTGAAGGCGCTCAACCGCATCGGCGCCACCCGCACGATGGAGGATTTCATCCTCTACATCGTCAACCTCGTATCCGAGGAGGCAGAGTCGATCCGTCCAGTCTACCCGATCGTACCGGCCGATCCGATGGACGAACGCGTCGCGGAACATCTTGCAGGTTTCCGAGGCGATGGACCGGTACGCATTGGCAACGCCGCGGCCATGCAGGCGCAGCACGACACCTATGGCAGTGTCATTCTCGCGGCGATGCCGATGTTCTTCGATCGCCGGTTGCCGCAAATGGGCGACGAATCGCTGTTTCAGCTGCTCGAAGTGCTGGGCCGCAAAGCCGAACGGCTGGCGCTCACGCCCGATGCCGGCATCTGGGAATATCGCGGACGCCAGCGCATTCATACGCATTCGGTGGCGATGTGCTGGGCTGGCTGCAATCGCCTCGCCGCAATCGCGCAGCGCCTCGGCTTTGTCGAGCGCGCCAATTACTGGAACGACGTCGCCGACCGTCTGCATGCCGCCATGATGGACAAGGCCTGGAACCAGAAACGCGGCGCCTTCACCGCAGCCTTCGGCTCGGACGATCTCGACGCCAGCGTGCTGCTGATGCACGAACTTGGCGTGGTGGAAGCCGAAGACCCGCGCTTCGTCTCGACCGTCGCCGCCATGGAACGTGAACTTTTGCGCGGCAACCACGTTATGCGTTACGCCAGCCCCGACGATTTCGGTGTGCCTGAAGGCGAGTTTCTCATCTGCCGTTTCTGGCTGATCGACGCATGGTGGTCGCTCGGCCGCAAGCAGGAAGCCCGCGATCTGTTCATTGACGCGCTCAAATACACCAACCGCTACGGGCTGCTGGCGGAGCATATCCATATGCAGAATGGACAACTCTGGGGAAATTTTCCGCAAACCTATTCCATGGCGGGTCTGATCTTGACTGCGATGCGTCTGTCGCGAAGTTGGGAGGATCGGTATTGGCGCGGTTAGTCGTCGTCTCCAACAGAGTATCGTCGCCCAAGTCCGGCACCCGGGCCGGTGGCCTCGAAGTCGCCGTGATGGCGTCACTCAAACGCAATCCGGGAATCTGGTTCGGCTGGAGCGGAAAGCTGTCGACCAATATTTTGGCGACCCGGACCATCGAAGGCGACCCGGTCACCTTTGTACTCGCAGATCTGCCGAAGGAAGCCTATGACGAGTTCTATTATGGCTTCGCCAATCGCGTGCTGTGGCCGATCCTGCATTACCGGCTCGATCTCGCCGAATTCTCGCGCCAGGATCTGTCCGGCTATACCCAGATCAACGACCATTTCGCCGAGGAATTGAACGAGATCCTGAAACCCGACGATGTCGTCTGGGTTCACGATTATCATTTCCTGCTGCTGGCCAAGGCACTGCGCGAGCGCGGGCACAACAACCGCATCGGCTTCTTTCTGCATACGCCGTTCCCGCCGGTCGAAATCATTACCGGGCTGCCGCACCACGAGCGCGTCATCTCCGCCCTCGCTCATTACGACCTCGTCGGATTCCAGACCGAAACCGACGCCGCCAATTTCGCACGCTACATGGAAAGCGAATGCCGCTATCCGGGCGATCGCACCAGCGGATACAACACCGGCGAACGCATCGTGCGCATCGGCAGCTTCCCGGTCGGGGTCGAAACCGAGAGTTTCAACAAGCTGGCGCGCCGCGCGGTAAAGTCGTCCTTTGTCGAAGGCGTGCTGTCGTCTCTCAGCGGCCGCGCCATGATCATCGGCGTCGACCGACTCGATTATTCGAAGGGCATCCAGAACCGTCTCGAAGCTTTCGAGCGCTTCCTCGAAACCTATCCGGAGTGGCGCGACAACGTCACGTATCTGCAGATCACGCCCAAGAGCCGGTCCGAAATTCCCGAATATATGGACATGGAGCGCAACGTCTCCTCGACCGTCGGGCGCGTGAACGGCAAATATGGCGAAGCCGCCTGGACGCCGATCCGCTATGTCAATCGCGCGCATACGCGGACCGCGCTCGCCGGATTGTATCGCGGCGCCCGCGCGGCGCTCGTCACGCCGCTGCGCGATGGCATGAATCTGGTCGCCAAAGAATTCGTCGCCGCTCAGGATGAAGCCGATCCCGGCGTGCTGATCCTGTCGCGGTTCGCCGGCGCCGCGATGGAGTGCAAACCCGCTTTGCTGGTCAATCCCTACGACACTGAATCCGTTGCCGCCGCAATTCATCGCGCGCTGACCATGCCGCTCGAAGAGCGGCGCGCACGCCATAGAGCGCTCTACGATATCATCGCCAAAAGCGACATCAACGACTGGCCTGGACGTTTCCTGTCCGCGTTGACCGGCAAGGCCTCGCTGGACGCGCAGGCCGGCGCCGTCGCGCTGGCTCCACCGAACGATGTGGTTCCGATTGCGGGGCGACGCGCCGCCATCCGCCCGAACTGACATTGACGACAAGAGGAGAAACGCGATGCCGGCGATCGGAAAAACGCGATGGGCTATTCCCGAGGGCTACATTCCGTCGGGCAGCATCTCGCAGGACCGCGCGCTGCTGTCGCACGAGACCGCCTGTATCCTCAATGCCGGCGAGCGCGACGCCACGATCCGGCTGACGATCTATTTCGCGGATCGCGATCCAGTCGTCTATCGTGTCACGGTTTCCGCGCGCCGCACGCTGCATCTGCGCTTCAACGATCTGAAAGACCCGGAGCCGGTGCCGCTTGATACCGATTATGCGTCGGTGTTTGAATCCGACGTGCCGATCGTGGTGCAGCATACCCGGCTGGATTCGCGTCGTGCCGAGATCGCGCTGCTCTCCACCGTGGCTTACGGCCAGGATTAGCGGACGCCCTTGTCGCATGCGTGAAAGCCGCCGTCTCGGGGAGCCAGTACCCCAAAAGAGGCGGGGGCTTCGATCAGGCCTGCCTCAGCTCCCCGGCAGCTGCTGCGCGGAAAGCGCTTGACCTCTAGTTGCGAGCGCTTCTTAATAGCGATAAGAGAATTGGACAGAATCAGGCGATGCGGCTTCGAGTCCGCCATCGCGTTGTGACTTGGGGGCTTCATGTTGAACGGCGAAAACCCGGTGCGGCGGGGTGTTCCGGCGCGCGGTCGCCTGTTGGGCGCTCTGACCTCGCTTGCGCTGAGCTCCGCACTATCAACCGCCTTGCTGCCGGTGGATGCGCAAGCGCAAGCCCGGAACGTACACGTCAAGCAGGATAGCAACGACATCCCGGAAGTCCCCGGCGACGACATTTTCGGCTTCACGGCAGCCACAGATACCGGGGAAAAAGGTGACGTCGGATTCGCAAACGAACTGACCGGCTTTGGCGGCAAGCGGGGCGGCAGCTACCTCGCACTGAGCAACAAGATGGAATTCAGTTACACGCCGGCCGAGGATTGGTGGGTGGCGGCGTCAGCATTCGTTTCCTACAACCGCATCAAGGGCGTGCCTGATTTTCTGGATGTCGACAGGACGCAGTTCGAGGGCTTCTCGACCGAAATCCAGTACCGGCTGATCAAGCGGAGCGCCTCCAACCCATTCGCCCTCGCGGTGGCGGTGGAGCCCGCTTATGCCTTCACCGATCTCTCGAGCGGACGAAAGTCGGATGCTTACGGCGCCGCATTCAAACTTCTCGTGGACGCCGTCATCGTTCCCGACAGGATCTTCTGGGCTGCCAACATTATCTGGGCGCCAGTGCGCTCGCAGGATATCGACGACCGCAGCAACTGGACCACAAGCTCGGCCGGCCTGCTGATGACCGCTCTGACTTTTCAGCTTTCGAAAAGCCTCTTTGTCGGCGCCGAGATCATGCAGTTTTCTGCCTATAACGGAAGCTTTTTCAACGAGCGCTCGGGCTACGCTTACTATCTGGGACCGACGCTTCTCTGGAAGATCACCGATAAAGTCGCGTTCAACACGACATGGCAGCCACAAATCGCCGGCCGCTCGTCCGACAATCCGAATTTGCCTTACGAATTGGATACGTTCACGCGCTCGCAGTTCCGCTTCAAACTGGCGTTTCAGTTGAATTAGGAAGTGCCCGTGACGCCCCACTCGTCGGAGACCGTACTCGTTTATGGGGCTTGCCCGACAAGTTTCGTTATTCGGCACGAGCCTGCTGTTTGTCGTGAATAGAGTCGGAATGGAACATCAGGCCCGTTGGCAGGGAGCGTCCCCGCGCATATGGTCGCCGCCCCGAATCGATTGAGGGCGTTAATGGCTGCCGACCTTTCGCGTATTGCGCGCACGATTGCCGACGAGATTGCTGCAAAGCCGCCGCAGGTTGTTGCTGCGATCGGACTTCTCGACGAAGGCGCGACCGTTCCTTTCATCGCACGTTACCGCAAGGAGGTAACCGGCGGACTCGACGACACGCAGCTGCGCCAGCTCGAAGAGCGCCTGACCTATCTGCGCGATCTTGAATCGCGGCGGGAAACCGTGCTCGAATCGATTCGCTCGCAAGGCAAGCTCACCGAGGAGCTTGAGGCGAAGATCGGCGCGGTCGCGACCAAGGCCGAGCTCGAGGACCTGTACCTGCCCTACAAGCCGAAGCGCCGCACCCGCGCCGAGATCGCGCGCGAACGCGGCCTCGGTCCACTCGCCGAAACCATTCTCGCCGATCGTGCGGTGGTGCCACTTGAACTCGCCACGCAGTTCATAACCGACGAAGTGCCGGACACCAAGACGGCGCTGGATGGCGCGCGCGACATTCTGGTCGAGACCTTTGCGGAAAACGCGGATCTGGTCGGTCGCCTGCGTACCTATCTCAAGGAAAAGGCCGCCGTGCATGCCAAGGTCGTTGACGGCAAGCAGGAGGCCGGCGCGAAATTCTCCGACTATTTCGATCACACCGAGCGCTGGGCGACGATGCCTGGTCATCGTGCGCTGGCCATGCTGCGCGGGCGCAACGAGGACATCCTGACAGTCGATATCGAGATCGATGCCGACAGCACCGCGCTGGTGAAGCCGGTCGAGCAGATGATTGCCGACGCCTCCGCGATCCGCCCGGATGCCGGCGCCGCCGACAAATGGCTGATGGATGTTGCGCGCTGGACCTGGCGCGTGAAGCTCTCGCTCACGCTGTCGATCGATCTGATGACCGAGTTGCGCGTACGCGCCGAAGAAGAGGCCATTCAGGTGTTCGCCCGCAATCTCAAGGATCTGTTGCTGGCGGCGCCGGCCGGTTCGCGCGCGACGATCGGTCTTGATCCCGGCATCCGCACCGGCGTGAAAGTTGCCGTGGTCGACAACACCGGCAAACTGCTGGAAACCGCCACGGTCTATCCGTTCCAGCCGAGGAACGACGTTCGCGGCGCGCAGGCTGAGATTGGGCGACTGATCGTGCGCCATAAGGTCGAACTGATCGCCATCGGCAATGGCACGGCGAGCCGCGAGACCGACAAGCTGGTCGCCGAACTGCTGGCCGACATGCCGCCGCCGAAGCCGATCAAAGTGGTGGTGAGCGAGGCCGGCGCGTCCGTTTACTCCGCCTCGGCGACCGCCGCCGCCGAATTCCCAGGTCTCGACGTGTCGCTGCGCGGCGCGGTGTCGATCGCGCGTCGTCTGCAGGATCCGCTGGCGGAACTGGTCAAGATCGAACCGAAATCGATCGGCGTTGGGCAATATCAGCACGATGTCGACCAATACCGGCTGGCGCGCTCGCTTGACGCGGTGGTGGAAGACGCGGTGAACGCGGTCGGGGTCGATCTGAACACCGCATCGGCGTCGCTGCTATCGCGGGTGTCGGGCCTCGGCGGGTCGCTCGCCGAGTTGATTGTCGCGCATCGTGACAAGGTCGGCGCCTTCAGGAACCGCAAGCAACTGCTTGAAGTGGCGCGGCTCGGACCGCGCACCTTTGAGCTCTGCGCCGGGTTCTTGCGCATTTCGAACGGCGACGAGCCGCTCGATGCGTCGTCGGTCCATCCGGAAGCTTATGGCGTCGCCACGAAAATCGTTGCGGCCTGTGGTCGCGATGTGCGGTCGCTGATGGGTGACAGCACCGCTCTGAAGGCGCTCGATCCGGGCGTATTCGTCGACGAGCGCTTCGGTCTGCCGACGGTGCGCGACATTCTGACGGAGCTGGAAAAGCCGGGGCGCGATCCGCGTCCCAGCTTCAAGACGGCGACCTTCACCGACGGAGTCGAGCAGATCGCCGATCTGAAGCCCGGCATGCTGCTGGAAGGCACCGTGACCAACGTCGCCGCTTTCGGCGCCTTCGTCGATATCGGCGTCCACCAGGACGGACTTGTTCACGTCTCGCAGCTCGCCGACCGCTTCGTGAAGGACCCGCATGACGTGGTGAAAGCCGGCGATGTGGTGAAGGTGCGCGTCGTCGAGGTCGACGTGAAACGCAAGCGCATCGGCCTCACCATGCGCAAGGATGGTGCGCCAGCCCAGCCGGCCAGTGCCCGGGCTCCTGCCGACATCAAGGGAAAGGAAAAGCCCGGCGGCGGACGCGCTCATGGTGGCGCACAACGCGCCCCCGAGCGGCCGGCGGCGCAGGGCGCGTTGGCGGCCGCCTTGGCCGAGGCGATGCGGCGCAAGTAAGCGCGCTCAAGCGAGACGACAGGAAGCGCGGTTCGCATGTGAAAGCGCTTCAATGCGTTGCCGTTTCCGGCTTCGCGTCGAGCGCGCCCGCCATTCCATCAACCGCTTCGGCTTTTGCTGGATCGATTGCGGCTGCACGCTTTACAAATTCAAATTTTGGAATATATGTAAAATGCGCGTTTGATTGGGGGCAAGTTTAATGGCCGCGTCTCGATCGCTTCAATTGTCGCTCCTTGTTGCAATCCTGCTCTCGCCAACCATCGCGTTTCCGCAGGCCCAAGACGATAAATCCGTGAAAGACCCCCAGGATCACGGAAGTCTCACGGACTTCATACATAACGCACCGCCCGAACCGACAGAAGCTTGGCTGCGCGCCGCAGGCGGGCGCATCTACGACAACTGGTGGGAGGCGCTCGACCGCAAGAAACCTGAAGGCACCCACCCAGCCTATCCGAAAGTCGGTCAGCGCACAGGCTCAAACACGTGGCGCTGCGTGGAATGCCATGGCTGGGATTATAGGGGAAAGGACGGTTTATATGGCAGCGGCGAGCGCTATACCGGCATCAAAGGAATACGCCGCGCGGCTGGGCAAAACCTGAATCGCATCATGGCGATGCTGCGAGCGGAACCGCATAATTATAATCGGGACATGATATCCGACGAGGAGCTTCGGAGGCTCGCGATTTTCGTAAGCCGGGGGCAGGACAACGCCGACCGTTTCATCGATACTAAAGCCGGACGTGTCAAAGGCAATGCGATGCGCGGCGCCAGCCTGTTTCAGACCACATGTGCAGCATGTCATGCGTTCGACGGACGAGCCCTTAATTGGGGCACGACTGAGAAACCGGCCTATATCGGAACCGAGGCGAACGAGGCTCCACACGAAGTACTGCACAAGATTCGCAACGGCCATCCCGGCGTGGCGATGATCAATATGAGGGGCTTTCCACTCAAGGACGCCGTCGACATCCTCACGTTTTCACAAAGTTTGCCTACGAAGTGACTGGTGTTAGCCAACTTGGGGGCGGTCTAGCCCGCTCATTCAAAATTGCTTGTTCCAAAAGGTGATTCGAAACGTTGCTCGCGTCCTGATTTGTCCAACCTCAAGTCTCCTTGGCTACTTTTAGTTTAATAGAAGTCTCAAACCATCGGCGGAGGAAGTTATGCGTACACTCGCAGTCGTCGTCTTGGCGAGCGCATCTTTTGCACTCGTGCTGCCGGCTGTCGCTCAGACAGGCCCCGTTGGAACCGCATGCGCAGCCGACATTTCCAAGTTCTGCGCCGGTAAGGGTCACGGGAATCGCCAGACCCGCTCCTGTCTGGAAGAGAATCGTGAGAAACTGTCGCAGGGATGCCGGAGGGCGCTTGATACCACAGGCGGCGGCCGGCGTAGGGGCGCGCCCCAATAGGCTCCCGACTCTGTGAGATCGGCTATCGATCTTGCTGGCATAATTCTGGAGCGGATGAATTATGTCGCGGCAGCGAGAAACCTCGCCAGCACGCGCGCCACATGCACCGCCTCGCGGCCGGTGCCGTCGTGGATCTGGTGACGGCATGAGGTGCCGTCGGCGACGATGATCGCATCCTCGGCAGCCTTGCGCACGGCAGGCAGCAGCGACAGTTCGCCCATCGCCAGCGAGACATCGATGGTATCGGCGCCATATCCGAACGCGCCCGCCATCCCGCAGCAACTCGATTCCACTGTCTCGACCGTGAGGTCGGGCACGAGCTTCAGCACGGTCTGCACCGGGCCGAAGGCGTCGAACGCCTTCTGGTGACAATGGCCATGCACCAGTGCGCGTTGCGGCGTGGGTTTCAGCTTGAGATTCAGCGTCCCCGCTTTGTGCTCACGCGCCAGGAATTCCTCGAAGGTGAGTGCGAGTGAAGCGAGCTTTTGCGCGGTATCTGATTTCACCAACGCCGGAATTTCGTCGCGGAACGACAGGATGCAACTCGGTTCGAGACCGACCACCGGAATTCCGGAGTCGACGTACGGCTGAAGCGCCACCAGCGTCCGCTCAGCCTCCTGCCGCGCCTGATCCACGGCACCCACCGACAGGAATGTGCGACCACAGCAAAGCGGGCGCTTTTTGCCATCGGCAGGCTGCGCGACCTGCACCGCGTAGCCGGCGGCTGTCAGCACCGCGATCGCGGCATCGAGATTCTCGCGCTCGAAATAGCGATTGAAGGTATCGGCGAAGAGGATGACCTGGCGCTCTCCGTCTCCGCTTGCGCGATCGAGCTCCCTCCCCCCTTGCGGGGGAGGGTTGGGGAGGGGGGTGGCGGCGGGAACCGCTGCATCAGCAGCACCCCCCTCCCGCTCGCCTTTGGCGAGCGACCTCCCCCGCAAGGGGGGAGGTGAAGAGGGAGCAAGCGGCAAACGGGATACCAAGCGATCATCAAACACATCGCTTCTCCACCGCGGCAAACTCCGCCGCGATGAAAATCCTGCAATCCGCTCCGACAGCCACGCCGCGCCCGGCACCACATTGCGCGCATTCATCAGCCACGGCACTTTCGCCGCATAGGGCGCGTAACGCGGCAGCCAACCGATCAGCCGGTCCCGCAGCGAAAAACCGAAACGCGCGGCACGCGCTGCCATGACCTCGATCTTCATACGCGCCATGTCGACACCGGTCGGGCATTCGCGCCGGCACGCCTTACAGGAGACGCACAGCTTCATCGTCTCCGCCATCTCGTCGGAGGTCAGCGCATCGGGCCCGAGCTGACCGGTGACCGCAAGACGTAGCGAATTGGCGCGCCCGCGCGTGACATCGCGCTCGTCGCGGGTGACGCGATAGCTCGGGCACATCACGCCGCCCTCGATCTTGCGGCAGGCGCCGTTGTTGTTGCACATCTCGACCGCGCCCTGGAAACCGCCGCCGGCACCCGGCCAGGCCGACCAGTCGAGTTTGGTCGTGATGTTCTCGCCACGATAGCCGGGCTTGAAACGGAAATTGCTCCGGTCGTCGAATTTCGGCGCATGCACGATCTTGCCGGGATTGAACAGGCCGTCCGGATCGAAGCGCGCCTTCACGTCCTCGAACGCGCGCACCAGCTTCGTGCCGAACATGAATTCATGAAATTCCGAGCGCACGATGCCGTCGCCGTGTTCGCCGGAATGCGAGCCCTTGTAGTCGCGCACCATCGCGAAGGCGTCCTCCGCGATCGCGCGCATCGCCTTCACGTCCTTGTCGAGCCGCAGGTTCAGCACAGGGCGCACATGCAGACATCCGGCGCCGGCATGCGCGTACCAGGTGCCGCGGGTGCCATGCTTCTCGAACACGGCGGTGAGCTTTGCGGTGTATTCGGCGAGATGCTCCAGCGGCACCGCGCAATCCTCGACGAAGGAAACGGGCTTCCCCTCCTCCTTCATCGACATCATGATGTTGAGGCCCGAGGTGCGCACCTCGGTAATTGCGGTCTGCAACGCGGGATCGAGAATCTCCACCACCCCGCCCTGCTTCGCGCCTGAATTGCTCCAAGCATAGCCGAGATCGCCCATCAGTTCGCCAAGCTGCTTCAGGCGGCGCAGATTCTCGTCCTGATCGTCCTCGCCGAATTCCACCAGCAGGATCGCATCCGGGTCGCCACGCACGAATTGCTCCAGCGTCGGCCGGAACATCGCGATCTCGCGCGCGAGTTCGATCATGGTGCGATCGATCAGCTCGACCCCGATCGGCTTCAGCCGCACGATATGCTGGGCGGCATCCATCGCATCGTAGAAGCGGCCGAAGTGACATGCGCCGACGGCGCGGCGTCCGAGCAGGGGCGCCAGCTTCAGTTCGACCTGGGTGGTGAAGCCGAGCGTACCTTCCGACCCGATCAGGATATGCGCGAGATTGAGATCGTTGCGGCCGGGCAAGAGCGCATCGAGATTGTAGCCGCCGACCCGGCGCTGCACCTTGGGAAAACGCGCGGCGATCTCGTCAGCCTCGCGGGCGCCGAGCGCCAGCAGATCGGAGGCAAGCGCATGCATCTGAGACGACGGGGGAAATTCCGCCAGACTCGGCGACGCCGGACCGAACGCGGCGGCCCGGCCATCGGCGAGGATCGCATTCACCGAAATCACGTTCTCGCGCGTATTGCCGTAACGCAGCGAGCGCGCGCCGCAGGAATTGTTGCCGGTCATGCCGCCGATGGTGGCGCGTGACGCGGTCGAGATATCGACCGGAAACCACAGGCCGTGCGGTTTCAGCGCGCGATTGAGATCGTCCAGCACGATGCCGGGCTCGACAATGCAGCGCTTGCCTTCGACATCCATCTCGACAATGCGATTCAGATATTTCGAGCAGTCGATGACCAGCGACGCATTCACCGTCTGCCCGCATTGCGAGGTGCCGCCGCCGCGCGCGAGTATCGAGACGCCCTCCTCGCGCGCAATCGCGATCGCGCGCGCCGCATCGTCCATGGTGCGCGGCGCCACCACCCCGAGCGGCATGATCTGATAATGCGAGGCATCGGTGGCATAACGCCCGCGGGTGAAGCGGTCGAAGCGCACATCGCCCGCGATCTCGGCTTTCAGCCGCCGTTCCAGCCCCGGCCGCAAAGTGTCAGCCAAACGTGACTCCTCCCCGCCTTATCGCGTATCCGCCCAGCCCGGTCGATACGGCTTTGCTATCGGGCCATTTTGCTATCGGACCTTGCCGCGTTTGGGCTTGACCGGACCTTGGCATTCGGTGTTCATCCCGGCAAGTTTTCGGCCGCCCCCGCGGCCGTTTTGCCCTTTGGGCAAGCCCTTGATGACCGGAGCTTTTCGACGATGGCCCAGAATTCCTCGCGCGCTGCCGGGCGCCATTTCCTGCAGATCCCCGGGCCGACCCCGGTGCCGGACCGGGTCCTGCGCGCCATCGACCGCCCCGTGATCGACCATCGCGGCCCGGAATTCGCCAAGATGGCGAAGACCGCGCTCGAGGGCATCAAGACCATCTTCAAGACCGCCAATCCGGTGATCATCTATACCGCGACCGGGACCGGCGCCTGGGAAGGCGCGCTGGTCAACACGCTGTCGCCCGGCGATCGGGTGCTGATGGTGGAGACCGGCCAGTTCGCCGCGCTCTGGAAGAAAATGGCCGACAAGTTCGGCATCAAGACCGACTTTATCTCAACCGACTGGCGCACCGGTGCCGATCCGGCCGCGATCGAAGCCCATCTGCGCAAGGATACCAACAAGGAGATCAAGGCGGTCTGCGTGGTCCATAACGAAACCTCGACCGGCTGCTCGACCGCGATCCCGGCGATCCGCAAGGCGATCGACGCCGCCGGCCACCCCGCGCTGTTGATGGTCGACACCATCTCCTCGCTCGCCTCGACCGACTACCGGCATGACGAGTGGGGCGTCGACGTTGCGGTTGGCGGCGCCCAGAAGGGCCTGATGATGCCGCCCGGCATGTCTTTCAACGCACTCAGCCCGAAGGCGCTCGACGCCTACAAGACCTCGACGCTGCCCAAGTCGTTCTTCGACTGGGAAGACATGCTGAACATGAACAAGGTCGGTTTCTTCCCCTACACACCGGCAACGCTGATGCTGAGCGGCCTCAATGAAGGCATCGCGATGCTGCACGAGGAAGGGCTCGACAACGTGTTCGCGCGCCACGACCGCCTTGGCGAAGCCGTGCGCCGTGCGGTGAACCATTGGGGTCTGGAAATCCTGTGCCGCGATCCGAAGCACTATTCGTCGACCGTCACCGCGATCCTGCTGCCCGAGGGCCATAACGCCGACGCGTTCCGCACGCTGGCGCTCGAGCATTTCAACATCTCGTATGGCGCGAGCTTCGGACCTTATGCGGGGAAATATTTCCGTATCGGCCATCTCGGCGACACCAACGATGCCACCATCGTCGGCGCGCTGGCCGCGACCGAAATGGCGCTGGCGCTCGCCGGCGTTCCGCACAAGAAGGGCGGCGTGCAGGCGGCGATGGATTATCTGATCACCGCGCATGCGAAGCCGGCCCGCCAGGCCGCGGAGTAGCTTCTTCCCCCGCCCCGCTTGCGGGGAGAGGGTGGCGAGCATCGAAAGGATGCGAGCCGGGTGAGGGGCCGGCACCGGTGCTTCACCGCAACTCCCCCTCACCCGACTTGCTCGCAATGGCTCGCAAGTCGACCTCTCCCCGCACGCGGGGAGAGGTGAAAGGCGCAATTACTGCGGCTGAATCTTCGCCGCCTTCGCCAGCGCCACCGTCGCATTCACGTCGTCGTGGAAGAACGTCGTGAACTCGGCCTGCGTGCCGGGCATCGGCTGCACGCCCAATGTCGCAAAGCGTTCGCGCACCGTTGGCGCGTCAAGCGCCTTCGCGATCTCGCGATGCAGCCGGTCGATGATCGCAGGCGGCGTATTCGCCGGCACATAGACGCCGGTGTAAAATGGATAGACCGATTCAGGCGGCAACCCGAGCTCGATCGTGGTCGGCGTATCCGGCAGCGACGGAATGCGTTTGTGCGCGCTGACCGCAAGCGGCACCAGTTTGCCGTCCTTGATCAGCGGCAGTGTAGTCGCGGTGAGCTGCACGCTGAAGTCCGAGCGATCCGCGACCACATCGGTGACCGCATCGGCGGCGCCCTTGAACGGCAGATGCTGCGCGTCGAACCCGGCAGCCACCATCAGCCGCGCCGCGCCGAAATGCGACGCCGAGCCGACACCGACCGACGAATAGTTCAGCGAGCCAGGCTTGGCCTTACCGGCGGCCACCATGTCTTTCAGCGTCTTGTAGCCCTTGCCGGGTGACGTCACGATCACAAGCGGCTGCTGGCCAAGCGAGATCACCGGAACCAGATCCTTGAAGGTGTCGTAGGGCAGCTTCGCATGCATCGCATGCGCGGTATTGAGCGCACCATAGGCAAGAATCGTGTAGCCGTCGGACGCCGACTTCGCGACCGCGTTGGCGCCGATGGTACCGGCTGCACCCGGACGGTTTTCCACCACGATCGGCTGACCGAGCTGTCTGCCCACCTGATCCATCACAACGCGGGTGATGATGTCGCTGGCGCTGCCGGCACCGAGCGGCACCACGGCCGTGATCGGTCTTGTCGGCCAGTCCTGTGCAAGTGCTGCGCCTGCTGTGATGCAAAGCGCGAATACGGCGAGCGGAAACGCGCGCCGAACGGATCGGTTTGTCATGCGGATCGTCCCTGGTTTTCCTCGGTGCTCCCGGCGTTGCGCCGGCGCATGGCTTGCCGCCATGTCGTGAGGAGAAGCGTAGCATAACGAAAGGGGTGGTCACCTCCCCCGTGCAAGCGACAGCTTTCGTATGCGGCCGCTCCACAGCTTACCTCCCCCTGAAAGGGGGAGGTCGCTCGACTGAGCCTGCGAAGGAGAGCGGGTGGGGGTCATCGCTCCGAAGGAAAAGGGGGGGGGGCCCCCCCCCCC